>Ga0189285_100040_pt1 | contig 126939 bp, 131 predicted proteins | sample GEYOminimetaG_FD_130315 | JGI IMG/M metagenome (GOLD analysis project Ga0189285, IMG submission 130315) | Marine microbial communities from the Costa Rica Dome - GEYO mini metaG | ecosystem: Environmental > Aquatic > Marine > Oceanic > Photic zone | place: Costa Rica: the Eastern Pacific... | reverse complement strand
GGCGCCGGCGGCGACTGGGGCCATGAATACGTCTTCCATACGGCCGGTGCCGAGGTCGGCGCGAGCGGCTGGGGTGTTGGCCTGCACAATACGATCATCGCGCCCTACATCACCGAATTCGGTTCGGACGAGCAGAAGAAGTCGATCCTGCCGCGCATGATTTCCGGAGAGCTGATCGGCGCCATCGCCATGTCGGAGCCGGGCACCGGTTCGGACCTGCAGAGCGTCAAGACGACGGCGGTCAAGGATGGCAATGGCTATCGCATCAACGGCCAGAAGACCTTCATCACCAATGGCGGCTCCGCCAATTTCATCATCGTGGTCTGCAAGACCGACCCGACCAAGGGGTTTGACGGCGTCTCGCTGATGCTGGTCGAGACCGAGAAGGTCGAGGGCTTCAAACGTGGTCGCTTGCTCGACAAGGTCGGCATGAAGGCCCAGGACACGGCTGAGCTGTTCTTCGAGGATGTCTGGGTGCCGGCCGATGCGCTGCTCGGTCCGGAAGAGGGCCAGGGTTTCATCCAGCTGATGAAGAAACTGCCCCAGGAACGGCTGCAGATCGCCGTCCAGGGTGTCGGCGCCATGAAACGCGCCCTGCACGAGACCATCACCTATACCAAGGAACGCCAGGCCTTTGGCCGCCCGATCCTGCATTTCCAGAACAGCCAGTTCAAACTCGCCGAGTGCAAGACCAAGGCGACGCTGGCCGAAGTGTTTGTGCATCATTGTTCAGAGCGCCTGATGAAGGGCGAGCTCGATGCAGCTACGGCTTCGATGGCGAAATACTGGGTGTCGGACGCTCAAAACGAAGTGATCGACGAGTGCGTTCAGCTGCACGGCGGCTATGGCTATATGAAGGAATACCCCATCGCCAAGATGTGGACCGACAGCCGTGTCCAGCGCATCTATGGCGGCACCAACGAGATCATGAAACTCCTGATCGGAAGGACGCTTTAGCGCGATGACGACCTTGGTGGATCAACAATCGAGTCGCAGTCTCTCGGTGCTCGCGTTCGTCGCGGGCTGGGGTGCTCCGTATATCGGTTCCACCATCTATTACGGTTGGGCGAGCATGTGGGCGCATCACGGTTTTACCTTCTTCATACCCTCGACGACAGAAGTGCTGGGTTATCTGCCGGCCTTTGCGGCGATCTTCGCACTGGGATGGATCTTGGCGGGTGATCGTGTGTTGGTCGCTGTCTTTTGTGGAATTGCCGCCTCATATGGCATCCCGTTGATCTTTTCGGCTCTTTCCGGGCTGCGTCTGGATGGGCTCGTCTGGTCGGTGTTTATGGCGCTCGGTCTTTCCGGGGCATTCTGGATGGCCCGCAGCGTTCGAAGGAGATTCCTCTGATGTACACCCCCACGCACTTCAAGATGGAGAATGAGACCGGGATGCGGGCGCTGATGCGCTCGTATGATTTTGCCATTCTCCTGGTGCCGGGGGAGCCGGACCTGGCGGCCACGCATATCCCGCTGAAACTGGCCGATGAACGCCAGGCCCTGGTCGGGCATGTGGCACGGGCGAACCCGGTCACCAAGGCCATCCAGGACGGCAAGCAGGCGATCGCGATCTTCTCCGGACCGCACGCCTATGTCTCGCCGACCTGGTATTCCGATCCCAATGATAATGTTCCCACCTGGAACTACATCGCCGTGCATGCCCACGGAAAACTGGTCGCCCTGGAAGGCGAGGACGCCGAACGGGCGCTCTCCTCCCAGATCGCCGATTTCGAGGAGCAGTGGCGGATCACCAATCTGGCAGAAAGAAAACGCGCCATGCTCGAGGCCGCGATCCAGCCCTTCGAGCTGGAAATTGAACGCCTCGAGGGCAAGGCCAAACTCTCACAGAACAAACCCGTGGCAGAGCGTCTTCGTCTCGCCGAAGCGCTCAATGAACGCGGGGAAAGCGCCATCGCCTACCACATGGTTGAGGGGGACGGGTGATGTGGGCTGACTTCTCTTATCCTCCCCACCGGGGAGGTGTCGGCGCAGCCGACGGAGGGGCCGGAGCGCGCAGCGCGGAGGGCAGCTCGCTCGCTTTCACTCGCGACCCCTTCGACCTCGCCTTCGCCAAGGCTAAGGCGAGCCCACTTCCCCGGGGGGGAAGATTGGGCGACCCCGATCGCCCGAAATATGTGGCGATGAAGCGGGCGCGTGCCTTGCGCAAGAACATGACCCGGGCCGAGGTGATCCTCTGGCAACATCTGCGTCGCAAGCAGATGCTTGGACTGCCGATCCGCCGCCAACACCCCATCGGCCCCTATATCGCTGACTTTGCCTGTCGTCCGCTCAAGCTGGTGATCGAGGTGGACGGCGATACCCATGCGGACGTGGCGTATGACGCGCGCCGGACTGAGTTCATGGAACGCCAGGGCTGGCAGGTCCTGCGTGTTTTCAATGTGGATGTGTTTGAGAACCTGAATGAAGTGCTGGAGCTGATCGGCTCAAGACTGGCCGAGCTGCAGCGCTTTCACGAGCCAACCTGCGACCCCATCCCGGGGCGCCAAGAATAACGTCGATAAAGAACAAACCCGCGAAGCGGAAAGGACTGAAAATGACTGAAGCCTATATCTACGACGCCACGCGCACGCCGCGTGGCAAGAAGAAGGGCGGAGCGCTGAACGAGATCACGGCGCTTCAGCTTGCGACCCAGCAGCTCGAGGCGATCCGCGATCGCAATAATCTCGACACGGCGCTGGTTGATGACGTCATCATGGGTGTCGTCTCCCCGGTCGGCGAACAGGGTGCCAATATCGCCCGCTCTGCCGTCATGAACGCGAAATACGCCGAGACGACCGCGGGCTTCCAGCTCAACCGTTTCTGTGCCTCCGGGCTGGAAGCGGTCAATGTTGCAGCCGCCAAGGTCATGTCCGGCGAGGCCGACTTCGCCATTGGTGGCGGTGTCGAGGCCATGTCGCGCGTCCCGATGGGTTCCGACGGTGGTGCGATGATGTCCGATCCGGAGATCGGCTTTGACCACTATATCGTTCCGCAGGGTGTTTCTGCCGACCTGATCGCGACCAAGCACGGTTTCTCCCGTGACGATGTCGATGCCTATGCCGTGGAAAGCCAGAAGCGTGCAGCGCGCGCCTGGGAGGAAGGTCGTTTCAAGAAGACGATTGTTCCGGTCAAGGACCAGCTGGGCCTGACCATTCTCGATCATGACGAGCACATGCGTCCGGGCACCGATATGCAGGGCCTGGGTTCGCTCAAGTCTGCCTTCAAGGACCTGTCCGACTTCGTCGGTTTCGAACATGTTGCCACGCAGCGTTACCCGGAAATCGAATATCTCAACTGGGTCCACACGGGCGGCAACTCCTCCGGTATCGTCGACGGATCTTCCATGGTGCTGATCGGCTCCAAGGAAGCGGGCGAGAAAGCCGGCCTCAAGCCGCGTGCGCGCATCAAGGCGATGGCCTCCGTCGGATCCGAGCCGACCATCATGCTGACGGGCCCGGTTCCGGTCACCGCCAAGGTGCTCAAGAAAGCCGGCATGGATGCCAGCGATGTGGATCTGTGGGAGCTGAACGAGGCGTTCGCGGCTGTCGTTCTGCGTCTGATGCAGGCCTATGAGATCGATCACGACATCATGAATGTGAATGGTGGCGCGATCGCCATGGGTCACCCGCTTGGCGCAACCGGCGCGATGATCCTGGGCACGGTCCTGGACGAGCTGGAGCGCTCCGACAAGGAAACCGCACTCACCACGCTCTGTGTCGGCGGCGGCATGGGCACGGCAACCATTATCGAGCGGGTGTAATCATGCATGATCCCAAGCTCGAGCAGGACAAAAAGGACTCGGCGTCGATTCTGACGCTGGGGTTGCCGCTTGGTTTTCCTGTCGGGATTGCGATCGGCGTCGCGCTGGGGGTGGCCCTGGAGAGCCTGTCAATTGGCATCGCCATCGGTGTCGCCATGGCCATGTCGCTCTCCGTCGCTTTCGGCGCTGGACGGCTTAACGAAATAAAGAAAAAGCAGGATGGCGAGACGCCGTCCGATGAGGAGAAATCCTGATGAAAAACTTCACACTTGAAATCGACGGCGACGGCATTGCCCTCGTCACATTCGACAGCCCTGGCAAGTCGATGAACGTTATCTCCGCGGACGTCATGGACGATTTCGTGGAACTGACCGAGAAGGTCAAAACCGACGACGCCATCAAGGGCGTGGTCCTGACCTCCGGCAAGTCGGCCTTCTGTGCCGGTGCAGACCTGTCCGAGCTGGGCGGTGGATCGTCTGAAATGGCCAAGCTGCCGGAAGACGAGATGAAGGCGAAACTGTTCGAACAGTGTTATCGCCTGAACAAGACGCTGCGCGAGCTGGAAACCTGCGGCAAGCCGATCGCAGCCGCAATCAATGGCCTGGCCCTGGGCGGTGGTTTCGAGATCACCATGGCTTGCCATTACCGCGTCATGCCGAACGACAATCCCAAGGCCAAGGTCGGCCTGCCGGAAGCCATGGTCGGCGTTCTGCCGGGCGGTGGCGGCACCCAGCGCCTGCCGCGCCTGGTTGGTGTCATGAATGCAGCGCCGATCCTGCTCCAGGGCAAGCAGCATGATGGTCCGTCCGCACAGGCGCTGGGCATTGCCCACGCGACCGTGCCGATGGCCGAGCTGGTCTCCAAGGCGAAGGAACTCGTCAAGGAAGACCCGATGAATGCGACCCAGCCGTGGGATGGCGACAAGTTCAAATTCCCGGGCGGTGGTCCCTACCATCCCGCCGGTGCCCAGGTCTTCGGTGCAGCCTCTCCGATGCTGCGCAAAAACACCTATGGCAACTATCCGGCCCAGCGTTACATCCTGTCCTGCGTCTATGAAGGCGCCCAGGTCTCCATCGACCAGGGTCTGCGCATCGAGAGCCGCTATTTCACCAAGCTGCTGCTGCGTCCGGAAAGCCGCAACATGATCCGCTCCATCTTCCTGTCCAAGCAGGCGCTGGAGAAGGGTGGACGTCGTCCGGCCAGCCAGGAAAAGGCTGACGTCAAGAAAGTCGCCATCATCGGTGCCGGCTTCATGGGCGCCGGCATTGCCACGGTCACCGCCCAGGCCGGTATCGAGGTCGTGCTCATCGACGCCAACCAGGAAGGCGCCGACAAGGGCAAGAAGCATGTCACCGATCACTTCGCCAAGGGTGTGAAGCGCGGCAAGCTTTCCCAGGAAAAGGCCGACAAGATGGGTGCCCTGGTCACGGCGACCACGGACTATTCCCTGCTGTCCGATGTCGACCTCGTCATCGAGGCCGTGTTCGAGAATTCCGAGCTGAAGGCCAAGATCACCCAGATGTCCGAAGAGGTCATCCCGGAGAATGCGGTCTTTGCGTCGAACACCTCTTCCATTCCGATCACGGATCTGGCCAAGGCGTCCAAGCGCGAGGACCAGTTCATCGGCATCCACTTCTTCTCGCCGGTCGAGAAGATGATGTTGGTCGAGATCATCATGGGCGACAATACAGGTGATTACGCCCTGTCGCGCGCGATCGACTATGTCACCAAGATCAAGAAAACGCCGATCGTTGTCTCCGACACGCGCGGCTTCTATGCCAACCGTTGTGTCATGCGCTTCATCGGTGAAGGCATGAACATGCTGGCCGAGGGTGTCAGCCCGGTCCTGATCGAGAATGCGACCAAGATGGCCGGCATGCCGGTTGGTCCGCTCTCCCTGCAGGACGAGGTTGCGCTGGACCTGGGTGTGAAGCTGATCAAGCAGACCAAGTCGGATCTGGGCGAGAACTACAAACCGTCCCCGACCGAGCCGATCCTGTTCAAGATGGTCGAGGAGTACGAGCGTTTCGGACGCAAGAATTCCAAGGGCTTCTATGACTATCCGGCCGAAAAGGGCCAGCCCAAGCGCCTCTGGCCGGAGCTGGAACAATTCGCTCCGGGTGGCAAATACCTGGAAGAGCAGCCGTCCACCGACGAGATCAAGGACCGCATCCTCTTCACCCAGGCCATCGAAGCGGCCCGCTGCATGGAAGAGGAAATCGTCATCGATCCGCGCGAGGCCGATGTCGGCTCCATCCTGGGCTGGGGCTTTGCGCCTTATACCGGTGGCGCGCTGTCCTACATCGACACCTATGGCGCGGCGGCCTTCGTGAAACGTGCCGACGAGCTGAAAGCTGCTTATGGCGACCAGTTCGAAGTGCCGGCCCTGCTGCGTGAAATGGCCGAGAAGTGCGAGACCTTCTACGGACGTTTCGCTCCGGCCGAGGCTGTCGCGGCGGAGTAATCCGACCTGATCTCTCAAAAGAACCGGCCCGGAGCATTCCGGGCCGGTTTTTTCATGGGGATAGCACGCGGCACAATCCTTCTGTCGGGATCGCGATGCCCCGCTAGCATGCGTTCGGAAACTGTGTGAATGCTTCGCCTGCCGAAACAGTGGAGAATGTCGTGCGTACCAGTTCGTGGCTGCCTGCCCTGCCTATTGCCAGCTATGCCTGGCTTGTCGCTTCTGTGGTAATCGCCGGAGCCCTGCATCCCGGATATGACCATGTGAGCCGGTTCATGAGCGAGCTGGGGGCGCAGCAGGCGCCCAATGCGTGGGCGGTCAATTATCTCGGTTTTCTGCCGACAGAGCTTCTTTTCCTGGCCTTTGTCGGTCTCGCGTTGACCCGGGTGGGGCGCAATGGCTGGCTCAGGGCTGGATTGCTGGCGCTCGCACTGTATGCCCTTGGATTGGTCATCGCGGCCTTCTTTCCCTGCGACAGCGGTTGTCGGCCGGACGACCCAACGACCACTCATCTCGTTCACATCGCCAGTGGTCTGGGCGCTTATCTGTTCGGCATTCTTGGCCTGTTTCTGCTCGCAGTTGGCCGGTTTCAAAGCAAGGATCGCGGTCTTGCCGTGAGCGGGCTCGTGGTTGGCTTGTTCGCACTGGCCTGCTTCGTCCAGCTGACCCCGGACAATCCGCTGGTTGGTCTCTATCAGCGAGCGCTCGAGACGGGGCTTTATCTCTGGTGTATTGCCTTCGCCTTTCATCTTGGCCGGCGCGGGGCCTGAAGGCGGCTATCCACACGGGCAGGAGTCATTTTGACCGTCTGTATCATCGTGAAGATCAGTGATTGGTCCGGCCGGAAAATACAGCTCTCGCCCTTGACGGATCAGCAATAAATTCCCTAATTGCGCGCAAATATTCAAAGGTGGCGCTGCACCTGTTTCGTCAAACCGGAATTCGGTGCGAAAAAATTGTGTTTTCCACAAAAAGCGCTCATTTATCCACAGAACCCGCTTTCTTATCCACGCAACCCACAAGCCGTCGCGTTGACCGGCCGGGCTCTCCCGACCTAACGTTTGATTGTCGACGGGGCGGAAAGCCAACCCTGCAAGGGGAAATCGGACCAAGCCGACGGCGGATCGAAAGCCGGAGCACGAACGTGAAGCGGCCTGAAGATCCGGGCCGGGACCCTCGGGAAACGGACCAGCGGCAAGGTCGAGAGATCAGGCCGGTCGGTCAGGAAACCGCGTAAGCGGGGACGCAGCCGGCGAAGATCCGAACCTTTCGGGGAAAGGATCAGATCCGGGGTCAGACCCGGCTTGGCCAAGGGCGGAAACACGCAAGTGGGACAGCCGGAGGCACCGGTTCCACCCCTTCGGGAGCGGAACCAGCGGTGAGGTCGAAAGATCAGGCCGGTCGGGGAAAGATCCGCGCAAGCGGGGACAGAGCCGGCGAAGATCCAGATCCCCTGGGAGATGGGTCAGGTGCGGGGTAAAACCCGGATCAGTCGAAGGCGGAAACACGCAAGTGGGGAAGCTGGAGGCAGCGGTGTCGGACCATCAGGGACGATATCGTGGGTTCGGGGTCAAAGCCGGACCCGGTGAGGCGGCCTCTCCCTTCGGGGAGGACCGTCCTGACCAAACCTCCTACCCAGGAGGACGCTCCCGGGCTGACCCGCCTGGAGCACGTGCAAGGAAGGCGCGACTATAGCGCGACGACCAAGCAACGCGGCCGCCCGCCTCTTGAACCCTCCGGGGAACAAGGACGGGCGGTTGGTGTTTGTGGCGCCATCACAATCGGGAGAGTTACGCCAGCTTAAGTGGCCAGCCTTGATTTGCGCGCTATTCTCGTTCGGCCTGTTGGTGAGCGCGATGGAGTGAGTGATGTTGGTAGCGTGGATTATGGGGCTGGCGGCGTCGATGATGACGCAGGATGGTGAAGGCCTGATCGAGGCTGTGCCCGAGATGGTCAGCCCTGATGAACACGCCAGTTGGATCAGTTTCAATCCCGAGCAGACGATCATGGCGTTCGGCCGGCATGATGATGACTGGGGCAATCACCGTGTCCTGCTGACCTATCTGGGCGCCGCAGGATGGGGCGTCCCACAGCCGGTCGAGATCGATGGCAATGCCTGGCCTGTAGAGATGCGTGCCTTGCGGTTTGCGCCGGACGGGCGTAGTGCGGTTTTTTCGTCTGCTCCGATGCCGGGGGAAGCGCGGGAGGACTGGGACCTCTGGTTTGTGCGCTTCCACGAAGGCCGGTTTGTCGCCGCGCGGCGACTGGAGGAGCCCGTCAATTCGTCCGCCCATGACTTCCACGGATCGCTCGCGGCCAATGGCACGATCTATTTCGCTTCGCGGCGTGATGGCGGCGCGGGCGGGTCTGATCTTTATCGCGCGCGACCTGACCTGGCCTCGGGCTGGCGGGTGGAGCATCTGCGCCAGCTTTCAACCGAGTTCTCGGAGGCAGACATCTTTGTTGCTCCGGATGAAAGTTATGTCCTGTTCGCCCGGACCGGTGCTCCAGACGGCCAGGGCGGGGACGATCTTTACATCAGCCATGCGCTAGCGGATGGCTGGGCCGAGCCGACACCACTGGGCCAGGATGTCAATACAGTCGAGTACGAGTACGGCGCGTGGGTAAATTCCGATCAGGACACCCTCTGGTTTACGTCTTTCCGACAAGGGGTTTACGGGCAATATCGGGTTTCCCTGCCCGCCCGAGAGGACTGATTCCGGCACCGGATTCGAGGTGATATTCTCCCTCTGGGTGAACTCTGCATTTGGTTTACGAACGAAACCAAATGTCTAGAGGCTTGATTCCAAAAGAGAATCGAATTTGCTTGCACATATTCAGGATTCGAATGAATTATGACATGCAACCGGCCTGCTCTTGTCGAAAATGCCCGAGATCTTAGCGAGGGAAATCCGCCGGGCATGTTGCAGTCCAGCCTTGAAATATTGCGCGACCCCATCCGGGTGTTCACGAGCTTGTGCTGGGCTTGTGCCGTGTCCCTGACCTGCCTGCTCAGCTGGCTTGCCGTCCAGTCGGTGCAACAGGTCCGGTCTGACGAAGTTTATGTCGAAACTCTGCAGCGTCAGGCAAGCAAGGCGATGTTTGTCACCAATTCCCGCCTCGACCGCAGTCGCTAGTTTTCGCCATTTGCGCCTGATCTGTTTGCCGGCCGAAACTGAAATCGCTTTTTTCGGGCTGGTTTTGTCGCCAACTCGTGTTTAGCTGCGCAGCGATTTCAGCGGGGAGGCAGACTTTGAGCGAGACTGAGCTAGCCGAGGAAGATTATATCATCGGGACCAATGACGCGGAGCTGAAGCGGCTTGGTCTGCAGCACACGCTGTGGCGGGAATCCGGTCTGGGCGTCTGGCGTAGGGCGGGCATCCGGCCAGGTATGCGGGTGCTGGATGTGGGCTGTGGCCCCGGCTATGCGAGTTACGATCTGGCCCAGCTTGTCGGCCCGGAGGGCGAGGTCGTCGCAGTCGACCAGTCGGAGTTTTTCCTGGCGGCCCTGCGTGACAGCGCAAAAAGCCGCGGGCTGGACAATATCCGCACGGTTCATTCCTCGCTCGATGCATTTGACTGGCCAGAGGCCGAGTTCGACGCCGTCTGGACACGCTGGGTCTTGTGTTTCCTGCCGGACCCGCATGCGGCGCTCAAGGGCATCAAGCGGACGCTGAAGCCGGGTGGCGTGTTTGTGGCCCAGGAATATGTCGATTATCGCAGTTTCCGGCTGGAGCCGAGCGAGCCGGTGTTCGACCGCTTCGTGAGCGCGGTTGAGGCCAGCTGGGCGCATTTCCAGGGCGATCCGAATATTGCCCGGCGTTTCCCGGCCTGGTTTGCCGAATTGGGGCTGGAAATCGATGAGATGACGCCGGTCCTTTACGCCGCGCGTCCGTCAGATCCGATATTTCGCTGGCCAATCACCTGGCTTGAGGAAGCACCGGCCAGGCTGGTCGAGTTGGGCTTTCTTTCGCGCGAAGACGCTGAGGCGTTCCGGGACTTTCTCGCTCGGCGCGCGGCTGACCCGAACACATTGTTGATGACGCCTTGCGTGCTGACCAGCCGGGCCCGCAAGCCGGGTTAGAACTCCCAGATATCCATCGCCAGGGCAGAGCGGCTCCACGAAGTATGAAGGCACTGCCCGGGTCTGCCGCCTGCAGCCATCGCCACAAGAAGCGGTCGATAGTGCTCTGGCGTCGGGTGGTTTCGCTGTGCGTGCGGGACTGACCGCCAGGCCAGCGCGGCGTCGATATCACCTGTTTCAAGCGCGGGGAGAACAGCCTCGCGAAATTCTTCGGCGAAGTTGGCCACCGGGGCGGTTTCTGCCAAGGGCAGGCTGTCGGCCAGCGAATGCGTGAGCGCGCCGGACCCTATGATCTGGATGTCCCGATCAATCAGCGCGGTCAACGCCCGGCCAAGCACCACACTGTCGCTATCGTTCTGACGGGGCAGGGAGAGTTGCAGGACCGGTGCATCGGCTTGCGGCCTGACAAGCGCCATCGGGACCCAGCTGCCATGATCGAGTCCACGGCGCTGGTTCAGGCGCACGGGCAAGCCTTGCCGGTTAAGAAGCGTGGCAATGTGTCCGGCGATTTCGGCGGATCCGGCGACGGGATACTGAAATCGTTCCAGTTTCTCGCCGAACCCGCGGAAATCATGGATAGTATCGGGAGTGTCTGACGCCGTGATCTGCAGGTCGCCGGACTGCCAGTGTGCGGAAATCACCACATAGGCCCGTGGTGTCGGGCGCTCTCCCAGCATTTGCATGGCGCGATGCGCCGGCGTGTCCTTGATCAACACATCCGGCGCACCATGGGAGATGAAAAGCGGGCGGGGCATCACGCCTGCATGGCCCGTGGCAGGAAGGGGAGCTCCGGTGTGCGCAAGGCGAAGGCGCCAGCGCCGAGCATGGCCTGGACCAGCGTGGTGATGGTCAGGAAGAGTGGGAATTCCCAGCCGCCGCCTTCGGCGCTGAATACCCAGCCATTGCCCAGGTGAACAAGGGTGGCGCCCAGGGCTATCGGTACCAGGGCGAGTGCGATGATGCGGGTATAGGCTCCGGCGATCAAAAGCAGGCCACCACCGATTTCGCCGACTATCGCGAGATAGGCAAAGAAGCCGGGAAAGCCGAGGCTTTCGAAGAAGCCGACCGTGCCGGCCGGGGTGAAGACCAGAACCTTGAGCAGGCCGTGGGCCAGGAACAGGACACCGAGGCTGACGCGCAGCAGTGCCACTCCGTATTGGGATTGTTGGTCAGACATGTGTCTCTCCAGCGAGTTGATTGCGATGACGGAGAGATAGCGTTTTGACCCATTGGCGATAATTGGGTAATTTGGAGCAAGACAATTTCTCTGAGGGAACAAATGGATCGTATCGATGCCCTGCGACTGTTTTCATCGGTCGCCGAGCTGGGCTCCTTTACCCAGGCAGCGGAGCGAGAGGGTGTGACCCCGGGCGCGGCTTCCAAACAGATCACCGCCCTTGAAACGCGCCTGCAGGCGCGCCTGTTCGAGCGGACGACCCGATCGGTCCGTCTGACGGATGCGGGCGCCGCCCTGCTGGAGAGGGTGCGGCCCTGGCTGGATGAATATGATGCGCTGGAAGAAGGCGTGGCGGCGGCGACTTCAGCACCGGCCGGGTTGCTGCGGGTTTCTGCGCCCGTGGACTTCACCCCTCGCAAGCTGATCCTTCCGGTCTCCGACTTCATGAATAAGTGGCCGGGTGTCGAGGTGCGCCTTTCCATGGGTGATCGCATGGTCGACCTGGTCAATGAAGGCTTCGACGTCGCAATTCGTATCGGAAATCTGCCGGACAGCGCGTTGATCGCGCGCCAGCTGGCGCCGGCGCAAATGGTGCTGGTCGCGTCGCCCGCCTATCTCGAGGCTGCCGGAGCACCAGAGCGACCGGAAGACCTCGCCCAGCACTCCGCTATCATCGACCGCAACAAGCCGGCCGCACAGCAGATCGTGCTGGAGCGGGGTGAGGAACGTGTGGAGGTGGGTATCAACGGCCGTCTTTCCCTGAACGGGGCTGTCGCAGCGGTCGAAGCAGCAGCAGCGGGGCTGGGTATTGTCGGCACGCCAGCCTGGGCCGCCGAGCAGGCGCTGGCGGAGGGGCGTGTCGTTCGCCTGCTGGACGACTGGCAACTTGAGCACCGGGACCTCTGGGCGGTTTTCCCGTCCTCGCGATACCTGGCTCATCGGGTCCGGCTTTTTGTCGACCACCTCAAGGCGCATTTTGCCGACGGGATCTGACCCGCCGAGGCTGTGATCATGTCCGGTTCATGTGTTAGGCTGTTTTTAGGCATCGTTTTCGATGGAGGGGGAAATGAGACAGTTACTGGTTCTGGCCATGGTGTGTACGGCCCTGGCCGCGTGTTCATCGACGACTGACCGCGGCGCTGGTGGCTTGGCGCTTTCCGCTTTCGACTACGCCCCGTCCGATGCCACGCGTCAGGCGGGCGCGCGCTTCGGGTATCAGCTTGCCGGCGACGGGGGGTGGCAGGGCGCCTTGGAGTTCGAGGAAAGCTCCGGCGTCCTCGCGGTGGTTTTCTCCATGACGGATGGCACCGAGGCCGAGCTGCGTGTTGGCATGCCCTATCTCGCTGACGGCGTACGCCGCTACCATGGTTCAACGGTAGACGGTCGCGAGGTTTTCGTAGAGCTGCAGGCCGGTCCGTGTGAACAGGGCGGTGACACGCTTACCCATTTCGCATTGGTGGCGATCGGCGGCGGTCAGTTCGAGGGCTGTGGCCTGGAACGTGCCGAGACCGATCGCTGGTCGAATTACCTGATGGAATTCATGCCCGCGATTGATGTCTGCCTGGCAGAGTTTGGCAGCCGCGCCCAGCATGTCTCGCTGGCCTACGCCCAGCCGGGCGGAACCACGGGGGTGCGTCTGGTCGATCAGGATGGCGCGACCTGGGAGTGTACGACGCGGGAGCAGGACGCGGCCATCAACTCCGTTCGCCAGCTCAATGCGGCCGATGCGATGTTGGGCGAGGGGGACCCGCATTTTGTCCGCTCTCGCATGCCGGGCATGGCTGAGGGGTGTTATATCTATGAATCAGTCCGCCGTGCGGACGGATCGCTGATCGGTGCCCTGGGATATGACACCTGCGACAGTGTCCCGGTGGCCGCGCTCAGCGGCTCTTAACCCGGTTTTAAACGGATAGGCGGAGGCAGGGATAATGAGACATTTTCTGCTTCTGCCCTGCCTGTTCCTCCTGAGCTCTGCAGCTCACGGCGAGCTGACTGATCTACGTGCCACATCTGTTGGCATGAACGGCTATGTCTGGTTCGGTTTCGACAACCAGCCGAGCCAGGTTGAGTTCGAACAGACGGCGAGCGGTATGCGCCTGCGTGTTCATGGCGTTGATGTCAGCTCCCGCTCGATTTCCCCAGCTCACACGGATCTGGTTCAGGCTGTAACATTGCATGCAGAAACCGGCGGTGCCGTCATCGAGCTATCCTCCGCGCGCGAATGGACGGGATTACAGGCCGAAGTTCGAGAGGGCGGCGTGCTGGTTTCAATTGATGTTGGAACGGGCAGCGGTCCAGACCTGTTCCGGAACGCCCCCCAACCTGCTCACACCGATCGCGTTGAGCCTGCCGCGGCAGCGCATTCGGAAACGGCGCCGACACCGGCGGTTGAGGTGCCTGTGCAAGCTCCGGCAGAAACCCCAGCGACGACAGAAGTTCCGCCGGAACCGATGGCGATCGCAACAGTGGCTGATGAAACCGCAAGCGAACCGGCTCCAGCCACACCCATGGATGAATGTGAACGCCTGGCGCAGGCTGTCGCGGACGATCCCTGGAATGAACGGCTTCTGGTTCCGCACGCGGCCTGCCTCGCCCAGCAGGGGCAGACGCGGGAGGCGAACGGCATCTATCGTCAGGTCCTGGCCTTCGAGCCGGAGAATTATGCAGCGGCCGTGGGGCTGGCCGAGTTGGAGGTTCGTGCCGGCAACGCTGATGCGGCGCTGCAGCTTTACCGCCAGGCCGCCGGCCATGCCCGGTCCGATGCCCAGGCCGCGGCGGCCCTGGATCGCGCCCGCGCCCTGGAGAACCGCCAGTAATGTCTTCCAGCCAGCATCGCGGCCGTGTCCTGATCATTGCCGGATCCGATAGTGGCGGCGGGGCCGGTATCCAGGCAGACATCAAGGCTGTTTCGGCCCTGGGCGGGTATGCGGCGACTGCGATCACGGCCATTACCGTCCAGAACACGCTGGGTGTAACCGGCATCCACGCCGTGCCCGAACAGATCATCGCCGACCAGATGCGGGCCGTGCTCGATGATATCGGTGCCGATGTCATCAAGACTGGCATGCTGGCCAGCCGGTCGGTGATTGAAACGGTGGTGGAGACGCTGGAAGAGGCCGCACCGGATGTACCGCTGGTGGTCGATCCTGTTATGATTGCCACTTCGGGTGATGCGCTGGTGGATGATGGCGCGGAAAGCGTGATCCGGGAACGATTGCTGCCCCGTGCGGATCTGGTCACGCCCAATAGCGACGAGGCCCGGCGACTGACCGGGGTCGATGTCACAGATCTGCATACGCAGATCGAGGCGGCGAAGGCCCTTCGCGAAATGGGCGCTTCGGCGGCACTGGTTAAAGGCGGGCATGTGGACAGTTCCAGCGTCCGCGATGTGCTGGTCTCCCAGCGCGGCCTGGAGATCATGGAGCGACCGCGCCTCGACACGCCCCATACCCATGGTACCGGATGTACGCTGGCTTCGGCGATCACAGCCCTGCTGGCACAGGGTCATGCCTTGCCGGAAGCGACCGAACAGGCCGGCGATTATCTGCACGAGGCGATCAAGCGCGCGCCGGGATTTGGCCGCGGACATGGTCCGGTGGATCATATGTGGGTGGTGCGGGATTAGGCTATGGCCGAGAGCGAGGCCTTCAAACTCTCAAGGTAGTGGGTTGAGCGCACACCGGTTTGCATGACGATGCCATGGTGCAGACTTGGTCGCTCTAAGACCTGGTCAATCTTCGTGCGCGCATCGTCGATACGACGATCGGCGATCATCGCGCAGACCAACAAGGCGCTATGCGGCGGTCTTGTGTCTGGACCTTCATCCATCAGCCCTTCGAGCCATACTGAAAACGGCGTACTACCCACGGTCTTGGCGGCGGATTGAGCGCGGGTGCAGGCGTGCTTAACAATCAGGTCTGCAGTATCTGAAGCTTGGTTGGCGTCGCTGATCTCAACTGCGCCCGCAATGCTCGCCCAACACTGGAAGGCAGCTGACGCTCTGAATGACAATGGCTGTCTTTCGTTATCTTCCAGGCCGAGCGCCTGCCAAAGGATGCTATCAACTTCCATTGGTTTGAGTTCGATCAGAACACTCGTGTGATCGGCGTTGAGAAACGAGATGACCCGGAGGCACACGAATAGCCCGTCAATCTGCTTGAAAAGTGTATTGCTATTGAGACGCCATCCGCTTCCCTTCGATCGGGTCCGCACTTCTCTGAGAAGGTTCTTGGAAAAAATGCGGCGGCTTTTGGCAAAGCTCCGGTCGACAGTGACCGGCTCGGCTGGGCGATTATCGATTATGGATGGCCGCTGCACCTTCAGCTCCTAGCGTTTCCGCGCGATCCACACGCCGGCCAGGATGATTGCGAGGGCCAGCAGTGCTGTCCAGCCGATGCTTTCACCGATGATGTAACCTGTGACGACTGCCGCGACGGGTGTGAGATAATTGACGATCGCCAGGAAGCCCGGACCGGCCGTGCGCGCAATCTGCATCAGCATGACCGAGGCGATTGCTGTTGGCGCCAGCGCCAGCCAGACCACCGAGGCCCATGCCGTCATGGGTACGGCGTCCACCTGGGTCAGCTCCCACAAGCCCATGGGCAGGGAGAGCAGGGCAGCCGTGATCAGCATGCCTGCGCCGGACACCGAGGGCGAGGTTTCCGGCAGCATACGCGCCATGACGGCGTTGATGCCGTAACACACCGCGGCGCCGACGACGGCGATCTGAGCGACGAAGGAACTGTCGAAAATTCCCTGCAGGGCGCTGGGGCCCATCAACACGACAACGCCGCCGAAACCCACAAGGAAACCGATCAGCTTGCGGGCATTCATGCGCTCGCCGGGAACAAAGACATGAGCCAGGCCCAGCGTCGCCAGCGGCATGGTCGCCACCAGAATACCGGTCAGGGCACTGTCCAGGCTGAGCTGGCCCCAGGCGATCAGGAAGAAGGGCAGGGTGTTTCCGAAAAAGCCCAGCCCGGTAAACCAGAGCCAGCGCTTGTCCGTCAGCGGTGGCATGCGTCGGCCACGGAATATCGCCCAGGCCAGCAGGATCAGTGCGGCCAGGGTCAGGCGCACAAAGATGAGCGCCATCGGCGGCAGGAAGTCGACTGTATAGCCAATGAAGGCAAAGGCGGAGCCCCACAAGACGGTGAGGATGCCGAGTGCGATCCAGTTCTGGACTGTCGGCTGAGCCGGGGTTTGTGTCACGCCGCTGCGCCTCCGCTGGACACGCTTTTGCTGGTGCCGTAACCGGGTTGAGCCGAAGCTATGAAAAAATGACGTGTCAGGATCATGGAGTTTGCTCTTGCCCGTAACGTGGCGGGGCGTCAACGTGATGACTGAATCGTCTCTATCCTGCCCAACGGAGTTATGCCCGTGTCCGAGATCACGCACGCCCCCGCCAAAAGCAGATATCAAAAGCCCATGCTCAAGCCGGCGGATCCGCGGTTTTCCTGTGGCCCGGTGAAGAAACATCCCGGCTGGAGCTGGGAGAGCCTGATTGATGCGCCGCTCTCGCGGACGCATCGAACGGGGTCTGCCGTGGCACGGATCAAGGAGGCCATTGATCGCACGCACGCGCTGCTGGAACTGCCCGAGGACTATCATGTCGCCATCATTCCGGGATCGGATACCGGCGCGATGGAAGCAGCGATGTGGTCGCTGCTGGGTGTTCGTGGCGTGGATGTGTTCGGCTGGGATGTGTTCGGTAATCGCTGGATCCTTGATGCTCGTGACGAGCTGAAACTCGAGGATCTGCGCATCTTCCAGGAAAAGGCCGGAACATTGCCGGACCTGTCGCAATATGATGGCAAGCGCGACGCGATCTTCACGTTGAACGGCACGGCTGCCGGTGTTTGGATCCCGGGGTATGACTGGATTGATGCGGATCGGGAGGGGCTTACGATCTGTGACGCGACGTCCGGTGCCTTTGCGGTGGATATCGACTGGTCCAAGATCGATGTGCTGACGTTCTCGTGGCAGAAATGCCTGGGCGGCGAGGCTCAGCACGGCATGCTGGTCATGGGGCCGCGGGCGATCGAACGCCTCAATACCTACAAACCTTCCTGGCCGATCCCGGGGCTGTTCGCGTTGCACAAGGGCGATCAGGCGAACATGAAGGTTTATGAAGGCTCGACCCTGAACACACCGTCCCTGATGGCGGTCGAGGATTACGTCGCCGCGTGTAAGTGGGCGTCAAAGATTGGTGGCCTGCCGGCACTGGTGAAGAGATCGAGCGAGAATTTTGCGGCGCTGGATGCCTGGGTGCAGGACAGTGCATGGGCCGAGTATCTGTGCGAGAACCCGGAGCATCGTTCCCAGGTATCCGTGACGCTGAAATTCAAGGACCCGCAGGTGCTGTCGCTCGATATCGAGGCGCAGTGGGCCTTCTCCAGGAAGATCGTCTCCCTGCTGGAGCGGGAAAACGCCGGGCTGGACATCATCATGCACCGCGACAGCGTGCCGGGCATTCGCATCTGGTGCGGCCCGACGATCGAGCGTGATGATTTGGCCGCACTTGGTCCCTGGCTTGACTGGGCCTATGGCGAAGCGCTGGACGCGCTCTGAGCAACAGGTTAGTTGTGCGGGCAGATTTCGCCGCTTACGCGAGTTTCCAGGGGGATATCATGACACGTTGGATGACCGCCGCTGCTGCTGCAGCACTTCTCTCCGGTATGGCTTCGGCCCAGGACGAGGGTATCGAGTTCCGTTTTGGCGTGACCGCTCATGATCTTGCCGACCATGTCGAGGACGGCCCGAATGTGACCCTGGAATTGCTCTTCGAGAGCCCTGATTTCCTCGAGCCTTTGTGGTCGCCCCGTCCGTTTGTCTACGGCTCGTTCAATACCAATGGTCTGACCAATTTCGGTACGGCCGGTCTGGCGTGGGATTGGGACCTCGGCGGCAACTGGGACATCGAATATACTTTTGGCCTCTCCTATAATGATGGCGTGAAGGACATCGACCAGAACTCGCCTCCGGGTGATCCGGAACGTATCCGCCTGGCCACGACGCGCGCGCTGATGGGCAGTCACATTCTGTTCTATAACGGGCTGGGCCTGGACTATGACCTCTCGGACAACTGGTCCGTGGGCGCCTATTACGAGCACATTTCCCACGGCCAGATCCTGGCGTCCGGTCGCAACCAGGCCCTGGACAATGCTGGGGTTCGCCTGAGCTACCGTTTCGGTCGTTGAGGCATCCCGTTCGGTTTGCCAGCTGCCGCGTTAGCGACCCTCGCCATCATCATTCCCCGCGAGCCATTGCCGCTTCCTCGGCACGTGGATCGTCCGCTTTGCCCACATAGATGCCGGTGAAGACACCCTGCCAGTTGCCATCGGCGTCCTGTTGTTCAAAGAACTGGCGCACCGTGCCGTCTTCCAGCGGTGTCCAGGTGCCGCGCAATCCGGCGCGTACATCGGTCTGGACGAGGTAGGACTCGCCGGTCAGGACCATGGCGCCATTCTCATCCAGTCCGCCCGAATAGTCGATATACCAGCCATTGCTCATCCAGACCTGTCGCCAGGCGCTGATCAGCGGGTCATAGATGTTGATGCTGTTGCCGGCATTGCCGCTGGCGCCGACCCAGTGTTCGGTGACCAGGCAGCCGCCATTGATGCGTTCGATCGTGTTGTGACCGAGATAGGGGCCGTCATCGGGAGCGTAGACATTCCACTCGCCGACCCAGAAGTCGAAATCGTCATGGATGTCGGACGTACAGGCCGGCGGCGGTGTTTGTGCGCTGGCCATGGTCGTGATGGAAAAAACAGCTGCTGAGGCTAAAAGAATTCGAAAAAGCATGTCGTCCTCCGCACTGAACGAAGATGATCCTGCCGATGTGTGTCCTTGCGTGCAAATAAATCTGGCCCCGCTCACGCCTTCGTGACAGAAGTGCCTCCCGCATAGAGCACTGGAGAATGACATGGCCAATGTGACTGTTGTGGGCGCCCAATGGGGCGATGAAGGCAAGGGCAAGCTGGTGGACTGGTTGTCCCATCGCGCCGATGTCGTCGCGCGATTCCAGGGTGGTCATAATGCCGGTCATACCCTGGTCGTGGGCGAGAAAGTCTACAAGCTCTCCCTGCTGCCCTCCGGCGTGGTTCGCGGAAAACTCTCGGTTATTGGCAATGGCGTGGTTGTTGACCCCTGGGCCTTCGTGTCCGAGGTCGAGCGCATCCGCGAACAGGGTGTCGACATCACCCCGGACGTCGTGAAGATCTCCGAGACCGCTGCCCTCATCCTGCCGATCCACCGCGAGCTCGATGCCATGCGCGAGAATCGCGATGACGGCGAAGCCATCGGCACGACACGCCGGGGCATCGGTCCGGCTTATGAGGACAAGGTCGGACGCCGCGCGGTTCGGGTTGTCGATCTGGCAGACGAGGACGCGTTGCGCGCCCGTGTCGCCGACATTCTCTTCCACCACAACTCCCTGCGCCGGGGTATGGGCCAGCCGGAATATGATGCCGACAAGCTGGTCGCTGAAATCCTCGAGATCGCACCGAAAATCCTGCCCTATTCCGCACCGGTCTGGCGCGACCTGCAGGCGGCCATCAAGGACGACAAGAAAATCCTGTTTGAAGGCGCCCAGGGCGCGCTGCTCGATGTCGACCACGGCACCTATCCCTTTGTGACCTCCTCGAACACGCATTCCGGCCAGGCCGCTGCGGGCACGGGGTTGGGACCGAAGGATGTCGGTTACGTGCTCGGTATCGCCAAGGCCTATATGACCCGCGTGGGCGAAGGCCCGTTCCCGACCGAGCTGCACGACGAAATCGGCCAGCGCATCGGCGAACAGGGGCATGAGTTCGGCGTGGTCACCGGCCGCAAGCGCCGCTGTGGCTGGTTTGATGCCGTCATCACCCGCCAGACCCTGGCCCAGGGCGGTGTCACCGGCGTCGCGCTGACGAAGCTGGACGTGCTGGACGGATTCGACGAGATCAAGGTCTGCGTCGCTTATGAACTCGATGGCGAGCGTCTCGACTACCTGCCGGCTGGCAAGGAAGCCCAGGCCAATGTCAAACCGGTCTATGAGACACTGCAGGGCTGGTCCGGCTCCACCGCCGGCGCGCGGTCCTGGGCGCAGCTCCCGGCCGAAGCGGTCAAATATGTCCGCCGCCTGGAAGAACTGATCGAATGCCCGATCGCGCTCGTCTCAACCTCGCCGGAACGCGAGGACGTCATCTTGATGCAGGACCCGTTCCGCGGCTGATCGTCTGACCAAAGCGTAATCCTGTCGCCACCCCTCCGCACGGAGGGGTGGGCGAACCTGCGCGCGGCTGTGTCAGGGCAGGGGATAGATGAAACAGGTTTTGATGGCGGCGCTGTCTGCGCTTTTTTTGGCCGGCGCCGCAATTGCGGGCGAGCCGGTGGATTTCCGACTCACCACCGAAGACGGATATGATCTGGCTGCGCGGTTTTTTGCCGCCGATGATGCGCCCGACGCCGTCAGGCCCACGCTGATCCTGGTTCACGGAGCCGGCGTTTCCAAGGAGCGCTGGGAACAGGTCGAGTTGGTGGACGACCTCAATCGCGAAGGCTGGCATGTGCTGACCTTTGACATTCGTGGTCGCGGAGACAGCCAGGCCCTGCCGGAGGGAGCACCCTTCGCGCCACCTTGGGAAGACATCGCTACCGCCGTTGCGTGGGCGCAGAATGATCCGCGTGTGGATGCCGAGCGTCTGGCACTGATCGGAGAATCCTTCGGCGCCAATCTGATCGTGACCGGGATGCGCCAGCACCCGTGGCCGGTGGAGACCTTTGTCTCGTTGTCTGCGACGCGGGTTGTCTTTTTATGACCCGTCGAGATCCGCGCCCATCTTCAGAACGCGCTTTATGTCGGCTCCACGGGAGATCCCTATCCGGCCGTGGACGGTGTGGCTGAAGTTCTCGAGGCCCTGACCCAGGGAGAAACGCAATCCATCGTCGCGGATGAACGGTCTCATGGGGTGGGTGTCCTGTTGAACCCGGAGACGCGCGCAGGTGTCATGGACTGGTTGCGAACCCGCCTGTCGACACCGGAATAATCGCTAAAAATCGCCTCAAACTTGGCCTCGCAATTTGAGCCTCGCTTAAAACGCCACTGGCAGGCTCCTCCTCACGAAATTGAGGGAGAGCCCCATGGCCCTGGTTCGAATACGTACCCTGATGGCGATTGTCGCCAGTGTGTCTGCCCACCTGGTCTTTGCCAGTGCGGCCTTTGCCAATGACTGCACCCGCTTTACCGAGCATCGCGACAGCTATCTCTACCGGACCAGTGCCGGCATGGAGCAGGCGCTGGCACAGATGGCCCAGCAGCGCGGAGTTCCGGTCGAGGCGGCTGCGTTCTACTGGGGAGGCGATCTGATGCGGGCCAATGACCCGGCCAGCCTGCGCTCACTCTCGCTTTTGACCCTGGCCAGTTATGGCTGGCGCAACAATACCGATCGTGCCGAAACGGCGATGGCGCGGATTTTCAACGAGCGGGGGCACGCCTTTGCCGGACTGCTTGTCGGGCTGATGCTGTCGGATGAGCAGGGGCAGGCGGATTTCTACCAGGCGCGTGCCTATCTGGCCGATGCCTCCCGAGCCGGCAGCAGCGATGCGGAAGCCTTCCTGGCCCTGTACGACCGCTGTCATCGCAGGGCCATGGCCTTCAACTGACTTGCCTGCAAGGTAGGGGGATTGCTCAGGCGCCGATCTCTTTTGAGGTCGGCGTTTTGCACGCTAGGGAAGACGGACTCGGGACTCTTGCAGTTGTTTCATCATCCAAACAGGTGGTGGGAAGCATCTGTGGAATATGACGAGTGTGAAGCGAGTAGAAAATGCCAATCCGTCAAAAGACCCTGTTTGAAACCCAAGGCCTGTGTGTGCGCCTCAGCCATTATGGTGCTGACGAGGCCATGGATGCACATGGGCATGACTACCACCAGGTCTCCTGGTTGCTGGCTGGAGAGATGGCCGAGTGTATCGCCCGCAGTGACTGCGAGATCCTGCAGCCCGCGCGAGGCGTGAAGCCCGCCGGCTGCATGCACGCCAATGTCTATGGTCGTCAGGGTTCGCTCATTCTTTCCGCCAATCTGGACTGTGACGCCATGCGGGGATTTCTGCCTCGTGGCGAGCTGGACTGGGGTTGGGGAGAAAGCGAGGACGGTAATGCCCATGTCCACGCATTGATGAATGTCATCGCCACGAGTGGTGCGCTGGCGCGTGATGCCGTCGCGGATTTGCTGGCCAGTGCCGGTTCGGTCTCCCGGGGGCGTGATGCCGAGATACCGGCCTGGCTGACGCGCGTGCGAGAGCAATTGCGCGATGATGAATTTGCACCCGACCTGGAAAGCCTGGCCGAGGGCGCCGGCGTTCACCGGGTGCACCTGTCGCGCAGTTTTGCCCGGCATTTCGGCGTACCGCCCAGCGTCTATCGTGCCCGCAGCCGGGCCGCGATGGGATTGAGCCGTCTGGTCAACGGTGCGGAACCGGCCATGGCCGCCATCGAGGCAGGCTTTGCCGACCAGGCGCACTTTACTCGATGGGTCAAGAAAATGACCGGCCTGCCCCCCCGAAAGCTGCAACGTCTCATGGCAGTGTGAACCAGACCCGCTTTGGCAACGAAGCGGGTCTTTTCCTGTCTGAACCAATTTTCAGACTGGCGTTACATGCGTTCAAGAACGCGACCGTGCTGCCCGCTACATTCAGCTCATAGAGTTGGAAGGCGGTTATCTTCTCCGGGTTGTTATCTTTGTTATGAAGATAATTCTTCTTCGGGAGGTCGAATTAAAAGCAACGCGAAGATGAGCTACCCCTTCTCTGTCTGCCGGGAAACCGGCAACGAACAAGGAGAACCTCTCATGGTTAAATCTGCGCTTTTGGCCGCTGCGGCGACTATCGGGCTGAGCGCATCTGCCCTCGCGGAAACCCCGCAAGGCGCAGCTGAGCAGCTTCGTGACTTCCTCAATCGTTTCGAAAATCTTGGACCGGGTTATGCGACTGTCGTCGTCACGGCTGACGATGTTCTGCTGAATCATGTTTCCGGTGAACGTCGCGCCTCCACCGGTGCACCGCTGACAGCGGACACGCCGATCTATATTGCGTCCCAGACCAAGGCCTATCTCGGTCTTGTCGCCGCTGTCCTCGACGAGCGTGGTGTGTTCTCCCTGGATGCGACCATCGGCGATGTCTGGCCGGATCTGGGTGAGGCCGGTGGTGTCGACATTCGTGGGTATACGATGAGCGATCTTCTGAGCCACCAGGTGCCGATCAATGTTGGCGTGATCAACATGATTGAAGCCTATTCCATGACGATCAATCCGGCTGACTATCCGCGCCTGATCGAGAATTTCGGCGAGGCTCGAGATGAGGGCTTCGAGTACGACAATCTCGGCTATAATATTTACGCTGCGCTGCTGGAAACGGCGACCGGCAAGAGCTGGCAGGACTGGATGGACGAGGTGCTCTTCGATCCGCTGGGCATGGACAGCACGTCTGCGCGCACCTCCGACTACAGCCTGGATGAGCTGTCCTGGAGCCATATCTGGCAGGGTGAGGAGCTTGGCTGGTACGAACAGCGGCCCAAGACCAATCACATGATGCAGTCTGCCGGTGGCCTGGTAACCTCCACCAATGACATGGCTGTCTGGCTGCAGATGCAGCTGCGTGGCGAAGGCCCGGCCGGTTCCGGCATCTCCGCCAATGCCGTCAGCACAGCCCAGCAGGGTTATGTCCAGACGGGCATGGAAGACCGCCGCAATGCCTATGAGCTGGTCTGCAGCGAGTACACACTGGGCTGGAATGTCTGTGATTTCGAGGGCTATGAAGTCCACATCCACGGCGGTGGTTATATCGGCGCCCGCACGCAGATGGCTTTCGTTCCGGAACTGGGTGTCGGCATCGCCGCCTTTGCCAATTCCGACAACAATACCGGTTGGGTCACCAGCCGTACGATCAACATGTATCTGCAATTCCTCGTCGAGCACGAGGATGCCGAGGCCTGGTCGACCCGCCGCCCGGAGATCTACTCCCAGCGTGAGGGCCGTCTGCTGGAATTCCGCCAGGGTCGTGACGCCGAGGATCGTGCCAATGAGCAATGGGGTGGATGGAGCTGGGCGCCGAGCCATGACGAGCTGCGCCAGTTCGTGGGCACCTATTCCACCGGTGAACCCTATCTGGATGTCCAGGTGGTTTACGAGAACGGGGCGCTGACGGCGATGTGGGGCGATGCACCTTACCCGCTAACCCCGGCCCAGCAGGATCTGTTCGGTGCGCAGCCCTACGCCTTCGAGGGCCGTGAGGCTTTCAGCTTCGAGCGTGATGACAGTGGTCGCGTGGTCTCCATGACCTGGGGTGACGACACCTACGCCCGCACACAGTAACACCTGTTCAGCCCGTCCTGTGCCGCACTGGGGCTGTCAGGTGCCCCGTCGGAGTTCACCCGGGTTATCGAGCTTCGGCGGGGCAGCAATTTCACTTGCGCGAGGCGTCAGGCTTTCTAGTCTGGCGCCTCAAGTCTTGTGGAGGGGACAATGCGTATTCTTATTGTGTCGGCTGCTGCTGCAGCACTTCTGGCGGGCTGCGGAGCCCAGAATTCCGGTGGTGGCGAGGAGACCGAGGCGGAGTTCCTGGCGCGGGCTGCCGAGATCCATGACCGCGTGCTGACCCTCGACACGCATGTTGATACCGGACCGGGTTTCGGTACGCCGGCACTCGATCCGGGTGGCCCAACCGACGCCCAGGTTGATCTGCCGAAAATGCGCGAGGGTGGCCTCGATGCTGCGTTCTTTATCGTCTATGTCGGTCAGGGTGATCTGACCGAGGAAGGATATGCGGAGGCCCACGCCGAAGCCGAGAACAAGTATGAGGGCATTCGCCTCATGCTGGAAAACCATCCCCACCAGATCAGTCTCGCCGTCACCGCGGACGAGGTCGAGGAGATCGCTGCGACCGGCCGCCGTGTTGCCCTGATCGGTATGGAGAATTCCTATCCGCTGGGCCCGTCGATCGAGGATGTGCCGATGTGGGCAGAGCGCGGTGTGCGCTACATGTCCATCACCCATTTCGGTAACAACCAGTTCGGCACCTCGTCCAATCCAAATCTGACGGCCGGTGATGACCCGGTCGATCGCGGTCTGACCGATCTGGGCCGCGCACTTGTCGCCGAGCTCAATGATTATGGCATCATGATCGACGTCTCCCATGTCGGTAAGGAAACCGGTCTCGAGGCGATCCGCATGTCCCGTGCTCCGGTGATGGGTTCGCACTCCGGGGTTCAGGGTATCTATGCGCACCCACGCAATTTCGACGATGAACAGCTGCGCGCGATCCGCGACAATGGCGGTGTTGCCCAGATGGTCGCCTTCCGCGGTTACGTCCAGGCAATGGATGAAGGTCTTGCGACCGCTCGCAATGCGCTGATGGTCGAGCTTGGCCTCGATACCGCCGAGGGCCGCGCCAGTGCGTCCGTGGAGACCTTCACGGAGGCCCGTGCCCGGATGGCAGAACTGCAGAGCCAGTATCCTGATGTGACGATTTCCGACTTTGTCGACCATATCGATCATGCGGTCGCCGTGGCCGGTATCGATCATGTCGGGATCGCCTCGGACTTTGATGGCGGCGGCGGTGTCGGTGGCTGGGACGATGCCACGACCACACCGGCGGTCACGGCGGAACTCCTGCGTCGCGGCTATTCCGAAGAAGACATCGCCAAGATCTGGGGCCTTAACGTGCTTAGGGTGATGCGGGCGGTTGAGGCGGCTGCGGTTCACTAGGCAGCGAAATGTCTCTGCAAGTGGCAATCCAGTTTCAAGCCGAACTCAATCCGGCCGAGAAAGTCCTTTGGGCCGGAAAGCCCGACTGGCTTGTATTAGGGTGGTATCGAAGCGGTGGATCGCTCATGGCGCTATCGAGCTTGGCGATCATGGCCGTTATTGGGGCGTTTGGCTTTGCAAGATCGGCGCAGTCACCTGAATTTCAGGCAATGTACGGCGTTTCTGAGCAGATGGTGATATTGGGGCCTGTGGGTGTCGTGGTCTTTGCCATGGCGATCTTAACCCTCGCAGTCCTGGAGTTCCGAACTGCGAGAAATGTCCAGTATGCAGTAACGGATCAGCGCATTCTTATGATGGAAAGGGGCAGGCCGACACGCAGTATTGCCCCCGAGAAAATCCAGCGCCTCGATCTTAGTCCCGGCAAAAGACGCGGTAGTGTCCTGATTAATGCGGGCGGTACAAACCAGTGGGCTTTTCTGGGAGTCATTCCGGGGGTGAATGCATTGAGAGACTTGCTCAATCAGGCTGATGGACTCTACGGGATTGAAAACGCGAGCGGGGTCGAGGCGCTGATCCGCAAAGAATTTCTCGGACCGGCCAGCAGGGGCTTCCGTCATCATGAAGGGAGCAAATGATCTTGCTCGGTTCGATGTTTGTCGTCACGCTCTTTGGAGCGGCCCTCGCCCACCCCGTCGAAGGGGAGGCCACCACAGCCCAATTCCTCGCCAATGAGGCCATTCTGGTGTCGGCGGGGGAGACGAAAATCCTGTTCGACCCGCTGTTCACCCATTCCTATGGCTATCCACTGGTCGAGCCGGACACCAAGGCGCGCCTGATGGCGAGCGAGGGTGAGTTTGACGGCGTTGACGCGGTGCTTGTCAGCCATGTGCATGGGGATCATTTCGACGCGCCGGAGATGAACGCCTATCTGGCCGCCCATGCCGAGGTGATCCTGGTTGCACCGCACCAGGCGCAGTTGGACATGCGCGCTGCAGCGGGTTGGCAGGAGGGCTTTGTTGAACGACTGCGCATTCTGCCCTTCACGGCCCAGCCCCAGGAGCTGGTGATTGCTGCGGATGACGTGGCCGACGCGATCCGGATCGAGGCGGTGCACATTCCCCATGCCGGCGGTCCCGGTCGCTCTCACATCCAGAACATGGTCTATCGCGTGACGCTGAACGGCGAGGCCACGGTGATGCATCTCGGCGATGCGACCCAGGACCCGCGTGACTACACCCCGCACCAGGCCCATTTCCAGGCGCACGAGACCCACAACGCCTTTCCGCCCTACTGGCTGATTGCGGACTGGGGTGGTGATCGTGTCCGCGCGACCCTCAATGCCGACCACGTCACCGGCATTCACGTGCCGATAAACGCGCCCATTTCCGTGCGTGCCAGCCGCGAGGACTTCTTCACCGAGGCGGGCGAGACGCGCGCTGTTCACGGTCACGACTAGTTGTAGCTATCACTGTCACCGGCTGATTGCCAAGACCGGTCGTGTTGGTCATGCTCGCCTTGAGTGCCGGGGGGAGATCAATTGATGATACACTGCCCAACCCTGGCGGCTGCGCTGTTGAGCGCGGCGATGGCGCACCCGGTCGCAGGTGATGATGCGACGGCCCATTTCCTGGCCAATGAAGCCGTGCTGGTGACAGCTGGCGAGACCCGGATCCTGTTTGATCCGCTGTATATCCATTTCAACGGCATCCAGCCGATCCCGCGCCGTATCAAGCGCCGCCTGATGGCAGGCGAGGACGAGTTCGAAGGCGTTGATGTCGTCTTTGTCAGCCATATCCATGACGATCATTTTGATGCCGAGGCAATGCTCCGCTACATGCGCCGTCATCCGGCTGTCGTGCTGGTTGCCCCGTCCCAGGCCCGGCCGATGATGGAGACCGAGCGCGACTGGGACGACGGCCTGGCTGATCGCATCGTGGCGTTGCCCTTCATTGTAGAACCCATGGGATTTGTCGTCGCCACGCCGGAAGACCCGCGGGCGCTGGTCATCGAGGCGGTCTATGTGCCCCATGCCGGCGGATCCAACTGGGCCAGCGTCCAGAACATGGTCTATCGCGTCACGCTGAACGGCGAGATCACGGTGATGCATCTCGGCGATGCGACGCCGGATGAAGCGATCTACGAGACCCATCAAGAGCATTTCCAGGCCGTGCGGACCGATCACGCTTTCCCGCCTTTCTGGCTGGTCACGGAATGGGGTGGCGACGTGCTGCGCGAGCGGATCAATGCAGAGTCGCTCACCGGCATCCATCTCGGCCCTTTCCCACCGGTTGCGGTTCGCGCCAGCGACGAGGATTTCTTCACCGAGCCGGGCGAGACGCGGGATCTTCACGCGCATGAGTGAGCTGACCTTGCCAAATCACCGGCGCGCGTCCATTTTCGCCAGCAATTGAGTTCCGAGGGGTGCCCCGCATGCGGGTGCTGAGAAAGACCCTTAGGACCGGATCCGGGTCATGCCGGCGTCGGGACGGAGCAGGATATGAGCGACCAGACCACCGCGCACACAAAAGCCCGTTTGAGGGCAGCGATCAGCGAGTTTGACGGCAAGGCGATGAGCCTGTTGTGCGAGGCGAAGGTCCAGCTGCGCGATGCGCCCGGTTTCTGGGACGCGCTTTACGACCTTGTCGATGACGATGAACCGCTGATCCAGGCCGGCTCGACCTGGCTGGTCCAGCAGAGCCTGAAATGCGGTGACCTGATCCTGGCCGACATCGCCACCGCGATCTCGCCCCGGCTGGGCCGGCTGACCCATTGGGGCGCCGTTTTGCACATTTTGCAGGCGCTGGACGCCTATGACCGTCCGCTGCCGGAAGGACCGAAACTGGCGCGGTTTGCGCAATCCTACATCACCCACGCGCGCCCCTTTGTGCGCGCCTGGGCGGTCAATGCGCTGTGCGTGCTGGCCATCCACCATCCCGAATTCCGCGCGGCGGCTGAAACCGCACGCAATGACGCCCTCAATGACACCGCCGCCTCGGTGCGGGCCCGCGCGCGCAAGGCGCCGGTTGTAGAAATGGCGGGAGGTGCAGTGTGACAGCCGAGTTCAGAATGCAACTAATGTCGGCCCGAGCGGACGGGTGGCACATTCGGGAAGGCGAGACACTCTTGCGTGAGGAACGCGTCGACCGACGCGAGGAGGAACTCAGGCTGCGTTCTCAATGGATGAAGAAGTTACTTACACGTATCGTAGCGCCGCTTTTCGGCGCCGGTTCGCTGGCGCTTCTGTTTCTCGCGCTTCCCGCTCGTTCGGCCTTTTTAAGTGTTGCTCACTGGGTCCTGTTCGGCGTCAGCGTTCTTTATTTTACTGCGTTGTGTCTGTCGCTGTCGCGTCGACCAAACACTGAGTGGATGGTCCACACCTACCTATTTACGGACCAGCGAGCTGTCGCTCTTGATGGGCGCGGTCAGATCGCTGACATTATCAACCGAGACCAGATTGAACGCGCTGTTCTACTCCAGAACGCTATTACGATGGGCCGCACAGATGACCCATCTGGCGAATGGTCTTTTCGCATTTCGGATGTCGACGACCTGAGTCAAATGTATCAGTTCGTTACTAAAATTTATGAAGGAGACACCCCATGAACAAGCCAACTGACCAAGCCTCCTTCGAGACGCCGGAAGTGACCACCGGGCCGCTGCCGGGTTCGCGGCGTGTCTATACCTCGCCCAGCACGGCGCCCGGACTGAAAGTCCCGCATCGCGAAATCGACCTGCACCCGACCGCCAACGAGCCGCCGGTGCGGGTCTATGACACGTCGGGTCCGTATTCCGATCCCAACGCGACGATCAATGTCGAGACCGGCCTGCCGCGTCATCGCCTGGACTGGTACAAGGACCGGCAGGTGGAACAGTATGAAGGCCGCCCGCTCTCGCCGCTGGATAATGGCGGGGCGACCGGCAAATACCTGGCCCGGGAATTCCCGACCCAGCACCAGCCCCTCAAGGGCACGGACGGCCAGCCGCTGACGCAATATGAATTTGCCCGCGCCGGTATCATCACGCCGGAAATGGTCTATGTCGCCGAGCGCGAGAACCTGGGCCGCAAACAGGCGGTTGAGGGCGCCAGGGAGCGCATGGAGGATGGTGAGAGCTTTGGCGCCTCCATCCCCGAACACGTAACGCCGGAATTTGTCCGCGACGAAATCGCCCGCGGCCGCGCCATCATCCCGGCCAATATCAACCACCCGGAACTCGAGCCGATGATTATCGGCCGCAATTTCCTGACCAAGATCAACGCCAATATCGGCAACAGCGCTGTGGCCTCCTCGGTCGAGGAAGAGGTGGAGAAAATGGTCTGGGCCATCCGCTGGGGTGGCGACACGGTGATGGACCTGTCCACCGGCAAGAATATCCACAACACGCGCGAATGGATCCTGCGCAATTCGCCGGTGCCGATTGGTACCGTGCCGATCTACCAGGCGCTGGAAAAGGTCAATGGCATTGCCGAGGACCTGACCTGGGAGGTTTTCCGCGACACGCTGATCGAACAGGCCGAACAGGGCGTGGACTATTTCACCATCCATGCCGGCGTGCGCCTGGCCTACGTCCCGCTGACGGCAGACCGTGTCACCGGCATCGTCTCGCGCGGCGGCTCCATCATGGCGAAATGGTGCCTGGCGCACCACAAGGAGAGCTTCCTCTACACGCATTTCGAGGAAATCTGCGACATCATGCGCGCCTATGACGTGTCCTTCTCGCTGGGCGATGGCCTGCGTCCGGGCTCTATTGCTGACGCCAATGACCGCGCCCAGTTTGCCGAGCTGGAAACCCTGGGCGAGCTCACGAAGATTGCCTGGGAAAAAGGCTGCCAGGTCATGATCGAAGGGCCGGGCCATGTGGCCATGCACAAGATCAAGGAGAATATGGATAAACAGCTCAAGGAGTGCCACGAGGCGCCCTTCTACACGCTGGGGCCGCTGACCACGGATATCGCGCCGGGTTATGACCACATCACCTCGGGCATCGGTGCCGCGATGATCGGCTGGTTCGGCTGCGCGATGCTGTGTTACGTGACGCCCAAGGAACACCTCGGTCTGCCCGACCGCGATGACGTGAAAGTCGGCGTCGTCACCTACAAGATCGCGGCCCACGCCGGTGACCTGGCCAAGGGCCACCCCGCCGCCAAGATCCGCGACGACGCCCTGTCGCGCGCCCGCTTCGAATTCCGCTGGGAAGACCAGTTCAACCTGGCCCTCGACCCGGAAACCGCGAGGGACTTCCACGACCAGACCCTGCCCAAGGACGCCCACAAGGTGGCGCACTTCTGCTCCATGTGCGGGCCCAAGTTCTGTTCGATGGAGATTACGCGGGAGATCCGGGACACGTTTGGGAGTGCAAGGGCTCCGAACACCCTGACAGAAGCCGAACAGGGCATGCTGGAGAAAGCCGAGGAGTTCAAGGCGAAGGGGAGCGAGATTTATCTGAGCGAGGATGGCAGCGTGCGGGAGCCTATTGATTAGGATCACGCCGCTTTGCTGCGCTCAATTTCCCGTATCGAAACGAACAGATACGGGCGCGGTCTCTCAGTGCTGCCGTTTATGCGCAAAAGGTGCGTCGAAATGACTCTTGATTCTAGCCATGCGTGGACAGCAGTCGACTGCAATCTATTTACATAGCCCAGTGTTTTCCCCTGTATTTGCATCTTAACGGCGTGTGGGTCTTCGCCAGCCATGGGGTCAGCAACCAAGTTCACGGGCGAGCCAGGCTCACAAGTCGGCAACTCGCTTTTATAGTGGCGAAACCCCGCTGCCTCTAGAATTAAGTCGCATTGCGACCATTCGGCATCAAGTGGGTCAACCAGGGAGAAGCCATCGCTCGGCAATCGGGCTTGGGTTAGGCCGAGCAGCGTCATCGTACTCGGCGTCGCAAGAGCCGGTATTCGGAAATGGCTCAAGTAGCTGCCATAGTCCGGACGGTCTGATCGCAACAGGCGCCTCTTAAAGGTGTCGACCACTTCTCCTGTTATCCACGCTCCAGAGTTGGTGGAGGAAAACGCCGGGTATCCCAGATACCCAGCTGCTGGCAGGTCGGAACGACTACGTCCTTGATTCAGAGCTTCGAACTCTTTGTCCATGTAGTAACGGAAGGCGAAGTTAGAATTCTCTTGCTCAACTAATTCGCCGATGGCCCATCGTGTTCGATTCTTGACACTTGTTGGCGCTTCCCAAGCAAGGATTAGCTTTCGGGTTTTAGGTAAATGCTCAATCCACGACATCCTACATTCTCCCAATCGCTTCCGCTAAGCTTTCTCGCTTCAAACGTAAAAGGGTCGCGACGAACTCCGCTCTTCTCTCAGAAAATTCAGCTTCGGCATCAAATGATTTCGCCCAATCCATCAGCTCCGTTATCTGAGAATCGTCTAATTGAATCACGCGTCGCATCGTTTCGCTACCCTCGCCGTACAACTCTAGGAATTTGTTGCACAATTTAACATGGTTCGCGCTTTCCAAGTCGCCAGACATCCATCCGCAATGATGTCGGCCTCGAGTGACAAAACGTGTCACACGGTTGGGCTCCAGGAATCTTTCCAGATCAGAATCTTGAACCTGCCAGCCCAGACTGGAACCATTGTCGAAAGCAGGTGCTAAATCATACGTGACCGGTTCCCCGGTTGGGGTGGTAATTAGAAAGCCCCAGTTCTCTGAATGTCGATCCTGATTTGAGATCAACGCATCAAAAGCCAACGTTTCTGCCCACCATCTCTTCCAATACGAGACTTTGTGGCCACGAGTGAGCCAGATGTTGTCTCTTAGGCTTCCGCAACGAAAGTCTACTTGTACGCCGGTCCCTTTGAGCCGCTCAATTGCGTGTACGAATCTGTCAGCGCCGATTTGGCCAGGATGCCCATAGAAAAACTCGATGAGCACTCCAATTCGCCTGTTTTGGGCATCGTAGGCCAAAAACGCTGGGGGGACGGGGACACCGACTAACTTGCCAATTTCATAGGCGATGATTTCTGACCAAATTTGAGCATGCTCGCGATCGGAGGCGGCCCATTTGAAAAGATACCTATGTCCCCCGATGAGGAAGTCATGGGGCGGCGCAACCGGGCTGAGCAAGATGCTCTTTGGTTTCGCGCCTTGCGTTCCGAATGGGAAATCGGGATCGAGTTCCCAATCTGTCACATTCACTACCTGATTTGGATTTTGCTGGATTCTTGGAGCTATTGACACTTGATGATTGGCGGTTCGAAGGTTGGTTGTTCAGCGGCGGAGTGCAGCCTTTAATACTGGAAAATTGGGACACATACCAATTTCCAGTGTCCCCACACCTTTCCATAAACCCCATGCCGAGACCCCGCCGTATTGAATTCCCGCGGTCAAGGGTGTGAACCGCGAGGCGGCGGCTTTGCCGCCCTTGACCGCGGGAATTCAATACGGCCCCCCTGCTGGCAAGAGGTTTATGGTAAGCTCTAAACACGCAAAGGCGTGTCCGGCCTGATCTCGCTGACAGGCTCGTCCTGATAGCGAAGACCATTGCGTTGCCTTGAGGCTTTGCCCTCGTCAGCCTGGACCTTGTCAGGATGGTCGGCACGCGTTCGGTCCTCCAGTTCGATGATTTCCCGTTTCATCACTGAATACCGGCCCAGAGCCCTCAACACCCGATGCAGGTCGCGGCGTGTTGCATCGTATTGTTCGGTCAGACCTGCGCTCTGATTGCTCGCCATAATCCAGTCAGACATGTAGTTCTCGATGGCGCGGCTATACTGATCGAGCAATACGGTGATTTTGGCCCCCAGGGGGCGCGTGGCAGCGTGTTCACGCAGGTCCTGTACTCTTCGACTGAACTGGCTGGCCATGAGTTGATTGACGTGGTCACGTTGTTTCGCCCCGCCTCCGACGCCAAATGCGAGCGCTGCGAGATCGCGCTGGATGGCGATCAACCTGTCCGCAATATAGTCGCGAGCCTGTTTTCGTCCCTGATAACCCCTGAAAAGGTATGCGCCCACCGGTGCCAGGAGCGCCGTGGTCGGGTGTTGCGCCACCAAGGCGCTGGCGTCGGCAAGCATTGTCCAGTCGATTTGTTCAATCATGATCTTTCCCCCTGCTGCGTTAAGGTAGCAGATCGGCTGGATGCGTCATCAGCGTACGCGCGAGGAACGAAAATGGGCCCCCGCGCTGTGCCCCGCTTTCGCGGGGCATCCGGCGAGGATGACAAGATTTGTTTTCTCGGTCTGAGCTAAGGCGTTGGGCGTCAGTGTTTTGCTAGCAGAGCTTGATCCTCGCCCTTGATGGGCGAGGGGGACCATTGCGGAGCAATGGTGGAGTGGGTGCGCGCCGCAGGCGCGACTTAAAGTGGGCCCTTCGGGCCGCACCCTATCCGTCCGCTTCGCGGCCACCTTTCCCATCAAGGGAAAGGATAGAAGCGAAGGCGCCGGCGAATCCTATCCTCCCCCTCGGGGAGGTGTCCCGAAGGGACGGAGGGGCCGGAGCGCGCAGCGCGGAGGTCTTTGCTCACTGGCGTTCGCACCCCCTTCGACCTCGCCTTCGCCTCTGGCTACGGCGAGCCCACTTCCCCGCGTGCGGGGAAGATATCCACGCCGTTCAAATCTGCCCCATACTCTCCCTCGATCCATGTCGTGGGAGGCGAGAGCTCAGTCTTTTCGGGCATGGATGTACGGGACGCGTCTGCCGACCCTGCGGGGTCATTTCGGACATGACAGACAGCACCCGTGTGCGGGAGGCCCTTAACCCCTGCTCTTGCATACATATCCGGTTTCACCGGCCTTCCGCATGCCTCTCACTCCAGCGCGAAAGCGCGTGGAGGTTTTGGTGCTTCCCACGCATCGCCCTTGCTCCCGGCCCCCGTCGTGCTAGCTTTCCTTTCAACGCTAACAGACGAGAGGAGGTGATCCGATGATCAGTGGTTTTAAAGGTTGCGGTCTTGGATCGAAATCAGGTGCGGCGGTAAAGGCAGCCCTTTTCCTCTGACGTGATTTCACGGGTCCCGCGTTTCACGCGAGCGGATCGGGGTGACCTGATCCGGGCCGTTCAAGGCCGGACCGAGCAACCGCGAATATGGACCGCCAGGCTTTCGGGTCTGGCGGTCTTTTTGTGCCGGGTGATCCGTGTCTCCCGACGAGGATTGCCGGTCGAGCCTGTTCCTGGTCACTCCGCTCGGCCGCATTCGACCAGCCGTCGCTACGGGCCTTGCCGACGAGAGAGGGGCGCTAGTCCTCTTTCTTGTCGCTCTCGCTGAAGCCGCCAAGATTGGCAAAGGCATAGGTCGCCAGGAAGCCGCCGCCGGTCAGGGCGACAACGGGCAGGAGCTCGGGATCCCAGCCGGCGAAGGCCTGCATGAGGGCCATCCAGCTGATCACCAGCACATAGATGGCGCCGCCCAGCAGAAGGCGCTTGGCGGTTGTGGTGAGGACCGGGCTGGTCGGCTCGGCGGCCGGGGTCGAGGTCGGGGTGTTCGATGCGAGGGTGTCATTGGCAGGCATGTCCGGGGTCTCCATGTCGGTTTCGATGCGTTGACGCAATTCGGCATGGGAGAGTTCGAAACTGGCGGCCAGGGCGCGCAAGCTTTCCAGGCTGGGCATGTCACCGCGTTCGGCGCGCTGGATCGTGCGCTCACTCAACCCGCTGATGGTTGCGAGTTGTTCCTGCGACCAGCCTTTTTCAAGGCGCAGCGATTTCAGTCCCATGCGTCTGCTCTCTCATGCAATTGCCCGGCGAGAATTACGGCCAGGCCCGCCTGTCGACCACGACAGGCACCCGACAGGAAACTGACAATGACAGATCAAGAAATCAATAATCGGAGGCTGGGCCTGGGGTTTTGGCCGGGGTTCACGCAAAAAGGCCTGGCGCGAACGCCAGGCCTTGCGGGGAGGATCGCCGGGGCGATCGGGCAGATGTCTAGAAGTGGAAACGGATGCCCGCTTCCAGCACATGGGAATTGTTCTCGATGTCCAGCGAGGTCGGGAAGAGGCTGGCATTGGTGCCGACATCACCGGTCATGCGATAGCGATAGCCACCAAAGGCTTCGGTCTTGTCAGACAGCGGGAAGCTCGCGCCGAACATCAGCTGGAACAGGGATACGGTTTCGCTGTCATCGATGATGACGACACCGGACGGGGAGAAGTCGACGGACACGTCCGCCAGCCCGACACCGGCACCGGCATAGAAGTCCAGCGGCGCATCATCAAAATCGAAATCATAGTACAGGTTGAGTGCATAGGCGGTCGTGGTCACGTCGCCCTGGCCGTCAGCGACGAGGTCGGCAATCGTTACGCCGAGCGATGCAGACCCGGTAATCAGCGCGGCGGCATCCGCGCCGCCCAGCGCGCCACCACCAGCGGTCACATCGGCATGGCCGTCCACATCATTGCTGGAGTAGGAAATTTCGATCTCGCCCCGCAGCTTGTCGTTGAACCGGTAGCCGTAGGCACCTGCGAGGAAGAGGCCGTTGTCGAACTCGGTCGACCAGCCGATTTCCGTGCCACTGGCGAGCACCGTGCCGGCCGGAACGGCGACGCCGTCACCGGTCGTGAATGCACGGGTCAGGGCGCCTCTATTGTCGCTGTCCTTGAGCAGGCTGAAACCGGCAGAGCCGGACACGTAGGACTGGGCAGAGGCGCCGGCTGCCGTGATCAGGGCGAGCGCGGAAGCGGCGAGGAGACGATTGAATACCATGAAAACTACTCCGTAAGGTGAGGTTTGATGCTCTCTTTACGGGCGGGGCAGTCGATTGGATTTGCACCGTTATTACTTTTTATTTTTGCTTGAATCGTAGCTCTTACGCGCTATCTAAACCCGGTCGAGCAGCAGTTTGTTGAAGCGTTTCACGCGAGAAAGCCATTCGAGCTCTGTTGCGGCATCGGGTCCTACTGCGCGCGGTCGAAATGCTCCACGACCAGCGGGGTGATCGAGATGGCGCCCTGGGCGATCGCGGCCATGTCGGTGCCGTCGCCGGGATCGCCTTCAAACCGGTAACCCCAACGTGCCGTGCCTGAACGCAGGCCGGTTTCCACCGTCAGTGGCTGGGCGTTGCGGTCAAAGATTTCCAGCCGCACATCAGCCGGACGGGTGATGAGAGCCGGGCTGTCCGCATCAAGGTCGGTCGCGGGCATGTTGATGTTGTAATAGACCGGGTTCGCATCGCCGGGCATTTGCGCCACAAAGGCAGCCACCCATTCCGCAGCCCCGTCCGGGTCGCGACCGTCAGCACGATCAAGCGAAACTGCCAGCGCAGAAATGCCGTACAGGCTGGCGGTGCGCGCGGCGCCGACCGTGCCGGAATAATGGTGCGACTGTCCGTCATTCATCCCCGCATTGATGCCGGAGATGACGAGGTCGGGCTGACGGCCATAATGACGTTCGGCCAGGTCGATTCCGAAATGCGTGGACACGGAGGGCGTGGCGTTGATCCAGTAGGAAATGTCGGCGCCGTCAAATTCGAACTCCGACCATTCCGCCTCGGCGCGCAGATTGCCCAGCGAGGTTGATGTCCCGCTCTGATTGCTCTGGGGTGCGACGATGATGACATCAGCCTGGGCATTGAGGGCCGAGGCGAGGGCGCGCAGATCGGGGCTTTGATAGCCATCATCATTGGTGATCAGGATGAGCGGTTGGGCGGCGACGCTGGTCGTGCCGGCGAGCAGTGTGAGTGTAGCGAATGCAAGGGTCCGGATCATGTCGGGCTCCGTTTCGGATTTGGCGTGATGCTAGTCTGCTTGTCCGCTCCGGCTCAATATGTGGCTGATTTAACCTTCCGCAATATGAAAGGGGCGCCAATGAAAAGGGCGACGGTCAATACCGTCGCCCCATAAGGATTAAGACAGACGAGAATGTCCGGACCCTATTCTTCTGCGCCTTCGTCTTCTTCAGCTTCGCCTTCGTCTTCTTCAGCGACGCTCTGTTCCTGCATGGCGTCGTCAGCCATGTCTTCCCCGGGCATGTCTTCCCCGGGCATATCTTCTTCAGGAATGTCCTCCGCGGCGGTGTCTTCGGCCACGGCGTCTTCGCTCGCGGCTTGCTCCGAAGCCATTTCCTCGGTGACAGCCTCCTCACTCGGCCCGGCGGCCGGTTCTTCGACGGCGAATTGAGTTTTGTAGGCGATGGCACCCGCCAGCGCGGCGAGCATTATAAAAGCGATTACACGCATGGCAGTAAGTCCCCCCAGACGCAGCCAATATGAACACGTTGTAATGTTAGCGATGCCCGCGACCAATTGCACACGACTACGCCTGAGAGGGGATTGTCGGGCAGTCCTTACAGGCTTAGGTCATCGGCCTTTGAGGCCGGGACCAGGTCGAAAGGTTGGCCGGAACGCCTTAGCAATGGCTGCTGTCATTGACCGCGGCGGGCATGTCGGTGATCGGGTCGCGCCAGCCCAGGGCCTGGCGGATGAAATCGAGCAGGAGATCGACCCCGCGACGTAAATCCTGCTCCCACAGGTGCAGGACCAGATACCCCGCCTCCTCAAGCTCGGCGATGCGTCGTTCGTCCAGCAGGGCCGGGTCTGCACCGTTTGTGGGATGGATGTCGATGAGGAGCTTGGCGCTCTCGCAGCAAAAATCGACGTCGTGTCCGACAATGCTGGCGCCCCTGACGAAGCGGTGACCATCCAGCTGGCCGGATTTCAGGCGCGACCAGAGTTCGTCGCGCATTTGTTCGAATTCAGCTTGGGCCGCCGAAACCAGCGGACCGGAAATAGTCTGACCCATGACATGCTCCTGCGTCTGGGAGGGGAAGGCAGGAATATTCTTGTCGGGTCAGTCTACTCCGAAGTGGACAGGGTTAACCGTGACCGGCGTCACGCCCCGCCCAGGAATTTCGTGAGATTGTCCACCAGGCTCTCGATCTGACCCCGCGACCGGTCATTGGTCAGGCGTCCATCCTCGTCGAAAGCCTGGAAGGCACCCGGTACCGAGGCCTGTCCTGGCAGGGGCATCATGCCAAGATCGGTGAGGAAGGCGCGCAGGCGGGGGATCACCCGCACGCCACCCAGACCGCCGGGGGAAGCGGCCATCAGGATGGCCAGCTTGCCGGCAAAGGGGTTGGACCTGTCTTCGCCATCGGGCCTGGACATCCAGTCGAAAGTATTGACGAGCAGTGGTGGAATATTGCCGTTGTATTCCGGCGTGGCGACGATCATCGCGTCATGTTCGGCGAGCAGTTTGCGCATCGCTTTCATGCTGTCGGGCAGCCCGTTCTCGGCCTCATCATCCCCGTGATAGAGCGGGGCTTCATAATCAGCCAGGTCGATATGGGTGACCTTGGCGCCCCTGTCGCGCGCGATGTCAGCGGCATTGGTGGCGAGTTTCTTGTTGACGCTGTCCTTGCGGGCAGAACCGGCAAGAACGAGAATTTTTGGTGCAGACATAACGTCCTCCCTGAACCTGTTGAGCAAGGAGATAGGGCTGATTTCGCGTGGGATCGACCGGGTTTGTGGAAGAGCATTCTTTCCAAACGGAGGGTAATGCCGCTCCTGCCGTGAAACCCCTGTTCAATATTGCTTAAACCCTTAGTGGCAGAGTGAAATTCTACTATCCCGGAAGGAGAGTTGGTAATGTCCAAGACCGTGACGTCGAGCTATCGCAAGGTATCGGACCGGTTCGAGCCGGATCTCGTGCAGGACCCCGCTGAACAGCGCAAACTGCGCGGTCAGCTGGAGCAGATTGATTATACCGTGTTCGCCGCCAATCAGGCGGTGATCAAGAAGACGATCCATTCTGTCACGCTTGAGGATTTCCAGAACCTCGCTCTGTCCGCTTCCAAGGCCCGCAGTGCATGGGTCGATGCGGCGATGTCCGCTGCGCGGAGCCGCGCGCCCCTGGAAAAAACCGAGGTTGAGCGCCTGGGCCTGCTACGGACGGCCTATGAGGAGTTGTCCGAAGCCTATGATGCCATGCGCCGCATGGTTGAACGCGGTTATCTGCAATTCCATCAGAGCGTTTCCAAGGCCAGCTAGGCGCCGTATCTGAAGAAAAAACCGGGTCCGATTGAACCGGTTGCCGACCGGGGCGCACCTTTATTCCGAACACATGTTTTGGAATGAGGGATGACATGATCTCGCAAATCGCCATTTACGGAGTGCTCCTCTTCGCCGCCTGGATGGGGCTGGTGGGGAGTCTCATGCTGCTCGCTCCGGATGGGGCCTTGTCCATTCTGCGCATGGCCGGCAGCACCGCCTTGATCAATGTGGCGGAACAGGCGCTGCGGTTCAGCTTCGGGCTGGCCATGATCGGGGCCGCGCCGCTGTCACGCTTCCCGGACGCCTTCCAGTGGATCGGCCTTTTCATAGCCGCGACATCGGTACTCATCCTCCTGGTGCCGCGCCGGTGGCATCATGGTTATGCCGTCTGGTGGGCTGACAAGCTGCACCCGGTGGTCGTGCGCCTGCTGGCGCCGATCGCCTTCGCTGCCGCGCTCGTCCTTGTCTATGCGGTGATGATCGACCTGCCGGTTGTGACCAGCTGAGCAGGGTCAGGGAAGGCAAGGCCATGCGACGCGACAAGAAACGCGTGCTCGGGGAATACCTGGTCAGTGCGGCCAGGACCGGAGATCGCGCGGCTTTCGACCAGCTGGCGCGCCTCTACCAGCCCGAACTCGCCCGCCATGCCTGGCGCCTCTCCGGGGATGCCGACATGGCGCAGGATGTCCTCCAGGACGCCTGGCTGGACATAGTCCGCGGCCTGGGGCGCCTCAATGACCCGGCGGCTTTTCCCGCCTGGGCCTATCGGATCGTCACGCGCAAATGTGCAGGAATGATCCGCAAGCGACAGCGCATCCGCGACACACAGGCCGCGATTGCGGCCGAACCCCCGGACGTCATGGATGACGAGATCCTCGCGGAAAACCAGGCCGATGTCGGCGTGGTCGCGAGGGCGATGGCGGACCTGCCGCCTGACCAGCGCTCTGCGCTGGCGCTGTTTCACCGCCAGGAGATGAGCGTGACCGAGATCGCCTTCGCCCTGGATGTTCCGGTGGGGACCGTGAAAACCCGTTTGATGCACGCGCGCCGGAAACTCCGGGACGCGTTGGAGATTACCAGTGATGGAGCCTGATATGAGCAATACTGACAAGGATATCGATGATCTGATCACCGAAGCGCTGGACGCCGAGGATCGCGAGCTTCTGGGGCGCCACGCCCCGCAGCCCGGCTTTTTCCGTCAGGCGCTGGGCATTTTCTCCGGCTCGATGGGCTGGGTCATGGCTGTTGTCATGTTCATGGTGCTGGTCTTTGTCGTCCTCGCGGTATGGATCACGCTGCAGCTGATCGCCACGGATGACGTGCTGATGACCCTGCGCTGGGGGCTGGGCCTTGTTGTGGTCACCCAGATCGTTCTGTTCCTGCGCGGCGTGCTGTTCCAGCAGATCCTGACCAATCAGGTCCTGCGAGAGGTCAAGCGGCTGGAATTGCAGGTCGTCCGGGCGCAGCACCGCCACGACGCATAGCCGTCAACTCCACATCGGGCCTGCCCTTGCACGCGGAATTTGAATTCCCATATGCATAGGGCAGGCGGGGGCGTGCATGGATGCATAGGCATTATGTACGCTCAAATGGCGGTAACGTCGGCGTGAGGCCCTAGCATTCGCGCTTTCGCTTTCCCAAATACGTCTGCGAGCAGGCATGGTAGGGCCTCTGGCCAGCCGCGTCTGCATAGGGATAGGATGTAGATTATGTCTAACGCACTCGCAGTATCGCTCTCGCCGGAACAGGGTCTGTCCAGCTATCTGGCCGAGATCCGCCGTTTTCCCATGCTGGAAAAGGACGAGGAATTCATGCTCGGCAAGGCCTGGCGTGAACACGGTGATGCGAAGTCCGCCGAAAAGCTGGTGACCTCTCACCTTCGCCTGGTGGCCAAGATCGCGATGGGGTATCGCGGCTATGGCCTGCCGGTCGCTGAAGTGATTTCAGAGGGCAATGTCGGCCTGATGCAGGCGGTCAAGAAATTCGACCCGGAAAAGGGTTTCCGCCTGGCGACCTACGCCATGTGGTGGATCCGCGCCTCGATCCAGGAATATATCCTGCGGTCCTGGTCGCTGGTGAAAATGGGTACGACGGCTGCGCAGAAGAAGCTGTTCTTCAACCTGCGCCGCATGAAAAGCCAGATGCAGGCCCTGGACGAGGGCGATCTGCGCCCGGACCAGGTCGAGGAAATCGCCACCAAGCTGGGCGTGACCAATGACGATGTCGTGTCCATGAACGGTCGCCTGTCCGGTCCGGACGCCTCGCTCAACGCGCCGCTGAAAGGCACGGAAGGCGAGGGGCAGTGGCAGGACTGGCTGGCAGATGATGATGCAGAGAGCCAGGAAGACGAACTGGCCGAGAGCGACGAGTTCGACACCCGCATGCAGCTTCTGCAGGCCTCCATGGGTGAGCTGAACGAGCGCGAGCAGCACATCCTGCAGGAACGCCGTCTGACGGAAGACCCCAAGACGCTGGAAGAACTGGCAGAGCATTACGGCGTCAGCCGTGAGCGCATCCGCCAGATCGAGGTCCGTGCGTTTGAAAAGCTGCAGAAGGCCATGCGTTCCATGGCGTCTGAACAGGGCTTGATGAACTAGAAAATTCGGTTACCGGTTCTATCTTCGACCCCGTCGGATAGGCCGGCGGGAGCGAGGAGAGCATTATGGCTGAGCAAACGATCACCCTGGCCGGTGGATGTTTCTGGGGCATGCAGGATCTGCTGCGCAAACGTCCCGGCGTTATTTCCACCCGTGTCGGCTATACCGGCGGTACCACGCAAAACGCGACCTACAATACGGTCAAGACCGGCCAGACCGGTCACGCGGAATCCATCGAGATCCGTTTCGACGCCGATGTGATCAGCCTGAAGGAGATCTACGAGGTCTTCTTCCAGATCCATGACCCGACGACGCTGAACCGCCAGGGCAATGATATTGGCAGCCAGTATCGCTCCGTGATCTTCTATGCCGATGCCGAACAAAAGGCGCAGGCCGACAAGGTGATTGCCGCGGTGAACGCCTCGGGCCTCTGGCCCGGCAAGGTCGTCACCCAGCTGCAGCCGCTGGGCGAATTCTGGGAAGCGGAAAGCGAGCACCAGGATTATCTGGAACGTTTCCCGGAAGGCTATACCTGCCACTTCGTCCGCCCCGACTGGAAACTCCCAGAAGGCGTGATCTAGCGCTTGTGCCTACTCAGCTCATCCTCGCCCTTGATGGGCGAGGGGGACCATTGCAAAGCAATGGTGGAGTGGGTGCGCGCCGGAGGCGCGAGTGAGAGTCGCTTCTTTTGGCCCTTTCGGGCCGCACCCTATCCGCCCACTTCGTGGGCACCTTTCCCATCAAGGGAAAGGAGGAACATAGCCATGTGGCCTTCAACACCGTCATCCCACGGTGACCGCGCAGCGGACATCGGGGGAATCTCGGCCATCCTGTCGACGGGCGAGCTGAGGTCACGAATTTACCCTGTCGAGCTGTTCCTTGACCGCAGAATTGAGCGGAATATGCCAATAATTGGAGTCAGAGAGGACTTGCGCTCGAAGCGCGGGGTCGTGCGTCAGGCACCAGCTTTAGGCCATCAAGCCATGACCTGCCGGAGCTCTCAGTTCGCGGTCGATGACTCGCCGAATGACTTCGCGCATGCCGGTTATCCCAGCGTCTTCAAGCATGACCTGCGGTCCGGCGGCCAGAAGCGTGGCAAAGAATGATGTACGCGAAGGGGCGATCCTGATCCCCGATAGGTTCAGATTCTCCAGTACCGCGCTGAAGAAGCACATCTCGGTTACGTCGTGGCCCAACTCCGCCCGAACGATGCCGGCGATCTGCCTTGCAAGCTCAAGGTTTGTGAGAAATATGATCGGCGCACTCTCTCGCTCCGGGGTCTGTTCCCAGCCCACCACAACATCGACATCGCCTCCCGAGGTCCAGGCAAAGGACTCTCTGTCATGGCCGCGAAAGCCGTGCCCCTGGAGGAGTTTTATGCCTTCGTCCCGGTTCATCGCTGGTCAGCAGCCGGTGCCCTCTAGCGCTCCCGCGCCAGTCCGAGGCAGATCCCGGCCTGGCCCAGATAATAGGTGGCCCACACGACCGGGCCGGCCCAGTCGAGGGCGCCGGCGAACATGCGCCAGGCCAACACACTGTCTGACACCACGAACAGCAGCGCGCCCGCAATTGCCAGCGGGTGGGCGCGGCTCATCACAGCCAGGATGGCCATCGCCATGATGATGGCGTTGTAGATCGAGGCCGCAACACGCAGCTCGCCGAAATGCGGTTGCAGGGCAATCAGCATGATGGCGCCGAACACGGCCAGGCCGCCTGCAGCCAAGAAGCCGTAGCCGCCGACCAAGGACCGCTGGCGCAGGATCGCTGCGAAGAGGCCGATATAGACGATATGCCCTAGGCCGAAGGAAACGATGCCTAATCCCTGCTGCAGGGCTTCGGAGCGCAGGATGGCCTCGATACTGTGCCCAGTCGGCTGCAGGGCCAGGAACGCATCTCCCGCCGAGCCCAGGAACAGGCCGGCCGCCAGCCAGCGATATCCACGCATCCAGGCCAGCGCGCCCAGCAGAACGATGCCGGAAGCCTTGAGCACGACATCGGCGGGATAGGGCAAGCCGATCTCGAACCCGTCCAGGAAATACAGCGCGCCAAGCAGGATCGAAGCGATCAGCACATAGTGCTGGTTCCGTGTCGAATTCGGTCCTATGAGTTTGTCGAGCATGGCTTCCCCCTTGCGCGGAAAACGCTAGACTGTGCCGTTCATGAGGAAAAGTGTGTTCGTCATTGTTTCTGGCCTGCTGGCCATGCTGGCCTTGCCAGGCTCGCTGCCTGCCCAGCCTGCGCCTGCAGCGATCAGCTCGGCGCTGGCCGAGCTTGAATTGCGCCCGCATGCGGAAGAGGAAATCTGGCGAAACCTGCGATCGCGCGGGTTGCCGCTCATCGAGGATCACCCGGAGGATGAAGGCCTGCGCCGGGTCACCTTCGTTATCCAGGTGCCGCATGGCACCAGCCGGGTCCGCTTCGACAGTGTCATCAATGCGGGCATGGCGCGTCAGCCCGTTGAAGATTATCTACGTGATTTCACCCTGCCAATGCAGGCGCTTGGCGATACGCGTATCCATCACCTGACCCTGGACGTCCCGCGTGATGCCACGGCGGTCTACAGTTTCCTGATCGAAACGCCCCAGGGGTGGCGGCGTCTGAGCGATGCAGCCAATCCGGCGCATTTGCGCGGCGCGTCTGCCGAGGCGGTTCTGCTGGCCGACAGCGCCACACGCCACCCGGCCATCATGCCAATCCCCTTTACGCTACGGTTTGAGCCGGAGCTGCTCACGGTGGAGAGTGCGGTTCTTGGGCGCACAGTATTTCTGCAGCACCACACCGTTGGCGGCGCGGAGGCGGATGCTCCGGTGCTCGTTCTTTATGACAGTTTCAACTGGGGTGTTCGCGCGCCGGCCTGGGAGATCGTCCAGCATCTCGTCAATGCCGGCGCGGTGCCGCCCATGCATGTTGTCCTCATAGACCAGCTCGATACCGCCAGCGCGCGCCAGGACTATGATGACCAACTGATTTTTCTCAGTGAGGAATTGCCTTCGGCCCTGGCCGATGCCGGCATTGATGGTCGGCGAATCCTCGCCGGCGCCTCTCGCCGAGGGCTTGTGGCCAGCCGGACAGCGCTGGAACGCCCGCAGGACGTTCTCGGGGTGATTTCGCTTTCGGGCTCCTTCTACTGGTCACCTGACGGACAGGCGCCACGCTGGTTGACGCGGCGCGTTCCCGCTGCCCGCCTTGATGGCCCGCGTTTTGTGCTGGCTGCCGGTTCGCTGGAATATGTCGTGACCTCAACCAATGCCGGACACGTCATGCTGGACACCAATGCTGCCATGATGCAGGCGCTGGCGGATGCGGGGCATCCGGCTGAGTTCGTGCTCTACCAGGGCGGTCATGACATGGCCGGATGGAGGCAGGCGCTGGCGGTCAGCCTGGAGCGCCTGTTCGCCGAGGACTAGTCGCCTTCCTTGACCGGTTTGGTGGTGTTGGTCGGACGCGAGTCAGCCCGGCCCAGGCGGCCATTGCGGAAGTCTTCCAGATATTCCACCCAGCGATCAGCCCGCGCCGCGATATAGGTCATCGGCTGACCCGGATTGCGGCGGAAATTGCTGTCGGTTGCGACGATGAAATACTCGTCGCCCTCGCGGATCATGAAGGGTGATCCGCTATCGCCGCGCGTGGTGTCGCAATCATGCGCCATCGTGTTATCGCGATAGATGCGGGTCATGTTGCAGCCGATATTGCCGGACAGGTGTGTGCCCGTATCCCAGCTGTATCCGGCCTGGTAGAGGTCCATCTGACGGGCCTGGCGATTGCCGACCTCGTCCACCAGCGCCCTGACGCCGACATAGCCCAGCTCGCGACCGATCGGACGGTCAAGGCGCAGCAGTGCCCAGTCCGTGCCGTCAATGTCGTCGGTATTGCTGAAACGCTGCTCATTCCAGTCCGGATCCATGAAGTGTCCGATGACCCGGGCCGAGACCGGGCCGCCGCGTCGCGCTGATGCCGTGTTGAAGACACCGCGGGAGTCGGCGCTATTGCCTTCGGAAATGCAGTGGGCGGCGGTGATGAGTACGTCCTCGGCGATCAGGGTCGCGGTGCAGGCACCCCCGGCATCAAAATCCACCTGGCCGATCACGCTCCACGGGAATTGTGCCGTGTCCATGAAGATGCGGTCGTCATGCCCGAAGAAATGGTCATTGATGCCCAACGGCCGATCCCGGCCCATGCAGTCGGCGCGGTCGGTACGCTCCTCGCAGCGGCCATCACCGATTTCGGGTTCATTGCAGACCCCGTCAAAGGCCGTCTCGCAACTGTCATTGCGAAAGCGCAGTTCGATGACGCTGCCGCAATCGGCCAGGTCGGTCGCCTGGGTACAGGCGCCGGTGCCAAATCCCGGCTCGTCACATTCATTGTCATTGGCCCACTGGCAGGAATTGTCTTCCACCCCTTCGGCGATGCGCCAGCAGTCGGAGTAGTCCGTGCCGACCGTGCAGGCACCGGTGCCGATGCCGGGATCATCGCACTCACCGTCATTGGCCCAGCGGCAGCTGTCGACACCGCGATAGCGACCAGTGGACACGCCCTGGGGGCGTTGGGGCTTTTGGGTATAGGTGTGCAGATAGCGGGTGATCTCACGACTGGAAAGCTGTGACGAGTCGGGCTCGCTGCTCGTCGTCTGTGCGTTGGCACTGCCCGCCAGCAGCAGTGTCAGACCTGCGATCCAGAACTCTTTCATCCGCACCTCCCGTAACATCCCGCACCACTAAACCCGGATTGTCAGGCAAAACCAAGGCTGGGGGCGCCTGTCTTTATCCGTTCAGCTAGATGACCTGAAGCTGAACCGCACATTCAAGGCCCGCTCAGATCCACTGTTGTTAGCTGCTCCCACACCGGCCGGAGACGGCCACTCAGGCAAAGGAGTAAGCCATGTCATTTTTCAAGAGCGCACTTGCAGCCGCGTTTCTGGCTGGTCTGGGCACGGTCGGTATCTCGGGAACCGCATCTGCCGGCACCTGGTACCTGAATGCCCGTGCATGCCCGGATCTGCGCGAAGATCGCCGTGACCGACGGGTTGATGAAGGGCGCTGGGATCGACGCGAAGATCGACGCGACCGTCGCGTGATCGAGTGCCCGCCTCGTGCCTGGACGTATGTCCCCGATCGCTGGGAGCGGCGCAATGGCATTGAACGCGGTTCGGGCGGACGCTTGGCTTCGCCGGGCATTGTCTATCGCCGCCATGGCAATTTCTATCGCGAAACGCGTCGTGGTGACCTGCGTCAGATCGATGTCGTGATCGAGCGCGGACGTCGTGGATATCGTGAACGCGGTCGTGGTTACCGAGATCGTCACGGCTATCGCAACAGCCGCTACAACAATCATCGCGGTTACCGCTACTGAGTGTGGCGTATCAGGGGAGGGTGATTTCCCCGGAGAGATAATGGGGCGCGTGGCCATACAGGGTCACGCGCTCCTTGTGTTTCTTGACCTCGAGCGCGCCGGGGCGTGGCCCGATCTGGCGCGCCTTCATCCGCGTCTTGCCCAGACGCTCGGCCCAGTAGGGCGCGAGTGTGCAGTGGGCGGAGCCAGTGACCGGGTCCTCGTCGACACCGGAGGCGGGGGCAAAGAAGCGGGAGACAAAGTCCAGCCCGCTGCCACCGGGCGCCGTCAGGATCACATTCGTGTTCAGCTTGCGCAGAAGGCCGTGATCGGGTTCGGCGCTGCGTACCAGGTTTTCATGGCCAACGACCCACATCTGGTAACCCGCGCCGTGGATGCGATTGACGTCCAGAACTTCCTCCGGCGATGCCTGAAGGCCGAGCGCGGCTTCAAGGGCAGGCGCGTGGCGGCCGGGAATGAAGCCGATCGAGGGCAGGTCCATGGCCAGTTGATGCCCGTCTGCGCGGACTTCGAGGCGGCCCGAGCGCGTTTCAAACCGGGCAGTGTCGCCAACGACCTTGCCGGCTTCCAGCAGGACAGCGCCCGCAGCGAAGGTGGCATGGCCGCAAAGATCAACCTCGACCGTTGGGGTAAACCAGCGCAGATCCCAAAGGTCTTGTTCTCGCGCAACAACAAAGGCGGTCTCCGACAGTGCGTTGGACGCCGCAATGCCGCGCATGATGTTGTCATCGGGAAAGCTGTCGAGCAGGCAGACGCCCGCCGGATTGCCGGTAAACGCCTCACCGGGAGCGGCAAAGGAGTGGATCTCGAAATAGGGAATTCCGGCCATGACAATTTCCTCCTCGGGCGCTCAGCGGTTATCTTCGCTTGTCGCGCCCGCGGCGTCCAAAATCAATGCGTAAGAGATACGTGTTACCAGCGCTCGCTCTGGAAGGCCTGAAATCGCAGGCTGATATCCGGATCGGACTGGTCGAGCAGGGCGACGGTTGCTGCTGTTACCTCGGCCTCGCCAGCCATGTCGGTCAGGGCGTCCTCTACCGCACGATAGGCTTCGCGATAAAGGCGCCGGGACTGGCGACGCATGCGGCTGCGCCAGGTGTCCACCTCGCCGGCCAGCTCCATGAAGTCCGCCGGGCGCTCGTCATCTTCCATGGCGCGCCAGCGGCCGATATCGACATAGGCCTCGGCCAGGCGTTCACCCTGTTCGGCTTCGAACACCTCGATCTCGATCAGCAGGGACTGATAGACCAGCGAGCTCTCAACCAGATCCATATCGCCTTCGCCGACAGCGAAGTCTGCGAAATATTCCCGGGCTTCCTCGGTTGTGCGGGAGGCTGCGGATCCCCAGTCATTGCGGCTATCGCGATTGAGCAGGCGCTCATCGGCGGGGTCCACGATGAAAACGGTCGGCGTGGCATAGATCGCGGCGACACCGAAACGCATCATCACGGCGTGGTTCTGGTCACGCCAGCCGACATCGATGAAGCGCAGCACGTAGTGTTCTTCCAGCGTGGCGGCGAGTTCCTCGTCCTGGAAGTGATGGGCCAGGCCACGGCTGTCATGGCACCAGTTGGCGCCCAGAACCAGCAGGACACGCTTCTGTTCGGCCAGGCCTTCCAGCAGGGCTTCATCAACGATAGCCATCGCGTCGTAATTCTCGTCGAACGGTCGCGGGTGCTCATCGTCCAGCGCGTGCGCCGGAACGATCAGAAGCAGAAAAAATCCAAGAGCAGCCAAAAGCCGGGGCATGTTTTTCTCCCAACACGTTAGACGTCGAGATAAATACACGTCCCGGCCTTCATATCCAGTTACGTCACTGTGAACTAGGTGGACGCGAGTTCAGCCAGGCGCGCATATACGCCCTCACTACGACCCACAAGCTCATCATGCCGACCCTGTTCAACGATCCGGCCCTGCTCGAACACCAGGATACGGTCGGCATCGCGGATGGTCGACAGACGGTGGGCAATGATGATCGTTGTCCGCCCTTTCATCACCGTATTCATCGCCGACTGGATCTCGCGCTCGGTCTCATTGTCCAGGCTCGACGTGGCCTCATCCAGGATCAGGATGGGCGCATCCGCAAGGATGGCGCGGGCAATGGCGACACGCTGGCGTTCACCCCCGGAGAGTTTCACCCCGCGCTCTCCGACAAGGGTGCGATACCCCTGGGGCAGGCGCATGATGAAGTCGTGGGCGTGGGCCGCCTTGGCCGCTGCCACCACATCCTCTGGCGAGGCCTGTGGATTGGCGTAGGCGATATTCTCCGCGATGGTGCGGTGGAAGAGCGCCGGATCCTGGGGCACCAGGGCGATGTGACGTCGCAGGCTGTCTTGCTTGACCGCACGCACATCCTGGCCATCGATCAGCACGGCGCCATCACTGACGTCGTAGAGCCGCTGGACCAGTTTCACGAAAGTCGACTTGCCCGAACCGGTCGGTCCGACCAGGGCGACTTTCTCGCCCGGGCGGATGGCCAGGTCGAAACCTGTGTAGAGCGGGCGTTCCTGGCCGGCATAGGTGAAGTCGACCTTGTCGAACCGGACCTCTCCCTGGTCGGGCTGGAACTCCGTCGCGTCGGCACGATCGCTGACCTCGGTTTCCTGGGCATCGAAAATCGCCAGATCCTGGATCTCGTCGAGACCGCGCTGGACCTGCTGCACCTGTTCACCAAAGCGGCGCATGTAACCCGAGACGATCATGTAGGCCGTCAGGGCCGCCACGACATCACCGGCGCTCGCACTGCCAATCGACCATTGCCAGACCAGCAGGCCGACCAGGGCCGCCTGCATGGTCAGGTCGGTGACGATGTTGACCAGCCAGGAGTTGACGAAACGGTTCCAGGTTTTCTTGGTCGCGGCACGCCAGCGCCAGGCCAGGCCGTGGAAACGGCCATCCTCGCGCGTTTCCGCACCAAAGCTCTTCACCGTGGCGATGCCGCCGATCGTATCCGCCAGCGCACCACCGATCTCGCTGTCCAGCGCGTTCGAGCGGATGTTCTGCGGGCGGATGTAATAGCGGCTCAACAGCAGGGAGGAGGCGATGAAGCCGCACATGATGACAAAGGCGATCCCGCCCACCAGCGGCCAGCGGATAGCCATCATCCCGGCAATGCCCAGCATCACGCCGATCGAGGGCGCGATACCCATGAAGATGTGCACGGTAATCGTGTCATAGGCCCACATGCCGCGCGTGATCTTGCGCACGACTGAACCGGCGAAGGTATTGGCATGCCAGTCCAGCGAGAAGCGCTGAACCTTGGCAAAGGCCTCCGTCGTCATGTCGGCCATGTTGGCAGATGAGAAGGGCACCTCGCAGCGCGAGGCCAGCTGACGCACGGCGTAGAAAACCACGGCAACGCCCAGATAGAGGGAGAAGGCGTCCCAGGGATTGCCCACGCCCGGGCCGGCCGACAGCGTGTCGATCAGGCGTCCTGCGGCGACCGGGATCACCAGCTCCATGATCGTGGCCAGAACCATGAAGAAGATCATGCCGGCCAGCAGCACGGGGCGACGGCGCCATTGCTTGGCCAGATAGGCCATGACAGCGGTATTGGAGAGGCTTTTCGTCCGCGGCTCATCATCCGGATCGGCGTACAGGCCTTCACGGACATCATCATGCAGATCGCGCGCGTCGATCAGGTCCTCGGTTTGTTCGGTATGGGCATCGAATGCAGAAGTCGACATCGGTCATCGAGCCTCAGGGCTCGCCTCGTGAATACGTTCAAATAACAACAGGGCTGGGGTCGACGGGAGACATCACCAGAGGACCGGCTGTTAAGCAGGGGCGCCTGGTGCGATGGCGGGTCGTCGGGGCCGCCCTCGATTGCTATTTGATGTTCTTCACGGGTGCCGTCTCCTGTAATTCGGGGGAGCCTGGTTACGCCTGTTGGGCGAAATCAGCAAGCGCGGTGTTATTGAAAGTCCTCAGGTGTGGCGGATGGGTCACTCCTCCACCACACCCGCCTCAGCGATTACCGTGTAGAAAAAGCCGGACATGCGGGCGAGGTCCTCGACCGCGATGCGTTCGTCGTCGCCGTGGATGCGTGCGACATCGGCCATGACAGCCCGGGCTGGCGAGTAGCGGTAGAGATTATCTGCGGTGTCGGCAAAGGCGCGGACATCGGTTGCGCCGGTGACCATGAAGGGCACCATGGGTGTGCCCGGTTCTGCCTGACCCGCGGCGGCGCCGGCGATAAGGTCCCACGCGGCGCCATCAACATCAGCGACGGGCGGGGCGTTGCTGGCCCACCGGTTGGTCTCGATGGTCACGCCGTCCAGATGCGCCACGGAGCGGCGCAGATGTTCCAGTGCGCTTTCAACCGTGTCACGCGGATGCAGGCGCAGATTGATGGTGCCGGTGGCTTCCTGGGGAAGGACATTGTCCTTGACCCCGCCCTCGACAATGGTTGGCGCGATCGTCGTGCCGATCAGGGCGCGAGCGGCGTCCTGTTCCATCAGCTGGCCGCGGATCATCGGGCCGAAAATGCCGTTATTGGCCGCCGCAAATCCAGCCATGCCTTCCATCTCCGGCGCCATGGCTTCCAGCATGGCGCGTGTCGGTCCCTCATTCAGCGAGTGTTCGAACGGGTTCTCCTCGATCGCGGTGATGGCCCGGGCGAGCAGGCTGATGGCGGTGGCGCGCGGGGGCGTGGAGGAATGGCCGCCGCGGGCGCGGGCCGTGACGGTCACGGTCATATAACCCTTTTCGGCCACACCGATCATCGCTGCCGGCGCGTTGGTCATAGGGCTGTCGAGCACGGTCAGCCCGCCTTCATCCAGCGCGAACCAGGCGTGTTGGCCCTGATCGGCCAGGTATTGCGCGGCACGGCGCGCACCCAGTCCGCCCACCTCCTCATCGGGGCCGAGCGAGATATAGAAGGTGCGTTGTGGCTGTGTGCCGTTTTCCAGATGGCGTTCGACAGCATGAAGCAAGGCCATCAAATGCCCTTTCATGTCCAGGGTGCCACGGCCCCAGACAAATCCATCCGCGATGGTGCCGTCGAAGGGCGGATAGCTCCACTGGTCCTCGGTGCCTGGCTCGATGGGAACCACGTCCTGGTGTGCCAGAAGCACGACCGGCTGGGCGTTTTCATCGCTGCCAGTCCAGGTGAAGAGCAATTGCCCGTCGCCAAGGTCCTGAGGGCTGAGCCGTGCATGCATCAAGGGAAAGCGCTCGGCGAGAAAGGCGCGGAAACCCTCGAACTCTTCCCAGCTGGCGCGGGGATCGAAGGCAGAAGAAATCGTGCGGTACTGGATCGCCTGTGACAGGTCGCGAGCGATCTCATTGGCGTCAAACACGACGTTCTGGCGCAGCGGACGGGTCTCGTCGGCCGTGGGCGCGCCACAGGCAGACAGCGCCAGCATGCCGGACGCCAGCAGGATGCGGATATTCATGGGTCTCGACCTTCCCCAGAGTGTGGTCCAGGCGTGTGGGCCCCGGAACTTGTTTTGTTCGAGAGTGTCGAAGCTCGACCGTCGAGGCAAGTGTCAGGCCCGGATGCCCTTGACCACAGCCGCTTCGAGCATGGCTCGGAAATGCGCATTGGGTTCAACCAGCTTGCGGGCGTCGAGATCCATTGGGGCAGCAACGCCTTCCATGGTCCACCAGGGCTTGCCCGTGGCCGGGTCGAGCACCCAGTGCACGAGATTGCGCACTTTCGGACTGACGGATTTCAGGCCGGACCGGATCACATAGCCATCACCCTCACGCGGCCAGCGACGGGGCAGGATGCGGGTTTCCAGCAGGGCGCTGCCAATGCGGTTGTCCAGCTCGCCCTTGTGGAACGCGACTTCCTCGGGAAAGGCACCGATGAAATTGACCACACTGTTGGAGACCCGACCCAGGAATACATCCGCGCGAATACGTCCGAACGGGCCGATATCCTGGCCGGTGAAACTGCCTATGCCGATCTGTTCCAGACCCATCTGGTCCGCTCGCGCGAGCGAGGCATTGCCGGCGCTGTCATATTCCTCGATACCGCGCGGAGCGGCCGTTGGGTCTTTTTCGATCTTGAGCGTGTCGTCGGCCGCGGCAAAACGATCCGGCCAGCTGAACGCCCGACCTTCGGACGGCGAGACATGTTCCAGCACCAGCTGGAATGTCGCTGCGACGCGGCCGGATCCGCCATGGCGCATTATCAGTTCGGCATGCATCAGCGTGTCGGTATGGCCGGTGATCCCGCCCTCGATCATCAGCGGCGCACCGGGATGGGCCTCGGCGAGGAATTTGATGTGCAGGGAGCGCGCCAGCAGGGTGGCGTAGTTGTCTGAGCGGAAGACATTGCCCAGACCGGCCATGCCGGCGAGATTGCCGACCGCCTCGCTGGCCTTGGCAAGATAGAACTGGACATTCATATGCCCCAGCTCGTCACATTCCCAGGCGTTTGCATTGCCGCGCCAGAGCTCGATCATGTCGTGCGCTCCGCTTGTCAGTGCGTGCAGTTTCCGCAATGCCCGAAATGCTCGATGACCGACCGGTCGATCTTGAAGCCTTCCGGTGCATTGGTCGGGGTGGCCGAGCCGTGGCGTTCCTCGACCGTGCCGCAGTCGGAACAGATAAAGAGTTCCGCGCCGCCCTCGTCGTGGGAATGCGTGCAGCCGACAAAGGCGTTCAGCGCTTCAACCTTGTGAACAAGGCCCAGCCCCATCAGGAAATCGAGCGCGCGATAGACTGTTGGTGGCTTGGCGGTGCCAGCCTCCGGGTTCAGCGCCTCGAGCAGGTCATACGCCTTGACCGGCCCATCCCAGCCCAGCACGAGCTCGAGCACGCGCTTGCGGATGGGGGTCAGGCGTTCGCCGCGCTCCTGGCACAGGCTTTCGGCCGCTTCGAGGGCCTGGGAAGATTGGGAACGACTCATATTTGCAACATGTAATGAGGTTCGTGCAGGATTCCCAGTGTGTGTGCTTGTCAATGCCGTTGGTGTGACATTATAACGTCGCCAGTGTTACTAAATAACGTATCGGGATTGCTATGCGTACGCTCCTCCTCACGACCACCAGCCTGTTGCTGGCGGCTCCGGCGCTGGCTCAGGAAACTGAAGTCATCACCGTCACGTCCACCATTCTGCAAACCGGTGCTGACGAGATCACTGGCTCGGTTGAAGTGATTGACCGCACTCACATCGAAGAGAACCTGTCCGGTTCCCTGGCTGACACCATTGCCCATGAGCCGGGTGTCTCCACGACCTTTTTCGGCCCGGCAGCAAGCCGTCCGGTTATTCGCGGTCTGGGTGCTGACCGTGTGCGTATCCTCAATAATGGTGTTGGCCTGATTGATGCCTCGACCTCCAGTCCGGACCACGCCGTGGCCTCCGAGGCGCTGGAAGCCGAGCGTGTCGAAATCCTGCGCGGCCCGGCGGCAATCGCGTACGGCGGCGGTGCTATCGGTGGTGTCGTGAACGTCATCGACGGTCGCATCCCGGAGGAGCGTGTTGAAGACCGTCTCGAGGGGCGTTTCTATCTTGGCCACACCACGGTTGATAACGGCGAGACGGCTGCAGGTCAGATCCGTTTCAACGCCGGTTCCTTGGTCTTCAACCTGGAAATGATGACCCGTGACGCCGAGGATTATGACATCCCGGGCTTCTCCGAGAGTGCGCTTGCGCGTGCCCTCGAGGAAGAAGAGCACGAGGGTGATCACGAGGACGAGGATCACGAGGAAGAGGAAGAAGTCTTCGGCACCGTCGAGAACTCTGGCCTCGAATTCTCAACCGGTTCCGTGGGTGTGTCCTGGGTCGGCGAGAACGGCTTCATCGGTGTGTCCTACAAATCTACCGACGCGCTCTACGGCATTCCGGGTGGCCATGGTCACCACGAGGAAGAGCATGACGAGGATGAGGACGAGGATCATCACGACGAAGAAGAAGAACATCACGAGGAAGAGGGCGGTGTAGCCATCGATCTCATCCAGACTCGTTACGACCTGCGCGGCGAGTTCCGCAATGTTTCCGAGTTCATCAATCGCGTTCGTTTTTCCTTTGGCACGGCCGAGTACAAACATGTCGAGCTGGAAGGTGACGAAATCGGCACGCTGTTCAGCAATGAGGGCTGGGAAGGCCGTTTCGAAACGCGTTTTTCCACTATCGAACTTGGCGGTGGCAATCTTGACTCCGCCGCTGGCATTCAGGCCTTCTCCCGCGACTTCGTTGCGCAGGGCGAGGAAGCCTTTGTTCCGCCATCCCTGACTGAAGACTTCGGTCTCTTCCTGGTCGAGCGCTGGGATACAGGCGCCTGGGGGCTGGAGGGCGGACTTCGCCTGGAGAACCGCGATATCGAGACCGCCGGGACGTCTCGCAGCTTCGATACATTCTCGATCTCCGGTTCCGCCTTCTGGCGCCCGCAGGAAAACACCTTCCTGGCCGTAACACTGTCCTCCAACGAGCGTGCTCCGACGGATGTGGAGCTGTTCGCCGATGGTGAGCACATCGCCACCTCCACGGTCGAGAACGGTGACCCGGATCTGGACGTGGAAAGCGCTGTCTCGATCGAATTCACGGCCCGTACCGAGTTTGGCAGCTGGGCGTTTGAAGGCGCGGCTTTCCACGCCGAGTATGACGGTTTCATCGGTGCTTTCCCGACCGGTGAGGAAGAGGAAGAATTCCTGGTTGTTGAATACCGCCAGGAAGACGCCAGCCTCAGCGGCTTCGAGGGTCGTCTGGAAGGTCCCCTGGGTGAGTTTGCCGGCTGGAATCTGAGCGGTGAACTGACGGGCGAGTATGTCAACGCATCCATCGATGCGGGTGGTGACATGCCGCGCATCCCGCCGCTTTCCTTCACTGCAGGTGTGTCTGCCGAGATGGGTGTGCACCAGCTGCATGGTGAGGTCGTCTGGGCCGGGGAACAGGACAATGTCGCGGAATTCGAGCTTCCGACCGAGGGCTACACCTTGCTCAACGCTCGCTACTCTGTGACCCCGTTCGAAGATCGTGGCATGCGGATCATCCTGGAAGGCCGTAACCTGGCTGACGAGGAAGCGCGTTTGCACACGTCCTTCCTGAAAGATGCACTCCCGCTGCCGGGTCGCAATTTCCGTGCGGCTCTGGTGATGGATTTCTAACGTAAATCCAACGTATTACGCCTTGTGCGTCAGCCTGCCGCGCGGCAGGCTGACGCGCGGCGAAACGCGCAGTATCTCGCGCGGACTGGCAGGTCCACAAAGTCCCTATCTTTACTGGGGACAAACAGGGGGCCTAGCCATGAAAAAGCTTCTCCTCGCCGCGACCGCTCTTGCCATGACCGCTGCTGCTCCGGCTTTTGCCGAGAGTGGCGACTGGCTGATCCGCCTGCGTGCAATCGACGTCATGCCGAATGAAGGCGCGAGCATCGATCCGATCGGCGGCGATGTGGATATCGACAACTCCATCGTGCCTGAACTCGATATCACCTATTTCTTCCAGGATCAGTGGGCTGTTGAACTCATTCTGGGTGTGACCCCACACGATGTCTCAGCGGTGGGCACAGCTGCCGACGATATCGACCTGGGTGAGGTAACGCTGCTGCCGCCCACGTTGACGGTGCAGTATCACTTCAATCCAGAAGGTACCGTTCGTCCTTATGCCGGCGCAGGCATCAATTACACGCATTTCTTCGACAAGAACCTGCCAAGTGGCAGCGCGTTGAGCACGATCGACTATGACGCCAGTCTCGCTCTCGCCGTTCAGGCAGGCATCGATTTCGACATGGGCAATGACTGGTTCTTCAACGTTGATGCGAAATACATCGATATCAACACGGACGTGACGATCGATGGCGCCATCACGGCGGATGTGGACATCGACCCGGTCATTATCGGCCTCGGTTTCGGTCGCCGGTTCTGATCACAGTTTTTCAACTCAGAAGAGAGCGCCAGGTGACTGAGTCGCCTGGCGTTTTCATTTTCAGTGGTTTTTGCGCCTGTTGTGCATGCCTGCATTGATGCTGGCGCGTCGATGGGCTATCAACCCCCAAACGTTTAATAGGGGTATCTACCATGGCTGACGCAGCGACCAACGAGCCGCGCCTCACCGGACAAGTTCCGCTCTACAAGGAAGTAGAGCCGCTTAATCGTCAAAAACACGCGACCTACGGCGTGAACGCGGTTTCCAGCCCGTTCAGCTTCCTCAAGGAATGGCATTTTGTGCCAGCCATCGCGGCCGAGTTCGCCGTTGCAAGCGGCAGCTATCCGATCGTCTTCCTTGGTGACAAGAAGATGCCGGTCGTTGTCATGGGCCTTCGCGCAGGTTCCAACCTGTTCGTGAATGATGGTCAGTTCGACACGGACCACTACGTTCCGGCCTATGTCCGCCGTTATCCGTTCGTCAGCGCGTCCAACCCGGGCGATCAGCCGTCCACGATCTGCATTGATGTTGGCGCCGACTTCGTCGTCACCGAGAATGCAGAGCGTCCGTTCTTCGACGAGAAGGGCGAGCCGACCGAATACACGCAGCAGGCTATCGACTATGTGTCCGCTTTCGAGCGCGACGCAAAGATCACCGAGGCTGTTGTTGAGCGTCTCACTGCTCTCGACCTGTTCGAGAAAAAAGAGATCAAGGTTGCCAACCCGCAAGATCCGGAAAATCCGGTCACGGTTGCTGACTATTTCGGCGTCTCCCAGGAGAAGTTCAACGCGCTCAGCGACGACCAGATTGTCGAGCTTCACAAGAATGGTGACCTTGGTGTCATCACGGCTCATCTGATCTCTCTGCAGCGCTGGGACCGCATCATGCGCCGTGTTGCCACGGACATGCAGGCTCAGCCGCAAAACGCGTAAGTTCGCGTTTGACCTGAACGAGAAGCGGCCGCGCTATTTGCGCGGCCGTTTTGCGTTCTGCATCACCTTTCCGCGAGGCTGGTTCGACAGCGGGGTTTTTCCCTCTATATGAACCGCCGACACCACAAGGTTTCTGGGCGAGCAAATGCGATTTTTCCTGCTTCTTCTTTCGATTGCGGCTCTGTTCTCGACTGGCGCCCGGGCGTCGTCGTTGGAGCCTGACTGGATGCAGGCGGAAGAGATCATCGACGCCAGCCTGATTGCTGAACGTGCGGCGACGGCTCCCGGAGACAGTTTCAATATTGGTCTCCACCAGATCATTCCGGACGGTTGGCATACCTATTGGCGCAATCCCGGCGATTTCGGTCTGCCCATCGAGTTGGACTGGGATGTGCCGGAAGGTGTCGAGATCGGTGAGATCTACTGGCCCGCCCCGGAAGAGCTGCCGCTGGGCGACGGCGCCATCATGGATTACGGCTATCACGACGAAGTTGTGCTGGCCCTGCCGGTTCGAGTAGCCGAGAATTTCTCCGGTGAAAGCTTGACCCTCAATGTCGTCGCCGACTGGCAGGTCTGTGAAGAAGTCTGTGTCCCTGAAACCCGCGAGCTCTCCCTGACCATCGATGTGGGGCCGGAACCGTGGAATACAGAGGACGCCTTCTGGCTGATCCAGGCCGCTATCGAGGCGGAGCCCGCTGTTACCGATGCACTGTCCGGTGTCATGCAGCGCTTTGACGATCAGATCGTATTGATGCTGGAAGGTGCGTTTCTCGACGGTGAGTGGCGTGAGTTAACCTTCTTCCCCTTCGATGGCGCCCTGATCGCGCACGCCCTGGAGCCGCGGGTCCAGACCGACGACCAGGGACGTCTGAACCTCACCTACGAGGCCAGTTTCAAGATGGGGCCGGAGCTCAGCCTGCCGCAATCCGGCCTGCTGGCTGTCGAGCGCAACCTTGGCGGTGACTTCTGGGAACGCGAGGTCGTTGAATTCCAGTTTGGTGCTGGCGAAGTCGGGATTGTTCCCGAAACTCCTGTCCTGCCTGTGCCGGAACAGGCGATGGACGCCAACATGCTGACCATCCTGGTGTTTGCTTTTCTGGGCGGGCTGATCCTCAACCTGATGCCGTGTGTTTTCCCGGTTCTGTCGATCAAGGTGCTCAAATTTGTTGAGGTGGCGCATGCCGACGCTGCTCGCGTGCGCAGCTATGGCCTGCTTTTTCTGGCCGGCGTGGTGCTGAGTTTCGTTGTTCTCGCCGGTTTGCTGGTTGGGCTGCGGGAGTTCGGCCTGCCAGTGGCCTGGGGTTTCCAGCTGCAATTGCCGATCGTGGTGGCCGCTCTCGGACTGCTCTTCTTCACCATTGGTCTCAATCTGTTCGGCGTCTTCGAGATCGGTGGCTCCGTTCAGGGGCTGGGCGCAGGCCTCGCTGATGATGACGGTGCCAAGGGCGCTTTCTTCACCGGCGTGCTCGCGGTTGTGGTTGCTGCGCCCTGTGTCGGTCCCATGGCGGCCGGTGCGCTGGGGCTGGCCCTGACGCAGCCTGCCATCGTCGTTCTGGCTGTTGCCGCCATGATGGGTGTGGGCCTGGCTTTGCCGTTCGTCGTCCTGGCCTTTGCTCCACAATTGCTGCGCTACCTTCCCAAGCCGGGTGCCTGGATGGTGACGTTCAAGCAATTCCTGGCCTTCCCGATGTTCGCCTCCATGGTGTGGCTTGTCTGGGTCCTGTCGATCCAGGCCGGATCCATGGGCGTGCTCTGGTTCGGTATCGCAGTCCTGGCCCTGTCCTTTGGCATCTGGGCTGTGAAACAGTCTGCCGGTGTGTGGAAGCTGATCGGCGCGCTGGGATTTGCTGCCATGCTGGCGAGCGTCCTCGTCATCGCACGGCTGCCTGCTGCGACCAGCACCTCGACCGTGGCTGAGCACGAGCAGGTCTGGAGCGCTGATACCGTTGTAGAGGCGCAAATGGCCGGGCGCGCGGTCTTTGTCGATGTTACGGCGGCGTGGTGTGTGACCTGCCAGGTCAACAAGATGCGTGTGCTCAGTGACGGTGATGTGCAGGCGGCCTTCAACGCGGCGAATGTCGTGCAGATGAAGGCGGACTGGACCAATCGCGATGACGACATCACCCAGCTGATCTATTCCCACGGCCAGGCGGGCGTGCCGCTTTATCTCTTCTACCCGGCAGGTGGTGGAGAGGCTGTCGTGCTGCCGAATGTTCTGACGGAAACGGTTGTCCTGGATGCGATCCGCGCGGCGACGGGCTAGCCGTTCGAGCAGGACATTCCGCTGAGTTCCACGCCGGCATCATCGACGGCCGGAGCGATTTCCTCGGCATCACGCAGCAGGGCGGAAAGATTGCGATAGATCCGTGCCTGGTCGCCGGAACTATCCGCCTCGTTCAGCGCCTCCAGCCGATCCGCCGCATCTTCGGACATGCCCCGGAAAATGCACTGCAGGTCCTGCGGGCCGTCCGCCTGCGCGATTGCGCGCGACAGGCGCATGGCGTCGACGGAGAATTGTTCCAGCTCGAAATAGAACGGGTCTTCAATGTCCAGCGGCTGGGCAGGTGCTGCGGGCGTCGAGGCTGCGAGAACGGCGCGTTCGTCCGCCTGTTCACGCAAATCTGCAGCAAACTCGGAGAAATCCGTTCCCGGACCCGCAAGGGCCGAGGCGCTGAGACCGATGACAGACGCAATACTCAAAACCAGGCGACGCACTGACAACTCCACACGCTGGGACACCCTAATCGAGGGCATCTTGACTGAACGGGCTTGCAATCCGGTGAACGAAAGGCATTTTCCCGTGCTTACTGGTGAAAACACTGGTCTTCACCACCGCCTTGGATATTGAAAGAGGCGGACCCCTCCGACAAGCCGGATAATCATCCGGAGATGTGACATTCTGGAGAGCATCAGATGAGTGCCAAGAAAAGCTATCGCCCCAAAGCCCGCAAACCCCGCGGTTTTGAAGACCGTACCGGTGACGTGCTGAGGGCTGAACATCATCTGATCTCGAAGGCGAGCCAAGTCTATGATGACTGGGGTTTCGAGCCTCTGCAGACGCCAGCTTTCGAGTATGCCGAAGCGCTGGGCAAATTTCTGCCGGATGAGGAACGTCCCAATGAGGGCGTGTTTGCGCTGGAGGATGATGACGGCCAGTGGATGTCGCTGCGTTATGATCACACCGCGCCGCTGGCTCGATTTGTCGCCGAACACTATCAGGATCTCAACAAGCCTTATCGCCGTTATCAGGCGGGCGATGTCTGGCGCAATGAAAAGCCGGGTCCGGGGCGTTTCCGCCAGTTTGTCCAGTGCGATGCCGACACGGTCGGTTCCGCCAGTCCGGCTGCTGATGCGGAAATGATCGCGCTGGCGGCCGAAGTGATGAGTGCCGTTGGCCTCAACACCGGCGATTTCCTGGTCCGCGTCAATGATCGCCGCATCCTGGATGGTGTGCTGGAAACGATCGGTGCGGCGGATCCTGACCGTCGCATGCGGGTGCTGCGCGCAGCCGACAAGCTGGACCGTCTCGGCCGCGAAGGTGTCGCGCTGTTGCTGGGCGGGGGTCGCAAGGATGAGTCGGGTGATTTTACCGAGGGCGCAGGCCTGGATACGGCCGGCATCGACACGGTTCTCAACTTCCTGGATGCGGGCGGTGGCAGCCGCGGCGAAGTCATCGCGCGACTGGAAGGTCTGGTCAGCGGATCGGAAGCCGGGCGTGCCGGCGTTGCAGCACTGACCGAGATCGATGCGGTGCTCAGCGCCATTGGTGTTGGCAATGACCGGGCGGTTTTTGATCCGTCTGTCGTGCGCGGGCTGGGTTACTACACCGGGCCGGTCTACGAGGCTGAGTTGCTGGCAACGGCGCATTATGACGATGGCAATCCGATCCAGTTCGGCTCGGTTGGCGGTGGTGGTCGATATGACGACCTCGTCGCGCGTTTTACGGGGCAGGCGGTTCCGGCCACCGGTTTCTCCTTTGGGGTCAGCCGTTTTGCTGCAGCGCTGCGCGCGCTCGGGCGTGGCGGCATCGGAGACGAGCGTCCGCTGGTCGTGGTCGTTGCCGCAGAAAAGGGGCAGTCGGCGCAATACCTGGCCATGGCGCAGGAGCTGCGCGCGGCTGGCCTGCGTGCGGAAGCCTTTGTTGGCGGCGGCAATATGGGCAAGCAGATGAAGTATGCGGACCGTCGTGGTGCCTTTGCTGCGGTCATCGTCGGCTCGAACGAGCGCGAGGACGGCAAGGTCACGATCAAGGATCTCAAACTGGGTGCGCGCCTGGCTGCGGACATCGAGGACAACAAGCAGTGGCGCGAAGAACAGCCGGCCCAGATCACGGTGGACCGTGAGGGCTGGATCGCCGGCGTTCATGAGGTTGTATCCCGCTACAAGTAGGCGGAATACAAGTGCTTTTATCAACAGGCTAAGATTAAATTTCAGGGCGTTGGGGTTGACGTATACGTAACGCTCAGCCACGGTCGCGAACAGGACAGGGCCTGACCGTCCAGTCCTTGGCGTTTCGGGGAGGAGACGCCCTTTATCGACCAACCGTCAATTAAGGGGCTGGCGTTTGCCAGCCCCTCTTTTTTCCAGATTTTCCGGAATTTGCTTGTGACTAGTTGCCACCATCCAGGCGATCAGCTTCGAGCTGGTTGAGCCAGTTGGTCAGATCGTCACCCGTCTGTTCCTCGCCATCGACCCAGACCCGGCGATTGCCGTCACCGTCTTCCTCGATACGGACGCTGGCATCATCACCAAAACGTTCGCGAATGACGTTGCGGGCGCGTTCGGCGTGAACCCGCATGCGACGGGCTTGCTCGCGGCGTTCTTCGGCATGGGCGCGACGTTCCTCAGCGTGAGCCCGACGTTCCTCGATGTGCGCCCGACGCTCTTCGGCGCGTTCACGCATGTCCTCGTGGCGCTCGCGACGCTCCTCTTCGCTTTCACGACGGTGCTCGCGATCAGCGCGATGACGGGCACGTTCGACTTCCCGACGCGTATGACGCAGGGCCCGTTCGCGCTCACGCTCTGCGTGACGCATCTCGCGGCTGGCCTCGCGCATCTCTTCACGCATCTCGCGGAATTCAAGGCGCATCTCCTCGCGGGCTTCGCGGAGTTCCTCGCGAACTTCTTCCTTTTCCTCGTCGGAAAGTTCGTCCCAGTCGCGGCCATCAACGGTGACATGGCCTTCATCGAGATTGGCCAACGCCTCTTCCATCGAGCGCAGGGCATCGGCATGAACCGCTTCGAAATTCATGGTTTCCAGCTCGCCGAGGTGAATCTCCATTTCGGCGAGTTCTTCGGCCATCTCCGCGAATTCAGCGTGATCGAAGTCGAACTCGAAATCACCATCAAAGCTGGCGACGATCGTGTGGTTGAGATTCTCAGCCAGGCCAGCCATGTGGGTGGCCATGGCATGGTGGTTTGCGAACTCCATATAGAAGCCGCGGCCGGAGCCTTCGACAACACGGACATCATCGCCGTCGATGACAACATATTCCGCATCGCCCAGCTCGATCCGCTCGCCATCGACTATGACCACGCCATCGTGGATCTCGACCGTCTGGCCGCCGATACGGATACGGGTATCCGTGGCACCGTCGGAAATGTGCAGGGTCTGGCTGCCATCGGAGCCGCGTACTTCAACTACAGGGTTAGCCGCGCCGTCCAGGGCGATGGCTGATGTTCCGGCCAGCAGCGCTGCTGCGCTGGCGAGAAGAAACTTTTTCATGGTCCGTCCCTCGTCTCTTGATGGGGACATATTCACGGACGCAACCTAACGCGCGCCGTTCCGGGCTCTAAATTTTTTGAAAGTTGGCAAATCGGTTGCCGAACCACGCTGCTGAGGATGCGCGCGTGTGAAGGCGGCCGGTGACGGAAGGGTAGTTCGTCACCGGCCTGGGGAATGGCTGTGTCTAATCGCAGAAGAAGAACAGCCAAGTCGGTCACTATAGCAAAACGGCTGCGTTAGCGCCTCACAAAAGATGACATTTCAGAAAGAATGACGCGCTTGTGCGTTGTTCGCCCTCACGTATTCTGTTGCTTGAACTTGTGTGTCCTGGAGAGAAGTAGATGGCGATCAACAGAAGACAATGGCTGGCAGGCGCTGCGGCCTGTTCGTTCGCCGGATCTGTTTCCCCCGCTTTGGCCCGGTCCGAACCCGGCCTGGAAGAGATGATCAGCCAGATGTTGCTACTGGGCTTCATCGGCTCTGGCCCGGACACGACCGGTGCCCAGCAGGTGGCCGAGCACCTGTCCAACCGCCGCGTGGGCGGAGTGCTGTTTCTACGTCACAATGTGCGATCGCGCGAAGGTGCCGAAGGCTCGGCAGCCCTGTTTCGTGAAGCCGACCCGGCGGCCTGGATGGCGATCGACCAGGAAGGCGGGCTGGTCCAGCGTCTCTCCCGTGATCTGGGTTACACCTCGATCCCGCGGGCGTCCCAGGTGGTTGAGGAATACGGGCTGGAAGGCGCTGAGGGGCTCTACGCCATTGGTGCCCGCGAGTTGAAGGCGGCCGGTTTCAACATGAATCTCGCCCCCGTGGCGGATGTGCATGAGGATGGAAACGCGGTCATTGGTCGCCACGGCCGCGCCTACGGAACAGATGGCGAGGCGATCAGCGCTTATGCCAGCCGGTTTATCGATGCCTTCAACTCAGAGGATGTGGCTTGCGTGATCAAGCATTTCCCGGGACATGGCCGCTCTCGCGGTGACAGCCATGACGGCTTTGTTGATATCACTGCGACCTGGAGCGAAAGCGAGCTCGATCCGTTTGCGCGGCTGATCGATAGCGGCCATGCCAAATTCGTGATGGGCGGACATCTCACTCACCAGGAGCTGGACCCGACCGGTGTGCCGGTGACCTTCTCCCGCCCGGTCCTGACTGGCATTCTGCGGGAACGCCTTGGCTATAAGGGCGTAATCATGACGGATGATCTGGATATGGGAGCGATCCGCTTGCACTATGATCAGCGTTCTGCCGTGATCCAGTCCATCCAGGCCGGCAATGACGTTATCATGATGTCCAACTCCGCCGCGCCGAACATGGACCTGCCGCAGCAGTTTGTAAGCTGGGTCATGCAGGCGATCGAAGCGGGTGACGTGCTGGAAGATGTGATCGTGCAATCCTATCAGCGCATCATGGCGGCGAAGGCCCGCTTCTCGCTCGACTAACAACCCGCCGACATTGAAAACGATCGAAATTCGACTGATTAGCGCTGGGGTTTCCTGATAATTCCCGAATATTCAGCTACTAGTCCTGGCAGGAATTCCAAAGACTGCGCTGTGTTCACCGGGTGTGGACACCGGACAAACAGTGTGAATTGGTCTGATCATGAAATTTGGTGACTATCTTCGACAATGCCGCGAGGCAAAGGGCTGGACCCAGCCAGAGGCCGCCCGCCACGCGGACATCGAACAATCCTATCTATCCAAGCTTGAGACGGGGCGTTCCTATCCATCCGAGGACGTCTATTCGCGGCTCGTGCAGGTGTTCGATATCGACACGTCCGAGCTGACGGAAAACATCACGGCGGCCGAGATCGAACGCCTACGGGAACTGGCCCAGGTTCGCGATGCGGTTCTGAGCCGGGAGAGCCGGGCGCTCAATCTGTCGCGTGGCTGGATGTTAGCGGGACTGGCGGGCCTGATGCTGTCCGCAGCATCTGCGGCAATCGTCATGACATCGCGTGACACCGAATACGCCGAGTATCATTATCGATCCCAGGGCGTGCTGGAACTCGCGGAAAGCCTGGACAGTTTCGCCATCGTCAATGACAGCGTCGCCCTGGAGGATGAAACGAGGCGGGCGCTCCAGAGCACCATGGTTGCGCGGCTGGACGAGGACTATCGCATCGTTGGCGACTTCCACGGTCGCAGCTATATCGAGGATGTGCCCGGCGGGCGGCGATATTTCGAGCTGGTGGATGATCGCATTGTCAGCCAGCCAACGCCGATGCGCTGGTTCATGATCCCCGCCCTGGTGTTCCTGGCCGGGGCGCTCGGCAGCTTCTTCATCAGCTTTCGCTGGAAACGCTGAGGCGAGACAGAAAAAAGGCCCGCTCGGTTGAGCGGGCCTTCTTGATTTACTCAGCGCTGCCGGACTGTCTCAGATATTCCTCCAGGAAGGTCAGATAGGCTTCGGACGCCGTGATGCGATTGGCGCGTCGGCGGAAGCCGTGGCCTTCATCCGGGAAGAGCACGTACTCAACCGGGACGCCATTGGCTCGAACAGCTTCGACGATCTCGTCGCTCTCGACCTGCAGGACGCGCGGGTCATTCGCGCCCTGAATGACCAGCATCGGGCGGACGATATTCTCGGTGTGGAAGAGCGGGGAAATGGCGCGGTGGCGGTCACCATCCACAGCAGGGTCACCCATTTCGTCATACAGCGCTTCGCGGAAACTCTCCCACCATGGCGGGATGCTTTCCAGTGTACGCACCCAGTTGGTGACACCGAAGATATTGATACCGACCTCGAATTCTTCCGGGTGGAAGGCCAGGGCCGCTGCGGTGATATAGCCGCCATAGGAACCACCGATCACACCGACCTGGTCGTCAGCAACCCAGTCCAGCGAGCGCAGATAATTGCCGGCAGCCACGATGTCACGCAGGTCTTCCTCGCCATGACGGCGGTCATCCATGTGGAAGAAGGTCTTTCCGTATCCCGAGGAGCCACGGTTGTTCGCGGCGTAGACCGCATAACCGTGATTGACCAGATGCTGGATGGTCGCGGAATAGCCGACACGGCTCTGTCCGCCCGGCCCACCATGGACCCACACGAGGGCGGGAACCGGATTGTCGGCGCTGGCATTGTGCGGGCGGTACATGATCCCGGGGATTTCCAGCCCGTCAAAACTCTCGAAACGCACCACGCTGGCTTCGACCATCTCGTCCTGGCGGATCGCCGGGTTGAGGGCGTTGGTCAGCTGGCTTTGCGCCTGCTCGGCCAGATCGACCATGTGAAGGTTTGACGGCGAGGTAGAGGAATTGATCAGGAAAGCGATCTGGCCCTCATCGCGGGAGAAGCGGACGCTGCGCAGCTCGCCGGCCGGAAGATCCGGCAAGGGCAGGGCTTCGCCGGTCTCGCGGTCGAGAATGCTCACCTGCGTGGAGGCATCCGCATTGATGCCATGCACACGATAACGCCCGGACGGGGAATAGCTGACAAAGGACACATCCCAGTCCGCCTCGATCAGGGGCGCGGTATCGCCGTTGGCCAGGTCATAGGTCCAGGCCTGGTTGAACTCGCCATGTTCATTGGTCGCGTAGACGAGCGCATCACTTTCCGGCGTGAAGGTATAGTCGCCATAGGCGATATTGCCTTCATGCTCGGTAATCAGCTGCGGCGTGGAGCCCGGTGCGGACAGGTCCAGTAACAGGATATCGCTGTCAGCCGAGGTGCGATTGCGCACGAGGGACAGCCAGCGGCCATCCGGGCTGACCGAACCGATCTGCAGGCTGTCATCATTCTGGAAGACCACGCCAGCTTCAAATGCCACCGTGTCGATCTCGTAGATGTCGAAGGACGCCGCGTCGCGCTCGTTAGTGGCGACCCACATGTCATTCCCGTCCGGCGACCAGCCGAGGAACATGGCGCGGACATTGTCGCCGGGCGTCAGGTCGACAAGGCGACCATCTTCCTCGCGCAGATAGATATGGCTGAGCTCGTCACCGCCACCATCGGCTGTCACCAGCAGACGATTGTCCTCCGGGAACCAGCTGACAGCGTAGGTCGCGTTGGTGGTGGATTCGGTGAGCTGCTCACGATCGCCTGTTGCAGGGTCGACGGCATAGGCGTTGAACACCCCGGTCTCGTCCGAGCTGATGAGGATGCGGCCATCCGTCGCCGAGAAAGCGTGACCTCCGCCGGAGGCCATGCCGAAAGACGTGGTTTCATGGAAGGTGGCGGCGTCGTGCGGAACCGTCTCCATTGATGTTGTCTCGGTCGCGGAGTTGGTGCCCCCGCCTTGTTCGGCCGGCGTGCAGGCACCCAGCGCCAGGATGATGGCGGTGGTGCAGGATGCCTTGGCTATTCGTCCCATGATCTACTCCCCGATTGAATCTGTCGGGAAGTTTACACGTGCGCGACGAAACCGGAAGGGCGTGTTTGGGGCCCTGACCTAGTCGTCCATCCGGACGCGTTGCATGAGGGCACGTCGTTTCCCTGACAGCCAGGAAAGAGACCCCTTTTCAAGACAGGAGAAGGTGAGGCCGGCGCAGATCAATGCCCCGCTGAATCCAAATACCCCGAACAGCAGATTATCCACTGGGCCGGAATGCCCGAGTGAGAATGCGGCAACCAACCATGCGGGCATGCCCAGCTGGGTGAAGATGGCCGCGAGAACCTCGAACGCCTTGGTTGCCACCAGATAGATAACGACGTGGCCGAGATAGAGGGCGTAGGACGCATCACCGAGATAGACGAGTTGTGAGGGAGCGCTCCAGCCCTTCTCCAGTTCCAGGCTGACGAGGCCGTAGAGGATGAACGCACTCGGTATGCCGAAAAGGACAACACGCGACCAGTTCAGCGAGATCTCGACCATGTCGTGGGTGAAGAAAAGCAGGCCGCCGACGAACACCGTCGTGCCGATGACGAACGCCGGCAGGGCGAGTGTGCGGATGCCCTTGGTCACCAGCAAGCCAATGGCCACTCCGAAGATAAATTCGAGCGTCAGTGGATGAAATGCGAGGCTCAGGATTCCGGTGGCGACCCGGTCGGTGCTCAGCCCCGCGGTAGCGCCGATGCACAGCACCAAGCACCAGACACCAGCCAGGACAGGCAGCCAGGCACGCGGCGCGAGCATGAAGCCGGCAAAGATCGCGTAGAAGTACAACTCATGGATCAGCGTCCAGCCGACGACGATATAGGGCAGTTTTTCCTGAGGCCAGAGCAGGAATGACCGGACGAGGAAGCCCGCGGTCTGTTCCGCTTCTATGTTGTAGGATGCGGGCGTTAGTTGCCCGGTTCCTGCGACGATGATGACCAGAAAACAGGCGCAGAAGAACCACCAGAGGGGGTAGATGCGTGTCAGCCGAGCGATCAGGAAATCGAGGCTGGCGTACTTCCCGTGTGCAGTGTTCTGCGTGACATAGACCATGATGAAGCCCGAAATCACGAAGAACATGTCGACGCCGGCAAACCCGTTGCGGGTTGTTTCAAGTAGCGCGGAAATCTCCTCGCTGCCGTTATTGGTGATGCCGGCCTGTTCGTTCAGGAAAAGGTGATAGATCGCCACCAGCAGGGCAGCGACAGCGCGCAGCGCTTGGACAGTCGTCAGTTTGGTCACGCGATCGGCTCCACCATCTGCTCCCGGGAAGAAGCAGACCTCGTAACAACAAGAATTTGCCGGGCTATCATGACGCCACTTACAGGGCAAAAAGAAAAGGCCCGCTCGGTTGAGCGGGCCTTCGCTTGATCGGTCAGTTGACCGGCATGATTACATCATGCCGCCCATTCCGCCCATGCCACCCATGTCAGGCATGGCTGGGGCAGCGCCTTCTTCCTTCGGTGCGTCAGCGACGGCAGCTTCCGTCGTGATCAGCAGGGAAGCAACAGAGGCGGCGTCCTGCAGAGCGGTGCGTACAACCTTGGCCGGGTCGATGACACCAAACTCCAGCATGTCACCATACTCTTCGGTCTGAGCGTTAAAGCCGAAAGTCGCGCCGCCATTTTCGAGGATCTTGCCGACAACGATGGAGCCTTCAACGCCAGCGTTTTCGACGATCTGACGGATCGGAGCCTGAAGGGCGCGTCCGATGATGCGAACACCCTGGGTCTGGTCTGCGTTATCGCCTTCGATACCGTCCAGCTTGCGAGACGCGCGCAGCAGAGCCGTGCCGCCACCGGTGACGATGCCTTCTTCAACCGCAGCGCGGGTTGCGTTCAGGGCGTCATCAACGCGGTCTTTCTTCTCTTTCACTTCGATCTCGGTTGCACCACCGACCTTGATGACAGCAACGCCACCAGCCAGCTTGGCCAGACGTTCCTGCAGCTTTTCACGGTCGTAGTCCGAAGAAGTTTCTTCGATCTGGCGACGGATCTGGCCAACACGCGCTTCGATGTCAGCACGCTCGCCAGCACCGTCAACGATCGTGGTGTCGTCCTTGGTGATGTTGACGCGCTTGGCCGTACCCAGCATCTCCAGGGAAACCGTTTCCAGCTTGATGCCGAGATCTTCGGAGATGACCTGGCCACCGGTCAGGATGGCGATGTCTTCCAGCATGGCCTTGCGGCGATCGCCGAAGCCCGGAGCCTTGACAGCAGCGATCTTCAGACCACCACGCAGCTTGTTGACAACCAGCGTCGCCAGGGCTTCGCCTTCAACGTCCTCGGCGATGATCAGCAGCGGACGGCCGGACTGAACAACAGATTCGAGGATCGGCAGCATCGGCTGCAGGGAAGTCAGCTTCTTTTCGTGCAGCAGGATGAACGGCTCTTCCATGTCGGCCTGCATCTTGTCTGCATCCGTGATGAAGTACGGAGACAGGTAGCCGCGGTCGAACTGCATGCCTTCAACAACGTCCAGCTCGGTCTCGAGAGACTTGGCTTCCTCGACGGTGATGACGCCTTCATTGCCGACTTTCTCCATCGCGTGCGCGATGTCTTTACCGATCTGGGCGTCGCCGTTAGCGGAGATCGTGCCGACCTGCGCAACTTCGTCGGAACCCTTGATCGGGGTCGCCTGGGCCTTGATGTCCTCGACGATGATCGCGGTCGCCTTGTCGATGCCGCGCTTCAGATCCATCGGGTTCATGCCGGCCGCAACGGACTTCATGCCTTCGCGGACGATGGACTGAGCCAGAACCGTAGCGGTCGTGGTGCCGTCACCAGCGACGTCGTTCGTCTTGGACGCAACTTCGCGGATCATCTGGGCGCCCATGTTCTCGAACTTGTCAGCCAGTTCGATTTCCTTGGCGACAGATACGCCGTCCTTCGTGGTGCGCGGAGCGCCGAAAGACTTTTCGATCACGACGTTACGGCCTTTCGGGCCGAGCGTGACTTTTACAGCGTTGGCAAGGATGTCGACGCCCTTGAGCATGCGGTCGCGGGCATCGGAGGAGAAATATACGTCTTTAGCAGCCATTGGGCTTATTCCTTATCTGAGGAGCTGGGAGTTTTGGAAAAGCCGCTTAGGCTTCCATGATGCCCAGGATGTCGGACTCTTTCATGATCAGCAGCTCGTCGCCGCCGATGGAAACTTCCGTGCCGGACCACTTGCCGAACAGGATGCGGTCGCCAGCCTTGACGTCGAGCGCGCGAACAGAGCCGTCTTCCTTGATGGCACCGCCACCAACAGCAACGACTTCGCCTTCTTGCGGCTTTTCTTTAGCGGTATCCGGAATGATGATGCCGCCAGCGGTCTTGGACTCTTCTTCGACGCGCTTTACGAGCACGCGGTCATGCAAAGGACGAAAGGTCATCTTGGTTTTTCTCCAACAAGAGGACTGATTGAATTTCCTGCAGTGACTGGGGGTTTCGGCGTTAGCACTCACCCCAGTCGACTGCTAACAGGGCGGACTTAAGCAGTGGGGACAGAACCGTCAAGGGCAGGGCGTGACTATTTTTCCCAGTGACAGCGCCGGGAAATCTGCTCAGCTTGCGTTCATTCAGTTGACGATATGCCCAGACATGGAATGCTTGTCGCATTTGTGCGTAGTATGGGCGCCAACAGGCACTCTTTGAGAGGTAAGAGTTATGAATTTTCGTATTGCAGTAGTTGGCGTCGCGGCCCTGGCCATGACCGCCTGCACGACCACGGACCCGGTCACGGGTGAAACGCGTCCGAACTACACCGGTCGCGGCGTTCTGCTGGGAGCCGCCACGGGTGCTGTCCTGGGTTATCTGACCAACACATCCGACTCCGATGAGGGTCGTACCAATGCCCTGATCGGTGCTGGTATCGGTGCGCTCGCCGGCGGTGCTATCGGCAACTATATGGATCGCCAGGAAGAAGCCATGCGCATGGCGCTCAGCGATACGGGCGTCGGTGTCCGCCGTGAAGGCAATAATCTGCGTCTGATCATGCCGGGTGATGTCACCTTCGACACCAATTCCTCGAGTATCCAGCCGCAATTCTACGCGATCCTCAATGACGTCTCTGTCGTTCTCAACCGTTATCCGGCGACTTATGTCGATGTGGTTGGACACGCCGACAGCACCGGTCCGGCGGAATACAATCAGCGCCTCTCCGAGCAGCGCGCTTCGGCGGTGGCCGGTTATCTCATCGCCCAGGACGTCATGCGTGACCGGTTTTACGTGGGTGGCATGGGCGAGCGTTCCCCGATCGCTTCCAATGACACGGCCTATGGCCGCCAGGAGAACCGTCGGGTCGAAATCCTGATCCGTCCGCACATCACGTCCTAAGTCGTGCATAACAAATGAGATTTATGCGGCCCGGCCTGTCTGGGCCGCATTTTCTTTTGCTGATATCTCCCCAGGACAGGCTTCGGGTTTACCTTCGTTAACCAAACGAAAACCCGCTGCGACACAGCTTAACCTTCGGCGAGAAGTGCCGATTCGTTGCAGAATGAGGACCGGATGTCCAAGGCAGCAGACATTCTTATCGTACTCACCTACGTCATGATCGCAGTCGTGGCGGCCTTGGGGTTTGAGTATCTTGGGCTAATGAATACGGCCTCCGCCTGGATGATGGGTGCGATCGTATTTATCGTTGCAGGCATGGCACATAGCGCCGCGGCACGCGCTGCAGAGCGAAAGGCCATGGAAGACGAGATCCATGAATTGAAGGCCGCAAACCTGGCCCTGGTGGAAGAATTCCAGGCTGCCCAGTCGCGCCTCGACGAGATTACTGACGAGCTGCGCGCCGAATCGGTTGAGCGCGACAATGCCCTCGTTCACGAGGTGCGGGTGCTGGAAGACCTGGTCCGCCGGGTTGGCGAAGTACCGGAAGAAATCCTGGCTGCTGGTGGCGAAACCGGTTCCTCTGCGGATATCGAGACAGTGAGGGATGCGCTGGAAGACAATCGTGTCGACCTGTATCTGCAACCCATTGTGACCCTGCCACAGCGCCGGATCGCCTTTTATGAGAGTTTCACCCGCTTGCGTGATGCGACGGGCCGGGTCATCACCCCGGGCAGTTTCATCGAGGCCGCCGAGCGGGCCGGCCTGATGACTGAAGTCGACAATCTCCTGCTGTTCCGCTGTGTCCAGATTGTGCGCCGGCTGACCTCGCAGGACCGCAAGATCGCGATCTTCTGCAATATCTCCCTGAATTCCCTGTCGGACGAGACCTTCTTCCCGACCTTCCTGGACTTTATCCGCCAGCACAAACACCTGGCTGGCTCGATCATTTTCGAGGTGTCCCAGAAAGCCTTTGTCGAGCGTGACGCCGTCGCCGCCCGCAATATGGCGCGCATGGCCGATTTCGGCTTCCGCTTCTCGGTGGACCAGGTGATGAATGTCGATCTCGATCTCGACGAGATGCAGCGTGCGGGGGTGCGGTTCGCGAAGATTGGTGGCGAGCGTCTGCTGACCGCGATCGATAATTTCGAGCGCATCGCGGGCGTGGATGCCGGTGATATCGCCCACGAGGACATTGCGGGCCTGTTTGCGCGTAGTGGCATCGATCTGATCGCCGACCGCATCGAGGAAGAGGGCACGGTCGTTGAAGTGCTCGAGTTCGATGTGGCCTATGGCCAGGGTCATCTCTTTGGCTCCCCGCGGCCGGTGAAGGATGATGTGATCGAGCCGGAAGCGGAGTCTGAGGTGAGTGTCGCCGTTTAACGATTGACGCTCACCCGGGTGCCTGCTTGAAGGCGGACATGACCAAGCTCAGTGAAATTGCCAATCGATACGACGCCCTGTTCTGTGATGTGTGGGGCGTGATCCGTGATGGCCGAAGCCTGCTCCCGCCCGCAGTTGAAGCCCTTCAGGAATATCGCAAACAGGGCGGGCGGGTCTGTCTGGTGTCCAATTCACCCCGCCGTCATCCCAGCCTGCTCGAAGCGCTGGCGGAAATGGGCTTTCCCGAGGACGCCTGGGACTGTGCGGTGACCTCCGGCGATGCGATCCACGAAGAGCTGGTGAAGCGATCCCAAGGCAAGGCCTTCAAGATCGGGCCGGACTGGGATGAGGCCCTTTATGAGGGGCTGGGCCTGGAGTTTGTCGGGATTGAAGAGGCCGACTTCATCACCTGTACCGGGCCGGACGATTACTGGAATGGTCGCCCGGAGCATTATCAGCAGGTATTGGAGGTCGCCCTGACGCGCAAGCTGGACCTGGTCTGCGCCAATCCGGACATTATCGTTCAGGCGGGGGATCAGATGATTTTCTGTGCTGGCGCGATCGCGCGTTATTATCGCGAGATGGGTGGTTCCAGCATCGTCGCAGGCAAGCCTCACCAACCGATCTACCGGTTGGCGTTCGATGCGCTAGCGCGAAATGGTGGGGCCGTCGATCCGGAGCGGGTGCTGGCCATCGGCGATGGTCCGGAAACCGACATCGAAGGCGCGGCGCGGGCAGGGGTAGATGCCATGCTGATTGCGGGCGGTATTCTGCAGGCTGAAATGCGAGACGACGGTTTCAGCCCTGAAACCGTCGTCGCAATCCTTGCGGAATATGGTGTTGAGGCACGCTGGATCGCGCCGCAACTGGTCTGGTCTTAGTCGAACAGGGAGTCGATCGAACCCTGGTCGAGGGCGGCATCGCCACCAGCATCGGCAAACATCGCATCAATGTCGTCCTGGCTGGTTTCCGGTCCACCGATTGCCGGACCATTGAGGAGTTGTTCGCGATTGCGTTTTTCCTCAGCCGTTTCTTCCTGCGGTCCGCCATCGGCGTCACGGACGCCCATGACTTCGGCGAAGCGGGCGACGCGGTCTTCAACGTGGCGGAGACTACCGACCACTTTGGACACGCGCTGTCCGGCCAGGTCCTGGAAGCTGCAGCTTTCGATGATTTCCATCATCTTGGCTTCAACATTGGCCCGGTAGTTGTCGTAGTCGGTCTCCTCGTCACACAGAACGGATTCTGCAGCGGACATGATGACCTCGGTGGCCTTTTCAGTGTCCGTGACGACGGCTTCCAGCTCGGCACCCGCGGTCGGGATGCGTTCTCGCTTGATATCGTTGGGACGCAGGGCGGCGATTTCGTCGCGCGTCCGGGAGATGTAATCCGCGATATAGTTGAACTCTTGGCAGATCGACTGATCGAGGGAGCTGAAGAACAGCTTCATCGTATCGGTCAGCTGGTGTGCCAGTTTCAGCACTTCCATGATCTGCGCGTCTTGTAGATCGCTGGCCTTGAGAGTGGCGAGCGAAGTCCGAACCTGCGCGGCAACATTGGCGGCGGGCATGGGGCCCTCCTTCCTTTGCAAACTCAATTCATCGTTCAGCGAACATGGCGGGCTTAGAAATCGCCCAGTACCGCTGACATTTTCGATTTGAGCGTTCCAGCATTGAACGGCTTAACGATGTAGTTGTTGACGCCGGCCTTTTTGGCGGCAACCACGTTTTCCGTTTTGGACTCTGCTGTAACCATGATGAACGGGGTCGATTTGAGCCCCTCATCGGCGCGCACTTTCTGCAGAAGCTCGTAGCCGGTCATCGGCTCCATGTTCCAGTCTGAGATCACCAGACCGTACTTGTTCTTCTGCATTTTCTCGAAAGCTTCTTGCCCGTCCGCAGCGTCATCGACGTTCTCGAATCCAATCTGCTTGAGCAGGTTGCGAATGATGCGGATCATGGTTTTGTAGTCGTCTACTACCAGGATCGGCATAGTCATTTCGACAGCCATACGTAGTCTCCATCCACTCGGCGTGTTCTTCCACAAGGACAGCTTTTTGTGCTGTCTTCAGGTGAACCCTAGACAAGCGCGGATAAAAATCGGTTAAAGCGGGAAAAAATACGGAGAGTCGCATGTCCGAACAGACCGGTATTGAACTTGAAGATATGGAAATTGGCCTTTCTGCTGAGGCAGTTAGAGTGGTTTCTGAAGAAGATTTGGAACTGTTTGCCAAAGTGTCCGGTGATTACAATCCCGTGCACATGGACGAAGAATTTGCGCGCAAAACGCCTTTTCGCGGTCGAATTGCACATGGTGCACTGATCGCATCATTCATTTCCGGTGTGCTTGGAAACCAGCTCCCGGGACCGGGGGCGATCTTCCTCGGGCTGAACATGCGCTTTGCCCTGCCGACCCGGATCGGTGACGAAGTGACCACCCGCGTGACCGTCAAATCGGTTGACCTGAAATCCCGCAAGGCGGTTATGGATTGTGTGTGCATGGCCGACGGCAAGGAGCTGATGCGCGCGGAAGCCGAGGTCATGGTCCGCAAGCGCCGCAAGAAAAAGGACGTGTAACACTTGCGCGTCTGGGACGGATATGACGCCATCGAGGCTGAGGGACGGGGCTGTGTCATTGCCCTGGGCAATTTCGATGGCGTGCATGCAGGACACCAGGTGGTGATCGAGCGGGCGCGAGAGCTGGCCGAAGCCATGGATGCCCCGCTGGGCGTCGCTTTGTTTCAGCCGCACCCGCGACGCTTCTTTGCGCCTGACGCGCCGCCTTTCCGCATCATGAGTGCTGGCGGCCGCAATGCGCGGCTTGCCGCGCTGGGCGTGTCCCACGTCTTCCAGCTCGAATTCAATGCGGCGATGGCCCAGATGTCGCCGCAAGTCTTTGTCGAGGACGTGCTTAACCAGGGGCTGGGCGTTTGCGGTGTAGTGACTGGCGCTGATTTCCACTTTGGCCACCGCCGCGCCGGAACGACCAAGGATCTGACCGCTCTCGGCGATGCTCGCGGCATTCGCACCGATTTTGCCGAGCTGCTGGACAATGGTGTCGACAAGATCTCCTCGACCCGTATTCGCAAGGCCATCGCTGACGGCGCCATGGATGCCGTGAGGGTGTTGATGGGCCAGAGCTGGGTCGTTGAGGGGGAAGTCGCCCACGGCGACAAGCGTGGCCGCACGATCGGTTTCCCCACCGCCAATGTCGACATGTCTGATTATGTTCGTCCCGAACACGGTGTCTATGCTGTGCGCGTGGGCATTGATGGCGAAGCGGCGGAACGCCCGGCTGTCGCCAATTTCGGCTATCGCCCCACAGTGGACGGGCTGACCGAGCGCTTCGAAATACATCTCTTCGACTTTGACGGCGATCTGTATGGCAAGACACTCAGCGTCGCCTTCGAAGCCTTTATCCGGCCCGAGATGAAGTTTGACGGGCTGGATGCGCTGAAGGCACAGATCGCAACGGATGCGGCAACAGCGCGCGACTTGCTGAGCGCTGCGGCTGGACCGTCCTGACGGCCTCTGTTACACGCGGTGCATGGTCCAATCTGAATTGCATACGACGTTCGAGAATATGGCTGCGGCCATAGCGGCGCGCCGAATTATCGGCCCGGGCTGCCGGGCTTGATGCTCGCAGTTCCGGGTAGTGCGAACACGTTTGTAATTGATCCATATTCCAGGGACTGAATCCGATGACGGATACCACGGCCGATAACGGCACCGAGACCACCCGCGATTACCGCCCGACGCTTTTCCTTCCTGAGACCGATTTCCCCATGCGGGCCGGTCTGCCCAAGAAGGAGCCTGAATGGCTGGCGCGCTGGGAAGAACTGAACGTCTACGAAAACCTGCGCGCGCAGAGCGAAGGCCGCGAGCGCTGGGTCCTGCATGACGGCCCACCCTATGCCAATGGTCACATCCATATCGGTACGGGTCAGAACAAGATCCTCAAGGACATCGTCGTTCGCTCGCACCAGATGCTGGGCTTTGATGCGCCTTACCGTCCGGGCTGGGACTGTCACGGCCTGCCGATCGAATGGAAGGTCGAACAGAATTTCCGCGCCAAGGGCAAGCGCAAGGATGACGTTCCGAAAAAGGAGTTCCGCGCAGCCTGTCGTGAGTATGCCGAGGAATGGGTTGGCGTTCAGCGTGACGAGTTCAAACGCCTCGGCGTCGCCGGCGAGTGGAATGATCCCTACACCACGATGGCTTTCTCTGCGGAAGCCGCGATCGTGCGCGAATTCCTGAAATTCGTTGAACAGGGTCTCGTCTTTTCCGGCTCTGCACCGGTGATGTGGTCGCCGGTCGAACAGACCGCCCTGGCCGAGGCCGAGGTCGAGTACCAGGACAAGACGTCTTCCACGATCTTCGTGAAATTCCCGGTCCGAGGTGTTCGCAAGGATGGCTCGGCGGTTCCCAAGGAATGTGTCGGTGCCCATGTCGTCATCTGGACGACCACCCCGTGGACGATCCCGGGCAACAAGGCGATCTGCTATTCGCCGGACGTGCGTTACGGCCTCTACAAGATCACCGCGATGAAGGCGACGGATTTTGCGCCCTGGTCGATGCCGGGTGACACGCTGATCGTCGCCGACAATCTGTGGGAAGAAACCAAGGAAGCCGCTTTCATCGAGCGCGCTGACCGGATCTGCAATGTCGATCCGTCCGGCCTGGTCTGTTCGCACCCGCTGTTCGAGGCAGATCGGTTCTGGAACTATCCGGTGCCGCTGCTGGCGGGTGACCACGTCACTGACGAAGCCGGTACGGGCTTTGTCCACACGGCCCCCAGCCATGGCGCGGAAGACTATGTTGCCTGGATGGAAAATCCGGAATGGCATGACAAGCAACAGCCGGTTCCGCACATGGTGGGCGAGGACGGGTCGTATTACGATCACATCCCGCTGTTTGCCGGCCTGCACATCATCCGCCTGGACGGCAAGAAACAGGGCCAGGACGGTCCGGCCAACAAGGCGGTGATGGATCAGCTGATCGAGCAGGGCAAACTGCTGGCGCGCGGTCGTCTGGAACACTCCTATCCGCACTCCTGGCGGTCCAAGGCTCCAGTCATCTTCCGCAATACGCAGCAGTGGTTCATCGCCATCGATCGCCCGATGAAGACGGGCGGCACGCTGCGTGAAGCGGCGCTCAAGGCCATCGGCGAGACCGAATGGACGCCGCCGCAGGCAGAAAACCGCATCCGTTCCATGGTCGAGGGGCGCCCGGACTGGCTGGTCTCGCGCCAGCGTGCCTGGGGCGTGCCGCTGACCATGTTTGTCGAAAAGGGCACGGGCCACGTTCTTAACGACCACAAGGTCCATGAACGCATTGTCCGCGCCGTCGAGGAAGAGGGCGCCGACGCCTGGTTCGAGCGTCCCTCCGAGGATTTCCTGGGCAGCGATTACAAGGCTGATGAATGGGAGAAGGTCACCGACATCCTGGATGTCTGGTTTGACAGTGGTTCCACACACGCGTTCTCGCTGGAGGACCGCAAGAGCCAGAAATGGCCGGCGGATCTCTACCTGGAAGGGTCTGACCAGCATCGCGGCTGGTTCCAGTCCTCCCTGCTGGAGAGCTGCGGTACGCGTGGACGTGCGCCCTATAATGGTGTCCTGACCCACGGATTTGTCATGGCCGGCGATGGCCGCAAGATGTCCAAGTCGCTGGGCAATACGCTGGCCCCCAACGAGATTGCCAAGAAATACGGCATCGAGATCATGCGTCTCTGGGTGGCAGCCCAGGAGTTCACGATGGATCTGCGTATCTCCGAGGAGATCCTGCAGACCAGCGTCGACGCCTATCGCAAGCTGCGCAACACGATGCGCTATCTGCTGGGCGCGCTGGACGGTTTCGATAACACCGAGGCCCTGCCATATGACCGCATGCCGTCGCTGGAACGCTGGGTTCTGCACCGCCTGACCGAGCTGGATGAGGTCGTGAAGTCCGGCTACGAGGCCTATGACTTCAAGAAGGTCTATTCGGCACTGTTCAATTTCTGCGTTGTCGACCTGTCCGCCTTCTATCTCGATGTGCGCAAGGACAGCCTCTACTGCGACCGTCCGGACAGTGACCGCCGCCGCGCCTGTCGCACGGTGATGCATGAAGTCTTTATGCGTCTGACGGCATGGCTGGCTCCGATCATGCCCTTCACCATGGAAGAAGCGTGGCTTTCACGCTTCCCATCCGAGACGGACAGCGTGCACTACCGCACCTTCCCGGAAACACCGGAAGACTGGCGTGACGGTGGGCGTGCCGAACGCTGGCAGACAATTCGTCGTCTGCGCCGCGTTGTGACCGGTGCCCTGGAAGTTGAACGCCGTGAAAAGCGGATCGGTTCCAGCCTGGAAGCAGCGCCGAAAGTCTATGTGACCGATCCAGCCTATCGCGAGGCCCTGAGCGCGGAAGCCGGTGGGGATCTGGATGAATTCCTCGCCGAGATCTCCATCACCAGCCAGGCGAGCCTGGTCGATGAAGCCGGACCGGACAGCGCCTTCCGCATCGAGGATGTCAATGACATCTCTGTCGACCCGGGCAAGGCGGATGGCAGCAAATGCGCGCGCTCGTGGAAATACTCCCCGGATGTCGGTTCCGACCCGCGTTATCCCGACGTCACCCCGCGTGACGCGGATGCGCTGGCTTATTGGGACAAGCTGAATGGCTAATCCAGCCAGTGAAGTGCTGAAACGATTGTCTCAACCGGGTCATGCTCGGCTGGGCCTTTCGCTGGCGGGCGGCATTATCTTGCTGGATCAGCTGAGCAAGTGGCTCGTGCTCAACGGGCTCAATTTTTCGCCGGCAGGCTGTCTGGACTTTCAGCTGGGCCGCGAAGGCGGGCTGAATACGTGCGGGCATCTGGAAATCTCCCCGATCTTTGACCTGACCATGGTCTGGAACAAGGGTGTGAGCTTTGGCCTGCTGGGCGCGGACAATATCATCGGTCGTCTCGTCCTGATCACGTTCTCGCTGGTGATTTCCGGCGTCCTGATCGCAGGCCTGCTGGGGTACGGGCCGCTCAAGGTGGATCGCAAGCTGGTCGTGATAGCCTTTGGCATGATCATCGGCGGAGCAATTGGCAATGTTGTCGATCGCATCCTGTTTGGTGCTGTTGTCGACTTCCTCAATTTCTCTGATGTCTGGTTCCCCTGGGTCTTCAACGTTGCTGATGTGGGGATCAATGTGGGTGTCGGTCTGATCATACTCGACATCATCCTGAATGAGCGGCAGGGTGACCCCGACAAGTCTTGATGGACTCCGGGCTGGAGCTTGGGGCAAGATGCCGCTAAACATGTGCCCAATCGAATTTGGAGCTTAACCAAAATGCGTTTGCGTTCCGCCATTTTTGCCGCCCTCGGGGTGTCCCTGGCCGTTTCCGGCTGCAGCAGTGTAGGCCGTGCTGTGTCTTCCGAGCGCAATGCGCCGGATGAATTCCGCACCGTGACGATTGCGCCGCTGACCGTGCCGCCGGAATACAATCTGCGCCCGCCGCGCCCAGGTGAGCCGCGTCCGGAAGAAATCTACCCGGACCAGCGCGCACGTGCAGCCCTGCTGGGTTCAAGTGCAGCATTTGAAGGCTCCGACGCCGAGGCACTGCTTGTTGCTCAGGCGGGTGGTGGAGCGGCTGATCCGTTCATCCGTTCCATTATCGACGGTGAGACGGCCAGCGTTGTGCGCAAGAACCGTGGTTTCGCTGACCAGATCCTGTTCTGGCGCGATGGCGAGTATCGCCCGCCGGTTGATGCGACCCCGCTCGACGCCGCCGACGAAGCCGAGCGCCTTGAAAGCGTCAACAGCGTGACTGGTGGGGGCGAGATCGAAATCGAACGCGACCGCGACCTGCTGCCGAAACTGCCGGGCCTCTAGGCGCCAGCTGTTTCAGCTCTTGACCGACTCAGGGCCAGCCGAAAGGTTGGCCCTATGTCTTTGAGCGTGACCAAACCCGTCATCCGCCGGCTGTCGCCGGAAACCATCAACCGGATCGCTGCCGGTGAGGTGGTTGAACGGCCGGCTTCTGTCATCAAGGAACTGGTCGAGAATGCGCTGGACGCTGGTGCGCGCCGCATCGACATCAACGCTGAGGGCGGTGGCCTGTCCCGGCTCGTCATCGAGGATGATGGTAAGGGCATGTCCCCCGAAGAGCTCGAACTTTGCATCGAGCGCCACGCGACGTCCAAACTCCCTGTCGGAGACGATGGCGCGGATGACCTCCTGAACATCGGTACAATGGGGTTTCGCGGCGAGGCGATCCCGTCGATAGGCTCCATTGCACGCCTCTCCATCGTGACCCAGGCCCGTGGCGAGGGCGATGCCTGGACCATCACGGTCGAGGGCGGTGTGAGTTCAGGCGCGGCGCCAACCGCACCGCTTGGCCGGTCTGGCACCCGGGTCGAGGTTCGCGATCTGTTTTATGCCACGCCGGCACGCCTGAAATTTCTCAAGAGCGAGCGTTCGGAAAACCAGGGTATTTCCGATGTCATCAAGCGCCTCGCCATGTCGCGTCCCGATGTCGGTTTTTTCCTGACCCTGGATGGCCGCAAGCGCTTCTCCGTTGCCGCCGAGGACGATGAGAGCGTTGCCAGCCGCAAGGCCCGTATGGCGGCTGTGCTCGGCGCGGACTTTGGCGACAATGCGCTGGAAGTTGACCAGGAGCGCGAAGGGGTTCGCGTGACCGGTTTTGCCAGCCTGCCGACTTATTCGCGCGGCAATTCCCTGCATCAATATCTTTTCGTCAATGGTCGACCGGTACGTGACAAGCTGTTGGGCGGTGCCGTGCGCGGAGCTTACCAGGATTTCCTGGCCCGTGATCGATACCCGGTTGTGGCGCTGAATGTGGAATTGCCGACCGACCAGGTGGACGTGAATGTGCATCCGGCCAAGGCCGAAGTGCGTTTTCGCGACGCGGCGCTGGTGCGCGGTCTGATTGTCGGCTCCCTGCGTCATGCGCTGGCCGCGGCCGGCCACCGCGCCTCGACGACCGTGTCCGGATTTGCGTTGGGCGCGGCGCGCCCGGAAGGCTTCACTAGCGGTCCTCGTCCCGCCTATCAGTCTGCCGCTTCGCATGTGGCCGGCTGGGGGCGCCCGCCGATACCTTCAGAGCCCACGCAGGCGGAGGTCTTTGATCCGGGCCTTTCGGTGCGGATGGAAACGCCCGGTTTCGAAACGGGTTCGGCTCAGGGCGAGCTACCGCCGCAGCCGGTTCCTGAAACCCAGTCTGAGCCGAGCTGGCCACTGGGGGTCGCCCGGGCGCAATTGCACGAAACCTATGTCGTCGCCCAGACCGGTGATGGCATTGTCATTGTCGACCAGCACGCCGCCCATGAACGCCTTGTCTATGAGCGCATGAAGAAGATGATTGCCGAGACCGGTGTTCAGCGTCAGCGCCTGCTTGTGCCCGAGATTGTCGATCTCGACGAGAACGAGGCGCGTCGCTTGCTGGACCGCACGGAAGAACTCGCCGAGCTGGGTCTGGTGGTCGAGGCATTTGGTGCGGGTGCAATCGCCGTGCGCGAAACGCCAGCCTTGCTCAAGAAGCTGGATGTCCAGGGTCTGATCCGTGATCTTGCGGACGACCTGGCCGCCTATGATCAGGCCTTGTCTCTAAAAGAAAAGCTTGAGGACGTCGTCGGCACCATGGCCTGTCATGGCTCAGTTCGATCCGGCCGCCGTCTAACCGGTGAGGAAATGAACGCGCTGCTACGGGAAATGGAAGCGACCCCGCATTCCGGCCAGTGCAATCACGGCCGTCCGACCTATGTCGAACTGAAGCTGGCTGATATCGAACGATTGTTCGGACGGCGCTAGGCCGCGATGTTTTGGTATTGCCCGCCGAGCACTGCAGCGAATTCATGATAGATGTCATAGGCATCATCAACTTCGAGCCGGTTCGGCAGTTTCTCGGGCAGCCGGAAGTCCCAGAAGCTGCAGATATGGTTGATGGCCGCCAGATCTTCACCGATCGAGATGAACAGGCTCGGCGCGCGCAGGAGGAAGCTGCGAAATGCGCCAGGGTCATTCTTGTTCACCAGCGCATCGAACGCCTGGTCGTAGGCCTTCATCGAATTTTCGACGGACTTGAATTTCTCGGCAACGGTTCGAAGGATGGACCTGCGTGTCAGGTCCAGCTGTTTTTCATCTTCCGGATGAGCGCGAATAAAGCGCGTAGAGATCATGCGTTTTGCCGTGCGCCGGATTTTCGGCTGCAGGTCCGAGATGTTCCACTTGTAGTACAACAATCCCTTCCAGCCGAAGAGGCCTTGCTCATATTCTTCCGGATCAAGCCGCAGCGTCTGGCGCAGCGGTTCCAGGGATGAGGATTGTTCGTTGCGCATGATCAGCTGCGCCAACTTGATCGAGATGGCCTTGGCCTCCGGGCCGGAAATTCCGTAGGCAAGCTCGACGAGGGAACCGATCTGACCCTCGACATATCCCTCCACCTTCGCCAGGTCAGCTTCGGAGATATCGAAGTAACAGCTGGAGACGGCTGACCCCGAGTGCTGCACCCGCTCGCGCAGGAGATACGGATCAAGCGAGGGCAGGCGGGCGAACTCCTTAAGTACAGCCAGATCGCGCTCGAACTCGACCGGGTCCACTTCCGTGCCCAGGGCCTCATCCAGAGCGGACTGAAGATTGCGCTGCTCGATGAAAAAACTGAAGCCGCCAAGTCCCAGATCATCATGATCGAGCGCAAACACCACCTTCGTCGCGGTTTGCTGCTCGGACTCCACTAGATCCCGCTCATTGGCGCGGATCGTGTGCTTGATGAAGATCGCCTGGTTCAGGCGGTGGTTCAGGAACAAAGGCTGTTGGGTGTACTCGTCGGTTTCGCGGTAACGTTCCTTCACTCTCAACAAGTTGAGAATGCGGGCTGTGGATGCGGAGTCCCGCACCTGTGCCAAACTTCTGACTTTGAAACCCGCGGACATGGGACCACTTTCACTCGACCTTGTGAATGTGATGCCGAAGTCTTGGAATTACGTAAAGTTTTAGCCAAGTGTGTGGTTAAGCAACCGCTAAGTACGTCAGGGTCAAACTTCGCGCTTGAGAAACAGCACCTTGGCTGCGCCATAGTCTTTGATGACTTCAGCAGTCCATCCCGGTGTTTCCGGCGTCTCGTCAGCGCCGACTTCCAGCACGGCCAAGCTGTTCTCGTGTACCCATGCACCGCTGACCAGGCGCTCCAGACAGGTTTCGCCCAGTCCCTTGCCATAAGGCGGATCGAGGAAAACCAGATCGAAAGGTTCGCCAAGATTGGCTGGTTTGTCTCCCAGCGCTGTTGCGTCTCTGCGGTGTAGGCGTGTGGTTCCGAACAATTGCAGCGTATCGATATTGTCGCGAATTGCACCGCGGGCAACCGCCTCGGCTTCCACGAACAGGCAGAAGCCGGCCCCGCGGGACATGGCTTCAAGGCCCAGCGCACCGGAGCCCGCGAAGAGGTCGATCACACGGGCGGCTTCCATTTCAGGTGCCCATTGCGCGTGGGCGAGCACATTGAACATGGCCTCGCGGGCCCGGTCCGATGTAGGACGGGTATTGCGGCCTTTCGGGGCTGCGAGGGCGCGGCCCTTGAAGCGACCGCCCACTATTCTCATGAACGCGGCCCCTTGCCCGGTCGCGACTGATGCGCCCGAGAGGGTGGGCGTGGCGCGGAGGGTCGCTTGTTGCGGGTCGGTTTGCGCAGGGGCGGCTTTTTCTTGGCGACAGCCTCTCCCGAGATGTCGCCCAGCTCGACCATGTGGCCACACTGGTCCTTGAGCACGCGGTGCGGCACGACCTTGATTTCGTTCTTGTCGAGCTGACCCAGTTGGAAGGGTCCATAAGCGGTTCGGATCAGGCGGTTCACGCGCAGACCTACGGAATCGAGCGCCTTGCGGACCTCCCGGTTCTTGCCTTCACGGATGCCGATATTGAGCCAGATATTGTGACCCGTCTCGCGTTCGACCTCGACTTCCATCGGGCCGTATTTGATGCCCTCGACCGTGACGCCCTTGCGCAGTTTTTCGACTGCGGCATCGTCCACGCGGCCATAGGCACGGGCCTTGTAGCGACGCATCCAGGCGGTGGAGGGCAGTTCCAGCGCGCGCGCCAGCTCGCCGTCATTGGTCAGCAGCAACAGGCCTTCCGAGGTCAGATCGAGACGGCCGACCGAAATTACACGGCCCAGATCCTTGGGTAGTTTCTCGAAAACGGTCTCCCGACCTTCCGGATCGCGATGGGTTGTCACCAGTCCCGTTGGCTTGTGATAGCGCCACAGGCGGGTAGGCGCTTTCTCCTCGACCAGGTTGCCATCGACCTCGATGGTTTCCTTGCCGGTGACCTTGAAGGCCGGCGTGTCGAGCACCTTGCCGTTCACACGAACACGCCCCGCCTCGATCATGCGTTCAACTTCGCGGCGCGAGGCAATCCCGGCGCGGGCGAGGAATTTGGCGATGCGTTCGGAATTGTCGGCAGGTGCGGTCAAGCTTGACCCTTTCGCAGATGAGTTCTAGGCCGCCAGTATGACGGACGCGCGGGATACACGGTTTATGCAGCGAGCGCTAGAACTTGCGCAGCAGGCTGCGGATATGGGCGAGGCGCCGATTGGCGCGGTGATCGTTGATCCTGAAACCGATCAGATCATTGCCGAGGCCCACAATCAACCGATCAGCGACCAGGACCCAACGGCCCATGCCGAAATCCTGGCCCTGAGAGCCGCGGCGAAGGTGTTGGGAAACTACCGGCTGACCGGGCTGGAAATGTTCGTGACACTTGAACCCTGCGCCATGTGCGCCGGCGCCATCAGCCATGCCCGGATCGGACGGCTGGTCTTTGGTGCGTCGGATGAAAAGGGTGGGGCAGTGGAGCACGGTCCCAGGTTTTTTGAACAGCCGACGTGTCACTGGCGCACCGAGATCCGGTCCGGAGTGCTTGCCGAGGAAAGCGCGGACTTGCTGCGCTCCTTTTTCCGTGCCCGACGAAAGGCCAGGTCCGATGCCTCATGATCCCGATCTCGCAGACCGTATGGAAGCCGCCTTGCGCGAACGCGGTGTTGATCCGGTTCCCAAGAAAATGTTCGGCGGCGTCGCCTTCATGGTGAACGGCAATATGAGTTTCGGCACCTCCAACGAGGAGATGCATGTGCGCGTCGGGCCGGACCAGTACGGGGCCTCCCTCCAGCGCCCGGGTGCGCGATTGATGGAGTTTACCGGCCGGGCCATGAAGGGCTGGATCACGGTCGACGGGGCGGCTGATCTCAGTGATGGGGAACTCGGCGAATGGGCGCAGCTCACACTGAATTTCGTAGAGACCCTGCCGGCCAAATAATTGGTCAATTCGGGTAATCCCGAACACGTCATAAAACCTTGATTTGAAATAACGTCGTGCACGGAAGATCTAGAGCACGGTTTTGACGGGCTGGACCTGATTCCGATGCTGACTGTAATTGCGCTGGTGACGGCACTTCTGGGCCATTCGAACTCAACCCTGGCGCTCGACCAGTGTCTGGAAGACCGTCTGGTTCTGCGTGATGTGACGATCGCAGACGGATCCGGCCGCTGGAGCCACCAGGATGTCCTGATCGAGAATGGCCGTTTCGCCGCCATGGGTCGCGCGCTGGAGATTGAGAGCGACGTCGAGATCGCAGAGATGACGGCGTCCGGCGCTGTCCTGTCCCCGCTGGTCGAGCGCGATGTCATCCTGGTCCAGGCCAGTTACAGCACAGATAGCGCCATGCTGATGGTCGGTGAGGACGCGGATTTCTCCATGTCTACCGCCGACGGCGCTCACCTGGCGGACTTCCGCCGGGGTCAGCCGATCGGACAGTGCGGCCTCTAGGCTGAACCTTTTCTTCCCTCTCAATGCATGTCAGTAAAAATCCGGATGTGCCGGAGGGGCAGTGCGTTGAAAATCCTTATGGTTCATAGCCGCTACCAGCAATTGGGCGGCGAGGATATCTCGACCCGCAATGAAGCCCGGTTGTTGCGTGATGCGGGCCATGAGGTCGAGCTGGTAGAATACGACAATCACGAGATCGAGCAGATGGGCGCCGCGCGGGCGGGCCTGCGCGCGATCTGGTCCCGTACGGCACGGCGCGACCTCTCGGCCCGGCTGGCCGGCGGTGGTTTCGATATCCTGCATGTCCAGAACTATCTGCCGATGGTCTCGCCCGCCGTCCTGCGACTGGGCAAGCGTTATGGCGTCGCAACCATCCAGGCGCTGCGCAATTACCGGCTGATCTGTACCAAGGCCCAGTTTTTCCGGGACGGGAAGGATTGTCATGACTGCCTGGGCAAGGCCTTGCCCTGGGCGGGGCTGAAACATCGCTGCTATCGCGACAGCCTGCCGGCAACCTTGGCACTCACTGGCATGATCGCGACGCACCGTATGATCGGGACCTGGTCGCGGGAAACAGATGCCTTCATCGCAGTGTCCGAATATGTGCGCTCGAAATATCTCGAGGGCGGGTTTGATCCGGACAAGGTCTATGCCAAGCCGAATGTCGTCGCATCAGCCGGGTCTGCCAGCACGGCCGTGACACGCAAGCTGGTCTATGTGGGGCGGCTGTCGGCGGAAAAGGGTGTGGACGTGCTGATTGAGGCCTGGCGCAGGGCCGGGGTCGAGGGCGAGCTCGTCATTGCCGGCGATGGTCCAACCCGTGAGACGCTTCAACAGCGAGCAGCCGACCTGTCCGGTGTGCGTTTCCTGGGCCGCATTCCCAGCCAGGATGCCAGGGCCCTGATGCGTGAGGCGCGCGCCATGGTGATCCCGTCGATCTGGGCCGAACCCTTCCCGCGTACCGGTGTGGAGGCCATGTCAGACGGCACGCCGGTGATCGGGGCATCCACGGGCGGAATTCCCGAACTGTTTCCGGATCGACGCGGCGGCGCGCTCTATGCCGCTACGGATGCTGAGGCGCTGGCAATGGAAATCCGCGAGCTGTTTACGAGCGATGAGAAGGCTGCTCACTGGCGCGCTGGCGCCCGCGCCGTGTTCGATGAACATTTCTCGCCGGCTGCTGTTACCCGGCGCACCGAAGAGATCTATGCCGCCGCCATTGCGCGCCGGAAGGCCCGTTCCGCCTAAAGGCGCGCTTCCAGTCCTGCGCTGACAGCGGGCCATTCATCCTTGAGGACAGAGAACCAGACGGTGTCGCGGAAGTCGCCCCGCCAGGTCCTGGTATGGCTGCGAAGCGTGCCTTCATAGGTCGCGCCCATCTTTTTCATCGCATTCTGGGAGTGTTTGTTGAGGCCGTGGGTCTTCAGCTCGACCCGCTGGGCACCACACGCGAAGGCGCGGCCGAGCAGAAGATGTTTGCAGGCCGGATTGATCCGGGTCCCGCGCATCGCCGCCTCATACCAGGTCCAGCCAATCTCCAGGCGTTCATGTTTCGGGCTGATCACCAGGAAGGATGAATGTCCCACATAGCGTTCATCCGCTTTGGACCAGACTGCATGGGAAATCTGATCGCCCTTGTCCCGGCCGGCCAGCATGAGGTCGAACCAGGCGTCAAAGAAGGCACCATCTCCGCGAATGGTTGTCAGCTGCCAGGTCTGCGGATCATTCGCCGGGCCTCGCAGTTGTTCGCGGTGGCGCTCCTCGAGGGGTTCGAGGCGGACAATGTGGTTCTCCAGAGTGATCGGATCGAGGTGCACGCACTAACTCCCTGACAAGGTGAGCACTCCGCGTATCACATAGATCGCGCCGACACCTGTCACGATCCATTTCGTCCAGTTTCTGAACTGCACATCGCTCATCAGGTCCAGCACCCGTGCGCCCAGCGTGGTGCCCAGCATGGACAGCGGGATGGCGATCAGCAGCCAGTGTGTCTGGGGCAGGGCGCCGGCCGCGATGGCGGGCAGGATATAGTAGCCGATCTTGACGGTATGGGCGATGACCTGGGTGGCGGCCTTGGTGGCAACGATCGCACGCCGGTCGGCTCTCGTTTCGGTGAAGAAGACATCCAGCAAGGGCCCGGAAACACCGGAAATGACGTTGAGCCCGGTCACCACGAAGCCGCACAGCACCGCATGGGCCGGACGTTCGGCATCAAGGTGGACGTATTTGCGCGGTACCCAGATCAGTCCCGGCGTCAGGCCGAGAATGATGAACAGCCAGGCCTTGTCCAGTTCCAGGGTGAGGAAGAGCAGGACGGCCCCCGCCGAGAGCGAGCCTGCGAGATAGATCGCCAGTGGTCGCCACATCACCCATTTGACCAGCAGTATGGCTCGCCAGCCATTGGACACGAACTGGATCACCCCGTGCACCACCATGGCGGCGGAGACGGGCAGTATCAGCGCCAGCACCCCCATCAGGATCAACCCGCCCGCCATGCCAAACACGCCGGAGATAAAGGCGGTAGCAAAGACCGAGATGAGGAGGATCAGGATGGGCATGCTGGAGGCGTAGATCGCGTTGCCCGGTCGAGGCAAGGCTTGCGGAACAAAGAAAGAACAATTATAGGTTGTTCATGCGGCGTTTTCGAAAAGCCATCATCCGCGCGAAGCGGCGCCTGAAAGCGCTGTTGAGTTACAGGTTTCGAGCAAACCTCGCAGTCTGGCGAAGTTGGGAGCAATCATCTCGCGCGGCTGGCCTGGCTCTGGTCGGGCTGTCGATGTATGCAACGGGCGGTAGCGTGAACCCAGCCAGCCTCGCGGTTGGTCTCGCCTTCCTTGTGCTCAATGTTTATATTGCAAGGCGTCTGGGGCAGGCAGAAGAGGAAAGGTCATGACATTATGGAAGTGACACTCTGGCCCGCAGTCGTGCTCCTGGTTGTCGCTTGCGTTGCTGTCGGCATCGCGAGCTGGGCGGAGGACAACCGTCCTGACTGATGCGGTTCCGGAAAAAGCCACGGTGCAGCTGACTCGACGCCTAGCAGTCGCGTGGTTGCGGGGGACGCTAGTGCTCATGGCTATCTACTTGCTCATGGTGCTGGTCGACGAATTCCTCTTTGAGGTGAACATCGCGATTGCCTGGTTCCATGTGCCGGTTCTGACGACCCTTGGCTTCGTCCTACAGCTCTCATTCGTTCTGCTTCTTAATAGGCGCCGCTCCCGGCCCTAGGCCCCCGCATTCTTCGCAAAGCCGAGCGCGGCCTGCGCGAGCGGCGTGACGGCCTTGCCCATTTCCATCGCCTTGGCGTTGGAGGCATTGCCCTGAAGCGCGCGGGCATAGACGCCCTGGACGATCGAGGCGAGCCGGAAAATGTTGTAGGCGAAGTAGAAGTCCAGCTCGGGAATACCGTCGCGCTGGGTCCGCTTGCAGTAGGCCTCGACATAGGTCTGCATGGACGGGATGCCGTGTGCATCCAGGTCGATGCCCAGGAAACCGCCACGCACCTCCGGCGGCATCACCCAGCCCATCAGCTGATAGGTGAAATCGGCCAGCGGATCGCCCAGCGTCGAGAGTTCCCAGTCCAGCACCGCAATCACGCGCGGCTCGGTGGGATGGAAGATCATGTTGTCCAGGCGATAGTCGCCATGGACGACCGAGGTGCGTTCCTGTTCCGGTGCGGCCTGAGGCAGCCAGTCGATCAGCTTGTCCATCTCGGCCACGGTTTCGGTTTCCGCGGCGCGATACTGTTTGGACCAGCGACCAATCTGGCGCTCGAAATAATTGCCCGGCTTGCCGTACTCGCCCAGGCCCGCTGCGGCGTAGTCAATCGAGTGCAGCTGTGCGAGCGTGGCGTTGGACGCGTCATAGATCGCAGCGCGTTCGTCCTTGGGAACGTCGGGCAACAGCCCGTCCCAGAAGATGCGGCCCTCGACGAAATCCATCACGTAGAATTCGGTGCCGATGACATCTCGGTCCATGCACAGGCCGAACATGTGGGGCGCGGGAAAGCCCTGTTCGCCCAGCGCTTTCATCACCTGGTGTTCACGATCAACCGCGTGGGCTGACGGCAACAGCTTGCCCGGCGGCTTGCGGCGCAGGACGTAGGACTTGCCCGGTGTGTCTAGCTTGTAGGTGGGATTGGATTGCCCTCCCTTGAACTGGCTCACGGTGAGCGGACCGGAAAACCCGTCCACATGCGCCTGCATCCATTCGGTCAGCTGGCCTTCGTCAAAAGCCAGCGCATCGGCGACCGCCTTGGTGCCGGAGAAGCTGTCGTTCAGATTGCTCATTGGTTCCTGTGTACCGTTCCACCTTGCATGACAAAATCAACGTCCATCAGTTCGCTGATGTCCTCAAGCGGGTTTCCGTCAACGGCGATGATATCGGCAAACTTGCCGGCCTCGATCGTGCCGATCTGCTCCGCCATTTCGATATGGTCGGCTGCATTTACGGTCGCTGAGACGATGGCTTCCATCTCGGTCATGCCGGCCTCGACCAGTAACTGGAATTCGCGGGCATTGAGGCCGTGGCGGGATACGCCGCTGTCAGTGCCAAACGCGATCATCACACCACCTTCGTGCGCACGTTGCGCCATGGCCAGCATTTGCGGTCCAACCCTGAGTGATTTCTCACGGATCGGCGGGGTCATCCAGTCGGCGGTTTCAGCGATCTCGGAAACGGTCACGCCGGCCAGGATGGTGGGAACCAGATAGGCGCCGTTGCGACGGAAAAGTCGCATGGAATCGCGGTCGAGATAGGTGCCGTGCTCGATCGACGCGCCACCGGCTTCCAGGAAGGAATTGATGCCGCTGACACCGTGGGCATGCGCGGTGACACGGCGTCCCATCATGCGGGCCGCCTCGACAATCGCGACCAGCTCGTCGTCGAAGAATTGCTGTTCTACACCGGCCGCCGTGTTGGACAGGACACCACCGGTTGCGGTGATCTTGATGACGTCAACGCCGGAGCGGACGAGTTCGCGCACGGCTCGGCGACAATCGGCCGGGCCGTTACAGGCGGCGCGGCTGGACAGGAGATCCATTACTTCGGTGGAATAGCCGTTGATATCGCCATGGCCGCCGGTCGGTGTCACCGCCGGGCCGGAGACACGCAGGCGCGGACCGATGACATCGCCATCGCGGATCGCATCACGCAGGGCGATGGAAGCCTCCAGTTGTCCACCCACTTCCTGGGCAGAGGTGAAGCCGGCCATCAGCGTGGTGCGGGCATGGCGCGCCGCGTCCAGGGCATTGTCGGCGCTGGAGAAGGTCACGGTGTTGATGCGGCCATTCGGGCTCAGCTCGCCCTGCAGGTGGACATGACTGTCGATCAGGCCCGGCAGGACAAACTGGTCGGACAGGTCGATGATCTCGGCACCGTCCGGGCTTGCGTAGCCGGCCTGGACACTTTCGATCATGCCGTCGCGAACAAAGATGGATTGTTCACTCAGCGGTGTTTCGCCGGGCACGGCCAGAAGCTGGCCGGCATGGATGACCGTCAGCGGTGCCTCGTTCTGGGCGTGGGCAAAGGACAGGCTGAACGCGGCGGCACCCGCCGCCAGAATAGCTCGGATCATGACTTGCTCCCCTTGTTGCCCAACAAGATGGAGGAGAAAACGCCGCTGTCAAATAGCGCTGTGATTAGTGGCGTTTGAGGGCGCGCCAGGCGATGTCGCGGCGGCAGAAACCCTGCGGCCAGTCCAGCACATCGACAGCAGCATAGGCACGGTCGACGGCATAGTGGAGGTTGTCACCGGTTGTCGTGACATTGAGCACGCGCCCGCCTGCAGCTGTGCGTTCGCCGTCAGCATTGCGTGCAGTGCCGGCCTCGAAGACGGTAACGCCCTGCATCGCATTGGCTTCATCCACGCCCTTGATGACCGTGCCTTTTTTGTAGGAGCCCGGATACCCATTGGCGGCCATGACTACGGTGATGGCCGGGCGGTCAGACCATGCAAGTGGTGGCATGTCTGCCAGCGTGCCTCGGGCGCAGGCGTCGAGATAAGGCACAAGATCGCTGTCGATCCGGCTCATCAGGACCTGGCATTCCGGATCACCGAAACGGATATTGAACTCCACCGTCTTGGGGCCTTCATCCGTGACCATCAGGCCGGCAAAGAGAACGCCCTGGAAAGGTGCGTCTTCGCTGGCCAGGCCCCGGGCGACCGGTTTGATAATGGTGCGCATGGCGGTTTCGATCAGCTCGTCCGTGGCGATCGGGGCCGGGCTGTAGGCGCCCATGCCGCCCGTGTTGAGGCCGGTATCGCCTTCGCCGACACGCTTGTGGTCCTGGGCCGCGCCGCAGAACATCACCGTCTTGCCGTCGCTGAGCGCGAAGATGGAGACTTCCTCGCCCTGCATGAATTCCTCGATCACCAGCGTCTTGGAGGCGTCGCCGAACTTGCCGGAGAGGAATTCATCGATCTCGGCCTCGGCCTCCTCGCGGTCGGTCGGGATGACCACGCCCTTGCCGGCCGCCAGACCGTCAGCCTTGAGCACATAGGGCGGAGTGAACTGATCCAGAAAGGCCTTGGCCTCCGCAGCGTCGGAGAAAATGCCGTAGCGCGCGGTCGGTACGTTGTGGCGGACATAGAAATCCTTGGCGAAGGCCTTGGAGGTTTCCAGCATGGAGGCCGCCTTGGACGGTCCGAAAACGGCAATGCCGGCGTCGCGCAGCATATCGGCAAGGCCGTCACACAACGGGTTCTCCGGTCCGATGACGACCAGATCGACGGCCTCGGTCTTCGCCAGCTCTGTAAGAGCTGCCAGGTCGGAGACGCGGATGTTATGACAGGTCGCCATCTCTGAAATGGCAGCACTGCCCGGCGCCGCGTGGATCTGTGTGACTGTGGCGCTCTTGGCGATTTTCCAGACCAGGGCGTGTTCACGCCCACCGGAACCGACAACAAGAATCTTCATGGGATGCCTCGCGTGCTTTTTGGCCTGTCACTCTCGGGCCCGTCACTAACTCAAAGCCGGGTCCTTGTTGAGTCTCACTTGCCGTTGCAGATCCGGGCGTTCCAGAATACCAAGATTCCAATGTCTGAACCGAGCCGCAATATCCACGAATTCTCCGTATCCGAACTGGCGGGATCGCTGAAGCGCACCGTCGAGGATGCCTTTGGCCATGTGCGTGTGCGCGGCGAGCTGGGCCGGGTCGTCGTGGCCAAGTCCGGGCATGTCTATTTCGACATCAAGGATGAGCGCGCGGTCATCAATACCATCGCCTGGAAGGGCACGGCGGCGCGCTTCCGTTTCCGCCCCGAAGAGGGCCTGGAAGTGATCATCGAGGGTCGCATGTCGACCTATCCGGGCCGTTCGCAATACCAGCTGATCGTGGAATCGATGGAGCCTGCCGGCGCCGGCGCGCTGATGGCGCTGCTGGAAGAGCGCAAGAAGCAGCTGGCGGCTGAAGGCCTTTTCTCGCCGGATCGCAAGAAGGCCATCCCCTTCCTGCCGCGCACGATCGGCGTGGTGACGTCTCCGACCGGGGCAGTGATCCGCGATATCCTGCATCGACTGGAAGACCGTTTTCCGCGTCATGTCCTGCTCTGGCCGGTGCTGGTGCAGGGCGAGGGGGCTGCGAAACAGGTGTCCGAGGCCATTCGAGGCTTCAACGCCATCGAGCCGGGCGGACCTGTGCCGCGCCCTGATGTTCTCATTGTTGCCCGGGGTGGTGGTTCCATCGAGGACCTGTGGGGGTTCAACGAGGAAGCTGTTGTACGTGCTGCCGCCGACAGCGATATCCCGCTGATCTCGGCCGTGGGCCACGAGACCGATACCACCCTCATTGACTATGCCTCCGACAAGCGCGCGCCGACACCAACGGGGGCTGCCGAGATGGCGGTGCCGGTGCGGGCCGAGCTCAAGGCTCGGTTGGATACGCTCAGTGGTCGCCTGGTTGGTGCGCTCTCTCGCCTGATCGAGCGACGGCGTACTGATCTACGTTCAGCTGCTCGCGCACTGCCCAAACCAAACGCGCTGCTGGAGCTCAAGCGTCAGCGGTTCGACATGGTCGCCGACCAGCTCGACGGCGCGCTGCTCAATGCCACGGCGGAAAAGCGTTCGCGCCTTCTGGTCATCAGCGCGGGGCTGAAGCCCGGCGCCTTGTCACGCGATATCAGCCAGCGCCGGGAACGCATCAATGACCGGGCCCGCCGGCTCGAACCGGCCATGCAGCGGCAATTGCGCGATCAGCGCCAGCGGCTGGACAGCTGGGGTGCACGCCTTAATTCGCTCAGCCACCAGTCAGTGCTCTCGCGCGGCTTTGCGCTGGTCTACAATGCCGATGGGAAGCTGGTGCGCCAGGGAGCGGACCTGAAATCCGGGGAGACGATCGATCTGGAATTCGCCGATGCGCGCCGCCATGCGGTTGTGGATGGCGCGGCCAGTGACACGCCGCCGCCTGCCGCGCCTGCCATCAAAAAGCCGAAACCCAAGCCCAAAAAGGCAAAGCCGACACCGGAAGGCCAGGGCACATTATTCTGATAAGCTCACTCCCGGTTCACCGGGGGCCGTGTTAGAGAGTCGATATGACCGATAATTCCTTTGATGCCGAGTTCCAGGGCGAAGCCGTGCTTGAGTATGGCGACAGCGATTTCATCATCCTCAAGCCGGGTGCGTACGTGAAATGCGCCGTGAGCGGTGACACCATCCCGCTGGGTGAATTGCGCTACTGGAATGTGGACGAGCAGGAAGCCTACAAGGATTCCATTATTGCCACTGCCCGCTGGCGCGAACTGCATGCGGGACCGGGGCAGTGATCGCGCTGGCGCTCTCCCTGGCCCTGTTGGCCCAGGACGCGGATCCGATCGGCGATCTGATCGCGGAGAGTGGTGACAGTTTCGCTGGCGTTTCGGATTTATCGTCTGCCTGTATCGGCGAATTCCGCGAGGGCGGTTTTCTCCTGTGCAATTATGGCCCGATGAGCCGTGTTACGCTGGGGGATGTGAGCGCTGACGCCGATGCAGATGGTTGGGCCGTGATCGCCCTGCCGCGCCAGGCTCCCGAGACGCTGAACTTCCGTGTCGAACTCACGGGGCCGCAGGCACAGGATCCTGTGTTGATCGATGAGCCGCGCACGATTGCCCAGCGCGAATACGATCTTCAGCGCGTAAACGGTGTGCCGCAGTCCACGGTGACGCCGGACCCGTCCACCCTGCCGCGCCGTCAGCGTGAATACGCACAGAAACAGGACGCCTTCAACTCGACCTGGGACGGTCAGGGTTTTCTCGATGGATTCGTGCAACCCGCCGACGGCATCACCACCGGCGTTTATGGCTCTGCCCGCATCTATAATGATGGGTCCGAGCGTGGTGTTCACTGGGGGCTCGACTGGGCCAATGAGACCGGAACCCCGGTTGTTGCACCGGCCAGTGGCCTTGTGACCCTGGCCGAGCCGGACATGTATTACGAAGGTGGTCTGATCTTCATCGATCACGGCCAGGGATTGGTCTCAGCCTTCCTGCACCTCTCCGATGTTGTTGTTGAAGAGGGGCAGTTCGTGGAGCAGGGCCAGCAGATCGGCGCGATCGGTGCGACAGGGCGTTCAACCGGCCCGCACCTGGACTGGCGTGTGAAACTGCGCAACCAGTTCTATGCGGACCCATCGACCCTGCTCGAACTGGACGTGTCCGGCCTGCGCTAGTCATCTGGACTTCAGTCCAAAACTGCCAGATCATCTGCGCATGGATGAACTTGCGCCCCCTCGTCCCCTGTCCCAGAGGGCAAAGGCAAATCGCGACCGTATCTATACGGCGGCGATCGAGCTGATCCGCGAGCGCGGCTATGACGAAGTCACCATGACCGATATCGCCAAGGCGGCGGGCGTCGCCCGGGCAAGTGTCTTCAATCACTTCCCGGCGAAGTTGGCTTTTCTCGGCGAGTGGTTCGAGCGTTTTACCCGACAGGTCCTGCGCGAGGCCGGTCAGCAGACCGGTAACAGCGCCTGGGCACGGCTGGTTTTTGTGCTGGAGGCGATGGGGCGCGGTGCGCACGCCAACAAGGACATCATCATCCATGTTGCCTCGCTGGCGATGGGGCATGGCCCGCTGGCCGCGACCGAGGCAGAACTGGATGATGAGCTGCAATTGTTTTTCGCCGACATCATCCGCCACGGCCAGCGCGAGGGCGAGATCGATCCCGGGCTGGATGTGGATTTCCTGGCCGATATGTGGGTGGGCCTTCTGACCGTGACCGCGCATGACTGGGTCAATCGTGGTCAGGTCTCTGATTTGTCTTCGGATCTAAAGTCACGTTTCCAAACACTTTTTCGTGGAATCGAAAAGTAACTGCAGAAATCTGCATCCAAACTTGGACCTGAGTACATCAAAGGGTCAGATCGCAAATTGGACTGGGATCCATTTTTGCGGTGGCCCGGGTACTGGAAGGAGTTTCGATGTCCCGATTTTTGACCACCAGCGTGCTGGCGCTCGCAATGAGCACTGCCGGTGCGGCTGCAGCGCAGACTGACGACACGCCCTGGCAGGCGGACATGACCGCCTTCCTGGAAGTGCTGCACGCGGAACACGACAATCCCTATTTTCATACGTCGCGCGAAGATTTCGAACCCGCGGTCGCTGCCTATCGGGCTGAATTGCCGGAAATGAGCCGGGCGGAGCGCGTTACCGGTTTTGCCCGTGTCGTCGCGCTGGTCGGGGATGGCCATACCTGGATGCCGATGTACCGGTTGCCGTTCGATGGCTTGCCGCCGGGACCGGGGTTCTCCTCGTTGCCGGTGCGTTTCGAATTGTTCGATGACGGGCTTTATGTCGCTGGGGCCGGTGAAACACAGAACGCGATGCTCGGTGCACGCGTGACCGCGTTTGGCGATGTTGCTGCCGAGGAAGCGATCGCGCGGGTGATGGAACTTTTGCCCGCCGACGCGACCAATTTCGCCCGCGAGTTTGTCGCTGAATGACTGATGCAGATCGAAGTGTTACAGGCGCTGGGACTGGCCGATGAGACCGTACAGCTGGAGGTGGCCGACGGCCGCACGGTTTCGCTCGAGGCCCTGCCGGCAGATGCGATCTACAACTGGGTGTTCTCCATGGATGACGGCCCGATGGGGCAGCAGGGCTGGCGCACGGCCAGCGCTGACCAGCCGTACTGGCAGGAGGCTTTCGACGGCGCTTACCGCATCGCGGAGCTGGAAGACGCGACCTATCTCCAGTTCACCGAGATCCGCGACTGGGAGGGGCAGAGTTTTGCAGGGCTCGCCGAGGCGGCTGTCGCCCAGGCCGAGGCCCGTAATGCTCCCGCCCTGATTATTGACCTGCGTCGCTGTCTTGGTGGCGATGGTTTGCGCAATGACGGCTTTATCGATGCCCTGGCTGAAAGCGAGATCCTGAATCGCGACGGCCGGTTGATGGTGCTGACCAGTCGTTCCACCCATTCTGCTGCCGTTATGCTGGTCTCGTCGCTGGAGCAGCGAACGCAAGCGATCTTCATCGGCCAGGGGACAGCGGATCGGCCTAATCACTATGGCGAGACGAATATCTTCGTGACGCCGAATTCCATGCTGCCGATCATTCACGCCAGCGAATACTGCCAGACCTCATTTCCGGGCGATGACCGTCGCTTCCGCGCGCCTGATATCGCTATCCCCTACACCTTTGCGGACTACGCCACCGGCTCCGACGCCGCCTTCAATACCATCAACGGAGACTGACATGTCCCTCAAGAACATCCTGCTGGGCGCCGCAACCGGTGCCGCCTGTCTGACCGCCTGCGCCCAGGCTGAGAATCCCTGGGCCTACGACGCCAGTGATGACCGCATTGGCCGGATCTATTACTACGAGCGCTCCAACACTGATGGCACGCTGGATGAGCGCATCACCATTTTCCGTCGTAGTGCGACCGAGGTTGCGGTGTACAAGGAAAACGGGCTGTGTCGCCGTGCGGCTCTCGTCACCGCGACGCTGGATCTGGACACACTCACCGCTCCGGTAATCACCGGTGGGCAGCTGCAGCCGAATGCCCAGCACTTCGATTTTGCCTTTCTCGAGCGGAACGAGGAAACGGGGCAGGTGGATATGCTGGTGCAATTGCCGGACATGGAGATCCGCAATGAGGCGCAGATCCAATATCCGAACTGGACGTTGTTCGATTTCGACCTTGCCAGTTTCACCGTCGCAACGCCGCACCTGGATAATCCGCAAGCGGGTTTCGAATTCGGAATGGCCCTGCTTTGGGCCGACCCGTCGGCGCCGGACCCGTTCTACTGGATGGGAGACGTCAGTGCTGAATTCGAGGGTCAGGCCCAGCACCTGGGTGTGACCAGTCTGGAATACCGCCTGACCGGGTCGGCATTTGAGATTGAACTGTCAACAGGCGAAGAGGGGCGTCTCTGGCTGGATGCGGAAGATGGCCATGTGGTCGACGCGGTCATGCCGGTACCCAATCATCCTGGATATACAGACTTCCGCCTGCGTTTGCTCGATATCAGCGATGGTGGCGAAGCCGAGTGGGCGGCTCTTCTTACGGCTCATTTCGAGGGTTGCGAATAATCCCGACCTGGCCGGTCGTCCCTCCCGCACCAGGCCGGCCAGATCAAGCCTCCGGGGTCCGCACCCCCGGAGGCATTTTTATGTGGCCACAATCTCAGCAACAACCTGTCGATTTGCCGCCCGATCCTGTCACTAGGCTATTGCCTTCGTGGAGAAGGAGGCGCTTTATGGAAAATATTCCTGTTTGCAGAGATTTATCGATGGAATTTCACCGTACAAAGCGCCTTCCTCCCTATGTTTTCGAAGAAGTCAATCGTCTGAAGGCAAAATTGCGGTCAAATGGTGCGGATATCATCGATTTCGGCATGGGAAATCCCGATTTGCCGACGCCACAGCATATTCTCGACAAGCTGAAAGAGACGGCAGAGGCGCCGCGCACCAATCGCTATTCCGCTTCGCGCGGCATTCCCGGCCTGCGCAAGGCGCATTCGCGCTATTATGAACGACGCTTCGGCGTGAAGCTTGATCCGGACACGGAAACGATCGTCACGCTGGGCAGCAAGGAGGGCTTCGCCAATCTGGCGCAGGCCATCACCGCCCCAGGTGACGTTATCCTTGCGCCCAGCCCCTCCTATCCCATCCACACATTCGGTTTTCTGATTGCCGGCGGAACGATCCGTCATGTCGAGGCGCCGAGCCCGGAGGAGTATCTGCGCGGGCTGGAGCATGCGGTGAACCACACCGTGCCCAAGCCGATTGCCGTTGTGATCTGTTATCCCTCCAATCCGACTGCACAGACGGCGAGCCTGAAATTCTACGAGGACGTGGTGGAGTTCGCGCAGAAACACGACCTGCTCATCCTGTCGGATCTGGCTTATTCAGAGATCTATTTCGGTGACGAGCCGAGCCCGTCCATGTTGCAGGTCGAGGGTGCCCGGGAGCGCACGATCGAGTTCACCTCGATGTCCAAGACCTATTCCATGGCCGGTTTCCGGGTCGGTTTTGCAGCGGGTTCGGAACGGCTGGTAGCTGCGCTTGCGCGCGTGAAGTCCTATCTCGACTATGGTGCCTATACGCCGGTGCAGGTGGCTGCCTGTGCCGCGCTCGACGGTCCCCAGGATTGTGTCGAAGAGACCCGCGCCATCTACAAACACCGCCGCGATGTTCTGGTGGAGAGTTTTGCCCGCGTGGGCTGGGATATTCCGTCGCCGGAAGCCTCTATGTTTGCCTGGGCGCCATTGCCCAAGGGGTTCGAGGATATGGGCTCACTGGCCTTTTCCAAGGCGCTGATGGAGCATGCCGGGGTCGCCGTGGCGCCGGGCATCGGGTTCGGAGAGCATGGGGAAGGGTATGTGCGCCTGGCGCTGGTCGAGAATGAACAGCGTATTCGACAGGCTGCGCGCGGGGTCGGCGAGTATCTGAAAACCCGCCAACCCCAGCTGAGAGCGGTCTAGATCCTAGAAGTAGCGGATCGCGAAACCGGGTCCGCCACCAAAACCGCCGGACAGGGAGCGGGAACGCTTGCGGCGGCGGTGCATGCGTGACTGCATGACCTTGCGCGCTTCTTCCAGCGTCGGCTTGTCCTCTTCATCGCCACCTTCAGCGAGATCCTCGCGGTGCGCGACAAAGTCGGCATAGGCATCCAGTTCAGGCGCCAGACCTGCGCTGACCAGGTCGATCATGATCGCGTCGTCGATATAGCCGATGCCGGGGATGCCATCGGGTATCAGGTCGTCCGGATCTGCAAAATATGCGAGGGCGTCGAGCACACGCTTGCGGTCCTCACCGGAGAGTTTCCAGTCCTCGTCGCGCACCATGGCGACAAGCGGATCGAGCTTTTCCAGGCGCTCGGTGACAAATTTCGGCGGGTTGGCAGCGATGGCTTCCTTCTTCATCGCGGCAATGCCCTCGATGACCATCTGCTCATCATCCGCACGATTGTCGCGAGCCTTGTCCAGACGCTCCTTGAAAAAGGCCAGGTCGCTCTCGCTCAACTCGAATTCGACTTTCAGTGTATCGCCCGACATAGGTTCCTCGCGATTAGGGTGGATAGCTCCGGGAGCATGAAGAGACTTGAATCGTGCCCAAGGGTCAAATGAACTTGCTAAGTATCCCTTAACCCTTTGCGCACTTCCCGCTCGCATTGCAGCGGGAGCGGTGGCTTACTTATTGTCATGAGCATCGCCTTCAATACCGCCGTTTCCGGCATGTCAGCCGCCGAGGCCCAGTTCAGCGCTGCGGCGAGGAATGTGGTCGAGAAAGCGGCCCAGGGCGAAGACGTTATTCAGGCGAGCATCGCCGTAAAGAAGGCCGAGGCCGCACACGGTGCTGCCACAGCCATGGTTCGAGTTACCAGCGAGATGACGGACACACTTCTCGACATAACCGTCTGATCGCATCCGGTCCGGGTGGCCGGTGGGCATCATCCCCCTTCGTAGTCTCCATTGGCGTGTAGTCCACAGGAGGGGATGATCGCCCCACCCGGGGCCGTCCGGCAAACCTGTAACAGTCCTCGCATTTTTCTCCGAAACATCCTAACTGACGGGCATGAGCAAAACCGTCTCCGTCGACATTGTCGCTGATTTTGTCTGCCCCTGGTGCTGGCTGGGCAAGAGAAACTGGGATGCGGCCCTGAAACAGGTGCCCGACATCAAGGTTGAAACGACCTGGCGTCCCTATCAGCTGGATCCGACCATCGCCCGCGAGGGGCGCCCCTATCGCGATTACATGAAGGCGAAATTCTCCGGTGAGCATGCCGAGCGCTGGAAGCAGATGCGCGAGTATCTGGAAGCTGCCGCGCCGGATGCCGGGATCGAGTTCCGCTTTGACGATATCAAGACCCGTCCGAACACGCTCAACGCCCATCGCCTGATGCGCTGGGCTTCCGGCCAGGGCAAGGCCGAGGCCATGGCCGAGGAATTGTTCGAGGCCTTCTTCAGGCGCGCCGAGGATATAGGCGATCCCGCCGTGCTGGCTGCCTGTGCCGAGGCGACGGGCCTGGAACGCCCGATCATCGAGGATCTCCTGTCCTCCGATCGTGACGAGAAAGCGGTCTGGGACGAGGAAATGTTCTACCGCAAGCTCGGTGTCTCCGGGGTCCCCACCTATATTTTTAACGGCCAGTTCGCGGTCTCCGGTGCGCAGGAACCTGCTGCGTTGGCCGATGCCATTCGTGAAGCCCTGAAAAATCCTGTTGAGGAAGAGGAAGTATCCCAATGACCGAGATCCAGGCAGTCGGCCTTTATGCCGGCCTGAACCTTCTCCTGATGATTTTCCTGGCTGCGAATGTTGTACGGCATCGCCGTCGCACCTCTATCAGCCTGGGTATCGGAACTGATGCCGATCTTGAACAGGCAGTCCGGGCTCAGGCGAACTGTCTTGAAAATGCTATGCCGGGCCTGCTCGCGCTGACGCTTCTGGCACTGACCGGAGCTTCGGCGCTGGTCTTGCACGGTTTTGGTGTAGCCCTGACCTTTGGACGACTGGCCCACGCCCACGGACTGCTCAGCCGTCCCGGACGCTCCTTCGGGCGTTTTTATGGCACCTTGATCACCTGGCTGAGCCTGCTGGGCATGGCCGTCCTCCTGGTGCTGACGCCCTTCATTCCGGCATTGCAGTAGGCACGGGCAGAGGGCTATAGCCGAGGCATGACAAAATCGATGACTTCACCTGACAAACAACGCCTCCAGGATATCGCTGCCGATCTGATCGAGCGGGCGATGAAGGCCGGTGCCGATGCTGCCGAGGCCTCGGTCAGCGAATCCCGCAATACCGAACTGTCCGTGCGCGACGGCAATCTCGAGGATATCGAGGGATCGGAAAGCCTGGATGCCGGCGTGCGCGTCTTTATTGGCAAGCAGCAGGCCGGTGTTGCCTTCTCCGACCTGTCATCGGATGGCCGGAGCCAGTCCCTCGAGCGTGCTGTCTCCATGGCTCGTGTGGCGCCGGAGGATCCCTTCTCGGCCCTCGCGGAAGCGGAGCGCCTGTGTGACAACCCGCCGGAAATCCAGCTGTTCGACAATACCGTCTGGTCGCCGCAGGATCTGGAGGCCCGCGCCATAGAGGTCGAGACCGCTGCGCGAGCCGTTGACGGCGTTTCCATGACCGACAGTGCCTTTGCCAGCTTTGGTCAGGGGGCGGCAGCCTATGCCACCTCAACAGGTTTCAACCAGGGTTGGCGCAAGAGCGTCTTTTCCTACGGCGCCAGTGTCATCGCTGAAAAAGACGGGGCCATGGAGCGCGACTATTCCGCGACCAGCGCCCGGCGCCCGGCAGATCTGCGCGCGACCCGCGAGATCGGCTCCGAGGCCGGCGAACGCACGGCCCGGCGTGTCGGTCCGCGCAAGATCGACAGTGGCAGCCTGCCGGTCGTGTTTGATCGGCGTGTTGCCTCGACCTTCCTCAGCGCCCTGTGTGGTGCCATTTCCGGGCCGGCAGTGGCGCGCGGCGTTTCCTTCCTGCGCGAGAAAATGGGTGAACAGGTCTTCGCTGACGGTATCACCATTCATGACGAGCCGCACCGCGACTGGGGTCATGGCTCTGCGCCCTTTGATGGCGAGGGCACGGTCAACCGCGCCAGTCGCATCATCGATGATGGTCGTCTGACAACCTGGTTCCTCAATTCCGCTGCTGCGCGCCAGCTCGAGCTGGCGCCGACCGGACACGCGCGGCGCAGCATGGGTGGTCCACCGGGCGCCGGACCAACCAACCTGCATCTGGAAGCCGGTGCCAAGAGCCGGGACGCGCTGATCGGTGGTATTTCCGACGGTATTGTCGTGATGGAGATGTTCGGTCCCTCACTCAATTCCAATACCGGCGACTGGTCTGTCGGTGTCTCCGGTTATCGCATCGAGAACGGCGTCATGACCTATCCGGTGAGCGAGATCACCGTGGCCGGTAATCTGACCGAAATCTTTGCGCGGCTTGTTCCGGCGAGTGACCTGGAATTCCGCGGTTCCATCAATTCTCCCAGTGTGCTGGTCGACGCAATGTCCGTCGGCGGGCTCTAAGCTTCAATCCCAAGAGGGCTGAGATGAAAAAAGACAATGAACTGAACCAACAGCTGCTTCACCTCGTCATCGGTGGCGAGCTGGCGTGTGTGACCCCGGACAATTGCGAGTTCAAGGATCTGGAAGAAGTCGATTTTGTCGGTGCTTTCGGCACGTATGAAGAAGCACGAGCCGCCTGGAAAGGTGCAGCCCAGCGTACGGTCGACAATGCCCACATGCGCTATTTCATCATCCACGCGCACAAGCTGCTCGAACCGCAGACCGGCAAATAGTCTGACACCTTGAGTGACACGGCTCGCACTTCCACCTGGCAGCTGGGGAAACGTCTCTGGCAGGACTGGGTGACGACCAGGCCAGCGCTTCTTGTCGGAGCGCTGGTTCTTGCCGTGGTCACTGCGCTGGCCGCTGCGAGTTACGCCGGTTTGATTGCCTGGACGTTTGATCTGCTTGAACAGCGTGACCCGTCCTTCTTCCCCTCGGCGCCTCTGGTCATTGTCGTGCTGACCACGATCCGGGCGCTCAGCCTGTATGGCCAAACCGTCCTGACCAACCGCATTGCGCTAACCGTGATGCAGGACATGCAGAATGCGATGTTCGCGCGTTTCATGCATGCCGATTTTGCGAGACTGACGTCCGAGCCGGTTGGCGCGCTGGTCTCACGTTTTACCAATGACATCACGTTGCTCCGTGAGACCCTTGTGCGCCTGGCAAACAATCTTGCGCGTGATGTCCTGACTGTTTTCGCGGCGATTGCCTGGATGATCTATCTGGACTGGATGCTGACGGCGATGATCCTGGTGGTCTATCCGATCGCCTTCTACCCGGTCGTTCACATAGGCCAGAAACTGCGCAAGACGTCTGCTGATGCCCAGTCGCAGATGGGCGCTGTTACCAGCCAGCTTGAAGAGAGTTTTTCCGGCGCGCGCATGGTCAAGACCTATGGCCTGGAAGACTACGAGACCGATAGGGCTCGCATGTCGTTCCTGGAACGCCTCAAATTCCTCTTCCGCATTACCGAGAACCGCGCCCGTGTTGATCCCATCCTGGAAGTCGTTGGCGGTCTGGCCCTGGCAGGGCTGGTCGGTTTTGCCGGTTGGCGCCTGATTGATGGTGCGACGTCCATCGGCAATCTGATGGGCATCCTGACGGCACTGGGTGTGATGTCTCCGGCGATCCGCGCCATCGGCACGTTGAACGCGGTCGTGCAGGAAGGCTTCGCGGTTCTCGAACGGATTTTCGCCGTGCTCGACGAGCCTGACACCATCAAGCCGGCGCTGCAAGCTCCGGCACTAAGGGTCAGCCAGGGCGGTGTGTCGCTGGAGGCCGTCAGCTTCAACTATCCCGATGGCACGACTGCATTGCGGGAGGTGTCGCTCAAGGCCAAACCTGGCCAGACCATCGCTCTTGTTGGCGCATCGGGTTCAGGCAAATCCACCATCATCAATCTCATCCCGCGGCTCTATGACATCTCGACCGGGCTGTTGCAGATTGATGGTCAGGACATTCGCTCGGTATCGCTTGCCAGCCTGCGCCGTGCCATGGCCCTGGTCAGCCAGGATGTGACCCTGTTCGATGACAGCGTACGGGCCAATATTGCGTTTGGCCGTCTGGATGCGAGTGATGAGGAGATCGAGGCCGCTGCCAGGGCTGCTGACGCCCATGACTTCATCATGGAGCTGCCGGAGGGTTATGCCAGCCCGGTTGGTCCGCGTGGAGGCAATCTGTCCGGTGGCCAGCGACAGCGCATCTCGATTGCCCGGGCCATTCTCAAGGACGCGCCCATCCTCTTGCTGGATGAGGCTACCAGCGCACTGGACACACAGTCCGAGAAACGCGTTCAGAACGCGCTGGATCGTCTATCCGTGGGGCGTACCACGATTGTCATCGCGCACCGTCTCTCGACCGTTCGCAATGCGGACTGGATCTATGTGATGCAGGATGGCGAGGTCCGTGAACAGGGTCAGCACGACGCCCTGGTCGACAAGGGCGGGGTCTATGCCCGCCTGAGCCAGATGCAGTTCGGGCAGCAGGACGAGTAGTTACTCGGCTGCGGTCGTCAGGATATCCGTGTTGCGACCCTCGGGCAGTTCCACCGAGAACACCGAACCGGCGCCCGGTGCACTTTCCACCGAGATATCCCCGCCCATCAGCTCAGCCAGTTTCTTGGCAATGGCCAGGCCCAGTCCGGTGCCGCCATTCTTGCGCGCCAGCTCGGATTCCGCCTGGCTGAAGGGCATGAAGATGCGATTGACCAGATCGCCATCCATTCCGATGCCGGTGTCGGCAACTTCCAGCATGATCTTGTGCTCGCCGGTTTCCATCTGGGAGGTCAGGCATTTCACCCGGATCTCGCCGCGTTCGGTGAATTTGACGGCATTGGAGAGGAGATTGGACAGGATCTGTCGTATGCGCGCTGGATCGCCAATGGCCTCACGGTCCGCGCAGGGGTCGATCTCGACATGCATGTTGAGGCCTTTCTCTCTGGCCTTCATGCGATAAGGACCGGTGACGCTTTGCACCAGTTCAGACGGATTATAGGTCGCGTCCTCGACCTCGAACCGGCCATTCTCGATATTGGCCAGGTCCAGAATATCGTTGAGTATATCCAGCAGGGTCTCACCGGAGCGGTGAATGAGGTCGACCATCTCGCCCTGGGATTCGGACAGTTCTGTGCTGGCGAGCAGGCTGGACATGCCCAGCACACCGTTCATGGGTGTGCGGATCTCGTGGCTCATCGTGGCCAGGAATTTCGATTTGGCGCGGCTGGCTTCGGTCGCTTGCTGGCGGGCTTCCACGAGGTCATGGATATCGGTCATCGCGCCGACAAAGCGGCTTGGATCGCCATCGGGCGTTCGCACGGCTTCGCCACGCAGGCGGAACCAGCGATAGGTGCCGCCGACAACTTTCATGCGCGCCGTCATGTCGAACGGGCCGCCTGTGTCGAAATGGCGTTGCTGGGCAGCCTGGAAACGGTTGCGGTCGTCGCGATGGAGGAGAGTCTTGAACGCGTCGGAGCCGGCGGTGAATTCGCGGGACTGATAGCCCAGGAGTTCACGTGCCCGCGCCGAGAGATAGACCTGATCCGTTTCCAGGCACCAGTCGATAATCCCGTCCGACGTTCCCTTCATGGCGAGCGCGGCGCGTTCGCCGGACTCGATGGTCAGGATGTCGCCGGTCAAGCGACGCTTGTAATGATTGAAGACTGCCAGCAATTCGGCCGCATGATCGATCGCGCGCTTGAATTGGGCGACGATGATGCCGATCGATTGTGCGCCCTGGAAGAGCGGCATCGCGACATAGCCGCGGATACCCATCTGTTCCAGGATGATGTCTTTGGGAAACAGGGCTGTGACCTGGTCATCATGGATCGCCGCACCAACACGCAGAACTTCCTCGCAGGGGGTGCCAACGATGGGGTAGCAGAAGTTCCCGGCCGGCTTCTTGTTCGTCATCACGTGGAGGGTGCGGATGTAGCGGTGGGCGACATCGGTGCGTCCGACATAGATCCTGTCCGCGTCGAACAGCTCGGCCGTGTGTCTGACAAAGGCTTGCAGAAATCCCTGACAGCTCTCTCGTGAGAGAACAAAGTTCAGCCGCTCCAGCCGTCCGCTTGTTCTTTCACCCTTGATAGCCAGATCACGCATTGCCCGTCTCCCAGTCCCGCACGTCGGGTCAGGGGAAGACGCCAACGTGGTTAACAGGTGTTAATGTGACGGATGCCTGTGGAAAGGTGGCGTCATATCTGATGATTCAGTAGGTTATAAAGAATCAGCGGGGCGTTATTCGCGACGAAGAATACGCTCTGTCAGTAGGTTACCCCACCAGCTCGCCATGAATTCGGACTGCACTGCATCTCGGTCGTAGACATTCTCGACCCAGTCCCAGAATTCGATCGGATTCGATTCGTTGTACAGCCGGTATGTCTCGAAGAAGTGGTCGAGCACCCCGGTCTTCCCGGCCTTAACGTGCAGATACTTAAGGGAGAGATGAGTGATCGCCTCATCATAGGGCATTTTAAGATGAATCAGCCGGAAGAGAACCGACATCAACCCGGCCCGGTCCGCGCCTGACTTGCAGTGAAGGAAGGCGGGATACGCAATCGATTCGAAAATCTTCTTCGCGCGTTGCATGCGATCAAGATAGGGCGCCTCGCGAGAGCCGAACGGCATGTCGATCATTTCCAGGCCGAGCTTTTCGCAGGCTTCCTTCTCCAGATCATAATAGCTTACGCCCGGCTGAGTTCCGCGGATATTGAGAATGGTCTTGAAACCCTGTTCCTTGAGCCATTCCAGGCGTTCGGGCGAGGGCTGGTTGCCGCGCCACATGCCGCCACCGACCTCGTGCATATTGTGAAAGCGCTGGCGCAGGATGCCGTGATCCTTCCAGAGATAATCACTCCAGGCGCGTTTGCGGTCTTCCGGGTTGCTCAGGTCGTAGCTCATGATGGTTCCATTCTCCCTCTGCCGGATTTAGGCTGATGAAGACGCGCATGCAACCGCGCGCTACTCTTGACCTTCGCGCGATTGGGAGCGAGCAAGGTACATCATGTTGAAACGTTTGCTGGCTCAGGCCTGGATGCAAGAAGTCATCGCCTTTCTTGTCTTCCTCTATATTGAAACCGTTCGCCGCTCTATCCGCTGGGAAGTGCGCAATGCCGAGTTCATCGACAAGGTGCATGCCGAGAATATCCCGATTATTGGTGTGATCTGGCATGGTCGCATCCTGATGGCGCTGGAAGGCTGGCATCGGAATTATTCGCGCATGATGGCGGTCGCCTCGCGGTCCCGCGACGCGGAATTTGGGGCACGCCTGGTGAAGTATTACGGCGTCAAGCTGGCACGCGGCTCCTCGCACAATCCGAACAAGCCGGGATCCGACAAGGGGGGCAGCAAGGCCTACCGCGAGGTTCTGCGCCATATTGAAAACGGTGGAAGCGGTGCGGTCACGCCGGACGGGCCGCGCGGCCCGCGCATGCGAGCAAGCTATGGCCCGGTGCGGCTGGCCCGGGACACCGGCGCGCCGATTGTGCCCTTCACCTGGTCCAGCCGTCGCAAGACCATCATCCACAAGTCCTGGGACAAACATTACCTGCCAAGTTTTTTCACCAAGGGTGTGATTGTCTGGGGTGACCCGATCTATGTGGCCAGGGATGCGACCCAGGAAGACCTGGAAGCAGCCCGTGCGGAGATGGAAGAGCAGATGAACCGCCTGTCGCTGGAAGCGGACGAGGCGGCCGGCGGCGAGATCGTGCGACCGGACGAGCAAAGGCGTTCGACCAACCGGCCGGACGAGATCCCTGCATGAGCCTTCCCGCCTCGCTCCGCTGGTATCGGCTGTTGATGCGGGCCCTGACACCGTTCTCCGAATTGGTGCTCAAGCGACGGGTCAGGGCGGGCAAGGAAGATGCTTCGCGCCTGCATGAACGGCTGGGGAAGCCGGTCGAGCGACGACCGGAAGGCCCTCTGATCTGGCTGCACGGGGCGAGCGTGGGCGAGAGCTTGGTCCTGGCCAGCCTGGTGGACGAGCTGTGCGGTCAGCGTCCGGATCTGCGTTTTGTTGTTACCACTGGCACGGTCACCTCGGCCAACATGATGGCAGACCGCTTGCCATCGACCGCTGTCCATCAGTTTGTCCCGCTCGATACGCCATCGGCTGTCGCGGGTTTTCTTGACCACTGGTCGCCGGACCTGGTGGTATTCGCTGAATCCGAGCTCTGGCCGAACCTGATCTCCGCCATCCGCCAGCGCGACATCCCGTTGGCGCTGGTCAATGCGCGGATGAATGAGAAATCGCTCAGGAGCTGGCGTCGCCGTCGCGAGAGTGCGCGTTATCTGTTGGGCTGTTTCTCCTGGATCGGGCCGGCGGATGAGCGCACGCGTGCCGGGCTCTCTGACCTACTGGGGAGAGAACCACTCGACCTTGTCGGCAATATCAAGCTGGAAGCCAAACCCATGCCGCCCGATCCGCATGAGCTTTCGCGGGTGCGTGTTGCGCTTGCGGGCCGTCCGATCTGGCTCGCCGCCTCTACCCATTCCGGTGAGGATGGTATCGCCCTGGCCGCCAATGCCTTGCTCAAGGCGCGACATCCCAACAGCCTGCTGATCCTGGCCCCGCGCCATCCGGAACGGGCCGAGGAGATCGAGAAGCTGATGACGCGTCATGATCACAAATGGGCGCGGCGCTCCCGGGATGAAACCCCGGACACATCCTGTGATGTCTGGCTGGCAGATACGCTGGGAGAGATGGCGCTGTGGTATTCCAGCGCGCCGGCCTCGTTTATTGGCGGCAGCCTGATCCGCGGAATTGGTGGTCATAACCCGATCGAGGCCAGCCAGCTCGGGTCGGCCGTGGTCTCCGGAGAGCATGTGGCCAGTTTCCAGGACGTTTTCGACGCCTACCGTACTGAAAACGCGGTGACCTTTGTGGATGATGCATTGACGCTTTCAGAAGCGGTCGAGAGCATCTGGGAGCATCATAGCCCAACCGCAGAGCAGGGCATGACAGCAGTGCGCCAGCTGTCTGGTGGTGCGCTTGCCCAGACGGTGTCGGCCCTGCTGGGTCTGCTTGACAAGGAGGCCGAGGCGTGAGGGAGCCGGCATTCTGGAGAACCGATGGCGGACGCGGGTCCGGTGCCCTGACACGGGCGCTGTTGTCGCCGCTGGGACGGATCTACGCCTGGGCGGTTGCACGCCGGATCCGCCGGACGGAACCCGTCGATCCGGGCGCTCCGGTTATCTGCGTCGGCAACATCACCCTTGGCGGAACGGGCAAGACGCCGGTGACCCAGAGTATTCTGCGCCGCCTGGAGGAGCTCGACTGCAATCCGTGCGCGCTGAGCCGGGGCTATGGTGGTTCCGAGGCCGGTCCGCTTGAGGTGCTTGACGACCACACGGCAGCCCAGGTTGGTGACGAGCCGCGCCTTCTGGCCCGTGATGCGCGCGTCTGGATCTCTCGCGACCGGGTGGAAGGCGCACACGCCGCTGTGGAAGCCGGAATTGATGTCATCGTCATGGATGATGGTCATCAGAATCCCAGCCTGAAAAAGACACTTTCCATCGTCGTCATCGACAGTGTGGCCGGCTGGGGGGGCAATCTTGTTTTTCCGGCAGGCCCGTTGCGGGAGCCCGTTCCGGTGGGGCTGGCGCGCGCGGATGCGGTCATCGTGATGACCCCGGATCAGGACGCTGTGCCCAATTATGAACGCCTGCAGTTGAGCGATCTGGAAATCCCGGTTCTGCAAGCCTGGCTGGAGCCCCGCGAAGCGCCGCCAAAGGGGCGATTGCTGGCCTTTGCCGGTATCGGTCGCCCGCAGAAATTCTTCGATGCCCTGGAAGCAGCCGGGGCAGAGCTGACGGACGGGCTCGATTTCCCGGACCATCACCCCTATTCGCAGCGGGACCTAGCCTATCTGCGCGAACACGCCGCCAGCCATGAGGCGCAGCTGATCACCACCGAGAAGGACTGGGTGCGCCTGCCACCTGATGCGCGCAAGGACATACGGGCTTGGCCGGTGGAGGCGCGTTTCGCCAATCCGGCCGCGCTGGATGCGTTATTGCTCGACATTGTGGACGCCAGGCCGTCGGCCCGCTAAATCCTGTTCATGAGCGAAGTTATCCCTCAGCCATCCGTGATGACGCGTATCAGCTGGCGCCTGCAGGCGATGGCCTGGGACGCCTATCTGGCCTGGTACAAGGTCAAGGGCATCGACAGGGCGTCGGATGCGGCGGGCGCGCTGTTGCAGCGTATCGGACCGATGACCTCTGTTCACAAGGTGGCACGTGTGAACATGCAGCGCTGTTTCCCCGATGCCGAGCCGATGGAAATCGACCGCCTGCTGCGCGGTATGTGGGATAATTTTGGGCGTCTGGGCGGAGAAATGCCGCATCTGGGCGTGTTCGCCGGACCAGAGTTTGACGAGCGTGTCGAGTTCATCGGCCGCGAGAAGCTGGAAAAGGCACGGGATGAAGGCCGCCCGCTGGTCATCATCTCCATGCACCACTCCAACTGGGAGATCGCGGCCGCGGCGATCAGCCAGACCGGACTGCCCTGCCACATCACTTATCGCGCCGCCAATAATCCGCTGATCGATGAGCGCATAGCCGCGACGCGCAAGGATTACGGCGTCAAGACGCTGACCGCCAAGGGCGGCGATGGTGCCAAGGCGCTGATGAATGCGCTGAAGCGGGGTGAGTCCGTCGCGCTGATGAACGATCAGAAGATGAATGACGGCGTGGAAGCACCGTTTTTCGGGTATCCCTCGATGACGGCACCGGGGCCGACACGTCTGGCCATGCGCTACAATGCACCGCTGACACCGATCTCGGTTCGCCGCACAGGCGGCGCGAACTTCCAGGTCGAGGTCCATGACCCGATCGAACTGTCCGACAATCCCGACAAGGCCGAGGCCATTGTCGAGACTGTCGCGCGCATCAATCAGTGGGTCGAGGCAGAGGTGCGCAAGGCCCCGGAACAATGGTTCTGGGTCCATCGTCGCTGGGCCAAGCCGATCTACAAACAGGCACGCGAGGCCTGACGGCCCCGCGCTGTTCTTCCTAGAGCAGGTTCTTGATATCCGAGGAGAAGCTCGGATAGGCGAAGATTGTTGACTCGATCTCGCTGACACTCACCCTGTGTTTCATGGCAAAGGACAGGATGTGGATGATGTCGTCCGCGTGGTGACCGAGTAGGTGGGCACCGACAATCTGGTCGCTGTCCTCATCGATGAGGATTTTCGACCAGGCCAGGCTTTCCGCATAGGACTTGCCGGAGAGCCAGCCGGTCATGTCATTCACGGCAACGCGCAGATTGCCGATGCTTTCCTGCGCCTGGGTCTCGGTGAGGCCGACACTGGCGAAACTCGGTACGGTGTAGACGGAATTCGGGACCGCGAAATAGTCCGGAGCCTCGGTGCTGCCGGTCAGGATGTTGCGCGCCACGATCTGACCCTCATGGGTCGCGAAGGGGGAAAGCTGGGCCGTGTGGACCAGCGCATCACCTGCCACCCAGATCGCCGGATTGCTGGTGGATTGCAGGTGCGGGTGGATTTCGATGCGGATGCCGTCATGCGTGATGCCGGCCTTGTCCAGATCCAGCGTATCGACATTGGCCATGCGGCCGGCACCATTGATGACCCGTTCCGCAGCCAGCACGATGGTTTCGCCATCCTTTTCAAATACGACTTCCAGACCGTCATCTGCGCGGCGGACCTCATTGACACCCACACCGGTGTGAACCTCCACACCCAGGCGCTCGGTCTCGGCCTGCAACATGGCGACGGCGTCCGCGTCCAGCCGCGGCAGAAGCTGCGGAGCGAGTTCCAGGATGGTGACTTGGGTGCCGGCGCGGGCATAGACATGGCTGAACTCCAGCGCAATCACACCACCGCCGATGAAGACAACGCTTTCCGGCTGGTGTGTGTCTGACAGAACTTCATCGGAGGTCATCAGGAGTTCCGCACCCGGGATCGGTAGGGGACGGGTTTTCGATCCGGTCGCGATGATGATGTGTTCAGCCGTCAGCTCGGTGTCGCCGACACGGACCGAATTGCGGCCGGTGAATCTGGCGTGGCCGCGATAGACATCGCCGCGCTTGGCCGCGAGATCCCCCATGGCGCCCGGAATGAAGCTGATCATGTCATTCTTGCGCTCGATCAGTGCTTTCCAGTCCAGCTTCACATCGCCAACCGAAATGCCGTGAGCTGAAGCCTTGGCGATGGTGTCGAGCGAAGTAGCTGCCGCGACCAGGACCTTTTTGGGTGTACAGCCGCGATTGGGGCAGGTGCCGCCAAAGTCCAGCTCTTCGATAAAGGCGATACGCTTGCCGGCTTCTGCCAGCGGTGCCGAGGCGCCGAAACCTGCATTGCCGCCGCCGATGATGATGATGTCGTATTCCCGGGTCATGGATGGGCTCCCTGCGATTGTGGTTCGAGGGGCAGATGGTGAGCCCCAGTATAACGCACAAGATGCCTACCTATCACTAGGTTGTGAGCGTCGCGAGAGGGAGGCGAGGAGCTGGGACTGCGCGTGGCTAGGTTTGCCCCGGCACCGCCCAGGCTTGCCAGGCGGCACCGATCGCTGCGTCGATTTCGGCTTGCGACCAGGTCTTGCCCTGGTTGAGCTGTTTGAGCATCGCCATCATGGGCGGGAAAAAGAAGGCGACAAGAACATCACGCGGAAGATCGCGGATTTCTCCGGAGACCTGGCCGTCTTTGATGATGGCGCACAGGTGATCCATGATGCGTTCATGGGCGGTGCCGCCTTCCTGGCTGGACAGGGCACTTTCACCGAAACGCTGGCCGAAGGTGAAGGCGGGCAGGTCGTGGCAATAGGTATTCCACATGCCCAGCCACATGGCACGGGCGCGGTCCCTGATGCTGGCACTGTCACCGGTCTCGGCGGAAACGCGTTCGAACACGTCCGCCTTGAGCTGGCGATAGGCCGCGATCATCAGCTCGTCCTTGCTCTTGAAATGACGGTAAAGCGTACCTTCCGCCATGCCAGAGCGGTCGGCAATGGCCGCCGTGGTCGCCGCACCAAAACCGTCGGCTGCCACGATATCCATCGCGGCACGCATGAGTTTCTCTTTGGTATTGGACGGCTGGGTGAGCATGGACTCACATATAGGGTGTTTGCGGGCCGGCTGCCAAACGCGCGGCTGCCAGCCCGGAAAACCTAGTCCTCGAGCGAGGCGAGGTAACGTTCCGCATCAAGCGCGGCCTGGCAGCCCATGCCCGCAGCCGTGACGGCCTGGCGATAGGTGTCGTCGGTGACGTCGCCGGCGGCATAGACACCGGGAATGGAAGTCTTGGGTGTGCCGGGCTCGGTGACGAGATAGCCGCCATCCTTGGTTTCCAGCTGGCCCACAAACAGCTCGGTCGCCGGCGCGTGGCCGATGGCAATGAAGACACCGTGCGTGTTGTGTTCGGAGACTTCGCCCGTCTTGATGTTCTTCAGACGCACACCCGTAACCGCCGGGAAGGGGTCGGTATCGCCGGTGATTTCCTCGACGACACTGTCCCAGATCACTTCGACCTTGGGGTTCTTCAGCAGGCGATCCTGCATGACTTTCTCGGCGCGCAGGCTGTCGCGGCGATGCACCAGCGTGACCTTCGAGGCGATATTGGCCAGGTAGAGCGCTTCCTCGACAGCGGTATTGCCGCCACCGACCACGAAGACTTCCTTTTCGCGATAGAAAAAGCCGTCACAGGTCGCGCAGGCAGAGACGCCGCCGGTGGCAAAGGTCTGCTCGCTCTCCAGGCCCAGCCATTTGGCCTGGGCACCGGTGGCGATGACGACCGAGTCGGCCGTGAAGACCGCGCCGCTGTCCAAGGTCAGGGTGAAGGGCCGCTGGGACAGGTCCGCCTTGACCACGAGGTCATTGACCATCTCGGTGCCGACCTTTTCGGCCTGGTCACGCATCTGTTCCATCAGCCAGGGGCCCTGGATGACGTCGGCAAAGCCGGGATAGTTCTCGACATCGGTGGTGATGGTCAGCTGACCACCCGGCTGTAGGCCGGAGATCAGGACGGGTTCGAGCATGGCGCGCGCAGCATAGATGGCTGCCGTATAACCTGCAGCGCCGGATCCGATGATGACCAGGCGCGAGTGGCGCGTCTCAGACATGATATTTCCTCAAACGAACGGGGTTGGGCGCCCGGACAGACGCCGATTCGACTGGACCCTATATAATCAATCTTTGCCGCAATGCTCGCGACTGATTGCAGCGTTACTGGTCGTTATCCGGCGTGAGGGCGCGAACCATGCCGTTATCGCGGCCACCGGGCCAGCCAATCGTGTCGAACGGATTGTCGATGGACGGGTCCTGGCTCATCAGGTGAGCGGAGTAGAGATGGGCGGAACGTGTACCGGATCGGCAATGCATGACGATCTCGCCATCCAGCTCCGCCAGCAATTCTCCAAGCGCCACGGTATGATCCGGATCCGCGCCGTAACGCCCGCCTATCGGCAGTTCCACATACCGCATGCCGCGGCTTTCCACTGCCTCACGCATGTTGAAGCCCAGGCCAGCGGTTTCTTCCGGAGTGCGTGAATTGACGATCGCCTGCACGCGGGCCGCGGCCCAGGCGTCCAGATCCTCCAGCGCGGGCTGGGCAGCGAGAATGACACGTTCGTGCTGAACAACGGTGGCGGGCGTATCGGCTTGGCTCATGGTCAGTCCCAGGCTGGCGAGAAGAGTGGTGAGAAAAGTGATCATGTCGGCATCCTTTGCTCGACGGAGCTAGAGCGCGCCTGCCAGCGTTCAAGCAGAAACGCGGCGATGCGGTCCGTCTCGGCGAAACGAGCATAGGTCCACCGGGCCAGCTGGCCAAGATAGGGGCGAACCGCGCCCCAGCCTTCCAGCCTGGCGTGCAGATAACCGAACTTTCCGGCCTCGCCCGCCATTGGCAGGGCATAGACAGGTTTGCCGGTCGTGGCGGCCTCGACCAGCATGTTGGTCGATTCCTCGGTGACAAAGATCCAGTCTGCTGCGGCGAGGAAAGCGAAGTAGGGGTTCTCCCCAACGCCATCGAACAGCCAGACATCATCGCGCTCGCCAAATTCGGTCTTCAGCCGGGCATGCACCGTTTCGGGTGTACGCCGGGAGGCGGTGATCATCAGCTTGATACCCTGGTCGAGCAGGGTGTGCAGGCGGTGAACGAGATAATCGGCCACCCGGTCATCCAGCTTGAAGCGTTTGGAGTGACCACCGATCAGCACAGCAGCGCGCGCGCCTGGCAAGCTTGCCAGTTCGTCGGAGAACTGGGTCATGGCATTGGAAAACTGCGCCTGGGACAGACGGTTCGGTGATCCGATCATTGCGATGGCGTTGGGCTTGTTTACCCGATCATGATCCGGCGCGATGATCAGGTCGAAACTGCGATATTTGGTGCGCGGGTCCTGGACATAGACGAAATAGCAATCGGGAAAGACCCGGCGATGTTTGCCCGCGAGCGGAACAGCCGCGCGGCCGCAACCGATCCAGATATCGGGCGGTGGGCTGGATGGCAGGGCGACAAATCCCTGTTTTGTCACGTGCACGAGATGGATGGCCAGGCGGGTGTCGGGCAGTTGCCGCGCCAGTGCTTCGGCCAGGCCGAGCGCCTGGTTTTCAATGCCGCGACGGCCGTCAGAGACGACCCAGCAGACTGCCTGTTGTTGCGCAATGCCGGTCATGAGCGCCAATCCCCCTTGCCCTATTGCTGGACCGGACCGCCTGCTCTGGCAAGTAAAAGCCTCAGATTTTCCCGGGATGGGACCAGGGTGGGACACTTGTAGCAAGCTTCCCCCTAGGCGCCGGCCGGCTTTGGGCCCAGAACTCCATCCACGTCGAGATCTCCGGAATGGTGCTTGACGGGGTGCTATGTTTGTAGCATCGTGTGACAAAAGTAACATAAATGTGGTGATCGTCTCATGGCCGACCAGGCTCCTTCCCAGGCAGAACTCGTAGTCCTCAAGCAATTGTGGGCGAGCGGCGAACAGAGCGCACGCGAAGTGCACGACCAGGTCGCGACTGTCACAGACTGGTCCTATTCGACGACCCGCACGCTCCTCGCCCGCATGGTCCAGAAGGGCCTGGTTGAAAAGCGCGACAGCCATGGGCTGGCCCTCTACGCGGCCGGCGAGGCCAAGGTCAGCCTGATCGGCAAGATGGTGAAGAGTTTCTCCCAGAAAGTTCTGGAGCTGGACGGTTCCCTTCCGGTGTCTGCCTTCTCTGACAGCAAGCTGCTAGACGAGGGCGAGCTGGACGAGCTGAGTCGCCTGCTCGAGGAGGACGAAGATGACTAGTCTTCTCGTTTCCCTGTTCATTGCGCTGGGCCTGTCAGCCCTGATCGCCAGCTTGTCCGTGCGGGTCGTTGACCGCCTGGAGAAGAATCGCGAGATCGAGGCGACCAGTCGTATCACGATCTGGCGCATGGCGCGCCTTGCGGCTCTGGCACCGATTGCCATGGCGCTGGTTTTCTCGATCTTCCCGCAACTGACAGCCAGTTTCACGACTCCTGATTTCCTGCGCCCGGCCGCCGTCACACCGGTTGAACAGGTCGAGCCATTCGCTGTCGACACCGCGCTTGAAATACCTGCGGCCGAGCCGGACGTAGCGGCCCGTGCGCTTCCGGCAGCCGGCGGTGATCTGGATACCGGTCTTCTTGTTTCCAGCGACCAACCCGTTGCTGCGTCTTCCGCATTCGAAATTCCGAGCTGGCTGACGCCGCTCAACGTGTTGATGTCAGCCTATCTGGCCGGGCTGCTGATTGCGCTGGCGCGCTTTGCGCTGCGCCGGATGGCGCTGGCCGGGTTGATCGCGACGAGCGACCGGCCACAGCGCGAGCTGCAGTCCCTGTACGAGCAGTGGACCGGCCGCATGGAGCTGGAAAACAGTGTCAGCCGCCTGGTCGTAGTCGACGCGGCAGTTACTCCCTTTGTCACCGGCTGGCAGCCGACCATCGTCCTGCCGCGCAGCCTGGCAGATGAAAACCAACGACAAGCGGCGGAGATCGCTGTCGTTCACGAGCTGGTTCACGTTCGCAGGGGCGATGAGCGTGACCGGTTTGTCGGTGAGCTTCTCACCGTGGCGCTCTGGTTCAATCCGGCGCTGAAAGCAATCGAGTCTCGGCTCTCCCATGCGAGGGAACTCGCCTGTGATGCCGAGGCACTTCACGAGATTGGGGGGCGAGCGCAAAGACGCGCTTACGCTCGGGCCATGATCGACGCGGCAAAAGCAGGGCTCCGCCCGGCGCCCTGCCTGTCGGCTTTCGGTCCAGAAAACAAAAGGAACAGAGAAATGCGGATCAAAGCGATCTTGTCCCAGTCCACCAACATGTCGTCCAAGGGCTTTCTGGCCGCTGCAGGCGGTGCCCTGGCCCTGATGATGGCGCCGACCTATGCCGCCCAGGCCATGGCTACGAATTATCTCAGCGCCGATGCGCCGACGGTTGTTGCCGCGACGGCGACCTCCCTGACGGCCGCTGTGGTCGCTGAGCGCGATGGTGAGACACCGATCCGCCGGACGCTGAACGCTTCACCGCTGGCAGCCCTGTCCGCGCTGGAATCGCTTGAGGCCCTGGAAAATCTGGACGAGTCCAGCATCATCGGTAATCCGGCCAACTGGATGGCGATCGGTGCCTTTGCATCCGGTGCGTCCTCCACGCTTAACCTCAATGTTGAAGACGAGAACGGCAACCCGGTCCGCATCAGCATCAATGAGAGCAATGGCGAGCGCGTGGACATCGAGTTCACCGACGAGGAAGGTCGCCGCAACCGTCTGCGCGCCCATGACCGTGGAGGTGATGACGCCGAGGTGACGCTGTATCTCGACGATGCCGATGAGCCGTTCTTCCAGGTTCTGGCGGGCGATGATGAAGCCAACATGCTGTTCCATGACGATGTCGGTCCGGTTCGCATGCAGGTGCGTGACGATGATGACGATGCCACCATCATCGTCACCGACGAGCAGACCGGTCAGTCCAGCGAGCTTTTCTTCCAGGACACGGATGACGGCCGCATCATGGCTCCGGCCGATGCCCGCGTCAGCCATGTCGGTACGGACGCTCCGGGTCCGGACAGTGTTGGCCAGTATGTCGTGCTTGATCACGGTACCGGCTGGTCCACGGTTTATCACGGGCTGGAAAGCGTTGAGGTTCGTGAAGGCCAGCGCATCAGCCGCGGTGACCTGGTCGGTGCCGGTGACCCGGACTATGATCATGACTGGGATCCGATGGACAGCGATAACAGCTTCAATTCCATCGATATCGTCGACAATACCTCGATGTCGATTGTTCGGACCTCCCAGGTCGAACTCTAAGCTTTACAGCGACTTGTAGCGCATCAACGCCTCCGGCTCCGCCGGGGGCGTTTTCGGTTGGGCCAAGATTAGCCGCTTTTCATTTGCGCGCGTGCGCTACAGATGTAGAGTACTGTCGACAACGAGGCAGGACTCCGCATGAACGACATCTCCCCATCACCCGCTGAACTGACGGTTCTCAAGCATCTCTGGGCGGTTGGCCCGCAGAGCGCGCGCGAGACCCACAAGGTTGTTGCCGGTCCTACGGGATGGTCGCCCTCGACGACACGAACCGTGCTGACGCGCATGGTGCAGAAGGGCTTGGTGACCAAGGCAGACTCCCATGGTCTCGCCGTGTTCGAGGCCAAGGTGCGCAAGGTCGATCTGATCGGTCGCATGATCCGCGAGTTTACCGAGGATGTGTTGGAGCTGCGCGGCCCGCTGCCCTCGACGGCCTTCACCAATTCCGATCTGCTTTCCGATGATGAAGCCAATGACCTGATGAAACTTCTCGATGAGGAGCGTTCGGAATGATGGGGCTTCTCAACGCGATTGTTCTGGGTGCAGGCCTGTCACTGCTCGGCGGCCTGATCCTGCTTGTCCTGGGCCGTTTCCTGGAAAGGCGTGACCCGCTCAGCGGTGTCGAGCTGTGGCGGACGGCGCGGATCGCCGCGATCGTACCGCTGGTGCTGGCCCCGGTTATCTATTTTATCCCTCAGGCGGCGCCCGGGAATGTGATGCTCAATCCCCCGGTAGCCTCGCTTGCCACTCCCGTGGCGTCGTCTACCCCGGTTCAGCTTGAATTGCCGGAAACCAGCCTGATGTTGGTGGCCCTGTATCTGCTCGGGCTGATTGCTTCTGTGGTGTTCGCCGGATTTCGCCATGTGCGCCGGTCCCGGCTGATGCGGGATGGGGAGTATGCGGGCGAGCTGGAGCTTGAAACCCTCACAGGACAGGTGCTGGACACACCCGTCCCGGCGGCACGCCTCTTGATAAGCAATGAAACCCTGACCCCGGTCCTTACCGGCTGGAAGGGTGTTGTGGTTGCGCCGGGACAGATTTTCGACGACCCGGAAGTGGCGCGTTACGCCCTTGTGCACGAGCTGGTGCACCTGCGTCGCGGGGATGAGCGCGACCGTCTGATCGGCGTCGCCCTGACCACGGTCTTCTGGTTCCACTGGCCCCTGCGCCAGATTGAAAAACACCTCGATGCGGCGCGCGAGATCGCCTGCGACGCCGAGGTTCTCGAATTGTTGGGAGGAGGGGCGCGTAAGCCCTATGCGGCGGCATTGATCACGATGATGCGGGGTGGTTTTGCAACCGCTTCTGCCTTCGGATCAAAAGACAGGAGGCACCGCGAAATGCGGATCAAATCAATTCTTTCGGCGAATGAAGGCAAGCGTTCGTCCAAACGGGCCCTGACCAGCGTATTGCTCTTAAGCTGGCTGCCCGTCGCCTGTGCCCAGGCGATGGCCACGGACCGTGTTGAGAACGAGCGGGGCATTCATTTTGTATCCCGGGGTGATCACGAACTGCACGAAGTGCATGAGGAAATCCGGATCAACCGTGTCGAAGGTGAAGACGGCGAGAGCCGCTATGAAATTACGGTCGAGGGCAGCGGCACGCCGGAAGAGCGTGAGGCCCGTCGCCTGGAGCTGCTCGAGCAGTTGGAAAACGGTGAAGACGGTGTCGCGGTATTTGTCACTGACGCCCGCATCGCCGGACATGTGGCGCCGGAAATCGTGGAACGCCTGACCGGCGAGGATGGCGCGCGCGTCGCTGTCCGTGTGCACGAGAACATTGTGTTGCACGAAGTCGATGGCGCCGAGTCCGATGTGAATGTTTTCGTACGCCGTATCGAGGATCTCGACGGTGTCGAGATGACCGAGGATGTGCTGCGTCTGGAGAGCGCTGGCGGCCATGTTGTACGCCTTGGTGATGCATCCGAGAACGTCGTTATTCTGGACGTCGATGATGTGGACGCTGAAACCGTCCGCTCCTGGACGACAGAGGATGGCGGCCAGTTCGAGGTGATCATCGCTCGCGATGCTGAGGGTGAAGTCCACGAATGGGTCAGCGAAAATGGTCGCCAGGTTGAGGTGATCGTCAATGGCGAGCCGGGTGATGCCCGCGTTCTCGAATGGGAAGGCGAAGATGGCGAAACCGTTGAGCTGCGGGTGATCGGCGATACCGAAGGTGCGCGTCGGGTTATGCGCCATGTGCGCGTGGAACGCGCGCCGGAAGCGCCTGAAGAGCCGGAAGGTGAGCCTCAGGACGAGCCGAACAAGGCCCCTGCAGTCGAGCCCAAATGATAGTGTCCCGGGGAGTTGCTCAACCGGCACCTCCTCCCAACACCGGGGCATGAAAAAACGGCCGGAGCAACGCTCCGGCCGTTATCTTTTGGTCTGACGGATTGGCGCTAGAGCCACTCTACCGTGACAATTTCATAGGATTTCAGTCCGCCGGGGGCGTTGACCTCGACGACATCGCCGACTTCCTTGTTGATCATGGCGCGGGCGATCGGGGAGGAGATCGAAATCTTGCCTTCCTTCACATCCGCCTCGTCATCACCAACCACCTGGTAGCGGCTTTCTTCCTCGGTATCTTCGTCAAAGACGGTAACCGTGGCGCCGAACTTGACGGTGTCACCGCCCAGCTTGGCCACGTCGATGACCTCGGCGCGTGCCAGCTTGTCTTCCAGTTCGGCCAGGCGACCTTCGATATAGCCCTGGCGTTCCTTGGCAGCGTGATATTCGGCGTTCTCGGAGAGATCACCGTGTTCACGCGCTTCCGCGATGGCTGCAATCACGGCCGGACGTTCGACCGTTTTCAAATGTTTCATCTCTGCGTCGAGAGCTTGATGCCCCGCGGCAGTCATAGGGATCTTGTTCATGAGACCACTTATCTTCAGGAGAGACGAAGACGCTAGCGCCGAGCGTCCATGCTATCAAGAGTAGGTCTGCAGTGCCTGTGGTTCAAGTGCCCCTTCATCGATCCGGCGGATTGATGCGATCGCTGCGCGGGCAGCCGATGCGGTGGTGTAACACGGGATCTTCTGGTCCAGCGCCGTGCGGCGGATGGAATAGCTGTCCAGGTGCGACTGGCGGCCCTCCGTCGTGTTGAAGATCAGCTGGACTTCACCGTTTTTCATCAGGTCGACAATGTGTGGGCGGCCTTCGAAGACCTTGTTCACACGCGTGACCGGAACGCCGTTCTCCTCCAGCGTCGTGGCGGTGCCACCGGTCGCCAGGATCTTGAAACCCTTCATGACCAGGACGCGGCACGGATCGATCATCGACGCCTTGTCGCCATCACGCAGGGAGATGAAGACACTGCCCGAGGTCGGCAGCTGGATGCCGGCTCCCAGCTCGGCCTTCGCGAAGGAGGCTTCGAACAGGGTGTCGATACCCATGACTTCGCCGGTGGAACGCATTTCCGGTCCCAGCACCGGGTCGACGCCCGGGAAACGGGCGAAGGGCATGACGGCTTCCTTGACGGAGACATGTTTCGGCGCCGGGTCTTCCAGGTTGAACTCGGACAGTTTCGCACCGGCCATGACCTTGGCAGCGATCTTGGCAACCGGTTCGCCAATGGCCTTGGCCACGAAGGGAACCGTACGGGATGCACGCGGATTGACCTCGAGCACGTAGATGGTCTCGCCCTTGATGGCGAACTGGACGTTCATCAGGCCACGCACGCCGATGGCCTTGGCCATTGCAGCCGCTTGGCGTTTCAGCTCGGCAATCATCTCGGCAGAGAGCGAATAGGGCGGCAGGGAACAGGCACTGTCACCGGAGTGTACGCCGGCTTCCTCGATGTGCTGCATGACACCGGCAACCCACACATCCTCGCCGTCACAGATGGCGTCGACATCAACCTCGTCAGCCTCGGTCAGGTAACGATCCAGCAGCAGCGGGGAATTACCGGAGACGTTCACGGCCTCGCGCAGATAGCGTTCAAAACTGTCGGTTTCACGGACGATTTCCATGGCGCGGCCACCCAGGACATAGGACGGGCGCAGGACCAGCGGGAAACCGAGTTTCTCGGCCGCCGCGCGGGCCTCGTCTTCCGAGCGCACAATGGCGTTCGGCGGCTGGGTCAGGTTGAGGTCATCGAGCAGCTGTTTGAACCGGTCGCGGTCCTCGGCCAGGTCGATAGCATCGGGCAGCGTTCCGAGGATCGGCACACCTGCCGCTTCCAGCTCGCCCGCCAGTTTCAGCGGGGTCTGGCCGCCATACTGGACAACAACGCCCAGCAGTTCGCCCTTTTCCTGTTCGGTCGCGATCAGTTCGAGTGTGTCCTCGATGGTCAGCGGTTCGAAATACAGGCGATCGGCGGTGTCATAGTCGGTGGAGACGGTTTCCGGATTACAGTTCACCATGATGGATTCAATGCCCATCTCGGCAAAGGCAAAGGCAGCGTGACAGCAGCAATAGTCGAACTCGATGCCCTGGCCGATACGGTTGGGACCGCCGCCCAGGATAATCGCCTTCTTGCGGTCGGTCGGCTCGCTCTCGCAATCTGCCTTGCCGCCAAAGCTCGGCGTCTCGTAACAGGAATACATGTAGGGCGTCGCGGCGTGGAATTCGGCGGCGCACGTGTCGACTCGCTTGTAGACCGGACGCACGCCCAGGGCGCGGCGGTCGGCGCGGACCTCTGCTTCCGGCTTGCCGGACAGCTTGGCCAGGCGCGCATCGGAGAAGCCCATGGATTTCAGCGCGAGGAATTTCTCGTTCGTGGTCGGCAGTCCCATCGTCGACACGTCTTCCTCGGCGTGAACGATGGCTTCGATCTGGCGCAGGAACCACGGCTCGTAGAGCGATGCGCGCTCGACCTCATCCACGCTCAGACCTTCCCGGAAAGCCTGGGCGATGACACGCAGACGGTCCGGCGTCGGGATGGCGAGGGCCGCGCGCACGGCTTCCTTGCGGGCATCCTCTGAGTCCGCGTCTTCGGTGCCGGCGATCTCGATCTCGTCGAAACCATCGAGGCCCGTCTCCATCGAGCGCAGGGCCTTCTGCATGCTTTCCTGGAAGGAGCGGCCCATGGCCATCGCTTCACCGACGGACTTCATGGAGGTCGTCAGGTGGGCGTCAGCGCCCGGATACTTCTCGAACGCGAAACGCGGGATCTTGGTGACGACATAATCAATGGTCGGCTCGAAGGAGGCTGGTGTCGCGCCATCGGTGATGTCGTTGGCAATCTCGTCCAGCGTGTAGCCAACGGCCAGCTTGGCCGCGACCTTGGCGATCGGGAAGCCGGTGGCCTTGGAGGCCAGCGCCGAGGAGCGCGAGACGCG
>Ga0189285_100039_pt1 | contig 138182 bp, 136 predicted proteins | sample GEYOminimetaG_FD_130315 | JGI IMG/M metagenome (GOLD analysis project Ga0189285, IMG submission 130315) | Marine microbial communities from the Costa Rica Dome - GEYO mini metaG | ecosystem: Environmental > Aquatic > Marine > Oceanic > Photic zone | place: Costa Rica: the Eastern Pacific... | reverse complement strand
GATGACGCAGACCGCTGTTTCCTTCATTGACACGTCGAGTCCCACAAAATGCTGCATCATCTCCTCCACATTGATGAAAGCTCTAGCGTAGCACGAGGGCTGTCCCTCAGATTACGCCATGTGGTTCACCAGATAACCGGATTTTCGGTTGGCGGGGTGGTGTTGTTGTCGATCATGGCAGCGTCCAGCTCGGATGTGTCCGGACCACCAACCATGCGGGCAGCTTTGCCGGACGCGAACCCGTCTGCTTATATCGGCGCATCTACGGGGCTTGGAACACCGGTGGCGATCCTCAGTATTCTGCTTTTCATGATGCTGGCGGATTACACAATCGGGTTCTAGATCGACAGAATCTGCATAAGCGGCAAGCGGTGTTTTTCACAAACCTAATTTGACAACAATATGGTCAATATGACAATATTGTTGTCATAAGGGATGTTGTGATGTCAGATACAGAATGCCTCTATGAGTTAATTAGGCTTGTTCGGCCCGTGCACCGTCGTCTTGCCCGAGGTGTTGAGGCAAAACTTGAAGGGACTGGGCTCAATGTCGGGATGCGGGCGGTCTTGGAAGTGCTTTACGAGAATGGGTCGGCGAGTGTTCCAACTGTCGCAAGACAACTTTTCCTAAACCGCCAACAAATCCAGCTCGTGATGAACTCCCTGGAAGAAGACGGGTTTGTCAGCGGTCATGAAAACCCTGCGCACAAGAAATCGCGTTTATTCGCTCTGACTAAAGAAGGCTCGTCAGTTTTTGAAAAGGTGAAGAGTGTTGAAGCTCAGGAGATGATGCAGATTGCTGCCGCGTTCTCTCCGGCTGACCTTCGAAGCGCCAAAAAGGTGTTGAGCGCGATCTTCGAACATCTTTCGGACTTTGAAGACGATCCGAACAAACCTGGTGGCTTGGCATGAGAGCAAAGGAAACTGTGTAATGAGTATTCTATCTCTAATGATTTGGGCCCTGATCATCTTGGTGTTTCTCGGGATAGGGTACGTGTCCCTCACACTCAAAAAGCTCTCAACACCAACGAAAGGGCGCTGCATTGACCGAGCCTCTCGTCCTCAGGAAGCTTTGCTAGTGATTGATATGCAAGAAGACTTCACGCGTAATTCCGGCAAACATGCTTATGCGGATGAGGCGCGTGATGCAGCTCTAGAGCAGATTAATCGCCGCATTGCAGATGCGCGGCAAACCGGTAAGCATGTGGTCTTCATCAAAAATGTATTTCGCGATGCGCCAGTGATCTGGGCCATGAAACTAACAGCTGGCGGAATCGGAACTCCCGGGCGCGAAGGTCTTCGCTTGGATCGCAGCTTGGACATCAAAAACGCTCCAGTATTTGAAAAGGCCATAGGTGACAGCTTTTCAAACAATGAACTTGAGGAGTGGCTGGAGCACAAACAAATTGGCGAATTGGAGTTAGTTGGGCTAGACGCATGTCATTGTGTTCAGTTGACCGCAAAGGGTGCTCTGCAGCGCGGCTACACAGTCAAAATTCCTGAGACAAGTCTTTTGACAACCTCTCCTGCGAAATGGGGGCGGCACAAAGCAGATCTCATAAACGAAGGTGCCGCCTTCGCATGAGATCTGCAACACCCGATTAGCTCGCGAGATCCGTGAGTTCGCCATACATACGGGTTTGATTGCGGCCATGTTCCTTGGCTGTCGAAAGAGCCTTTTCCGCTTGGCGGACTGTCTCGTCGATCCCGCTGGTCGGATTGTCGGGGGACCATTCTGCGATGCCGATACTCACAGTCACGGCCAGCATGTCGTCTCTGTATGGAATGACTGTCGTACCGAGGCGCTCACGAATACGTTCGGCCAGAATAACCGCACCGTCAGAGCGGGTCGACGGCAAAATGAAGCCGAACTCTTTACCATCAGTTCGCGCAACCATGTCCACATTGGTTCGCACCTGATCTTGCAGGAACTCGGCAACAAATCTCAAAACCGTATCACCGGCCTCCTGACCGTAGTCGGCTTTGATTGATTTGAACTGGTCAATATCGAGCATCATGATGGAGAACACATGCCCGTACCGGCGCGAGCGATGGAACTCGTGGTTAGCCACTTGTAGGAAGCGGTGGCGATTGGGCAACTCCGTAAGCGAATCTGTGGCTGCCAGATGTTCAAGCTTTCGGCGAAGGGCCCGTTCTTCCGACACATCAACCACTACTGACACAATTGACGGAAAAGATTCTCCCTCAACGCTCATTGGTGCTTTGTAGACGATGAAGTCGCGGTCGGTTCGTTCACCAGATACGCGGTACTTGATGTCAAACGCGTGCGGCGTACCGGACCCGTTGGCAACCTCGCGATCAGAATCCTCTACCCAGTTCGCAAAGTCGCTGTCATGGAGGTCTCGGGCACTCTTGCCTAACATGTCTTCTGGCTTGATTCCAAAAAGGTCTGCGCTCGCGATGTTGGCAAGGTCGGTTACACCATGACAGTTCCTGCGGAATATCCCGATTGGAACAACATCCAGAAGCGTCTGCAGCGAATATCTATCCACCTGAGCCTGTTTACGAACCTCCGACATCTCAGCCTCGGTCTGGCGCAATCGGGCGGTCGTTCTGAAGTACAAGAAAGTCATCATGCCCAAAAGCAGGGAAATGACTCCAACAATGAGAGCAGTCATGTTGTAGATTTCTTCCTGATAGGATTGGAATAGGGGTTGAGATGGGAGATAAGCAATCTCCCAATTCGAGTTTCTGATTGGAACTCGAGGAACCATTTCGGCCAGTCGTGCATCAGAAACGGTATCGCCCGTATCAAAACTGGCCATCCAACTGTTGGACGTCAGCTGCACGAGATCTGGGCGACTTGCGTGAAACAGGATCAGCTGGTGGGGTTGCAGTTCTTGCGCAGCAATGATCCGGGCAAATTCTGTATTGTTGAACGCAACGACCAGTCGGCCTTTTTCGCCAGTTGACGATTCCCATTGGGCGTCCAGTTCAAAACGGAAGTTGCGAGGTTCCAATGAAACAAAGGTTTCATTGTTTTCAGCTTCTTTCGAATTTTGATGGTAAGGCGCAAAGGAAGCGTCGGTGCTGGCCAAGCGGTGTGCACTTGTTTGGCAGGTGCCACGCCAGAAACGGTCGTATTCCTCTGGAATGAAGTGCGTGTCCGTCCCACAAAGAGCAAAAGTTGCATGGCCAGGGAAATAGGCCTTCAGTCGCTGCGCAATGAATATCGCAGCGGCCTCTCCGTCATTGGTGGACTGAATCAGTTCGGCAAGTAGGTTTGCATGGGTATGAGCAAAAGCTTCAACCAGTGCCCGTTTTTCACTAATGAAAATACCGATGTGCCGCGCCGCTTCATCGCTGGATTGAACGAGAGCAGCATGTTGCTCGTCTTTAAAGGACTGAACATGATGTCGCGCGCCGAATACGATCAGCAAAATTGCAGTTAAACCGCACAGATATGAGAGTAAGATGACTGAATTGAACTTAAAACGCATCAGCTAACCCATTGCTTCCCAGGGGTAAGTGTAAGTGAAAAACGTTACTTATTTGCAATTAAAAAGTGTTATTGATAATTATACAATCGATATACGCAAACAGGATGCTCGGCGTTAGCGTTCATACGCTCTTGTTTTTGCAGTTCAACATAGGTGCTTGACAGGTGCAGCTCTTTGCTGGATGTTCAAGACTATGAACACACGGGCAACCAAATCCTTCGCGTATTTTTATTACGTCACCGACATATCGGCGGCTCCGTAGGATCTTGTTCTGACAAATCAAACCTCACAAAAGCCGCCGCGTCAGGCGGCTTTTTGGTTTGTGGGCTCCTGGCGCTGCCACCAGGAAGCTGAAAATGACCAAACACATGCTCGAAGCCGGAAAACCGGCAACACCGCTCAAATCCGAAACCTTGCAAGTTCTGCTGGAACGCGGGCTGGTAAATCAGGCCAGCGACCTTGAAGCGCTTGACGCCCGTCTCGCGGAAGGACCAGTGACAGTTTACGCCGGCTTTGATGCAACAGCGGCGAGCCTGCATGTCGGGCATTTGATGCCACTCATGACGCTGCGCTGGATGCAAAAGCTTGGCCACCGGCCGATTGCTGTGCTTGGCGGGGGAACGACCCAAGTGGGCGACCCCAGTTTCCGCAATGAAGCGCGGCCGCTTTTGGATGAACTCAAGATTGCGTCAAATGTGTCCGGCATTCGCCGCTGTATAGAGCGTCTTGTCTCCATAGACGGGGATGACGGCGCACTGCTCGTTGACAATGCAGAATGGTTGACTGAATTCCGGTTCTTGGAATTTCTGCGTGATTACGGCTCCCAATTCACGGTCAATCGTATGGTCACGTTTGAAAGCGTGAAGTCGCGTCTGGATGCGCAGTCGCCTCTCACGGTGCTCGAGTTCTGTTACATGATGCTGCAAGCCGTTGACTTCCTTGAACTCTCCCGCCGCTACAACTGCGAAATGCAAATCGGTGGGTCGGATCAATGGGGTAACATCGTCAACGGGATCGAGCTGGGTCGAAAGGCTGATGGTCGCAAGCTTCACGGTCTGACAGTGCCGCTGCTGACGACGGCTTCTGGTGCCAAAATGGGCAAGACGGCTGCTGGCGCTGTCTGGCTGCATCCCGAACACCTGTCTCCGTTTGCTTTCTGGCAGTTCTGGCGCAACACGGCTGATGCTGATGTTGGCCGGTTCCTGCGGCTTTTCACCGAGCTTCCGATGAATGAAGTTGAGCGCCTTTCAGCCTTGGAAGGGCATGAACTCAATGAAGCGAAGAAAGTGCTGGCAACGCAGGTCACCGCAATCGTGCATGGCCCGGAAGAAGCCCGGAAGTCTCTGGAGCAAGGGGAAGCCTTGTTCGGCGGTGCGGAAGAGCTGCTGGAACCAACACACGTGTTGCCGCGGCTTCGTCTGTCTGAAGGCCTTGGTTTGCTGGAACTTCTGGTGCTCGTTGGTTTTGCAGGTTCAAATGGCGAGGCTAGACGGCTCGTTGAAGGGGGCGGGGTTCGCTTGAACCGGCAAGTGGTTGATGATGCACGCCGTCAGATCACAGCCGGTGATCTTCAGGCCGACGACCGTTTGGCACTCGCTGTTGGCAAGCGCCGTAAAGCGCTTGTTGGCTTTGACTAAGACCGGTTTATGGCCTGACACGTAATAGCCTCGGTTACGTCACAAATTCGCCTGTCTGTCCTATGACTCTCGCCCTTCAAAGGGCGAGGGTATGATGGATAGACGGGCTTTTTTTCTTCTGGGAGGTGCTACGATAGCCGCTAGCGCGACCAGATTGTTCCCCTCAAATGTTCGGGCCGATCAGGCACGATCGTCAGACTCGCTTGATCCAAGGGCAGTAAAATTAATCGAGGCAGCAAAACGCCAAATCGGCGTCACGGTCATCTATGATCCGGCCTATGTTGGTCTGACATATCCAAATGGCGATGTTCCGCGAGATCGCGGCGTTTGTTCAGATGTCATCATTCGCGCCTATCGTGATGCTTTTGACTTTGATCTGCAACAGGCGGTCCATCTGGACATGAAAGCCCATTTCTCTGCTTACCCGACCCGCTGGGGGCTGAAACGGCCTGATCGCAACATCGACCACCGGCGCGTTTTGAATCTTGCAAGATATTTTGAGCGGCAAGGCGCAGATTTGCCGGTTACCGATCAACCGGAGACCTATCTGCCCGGTGATGTCGTCGAGCAGGTTTTGCCCGGCAACCTCCCGCATATGTCCATTGTCAGCGATGAGGTTTCCCGCCGCGGTAATCCGATGGTTGTTCACAATATCGGCGGTGGAACACGGCTTGAAGACAGATTATTCGCTTTCAAGGTCGTCGGGCATTTCCGCTTTTTCCCAAAGCATACTCCGCGTAGCTAGCGTCACTTGTCACGAAGGGACGCGGGTTTTAGCGGCCAGACCCTAAGCTTCCTCGACTTCAAGCAGGTCGGAGAAAGACAAAGCGGTCCTGCGCGCAGCCTCCCGAATTTCGGCTGAAAGCTCGGGGTTGTCGATTGTTCGTGACAGGACCATGCCGCCCACGCACATCGCTGAAAGTGCGAGGGCTTTTTGCCGGTTTGCAGAAGCGGCAGCATCGGGAAGGTTGTTTTCAAAGAGCCATGTCATGGCCTTGAGCAAGGTTTCATAAGAAGAACGCACTTCCGGCGTTGCCCGAGCGACATCTGAAGGCAGGGCAATCATAGGACATTGGCCGTCTAGATCGCCGAGATGCCTTGAAGACAGGTAACTGTCGATCATGGCGCGCACTGAATCCGGTCCCCCATTTTGAACATCCACCCCGGCTTCGTCTCGCCACGCTTTGCCACGCCCATTCAAAAAACTCTGAATAGCCTCCGCATAGACCTCATCTTTGTTTTCGAAGTGATTGTAAAACCCGCCCCGCGTGAGGCCCACTTCGGCCATGATGTCATCGATGGAGACCTCAGAAAATCCTCTTCGGTTGAAAAGGATGCGCGCCTTTTCAACAATTTGCGCACGAACGCGTACCTTGTGTTCTGGACTGTAGGGCATAGGACCTCGCTGTTCTCAGGCACGAATGATAGCCAATATCTAAATATGTTCTTGAACATATTTAGATCGCCGTCACCTTGGGAAAATCACCAAGGCAAGGAGCAAGGTCATGAAGCTTTATAATGGAATGTCTCCAAACGGCGCGCGCGTGTTTGTTTTCCTGCAGGAAAAGGGCATCGAGATTCCGGTCGAAATGATCGACATCCCAGGCGGCGGGACTCGAACGGAGGCATTCAGTAAAATCAATTCTCTGGGGCAAGTCCCGGTTCTGGAGCTGGATGACGGAAGTCATCTGGCAGAAAGTGTTGCAATCTGTCGATATCTTGAAAGTCTCTACCCGGAGCCCGCGCTCTTTGGGCAAACCGACAAGGAAAAAGCCTTTGTCGACATGTGGTGTCGCCGCATGGAATTGTGGCTCTTCAACGTGGCAGGCGATGTCGGCTTGCACGAAATCCCGTTTTTTGCAGAGGTGGTCAACCAGAACGCTGACTATGCAGCCGACCGCCGTGAAGTCTATTTACACCGCCTTAAATGGCTAAATGACGAATTGGCAGACGGGCGGACCTACCTGGTCAATGACAGGTTCTCCATGGCCGACATCATCGGCATGGGCATGCTGCTTGTGGCAGCCTTCGTCAATCTTCACGTTCCGGAGAACCTAGTCCACGCCAAACGTTGGGAAGCAGCCCTTATGGCGAGAGAGAGTTTCCCCAAAATGCCCGGTTAGGCAGACGCCGCTTAAACTTCAAACTTGCTAGAGGAGCAAACCTGAATGGTCTTGCCAGTCACGTTTACATTTGTCAGTTGCTACGCCATCGTTCTGGTCTGTCTTACGGCATGGATTGGGCTTTACAGGGGAAAGACCAATGCTCTTCGAGGGGAGGGGCAGGACCCAGTTCTATTCAAGCGATCTCGGTTTTATGGCAATCTGATTGAAAATGGGCCTGCCATGGCACTGGTATTAGGGGCAAGTGAGGCGATGGGTTTGTCAGCAATCTGGCTTTGGATTGCGGTCTCCTCATTTGTCGCAGGACGCATCTTGTACTTTGTCCTTTACGATCAAAAAGTCCGAGCAGTTCCGATGATTATGACCCAGTTTCCGGCAGCTGCAATTGGTGTTTGGGTTATCCTGACCATTTGGTCGTGAGGGAGGTGCTGGTGGCCTATGATGAAGAATTGACCAACCGGTTTCGGGATTATGTCGATGGTCTGCCGGGTCTTTCCGAAAAACGCATGATGGGCGGTGTGTGTTTTCTCCTTCATGGCAACATGGTCGGCGGTGCCGATCGATCAAAGGATGGCGAACCGCGTTTCATGTTCCGGGTTGGCAAGGAAAACGAAGATCGGGCGCTCTCGATGCCTGGCGGTGAACCCATGGTACAGGGAGGACGACGAATGACCGGTTTGTTTTTCGTCAACGCTGAAGACCATGACACGCCAGTGATCGAGGAGTGGGTTCGCCTTGCCGTAGCGCATGCAATGACCCTGCCAGCCAAATGAGCGGTTTCACTTCGCAAACGTTAGGATTTTTGTGCCGCTGGTAACGGCCTTGGAGGAGGTGTTCGGCCAATCAAACTAAAAAGCCCCCGGCGTTTCGGCTGAAACATCCGGGGGCGAGACTTTCGCGGGGATCGCGAAGGCCGTCCTGCTTATGATTGCAGGCGGGATCGTAAATCCTGTCGAAGGCTGTCAATCGGTGTGCGGGTCTTACCGGACCCCACATGCCAGAAGGTCCAGCCATTGCAGGATTGCTGACCTTGCACCAAGGCTCCAACCTTGTGAATGGAGCCGGTGTGGTTGCCGCACTTTAACGAACCATCCGCACGAACCACGGCCAAATGCTGGCCCTTGGCACAGGAAAGCTCTGTGCCCGGTTTCATAAGGCCGGTTTCGAGCAAGCTGCCAAACGGAATGCGTTTTTCCGCCCGTTTTCCCTTTTGCATTTCAAGGGTTTCAGCATCACCTGGGGTGATTGCTGCAAGGCGAGCTTCCGCATGGCGGATATAGTCCTCCTCGCGCTCTACACCGACATAGTTTCGGCCGAGCTTCTTGGCGACAGCACCCGTTGTGCCGGTGCCGAAGAAGGGGTCGAGCACAACGTCACCGGGTTGGGACGAGGCGGTCAACACCCGATAAAGCAGCGCTTCTGGCTTTTGTGTCGGGTGGACTTTCTGGCCAGCCTCATCCTTCAGCCGCTCCCCGCCAGTACATAGCGGAAGCTGCCAATCAGAGCGCATCTGCAGGTCATCATTAAACGTTTTCAGGGCGTCATAGTTGAAGGTCGGCTTGGCGTCCTTCGACTTGGTTGCCCAGATAATCGTTTCATGCGCGTTAGTGAACCGTTTGCCCCGGAAATTCGGCATCGGATTGGACTTGAGCCAAATGATGTCGTTCATGATCCAGAAGCCGAGATCCTGAAGGATCGCGCCAACACGAAAGATGTTGTGATAGGAGCCGATCACATAAAGAGAGCCGTCCGGCTTCATCACCCTGCGAACAGCCAAAAGCCAAGCGCGGGTAAAAGCATCATAGGCCTCAAAGCTTGCGAACTGATCCCAGTGATCGTCGCAGGCGTCGACCTTTGAATCGTCCGGTCGCATCAGATCCCCTCCCAACTGAAGATTGTAAGGGGGGTCGGCGAATACCAGGTCGACTGATTTTGACGGCAGTCGTTCCAGCGCGGAAACACAGTCTCCGCGGTGAATGGTGTTGAGCCAGGATGGTTCCGGGTTGGAACCTTGGGATTGAAGGGGTGCCGCGAAGGACACCCCAGTACGCTGTACACTCATTGCGACGCAAAACCTCACGCAATTTCGAGTGTCATGGTTACCGGGTTTGGTAAATCAGGAGTTAAGTGGGATTCAGAAAAGAGTCCTATGAATCAATGCTTTGTTTACCAAAGTAAAGCGATGACCTAACGGTATTCATATCTGGCTAACCAAAACTTGCAGAAAACAGCTGTTTTCCTTTGCCCGGTTATTCTTCGGATGACTCCAAAGGTTAAGGGTATTTTCGAGCGTTGATTCAAAATTTTTCGCCTGTTTGGCATAATTTGCAATCAGAAGAAGAAAATTGAAGCTATTCACACTTATTGAGTGGGCAGATTTTGCCGAGGTGATTCGAAAATCACCCCGATTTTAATCCCATTCATCAAATCGATTTGCTGTGTTTTTGGGCCTAGCGCTCTTCGATCCGTGTCTTGCGCTCGAACTTTCTGAGTGCAAGAGACAAGGTGACGGTCATCGTGAGATAGATGAAGGCGACGACATTATAAGTCTCGAAAAACCGGAATGATCCGGCTGCATAGACTTTGCCCAGCTGGGTGATATCGGCAACACCCAGAACCGAAACCAAGGAGCTGTCCTTGATCATGGCGACGAAGTCATTGCCCAGTGGGGGCAGGATCGTGCGAAGAGCTTGAGGGAATACGATCAGTCGAAAGCGCAGCCACCCGCTCATGCCAAGCGCCTTGGCTGCTTCAATCTGACCTTTGTCGACGGCCTGAATGCCGGCGCGGAAGACCTCAGCAATGAATGCTGAATATCCGATGGTGAGCGCGAGAATGGCGCGCCAGATCAGAGGAAAGTCTCGCGTCCGCAGCGCATCGATCCCTAGTGGTTCGATAATGGCATTGATGAGCGCGATGACCAGCGGGGCTGCCACAAAAGCGATATAGAGCAGCAAAACGAGGATCGGCAGGCCGCGGACCACTTCAATATAGAACCGGGCAACCTGACGAACTGCGAGGAAGCGGGAGAGCGAGGCAACCGCGAGAACCAGCCCAAGTGCCGAGGCGAGTGAAAACCCCACCAGGGTCACAAAAATGGTGATGCCGGCACCCTTGGCGACAATGGCAAAGACCTGCCCATATATGTCATTGGTATAGGCATAGGCGGCAAATCCGAGACCGAGGACGCTCAAGACGACCAGCCAATAGGGGAAATCGGTATCGGAGGAAGAATTGGGTTGAGCCATGAAATGTAAAGCCCCGCCTTAGGAATGGCGGGGCTCTTTGTCCTTATTGACCAAGCTTGTAGTCGAGGAACCACTTTTTGTTCAGGGCATCAATCGTGCCGTCTTCTTTCATGGAGGCGATTGCAGCATTGATTGGTGCGACCATGTCGGACCCCTTCGGGAAAATGAAGCCGAAGTCTTCGCTCCCTAATGGATCGCCGATGAGTTTGAACGTATCCGGATTTGCTGTGACATAGCCTTGGCCGGCGGTTCCGTCGGTCAGCACGAGATCGACATCGCCTGCACGCAGCGCCTGAACCGACGCACCAAAGGTCTCAAACAATTTGATACGCGAGTTGGCTTCGTTGCCATCAAGCACTTCATAAACTGCAACATAGAATGGCGTTGTTCCCGGCTGTGCGCCGACCAACAGGTCATCATTTGCTGCAAAGCTCTTCGCATCGGTGAACCGGTCTTCCTTGGCGCCGACGAGCATGAACATTTCCGAGCGCATATAGGCGTCAGAGAAGTCCACCTTCTCCTTACGATCATCACGGATGGTGATGCCAGTCATGCCAACTTCATACTGGCCTTCGGAAACAGCTGGGATCATGGCATCCCAGCTGACATTCTCATAGGCCACGGTCATGTTCAAACGCTTGGCGATTTCGGCCATGGCATCATATTCCCAGCCAATAGCGTCGCCGCTCTTCGGGTCGATGAACTGAAGAGGCGGATATGCATTTTCCGTCACAACAACAACTTCGCGTCCCTCAAGATCAGGCAACTCGGCAGCCTGAGATGTAGCGCCAAGGGCGATTACGCCAATGGCAAAACTGGCGGCTTGTAAAAACGGCGTGAAGCGTGTCATCGATTTCTCCAGAATTCACGGATGGGGAACCGTGGAAAGACAATGCATCTGCAGTACTCCATTGCCAGAGTTGTTTCAATCAAGTTGGGCAGGACAAAAAATGCAGAGATCAATCTGAAAAAGTTTTCGAATTGTGAAAAAAAATTCAAAAAATGTTGCTAACCATATTGACGCGACGTCTCAGGCCTCCGATTGTGTTCGGTTAACAACAACAATAAGGAGAAACACATTGCTTGATCATATATCTGTATTGAATGGCCAGTCCGTTCGTCCGGTCAAATTGGCGCCCGCACATCCGCTTGAAGCTTTTACGGATGCGTCAGCTGCGGTTGATCGCCTGATCGAGATCTTTGAGGCCAACACTGCATTTTTGAGGAACGCCTTTCAGGACCTTCTTGAGGAAAAGGAAATGGAAGGGCGTGTCCGCGCGTTTTATCCGCAGGTTCACATTGTCACCGATAGTCACGTTCGTCTCGACAGTCGCCTATCCTATGGCTTCGTTTCAGGCCCCGGAGCCCATGGAACCACGATCACACGACCTGATCTTTTCAAACATTACCTGGAAACGCAGATTTCGCTCCTGATGAAGAACCACGATGTGCCGGTTCACGTCGGTGACAGCGACATGGCGATCCCGCTTCATTTTGCGTTTTACGATGGCACCCATGTCGAAGGTGGTGCAGCGGCCGCCAAGTTGGATCGCCCACTAGCTGATACGTTTGATCTTCCTGATCTTTCGGTTATGGATGACGCCATTGCGAACGGAACCTATGAGCCGCCGAACGGTGTGATGCCGCTGGCATCCTTCACCGCACCGCGGGTGGACTATTCCCTACATCGTCTGCAGCACTACACGGCCACGGCTGCAGAGCATTATCAGAATTATGTTCTGTTCACGAACTATCAGTTCTATATCGACGAGTTCTGCCGCATGTCCTACGAGCTGCTGGCAGACCCAGATAGCGGCTATGAGGCGTTTGTCGAACCGGGGAATCTGGTGACGCTTGCAGGAGAGACAGAACCCAGCTCCGGGGCCGCGCCCGCAAAACTGCCGCAAATGCCCGCCTACCATTTGAAGCGCAAGGGGCAGTGCGGCATCACCATGGTGAACATTGGTGTTGGGCCTTCCAATGCCAAAACAATCACAGACCATATCGCTGTGCTGCGGCCTCACGCGTGGCTGATGCTTGGTCACTGCGCCGGACTTCGGAACAGTCAGACCCTTGGTGACTACGTTTTGGCACACGGTTATGTCCGTGAGGACAACGTTCTCAATCAGGACCTGCCGACATGGGTGCCCATTCCACCACTTGCAGAGGTTCAAGTGGCCATGGAAGAGGCAGTCGCCGAGATCACCGGATATGACGGCTATGAACTGAAAAGTGTCATGCGGACAGGAACCGTAGCCTCAATAGACAACCGCAACTGGGAGCTTTGGGATCAAAAAGGATTGGTGCAACGCTTCTCGCAATCGCGTGCGATTGCCCTGGACATGGAGTCGGCCACCATCGCTGCAAACGGTTTCCGTTTCCGGGTGCCCTACGGAACCCTACTGTGCGTTTCAGACAAGCCACTACATGGCGAACTGAAGCTGCCGGGAATGGCGACCGATTTCTATAAGACTCAGGTGGCGCAGCATCTGAAGATCGGGTTGCGGGCTCTGGAAAAACTGCGGGAGATGCCAAGCGATAGATTGCATTCGCGTAAGCTCAGAAGTTTCGCGGAAACTGCTTTCCAGTAATCCTCAGATAGCAGGCAAAACAAAAAACGCACGGCCAGCCAGCCGTGCGTTTTCTTTTTCAAGCAGTGTATCAGATCGGGCTTATTCAGCCTCGTCCGCCGGGTGTGCGTTCAGGAGACCGTAGCGCTCTTCGCCAATGTTGTTGAGCAGCTCCAGCTGGGTTTCCAGAAAGTCGATATGACCTTCTTCGTCCTTGAGGAGTTCTTCAAAGATCGCCATGGAGACATAATCGCCTTCGTCGCGGCAGACATCACGGGACTTTTTATAGGAGGTCCGTGCCTCATATTCACCAGCCAGATCGGCTTCCAGGACTTCCTTGATGTTCTGGCCGATTTTGAGCGGTGCAACCTTCTGCATGTTTGGGTGGCCTTCGAGGAAGATAATGCGATCCACCAGCTTGTCGGCGTGCTGCATTTCCTCGATGGATTCTTCGCGCTCTTTCTTGGCTAGGCGTGTGTAGCCCCAATCAGCGCAGAGGCGATAATGGAGCCAATATTGGTTAATGGCTCCAAGCTCCAAAAACAGAGCTTCATTCAAGCGTTCAATTACTTTTTCACTACCCTTCATGGCACAGTGCCTCCGGCTGTATGATTTTACGTGCGCACATTAGAATGGTTCTAGATTCATTGATAGTGCGAAATATTGTCACCGAAAAAAATACTAATCACATTTTTATGGCACCTGCCGCAAGGGCGACAGGTGCTTGTGTTGGGTCAGTTAAGCTATGGCAGACATGTGCCATTGCGGAATTCAGGACTGAGGCAGAACTACCATATCGATAACGTGAATCACACCATTGCTGGCTTCGACATCGGCAGAAACAACAGTCGCATTGTTGATTTTTACCCCGTCTGTTGCGTCGACGGAAATGTTGCTTCCTTCAACGGTTGCGACTTCGGCAGTCTTACCAGCGATATCAGAGGACATCACTTTGCCCGGTACAACATGGTAAGTAAGGATGCGAACAAGCTGATCCTTGTTTTCTGGCTTCAAGAGATCCTCAACGGTTCCATCCGGCAGCTTGGAAAAAGCTTCGTCGGTTGGGGCAAAAACCGTGAATGGGCCGTCACCCTTTAATGTGTCTACCAGCCCGGCAGCTTGGGCTGCAGCGACCAGTGTTTTAAAGGAGCCGGCGCCAACGGTAGTGTCCACGATGTCTTTCTGAGACGCTTGCGCAGCGCTGAAAGGTAGAACGAGAAGGAGAACTGCGACGAATTTCTTCAAGATTTGCATGTGAAACTCCCTGATAATGGATGCAAGACGAGGTGTTCGAAGAAATAATATTCGAATGCGAGAAGGTTAGGTTGTCTTGCTGGGATTTTTTACGGAGTTCTACTCAAGGTAGATTTGGTGGTGGGGCTAAATTAACAAAAATTAATTTATGATCCAAAGCATGTAACTTGCGTAAGGCCGCTCTGGTGGAGCAGCGCTTAGGAAAACTCGAAGGCATGGGTGATGATTTTTTTCATCACCGTTGGCAACGCTTCTTTGTCAATTTCATTTTGTGCCGACCACCACTGTCCGGGTTCGGGAACAAAGTCGTTTGCCGCGTCGGCGACCAGAACCTCCACTTCCAGATGAAAGTGAGTAAAAGTGTGACGGACGATCCCCAGTGTCTTCCGCCAAGGTCTTACCGCAGGAGCGTTCTCAAAATTCTGTTTTTCCAAGCGGCTCTCGCTCCACTCGGTTCCGGGGACTTCACTCATTCCCCCCAAAAGGCCTTTGGGAGGACGTCTTTGCAGAAGAACTGCGCCGTTCTTGGGGTGTCTCAAGACATAAGCAAAGCCGTACCGTGTTGGCTTGGTCTTCTTCGGTGCTTTTCGCGGCAGTGTTTCGGCAGTGCCTGATTGTCGGGCCTTGCAATTGTTCATCCATGGACAAAGGGCACAGGCCGGACGTTTGGGAGTGCAGATTGTCGCGCCAATATCCATAACGGCTTGAGCAAAATCACCCGACCGGTCGGAGGGCGTCAGCCGGGCCATCTCGGCCCTAATAGGAAGTTTTGCAGCAGGAAGCTGCTCTGTGATTTCGAAATAGCGGCTGAGGACCCGCTCAACATTGCCATCTACAACCGCCGCTCTTTGATCAAAAGCAATGGCTGCGATCGCGGCGGCTGTGTAAGGCCCGATTCCCGGCAATTTCAAAAGCTCAGCTTCAGTGGTTGGAAACTGCCCCATATGCTCGCTTGCGACAACTTCCGCGCATTTCTTCAAATTGCGCGCTCGGGAGTAGTAGCCCAATCCGGCCCAAGCCTTCATGACGTCTTCTTCGGCCGCGGCCGCCAGATCAGAAACATTCGGCCACAGCCTAACAAATTTCAGAAAGTACTCTTTGACCGCCGCAACAGTGGTCTGTTGCAGCATAACCTCTGATAGCCACACTTGATAAGGATCCGGTATGACCCCGACTGCGCGATCTGATGGCGAGACACGCCATGGCAAATCTCGTGCGTGATGGTCATACCAGGTGAGGAGAGAGTGGGTCTCTTGAGCGTCTGACATTGCTCCAAACCTGTGTTTATTGCGGCCAGATTCAAGCAACAAATGCCAACATCTGGGGAAAAATAGGGGAAAAGGCGGGTACAGCTTGTGCCCAAAGGGTGGAGACTTGCTTTTGTCGCAATCTGGAAAGAGTCTTTGTCACAAAGACTACGCTTAAATTTGCGAAACAACTTTTTGCAAAACCGAAGGTGCAGCTTTGACACCGAATGCAAATCGCAAGGGGCCGCGTTCAAAGAACGCACGTAACCTCGCCGACCTCGTTGGCGATGCGGTTTCTGCTGTCTGCAAGAAGCGGGGCTTTGCCTCAGCCGATCTCATCGCTGCCTGGCCAGATATTGCAGGTGGCAGATATGCCGAGCGCGTTCAACCAGTGCGGTTGATTTGGCCGCGGCAGAACGAGATGGATGCGATTGAGGCATCTGGCGATATCCCCTCGGCAACCCTTCTTGTTTATACAGATGGGGCCACAGCAATGATGCTAAGCCACGAGACCGGCCAGATCATTTCGCGCATCAACACGTTCTTTGGCTGGGCTGCCGTTTCTAGAATCAAGATCGTGCAAAAGCCGGTCGCACGTCCGCAAGATGAGCAGCGCCCGAAACTGCGCGAGCTGACACAGGATGAGCAGCAATCCCTCGATAGCAAATTGGCCGACGTTGAGAATGATCGCTTGAAAGCCGCTCTCAAAAAGCTGGGGGCGCAGGTAATTGCGCGAAAAACAGCCAATTAGAGGGCTGTTCTGACTCTAGCTGAGGCAGACACCGCCAATGGTCACCATTGTTTGATGAACGCGGCCTCCCACATACCGCCATATTTTGCGCTATTGGTTGACGGTGAGACGTTTAAGGGGCAAATCCCTTCTCAAGCCGCATCGGCAAAAACAACGCATGACAGGAACCTGACACGTGACCGTATCCCGTAGAACGTTTTTGAAAACCTCTGCTGCCATGACCGCCGCTGCCGGGCTAGTCGGAGCGCCTGCACTGGCGTTTGCCGAGAGCGTGGACATTGATGAGCTGCTGACACCGGGCCCGCTGGGCGACAAGATCCTTGGCAGTGAAGATGCGCCGGTCACGATCGTGGAGTATGCCTCCATGACGTGCGGTCATTGTGCCAACTTTCACAAGCGCACCTATCCGGAGCTCAAGAAGCAATATATTGAAACCGGAAAAGTGAAGTTCATCTTCCGTGAATTCCCGCTCGACCCTGTGGCCGCTGCTGCCTTCATGCTGGCCCGTTCTGCCCCGGCGGACAAATATTTCGACATCATCGACACCATGTTCGAAAACCAAAGCACATGGGCGTTCAGCGACAATCCCTATAATTCACTGCTGAATTTTTCCAAGCAGATCGGATTTACACAGGAGTCTTTCGAGGAAGCCTTGAAAAACCAGAAGCTTCTTGACGCAATAAACGAAGTACGGGAACGCGGCTCCAACGAATTCAAGGTAGGCTCGACCCCGACATTCTTTATTAATGGCGAGAAGCACGCAGGAGCCCTGCCTTTTGATCAAATGTCCGAACTCATCGACGCCGAACTATAAGGCTTTGACCTGCTGCAACTGCAGCGGCCAGATGAGTTTTCGTGACATGGTTATTATATCGGCGCGTCCAGCCAGAGGCAGGGCGCGCCGATGAAGTTTTCAAAGCTCCGTGTTGTCGGGTTCAAATCTTTTGTCGAGCCGATGGAGTTCATCATCGGCGACGGTTTGACCGGGGTTGTTGGGCCGAATGGCTGTGGCAAGTCCAACCTGGTGGAAGCCCTGCGTTGGGTGATGGGAGAAAACTCCTACAAAAACATGCGCGCGTCCGGCATGGATGACGTAATCTTTTCAGGAAGTCTCAATCGTCCGGCTCGCAATACTGCCGAAGTGACCCTGTTTCTCGAAAACAACGACCGCACCGCACCACAAGCGTTTAACGAAGCCGACATTCTGGAAGTCAGTCGCCGAATTGAGCGGGAGTCGGGGTCCAACTACAAGATCAACGCCAAAGATGTGCGAGCTCGGGACGTGCAGCTTCTGTTTGCCGATGCTTCCACGGGTGCTCGATCCCCGGCGATGGTTCGGCAAGGTCAGATCGGCGAACTGATTTCGGCAAAACCGACCTCTCGCCGTAAAATTCTGGAAGAGGCTGCCGGCATTTCCGGGCTTCACTCCCGCCGTCATGAAGCCGAGATTCGCTTGCGCGGGGCTGAGCAAAATCTGGAACGGCTCGAAGATGTCCTAGTGCAAATTGATGGTCAGCTCGACAGCCTGAAACGCCAATCCCGGCAAGCAACCCGATATCGGAACCTCTCGTCAGAAATTAGAAGTGCGGAAGCCGGTATTCTTTATTTGCGCTGGGCAGACGCACGCAATGCGCTAGAAAGTGCTCAAAGCCAGTTCCATGAAGCGCAAACGGCGGTGAACGAGGCAACCGCAGTTCAAGCTGAAACGGCTCGCGTTCAAGCTATTGCTTCGCACAAGCTGCCCGAACTTCGCGACAATGCGGCAAAGGCTGCAGCGGCCTTGCAGCGGCTGGTTCTTGCCCGAAACGATCTGGATTCGGAAGAGCGCCGCATCAAGGAGCGGCTTCAGGATATTGACCGGCGTCTTGCGCAGCTGGCTGAAGACATCACCCGTGAAGAGCGGATGGTCAGCGAAAATGACGAGGTGCTTGAACGCTTGGCCGAGGAACGGGCCGAACTACTGGAAGAAAACGAGACTGTTCTGGAGCGAACGGAAGCGGCGCGCGAAAAGGTTGCAGGCGCTGAAGAAGCTGTGGGCGAGCTGGAAAGCAGCCTGTCGGACAAAACCGCGTCGCAAGCCCGAGCTGTGGCCGAGCGTCGCCAGCTTGAGCGCACGGTCGCAGATGCACGCCAACGCGCTGAGCGCCTTTCCGGGCAGGCGTCGGATGCTGAAAACGTCTTGAACGCGCTGAACGCCGAGCTGGATCAGGTCGACGGAGTTGCAGAGCGCCGGGAAGCATTGGAGCTGGCCGAAGAAACCCTGACTGAGTTTGAGCTGGCTGTTGAGACGTCAGAAGAACAGACTGCAAGCGCGCGCGATGAGGAGCAGGGCGCCCGTGAAGCACTCAGCGCGGTGGAGCGGTCCTTCTCGAGCCTTGAGACGGAGGCCCGGACCCTCGAAAGCATCCTGTCTGCTGTAAGCAGCTCCGATTGGCCGCCAGTGGTGGAGGCAATGAAGGTTGCACCGGGGTATGAGACGGCCCTTGGCGCTGCCCTCGGAGAAGATCTTGAAGCGCCAGACAATGAAGACGCACCAGTTCATTGGGGCGGTGTGCTTGTATTGAAGGACGATCCGTCCTTGCCCGCTGGCGTTCAGCCCTTGTCCGAGGTGGTGGAGGCTCCAAGCAGACTGGCTCGTCGGCTGGCGCAAATCGGGCTGGTGGATCGGGCAACTGGTGCGGAACTTCAAAAACAGCTAAAGCCCGGACAAAGACTGGTCTCCCGCGAAGGTGATCTCTGGCGCTGGGATGGTTTTGTGATACGCGCCGATGCGCCAACGCCGGCAGCGCAGCTTTTAGCACAAAAGAATCGATTGGCTGAACTGCACGATCAGATGGATGAGGTGCGTGGATCAGTTGATGAAAAACAACAGCGCATGGAACAAGCCGCAGCGACCGTTCGACAAGCCGTAGAGCAGGAGCAAGCTGCGCGAGGCCGCGTCCGCGATGCACAGCGCAGCGTTTCGGCTGCCCGTGAGGCTTTGACGCAGGCCGAACGGGCGCTGTCTCAATTGGCTGCAAAAAAGGCCAGCGCAGAAGAGCGTCTTGACCAACTTAAAGAGCAGGCAGCTGAGGCTAGAGAGTTTCAGTTGGAGGCAGAGGAACAGCTGGAAAGCGCGCCCGACATGTCGGGGCTGGCCGAAGATATTGAAAAACTACAGCAAGATGTTGCCGCCGCACGCATGGCGCTGGCCGAAGCGCGCGCTGTGGCTGAAGGGCTGGCACGCGAGCAGCAGATGCGTGATCGGCGTCTGGAAGCAATAGCGCGCGAGCATGACAGCTGGCGCACACGGGCCACCAATGCGGCTGAGCAAATGGAAACGCTGGTGGCGCGCCGTGAAGAAGCTGCCGAAGAGCGGGAAGAGCTGATCGAAGCACCGGAAGAAATTGAACTGAAGCGCCGGGACTTGTTCTCCGCCATTTCAAAAGCGGAAGAGGAAAAGAAACAGAGAGACGACGAGCTGCAGCAAGCTGAACTGGATCAGTCTGATGTTGATCGTCTGGCAAAAGAGGCTTTGGAAGGTTTGTCCGGTGCGCGGGAACAAAAGATTCGGGCCGAAGAGCGCCTGGAAGCTGCGCGTGAACGCAAATCCAATCTGGAACGGCGGATAACTGAAGACCTTGAAGTTGCCGTCTCCTCCCTGCCAGAAATGGCGGGCTTGAAGGAGGGGGCGCCGCTGCCGGATGCAGATGCGCTCGAAAAGAGGCTTGATCGATTGAAGGCGGAACGCGAACGTCTTGGCGGCGTGAACCTGCGCGCCGAAGAAGAGCTGAAGGAAATTGACGAGCAGAAAACGACATTGACCAGTGAGCGTGACGACCTGATTGAGGCTATCAAGCGACTCAGGACCGGGATCTCCAATCTCAATCGGGAGGCACGCGAACGGCTACTGGCCTCGTTCAATGTCGTGAATGATCACTTCCAGCGCCTTTTCACCCATTTGTTTGGCGGTGGCATGGCTGAACTGCAGCTGGTTGATTCGGATGATCCGCTTGATGCGGGGTTGGAAATTATCGCCCGCCCGCCCGGTAAAAAGCCTCAGACGATGACGCTTTTGTCCGGTGGTGAGCAGGCACTAACGGCTATGGCGCTCATTTTCGCGGTCTTTTTGACCAATCCGGCACCTATTTGCGTGCTTGATGAGGTCGACGCGCCGCTCGATGATGCCAATGTGGAACGCTATTGCGATCTCCTGGACGAAATGTCGCGGCGGACTGATACCCGTTTTGTTGTCATCACGCATAACCCGATCACCATGGCACGAATGAATCGCTTGTTCGGTGTAACCATGGCTGAAAGAGGGGTCTCTCAGCTCGTTTCGGTTGATCTGGAGACCGCGGAACGATTCCGCGAAACGGCCTAGAATGCATGCTTCCGCTGGGTAGGAAGTGCAAAGCCTATGCGACTATGGTCTCTCGCAGTCGTTGAAAAGTCGAATAATTCAATAAAATCAATAATGTAAGAACTTGTTACCCCTTCTTGACAGGGGCAAGGGTGCCGACTATGGTGCGCGCGGCTTACGGGGCATAACCGGCTGCCGAAACTGAAACGACAACCGGTGCGAGGGGCATGATGACCGGCTCTGCACAAAATGGTGGCGGATCAGAAAACGGACGGCAAACCTCCGAAGCGGAACTGTCTGAACGGCGGGACCGGTTAAACCAGTTGCTGGCAACGCGGGATGAAGCAGAGCAGTCTGCCAAAACCGCAGAGAGCGGCAACAAGTCCGGATACGCTCAGGCAATGAAGCTCTCGTCAGAGTTCATTGCCGGGATCGTAACCGGAATAGGTATTGGCTGGATCCTGGATCAGTGGCTTGGGACGACACCTTTTGGGCTAATCGTCTTTTTGTTGCTGGGATTTGCAGCAGGGGTCTTGAATGTTCTGCGCTCGGCGGGGTATGTCGCTGAACCAGAAGCAAGCCTCAATCGCAAAAAGCCGGATGATGGCAGCTCTGAAAAGAATTGAACGCGCATATCGCGCATGGGCATGTACAAACGAAGAAGGCTGACCGGTGGCGAACGATCCGATCCATCAGTTCCAGATCCAGAAGATTTTCCCGATTGAAGTCGGGGGTATGGACCTCTCTTTCACAAACTCTTCGTTGTTCATGGTGCTGACCGTAGCATCCGCAGCGGCTTTCCTGATTTTCACGACCAGCGGTCGCGGCCTTATTCCGGGTCGGATGCAGTCACTTTCTGAAATGGCCTATGAATTCGTAGCCGGAATGCTGCGAAGTTCAGCTGGCACGGAAGGCATGCGCTTCTTCCCGTTGGTCTTCTCGCTCTTCATGTTCGTCCTCGTTGCGAACCTTCTCGGCATGTTCCCGTACTTCTTCACGGTAACCAGCCACATCATCGTGACCTTCGCGCTCGCCATGCTCGTTATTGGAACAGTAACGATCTACGGTCTGATGCGTCACGGTACAAAGTTCTTCCACCTCTTTGCGCCGTCCGGGGTTCCGCCGGTTCTCCTGTTGATCGTTGCGCCGATTGAAGTGGTGTCGTTCCTATCCCGTCCGATCAGCCTTTCAGTTCGTCTGTTCGCGAACATGCTGGCCGGTCACATCACCTTGAAAGTTTTCGCCGGGTTTATCGTCTCCATGGGTGCTGCTGGTGGCTTGTCCGCTGTCGGCGCAATCTTGCCGCTAGGCATGACGGTCGCACTGACCGCTCTGGAGTTCCTGGTCGCGTTCCTGCAAGCCTACGTCTTCACAGTCCTGACTTGCATGTATTTGAACGACGCCCTTCACCCGTCGCACTAAGTTTCACTCATCAGGCGGTAGCATGAAGCTGCCGCATGAAACCTCTGCATAAACACTACGTAGGAGCACGTGTCATGGAAGCAGAAGCAGCAAAATACATCGGCGCTGGTATCGCATGCCTCGGCATGGGTGGTGCAGCAATCGCACTCGGCACCATCTTCGGTAACTATCTGAATGGCGCTCTGCGCAACCCGACTGCCGCTGACGGTCAGTTCGGTCGTCTGGTTTTCGGCTTCGCCGTTACAGAAGCTCTCGGCATCTTCTCGCTGCTGATCGCACTTCTCCTTCTCTTCGCTGTCTAATTCTCTGGATTTCTAGAGACTTTTGACGCGACTCCGAGGGCGGCAAGACTGCCGCCCAATCGGACTTTGGAGATAGGACATGGCAGGCGACACCCAATCCAACGCCGAACTCAACACGGAACTGCATATTCCGGCTGAAGAACATGGCGCGGGTTTCCCGCCGTTCGACAGCTCGACCTATACGTCGCAGATCCTGTGGCTTGCGCTGACCTTTGGCGTTTTCTACTGGATCATGAAGAATGTGGCCGTTCCGCGGATCGCCGGCATTCTAGAAGATCGTAAGGATCGCATCGCAGGTGACCTTGCAGAAGCCAACCGGCTGAAGCAGGAGACCGATGAAGCGATTGCAGCTTACGAGCAGGCGCTCGCAGAAGCCCGCGCAAAGGCACATGGCATCGCAAGCGAAACCCGCGAAAAGCTTAAAGCCGAACAGGATGCTCGCCGCGAAAAGGCGGAAGCCGAGCTGTCCGATAAGCTTGCTCAGGCTGAAAAGCACATTGCAGGCGTGAAATCAGAGGCCCTTGGCCAGATCGAAGAAATTGCCGGTGACACCACTTCCGCGCTTGTCGAAGCGTTGATGGGTAAGGCTCCGACAAAGACCGATCTGACAAAAGCCCTCAAGTCGGCGATGAATTGAGGAGACGAAGATGGACGCTAGTTTTTGGGCCCTCGTCGGTCTCGTACTTTTCTTCGCTCTGATCATCTATCTGAAGGTTCCGGGCAAGATCACGTCTGGCCTCGACAAGCGTGCTGACGATATCAAGGATGAGCTTGAAGAAGCTCGTCGTCTTCGCGAAGAAGCGCAGGCGCTTTTGTCCGACTATCAGCGCAAGCGCCATGAAGCAGAGGAAGAAGCAGCAGCTATTGTTGCAGAAGCCAACGCTGAAGCCGAGCGTTTGACAGCTGAAACCGATCGGGCACTGGAAGAGATGATCTCGCGCCGGTCCAAGGCCGCGGAAGACAAGATTGCTCAAGCAGAAACGCAAGCAATCGCAGAAGTCCGCTCCAAGGCTGCCGACATCGCCGTTCAGGCGGCAGAAGGCATCTTGACTGCGAAGGTCAAGGACAAGGTGGCAGACGACATTCTTTCTGACAGCATCAGTCAGGTGAAGGCAAACCTCAACTAAGTTGAGAGACACCTCTAAACGACTTCAAAAGCGGCCTCCCGGGCCGCTTTTTTCTCTCAGTAGCTGCGCTCCAGAGATCACTTATGTCGTTGATTTTTCCATAATCACAAGAACAGTTGCGTCGTTTTCCATCAATTCACCCGTGATGACATAGCCGAGCTTCTCATACAGTCGAATATTATCCGCGCTTTTCTTCCCGGTAATCAGCTTGAAATTCCTACACTCCGGATGCTCGGCTTCAGCGGAAATCATGAGTGCTCGGCCAATCCCCCGACCTTGATGGTCCGGGTCAACGAAAAGTCGCCCAATATGGGCTGTTCGATCATCAAATCGAATTCTGACTGACCCGACGATCTGATTGTCAATTTTGGCGATCAACAGACGATGCGTGGAGATAGCTTTTGTAAGTCCATCAATGGTCTCGGTCATCGGAGCGATGAACATGTCATCATTGAGCTTTGCTTCTGCCAGAAACGCGACCTTCTGTAGCTTCAGAATTCGATCGGCATCATTTTTTTTGGCTCGTGAGATCGTAACGGCCATGATCAATTTTACCCCTTGTCCCGCAATTTTGACTCTGCTGACAATCTAACCGGCTTGAAACTCTTCCGATGATGTGCGCTGGGCCCGTGCTTTGACAATGCCTCCTGATGGGCTGGAACGCCATAGCCCTTGTGTCGGGCAAAGCCGAATTCTGGCAGGAACACATCAAGGCGCTGCATCATTCGGTCTCTCAAAACCTTCGCGACGATGGAGGCAGCCGCCACCGCCAGACAGCGGCTGTCACCCTTTACCAGCGCTTGTCCAGGCGCGCTGAGCCCAAAGGGAACATCTCGACCATCAATCATGACATAGCGTGGCGGGAGGGCGAGGCCGCTTACTGCACGCACCATGGAGTTGAGCGTCGCTGTGCGGATGTTCTCCCGATCAATTGTCTTCGGGCTGGCGGAGGCGACGGAAACAAAAGCATGTTCGCAAATCTGCGGGAAAAGCTCTTCGCGTTTGGTTTCCGACAGTTTTTTGGAATCGGTCAATCCGCTTGGGACCATGTCGTAATTCAAAATGACCGCTGCTGTGACAACCGGGCCGGCCCAGGGACCTCGTCCAGCTTCGTCAACGCCAGCTAGCAAGCCGTCAAACTGAGACGCGTGTTGACGTTCCAGCGCGAGATCGGCTTCTTTTTCCGGAAACACAAGGTCGAAGAGTGACGGTGTTTGGCTCATGCCAACTAAATGCCTTGCAGCTATCAGCAAGGCAAGAGCTGAATGAAGGGGTTAAAACAGGTCCAACTGGACACCACCTTTTTGTGGTCGGATGAATTGATCTGTCGAAAGCTTATGCTGGCGCAGGTTGAGCCCGAGTCGTTTGGCCGCAAGCGAAAAGCGTTTTGCGATTTGGTCGGCATAGGGGCCGCGGCCACGCATCCTCTCTCCCCATTTGGCATCATAGTCTTTACCGCCGCGCATGGAGCGGATCAGGCTCATTACATGCCGATACTTGCCCGGCTCTGCCCTCAGAAGCCAATCGCGAAACAATTCAGAAACTTCCAGTGGGAGGCGAAGCAGGATAAAGGCCGCTGATCGCGCCCCATGCTCAGCTCCTTGCTCCAAAATGGCTTCAATTTCACTGTCATTCAGGGCTGGTATCACGGGCGCAACCATAACGGAGGTCGGTATGCCCGCTTCTGACAAAGTTCGGACAGCGTCTAACCGTTTATGAGGCGCAGAAGCCCTTGGCTCCATGGAGCGGGAGAGCTTTCGATTAAGCGTCGTCACAGATAAAGCTACCTTGGCCAAGTTTCGCTCTGCCATGCGGCTCAAAATATCTGTGTCGCGGGCCACAAGGGCAGATTTGGTCACAATCCCGACGGGATGATTATACCGATCCAACACCTCAAGTATCTCGCGCATGATCTTATGCCGCCGTTCCAGAGGCTGATAAGCATCAGTGTTCGTGCCAATCGCGATTGGGCGAGGCGTGTATCCGGGACGTGCGAGCTCCCGTTCCAAAAGCTCTGCTGCATTGGGTTTGGCAAAAAGCCGTGTTTCAAAATCCAGCCCCGGCGACAAACCCATAAAGGCGTGGCTGGGCCGGGCGAAACAATAAACGCAGCCATGCTCGCAACCTCGATAGGGATTTATCGAACGATCGAAGGAAATATCAGGCGAGTCGTTCCGGGTAATGATTGTCCGAGCGCGTTCTTCCTGCACCTCTGTTTTCAGCGGAGGTAAATCGTCGAGACTGTCCCAACCATCATCACATAGCTCGGAACTCAGTTTTTCAAATCGCCCGCTTTTGTTCGTTGCAACCCCTCTGCCGCGCCGCTGATCTTTTGGAAGTGGCACACCCGGATCGGGCATGGGACCAACCTTGAGGTCCGGATCAATACGTGTCGGAGGTGTGGAATCCATTGTCAGCTGCGCTTGAATAGAGAGAACATAACAGGAACATGATCGAGAATCGGGTTATGGGCAAGGGTGTCTCTCGCCAAACGCACGAAATTCTCCTAAAAGCAGGTCCCATGCTCAGTGTGATAGTCCCGACGAAAAATTCTGAACAGGCGCTGGCCTACAGCCTGTCTGCGCTGGTGTCTGCGGCGGCCGAAGGTGTGGTTCGCGAGGTTCTGGTTGTTGACAGTGGGTCGACAGACGGAACAGAGCGAGTGGCGGATGCTGCAGGCTGCGACTGGCTTTCTCATCAAGGGCCGCGCGGGTTGGCGCTGGCTGATGGGGCAAAGAAAGCCGGGAAGGGAGAATGGCTCTTGTTTCTGCCCCCCGAAGCTCATCTTGAAGCTGGTTGGCACCACGAGGCGCAAGCTGCTATCGAACGCGTCATTCGTAGCGGCAAAGCCGATTCTACGGCCTTTTCTTTCGCAGCAAAAAATGATGCATTCGGAATTGCTGCCCGGGCATCTGAATGGATGTCAGCTTTTCGCTCGCATGTACTTGCCATGCCTTCAAAAAATCAGGGTTTGCTGATTTCGCGCAGGTTCTACAAGCAGCTAGGTGGACACCAGCCACTTACGGAGTTGGAAGACCTGGATCTGGTTCGTCGTGTCGGGCGCTGGCGTTTGGTATTTCTTCGAGCTGCCGCGATTAGTCCTCAGCTTACCTCGGAAGCAAGTATTCTCGGAAGGATACGCAAAGGCCTAGCGCGCTTTTGTGTGGCCATCTTGCGCATCCCGCCGCAGTTTGTTCTCAAGCTGCACGGCTAGCACACGAGAAACTGGATTGGTCAGGCGTCTTGAAGCTTTCCGCGCTTCAGATGTTCGTCAAGCCGGGGCATGATTTCCACGAAATTGCAGGGCATGTGTCGATAGTCCAGCTGCCATTTTAGAATGCCGTCCCAAGCGTCTTTACACGCCCCTGGAGAGCCGGGAAGGACGAAGATATAGGTGGCGCCGGCAACACCACCGGTCGCGCGGCTCTGGATGGTGGAAGTGCCAATCTTGTCATAAGAGATGCGGTGAAACACCTCTGAGAACCCATCCATCCGTTTTTCGAAAAGTGGCTCAATGGCCTCTGGGGTCACATCCCGGCCGGTAAAGCCGGTGCCACCTGTGGTGATAATCACATCGATTGTCTCATCACTGATCCAGCCATTTACGACGCTTTGAATAGCAAGGACATCGTCGCTCACGATCTTACGGTCGGCCAGTTCGTGGCCTGCGTCGCTGAGGCGTTCAGCAAGTGTTGAGCCAGAGCGGTCCTCTTCGAGAGATCTCGTATCTGACACTGTCAGAACAGCAATTTTCAAAGGAATGAACGGACGGCTTTCATCGATGCGATTCATGGCGGTACTCCTTTTTGCAAAAGACATAAGTGCCTCTCGCCTAGAAAGCCAGCCTGCAAGAGAAGTTCGGTCGTTGTTCACGCAATAGAAAGTTGTAGCAAAAATATAAAAGTCAAAATGACGCAGAGAAAATAAAAAACAAAAAGAAAATAGTCGCAACAGGTCTCGAATTGTAAGATAGTTTTATCTCGGGCGTTTGTAAGTAGGGTGGCTGACGCTTGAATGAGGGCAGGATGAACGAGCAGGTCGACCTATATTGCGAGCGCATGGGGCCTGAATTCTGGGCAGAGCCCATCAATGCTTGGTCCAACTTGGCGTTTATTGTTTCTGGACTTGTCTGTTTTTATATCTGGCGGCGTCATACGCCGGATGATCGCTTCGCCTTGTTTCTTGTCCTTTTGATTTTCGCGCAGGCACTCGGGTCCTTTCTATTCCACACATTCGCGACACGGTGGGCTGGCCTGACGGATGTCCTGCCGATCGTCATTTTTATTATAAGTTACATTGCGATCGGGTTGCGCCGCTTCCTTGGGCTAGGGTGGCTGGCCTGCGCAGCGTTTCTTCTGCTATTTGTTGGCGTGGTTCCGGGATTGAGCAGATTGTTAGAGCCAATCGTCGGTGGCAGTTCAGTCTATCTACCGGCGCTTTTTACGGCCTTTATAGTCGGCTTTTTCTGCTTTCCAATAAACCGGACAGTATCGATCTGGATTTTCAGTGCGGGATGCGTGTTTGCAGCTTCCCTTTCCTTCCGCATTCTGGATGAACCAATTTGCTCAAGCTTTACAGTCGGCACACACTTTTTGTGGCACATCTTCAATGCGATAACTGTCTTCCTGTTGCTGCGCATTCTAATCTGGCATCGTGCTGGATACGTAGTGGATGAAATAGAAGTCAGGTGACCTTTCGCACGAGTTCCGGTTATGGTGCCTTACCCAAAAGAACAATATAGGACGGGACATGAGCGACGAGAAAACCACCGGTAGTGATTTGGCGGAGTCCGCCCTTTTCTTCCACGAGCACCCTCGTCCCGGAAAGCTCGAGATTCAGGCGACAAAGCCACTTGGCAACCAACGCGACTTGGCGCTGGCTTATTCTCCAGGTGTTGCCGCACCCTGCGAAGAGATCGCCAAAGACCCGTCAAAAGCTGCAAATTACACCAGCCGCGGTAACCTTGTTGCCGTCATCTCCAACGGAACAGCCGTGCTCGGATTGGGAGCAATCGGCCCGCTGGCTTCCAAGCCGGTGATGGAGGGGAAGGCGGTTCTCTTCAAGAAATTTGCCGGAATTGATGTATTCGATATCGAGGTTGATGAGTTCGACGTTGACCGGTTTGTGGATGCGGTCACAGTACTGGAGCCAACTTTTGGCGGCATCAATCTGGAAGACATCAAGGCGCCCGAATGTTTTCAGATTGAGGAAAAACTCCGCGAACGGATGAACATTCCGGTCTTTCATGATGATCAGCATGGCACAGCGATCATTGTGGGCGCGGCGGTTCGCAATGGCCTGACCCTTGCGGGCAAAAAGATTGAAGAGGCTAAAATCGTTGCCTCTGGTGCTGGTGCTGCTGCTCTGGCATGTCTCAATATGTTGGTCTCGTTGGGTGCCAAACGCGAAAACATCTGGGTCACAGATATTGAGGGCGTTGTCTATGAAGGGCGGGAAGCTCTGATGGACAAGTACAAGGCTGTTTTCGCTCAAAAAACAGACCTTCGCACGCTGTCAGAAGTTATCGACGGGGCAGACGTCTTCCTTGGACTGTCCGCCAAGGGTGTGCTGAAGCCGGAGATGGTGCAGAAAATGGGCAGTGGCCCACTTATTCTGGCTCTGGCAAACCCCAATCCAGAAATCATGCCGGAAGACGCAAAGGCAGCGCGCCCGGATGTTGTGATGTGTACTGGCCGATCTGATTATCCCAATCAGGTCAACAACGTCCTGTGTTTTCCTTATATTTTCCGTGGTGCGCTGGATGTAGGTGCAACAACAATCAACGAGGAGATGAAGCGCGCCGCGGTCGAGGCAATCGCAGCTCTGGCGCAGGAAGAGCCCTCAGATGTTGCGGCAAGGGCATACAGCGGAAAAACCGAGACCTTCGGTCCAAACTACCTGATCCCGTCGCCTTTTGATCAACGTCTGATTTTGCGCATTGCCCCGGCTGTTGCAAAAGCTGCGATGGACACTGGCGTGGCAACGCGGCCGATTGAGGATTTTGACGCTTATCAAGATACTTTGAACCGGTTCGTTTTCCGTTCCGGTCTGATCATGAAGCCGATTATTCAGGCGGCAACACAAGATCCGAAACGGATTATCTTTGCAGAAGGTGAGGATGAACGCGTTCTTCGTGCTGCGCAGGTTTTGATGGAAGACCGGATCGCACAACCAATTCTGGTTGGCCGTCCTGATGTCCTGGAAGTGCGCTGTGAGCGATATGGGCTCAAGATCCGGCCGGGAACAGACTTTGAGTTCATCAACCCACAGGATGACCCCCGCTATCGTGAATATGCAGATGAGTATTTTGCATGTGTCGGCCGCAAAGGGCTGCCGCCAGATGCTGCCCGTACAATTGTTCGCACCAATTCCACGGTCATTTCCGCACTTGCTGTCCGGCGCGGCGATGCGGATGCTCTGATCTGCGGTCTGGAAGGGCGCTACAGTCGTCACATGAGGGACATCCGGCAGGTGATTGGTGTGCGTGAGGGAACAAGGGATCTTTCTGCCTTGTCGCTTCTGATCAGCAGTCGCGGTGCGTTGTTCCTCTCCGATACATTCGTGACCGAAGATCCGTCTTCTGAAGAATTGGCGGAAATGACCTGCCTTGCAGCCCGTGAGATTCAACGTTTCGGAATTGAGCCAAAAGCGGCGCTGCTCTCCATGTCGAACTTCGGTTCGCGGGATACCGCGTCATCGCGCAAAATGCGGGAAGCACTGGAATTGATCTGGGAGCGTTTGCCTGAGCTTGAAGTGGACGGCGAAATGCACGGGGATTCTGCTCTCAACGACGTGCTCCGCGAGCGGGTGATGCCGGACAGCAAGCTGAAGGGGGAGGCGAATTTGCTGATATTCCCAAACCTTGATGCCGCCAACATTGCGTTGAACCTTTTGAAGGTGGCTACAAACGCATTGCATGTCGGACCAATTCTGCTCGGGGCTGCACGCCCTGCGCACATTCTGACACCATCGGTGACGTCTCGCGGTGTGGTCAACATGTCTGCTCTTGCTTGCGTAGAAGCTCAGACAACAGAAGAAGCCTAAGGCGCATTTTCGCCTGAGGATCAAAATTTTAATTTGCCAGTCGGGCTCCCGACTGGCAGAGGTGTTATATTTAGCGAAGGTAGAAACCTGTGCTTTCCGATTTAAAGCAGCCATCTGATTGCCAGAGTAAACCGGATATTCGTGAGGCCATCGACTGTATTGACGATCAGTTGCTGCAGCTCTTCGTCAGGCGTCAGGGGTATGTGCGCCGGATGGCCGAACTAAAAACTCATCCTGATCAGGCGTTTGATGCCGAACGGATCGAGGCGATGGTTCAGCACTTGAAAAATAAGGCCGAGACCATGGGTTTGGAAGCAGATCAAGTGGAAACGGTCTGGCGCGCTCTGATCGATTGGAATGTCGCGTTTGAGAAAAGATCCATCGCCAAACGCATAGAGTTTATCGACCAGCCACCTGACACCATTGGTTCCTGACAAAAGGCGGCCATATATCAGGAGTATTCTGTCTTGAAATGAGCGGAGGAAATGATGGCCCGACTTGCAAAACTCAAAGCGTCACTGATTGTGGGATTGGCATCCGTCTTGGGTGGGCTTGGCCCGGTCTGCGCTCAAACCGATTTTCAAATCGAGATAGTCGCCGATGATCTGCTTTATCCCTGGAGTGTCGCGTTTCTGCCAAGTGGGGGTTATCTGGTCACAGAGCGTGACGGGACGCTGCAGTTTGTCGATAAGACTGGGAGGATGTCAGCGGTTACTGGAACGCCCGACGTTTTTGCAAATGGTCAAGGCGGGCTGCTGGATGTGGTGTTGGCGCCGGACTTCAGCTCTTCACGAGAAGTGTTCATCAGCTATTCGGAAGGTTCCCCAGGTGGGGCCGGAACGTCTGTCTATCGCGCCCGCCTGATGCCTGAAGGAAATGGTTTTCAGCTTCAGGACGGCGTCACCATCTTTTCAGGCAACAATCGCTCCCACGGCGGCCGTCACTTTGGCTCTAGGCTCGTTTTTGCCAAAGACGGAACCTTGTTCGTGACAACTGGTGATCGCGGGGACGGCCCACGCGCACAGGACGCGTCAGATCATGCTGGCTCCGTCTTGCGGATAGACCGAAATGGCAACGCCCCTGCCGATAATCCTTTTATTGGGTCAAAGAACCATCAGCCCGAAATCTGGTCAATTGGCCACCGCAATCCGCAGAGCGCAACCTTGCATCCAACAACCGGAGATCTCTGGACGGTTGAACATGGTGCGAAGGGTGGTGATGAAGTGAACAAACCCGAAGCGGGAAAAAACTATGGCTGGCCGGTCATCTCTTACGGGCGTCACTATACCGGCGGCAAGATCGGGGAGGGGACGTCGAAGGCAGGGTTGGAGCAGCCGGTTCACTACTGGGATCCGTCGATAGCCCCGTCCGGCATGACCTTCGTTGACAGTTCCCGCTATCCTGAGTGGCAAGGCAATTTGTTGGTTGGTGCCTTGAGGGGGCGCCACGTTTCAGTTCTTGAAATGGACAACGGCACAGTCGTGAGAGAAACAAAAATCCTGCAGGAACTGGAAGAACGCATTCGGGATGTCCGTCAAGGCCCCGACGGATATATCTATGTTTTGACTGATAGTGACGAAGGGCGCTTGCTGCGGTTGCTGCCTGAGTAAATTATTTGGCTTGGCGGGCTGCCTCGGCCACTTTTGTTGCTGCCAGTTCAGGCAGCAACGTCGTATCCGGTTTTTCGAAAAGCTGACCGATCTTGTGGCTTGGTACCGCCCGAGAGAAGTAGTAGCCCTGACCAAACTCGCAACCAAGATTGAGAACAGCGTCACGTTGCTCAGCTGTTTCAACGCCTTCCGCGATGGTGGTGACACCCAACCGTGTCGCCAGATCTATCATGGTCTGGACAATCGCTTGTTGGGTTTCATCGCGCACCGCGCGATCCACAAACTTCCGGTCGATCTTGATTGTGCTGAACGACAGTTCGGACAATTGCAGGATGTTTGAATAGCCGGTTCCAAAGTCATCCAGAGCAATGCGAACACCGCCAGACACAAGGTCATTGATCACTGTTGTCGCAGCTTCTGTTTCGCGGAGCAGAGCCCCTTCAGTGAATTCGACCTCTAGCCGGGAGGCAGGGAAGCCTGTTTCATTCAGAACCCGTTGAATGCGTTTTCCAAGCAGGCGGTCGGACAGCATCGTTGGCGCAATGTTGAACGACAAAATGACATCTTCCGGCCAACCCAAGGCATCCGTTGCAGCTTTGCTGAGCAGTTGCTCTGACAATGCCACCACGCCGCCAATCTCCTCGGCAACGGGAATAAACACATCTGGCGGAAGCATCGATCCATCGCTGGCAGACCATCTTGCCAGAACTTCTGCGCCAACAATCTTGTTGGATTTCAAGTCAACAATCGGTTGGTAGTAGGGGGCGATTGATTTTTCCTGAAGAGCTGTGCGAACCCTCGCTTCCAGTTCGGCGCGTTTGGCAACGTCCTGATGCATGGACAGCTCAAAAAAGGCCGCAGTATTCCGGCCTGATCGCTTCGCGAAGTAAAGTGCAACGTCGGCAGCGTGAAGCAGTTCCGCAATATCCTCGCCATTGTCCGGGAAAATGGCGATGCCCACAGAGGCTCCGACCTCGACCTGAACATCGGAAATCGTGAGTGGTTCGCACAAGGAGGTGATCAGGTTCTTAGCTGCAGCCATACCACTGGCTCGCCCAAACTCTTCTGCATCGACGATGACCAAAAACTCATCCCCACCCAAACGGATAACCACTGCGTTCGGATACTGAGAACTAAGACGCTCTGCAGTCACCTTCAGTAACTCGTCCCCACCTGAATGGCCGATCAGATCATTGATCCGCTTGAAGCCATCAAGGTCTATCGCAAGAAAAGCAAGGTGGGAGGTGCCAAGAGTACTTTTCAGCCCTTGAACTTTTAAACTGGACAGATATCGCCGATTGGGAAGAGCTGTGAGTGGGTCGTGGATCGACAACCAGTCGGCTCGCGCTTGTGCTTCACGTCGCAGGAGGAGTTCCTGTTTACGTTCTTTCAAGCGTCGCATCCCAAAAATGAAGCCACCCAATCCCATCAAGACCAAAGCAACAAGAATTTCGTCCAACTCGTAGTCTTCATTGGCCATCAAGAAGTCGTGGAATGCCTCATAAGCATCGTTTTCAACTGCGAACGCCCACACGCCAAGTCCCACAATTGCGAGCACTAGCGCGTCGATGTGCGCAGAAGAAAGATACTTTGAAAACTTCACCTGAAACTCCGTACAAAGTGACCAGCGAGCGTGAGTTTGGATGCTATTTCGATTTTTCGAAATAATATAGATTTAAATTAGAGATTTACAGAGCGTATAAAATGCAATGTCTAGGTTGCGAAGGACGGTTCCCCTTGACATATCCGCAGGAAGAGCAGATACACGGGCACTCCGTCATGGGACGGAGACGTGCCGCCTTCTGACAGTGTATGAATAGCGGCAAACTGGATAAATGGTTTCCGGAGATCTCCGGCCCGCTCCAGATCATCACACTGAACGAGAAGAGACAGGCTGAGCTTCCAGGCGAATTGAGCCGGAATGCGACCCTAATAGGCGTTCGTCGGATTGTCCGACCTGAACACGCCAAAAGGAAACACTTTGACAGAATTTAAATCGCTGGGCCTTTCCGATACGCTTTTGAAAGCTATCGAGGAAATCGGGTATGACACACCAACCCCGATCCAGAGAAATGCAATCCCGCTGATCCTGAAGGGTAACGACCTGTTGGGTCTGGCGCAAACCGGCACGGGAAAAACGGCAGCTTTTGGCTTGCCTTTGGCGCATCGCTTGCTTGAAGAAGGTCGGACGCCTGAGCCAAAAGCGGCGCGCGCTCTGATCCTTGCGCCAACGCGCGAACTGGTCAACCAGATCGCCTCAAACCTGACCTCATTCATTCGCAAGACACCGCTCCGTTTGACATCTGTTGTGGGTGGCGTCTCGATCAATCCGCAGATCAAGCGCCTCGGGCGGGGAACAGACATACTGGTGGCAACTCCGGGCCGTCTGCTTGATCTGGTCGATCGGAAGGCAGTTCACCTCAACAAGGCGTCGTATCTTGTCTTGGATGAAGCGGATCAGATGCTTGATCTCGGCTTTATTCACGCATTGCGGCGGATCGCAGGTCTGGTGGCCGAAAAGCGCCACACCTTGCTGTTTTCCGCAACAATGCCGCGGCAGATCGAAGACCTTGCCCGGACCTATTTGCACAAACCGGAACGGGTCGAAGTGGCACCGGCGGGTAAGACTGCCGAAAAGGTGGCGCAATCTGTTCATTTCATGGACCAAAAAGCCAAGTCAGGTTTTCTGGTCGACATGATTTGTGAACGTGCTGACGACACATGCCTTGTCTTTTGCCGGACAAAACATGGCGCTGAGCGCTTGATGAAGCGGCTGGTGGCAGCCGGCGTTTCTGCTGGCTCAATTCATGGAAACAAAAGCCAGAACCAACGCGACAGGGCCATCAAAGGCCTGCGTGAAGGATCGCTCAAAGTACTTGTTGCAACAGATGTAGCAGCCCGCGGAATTGATATTCCTAGCGTGAGCCACGTTTACAATTTTGAGTTGCCCGAAGTTGCCGAAGCTTATGTGCATCGCATTGGCCGGACAGCGCGAGCGGGTGCGTCAGGTGATGCAATTTCGCTCTGCAGTGCAGAAGAAGTTGCCCTGTTGCGCCAGATCGAAAAACTGACCGGAATTGAGATCGAAGTTGCCAGCGGTGAGGCTCCAGCACCCGTGAAGCTGGTGCGCAAGGGGCGTAATCAGAGATCCGGCCAGCGTCCTGCTCAGCACAAGGCGCGGGGAAATGGTGGTCAGCGTTCAGGTGAAAAGTCCGGGCCAAAGGCATCCGCAAACGAAAATCGTAAGAATCGGCCAAAAAGACGCCCGCGTCGGGAAAACAGGGCAGCATAGTTTGTTGCGGTAGGAGTTGGTTTTCGGATCAAAATGGAAAGTTGTACGTGGTTTTCCTTATCTCTTATTTTAAACCGCAGAAATCAGCCGCTTTTTGCTTGCGAATGCCGCAGAGGATGATTAGACGGCGCATTGGTAGGTACAAACAAGCGGTCCGGTTCCTCGGGGGAGGAACACTGTCATAAGAACAACAAGACAGTCAGGAATTTGCGAGTTTGTCGGGGGCATGAGGCGTTTATTGGACGCCTTGTGGCCGCTGGCGCAGCTTTAAAATTGCTGCTTGCCAATCGCCACGTCTCCCCACAGGACGTGTGCACATGGTCCCCATCGACCACAAGGTAGCAGGGCCGGAGAGCTTCCTCTCCGGCCCTGCTTTTTTCTAAGTTCTGAAGTCTGACCAACGGCTAGTTTGCCAAGCGTTCTTCGAACTTGGTGACGACATTCTGGCACTCGCCGGACAGCTTTGCCTTGTTCGTATTCAGGCACATGAAAAGACGACCCTCGCCCGGCTTTACGTCCTGACAATGAGTGTGGATATCATTGATGCAGATGTTGATGGCTTCGTCGATCTGACTGTTCAGCCAGCTCATTTGCAACGCAAAGTCCTCGAAAGTGCCTACACACTGGTCGCTAACCTTGTCCTCGTGTGCGTAAAGACAGGCAGCCAAGCGGCCGTTTCCGGGAGTAACGTCAGCGCAAAAAGTCTGAAGATCCTGGTTGCAATTCTCCAACATGCCTTGGGCGGAGGCAGGCGCAATCGAGAGCGTTGCGACCAACAGGCCAGCTGTAAAGAAAACCGATTTCATTGAATGGTTGTCCTTCTGAAACATCATGGATTTACAATGATATAGACATTGGTTCCGTTTCGAACGACCGGCTGGTAGTAGATTGTGCCACACCGGTGGTACGCAATTCCATTCACCACCACACGAACACAGCCGCCCGGCAGCGCATTGTAGTAGTTGTCATGACGGCGATTTACTCTTCGAGACGTTCTCCGCGCTGTGCGCCGAGCAGACCCGTTATCTGCTTTGGCTTCCGTGATTTTCAAAGGTGCGATTGAAACTGCGTCAGGCAGCGGTAGTCCGGCAACAGCAACCGCAGATGCCAAGCCGCAGCTCAAAATCCAATTCTTCAACATTCTGGACCTCATTATGCGATGCTTAAGGAGATAGTTTGATCGCGTTTTGATGGTGGGTCTTTTCAAATACAACTCTGGTCATACTACGTTTTGCGTGTGATGAGTCCATGGCAATAAAATGACAATCGCCGCCACGAGAGTTAATTCTCGCAGCGGCGGTGTTAAGCATCTGAATTTAAAGTCGGGAAACTACATATTTGGGTAGTTTGGCCCGCCAGCCCCTTCCGGAACAGTCCAGGTGATGTTTCCGTTAGGGTCTTTGATATCGCAGGTTTTGCAGTGGACGCAGTTTTGCGAGTTGATCTGGAAGCGCGGAGCATCCTCGCCTTCCTCAATCCACTCATAAACCCCTGCCGGGCAGTACCGATTGGAAGGGCCTGCAAAAATATCGTGCTCGGATGATTTTTGCAGCGCATCGTCGATCACCTTCAGGTGGATTGGCTGATCTTCCTCGTGGTTCGTGTTCGACAGGAACACCGAAGACAGTTTGTCGAAGGAAACGATACCATCCGGTTTCGGATAGTCGATCTTCTTGCAGTCCTTGGCCGGTTTCAGCGATTGTGCATCACTCTTGCCATGTTTCATGGTGCCGAAGAACGAGAAGCCAAACAGTTCGTTGGTCCACATGTCGAGGCCGCCCAGCATGACGCCAGCAACTGTGCCGAACTTTGACCAGAGTGGTTTGACATTCCGGACCTTCTTGAGGTCCTTGCCAATTTCGCTTTCCCGCCACGCACTATCAAAGTTGGTGAGCTCGGTGTGGGCCTCGCCCCGTCCAAGAGCTACCATAACTTTTTCTGCCGCCAGCATGCCGGACAGCATGGCATTGTGGGAGCCTTTGATGCGCGGAACGTTCACGAAACCAGCCGAACAGCCCATGATGAGACCGCCGGGGAAGGACAGCTTGGGGACAGACTGAAGCCCGCCCTCGGTAATGGCACGCGCGCCATAGGAAATGCGCTTGCCACCTTCAAAGGTGTCGCGGATCGTGGGGTGGGTTTTGAAGCGCTGGAACTCGTCAAAGGGCGACAGCCATGGGTTCTGGTAGTTCAGGTGAACAACAAATCCGACGGCCACCTGATTGTCTTCCAGATGATAAAGGAAAGAACCACCACCGGTTTTTCCGTCGAGCGGCCAACCAAAGGAGTGTTGGACCAGACCCAGTTGGTGCTTGGCGGGGTCGATCTGCCAAAGCTCCTTGATGCCGATCCCGAATTTCGGCACATCGCTGTCACGGTCGAGGTCAAACTTGTCGATTAGTTGCTTGGCAAGAGACCCGCGCGCACCTTCCCCGATCAGGGTATATTTCGCCCGTAGTTCCATTCCGCGGGTAAACATGGCGTTTGGTTTGCCATCCCGGCCAATGCCCATGTCGCCGGTCGCAACGCCAACAACCTTGCCTTCGTCGTCATAAAGGATCTCGGCAGCAGCAAAGCCCGGGAAAACCTCAATGCCCATCGCTTCGGCTTTTTCAGCCAGCCAACGGCAGACGTTTCCAAGAGAGACGATGTAGTTGCCGTGATTGTTCATGAGTTTTGGCATGAACAGGTTTGGCAACCGCATGGAGCCTGCAGGGCCAAGCAGCAGGAAATGGTCTGCCGTGACTTCGGTTTTCAGCGGTGTGTCGCTTTCCTCACGCCACTCTGGCAGCAACTTGTCGAGGCCAACAGGGTCGATCACTGCACCGGACAGGATATGGGCGCCAACTTCGGAGCCTTTCTCCAACACAACGATGCTGATTTCCTGGTCTTGCGCATCGGCCAGTTGTTTCAATCGGATCGCGGCTGAAAGACCGGCTGGTCCTGCGCCAACGATAACGACGTCAACATCCATGCTTTCGCGTTCGCCCAATGCGTCCTCGTCCGCCATCAAGTTCTCCCTCATTTCTTGCCCGGCAACGGCAGGTTTCCCCTATTGCCACAAAACAGTCCGCAGAAATACGACATTTTTTATCCAGATCCCGCGAACCATTGGCCATCTTGACATGGTTAGTGTGATAACCCTTGCCGCCTTCTTGCGCAAGAATTACGTTTACGTAAAAGGAAAGCACAATAGAGCTGCTTCACGGGCTCATCCACAAGCGCTCTTCAGCGCAATGTCAGGCTTGTTTCGACGCTGGGCTTCGCTAGACTGGCGGCGGAGGCAAGGGTTTGGAAAATAACACACTGTCTCAGCGCGAGGTTGAAGCGCTGATCGACTTCTATTTGGCATCTGGCGTCGACGGGTTTTTGGAAGAAGACCCCGTGGACCGCTTTGCCGCGCCAGCCAAGCCACCTGTTTCTCTGGCCGATTTTCAGTCGCCAGCAACGCAAACACCGAACAGCCGCCCAAACCAACGCGGCCAGCAGCCGGTATCTTCTGTCGGACAGGCAGCTCAGCAACAGGAGCGACCTCCGCAGACGCCTCCCGCGTCGGCATCTCCCATACCTGCCGCGCCGCAGGGCGGGGCTGTTATCCCGGATCAGGACGCAATCACTTCTGCAAGGGAGCGGGCCTTGACCGCGCAAAGCCTCGACGAGCTGCGAGAGCTTTTGGGAACATTTGAAGGCTGCAATCTGAGGCTCACCGCAAAGAACCTTGTTTTCGCGGACGGTAATCCGGAGGCCAAAGTGATGTTTGTCGGCGAAGCCCCCGGACGGGATGAGGATATTCAGGGCAAACCCTTTGTTGGCAGGTCGGGTCAATTGCTGGACCGGATGCTGACGGCCATCGAGCTTGATCGCTCCAGCGCTTACATTGCCAATGTCGTGCCATGGAGACCTCCGGGCAACCGCACCCCAACGCCGCAAGAAACCGAACTCTGTAAACCGTTTATTCAGCGGCAGATTGCTTTGGCCAACCCTGATGTTCTGGTTTTTCTGGGCGCAGCGTCGGCCAAGTCCCTGCTTGACGTTAAAGACGGTATTCGCCGCCTGCGGGGGCAGTGGAAAGAGTACAACTCTGGCAGTCGAAAAATCCCGTGTGTTGCCACCTATCACCCGGCCTATCTGCTCCGCAGCCCGCTGGAAAAACGCCTGTCATGGCGAGACTTTCTTGCCATTCGCGCCAAACTTGACGACATGGACGGGTCCTGACCGTTGAATTTTGCAGGCCCGAAAACCAAGCCCGCTTTTAATTCGATTTTGCATGCCTATATCAGCAGGCAATTGTTCAATAAGGAAATGAAACGCCCGTGCTAGACAAATTCCGCAAACTCCTGCCTGCCAAGTTCCGCAATGAAGGTCAGACTGTACCGGTCGTGCGTCTACAAGGGGCAATCGGAATGGCAACTCCGCTGCGTCCGGGGCTGTCTCTGGCAGGCGTTGCCCAGCAGTTGGAAAAGGCCTTTTCAATGAAAAAGGCCCCGGCGGTCGCGCTGGTCATCAATTCTCCGGGTGGCTCACCGGTTCAATCGCGGCTGATTTACAAGCGTATTCGTGATCTGGCCGAAGAGCACGAAAAAGAAGTCCTCGTCTTTGTGGAAGATGTGGCTGCCAGCGGCGGTTACATGATCGCAGTAGCCGGGGACGAGATTATTGCCGACCCTTCCTCCATTGTGGGATCAATCGGGGTCGTATCTGCCGGCTTTGGAATGAAGGGCCTGATTGAAAAGCTGGGCGTCGAGCGCCGTGTTTATACCGCTGGTGAAAACAAGGTCACGCTGGATCCGTTTCAGGATGAAAAGCCGGAAGACATTGAGCACCTGAAGTCCTTGCAATTGGAAATCCATGAAACCTTTATCGACATGGTGAAGGCGCGCCGGTCGGATGTTCTCTCCGACAATCCGGATCTGTTTACCGGCAAGTTCTGGGCTGGAAAAACGGCCCGCGACCTTGGACTTGTGGACGCGCTTGGTGATGTTCGCAGCACACTGAAGTCGCGTTTTGGTGAAAAGACCGAGTTGAAACTGATCTCTGCACCCAAGGGCCTGTTTGGCCGCAGAACCGGCGGCAATGGCGTTTCGGCTCTGTTCGGTATGGATAAGTCGATGGCCGATGACATGGTATCCAGCGTGGAAGAGCGCGCCCTATGGATGCGCTTTGGATTGTAACAAAAGGGATTTCGGGAGGGCAGAATGACAGAACTTTTTGGCGTGGCGGCACTGGCGGTTGGCGGATATTGGGTTGTCCGGCGGCTGAAGCGCAAAATGGCTGAAGTCGAAGCCAAGCTCTCCCGCGCTGCCGCCGATGCACACCCCTCAGGACGCGGTGAAAAACTGGTGCTTGATCCGACCAGCGGAAAGTACCGCCCGCAGGCGTAAAAGGCCGGGTTAGATGGCCTATCGTACGACGGGTCTGAGCCATTTTAACCGATAACCTTGAAACCCTGACTGAGATAAAAGCCGTTGGCAATCTGGTAACGGCAACTGGCAGTCTGCTGAAGCCCGGAGGGCGCAGTTCATCGGAGCGGCCCATTTGGTGTTAGGGCAAGTATAAAAGCCTTTGAAGCGGGAGGTTTGCGTGCCAAGGCCCGATAAAGACAAATTTATAAATGCTGTAGGACTTGCTGTAATTGCGCTTTTTATAGGTGGCATCACAAGATATGTCGTGCCGGGTGAATTAGGAGGCTTTTTGTCGGTTCTAGTGGCTACTCTAATCTTATTGAGTTCGGTGGTGTATTTGAGGAGAAAATGAGAAAGTTGGATTGTTGTCATAGCGAGAAGTGATGCAATAGATTTGTTGTAGTGAAGCTCATATTTGATGTAAGTCGCGGAAATTTTAAAATAATGATCGATAAATTAATTGCAGGTTTCGCTTATTTTTCTTTGGTATTTTTGATTTCTACAGGTGGGTCGTTCGCCGAGAATATCCAGATTCAAATTTGCTCAGAACTGAGTGAGCAGGAAACTGATCGTTTGAAGGCAATAATCGATCATCTTGGAATCGATCTGATCAGTGAAGGAGACAGCTCCGAAACCAGCTGGCTTTTTTATGTGGCAGTGGGAGCCCAACAAACCGTGACACCAAGCTGTTTAGCGACACAAGTTAAACAGCTGAAGGAGAGAGTGGCTCTGGAACGAGTTGTGCTCTCAAAAAACATAGCAAAAGAGAACCCATATTACGTTGAGGGGGATGAGAGTTATGTGTCGTTTCAAATTACAAGGATAAAGAATTATGGATACAGGCTACTTATACTCTCCATTCAGATTGATTACTTCGAAGATCATGTCGACGACATCAGGGCGCGTTTGAAGAAATTTTATGAAAGCGGTTCGCTAAAATGAGTAAAGTAGATCATGTTTGTTCAATAGGTAAATTGTCACAATTATAGCCAGACCGAGATAAATGTCGTGAGGACCGCAATGGGCGGGGGGCTCCTTTCGAGTTTGTCGTAGCAAAAACGCGCTCATGGTTTGAGCGGCAGGAACCGGTTGCAAAACGATCCTAAGCTTGACCTTGCCGCACCTCCGTGGCACCTGTCCCGACATGGTGGGCTTCACGGCCCAAGTTTAATCTCATTCGATGGACCTCGTGATTCATGTCGAGCGACGCTCTTCCTTCTCATATGCGCCCTGAAAACTCCTTTCAGGGGCTGATCTTGACCTTGCAACGCTTTTGGGCAGATCAGGGCTGTGTGGTGCTTCAGCCTTATGACATGGAAGTTGGGGCCGGCACGTTTCACCCGGCAACAACGCTGCGCTCGCTTGGTCCGCGGCCGTGGAAAGCAGCTTACGTGCAGCCGTCCCGCCGCCCAACTGATGGGCGCTACGGGGAAAATCCGAACCGTTTGCAGCATTATTACCAGTTTCAGGCCATCTTGAAGCCATCTCCGCCAAACCTTCAGGAGCTGTATTTGAACAGCCTCAAGGCGATTGGTCTTGATACAGAACTTCACGATGTTCGCTTTGTTGAGGATGACTGGGAAAGCCCGACCCTCGGCGCGTGGGGCCTTGGATGGGAGTGCTGGTGCGACGGCATGGAAGTCTCTCAGTTCACCTATTTTCAGCAGGTTGCCGGCTTTGAATGTTCGCCTGTCTCCGGAGAGCTGACCTACGGCCTTGAGCGCCTTGCGATGTATATTCAGGGCGTCGATGATGTTTACGAGCTGAATTACAACGGCATGGAAGGGGATGACAAAGTCACCTATGGCGACGTCTTCCTTCAGGCTGAACAGGAATACTCCCGCCACAACTTCGAACACGCCGATACGGAAATGCTGTTCCGTCACTTCAAGGATGCGGAAGGTGAGTGTCGATCACTTCTGGAAGCGGGCGCAAAACAGCGCGAAGAAAAGGGTGCCAAGGTGCATCAGGTGGTGCTGCCTGCCTATGACCAATGCATCAAGGCCAGCCATGTCTTCAACCTGCTCGACGCGCGCGGTGTGATTTCAGTCACAGAGCGTCAAAGTTACATCTTGCGGGTACGTGAACTCGCCAAGGCATGCGGAGCTGCGTTCCTCGAGACAGAAGCCGGTGGTGTGGGCTACGAAAACCAGAGCGCCTGACTGCCCGGCGCTCCTTGCGTGTTGGTCGGCTAACCCAATTTAGCCAACCTTCTGCTGGGTCTCATCAAGTTCGCTCTGGTCAGCGAGTTGAATAGGGTCTGTGTGCTGTTTGATCAGGGTTTCAACGGCTTCAGCAGATGTTGCAGCTCCAAACAGGAAACCCTGCCCGAGAGGGCAGCCAAGCGCATTGAGCTTTTCCAGAACATCTTGCTGCTCAATCCCTTCAGCGACAGTGTGGAAACCCAAGCCCTTTGCCAGCACCAAAACAGCATCGACGATTGCTCTGCATTCCGGGTTCTCGGACATTTTCATCGTAAAGGACTTGTCGATCTTCACCGTGTGGATCGGGAAATCGCGAATGTAGCTGAGGCTCGAGTGTCCCGTACCAAAATCATCCAAAGCGATACGGATTTTGGCATCGGCCAACTGACTGAGGGTTTGTCCCGCAAAAATCGGGTTCTTGATCAGGGCGGATTCGGTGATTTCAAGGACAAGGCGTTCCGGTGAGAAACCTGTTTCTCCGAGGATTTTCACGATCTTCAAGGGCAGGGTGGAATCTGCCAGAAGGTTTGCCGAGATGTTGACGGAGAGGCTCAGATGTTCGGGCCAAGTCGCCGCAATTGTCGTTGCTTCCCTCAACACCGAATATGTGAGGTCGGTGATCAGCCCGCAGTCCTCGGCCAAGGGAATGAACTGTGCAGGCGCCACTTGGCCAAAATCCGTATCGTGCCAGCGCGCAAGGGCTTCAAAGCCAACAATGCGCTCGTTTTTCAAATTCAAAATTGGCTGATAGTGCACCTGAATATCATTGCTGCGCAGAGCGGCGCGAAGCCGCTGTTCCAATAATGTGCGATGCAGGATCGAGGCGTCCATATTCACCTCAAAAAACCGGTACGACGAGCGCCCGGATGATTTCGCTCGGTAAAGTGCAATATCTCCACGCCTGAGGAGTTCTGTTGCGGAGTATCCATCATCGGGGAAGATGGCGATGCCAATGCCGCAGCCGACGGAGACACTTTTTCCATCAATGTCGAAAGGTGTTTGGAACAAGGTTAGAAGTCGCCGCGCAAAGCTGGCAATCTCATCCTTGTGTTCATATTCAGCCGTGACAATGGCAAACTCGTCTCCACCCAGACGAGCTACGAAGCCGTCTTCTTCCAGCATGCCCGTCAGGCGTTCCGCCAACGCCACCAGAACTGAATCACCAAATGCGTGACCATAAACGTCATTGATTGGCTTGAACCCATCAATATCCAGCATCATGACCGCGCGATAATTGCCCTCAACTGTGGTTCTGGCGAGCTGCTGAAAGGCCTCGTGGAGCTTTCGACGGTTCGGCAATCCGGTCAAGGCGTCGTGTTTGGCAAGTTCCAGCGCCGCCGATTGCGCCTTTTTCCGCTCTTTCACTTCATGTCGAAGTTTCGGGATGGACCAGCACCCATACGCGGTCAAAACAATAAATGCAGAAAGTAAACTGCCAACGAGGAACTCTCCCTGATAATGCGTCAGGAGTTTTTCTTCCAGCAACAGATCCATAGGGTGGAATTGAGCGGTGAAATAACCACCCACAAGTGACACGATAATAATTATTGACCATGTAAAAGCGATCGAGTGAACGAATTTCATTGTAATTATTCTGTTTCTTGGATGAGTTTTTCTGAAGAGTGTCATCTATCTATTTATCAAAAGTGAATGTAATTATTGACGTTACGTTAGTTTATTCTTGGTGCTGTCTCGCGCTTCGCTTTCAAGGGTGACAGATGTGGCGCAGGGGGTGACTTTTCCTGCCTGAATTGCTAACGGACAGATCAACATGTGAATGGGGCAAGTCTGCCCTGTCTTGCCAAAAGGTTTTAGCTTTCCATGCCTGATCTCCTGCTTGAGTTTTTCAGCGAGGAAATCCCGGCCCGCATGCAGCGACGTGCAGCCGAGGACCTGAAGTCTCTCGTCACCAATGCGTTGGTAGATGCCGGCTTGCCTTACGAAGGGGCAAAGGCCTATTTCACGCCGCGCCGTTTGGCGTTGCATGTCGCAGGCGTTCCTGCAGGATCAGCTGCAACACGCGAAGAGCGCAAAGGCCCTCGTGTCGGTGCGCCGGAAAAGGCTGTCGAAGGCTTTCTGCGCGGCGCTGGTTTAAGCTCCATTGATGAGGCAAGCATTCAGACCGACCCTAAGAAGGGTGACTTCTATGTCGCAGTGATCGAAAAGCCGGGCCGGGACGCTAAAGACATCATTGCCGGGTTCATTCCCGGCATCGTGCGCAATTTCCCATGGCCGAAATCCATGAAATGGGGCTCGGGCTCCATGCGTTGGGTGCGCCCGCTTCATTCCATCATCGCGACTTTTGGTCCGGAAACGGAAGAGCCGGAGATCATCGAATTCGAGGTGGATGGCATAACATCTGGCAACACCACGCGCGGCCATCGCTTCCTTGGCGATGAAGTTCTGACTGTGCGCCGGATGGACGACTACGCGGCCCAGCTGGAAAAGCACAAGGTGGTGCTGGATGCCGACCGGCGGAAAGACATCATCCTGAACGATGCAAAGGACCGGGCGCTGGCTCTGGGAGTTGAACTTGTTGAGGATCCGGGCCTGTTGGAAGAAGTTGCAGGGCTGGTGGAATGGCCGGTTGTTCTGACTGGAAGTTTTGACGAAAAGTTCTTGGAGATTCCCGATGAGTGCACACGCCTGACCATTCGGGTCAATCAAAAGTGCTTCGTTATGAAGGACCCGAAAACCGGCAAGCTTGCAAACAAGTTTATTCTCGTTTCCAACATCACGTCGTCCGATGATGGCAAGTTGATTGTGGCGGGCAATGAAAAGGTCATTCGCGCGCGTTTGTCCGATGCCTGGTTCTTCTGGGAAACGGATCTGAAAACCCAACTGGCAGACAACTTGCCGAAGCTCGACAGCATCGTGTTCCATGAAAAGCTTGGAACGCAGGGCGAGCGCGTGAAGCGTCTTGAAGCCTTGGCTTCTGAACTTGCCCCGATCGTCGGTGCCGACAAGGACAAGGCCGTTCGTGCCGCACGTCTCGCAAAGGCTGACCTTGTTTCTCAGATGGTCTATGAATTCCCGGAACTGCAGGGCCTAATGGGCCGCACCTATGCGGCCAAGCAGGGTGAGGACGAAAGTGTCGCCATCGCCATTGAGGATCACTACCGCCCGCAAGGCCCAAGTGACAGCGTGCCGACCGATCCGGTTGCTGTTGCCGTTGCCCTTGCCGACAAGCTTGATCTTCTGGCAGGCTTCTGGGCGATTGACGAAAAGCCGACCGGCTCCAAGGATCCATTCGCCCTCCGCCGCGCCGCATTGGGCGTGATCCGCATTGTGCTGGAAAACAAACTTCGTTTGCCTTTGGCCCAGCAACTCAAGGCAAGCCTTCATAAGATCAAACCTGACCTGACTGAAGAAGCTGCTGAGGAATTGGTCACGGATCTCCTCTCTTTCTTCGCGGACCGGCTGAAAGTCCACCTCAAGGACGAAGGCGCGCGGCATGACCTGATTGACGCTGTGTTTGCGCTTGGCGGACAGGATGACTTGCTTATGGTTGTCAAGCGTGTCGAGGCGCTTGGTGCATTCGTATCGTCGGATGACGGGGCCAACCTAGCTGCCGGTTACAAGCGTGCAGTCAACATCCTTCGCGCAGAAGAAAAGAAGGACGGCGCGGCGGTCGAAGGCCGTCCGCATGCTGACCTTCTCCAAGAGCAGGCCGAGATTGATCTGGCAGCCGCGATCGATACGGCCCGCGCAGCTGCTGAAAATGCGGTGGCCAATGAAGACTTCGAAGGCGCGATGGCAGCTCTGTCGAAGCTGCGCGCGCCGGTCGACAAGTTCTTTGAGGACATTCTGGTGAATGCTGACGATCCGGCGCTTCGCAAGAACCGCCTCCAGCTCCTCGCCGAAATCCGCGATGCAACCCATGTCGTCGCCGATTTCTCGAAGGTCGCTGGATAAAGAGTTTCAAAACATATGAAAAAAGCCGGGCAGATCGCCCGGCTTTTTTGTTTCTGTCTACTCCGCAGCTTCTGCCAGCCTTGGAACCGGCTGTTCTTTGATCGGCCAGTGAACAATGGCTGCGAAGAGGCCGAGGGCGATGCCGACCCACCAGATTGCGTCATAAGATCCGGTTTCATCATAGAGTTTGCCGCCCAGCCAGACGCCGAGGAAGGACCCGACCTGGTGAGAGAAGAAGACGAAGCCGAACAGCGTCGCCATGTAACGCGGGCCGAACATCACCGCGACGAGACCAGATGTAGGCGGCACCGTTGACAGCCACAGCAGGCCCATCATGGCCGAGAAGACCAGAACCGTGACGGGTGTCACTGGCACGAGAATGAAGATCGTGATGACAATGGCACGGGCGAGATAAATCAGCGACAGGAAGATCGGCTTGGAATATTTGCCGCCAATATAACCCGATGCCAGTGAGCCGGCGATATTGAATAGGCCGATCAAGGCGATCGCCGTCGCGCCCCATGTTGGGTCAAGCCCAAGGTCGGCAATGTAGGGTGGCAGGTGAACCGTGATGAAGGCCACATGGAAGCCGCAGACAAAAAAGCCAAAGGTCAGGAGCAGATAGCCTCGCGTGCCAAAGGCTTCAGCGATGGCGGCCGTCATGTTTTGGTTGGCAACGGCTGGCGAAGCAGAGGACGTATCCGGTTTCCCTTTCAGGGCAATGGCTAGAAACGGAATAAGCAACATCATCCCGGAAAACACGATCAACGTATCTTGCCAACCAAAATTGGCGATAAGCGATGTGCCCATCGGTGCGAACAGGAATTGCCCCATGGACCCGGACGCTGTGCCGATCCCGAAGGCAAGAGATCGCTGTTCCGGCGTGACTACGCGCCCGAAAGCTGCAATCACAAGCGAAAAGGAGGAAAAGGCAATGCCCAGGCCGATGAGAATGCCCGCAGATACATGCAGCGCGACCGGCGTCTCGGCATCCACCATCAGATAAAGGCCGAGCGCGTAAAGAACGGCGCCAAGTGTCATGGTCTTCCAGGTTCCATATCGGTCCGCCATCATGCCGGCAAAGGGTTGTCCGGCCCCCCAAACCAGATTTTGAATGGCAATTGCCAGCGCAAAGAGTTCGCGGCTCCAATCGCGAGCCTCCGTCATGGGCTGGAAGAAAAAGCCCATGGCAGATCGTGGTCCGAAGGAGAGCAGGGCGATCAAGCAGCCGCAAATAATCACCAGAGGCACGTTCGGTCGAGGCAGGGCCTGAGTTTTGGTCATTGAAAGTCTCTCCAACGGAATTTGACCGTAAAGTATGTGGCGAATTCCATTGCGAAAAGCGATTTTTGCTGATCAATGCATCACGGTTTGTAATCAATGTCGAAAGTCACGCTACTCGAACCTATCGGATTTTGGGCTGCCAGCTAATTTATAAGCCTATGAAAACAAAAGAGCTTGCCCTTAGGGTGTGTTTTTTATCAATTTCGGCTGGATTTATGCGGTCGCCACATTTATATAAACTCACGAAGAGCAAAAGATATGGGCGTATAGCCCGTTTTCTTTTTCCTGTAATATGCTCAAACTGAGCAAAAGAATATCCGTTGGATTTCAGGGAGGTCACGATGACCCTGACGCAAGACGCTGCCGAACGCCGTTTTAATCCGGATGCTGCAACCGGCCCGACTGGTCGATATGCGCCTCTTGCGCGCCCGGATCTTGCCTTTACGCCAGAGGTGCGCGAAGCGACCGTGCATGTCTATGAGAAGGTGAAGCACTTCATTCCTGAAATCGAATGGGCTGTTCTGGCCCCGATGGTTCATGCGATCAACCAGCTGAAAAAAGAACGCAATGCTGTCATTCTGGCGCATAACTACATGACGCCGGAAATCTATCACGGTGTTGCAAATATTGTTGGCGACAGTTTGCAGCTTGCCATTGAGGCAACGCGCACCGATGCCGATGTCATCGTCCAGTGCGGCGTTCACTTCATGGCGGAAACCTCGAAGATCCTGAGCCCGGAAAAGACGGTACTGATCCCTGACATGAAGGCAGGCTGTTCACTTGCCGAATCCATCACCGGCGCAGATGTGCGCGGGTTGCGCGAGCGCAATCCGGGCATTCCGATCATCACTTATGTGAACACATCTGCAGATGTTAAGGCTGAGTGTGACATCTGCTGCACATCCTCAAACGCCCTGCAGGTTGTTGAGAGTTTTGGCGTCGACAAGGTGTTCCTGATCCCCGACAAGTATTTGGCGGCCAATGTCGGCAACAAGACCGATGTGGAAGTTCTGATCTGGGATGGTGCCTGCGAGGTCCACGAACGTTTTACTGCGCAGGAGCTGCGGGACTACCGCGAGATCGAGCCGGATGTGAAAATCATCGCGCACCCGGAATGCCCACCGGAGGTTGTCGCCGAAGCTGATTTTGCAGGCTCTACAGCCCATATGATTGATTGGGTGAAGACGAAGCGTCCAGAGAAGGTGATGATGATCACCGAATGTTCGATGGCAGACAATGTCGCCAGCGAAACCCCGGATGTGAACTTCATTCGCCCCTGCAATCTGTGTCCGCACATGAAACGGATTACGCTGGCCAAGATCCTCGATTCTCTTCTTGAAATGAAAGAAGAAGTAATTGTTGATCCGGCTATTGCAGAAAAGGCGCGGACCGCCGTAGAACGGATGATAAATCTGAAAAGCTGATCCGGCTCCGGTCCAGAATAACTGCCCGGTTCACTCCGGGCAGCACCACTCCGACTGCATTTGCAGGACATTGCCATGGCCATTTCGGTTGCTGACTTCGCGCCCGCTCTCACGGGAAGGGACGTCGACGACGTCGTGATCCTTGGAGGAGGGCTGGCAGGCCTTTTCTGTGCCCTCAAGCTGGCACCGCGGCCAGTGACCGTGGTCTCCAACGCTCCGATTGGACAGGGCGCGTCCTCTGTTTGGGCGCAGGGCGGCATTGCCGCTGCGGTTTCTGAGCATGATACAGCCGAAAAGCACACAGCTGACACATTGGTGGCTGGCTGCGGTATCTGTGAACCGGCCATCGTTGAGCAGATGACCCGTGAGGCCGGAGATCGTGTTCGCGACCTTCTGGAATTTGGCGTTCCGTTTGATCAGGACCTTGAAGGCCGCCTGCAGCTTTCAAGAGAAGCGGCGCACTCTGAAAACCGCGTTGTCCGTGTGCGCGGGGATATGGCTGGTTCGGCCATTATGGGAGCCTTGATCAAGGCTGCAAGAGAAGCTCCCTCCATTCGAATAATTGAAGGATACATGGGCGAAAAGCTCATGACCGAGGGGCGCTATGTAACCGGACTGCTAACGCGCGAACGTGGTGGTTTGCGCCGAATGGCGCTTCCGGCGAAAGCTGTTGTTCTGGCTTCTGGTGGTATCGGGCACCTTTATGCGGTAACGACAAATCCGGGAGAGGCAAACGGGCATGGATTGGCCATGGCCGCCCGCGCTGGTGCTGTCGTTGCTGATGCAGAATTTGTCCAGTTTCACCCAACAGCCCTAAACGTTGGGAGAGATCCAGCTCCGCTTGCAACCGAAGCCTTGCGCGGAGATGGAGCAACGCTGATCAACTCCTCCGGAGACCGCTTCATGGTAGGCGTGCATCCGGATGTGGAACTTGCCCCACGCGATATCGTGGCTCGGGCCATCCATGCCGAGGTTACATCCGGCCGTGGTGCTTTTCTGGATTGCACCAAGGCAATCGGTGACAAGTTCGAGGATTTGTTCCCGACCGTGTTTGCCGCCTGTAAAGCAGCCGGGATAGATCCGGCGATCCAGCCTATCCCCGTAGCTCCGGCAGAGCATTACCACATGGGTGGTGTCCTGACTGACGCCAATGGTCGGACCTCGCTGGATGGTTTGTGGGCGGCTGGTGAAGTAGCCTCAACGGGTGCGCACGGTGCCAACCGATTGGCTTCCAACTCCTTGCTGGAAGCAGTTGTCTTTGCCTCCCGCGTTGCCGAGGACATTCAAGGCTTGATGCCGACACCCCGTCCGGCGCATTGGGCGGAGATGGATGAGGCCAGGGGTTTGCCGACCCAGCGGAACAGCGAAGAGCGCGCTGCAATTGATGTGCTGCGGGCCACCATGTCGAAAAATGTCGGCGTGGAACGGAATGCCGAAGGCTTGAGGCAAGCGCTGAGGGATATCACAGAAGCGGAAAAGGTCTGTGTCCGCGAATCCATCAAGAACATGATGCTCGCGGGACGCATTGTGGCGGCTTCTGCCTTGAAGCGGACCGAAAGCCGAGGCGGTCATGCCCGATCAGATTATCCGCTGGAAAATCCGGACTTGGCGCGTCGCTCCTACACCACGGCTGAGGAAGTCGAGGCCATGTCGCTGTCCGCTGCAGAAGAAGCAGCATAAGATCATCTGATCGGAGAATGAAAATGTCCGGCAATTTGCCCAGTTTACCGCGTCTGATGATCGACGAGAAAGCAAAAGATGCTCTGCTGGAAGACTGGGGGCGCGCTGGCGATATAACCAGTCAGGCAACCTTGCCGGCGGACGCCAAAGCAGAAGCTTTTCTGGCTTCACGTAACGCCGGTGTGCTGGCTGGTATCGAGCTGGCAGAAAGTGCCTTTCGTCAAACAGATGCTGAGCTGGTGTTTGAGCCGTTTGTGTCAGATGGAGGCAAATTGGAGCGGGGCACCAAAATTGCCCGGATCTCCGGCCCCGCCCGGTCCATCTTGTTTGCGGAACGTGTTGCGCTGAACTATGCGTGCCATCTCTCCGGCATTGCGACAGCCACATCTCACTTCGCTGAGGCAATTGCGCACACGAAAGCTCATATTGTGTGTACGCGCAAAACCACTCCGGGATTGCGTGCGTTCGAGAAATACGCTGTTCGCTGCGGTGGGGGCATGAACCATCGGTTTGGCCTGGATGATGCGATCCTTATCAAAGACAACCACGTAGCAGTGGCGGGTGGTGTTGTAGCTGCTGTGCGGGCGGCAAAGGCCTTTGCTGGTCATCTTGTGAAGATTGAGCTTGAGGTCGACACTCTGGACCAACTGGCGGAAGCTTTGCCGCAACGACCGGATGTGGTCATGTTGGACAATATGAACCCGGCTGAACTGGCAAAGGCTGTCGAAATGGCCGCTGGGCAAGTCTTGCTGGAAGCATCTGGTGGCATCGAATTGGATACTGTTCGAGCGGTTGCCGAGGCTGGTGTTGACTTGATTTCCACCGGCTGGATCACCCATTCTGCTCCCATTCTAGATCTCGGTCTTGATATCGAAATGCAGTGAAATCTCGTCGGTAAACGGGTGAGTTTTCAAGCGCTACGTGCCAATACGTATACCTCTGGTTTAGATGCGGTTATTCAAAAAACACGCAGTGGTTGAAGCATTTGTTCATTAATTCGATTTACGCTGAGGAAGAATTAGATTTCTGAGCAGTGTGAACGGCAGATGAAGATTATTGTAGTTGAATCGAGTGCTATAGGGCGAAAAATTCTTCAGAAGGTTCTGAAGGAGCGCAACTACACTGCGAAATACTTTTCGAGCGCAGATGATGCGTTGGAGTTTTTGCAGACCGAAACTAGCCCGGTAATTCTACTCACAAGTTTCGAAACTGACGGCATGCACGGGCTCGATCTTGTCTGGCAGTCTCGGCTGTTGGCTGGAGGGTCGCGAGCGCTCTACATCATCGCCATGTCTTCAAGCAAGGAAATGTCCAAGGCGATTGAAGCGCTGGACTGCGGCGCGGACGACTTCATCCGGAAGCCGACTGTTCCCGAAGAGCTTTATGCAAAAATCCGCTCTGCTCAGAAGATGTTGTCAGCTCAGCAGGAGCTCCGCTTCTATGCCACAAGAGACCCACTGACCAAGCTTTACAACCGGCGCTGTTTTTTCGAGGAAGTGAAGAAGCTCCCTCAAGATGGTGAGGCGTGCCTGCTCATTCTTGATATTGACCACTTCAAAAGTGTCAACGATACCTACGGACACCAGGCTGGCGACATGGCGTTGGTGGAATCGGCAAAACTGCTGCTCGACCAGAACGTAGGGATTGTGAGCCGATTGGGCGGCGAGGAATTCGCCATCTATCTTCATGATACGACAGAAAGCGTCGGCAAGCGGGCCGCAGAGAGCTTCCGCGCTTGTATCGAGGCTGGATCCCTTGAATTCCAGGGGAAAACCATCCGCTTCACTGTGAGTATTGGCCTTGCCTTCAAGCCCTCTGGCGTGCCTTTCAATGTTGATGAGCTTTATGGCAGTGCAGACGAAGCGCTTTACGAGGCAAAGAAATCGGGCCGCAACCGTGTCTGTATCGGCCGCGAAGCAGGCTCTGGACCCAAGAAGCTCGAACTCCGTTCTGCTTAATTCCCGAATAGTCTGTAACCGATTTCCACCTGCGTATTTAGCTGCAGTCGCGCGTTGTCGACCTGACGGCGTGGCTAAAAGTGGTCTGTTCCTTGAACGGCGTTTGCGCCCAATCAATGCCCCATTGAATAACTTGTGATGTTTGGCTTGCGGGAAAATTTGACCCGGCAGGACAAAACAGTCACGAGAGGCGACATGGCGGACGGGCACGACGGAAAAAGTGCGACTGAGGCGACGTTCGGGTTGGAGAGGTCGATGGGCCAGACCTTGCTGCGGGGTTCGCGCGTTTTGCTCAGATCCCGATCCTTATCGGTCTATCGATCGCGATGACCTTGTATCTCTTCACCTTCTTCGTGGATATCTACGCGGCTATCAGGTCGTTTGAGTTCCTGGATCGCAAGAAAACGATCCTGTTGATCCTCAACCTCCTGGACATGGTGTTCATCGCCAATCTTGTCATCATGGTTGCCACAAACACCTACAACACCTTCCGACTGAAAAAGGTGCATAGCGGCGAGCAGGTGATGATCCACGGCCAGAAAGCCTATCGAAGGATGAAGCACAGGATTGTTTCGACGATCATTATCATCTCGTCGATCCATGTCTTGAGTGAACTGTTGGAGTTTTCGCAGCTCTCGGCAATTCATTTGGCCGCAATCATAGGGCTGCATCTTGTGCTGCTGCTCACCTATATCGCGACCAATGTGTCCCGCTCTGCCGAGTGAAAGCAAGGGCGGCTGGATTACCAGCCGCCAGTATGCGTCTTATAGAAGATGTGCAGGCCAACTTGACCACGCTTGACCATGGATTTCGCCCAACGCGGGTTCACATAAGTCGCGTGGTAGTGCGTCGAGGCGTCGACCATCTTCAAAAAGCGTTTTCCATCTGAGACTTCGCGGGCCAATTTCTTGGCAAGTTCCCAAGCCTTCGGGCTGCTGATCCGATCCTTGATGCCATCGCAGGCATAAGAGAACTGGCAGCGATTGCGCTTGTGCTGGTTCTGGTAGACCACGCCGCAGATTGAATCAGGATAGGCCGGGTTCTTCACCCGATTGAGGACAACCTGAGCAACTGCGACCTGTCCTTCGACGCTCTCACCACGGGCCTCAAAATAGATCGCTTCCGCAAGGCACTTTTGTTCGCGAGCAGACCCGGCTGACAAAGGCAGCGGCTTCTGAGCCCACCAGTGAGGGTTGTCGGGATCTTCTGGTGGGGGCAGTTCCTGTTCGTATTTTGGCGCGCCAAACAGGGCGTCAAAAGGTTCCTTGGTGTCCTGAACACTGTCTGGTGCATAGGCCGAGATCAGGGAAAAACTTGCAGCTGCCGCATTGCGGGCCATCATAACCTTCTGCAGGTCCAGAGGGCCGGCACCGCCATTTGCCTTTTCCTCATCAGATTGAGTGAATGGCTCAGGTTTGACGAAGGCAACCCTTGGCATCTCTTCTTTCTTCTTGTCATTGGAAAGAAGGCTGCGCATGGCGTAGACGTTCCCGGCAGCGCGGTCGACCATTTTGCGATCCGGTGCCATGGAGATAAAGCGATCACCTTTCGAGGATCGGTTCACCCGCGTTTTCTCAGGTAGATCGACGGGCAGGCTCGATTTGACGATTTCGCCCAAGCCTTCAACATTCGCTGGTTTCATGTCCGAAACTGCGGATGTGATCGTCAATTGCATTTCATCTTTTGGAGAAGAGGCCGTATTTGCCTGCATCGGATAGCGCGCCGGGATAGATACCGTGAAGGTGGCTGGCTCCAGTGCAAGGGCCCAACGCGGCGCTTCCGCCTTTTGAGAGGACAGCAAATCAATGATGTCCTGATTCTGGGTCGCGGTGGTCAAGAGTGCAAAAGCCACCGGGCTACAGGCCAGCGTCCGCTTGATGCGTTTCCAGCGAACAGATTGCGGGGCAGGGCGGGTTGAATCTGGCGAAGAGGTATGCCGTTTCCGGCTCTGTTTTTGGCCAAACATACGCAGCCACTCCAACTCGTCACGCAAGCCCGAATTCGGGCAGAAAAAACATGGTTAACACCAAGTAAAAGGTGTTTGCTGAGTTGATTGTGGCTCTTTAACCTTGAAAGTTAGTTAATAAGCTTGAAAAGCGCAAAAAACTGCAAATTTTGACAAAAGTAAAAACGCGATATGGTTAAGAATAACCGGGTTGCCGGCTACCTACTCGTAAACCTGGAGCTGGCCTTTCGCTCAACAGAGCACGCTTAAATCGAAACAGGGCTGCCGGACGTCCGCCTGTGGCCGTGGATGTTGCACCGGTCGGTTCAACCAGTTCCGCATTTTCGACAAGGCGTCGAAAGTTTTGTTTATGCAGATGATGACCGGAAATGGCTTCTACGCACCGCTGAAGTTCCGTCAAAGTGAAAGTGTCTGCCATCATCTCAAAGACCACGGGACGGTATTTCAGTTTCGCCCGCAAACGTGAAAGCGCAGTGGCGAGGATTCTCCGGTGATCATATTTCATTGGCCGACCGAGAGTGGGCAAGTCTGTACGAGCCAGTGCTGCGGGGCGGCCGTCCTGAAGGGCTTCTGATAGAAGTCCGGCTTCATAAAGCAGTTCATAACGCTCAAGGGCCCGTTCTTCGTCCCAGTTGGGGGGTGTCGCAGTGCCAAATGCTAGAGCGATGCGTTCTTCTCGGCCAAGGGCCCGGGGCGGCGTACCTTCGGGAGGAGGTTCTTTCGCCCAGGCCTCAAGGGCTGGCAGGATGTCCCGGTCTACAATCAACGGACGGCCTTTTCGCCAGTCTTCCCACGGGAAATAATCATACCAAGAACGCCACTTTGAATGATGGTGGGCAAGAACATCTTCTGAACCGGGGGTCTGCCGACTGAGAGCCAAATACCCCACGGAAACGATATGCGGTTCAGCATCGCCGCGGACCCGGTGCCGTCCCCGGTCGCCAAAGGTGTAGAGCTGTTCGATATAGCCCAGTCGCAGCGCCGTTTGTTCTTCCACCCAAGAGCGCAAGCCGATTTCAAAGGTTCGGTGCCTAAGGGGATCGAACAATCCAAAGGGTAGGCTATCTGCGCCTTCGCCATGTGGGTCCGCGACCTGAACAATCTGCGGCATATCGTGTCCGACGGAAACGATAACGGCATTCAAACCGATCTGTAGTGTTGCCGAACTGTCCATATACGTGACCCGCAGCTCCTGCGTTTTCTAGGGTGATCAATCCAGTGGCATATTGAAGGGCACGCCTTCATAGGCATTTGCACCGCGCCCGATGGTCCGAACTGCATCGATCATGCGGCCATCGCGTTTGAGCACCTTGTCGGCGAGTGTAACCAACCGTGTATTAGGGGTTGCAGACGGGGCCTGTTGACGCAAAAGGGCCGCGATTTCAAATTCATCTTTTTGCGGGTTCAGCGCACAGGTTGAGATGAAGGCTCCTGCCGTCGACCGGCTGATCCCGGCCCAGCAATGGATAATCAGGGGTGTTTTCTGATCCCAGGCTTCAACAAAACGGATCAGTTCGACAACATGTCCTTCTGTTGGCGGCGTCAGGCCTTCAACAGGCGCTGCGATGTCATTGAATCCCAAAAATAAGTGCTTATCGGCCTCAATCCCGTCCGGGGTTGGAACCTCCATCTCCGTATTGATCAAGGTGACCAGATGGGTTGCGCCGGTCTTTTGAACGGTTTCGGAGAGTTTTGAGAGAGAGCAAACGTAGAGCATCGACAGCCGCTGATTTGGAGTTTTGCGAATCGTAACCGGGCTATGAGCGCGCGTCACCCGTTATCAGCTGGCAGGCCGTGTCTTATGCCCAGCTTCACGCAGCTTTTCGATTTCCGCGAACCTGGCCAGAAAACGATCTTGCGCTTCGCGAACCGGTAAGGGATCAAGGCCCAGCCTGAACTCACCATTTGTGTTTGGCTGAAAACCGCGTGGTCGGCCAAAGATCCGACCGGCTTCCGTATCGTCAAACCCGGCCAACTCTACGGCCTCGAAAAAGGCACAGATCGTGTCGGCCCGCTTGGCCAGTTTTTTAACTGTTTGCGGGATTTCGGCAGGCAGTCCAAAGCGCAGGTGAATGGCACCTTGCAGGCGGCTTTCCACCGCTTTGTACGCTCCGCCCATCACTGCCTTGAAGGGCGAAATCATGTCTCCGATCACATATTCCGGCGCATCATGCAGCAGGACGGCCAATTGCCAGTCGGGAGAAAGATCAGGCTTCAACCGCCGGGCAATGTCCTCCACGATCAATGAATGCTCTGCAACTGAAAAGGCATTGTCGCCCATTGTCTGGCCGTTCCAGCGAGCGACCCGCGCAAGCCCATGGGCGATGTCGGAAATCTCCACATCCAGCGGGGATGGGTCCAGAAGGTCCAGACGGCGACCTGAGAGCATCCGCTGCCAGGCGCGCGGGGTTTGTTCTTTCGAAGAAGTCGGCATTGTGTCCGGCTTTAGGTTGGAATATCAGGTGTCAGAATCGGGCCAAGTAAAAGAGGCCCAATCCGGAATGGCAAGGTCAACCGCAACTCCGCCACAGGAAAAGGGTGTTTCATCAGACCGGTTGGCCACCACTTTGTCGAGGCGTGCAAGAGCAATACCTTTTGATGTTCCATTCTCCAGCTGGGTGCTGCTGGTCAGTTGGCCGACGCTGATATCGCCTGATAGGATATCGGTTCCTGCGTCTGGTAGTGCATTGTCGCTCGTGACCTGAATAAAGCGTTTGCGGGCGGTGCCGCGGTGATGAACGCGCGAGACCACCTCTTGTCCGACGTAGCACCCCTTGGAAAAGGATACGCCGTTGAGCGCGTCCATATCAGCGTCATGCGGAAAGATGCTGGAATAGTCAAAGTCAGTCAGGCTTTCCGGAACACCGAGGGAAATGCGGTGGGCCGCATAAGTTGCGTGATCTGCCTCCGTAGCGCTTGCGCTTTCAAGGCTGGCTTTAATTTCGTCGGCCTTGCCATAAAGGCGCTGACCCAGCGCTGCTACTCTTGGATCCAGCCATGAGGCGGCAGCTTCACAGTCAATCTCAGCTTCCCCCCAAACCGCAAACACTGAATGGGTTTCGGAGATGTCTTCAATGTCGACTTTCGCGCGAAGACGATAAAACGTCAGGCGTTTGATGAAATCGGCAACTGTTTGGCGCGGGGTGTCCAACAAGTACGAGCCATCTTGCGCGAAAATGAGGAAGTCGAACAGGATTTTGCCTTGCGGGGTCAACAGTGCCCCAAACCCGCTACCCGCCTCATCAATCTTGTCCATGTCTGCGGTAATCAGGTTTTGCAGGAAGTGATGAACATCCTCGCCTGAGACGCGAACAACGCTCCGTTCAGTCAGGTGTGCAAAGGTGGCTCCGTGCATGGGTCTTTCCATTTCTGCAACTAGGATGGTTCCATGGCACATAAGGCTTGAAAAACCTCAGGGCAAGCGTCTTGGCCTCCGGTTTTACTGGCCCTGTCGAACTTGCCCGCGTATAAGCCGCGCAGAACCTCACGAGAAGGCGGAGACACGCAATGGCACAAACCTACGATCTCATCCTCAAAGGCGGCACGGTCGTCAATCAGGACGGTGAAGGACAACGCGACGTGGCTGTACGAGATGGCCGGATCGTCGCCCTCGGTCAGTTCGACGCCTCTCAGGCTGGCAAGGTGATTGACTGCCCCGGACTGCATGTTCTGCCGGGTGTGATCGACAGTCAGGTGCATTTCCGCGAGCCAGGTATTGATCACAAGGAAGACCTTGAAAGCGGCTCTCGCGCTGCAGTTATGGGTGGTGTGACCAGCGTTTTTGAAATGCCGAACACCAATCCGCTGACGACCACTGCCGAAACACTGGCAGACAAGGTGTCGCGCGCGCATCACCGCATGCATTGCGATTTTGCCTTCTGGGTTGGCGGGACGCGCGAGAATGTGAAGGATATTCCCGAGTTAGAACGCCTGCCGGCAGCTGCTGGCATCAAGGTCTTCATGGGCTCGTCCACCGGTGATCTCTTGGTGGAAGATGATCAGGGCGTGCGCGATATCCTGTCTTTTACCCGCCGTCGTGCGGCCTTTCACTCAGAAGACGAATTCCGCCTGAGAGAGCGTGCCGATCTTCGCGTTGAAAATGATCCCCGGTCCCATCCGGTTTGGCGTGATGAGGAAGCAGCTCTGAAGTGTACCAAGCGGCTTGTTTCTATTGCTCGCGACGTTGGAGCCAAGATCCACATTCTTCACCTTTCAACGGCTGAAGAAGTTGATTATCTGGTTGATCACAAGGACGTTGCCTCCATTGAGGCGACCCCTCATCACCTGACCTTGACCGATGAAGCTTATGAGCGTCTTGGCACGCTTGTTCAAATGAACCCTCCGGTTCGCGCTGCACATCATGGTGAGCGGCTCTGGTACGGTCTGGACCAAGGAATTCTGGATATTCTGGGGTCTGACCACGCACCGCATTTGCTGGAAGAAAAGCAACAACCCTATCCAAAGTCGCCCTCTGGCATGACCGGCGTTCAAACACTTGTTCCGATCATGTTGGATCACGTCAATGCCGGAAAACTGTCGCTTGCCCGCTTTGTCGACATGACCAGCGCTGGCCCGGCGCGTTTGTTCCAGACAGCGCGCAAGGGACGGATTGCCGTCGGTTATGACGCTGACTTCACAGTGGTCGACATGAAGAAGACCAAGACCATCACAAATGACTGGATTGCTTCCAAATGTGGTTGGACGCCTTATGATGGCAAAACCGTCACAGGTTGGGCCGTTGGAACAATCGTGCGTGGCAACCAGATCATGTGGGACGAGGAGCTAACCATGCCTTCTCAAGGCGAGGCGGTTCTGTTTCAGGACGGTTTGCCGCGCAGCTAATTGCTACATTGATCAATCCAACGCTTTTGTGCGTTCGCTGGGGTGTGTCATGCCCCAGCTGACGTGGTTCCATAAGCGCTCGTGAAGAAAAAATGTAACAAAGCCAAGCGAGCAAGACGATACAGCCAGTGTTATTGCTGCAACAACAGACCCCGTGTGTGGGTAGCTCAGTATCGTCATTGTGAACACTCCGACCCCCTGCCAGGTCACAGATTTCAGCAAAGTTCTTTTCGAAGTTTCCATTTTTGTACGCCGCATTTCCTAAAAGGTTGGGTAGGTGATAGCGCGGGCGACTGGATCGCGGGAATAATGTAATTTATCTCCAAAAAATATCGTTTGATGATAATTATAAACAAACGGGAGAAAGTTAATGGATAAGAGGGAAAGGTCGGCATTATATCGTACTCGTCTGATAGAGGCGATGGAGCGTCGAGGCCTCAGTAAAAGCGCATTGGCTCGTCAATGCGGGGTGGATCGTTCTACGATTGCTCAGATTCTGTCCGAAGATGACGGACGGTTACCAAATGCTCATCTAGCTGCAGAATGCGCTATGGCTCTTTCCGTTAGTTCCGATTGGTTGCTTGGATTGAGCGATCGGAGCGAAACCACAGCTGACCTTCTGGAATCTTCCTTTCGTGTAACTGAAGCGGACCAGACCTTTGCGGACATTCAGATTGAAGAATGGCATCGCGAAGCGGCGGGCTACAAGATCCGCTATGTACCGTCCACAATTCCGGAGATCCTAAAGACTGACACCGTGCTGGAGTACGAGTACACCCAGTTTCTCGACAAAACCCCGGCACAAGCCGTTACGGCCATGCGAGCGAGGGAAAACTGGCTTATGCGGCCTGGGTCTGACTACGAAATCTGCTGCTCGATTCAGCAGATCAGAGATCTGGCCACAGGTGAGGGCTACTGGAAGGAACTACCTGGACAGGCACGAATGGAGCAGCTAGAGATGATGGCTGAGCGTTGCGAAAAGCTCTATCCGTCGCTGCGGCTCTATTTTTGGGATCCAAAGCGCGTTTATTCGGCTCCGGTCACGATTTTCGGCCCCTTATTGGCTGTCGTCTACATCGGACAGCACTATCTCGTATTCAGGGAAAAACGTCAGGTCGAAGCACTGACACGACACTTCGATCAACTGGTTCGTGATTGCGGTGTTGATGCTCGAAGCGCAGCTGATGCTATCACAAGGTTACTCTCTGAATTTGCTTTAAATCGCAGCGCGCCGGACAACGTGACTTGAGCTATTCAGCTCTGGTTCATAAAACCTTAGTGAAAATCTCATTGGCAAAGGTTTCGGTAACCTTGTCCAATAACCCAAAATACAGAAGTCCGGGGTAAGCTTTCATTCTGGATAAATGGACGGTTTGGGTTCAGGTTCCTTGGGGTGGGTGATTGGTAATGAGTACGGAAACCTCTTTGACTTCACGGTTTTTGCGCAAGACAACAGGCAAGCTTTTGCTCTTGGGTGCAGTCAGTCTGGCCTTTTTGGCACCTGCGCACGCCGCACCTTTGCCGACGCTTGAGGAGGTCAAATCCAAATCCGAGCAGAAATCCGACGTTGCTCCGTCTCCGAATGATCCGCTGCATATGGTCGTCTCACTCGATGAGCAAAAACTGAGCGTTTATCGCGGCGCTAATCTTGTTGAGGTGACCCCAATTTCGTCCGGCAAGAAGGGGCATTCAACGCCAACGGGCGTCTTTTCCATTTTGGAAAAGCGCAAACGCCACTTTTCCAATCTCTATGACAATGCGCCGATGCCCTATATGCAGCGCCTGACCTGGTCCGGCATTGCCCTGCATGAAGGGCGTTTGCCGGGGTATCCTGCCTCTCACGGTTGTGTGCGGTTGCCGCGCGAATTTGCCAAGAACCTCTATTCGCAAACCAGTCGCGGCCATCATGTGGTTGTCACCAAAGAATTGGTCAAGCCGACACAAGTCCGACATCGCGGGCTGATCCAGCCGGGGGATTATCGCACGACGGTTGCAAGTCTTTCTGAAAGCGAAAGCGTGCAGCAACCCTTGCGCGGCGCACTGGACGACAGTTCGACTGCCAACGCGGCGGCGCAGCTGCAAATTCCGGAAAACCCGCATTTTGACAAGCCTCTGCGCATGATCGTGACGCTGGACAGCAAGCATCAACACGCCCGCACGCTTCAAAAGCTCTTGAATGAAATGGGGTACAATGCTGGCCCAGTCGATGGCGTCATCGGGCGCAAAACACGGGCTGCCATGCGCCTCTATCAGGAAGAGGCTGATCTGCCGATCTCCGACGAGCTCACGCCCGCATTCTTGAACCACCTCTACAGTGAGGTCGGGTATGAGAACGTGCCAAATGCGACCATTCGGGTGCGCCGCAAGTTTCGGGACATCTATCAAGCTCCGGTGTTTGTGAAAGATCCGGAAGCGGACATCGGAACACATGTCTTCACGGCTCTGGACTTTGAGCAAGGTGATCTGTCTGTGGACTGGATTGCGCTGCCTGCAGAAGGTGATCGCGGTGGACGTCCGGAAAAGGTGCTGGACAGACTGGTCATGCCTAAAGACGTTCGGGAGCGGCTGTCCAAAATGCTCACTCCCGGCAGCTCGCTGATTATAACGGATCGCAGTTACGCCCGGAACACTGGGCTGGGAACCGATTTTGTGGTGGTCACCCGCTGATCGCGCGGCAATTCATCTAATGACTACAATAAGGCCTCGAACCAATCGGGGCCTTTTTTATTGCCTGAATAATGTGACGAACTATGCCGGAAAGGCCCGGGCGTCACCAAACTGTCGTCACAGTCCCGTATCGCATCTCCTTAGCAAGTTAAGATTTTGAATCGGAGGGGATGATGGCGAATAGCACTCTGACAGCATCGAAGGCGCGTTTGCAAAACGCGGTACACCGGTCAAGCGCAACCTCGCGCGATGGAATGCTGGAGCGCCTCTTCACCTTTGCCTTCAAGGGGCTGGTTTACCCGCAAATCTGGGAAGATCCAGAAGTGGACATGAAGGCGCTGCGCCTGAAGGAAGACAGCCGTATGGTGACGATCGCCTCAGGCGGCTGCAATGTCATGTCCTACCTCACGGCCAACCCGGCGCAGATCACAGCTGTTGACCTTAACCGGGCGCATGTCGCCCTTGGCCGGCTCAAACTGACAGCAGCGAAAAACCTGCCAAACTACGATACATTCTACCGGTTCTTTGGCGAAGCGGACGAAAAGGCCAACATCGCAGCCTATGAGCGCTTTTTGGCAGAACAACTTGATCCGGACACTCGGTCTTACTGGGAAGGGCGAAGCTTCTCAGGGTGGGGGCGCAAACGAATTACCCTTTTCTCGCGCGATCTCTACCACCATGGCTTGCTGGGCTATTTCATTGGCATCGGTCACTTCATCGCTCGCATGTATGGCATTGACCCCAAGCACATGGTGCGCGCCAAGACGCTTGAGGAACAGCGCAGCTACTTTGATACGGCTTTGGCACCGTTGTTCGACAAGCGTCTCGTGCGCTGGGCAACGTCCAAGAAGATGTCTCTCTACGGTCTTGGCATTCCGCCTGCGCAGTATGATGCGCTTGTCTCTGCCAATGCCGATGGGGATATGTCTGCCGTGCTGCGACAGCGCCTTGAAAAGCTGGCCTGCGATTTTTCTATTCAGGACAACTATTTTGCCTGGCAGGCCTTCAGCCGCGGATATGCACCGCGTGAAGAAACTTCAGGTCCAGCTGGTCCTCTGCCGCCCTATTTGAAGCGGCAGCATTTTGAGACTATTCGAGCGAGGGCAGGACGGGTTCGGGTTCTCAATCGGAACTTCACAGAGCATCTGCAACATGAAGCAGACAACAGTCTGGATGCTTATGTGCTGCTGGATGCTCAGGACTGGATGACAGACGCACAATTGAACGCGTTATGGTCTGAAATCACACGAACAGCGCGTCCTGGTGCGCGGGTAATCTTCCGCACGGCCGCAGAGCCGACCTTGTTACCCGGGCGTGTGGCCGACGAGACACTGGATCAGTGGACTTATGAAGAAGACGAAAGCCTGGAGCTTGGTCGCAAGGACCGGTCTTCGATTTACGGCGGCTTCCATCTTTACGTCTACAACGGATAAGCCATGACTGCGGGAACAGACACCGCCGGGTTGATGGATGCCATCTATCAGAACCAGCGCTATTTTTATGATCTGACGCGCAAATATTATCTTCTAGGCCGCGACCATCTGATCAATCAGCTGGATGTGCCAGAGGGCGGCACTGTTCTGGAGCTTGGCTGTGGAACCGGGCGGAACCTGATCGCGGCTGCCAAGAGATACCCGAGTGCGCAATTCTTCGGGCTCGATATTTCTGATCAAATGCTGGCAACGGCGAGGAAGAACATCGAAAAGGCCGGATATAGCAACCGGATTAAACTGATACAGGGTGATGCATCCAACGCGCCTGCGGTTTCTGGCTTCGGGCCAGATGCTTACAGTCGCGTGTTCTACTCCTATACCCTGTCCATGATGCCGATTTGGCGAGAGGCGCTTCAAACCGGCCTTGCTAATCTATCCGGTGAAGGCAAGATTTCGATTGTGGATTTTGGTCAGCAGGAGCGCTTGCCCAGCTGGTTTCGCGGCCTGTTGTTCAAGTGGTTGAATGGGTTCCACGTCACGCCACGTGCCGACCTGCAGTCGGAACTGTCATCTCTTGCCGAGGTACATTCAGCGGACTTGAAATTTGCACCGCTTTATCGCGGCTACGCTGTTTATGCAGAGCTGCGACGTAGATAGGTGCTCTTATTCTCCTGCAACGAAATAGTGGAGCGTTCCGTCCGGGCCGATCCCGACCCGATAAAACAGCCAAACGCCATTCAGTTCCATTTCAGCAAAGTCGCCCGATGTGACAATGCGGAACATTTCCACTTTTTGCTCTGGAGTGAGTTTGTGAAGCGTATAGCGGGCAAAATACGGCCAAACATACATTTCTTGAGCCGTGCCAACATCCACATGCACGAATCCGGCATCAAGAACATCTGCCAAGATTGCGAGCACCTCCCGGCCTTCCCCGTCTCCTGAGCTTTCCTTGATGAAGTCGATGGGATCATCAATGGCAACAAAGGAGAGCGTGGGCGGAACCTCGTTGCTTTCAAAGACCATGCGCAAACGCTCTGCATCGCCGCTGAGCGCCGCATCCATCAATTGCGAGCGCATTCTGGCAACCGGGCGCGGCAAAGCGCTGGTGTCGTACATGACCTCGGGTGCAGGGCCGGTGTCGAGCGGTTTGGCAGCCTTGAACTCTTCATCCGCCTTTTTGTTTTCGATTGTCTCGGATGGGGAAACAGAGCCGTCTTCCGATAGCTCTTGCGTTGGTATGATCGTTGTTGTCGGAACCTCAAGCGGCTTCACGCCCTTGTCGTCCAGCTGTGCGGGTTTGGCCATAGCGACAGCCACACCAAGGCCAATCAAAAAGGGTGCCGCCAATAACACGGATTTCATCAACGCAACTCCCAGTGCAACAAGCTATCGACGGCAGTGTTATACATGGTCATCACCGTGGTGCGACATTCAAATCCAAAACCGGGGAGTTTCTTGCCTGCCAGCTGAAGGCCCGTTATCCAGAAGCCTTTCTTCAGGGTGCCTCAAACAAAGGATGGCCGCGTGACGCTGTTGGAATACGCTCTTATAGGGTTCGTCATCGGAATTCTTACCACAGCTCCGGTTGGGCCGGTTAACGTCATGGCCATCCAGCATGCAGCTCAGCAAGGTATTCGCAATGGGCTAACTGTCGGACTGGGCGCAGTCCTCGCAGATGTCATATACGCCTCGGTCGCCGTTTTTGGCGTATCTGCCGTTACCACTTTTTTGGACAGCCAATTTGACCTGATCCGGATCGTCGGCGGGTTGGTCTTGATCCTTTTCGGTCTCAAGGTGTTTGCCACGCACCCTCATTTGACCAGTGACACGGACGGTGCAGACACTCCGGCTCCGAAAGTTGGAGGCGATATGGCTGTCGCGTTCTTTATGGTGCTGACCAATCCAGGAGCCGCTTTTGGGTTTGTCGCCATCATGGGCGCACTTGGAGAGTGGCGACCGGCGCACGGCGATCATGTGGGTGCAGCTGTAATGGTTATTGGTGTTGCGCTCGGCGCGACATCATGGTGGGCAGGATTATCCGCGCTAGTCGCGCGCTTTAAGGACAAGATCAATGACGCATGGCTGGACCGAGCAAACCGAATTGCCGGTACCATTCTGATCTGCTTCGGTGTCGCGATCTATGTCGATCTGGTGTTTGGGATGGTTTAACAGACACATTGGAAGCCAGATATCCGACTTCCCAGAAAAGCTGCGGAGAGCTTTTACTGCAGGACACGGTTTACGGTGTAATCACCGCGCGCGATCCGCTCAGGCAGGCCTTCAGCCAGTTTTGCCACAGCGTCTTCACCATATGTAGACACAAGATCGGCAAGGGCTGTGAACATGGCCGCATGGGCCACCGCGTCAGGGTCAACGCCATTGGCAACAGCTTCAGCCCAGGCATCAGAAATAAACCCGAGAGCAGCGCGCCGAATGTCTTCATCTTCCGCGTATTCTACTTCAGTGACAAAGTCACCATACTCATCGTTTGTCATTCGCTTCCTTACCGGTCGTAAAAGACACGCATTGACTTACGGGATTGCAAATCAGTTGCATCCGAATCTCATGGCTAAACTTTAGCCGCGCGAACGACGCACGCATAGCGAATATGAAAACAATCTTAACACCAACCCACAGAATAGATTGTAATCGTTAACTATTGGGTAAGGGCTAACGTCGGGTCCGTGGGGATTAACGGCTATAGCGACTTGTCACGTTGGAAATAATTGCATCACCTTCCTCCACATACTGTCTCATTGCGAGACGGGCCGAAGGTGTGCAGTCACGATAAATAGCGGAAAATCCGCGATATCCTTGGTTGAAACGCTCAATGTATCGGCGGCGGCGTTTTTCGTCTTCCGTCTCGGATTCCAACAGGTCTTCCATTTGCGTGCGCCAGGAGGGTGTGTCTTCGCCGCCGCAAAGCGGGCGCAAGAAGTGGAGCGCTCCAAGGATTTCTGAAAGGCGCATGAGGTCCTTTTCATAAGGTGGTCCTTCAATCGCGCGGCTTTGCGCAAACGAAGTTTGCCCCCATCCCAGAAGGCAAATGACAAATCCGAGGCTTAAGACAAGGCTGCGAATGGTGCTGATCCCTGTGATATCAAGTTATTGCGGTCACCCGAAAAGCCATTAGCACAATTTGGGTGCATATGCCGAGTTAAGCTGTCTTGAACAAAGCCTATAGAAACCTTCGGATGCGTTCCGGCGTGCCCGGCGTGCAGTAGAGGGCATCCAGTTCATCAGCGCTCATCCATTTCGCATCTTTGGCGTCATCAGCAGCACAAACCTTTGTTTCGGAGCTGGAGGCACGGAAAACACACAGGACGTAATGGGTCAGAACCTTTCCTTCGTCATCGTGCTGAATGCTGTCAAACACTTCAATCGGTTGATCTTGCATTGTGACAGCCAGACCAGTTTCTTCCTGGAGTTCTCGTTCTGCGGCATGCTTGAGCGGTTCACCAACATCTACCAGGCCACCTGGAAGGCTCCAGGCGCCTTGGTAAGGCGGTTTGGAGCGTTGGATCAGAAGCGCTTTTGTGCCTGTTGTGACAAGGACACTGACCGCGAGCAGGGGGACGGGCGGATAGGAACGGGAGACACTCATGACAATCCGCTTTCTTGCGAGCCGGGGATTGCGTGAGAGTAACGATTCGAGTGCCAAAACGGAAATGGCGTCAGGCGAACATTGCGTCGATTTCAGCTTGTGCAGCTTCGCCTTCCTTGGCAACCGGATCTGGCGTGATCTTGCCATGAATAATACCGGCAGCTTCCGAGATCAGCGGGCGGATCTGGGAAATGGAGTTTTCTGCCACCATGGCGGCAACGTCAGCCGGGTTTAAAGACGTCTCGATGGTTTCCTGCGCTAGAATCACACATCGATTGATCTGAGAGGCGACGTCTTCTAGTTTGGAGCGAAGTTCGTCCGGAGCCGCGTTGTAGGCCATGACGGCCAGCTGTTTTTCGGCAAAAACAGATTGCATGAAGTGTTGCTCATAGCTGAGCGGTTTCCACTCCAGAACGTCTTCGGCACAATCGGGCATATCGGGAAGCATTTCCAACAGCATCATCACTTCGTTGAAGTGATTCAAATAGTCGGTCGCAAGCCCCGTTGACGGGTTGATATTGGCACTTTCCAGCCGATCAGCGGCCAATGGGCCGTCGCCTAGAACTGGAGTGTCAACACTCATAAGCTACCCCTACCGAATTTGCCTATCCTATTTGGTATAGTATTGTTTCGTTTCCAATTGCCTAACTTTTGCGTAGAAACACGCAATCGCAATTCTGTCACTGCAGTTTTGGATATACAGAAAAGCAATTGATGAAGGCCTATTCTGATTTTTTACGCTATCTGCCTTCAAATATGAGAGTTTGATCGTGTTTGTTAAGTAGGTTGCAAGATTTTGGTTATGAAACCTTTGGAGAGCTTGGAATGCCGTTAGTGAGGTGTGTTTGATGTGTGGTCGGTTTAGCCTCACGGCTTCACCTGACGAGGTGAAGGCACTGTTCGATTACATAGAAATGCCTAACTTTCCGGCGCGCCACAATATTGCTCCAACACAGCCGATCGCGACAGTTTGCAGGGACAGCGGTCAGCGCAGGTTTCGGCTCATGCGCTGGGGATTGATCCCGTCATGGGTCAAAGATCCCTCGAGCTTTACACTTTTGATCAATGCGCGAAGTGAAACGGCGGCAGCCAAGCCGTCGTTTCGGGCCTCCATGCGTCACCACAGATGCCTTGTTCCTGCGTCGGGTTTTTATGAATGGCGCCGAACTCCGGAAGGCAAGCAACCCTTCTGGATTGTGCCAGCCGATGGCGGGATCATGGCTATGGCTGGTTTGTGGAACACATGGTCGGACCCTGACGGCGGTGACATGGATACTGCCGCGCTTTTAACCACGCAGGCCAATGCGGCGATCTCAGAAATTCACCATCGCATGCCTGTCATTATAAAGCCGGAGCATTTTGACGACTGGTTGGATACCGGCAATGTGATGGTCAAGGACGTTATGCCTCTGATGAACCCGATAGAGGGTGATTATCTAACGGCTGTGCCGGTGTCAGACCGCGTGAATAAGGTGGCGAACGATGATGCTGACCTGCAGGTGAAGGTTGCGGTCTCTGAAGCTTCTGCGACTTCTGGCGTCTCTGCCTCACACAATCCGGCTAAATCAGACCAACTGGATTTATTTTAAGATCGCACAGAAAAGTCTAGCTTTGGCTGTGCACAGCGCCTAAGAGCAGCAGAGATATGATAAACAGGCAGTGCCCATGAACCAGGAAACCGAAGACGCGTTGGCAGATGCCTATAACGCTGGACTTGATCTCGAAAAGTCCGGTGATCTTGACGGTGCAGAGCAAGCCTATCGCCGCGCGTTGGAGTTGGATAGCGCCGACCCAGCGGGCGTAAGCATTCGTTTGGCGGCTATGGGTCGGGACCCCTCACCGCAGAAAATGCCGGATGCCTATGTGTCGACCTTGTTCGATCAGCATGCTGATGTGTTTGACGAGATTCTGGTCGACCAGCTGGGCTATTGTGTGCCGCTACTGGTCCGCGAAGCCTTGCGTGAACTCAATCTCGAACAGTTCGACAGATTGCTTGATCTGGGCTGCGGAACTGGACTTTCAGGTGTCGCCTTGAGCGATTGCACCTCTCACCGGATGGGCGTTGATTTATCGGAAAAGATTGTCGAGCTGGCTTTCGACCGACAGGTTTATGATGATCTTTATGTCGGAGAAGCAGTCGAATTTCTTGAAGAGTTTGAAGAAGGCGATGAAAGCCGCCCAACTTGGTCACTGATAACCGCGACCGATGTTCTACCCTATATCGGCAATGCCGATCCCTTGTTGGTTGGTGCCTCTGATCGGCTCGAGAAAGAAGGCGTATTTGCGTTTTCAACCGAAACACTTTCCGAAGCTGCGTCTGAAGGCGAGGGCTATAAGGTTGGAGACAAACGGCGTTTTGCACATACGCCCACCTACATTGCTGAGCGACTGGTGAGCGCCGGTTTCGAGGTGCTGTTGGAGCAAAAGATTACGGTTCGTCTGGAAGACGGAGACCCCGTACCAGGTCAGTTGGTCATTGCGCGAAAGCTCTGAACTTTAGACTAAATTCTCTGGATCGTGAGCCGAGCTGGTGGGGTCGAAGGAGTAGAGGGCGCTGGTGGATTGAGTGCCAGATACGGCCGTCCGCTGGAGGTTTTGGAGATCGAAACGCCGTTTTCATCAATCAGGCAGCTCACCTTACTTCGGAACACGGAACTGCCGGGCAGAGTTGACACATTAACTGGCGCGTCAAAATCGACCTCAATCCGGAAGATGTCGGATGTGGCGAGCTTTTGCAGCCTCTTCACGGTGCCGCTGATTTTTTGGTGAAGATACGTCCCGGTGACGCTGTAACCTTCCTTTGGCGGAAACGTTTGATGTTGAGATGCGTTATGGGCGGATACAGCCTCCCGGGTAAGTCGACACAGAACATCCAGCATATCCTCTTCCGTTGGGCTGTGGCGTTTTTGAGCCACTGTAGTGGGAAGGGCGCGGCGCAGGCGGCGAGCTCGCGCAGCCAGTTCGACAATGTCTGCCATCGATTCAAACTCTTGAAATGAAGTGTTCCTGGGTGTCGGCCAAGCCCGCCAAGGCCTTTCCGAATTGGCTCCACATTACAGTTCTGGCTGACGGGGTAACGAAGCAAATACCGGTTATTCAATTTTCCTTTTTGAGGAAAAATCGGCATTTGGAGTCGACTCTGAAAAGGTCATTGCCAGTCTGTTTTCTCAGAGCATGACCTCAATGAAAAAAGGGCCAGCAAATGAGCTGGCCCTCAGACTGCTGACAAAGGATAGCTTGCAATTGCGTCCCATATTGCCCGACTCATTTGGTCAGAGGGCCGTTGTGAGCCCAACTTGACCGATGCTGCACGCCGAACGAATGTCAGCTCTCGGTCTGCTGGAAGAGTTAGGTTGCCAACAAAGATACCACATCAGTCGCGAGGTGCTCGCTTCGAACCAGCGAACCGTGGCACGGGATGATCATCGTGGGTTCATCTGCTGCAGAACGATCCCGTAGCCACGCGGCATAGGCAACTTTGTCTTTGATCCCATAAGTGGGGAACGTGCCCAGCATTTCGACCGTCCGCCCGACATGGCCCACTTTGCCCTTGGTGCCTGCGAAGCTGTCGCAAACGATCCACAGGCGTTCCTGCTTGGCCATGGCGACCAGCCAAACTTCTCCGGTTTTTAGCCCGGCGGGTTCGGCAAAGTTGCAACCATCAGGGAGCAAAGTTTCCAACTGTTCCAGTGCTTCGAAGGTCAACCCCGTCTGTTTTTCAAGGCGCGGCCGCGCGTTGTCGGAACAGACGATTTTCGCCTTTGGAAAGGCGTCCGCATATTCTTTGAGGCCTTTGTGATGATAGTGGTTGGGTGCGTGCACGTAGGCAACCTCACCAAGTGCCGCGAGGCTGGCTTTGGCCTCTTCGCCCAGACCCAGAACAGGGCTGTAAAGGCAGAGCGTCCCGTCGCGCAACCTCAGCGCCGTGCAGCGCAGAGTTCCCTTTTGCGCCGACCAAATTCCCGGATAATTTGGGATCGGCGTAAAGGCAGATAGGTCTTTGCTCATTGGGCTGATGCCTCATCTCGGGCGGTGAACCACCACACGATCAGCGCGGCAACGACCATCTCGACCCACGCCATCGGAAGCGCGATGGCCAACACACCGGCGGGCGCCATGTTCATGTTGTAAAGACCTAACCAAAGGATCACGAAGACGGACATCCAGACACCGGTGCCGTACAATAAAGCGCGCATGGCTGAAGCTCCAAAGACTTTCATTGCCATCCACGACAGAAGCGTCGCCGTCAGGACAAGGATCGTGTCCCAAACACCCCAGATCATGAACACGGGAAGATTCATCGGGGCAACGTCCGGCACCAAGGGGAATGACACGCGCATCATCGGCATGACGAACGCGAAATAGCGAAAGACCTCGGAGGCATTGATCCAAATGAAGTTGACGATGAGCGCCAAGGTGAACGGCGCTAAACGGCGGGTCGTTTCAGGGTTTTCGGCGATCATGCTCATTTTAGGTTGTCCGCTATCAGGGAGAGTAAGCTCTGGACGGCTTTACGCAACACATCGCCGTCGCTGACGGTGCGCGACTTTGTCCAAAGACCATTGGTGAAGATGACCATCACGTCGGCCAGTTCATGGGCTCTATGTAAATCAAGTTCAGGTGCAGCGTTTTGCAGTACCGACACAAACCCCTGCCGCAGCCGGTCATTGTGCCGAGCAACTTCTGCCATCACGTCAGGGTCGCCGGGAGCAACTTCCGAGGCTGAATTAGCGACAAAGCACCCCGGTCCCGGCAGACCTACGCTTTCGCCCAAAGAGATTTGCCGTTCGAAATAGTCCGACACGCTTTGCAGGGTCGCATCGGGGGCTTCCACTACTTCAAAGGCGGGGGTCACAACACTTTGCTGATACGTGTCAAAGCAAGCCAAAAACAGAGCCTTTTTGCCGCCAAAGCTATTGTAAATTCCGTGACGGCTGACACCCGTTGCTTTGACCAGATCATCCATCGACGAGGCATGGAAGCCATTTACCCAGAAATGCTGGAGTGCGCGGTCGGAAAGCTGTTCAGAAGTGAAAGACGTCGTGCGTGGCATGTTCAATGCCTAACAGAACAATCATTCTGTTACAAGCAGACATTCGCACAAGCGCAGCAAACGGCAGCGAAGTCCGCACACGGGCCATTTGTGTCTTCCCTTGTTTTGCTTGATCCACGTGGCTTCACCTGATTCAGTTGGGTCATGTTAAAACGTCCCACTTCCCACCAGACCGAGCTTGAGATGGTCACGCTTGAAAGTCTGGTTCCCGCTGATCACCTGCTGCGCAAGGTGGATGCGGCGATTGATTTTGGCTTCATTCGCGATCTGACTGAGGGCTTGTATTGCCCTGACAATGGCCGCCCGCCAATTGCGCCCGAAGTTTTGTTCAAGGCCCTTTTTATTGGCTATCTGTTTGGCATTCGTTCGGAACGACAATTGATGCGTGAGATCGAGGTGAACGTCGCCTACCGTTGGTTCCTAGGGCTGCGCCTGACGGACAAGGTGTTTGACGCGTACACCTTCAGCCAGAACAGGCGGCGGCGCTTTGACGGCACCGACATTGCCCAGAACATCTTTGATCACATTGTAGAACAGGCCATGGCACAGGGGTTGGTAGATGGCTCCATTCTCTATACCGACAGCACCCATTTGAAAGCATCCGCCAACAAGGGGCGCTTTGATGTGGAGCTGGTCGCAAAGAGCCGTGCCGATTATTGGGATGCACTGGATGATGCCGTGAACGTTGACCGTGCTGCTCATGGAAAGAAACCGCTTAAGCCCAAGCCGCGTAAACCACAGATCAAGGAAACCAAGATCAGTCGGACTGATCCTGACGCAGGATATATGGTGCGAGATGGCAAGCCCAAGGGGTTCTTTTATCTCGATCACCGTACTGTAGACAGCAGGTACAACATCATCACCGACACCCACACGACAGCAGGCAATGTGCATGACAGCATTCCCTATCTGGGCAGGCTGGATCGCCAGAGAGAGCGGTTCGATCTGGATATCAAGGCCGTTGGCCTTGATGCGGGCTATGCCAGCGCGCCCATCGCCCAAGGGTTGGAAGAACGCGATGTATTGGGTGTGACGGGTTATCTTCGGCCCTCGGGCCGCAAGGGCATGATGCGCAAGCGTGAGTTCACTTATGATCCTGACGCAAATGTCTATCGCTGCCCTGAAGGGCAAGTCCTACCTTATGCGACCACAGATCGTGAGGGCTATCGCCATTACAAGAGCGATCCGTCCAAATGTAGAGATTGTCCGCTGCTCGCTTCTTGCACAACCAACCCCAAAGGGCAGAAGACACTCAGCCGCGATGTCTGGGCAGATGCACGGGAACGTACTGATGCACATCGCCTGACAGACTGGGGCAAGCGCCTTTACGCGCGACGAAAAGAAACCGTTGAGCGCTCATTTGCAGATGCCAAGCAGCTCTTCGGGCACCGATATGCCCGCTATCGAGGGCTCACAGGTGTCAAATGGCAATGCCTGCTCGCTGCAACCGCCCAGAACATCAAAAAGATCGCAACAATCATGGATGCGAGGCGTAAAACCAGCCCCGCATAACGGGTGGAGGCACACTCGCGTCCAAAATCCATCGCCAAATCGCCAGCCCAAAACAAAACCCCGCCAAAATATGACCGGGTTTGTCAGTGGTCTGAGGGCCAGCAAATGAGCTGGCCCTTTTCGAGTATATCTGATCCGCGGGGGTTAGGAGTGGGTCAGACGTTTGAGAAGGTCGATCTCTGCTGCAAGCCCGGCATCTGACTTCACCATCTTGTCGATCTTGCGAACCGCATGCAAAACCGTGGTGTGATCCCGATTACCAAAGCGTCGGCCGATTTCCGGCAGGGAGCGTCCGGTCATGACCTTTGCCAGATACATGGCGATCTGCCGCGGTTTGACGATCGTGTGGGCCCGGCAGGAGGACAGGAGATCATTCTTGGTCACGCTGTAGTGTTTGCAAACAACGTGCTGAATATCTTCAATCCGTACGGAGCGCACCTCAGTCGGCTTGACCAGATCATGCAGGGTCTTGTCTGCCAGTTCTTGCGTAATCGGCTGATTGGTCAGCTGATTGTGCGCAATCAGTCGATTGACCGCCCCTTCCAGATCCCGAGCAGATGACGTGACATTCCGGGCAATGTGGTCAACAACCGCTTCCGGAATATCAAAGGATGGATAGTGACGTTGCGCAATACTCACCCGCTTTTCGACGATGTTCTTGCGCAGCAGGTAGTCCGGATGCTGAATGCCAGCAACCACTCCATCAGCAAACCGCTTGCGCAAGGTGTCATCCAGCGTTGCCAGCTGCTCTGGCGGGCGGTCGGCTGCAACAATCACCTGCTTAGGGGAGTCCAGAAGCATGCGCAGGGTTTGACAGAATTCCTGCTGGTGCTGCTTCCCATGCAGCAGCTGGATGTCATCGATCAAGAGAAGATCGACAGAGTCCAGGGTCTGCTTGACCATGGTGAAGGAGCGTGTACGCAGGGCTGGGACCAGATGGTACATGAAGTACTCTGCTGTCACATAAAGTACCTTGCGTCCGGCGGCTCGGGCCTCTGCTGCCGCTGCATGGAGCAGGTGGGATTTGCCGATCCCGATTCCGGAGTGAATGAACAGAAGGTCCAGCGTGCTTGATTGGTCATTCGCCATCTGACGAACGGCGCTGAAGGCCAGACCATTGGAATTTCCTTCCACGAATGTGTCGAAGGTCTGGTTCGGGTTAACCGCTGCGCCCTGCAAAAACTGCAAGGGAAGGTCAGACATTCCCGACCCCATATCCCCGCGAAGGGCCTTGGTCAGGGCAGGGATCGCATGGCGCCCGACATTTGGCTTGGACGCGCGATAATTGAGGTTTGAGGCTGACAGCTGCCTGCTCGGATCCATGGTCCCGACAGCGCGCGGCCGCATGGCCCCACGGACTGTTAGTTCGATCCGATCAATACTCTCGCCCTCTTTCTTCCAGAGGCTGACAATTCTGTCTTTGTAATGAAGTTGAATCCAGTTTTTCAGAAAGCGTGTAGGCACTGAAAGGCGGACAATCTTATCCCCTTCTTCTTCCAGCATGACACGTCCGAACCAGTTGGAGAATACATCCTCTCCAAGCTCAGCTCTCAGCTGTGTCTTTACACTTTCCCATCGATTTGTTCCACGTGCACCGTGAACATGCATTTTCGCCTCCTATGGAAGGAGCGGCCAAATACACCCGCTTTTGCTGCGTTTAAGAGCCGGCGGATTTTTTATATGCCGTGCTCTGACTCATTTCCCGCGATTGCGAGACCGGCTCAACACAAACCGGACACATGAGGTGGCAACCATTTCACAAGTTGCATTGTTATGTTTTTCTTAGCGGCGTTTCGACACTTCACTATGGGGGTGAATTATTGTGTCTTTTGCCGAAACTAATTGTCCTCCTGTTGCGCCAAGTTTCGTAAGGTTCACCACTGGAAGTTTTTTCCTGTGGATTTGGTCCGCCATTAACGAGTGTTAACGAACTTTCTAAATCTTGGCGCTTTTTAACTTATTTTTCAAAAAAAAATTAATGCATTTGCTGAAATGGAATGCGTTTTCTCGAAAACCACCCAAGATTACTTGGCATTTGTAGCGAGTTATCAGGATTAATTTTCATTAGGGAAGGTTACCCAGAGGACGAAAACAGGCGGTGCGAGATAAAATATCTGCGGAAAAAGTATCTCGAACTGGAAAGTCGCAATTTTGCCCCAAAGCGATTCAGTGACGATTTTCGTGCCTAGAAAACAAAATAGCCCCGATGAAACCATCGGGGCCATTGTCAGATGGAGCTTTTGAGCGCGAGGTTTCGGCGAGCCTCACTTCCGAACTGGCAGAACACGCTCCGGGTTTAGGAGCCCTTTCGGGTCCAGCGCCGATTTGATCCGCCACATCATGTCCAACTCGATATCGCTTTTGACGTCATTCAGCAGGTCACGCTTCAAACGACCAATGCCATGTTCTGCGGAGATGGAACCGTTGAGGTCTGCCACGATGCCATGGACGATTTCGTTCATTTCATCCCACTTTTTCAGGTATGCGGCTTTATCCGCGCCGACCGGCTGGCTGACGTTGAAATGAATATTGCCATCTCCCAGATGCCCAAACGGAATAGGGCGACACCCTGGGACAAACTCCTCCACTGCGGCCATTGCCTGATTGAGAAACACCGGGATCGAGGCAACAGGCACGGACACGTCGTGCTTGATAGAACCACCTTCCGCCTTTTGCACTTCAGACAAACCATGGCGCAAATGCCAGAAATCCTGAACCTGGCTTATGTTTTGGGCAAGGGCACCATCTTCCACCAACTCGGCCTCAAATGCCTCGCCCAAAATCGCCTCAAGCAGATCGCGGATTTCAAAAGCTTCTGATCCACTGGAAAGTTCCATCAAGACATACCAAGCATGTTCACCTTCAAGTGGGTCACGCGCTCCATCTAGATGGCGGAGGCAGAATTCAATTCCCGCACGTGGCATGAGTTCAAATCCAGTGAGAACCGGACCTGCCTGTGCCTTGGCAATTGAAAAGAGACTCAGCGCTGCTTCAGGTGTGGGAAGTCCAACAAAGGCTGCTTCCAGCTTCTTCGGCTTTGGAAATAGCTTCAATGAGGCGGCTGTAATAATCCCCAGTGTGCCTTCCGCTCCGATAAACAATTGTTTCAAATCATAACCGGTATTGTCTTTTCGAAGGGTGCGCAAACCGTTCCAAATCTCTCCGGTTGGAAGCACAACTTCCAGGCCAAGAACCTGATCCCGTGTGTTGCCATAGGACAGGACAGCGGTACCGCCCGCATTTGTGGAGATGTTTCCTCCGATCTGACACGATCCCTGTGCCCCAAGGGAAAGCGGGAACAGGCGGTCTACCTTTTCGGCCTCATTTTGCAGCGTCTCAAGAATGACACCGGACTCCACCGTAATGGTAAAGCCATCTGGATCAACGTCCCGTACCTTGTTCATGCGCGACAGGGAAAGGACGATCTCATCGCCGGAATTCTGCGGGATTTGCCCTCCAACAAGGCCGGTGTTACCCCCCTGCGGTACAATGCGCAGATCATTCTCATATGCATAAGACATGACTGCGCTGACCTCTTCGGTTGAGCCCGGTCGCAGCACCATCGGGGTCACGCCCTGATAAAGGTCTCGCCACTCCACCAGGTAAGGGGCTTTATCATCCGGGGTGGTCAGGACGTTCGCGGCACCGATCAGTTTGGTAAAATGCGCGGCTTGGTCGTTTCGCTCCATGAGCACAGTTCCTCAGCAAAGCTTGGATCAAAATCGGCGCCAACATAGGCGGTGAATTGCGGCTCGTCGATGGGGCTTTGAGCTAACCACAGTCTTGAAGCTCATGGGGCGCTGTGCCATAGGAAGCCAGCCCGTTCGGGCGATATCGAAATTCCTGGAGAAGACTATGGTGGAAACGCGCGGATTGATGAACGGCAAACGCGGATTGATCATGGGCGTTGCGAACAAGAAGTCCATCGCCTGGGGAATCGCGAAGGCTCTGTCCGACGCGGGTGCCGAGTTGGCACTGACCTATCAGGGCGATGCTCTGAAAAAGCGTGTCGAGCCGCTTGCCGAACAATTGAACGCGTTTGTTGCCGGACACTGCGACGTGACCGACGGCGCATCTATTGATGCGGTGTTCAAGGCCATCGAAGACAAGTGGGGCAAGATCGATTTTATCGTCCATGCTGTTGCCTTCTCCGACAAGGACGAACTGACTGGACGGTATGTTGACACAACGTCCGAAAACTTCGCCCGCACCATGGACATCTCCTGCTACTCTCTGACTGCAGTTACCCAGCGCGCTGAAAAACTGATGACCGAGGGCGGGTCGGTCCTGACACTGACCTACTACGGCGCTGAAAAGGTCATGCCTCATTATAATGTGATGGGTGTTGCCAAGGCCGCGCTTGAAGCCAGCGTAAAGTACCTTGCCATGGATCTTGGTCCAAAGAACATTCGCGTCAACGCGATCTCTGCCGGCCCAATCAAGACTCTGGCAGCCTCCGGCATCGGCGATTTCCGCTACATCTTGAAGTGGAACGAATACAACGCGCCGCTTCGCCGTTCGGTCACCATTGAAGAAGTTGGCGACAGCGCCCTGTTCCTGCTGTCTGACCTTGGACGAGGGATTACCGGCGAGATCCAGCACGTTGACTGCGGATACCACATTGTCGGTATGAAAGCGGTAGACGCGCCCGACATCTCCGTCGTAAAAGACTGATCAATCTCTTGAATTGGCCGGGTAACCGGCCATTTTTATGCCTGCAGCCTTGCTGCAGTGATCTGGTAGTCCTTTCCGGAGACTTTTATGTCCGTTTCGTCTGAAACCATCCCCGCAGATCGGCTGGACGCCGTTCCCGGTCCGGACTTCATGATTTATATCCGCCATGGCCAGACCGACTGGAATGCCGAAGGTCGAATGCAGGGCCAAAAGGACATCCCGCTCAACGCGATCGGCGAAGGGCAAGCATCCGATAATGGCCGCCGCTTGGCTGCCTTTTTGAAAGATCAGGGTATCGCGCTGTCGTCTCTGGATTTTGTAAGTTCCCCCTTGGGTCGCACCCGAAAGACTATGGATCTGGTGCGCGCAGAGCTTGGCCTTGAGAACGCAGGCTATAGGCTGGAACCGGAAGTTCGCGAGTTAACGTTTGGCGATTGGGAAGGCCACACGCTTGAAGAGCTCGCGGAAGACTTTCCTGAAAAAGTTGCTCAACGACGCGAAAAGAAATGGGAATTCGTGCCGCCGAAAGGCGAAAGCTACGAAATGCTTGCTGCGCGCATTCGTCCCTGGCTCACCGCAATAAGCAAGCCAACGGTTGTTGTCGCCCATGGCGGTGTCTTCCGTATCGTACGAGGCTTGCTGGAAGGGCTGGAAACACGGGCCATTCCAAAACTCGACGTGCCGCAGGACAAGGTGTTTTTGTGGCGCAATGGCGTGGGAAGCTGGATCTGAACACGCGCTTGTGAAGCGATGTTAATCGGCTATTCTCATCCACACAACGCGGGGTGACGTAAGGACCTCAACTGCAACAGCGGGGTCGTCATGAATTCGGAACATTTCTATCAGTCCCTTCCTGCCTTTTCAGATTTTGGTGACATTGGCGATCTGACATCCTATCAGCCTGTTCCTGATGACTGGTTTGTTCTTGCCGCCGATATTGTGAACTCTCGCCAGGCGATTGCCGCTGGAAACTACAAGAATGTAAACATGATCGGTGCCGCAGTCGTGGCATCGGTTGTGAACACGCTGGGCCGCGAAACCACTCCGTTCGTCTTTGGCGGTGATGGCGCTTTGGTCATCGTGCCAGGATCCAAAGTAGAGGAGGGGAAAAAGGCGCTCGCAGGTGTTGCATCGCTTGCGCGAGAAGCTGTAAACCTCACTCTGCGGATTGCCGCAATCCCGCTCACGCACTTGCGAGGCAAGGGAACGGACGTTCGTCTGAGAAAACTGGAGCTGAGCAAGGGGAACTACCTTGCCATGGCCGTCGGCGATGGTCTGGAAATGGCCGAGACGATCCTAAAAGACTCAGAGCAGAGCGCACCCTTTGCAATAGAGGCTGCGAATGACACGATGGCGGCTCTGGGCGGATTGTCCTGCCGTTGGGATCCAATGCCCGCCCAGAAAGACAAAATCGCCACGCTGATCATCAAACCATCGGCTCCCGATCAGCTCGGACATACAATGGATATTGTGGCGTCATCAATTGGTGGGTCGCAAAACCTGAGCCGTGACGAGGGACTGTTCGCGACAAAAGACCGTATCCGGTTTCGATTTCCGCCAAGGGCACTCGGATTTGAAGCAAAGCTTCACCGTATTTCCGGGGAAGGTTGGTCCTATCTCTTCAAAGGCCTTTTTGAAAGTGTCGCCTTTGTGTGGGGCATGGTGAGCAAACGCCGCGTTGGACCCTTTGAGCCCGTCCGATATCTGGATGAGCTTGCCCGCAACACGGATCACCGCAAGCTGGATGATTCCCTTCGACTTGTACTGGATATCTCCAATGCCGAGTTGGAAACTCTGCAACGCAAGCTCGAAGAGGCCAGAGTGCAAGGGCGGCTTACATTTGGCCTTCATATTTCCGATCAAGCCATCATGACCTGCCTCGTGTCTGATATCGGGGCGGGGCAGCACATCCACTTTATTGATGGCAGTGACGGTGGATTTGCGATGGCCGCCGAGGATCATAAAAACCGCTCCGGCCTGCAGGTGGCGTAACGGGTCTTGCCGAATGTCGGGCGATGCCGTATCGCTGACCCGTCAAATTTTCTGAGGTGCCAGCCTCCTTTGCAACACCGGAAGTCTGCCTGATGTCACACAATTCCTATGGTCACCTGTTTCGCGTCACAACGTGGGGGGAAAGCCATGGTCCGGCCATAGGGTGTGTGGTCGACGGATGCCCGCCACTGATCCCGCTGACAGAAGCAGACATTCAAGGCTTCATGGAAAAGCGCAAGCCGGGGCAGTCGCGCTTTACGACACAGCGCCGGGAGCCGGATGAGGTCAAGATCCTGTCTGGCATCATGATCGATGAAGACGGGGTCCAAAAGACGACCGGCACACCGATTTCCTTGATGGTGGAAAACACAGATCAGCGCTCAAAAGACTATTCCGAAATCAAGGATCGGTATCGTCCGGGCCATGCCGATTTCACCTATATGGAAAAGTATGGCATTCGCGATTATCGCGGTGGCGGGCGTTCTTCTGCTCGTGAAACCGCCATGCGGGTCGCAGCAGGTGCCATTGCGCGCAAAGTGGTGAGCGGTATGACCATTCGCGGCGCTTTGGTGCAAGTTGGTACGGAGAAGATTGACCGCGCGAACTGGGATTGGTCGGAAGTCGACAACAATCCGTTCTTCTCACCGGATGCCAAAGCGGCCAGCCATTGGGCGGAGTATCTGGATGACATCCGCAAAAAGGGGTCCTCTGTCGGGGCTGTCATTGAGGTGGTCGCGGAAGGTGTACCCGTCGGTCTCGGCGCTCCGCTCTATGGCAAACTTGATACGGACTTGGCGGCTGCGATGATGTCGATCAATGCGGTGAAGGGCGTTGAAATCGGCAACGGGTTTGACGCTGCTATGTTGACCGGCGAAGAAAATGCGGACGAAGTTCGGATGGGAGAGGACGGAAAGCCGTTGTTCCTGTCGAATAACTCTGGCGGCATTTTAGGTGGTATTTCAAACGGCGATCCGCTGGTTGTCCGCTTCGCGGTCAAGCCGACCTCATCGATCCTGACTGAGCGCAAATCAATCACCCGACAGGGCGAGGAAGTCGATGTGATGACCAAGGGCCGTCATGACCCGTGCGTTGGTATTCGCGCCGTGCCAGTCGGCGAAGCCATGATGGCCTGCGTTCTCGCTGATCATCTCCTGCGCCATCGTGGTCAGGTGGGTTAAAAAGACGGGAAGTTATCTCCTTTGAAGCAATTCTCGGTATATGAATCCGAGAATTCCGTGAACAGCGGCACACCCGCTGAGCCACAGGACGGAAGTCCAGTATCCCTGCCAATAGCTCTCGCCTGCAAACGGAGCGAAAGCGAAACTCAGCAGCAAGATACCGAAGGCGTATAGCGCCAGTCGAACCGGCCACGACAAGTCGCTCAGATCACTTTTCATGCGTCTTTCCAAATCAAACGTGCTTGGGTGTGCAGCTCGCCATGCACGCATTCGTGATAGCGCCATTTCCGCAAAGGAATGGACCTTTTTCTGCCGGAACCTATTCTTTCTAAAGCGCAGGGTTGCGCATTAGGGAGGTTCGCATGAATGACATGACACCGATGCCCCGGAGAACCGCAAAGGACTTTCCGCAGGAATTGCTTGATCTCTACGACTTTTATGCACACGGGAAACTCACAAAGCGGGAGTTTTTGGAAAAGGCTGGCAAGTTTGCCGTGGCCGGTGTGACCGCAGCCATGTTGCTCGATCAGTTGGCCCCAAACTATGCGCTTGCCCAACAAGTTGCGCCGGATTACCCGGAGATCGTATCTGAACGCATCACCTATCCATCTCCAAATGGGCATGGTGAGGTCAACGGTTATTTGGTTCGACCAGCAAACAGCACGGGCAAACTGCCGGCGGTTTTGGTGATCCACGAAAACCGTGGACTCAACCCCTATATTGAGGATGTGGCGCGGCGGATGGCGAAGGCCGGTTTCTTGGCTTTGGCACCGGATGGGCTAACATCGGTAGGCGGATATCCGGGCACGGACGACGAAGGCCGTGCGTTACAAAAGACGGTGGACCGCACCAAATTGATGAACGACTTCTTCGCCGGGTTCGAATTTCTGCTCACACATGAGGGCAGTACCGGCAAGGTCGGAGCGGTTGGCTTTTGCTAAGGCGGCGGTGTCGTGAATGCTCTTGCCGTTGCCTACCCGGAGCTGGCAGCTGGTGTTCCGTTCTATGGCAGGCAGGCGGCGGCAGAAGATTTCGCTGCCATTCAAGCGCCCCTTCTGCTGCAATATGCAGAGCTGGATCAACGGATCAATGAGGGCTGGCCTGCTTATCAAGCGGCTCTCGAAGTCGAAGGCAAGGATTTTACAGCCCACATTTATCCGGGCGTAAACCATGGCTTCCATAACGACACAACACCGCGTTATGACGAAGCAGCCGCCAAACTGGCGGAAGAGCGAACCATTGCATTCTTCAATGAGCACTTGATGTAAGATAATGCGGATCGGAGGGGTTGCCTCCGGCCCGGTTTGGTTTCCCTAAAGGCAAATACGCGATCAGTAAGCCGCGTCTCAACGCTTGCTTCTAGGGAGAAAGGACCGCGCCTTCTCAAGGAGGGTCTGGGGCGTGCCTGTGAGCGGGTGAAGGTCAATCACCACCCGATCAGCATCGTCTTTGCTCTTGTGAAGGCTCCAGTTGCGCATCATCCAGCGTTTCCAAGAGGCGGTATGATGTGGTCTGAGAGCGATGTCCGCAAATGGGCGATGCAGGGTCACAACAAGGCGGGCCAGCAGCATATTGCGAACCGCCGTCTGCTTGAGTTCAAGATCAGCAATTTCCGCCCATGGGATCAGCCCGAGGCGCTCAACGAATAGCCCGTCCGCACGGGTTGCCAATTGCGGGGCAGATTTGTCGATGAGAGGGTAGTTCCAAAAGGACAGAGCAAGCGGCCCCATTGCAGCCATCGCCAGCAGGGAGCGACCAGAGCCGAGGCCAATAATCAAGAGGGCAATGCCAAATGCGGCCATTCCATATACAAGCAGGTCGCCACTGGCCGGTTCAAAGCCAACGGCACATGGTCCTGATTGGGGGCCTTCTCGCTCCGGCCCCCGCTGCCAATGGTGTTCAAGTTCTTCGGCGCTGCTTTTCGCCAAATTCCAAAATCCCTTGATCAGTGATCGAGGATTTCAGTCTCCTCGATTTTGATGTCAAAACCTTCCAGCCCGACATAATGTCGCTCGCGGGATGAGAGCAGCCGGATGGACGTAACACCAAGATCCTTCAGGATCTGCGCACCCAAACCAATCTCGCGCCATTGTTCCTGTCGGCTTTGAGCGGACCCGTGTTCCTCGTTTTCAGCCGCTTCCAGTTCGTTTCTCTGGCGTCTGGACTGACGGGCCACACCAACGGAGCCTTCCCGCAGGAGTACGATGACACCTCGTCCACGCTCTGCAAAGTGCTTCATGATGGCATCGAGCGGCTTATCCTCTCCAAAGACATCATCCAGCACCGATTCAGGATGCAGGCGAACAGGAACGTTCCGGCCATCCAAAATATCGCCATAGACAATAGCAACATGGTGCATCGGGTCGTAGGGCGTGGAATAGGTGGTGGCATAAGCTGGACCAACAGCCGTCTCGATGGGTTGCTCGCTCACACGCTCCACCAAGCGTTCAGTGCGTTGGCGCCAGGCAATCAGGTCGGCGACGGAGACCATCTTCAAATCGTGCTCGGCAGCAAAAGCGGCCACTTGCTCGCCGCGCTTTACAGTGCCATCGTCATTGACCAGTTCACTAATGACGCCAACTTCTTCCAGACCGGACAAACGGCAAAGATCGACAGCCGCTTCCGTGTGGCCGGAGCGCATCAACACGCCGCCTTCCTTGGCGACAAGAGGAAAAACATGGCCGGGGCGGACAAAATCCATGGCGCCGACATTGGGATTGGCCAAGGCGTGAACCGTGGCGCAGCGCTCGTCTGCCGAGATGCCTGTTGTGAGGCCCTGCTTGTAGTCCACCGAAATGGTGAAAGCGGTCGCCAGCGGCGCGTCATTTGCAGAAACCATCGGGTCAAGGCGCAGACGGCGCGCATTTTCAACCGTCATTGGGGCGCAGATAATGCCGGATGTATGGCGGACCATGAAGGCCATCTGCTCGGATGTCACTTTTGTCGCGGCGACGATCAGATCGCCCTCGTTTTCGCGGTCATCATCATCGGTAACAACCACCATTTCCCCACGCTCAAACGCACGGATGGCTTCTGCGACACGGGCCTGGGACACGGGATGCTCCTTGGTTAGGGAAAGGCCGAGAAAATCATTGGGAGTGACTGCGCCATTGGTAGCCTCGGCAATCTTGCGCGCCATGTCGCGCGAGATCCAGGCGTTGGGGTCATTGCACAATGCGGTCACCGAAGCCGGCGACAGCTGTGCCCGCCGCGCAAACGCGCTGCGGCTTTCCCCGTTCTGCAAAAGCCAATGGTCAAGTCTCATGAAGTCTGTTTACGCGTATTGGCGTTCAGTCTCAAGAGAAGTTTGTTTAAAATTTCAGTGATACTGAAAGATCTATACTTTCTCAAAAGTGGCGATGCGGGAGACGAATGCCGGATCGACGGTCTTCAGCTGCAATCCGGTTTCAGCACCCATCGCAGAAAAGTCCTCCGTCAAATAGCTGGTGTAATAGGGTTCATGAAACAGCTGCGGAAACAAGCTGAGCAGCCCATCATAGTCAGGAACGTCGCCAGTTTGAAGGCTGTCAACAAACAGGAAATAGCCACCCGGCTTTAAAACTCTTGCCACTTCAGAAAACACCTGCTTGCGAATTTTCGGCGGCAATTCGTGAAACAGAAAGACACTTGAAACAACATCCAGACTGTTGTCCGCAAAGGGCAGGGCTTCCGCCTTCGCATTTGTAAAGCTCGCACGATGAGTAGCTACACGGGTGCGAGCGAGGTTCAAATAAGGTTCAGAGAGGTCCAGCCCCACACCGGATAATCTTGGAAAAGCCGTCAGCGTTGGCGCCAAAAGGCCGCTGGTGCCGCAGGCAATATCGACATATCGCACATGTCGTTGATCGTGCTTGCGAAGGAATTTTGCAAAGGGAACAAGCGCCCGACGCCGCATGGCAGCCGTTGCCCCGGAAAAGAGGACATCCACCTGAAAATCATAAAGGCGGGCGCTATCTTCACTCAGCCACCCATCGGTCTGGAAGTGAAAGTTCTGGCGATAATAGCGGGGAAGGGTAGTGGAAAACTGCGTCTCGTCTTCAAAAACTTCCTGATGCGCACCTGTTGCGCGCCGCCGGGCAACTTCCGGCACATCCTTGAAGAAGGCCTGACTGGTTCGCAGCAGTTCGCGTGGGCTCATCCGACCATCATTTGGGAGCGGATAGTGTCCCGCCTCTACATTCGCAAGGTCATCGGCAAAGAGTTTGACGATATCGGCAAGCATGCGCCGCTGATCTGGGACGGGACCTGAGGGCACGGGCGGCGCTACAGGCGGCAGGTCTTTTTCCAAGCGCCGTATCATGCGCCGCATCGCTTGGCCATGCAATGTGTAAAGCGCAAGACGGCTTCCCTGATGCAGGGCGTAGCGTGTCTGCCGCATCAAACGACCGGGCGATACGACTGCTTTGCGTGATTTAAAGTCGCCAGCTGGGTTTTCCTGCGCCATCGTCTGCCTTCCGTGTCAGAATGCCTACGACTTCAATATGGGGCGAATAAAGGAATTGGTCCACTGTCGTGACCGACTGCAGCTCATAGCCACCGTCAATCAGGATGCGGAGATCACGCGCGAAGGTGGCCGGGTTGCAGGAAACCGCGACAACGGTTTTCACCGTCGAGTTCGCAAGCTGCTCTGCCTGCGCTTGCGCGCCCGCACGCGGCGGATCAAACACAACCGCATCATAGTCATTCAGTTCCTCAGCAATCAGCGGACTGCGGAAAAGGTCTCGCTTTTCCATTGTCAGGGTTTTCAGTCCTTGCGAGCGACGCAGAGCTGTCTCGATGGCCTTGAGAGCAGGCGCTTCGCCCTCAACGGCATGGACTTTTGCTTGTCGGGCAAGGCGCAAGGCAAACGTGCCAGACCCCGCAAAAAGGTCAGCCACCTGCTTTGCCTTGCCAACGCCCTTGAGGACCAAGGCTGACAACGCCTCTTCTGCGTCTTTTGTTGCCTGAACAAATCCGCCGGGTGGTGGCGTGAGCGCAGAGCCTCCCATATCCAAAAGCGGCGGTCTGATTTCCAGCAAGGTTTCGCCATTGACCGTGAGACGGGCGAGATCAGCCTGTGCAGCTTGAACCGAAAGGTCAGATATTTTTTTCTCGTAAGATTTGTCTGCCTTTTCAAAGGCGACATCCAGACCCGCCGTTGTTGCCAGGACTGTGAGGCGAAGCTCGCCCTTGCGTGGCAACAGGCTCCTGGCCAGATTTTTAAGGTCTGGCAGGGCTTTTGTGATGGACGGATCCAGAACCGGGCATTCGCTGATATCGACAAGACGGTTGCTGGCCTTTTCATGATAGCCCAACAATGTGTGACGCCCTGCGCGTGTTGCCGATAAAACAGCGCGCCGCCGAGAGCCGGGAGAGCAGGGCAGAACCGCCTCTACATCGTGCTCAATACCCCGGTCCGCCAACGCTTTGATGGCAAGCTCGCGCTTCCACTCAAGATAGGCTGGGGCAGCCAAATGCTGAACGCTGCAGCCACCGCATGTGTTTATGTGACGGCAGACAGGAGCGATGCGGTTCTCACTCGCTTTGGTGATCTGGACGTTTTTGGCACGGGTTCCGTCAAGAACAGCCGTAACGGTTTCACCGGGCAAGGCTCCGGGAACAAAGATAGGGCCGGTTTCGGAGTGAACAATGCCGTCGCCGCGATGGCCGAGGCTGTCAATGGTAAGCTCTGTCTGGGTCATGGGCGAGCGATAGCCCCGAATGGATCAAGACACAAGGCTCACTGCATTACAGCGTCTTTTTTCCATAAAGCAGCCACTCCTTGTTGCCGTCTCCGCCAAGAACTGGAGAGGCAATAAGGGGGGCAGTGTTCCAGCCGGGTAGGGTTTCCAGCCAAGTCCTCAAGGTCTCTGCAACCTCCTCGGCAACAGCAGGGTCCACAAGGCCTCCCTTGCCAATCTTGTCGCGGCCAGCCTCAAACTGTGGTTTGACCAGCAAAACCGCTTCGCTACCCGGTGCAGCCAGATCAAGAGCAGGCGGAAGAGCAAGTTTCAACGATATGAAGCTGACATCGGAGACAATCACACTGGGGGCGTCCCCCTCCAAGTCGGCGGAAGTCAGGTCCCGCGCATTCAGCTTTTCGCGAACGGAAACCTTCGGGTGGCGTCTTAATGTGCTGTGCAGTTGGTCATGCCCTACATCAATGGCGTGGACGCGCTGTGCCCCACGTTCCAGCAGAACCTGAGTAAACCCGCCAGTCGACGCACCAATATCGAGGCAAATCCGGTCTTTCGGATCAACAGCGAAGTGATCCAGCCCGGCGATCAGCTTGAGCGCCGCGCGCGAAACATACCGGGCCGCGGGGTCTCGAACAGAGATTTGCTTCGGGTCGAGCACCTTTTGGGAGGCTTTCTTGGCTGGTGCGCCATCTAAATAGACCGTCCCGCGAAGCACGGCATCGCGTGCTCTGGCCCGTGTTTCGAAATGGCCAAGCTCGACAAGAACCTGATCGAGGCGTTTGGAAGTCATGTGCGTGTTGGAATTATCTGCCTAAAAGCAACCGGCAATGCCAGCCAGTAACCGATCAACGAAAACGCGTTCGCCGGCCTGAAGCCAAAAGAAGACAGACGCTGTCATCAACAACGCGCCTCCAAGGCTCAAACCGGCGTATAGCGAAACCCGCACATCAGTCTCCTGTTCAGGATGAAGCGGCGCTGGCAATCAGGCGTTTCAGCTTTGCAAGCGCAGTGTCTTCCGCTTCTCCATAAGCGATCGTTCCGACGAACTTGTTGTCCTTGTTCATCAGGAAAACAGCAGCTGAATGGTCCATCGTGTAGTCACCGTCGTCAAGAGGAACTTTCTTGGCGTAGACACGATAAGCCTTCGTGACTGCTTCAATCTGCTCCACGGAGCCGGACAAAGCCATGATGCGATCATCAAATGCGGCAACATAGTCATTGATCACGTCCGGCTTGTCTCGCTCCGGATCGACCGTAACAAAGGCAAAGTGAAGCTTGTCAGCGTCTGGTCCCAGCGTGTCGATCCAGCCTTGCACTTCAGACAAGGTGGTGGGGCAGACGTCCGGGCAGTAAGTGAAGCCAAAGAACATCACCTTCGGACGGTCAGACAGGTCAGCGTCTGTTACCGGGGTTCCGTCACCGCGGACAAGCTCGAAGGGGCCGCCGATTGTTGCAACGGGATCAATAAGTTCAGATCCGCCCGGACCGGAAGTGGTCTGTTGATACACCAGAACACCAGATGCGACAGCAAGGACGGCTACCGCCGCCCAAGCTCCAAGTCGCAGGATTTTCATTCCTGACATTGCGCCCTCAGTTCTTGCTGTGACCGCTATGGTCGTCGTGCTTGTGCCCATCATGACTATGGCCACCCCCATGGTCATGGCTATGACCGTGGTCATGGTTCATTTTCTTCGCGCCCATGGCTGCGACCGAAAGGTCAATGTCCACACTTCCTGCCTTCTCAAAAGTCAGCGAAACCGCGACATCTTGGCCTTCTTCAAACTTGCCATTTAATCCCATGAACATGATGTGGAGGCCGCCGGGCTTTAACACAACGGTCTCACCCGCCGGGATTTCGATCCCGTTCTCCAGCTCGCGCATCTTCATCACGCCGTCAGCAACAGCCATTTCGTGAATTTCGACGCGTTTGGAGACGTCCGACGCTGCCGACACCAGACGATCCGCTTCAGCGCCATTGTTGGTGATGGTGACAAACCCACCACCAGCTTTTGCATTTGGAGGAGTTGCGCGCGTCCAAGTGTTTGAAAGTGTAAGATCACCCATTTTTACCTCTTCCGCATATGCAGATACGGAGGTCATAGAAATCGCAGCGGCGACCATGATTGTCTTGAAGAGTTTCATGTATTTACTCGTCTGTAAGATTAGAAAGTCAGTCGTTTGAATTACGGTGTTACGCAAGGTGGTGCGCGGATCGACTTGTTTTCTAACGAGTAAACAGTTTCAGTTTTGCAAACATTCGGAAAATTGTCAGTAGAAGTATACTTGGGATCTTGCGCCGATGACAGATGGACGGGGAGAGCCAGCAGTTTGACACCGTGCGGGCAGACAGGACCACACACGCAGGCGTCATCAGCATGTCCACCTGAAGGGTTGGTGCCCTCCATCTTGGAAGGTTCGCATAACTGTCCAAAAGCATCAGCGTTGGCGTGTGAAGTGGCAAGGCCCAGCGAAATCACCAATACCTGAACAACAATGCCGAGCGCTGCAAGCAACACAAGTGGTGTGCGTTCGGTGCGCAGGGCAGACAATATTGTTGAGCGGGTCGAGGACATGGCCGCGAATATGGTCGTTTTTACGCAGGACGTCGAGCACCGAATTGCCGCAGCCGGTCAGCTTTTCACCGAAATGGCTAACCGCCCGTGGAAGGCTTCTCTGGCTTCGCAGTGTCGGTGTCAGCGTCCTTTGCGTCCGCTGTCTCGGCCATAGCTTCTACGCCTTCAGAGCCGTCTGTATCCTCTTCATTTTCAACTGTGTCGAAGTTGTAGATGTCGTCTTCATAGGCCGGGAATTCTTCCGGCGGAATGACGTTGTCCGCTTCCACATCAAGCGGTTCCGGCGTGATGACCGAACCGACTTGAGCCGTGGTTGAGTATTCGAAGTCTGTCTTGTCGTCGGCAGCAACGCCTTCGCGGGACAAAACACGTTTCACAAGGAAGACGACGAGCAGCGCCTCAACAACCGCCACCATCGCGAACAAGCCACCCGGTCCCATTTTTTGTATCATGACGGATGCAAGCAGCGGACCTGCAATCGATCCAATCCCGAAAGCGAGCAGAAGGCCTGACGAGGTTTCCACGAAGTCGTCTGAGTCCGCATAGTCAAAGCCGTGCGCAACCGCAATTGCGTATGCAGGCTGAGAGAATATGCCGATGACAAGTGCCATTCCGGTTGCGGCGTAGAAAGTGGTCGGGCTGAAATACCAGATGGCTACGGATGAAACGCCCGTCAGGGCGGCAAGGCCCATTAACACGATACGGCGGTCCATCATGTCGGAGAGTTTACCAGCCGGCCACTGGGACAGCATGCCACCTGCGATGATGGCTGCGGCAAAAAAGGCAGCTTGTTCCGTGTTAAAGCCGATTTGTGAGCCGTAAAGCGGGGTCAGCGTCCATAGCGTGCCATTTGCAACCCCGACCATCAGACTGCCGACCAACGCCGCTGGAGAATTTTTGTAAAGTTTGATCGGGCGAAATTGAACCAGAGCGATAGGCGCGGGCTGCGTGGTTGTCGTCAGTGCGACCGGCATCACCGCAAGGCTGACCATGACAGAGGCAGCAGCGAAGGGAACAAAGGAAGAGATATCCATCGCCGATATGGAAACCTGTCCGATCATTGTCGAGCCAAACAGGACCACAATGTAAACCGACATGATGGTACCGCGGTTCTCATTCGTGGCTCGCTCGTTCAGCCAACTTTCGATAATCATATAGAACGCGGCAAGACAGAAACCGGAAATGGCGCGGATGACGGACCACGAAATCGGATCAACCAGAACCGGATGGAGGATCGCCGCGCCCGACATGAGGGAAACCAGAGCGGCATAGGTTCGGATATGGCCGGCACGAAGGATCAGATGCGGCGCACCCAAGCAGCCAAGCACCATGCCGACAAAGTAAGCAGAAGACACGACACCGATCTCGAGATCGGTAAACTGAGCGGCTGATGCCGCGAGAGGCAGCAAGGTGGATTGCAGGCCGTGGCCGAAAACGAACAGCGCGACGGACAACAGCAATGCCGAAATTGGGGCTAACAACTGGCCCATGAGGGGTCTCCTGAAAACAAAAGGAAAAGCGCCGACAAATTGCCGGCGCGTGTCCTTGGATCAGGTCAGCATTTTCAGTTGCCGTTACGTTTGTCAATCAATTGAAATGCATAACTGACGTTGCGAGCGCTGAGTTAGTGCATGACTGGTTGGTGAAGACAAAATCTTCGCAGAGGCAGTGCTTATGCCGTCTGAGATGGGGCAATAACGTCACGGCCCAAGGCTTCGAACACGGTTTTCATGATGCCAGCAGCCGAAAGGCCGGCTTCTTCGTACATGCCATCCGGTTTGCCCTGATCGATATAATGGTCAGGCAGGCAAAGCGTCCGAATTTTGAGTCCCTTGTCCAAGGCACCATGCTGAGCAAGCGTTCCAAGCACGTGGCTGCCAAATCCGCCAACAGAGCCTTCTTCCACGGTCACGAGCACCTCATGCTCGCGGGCCAGACGCAAGAGCAAATCCACATCAAGAGGTTTTGCAAACCGGGCATCGGCCACGGTGGCGGATAGGCCCGCAATGTCCAGTTCTTCCGCAGCTTTCAGGCATTCAGCCATGCGCGTTCCGAAGGAGAACAGAGCAACCTTGCTCCCTTCTTTGCGCACAACACCCTTGCCGATGTCAAGAACCGAACCGCGCTCCGGCATGTCGAGACCAACACCCTCTCCACGTGGATAGCGGAAGGAAATAGGACCTTCATCATATGCAGCGGCTGTTGCCACCATGTGCCGAAGCTCAACTTCGTCCGCCGCTGCCATAACCACGAAGTTCGGCAGGCAGGCGAGGTAAGCCGTGTCGAATGAGCCCGCATGGGTCGGACCATCGGCACCGACCAGACCAGCTCGATCGATCGGGAAGCGGACCGGCAGGTTTTGAATGGCGACATCATGCACAACCTGATCATAGGCGCGCTGAAGGAAGGTGGAGTAGATTGCACAAAACGGCTTGTATCCTTCCGTGGCCAGCCCGGCTGCAAAAGTCACCCCATGTTGTTCGGCAATCCCAACATCAAACGTACGGGTCGGGAACGCATCCTGAAAGAGGTTAAGGCCAGTGCCATCCGGCATCGCGGCGGTCACGGTGACAATCTTGTCGTCGTGCTCGGCTTCCTTGATCAAGGATGTGGCGAAGACATTCGTATAGCTCGGTGCATTTGCTTTCGGCTTGGCCTGCTTGCCAGTGATGACATCGAATTTGGCAACGCCGTGATATTTGTCCTTTGCCCCTTCAGCAGGAGCATAGCCTTTGCCCTTTTGCGTTACCGTATGAATAAGAACCGGGCCGTTATGCGTGTCACGAACGTTTTTCAGGATCGGCAGCAGGTGTTCAAGGTTATGACCGTCGACCGGGCCAACATAGTAAAAGCCCATTTCCTCAAACAACGTTCCGCCCGTCCAAAAGCCACGGGCATATTCTTCAGCCTTAGCAGCTTTTTCCTGAAGCGGTTTTGGAAAGTTCTTGGCGAAATTTTTCGCTGCGCCGCGCAAGGACTGATAAGTCGGGCCGGAAACCAGCTTGGCCAGATAGGCAGACATGGCCCCAACCGGCGGAGCAATCGACATGTCATTGTCATTCAGGATGACAATCAGTCGGGAATCCAGTGACCCGGCATTGTTCATGGCTTCATAAGCCATGCCAGCTGACATGGCACCGTCCCCGATCACAGCGATGACATTGTTATTGCCAGCCTTGAGGTCGCGCGCAACGGCCATACCGAGACCGGCAGAGATCGACGTGGAGGAGTGCGCAGCGCCAAATGGGTCGTATTCGCTCTCGTCTCGCTTGGTGAAGCCGGACAAACCGTCTTTCTGGCGCAGTGTGCGAATACGGTCTCGCCGTCCGGTCAAAATCTTATGCGGATAGCACTGATGCCCAACATCCCAGATCAGCCGGTCTTCTGGTGTGTTGAAAACATGATGGATCGCCACTGTCAGTTCGACAACACCAAGGCCAGCCCCCAAATGCCCACCGGTCATGGACACGGCGTCAATCGTTTCTGCACGCAACTCATCTGCCAGCTGTATCAACTCGCTTTCTGAAAGAGAGCGCATGTCGGCAGGGGTTTTGATCTGATCCAGAAGAGGGGTGTGAGGCTTGGAAGTCACGCGGCTATCAGCTCCAAAGGGTCATTTAAGCGGGCACGCTTACACTATGCAATCCAACTGTGCAAACTTCGAGGCATTGGCCCTGAGAGAATTACATAGGTCATAGGTGGAGCTAATCGATGGGTTGTAAGGATTTTTATCTGAAACCAAAATTAAACCGGGAAATCACCCATTTGGGTGATGTATTTGTCCGCGAACTGTCATAGTAAATAGATCGTGGTCGATGGGGCCACGTGCACAGTGATTGACTTCAGGGCCGGTTTCCGGCCCTTTTTTTTGGCTGGATGCCAGTCGATTGGCTGTGCGCTCTTAGTCGAAAAGCTGTCCCATTTGGTGAAGCAGATTGGCCAGCTCCAGTTGGGACTGCGTGCCGGTCTTGTCGAAAACCTTTCGCAAATGAGTCTTCACCGTATTTCGGGTTATTCCCAGTTGTTCGGTGATTTCTGGTGTCGAGCCGACAGTTGCCAAGAGATATGCCAGCTCCGCCTCGCGTTGTGACAAGCCGTGCGACGAACTGAGTAGCGCCATAACTTCATTTGAAAGCGGGCGCTGATTTTTTACCTCTATCCGCAACAGTGGTGGTTCGGTCCCGGACAAATACAAATCGGATTGTGAAAGCTGTGTGATCGTGACCCTGGCCTGTTGGCCATTTGTTGGGTCGGGTATGACAACCGCTTGTGGATTGGCAGCATCCAGCTTTCGGTTTCGACCTTTGGCAGTTTTTGTCAGTGATCCGCTGACCGCTTTCGCCAGCAGGTTTTCCGCCCCATGGTCATGAACCGAAAGAATGCCTTCCTTCAGGCTGAACAGTGCGCCATCGGCGAGCAACTGGCGGAAAGGGGGCGACGCAGAAATGAGGCGCAAATCACCATCCACCAATGCCGAGCAATGATGGGCGGTCTCCAGTTGGATATTCAAAAGGCCGTTAATCGAGCGGACCGTCTCAAAACTGGCATTGATAGACAATGTGGAACTGATGGTCTTCGCCAGCCTCAAGAAGGTCGCACGCACCATTGCCCTCTGGCATTCTGGCTCGGGTAGCGAGTCAAACAGGATGCCAAAAATGACGGTCTTGCGAACAGGCCGCCAAACCGGTGTCAACAATCCGACCTGATTTTCGAAATGAACAAATCGCTCGTCGGCTGTGCTGTCATCGCCTCGTGCGGTGAGTATTCGGGACTTGCAGAACAGATAGTTGAGCGGGGCTTCATGGATCAGGAAGGAAAGTGGACTAACACCGCTTTCGATTTTTCCTTGGGCGAGATACGTGGCCAGCGCTGCGAAAGGTTCGCGTTCGGAAAAGCTGCCGACCAGTTCACCATCCACGCCTACCTCCAGAAGGTAGGGTGTGCCGCCAAGAGCAGAACCAACCTGCTCCAAAACCATCTCCCAAGCGTCAGGAGATGTGGCGCACTTTTGGATCGCCTCCAGAAGCTGAAACTCGTCGTCAATCGAAACCCATGTCATTGGAAGACAATAATCTGGCCAAACTCATTTCGTCCAGACAGTGCGAACGCGGATCGGGGAGGACGACAAGCTAGGCTGAGTAGAGGTTCTACCGGCTTTAAACGGTTTCGGCATCCAGATCGGTTTTGCCGGCTGCATTGCCATCCTTGTCCAGCTGGATTTTCTCAACTTTCGCTTCGGCGGCTTGAAGAAGCTTGTCGCAGTGTTTGCGTAGCGCCGATCCGCGTTCATACATCTCTATGCTGCGTTCTAGCGGAACGTTGCCTTTTTCCAGCTCCTTTACAATCGTTTCGAGCTGTCTCAGGGCGTCCTCAAAAGAGAGAGTGGGGATGTCAGCGGCGGCGGATGTCTCGGACATGGGCAATCAGACTCGGGATTTGACTTTATAAATGGTGCGCAGACCGTCGCTTGCCTGCCGCCTCCAGTCAAGAGTGCGCATGAAAACCGCCGTGCATAAAACGTGTCGGTGTTTTTAATGGCTATCCGGTCATCAAGGTGATGACATGAGCGGCAACCGATCGTGCAAGCCCCTCCAGATCGTAGCCACCTTCAAGAAGGGAGACGACACGGCCGTCGCAGCTTTTGTCAGCGATATCCATCAAGGCACGGGTCGCCCAGGCAAAATCGGCTTCCACCAGATTAAGCCCCCCGAGCGGATCGCGGTAGTGGGCATCAAAACCGGCTGAAATGATCACCAGTTCCGGCGAAAAGGTCTCAAGCCGTGGCAAGATGACAGTTTCCATGGCCTCCTTGAAGATGGTGCCATCATCTCCGGCGCTCAGCGGCGCGTTGACGATTGTATCAGCTTCACCGGTCTCATTGGCAGCACCAGAGCCGGGATAGAGCGGCATTTGGTGGGTGGAGCAGTACATTACGGTCGGGTCGTTCCAAAAAATGTCCTGCGTCCCGTTGCCATGGTGGACGTCAAAATCAATGATCGCGACCCGGTCAAGGTCATGAGTATTTTGGGCATAGCGCGCTGCTACTGCAGAATTGTTGAAAAAGCAAAAGCCCATGGAGCGATCTTTTTCGGCGTGGTGCCCCGGAGGGCGACTGGCGCTGAAGGCATTATTGACCTTCTTCGACACGACTTCGTCGACAGCCTGACAGGCCGCACCGGTTCCGCGCAAAATTGCCTCCCATGACCCCGGCGACAGGGTGGTATCTGCATCCACGCGTGCAAGCCCTTCTTCTGGCGCCAGATTATGCAGGTCGTCGATATAGGACATCGGGTGCGCGCGGGCGATGTCTTCAATCCGACCGATTTGGGCTATGTCTCGCTCGAGCGGTTGAAATTTCTCGTGCTCCAGAATGCGGTCCACAGCGCGCAGACGATCCGGGCGTTCTGGATGTCCAACAGGAGTGAGGTGGTCGAGATAAGAGGGATGCTGAATGAGGAGCGTCGACAAAAGATAGAATCCATGAACTTGGGAAACAGATTGCCGCCATCAGAGCCTCTGACACGCAACAGTGTCAACATGCCTGATCAATGGGAGACGTAAGACAATTTGCTAAGGGATGTTGTTGGTCGGACATATGGGCATTGGACCATCAGACAAAAAAAGACCCCGCACCGTGGTGTCAGGGTCTTGTGAGGTGCGAGCTCTAAAGGCTCGTAGGGAGGTCCGCCGCATTCCCAATCTCTAGGAATAACATTAGCGGAAAATCGGGTGGTAGGAGGAGTGACTTACCGTTACCGTGCAGGCCACATGTGCATAAACTTGGATTTTGGGGGCAGTTAGACAAAGGTGAAGGAGAATGTTGGTGCTAAGTGACCACAGTGACTTGGGAATTCACGATACACTATTTGTCAATTCACCCTGTTGTCTGGATTGCAATCAGGGGTGAAATTGGAGATGTAACCTAAGAGTTGTGCCTGAGAAAAATGCGTTAACGGAAATTAACCTCTGAAAAAAGGCTGCCTTATCTTGGCGCTGCCGCACGGCGGAGGCGATCGTTAATGGCAGCCCCAAGACCTTCTTTTGGTATATGTTGCACGCAAATCATTTGGGCCTGTGTGGCATCAAGCAACCGCAATCCGGCAAAAAGCCGTGTGGCGGCTTCACGAAGATCACCGTTTTCGCTCAAATTAAAGACTGCATTTGCTGTGTCCGCACCGGGAAGCGATGCTGGCCCGAATGCAAGAAGAGCCTCACCAGCTTCTACATGATCGGCCTCCAGCCGCACTTTAGCGCCGGGGGCATAGTGAGACGTGAGCATCCCGGGTGCTTGCGGGTTAGTATCATTTGCAGCCCGAACAACGTCGAGTGGATGACCCAGAACATGCTCGATATCTTCTGCCGGTACGCCGCCCGGGCGTAGCAAACGCACCTGATCGTCAATGCAGGCGACAATCGTTGATTCTACTCCCACCGGACAGGGGCCAGTGTCAAGGACATGGGCAACAGACGAGCCGAGGTCTGCAATGACATCATCGGCCGTAGTGGCACTGATCTTGCCGGAAAGGTTAGCGCTGGGCGCAGCAAGCGGGTATCCGGTTTCAGCCGCAAGTGCCCGCATCACGGCACCTGCAGGAACACGAAGGGCAACACTGTCCAGACCCGCCGTTGCCAGATCAGAAATGGAGGACATTTCCCGTTTTGGCAGAACAAGCGTTAAAGGGCCCGGCCAAAAAACCTCTGCAAGCCGATCTGCCTGTGCATTAAACACACCGTGTTGGCGCGCGGTCTCCAGCGTATCGACATGAGAAATGAGCGGATTGAATTGCGGACGCCCCTTGGCTTCAAAAATACGCGCGCAAGCTTCTGGGTTAGAGGCATCTGCGGCAAGCCCGTAGACTGTTTCAGTCGGAACGCCAACCAAGTCTCCAGCCTTCAGGGCCGTTGAAACGGTGCTCAGCATGGCTGTGTCCAGCTCATTCTCTGACTGGCTGCTGATTGTCCAACGCTTCATCTCTCGCTCCGAAACGTGGCCGAAGGGCCGTACCTGAAATTCTTCTCAGGTCTAGGGTTGACGTTTACGTAAACGGCGGTACTTTGAAATCAAAGTCAGCCATCTCGCCTTGTGCGGCGCGGATGCTCCAAGGTCAAGACGTCTCTTGGAAACACAATAATCGGGCAGATCAAAACAGGCCTGAAAAGCTAGGGGAGGGTTGCCGTGTATCGCGCACCTGTTGAGGAAATCGCCTTCACATTGCGGGAGGTCTGCGGGTTGAAAGACTTGCAATCCGAAGAGGTCTATCCTGATCTGTCCGACGATCTTGTCGATGCAATTTTAACAGAAGCTGGCCGGTTCGCATCCGAGGAAATCGCCCCTTTGAACAAGGTGGCAGATACACACGGCACTCCTTTGAAGGATGGTGAGGTCTCTACGCCGCCGGGATGGAAAGAGCTTTATCACCGTTGGATCGAAGGTGGCTGGAACGGGCTGTCCTCTCCTGAGACTGCAGGCGGGCAGGGCTTACCTCAAATGCTATCCACCGCAGCGCTTGAGCTATGGAACTCAGGATCCATGGCTTTTGCTATTGGGCCGACACTGACCATCGGTGCGATCGAGGCGTTGGAAAAGCACGCCTCGGATAAGCTAAAGGCGACCTATCTTGAAAAACTGGTGTCCGGTGAATGGATGGGCACCATGAACCTGACCGAACCGCAAGCCGGGTCAGACCTCAATGCCCTGAAATCCAAGGCCGAGCGCGCCGGAGACGGCACCTATCGGATATTCGGGCAGAAGATTTACATCACCTATGGCGAGCACGACATGACGGACAACATTGTCCATCTTGTGCTTGCTAGATTGCCGGATGCTCCAGCCGGTACGCGCGGTATTTCGCTGTTTTTGGTTCCAAAGTTTCTGGTCAACGAAGATGGGTCTCTAGGTGCCCGCAATGATGTTCGCTGCGCAGGTGTTGAGCACAAGATGGGCATTCATGGCTCCCCGACCTGCACCATGATCTACGGCGACAACGATGGGGCTATCGGTTGGCTCATCGGCGAGGAAAACAAGGGCCTCGCCTGCATGTTCACGATGATGAACAACGCAAGGCTGGCGGTTGGCGTTCAAGGTCTTGGAGTGGCCGAGCGGGCCTGTCAGGACGCTTACGCCTACGCGATGGAGCGCAAACAAGGACGCGTCCCCGGCCAAAAAGAAGAGGGTATGACCCCGATTGCCCACCATCCAGACATCAAGCGGTCTCTGCTTGGAATGCGCGCGCGGACGCAAGTAGCCCGGTCCATCTGTTATGCCTGTGCGCACGCCATCGATATGGCAAATACTGCAACCGTCCGGGACCAAAAGACATTCTGGTCAGAGCGGGCGGGTCTTCTGACGCCCATCGCCAAGGCGCTTTCGACGGATTTTGGCGTCGAGGTCGCCTCTATCGGCGTCCAGATCCATGGTGGCATGGGCTATGTCGAGGAAACCGGCGTCGCCCAACATCTGCGGGATGCTCGCATTGCGCCGATCTATGAAGGCACCAACGGAATTCAGTCGATTGATCTGGTCATGCGCAAACTGCCGCTGTCTGGCGGTGATCATGTGCGCGGGTTCATTCAGGAACTCAGGGAGATTGCCGATGAGGCAATCCAGTCCAATCGGGATGATCTTGGAACGGCAGGTGCTCGCTTGAATGCCGCTTTGGCGGATTTGGAAGATGCAACCGACTGGATGTTGTCTGCTCAAGCAGAAGGCCGGGTGAACGATGCCTTGGCAGGTGCGACACCCTTTTTACGGTTGGCGGGTGTCACACTCGGCGGTGCCTTGTTGACCAGAGGAGCGCTCAGGTCCGGGATAGATAACCCGAAAGCCCGCAGCCTTCGAGCACTCTTGGCGCGCAATTATTGCGCAACCCTTTTGGGAGAAGTGGCCGGGCTCAAAGAGGACATCCTATCCTCTGCCGACAGCATCTTGAATTTCGATCCGGACGCACTGGCGTCGTGAGCCTGAGACAGGAACCAGAATGATCAGTCAATCACTTGAAGACGGTGTGCGCATTATGCGCTTCGACAGGCCGGAAAAGAAAAACGCCCTGACGGGTGAAATGTACACGGCTCTGGCCGAGGCATTTGAGACGGTCAACGACGACGAAAGTGTCAGATGTCAGCTGATTTGCGGACATCCAGGAGCGTTTACCGGTGGCAATGATATTGGCGACTTCCTGTCTTATGCAGGCAAAGTTGAAATGAGCGAAACGCCGGTTGTTCGCTTTCTCAGGGCTTTGGCCCGGAATGAAAAGCCGCTTGTCGCTGCTGTAGATGGTGTTGCCATCGGCATTGGCACCACGTTGTTGATGCATTGTGACATGGTGTTCGCCGCCCCCGATGCGGTCATCCGCTCCCCCTTTGTGGATTTGGGATTGGTGCCGGAAGCCGGTTCAAGTCTTCTGGGTCCCATGCTCATGGGGCACGCGCGCGCCTTTGAACTCCTGTGTCTCGGCAAGACCTTTTCTGCTGAAAAAGCAGAACGGGCCGGTCTTGTAAACGAAGTGGTTGATGACGCAGAAGCGGCTGCAAAAGCCTGTGCCCTTGAAATTGCGGCCAAACCCCTAGAGGCGATGCGCCTGTCCAGAAACCTCCTGCGGGGTGACACAAAACCATTGAAGCAACGGGTTGAGGAAGAGGCAGAAATTTTCGCCAGCCGCTTGACTGCACCTGAGACAATTGCGGCCTTTCAGGCCTTCATGACCAAAAAAGCCAAATAGCACCTGATAACAGAGAGAGATAACATGACACTTCTGGGCAAAACCCTCTTTATCACCGGTGCTTCACGAGGGATCGGCAAGGCCATTGGCCTGAGAGCTGCACGAGATGGTGCAAATGTGGTGATCGCAGCTAAAACAGCCGACCCACATCCAAAACTTGAAGGCACGATCTATACGGCAGCCGAAGAAATGGAAGCTGCTGGCGGCAAGGCGCTTCCGCTGGTGGTGGATGTGCGCGACGAAGCCTCTGTGGAAGCAGCCATGCAAAAGGCTGCAGACCACTTCGGCTGCCTCGATATCTTGGTCAATAATGCCAGCGCCATTCAACTGACGCCCTTGGCGCAGACAGACATGAAGCGGTTTGACTTGATGCATCAGATCAACACGCGAGGGACGCTTGCGTGCTGCAAGTTTGCTGCGCCGTTTTTGGCCAAGTCGGACAATCCGCACATTTTGACGCTGTCCCCACCGCTCGACATGCAGGAAAAATGGTTTGCCCCCTTCACGCCCTATGCGATCGCCAAATACGGGATGAGCCTTGTGGTGCTGGGCTTGGCCGGGGAATTGCGCTCCAAGGGCATTGCCGTCAATGCGCTATGGCCACGTACAACCATCGCAACGGCGGCGATCAAGAATATCATCGGCGGTGACACGTTGATGCGGCAAAGCCGGACGCCGGACATTCTGGCTGATGCGGCCTATGAAATCTTCACCTCGCCGTCGCGCGAGCTCACCGGTCGGTTTTTGATTGACGATACGTTCCTTGCCAGCCGGGGTGTCACAGATTTTGATGGGTATCGGGTTGACCCAAGCCAGAACCTTGCACCGGACTTTTTCGTGCCCGATGACAGCGTTGCACCTGCAAGCCTGAAGGCTTTGGCTCCATCCTGATTTCGGGCCTATCTTGGGTCTGGCGAAGACAACATAAAAAGCGCGGGCCAAGGTCCGCGCTTTATGACTTGTTGGAACTGGACTTAGTCGAATTCTGGCCCGCGGGCCTTGTAAGGCGTCACTTCCTGCCAGGCCTTCATCAAGGTTGACAGTTCGCCATCCGGATTCGGCGGTAATACGATCTGCAGCTTGACTAGAAGGTCTCCATGCCCGCCACTTTTCGTTGGCAGTCCCTTGCCCTTAAGGCGCATGATTTTTCCGCTTGAGCTGCCTTCCGGGATAGTCAGGTTTACTGCGCCGGTGAGGGTCGGAGTGCGAACTTTGCTCCCAAGGACAGCTTCATAAAGCGCAATCGGCAAGTCCAACAGAAGGTCTGAGCCTTTCACTTCAAACAGTTTGTGGGGCTTGAACCGGATTTCGACCATGGCATCGCCTGTGGGCCCACCCGTCGCAGATGGGTGCCCTTGACCCTTGAGCCGGATCTTTTCGCCTTCGACCGTTCCAGCCGGGATGCTGATGCTAACGGTTTTGCCCGACGGGAGGGCAACTTGCGCTTTGCCGTCCCGCACCAGATCTTCCAGCGTGACGGATGCTGTCAGGTCTGCATTCTTGCCTTTGGTTTTGGCAGCACGTTGCTGGCGACCAGCTCCAGCTGCTGCGCCTGCACCCGGGCCACGCGCGCCCGCGCCGCGCCCGCCACCAAATCCACCTAGAATATCACTCAGGATGTCATCAAAGGCACCGCCGCCCATGCCGCCCTGCTGACCAAAGCCGCTTCGGCTACCGCCTGCATCACGAAAGCCACTAAAGCCGTCAAAACCATGGGCGTTAAACTTCTGCTTTCCTTCAGCATCAATCTCTCCGCGGTCGAATTGCGAGCGCTTGGCTTTGTCACCGATGATCTCATAGGCCTGATTGGCCTCAGCAAAACGCGCCTGCGCCTTCGGATCATCTTTGTTCTGATCCGGGTGATATTTCATGGCCATCTTGCGGAAGGCCTTTTTGATATCATCGTCGCTGGCGTTTTTTGAAACGCCAAGCACTGAATATGGATCGCGCATGTTCACCTACCCCGATCGGGTTGGACCGTCCGCTCCCTCGATCATGCCTGATTATTATCAGCAGTTCGCCAGAAGGGCCCGGCCTTTACTTGGACTTGAACACTATATCGGAATTGGTAGGAAAAAATTCCAGACCAGCCGCGAATAAGCTGCAAGCTTTTGTCATCCTTTTACCCTGATTGGGCGGACATTCAAGCGTTGAGGGCGGCCAGAGCAGTAACGACGAGACGTTTTGAGATGTCGCGGCAGGCTGTACCACGGTAGATCTTGATGCCGGCAATTGTGTTTGCGGTGGTGCTGAAATCAAGGCACCCATTTTCGGCGAGCGAGGCCGTGTTGACGTCTGAGATTGTGCCCGAATTCCCACTTTCCGGATTGGTCCAGACCAGCGTTTCACCCGGAGTAACAGCATCTGCAGGATCAATCGTCGCGGAATCGAGCGTCAAGGAGATGATCTCGCGATCTCGCTTGTCGATGTCCGCATAGGCAACATCTGAATCGGATTCGATTGAACCGGTGATCAGGAGGGGCGTTTCAACGTCATCACTGCCAAGAGGCACAGAAACGCCGCTGCATGCGGACAGTCCGAGTGCCAGAAGCAGGCTTCCACCGATGATTGTTCCCGAAGGCCACTGGATCTTTCGGTTGGCCGCAGTATATGACATGTTGCCAAGCATAAATTGACCTTTCGCGCCCGCCATACTGGCAAGGGCCATTGCCATCGAGTCCTTCGACAGGTTCCCATGACAGACCACAATCATTCGCCAGAAGAGTTAACAAACGGTGACTTCACCGAAGCATCAAAGCCATTTCTCCTTTTTGAAGAATGGCTTGAGGATGCAAAAGCTAAAGAGCTGAATGATCCGAATGCCTTAGCGCTGTCCACAGTTGACCCGGACGGGATGCCAAATATCCGGATGGTTTTGCTCAAGGGCTTCGATGAACGCGGGTTTGTTTTCTATACGAACTTTGAAAGCGCCAAGGGCCGGGAGTTGTTAAGCACGCCCAAGGCCGCCATGTGCTTCCACTGGAAAAGCCTGCGTCGTCAGGTGCGCGTTCGTGGCCCGGTCTCGGTCGTCGAGCATGACGAGGCCGATGAGTATTACCAGTCGCGTCCGCGCGGCAGCCGTATTGGTGCCTGGGCGTCAAAGCAGTCCCGTTCATTGGAAAGTCGCTTTGCGCTGGAAAAGGAAGTGGCGAAATACACCGCTAAATTCGCAATTGGTGAAATTCCGCGCCCGGACCATTGGTCAGGATTTCGCTTGGAGCCAACTGAGATTGAGTTTTGGCACGATCGGCCATTCCGGCTGCATGACCGGATTGTTTTCAGACGGGAACATCCTTCGGATGACTGGGCGAAAGACCGTCTTTATCCCTGACGCATCGCGCGTGGGATATGTTCGCCTTTAAAGTGATGCCAGTTTTTGATGCGGGCAGACATGTCCGCATCGGCTTTTTAGCTTCGGTGGAAGGGCGGGCTTGCAGAATAAAAAGGTCGGTCTAAGGACGCGGAATAACGAAGCTCGGACAAATCCGGCTTGGTTATTTCAGTCATCTTCGCTGCAAAATTGGGCAGCAGAAAACGCCACAATGCTTAAAGGCATTACGCCAGACCGCTGGCTTTATTTTGAAGTCGCAGGTGCACCCCGATTACATAGGGCTGCAGCCGTAATGGCCTGAATGCCCACCGGCTTGTATTGGTTCTCGAGCTTCTTCGAGGAGGAAGCGGTGGATGCGGACTGAGCTGTTTTGTCAGACATCTTCTTTGCCTGGTTGGTTGCAATGCGCGGGCTTTTGCTCCTCGATTAAGTCCATCCTGTGGCAAACGAGAAAAAAAGTCCGATTAGATATTTCGCCATCTAACACCGATAAAACTGCTGTTGTTTGCAGAAATTTGCCAGTCAATTCAGATAACGCATTGTTACCAAAACGGATAAGTTTGTGTGATTTCTGGCAAGATTGAGCGAGATCCGCGCACGATATTGGCCTTTCTGCTCAGGTTTCAGACTTTTTTGGGCGAAAGACTAAAACCATTAGGTAATCACAAAAACTGCGAGTTTTTTCTTCGGTTTGAACGGGTGTGATGGTACCACTCATCCTTGTCTGAAATCAGCAATGGCACATTTCCGGAAGATGAAACTCTACCCGGCCTATCGATCAACAGGGGCAAAATACAGCCGATTGCTTGGCAATCTGGCAATCCCTGTCGGTTTGTTGGCGGTCGTGTTTCAGCGTTTTGGCATGGTGGAACCCACAACAATGCTGTTGTCGGTCCTGATCGCAGCCATTTTGGGGTGGGGGGCAATTTGTCTGGGGCTGATGGCGCTGGCTGGTCTTTGGTCCCGCGGCGGTTTTGGATATGCCTCTGCCATTTGGGGTGTCTTGGCGGGCGTGATCGCGCTTGCGCCGGTGATTGCGACGCTTGCTCTCTTCCGGACTTCGCCGCCGGTGCCTGATTTAGCGACCAATCCGGATGACCCGCCGCAGATCCAGATGGTGACTTCAAATGACGTCCATCCATTGAACACGGTTATCGGAAACTGGTTCAGCCACATGAGCGGCGTAGCCCCAGCGGCGCTGAGCAAAGAGGATGGAACAAAGGCTGAGCTCCAGAGACAGCTCTATCCTGACATTGTCCCGCGCCGTTATCGGATACCGCCTGCACGCTTGCATGCGGCAGTGCATGAAGCAGCTAAAGAAGAGGGCTGGGCGCTGACAAGCGAACTGCCGCCTGATTTGCTGGATGCCGCGACACGTCTTCAACTGGAAAGCCGGTCCCCGGTGCTCGGTTTCACATCGGATGTTGCCGTCCGCATTCGGCCCGATCCCGTGGGGGCCTTGATGGACATCCGGTCGGTGTCACGTGTTGACCTGCCCGATCTCGTTGGAAACTCCGGACGTATTCGCAAACTCTTGGCCCGGGTCGATGCGGTCCTTCTCTCCACTTATGGAGATTTGGAACAAGTTGCGGTTCTCGAGGAAGAAGAGGCTGACGAGGAAAATGCAGCTGATGTTTCCGATGATGAACCAGGAACATTGCCAGTTCCCGGATTCAAACCCTATTTCGAAGGCGAAGACACGATTGAGCCGGAACAGGACTTTGGTCCGGAGACCTTCGCAGGGTAAGAAACGCCTAACACGCTCGTTTCTCCTGAGCTTTCCTCATAGAGCCGAATACCGGGCAATCAGCGTGATATCAGGGTCTGCTTTGGCGATCTTGCGATCCACCAAGTCTTCCAGGTGCGCAAATACCGATAGGGCGGCTGCCGGTTTCAAATTGGGTGGCAAGTCCTCATAAATCGCGTCAACCAAATCCGAGATGCTGATTGGGTCGTTCCCGAGCCTTGCCCGAATTGAGGCTTCGCGCTTGTGACGATGCTCTTTGAGGTCAGACACGTAGGCTGACGCATCGCGCACTGGTCCGCCATGCCCGGGGAAATAGGTGGTCTCTCCACGCTCCAGCATCTTGTCTAGCGATGCCATATAAGCGCGCATGCTGCCGTCCGGCGGGGCGACAATAGACGTTGACCACGCCATCACGTGATCAGCTGAAAAGAGGTAGGGGCTGCCGGAAATTGCAAAGCAGAGATGGTTTCTAGTATGGCCGGGCGTTGTCAGGGTCTCGATCCTATACCCATCACAATCGATAAATTCGCCATCGCTAACTGCGTGGTCTGCTTTGAAGGCTTTGTCGCCACTGGCATCAAGCGCATTTGTTTCACCTAGCCCAAGCGGCCGGGCTGGCACATGCGGCCCACAGCCGATGACGGTTGCCCCTGTTCTCTCTTTTAACAGGGCAGCACCCGGCGAATGATCGACATGGGTATGGGAGACCAAAATCCGGTCAACTTGCTGACCATCAGCCGCGGTCAAGATCGTCTCAATATGTTTTGGATCAGCGGGGCCGGGATCAATCACCGTCAGTGAGCCTGTACCGACGAGGTATGTGTTAGTGCCGTGAAAGGTGAAGGGGCTCGCGTTGGGGGCCGTCAAGCGACGTATGCCGTCCGCGACTTCCACCGCCGAGCCATAGTTCGGATCAAACTGTCGATCGTGTTGCACCCCGGTCACCTCTATTGATGTTGGCTCTTTTTAGGCCTGAAACTAACTCTTTCATGCAATGTAGTGCCTCGATCTGTCATCAAAAAACAGCCAAGTATGAGTGTTGGAACGTGAAACTTCCGGTAGCAGATGGAATAGCCGTTGAAAAAGAGATGCGTGATATAGAAATGATAATGAAAAGGGAGAGAATGCGTCCATTCGGCTAAATCGATTTAGGTGTTCAAGCCGCGATAAAGTCCTTTCGGGATGTTTCTTCCGGCCTTCTCATTAAATTTGGGGTGAGATCAAAACCACATGAGCGGCGGCGACGAGATTAACTTCGAGTGTTTTCTTCCCATTTCCCGGGATGCGGCTTTTGCGTTGGTGGTGGATACACCAGCTCGTTGGTGGTTTAGCCCGTTCAGCTCCAACCTGGCCCGACCTGAACCGGTGAGCGAAGTTGCCATCGAGCCTTATGCGGGCGGGGTGTGTTACGAGCTTGCACCTTCCGGGGCGCACAGGGTGTGGGGCACTATCTTGTCTATCGAACCGCCTCTTTTTCTCCGGCTCTCGTGGCAAGTTGCGCCAAATTGTGAACCTATTGCCGATCCATTGGCCGCCAGCCGCGTGATGATCCAGTTTCGCTCTGCAGGGGAGACAGGAACCCGGCTTGAAATTTCTCACAGCGAGTTCATTCGCCATGGGCCAAATGGCGCGCGCTTTCGCGATTTCATGCGCAGTCAAAATGGTTGGCCATTAATGTTGGCAAACCTGTCTCATTCTGCCCGCGAGGCAAAACGGGGCTGATCTCACGCATATGCAACCGAGCTATTGACCAAAATTTGCAGCACTCTGTCATGTATGTGACATGGAAGCCGTGGTAACTGAACGTCCTATTCAAAGTAAATTAGTGACTTCATTCCGCATGTTATTTATTAGACCGCGAAGTAAGGCGGATTGTCGGGCAAGGCCGATTGGCGGGAGTGATGCGTAAATGCCAGAATCGGAAAACGAACAAACGCACAGCACTTTGCCAGAAGACAACAGGCCAACGGCATATCGTAAACTCAGGGATGCTTGGCTGGTTTTGATCGCAAGTGCTGTGCTCTGCCTCATTGCAGTGGCGCGTTACGACATTCCCGAATCGACGGCATTGACTGCCTTTTGCATATTGGCGCTCGCCATTCTTTTGACACCGCGGCGCTCAAAGCCCGCTCAGCCTAACCTCGCGCCTCGCCGCGATATTGGCCGGGTGTGGCCCGGAACGGGAATGAAGGTCACGGTAGACGCGCTGTCGAGCCCATGCGTCATTGCAGATGGCAAGGGCGTCACCCGATATATGAATGCGGCAGCTGAAAAAACCTTTGGTGTAGGCCGGGTGGGCGACCCCTTGTCCTTTTCCCTAAGGGCGCCCAGCTTGCTTGAGGCATTTGACCGTGTCGCGACTTCTGCGTCGTCTGAACGGATTGTCTGGATGGAAAAGGTGCCGACCGAGGCTTGGTATGAAGCGAGCCTTGCCCCGATTTACCTGCCTGGCAATCGCGTTGCTGCTGGAAGAAGAGCGATACCGGATTTTGTTCTTGTCGTGATTTCCGATATGACCGAGCAACGCCGACTTGAACGGATGCGGACGGATTTTGTGGCGAACGCCAGCCACGAGTTGCGCACGCCATTGGCTTCACTTGCCGGTTTCATTGAAACTCTACAGGGACCGGCGAAAGACGATCCAGATGCGCGGGAGCGGTTTCTTTCCATCATGTTTGAACAGGCTGGCCGAATGCGCCGCCTTATTGATGATATTCTGTCCCTCTCGCGTATTGAGCTGAAAGCGCATGTGAAGCCGGACAAGGACGTCGATCTGGTCGAAGTTGTGCGTCACACGGCAGATGCCATGGCGCCACTGGCGCGTGAGCTGGATATGGAAATCAGTGTTCAGTTTCCCGAAACATCTGTTGTCGTGAAAGGTGATCGGGACGAGTTGATACAAGTTTCGGAGAACCTCGTCGAAAACGCGCTGAAATATGGCATGTCCGGCAAGCGGGTAGAGGTGAGTATCGCATCATCGGATAATGGCTCATCCATGAGTGGAACTTCCCTTAGCGTTCGAGACTATGGCGAAGGGATTGCGTCAGAGCATCTGCCTCGGCTCACAGAGCGCTTTTATCGGGTCGACGTTGATTCCAGTCGGGCGATGAAGGGAACAGGTCTCGGGCTTGCCATCGTAAAGCACATTCTCGCGCGCCATCGCGCACGATTGGACGTCAACAGCACACCGGGTGAGGGATCCACCTTCACTGTCGAGTTCCCATAACTCACTTCATTTAATGTATGCATAGAAATGTCGGTAGCTTAGCCGGACAAGCAAATGCAGGTTCTGTCAGGTCGGGCAGGAAAGGCAATTGTTGCTGAGCTTGACACATATATGACGGAGATTCTCTGCTCAATTTGGAGTTTTCTCTAAAAGTTATTATAAATCAACATCTTATACTGTCATAAAACTGATAAAAATTCGTCATAGAAGTCTCACGTGCGAAGTCTACGGTCGCGCCATCGTTCGGGTTTTTGACAACCCGCCGATTGATCTTAAAACCTTGACATTCAAAGGGAGTGGTCAAGTGAAATTTACGACCCTCGTTAGCGCAGCCGCTGTTGCCGCTGCTTCTGTTTCCTTCGCTGGTGCTGCTCAGGCACGTGATCAGGTACAGGTTGCAGGTTCTTCCACTGTTCTGCCTTATGCTTCCATCGTTGCTGAAGCTTTCGGTGAAAACACAGATTTCCCGACACCAGTTGTTGAGTCCGGCGGCTCTTCTTCCGGTCTGAAGCGCTTCTGCGAAGGCGTTGGTGAGAACACCATCGACGTTGCAAACGCTTCCCGCAAAATCCGCGAAAAAGAAATCAAGGCCTGTGCTGAAAATGGTGTTACCGACATCATCGAAGTTCGCATCGGCTACGATGGGATCGTTTTCGCATCTCAAAAAGACGGCCCGGCCTTCACTGCTTTCACTCCGGTACAGTGGCACAATGCCCTTGCTCCGAAGGTCCTGAAAGACGGCCAGATCATTGACAACCCGTACAACAAGTGGTCCGAAGTTGACGCTTCCCTGCCGGACGTCGAAATCGCTGCTTTCATCCCGGGCACAAAGCACGGCACGCGTGAAGTCTTCGAAGAGAAAGTTCTCCTCGTTGGCTGTGAAGAGTCTGGCGCAATGAAAGCCATGATGGACGGCGGAATGTCTGAAGACGACGCTGAAGACGCATGTCTTGCAGTTCGTACAGACGGCAAGTCTGTTGACATTGACGGCGACTACACAGAGACACTGGCACGCATCGACTCCAACCCGAACGGTGTTGGTGTATTCGGTCTGGCGTTCTACGAGAACAACACCGACAAGCTGAAAGTTGCAACCATGTCTGACGTGGCACCGTCCACCGAGACCATTGCAACTGGCACTTACCCGGTTTCTCGCCCGCTGTTCTTCTACGTCAAGAAGGCGCACATCGGCGTTATCCCTGGTCTGAAAGAGTACGCTCAGTTCTTCACAGCTGACGAAATCGCTGGCCCGCAAGGCCCTCTGGCTCAATATGGCCTAGTTGCAGACCCTGAGCTGGCAGCGACCCAAGCTTCCATTTCTGCAGAAGAAACCATGAAGTAATTCAAGCCAGTCGGCTTGTTTTAAAAGGGCGGCGGTGATCGCCGCCCTTTCCCTTTTCGGGGCAAATTAAAAGTCATGCGGGGATGCAAATGCCGTTGTTCTGGCTCGTCTTGATCGTGCTTGCACTTGCTGCGATCAGTTACACTGTTGGCCGATCGCGCGCGCTGGCCAGCGTAGGGGGGCAGCGATCAAAGCTGCATTCTCTTCCGTCCTATTACGGAACGAACGTTGCCATGAAGGCAGCGGTCCCAGCTTTTATTATTTTGATTGTCTGGCTGCTTGCTCAGCCATTCTACGTCAATGGCGTCGTGTCCGGTATGATCCCGGACAGCGAGATCGCTGAAGGGTCGTCTCGCGGCCTCGTCTTGGCTGAAGTACATCGTGCAGCCTCTGGTCTTGATAATGCTGTTGCCCAAGGTGACATGGATGAAGAGTTTGCCAGAAATGCACGCGCGGACGTGGCTGATGTCACCCAGCGGCTGAAAGACGCCGGCCAGATTGTGACGTCCCAGATCACGCAGCCGATTCTGCGAGCGGCTCAAGAATATCGGGTTCTCAACTCCACCGGCAATCTGTTCATGACCATTGTGGTCCTAACAATTTCCGTCATCGGCGCGCTCTGGGGACTGAAGGAGACAACCCCGGAATTTCGTGCCCGAAACACGGTTGAGCAAGGCGTTCGAGCATTGTTGGTCGGCGCGGCTTCTATCGCGATCCTGACCACAATTGGAATTGTGTTGTCACTGGTGTTCAACACCTACGAATTCTTCCGGCTCTATCCAGCTCTAGATTTCTTCACCGGTACGACCTGGGCACCCAGTTTCTCAGAGCGGGGCGGCGCATCTGAACTCGGCATCCTACCGCTTCTATGGGGTACGATTTACATCTCGGTTGTTGCATTGGCCGTTGCGGTTCCAATCGGACTGTTTGCTGCCGTCTACCTTTCAGAATATGCGAGCCCGCGGGTCCGGTCTATCGCCAAGCCACTTCTGGAAATTCTGGCGGGTATTCCAACGATTGTATACGGCCTCTTCGCTCTTTTGACGGTTGGCCCGCTTCTTTTGTCCGTCTTTGGCGACGAAGGTGTTGGCATCATGAAGGCTGGAACTGCCGTCATGACCGCAGGCCTTGTGATGGGCATCATGTTGATCCCGTTTGTCAGCTCTCTGTCTGATGACATTATCAATGCCGTGCCTCAAGCGATGCGGGATGGGTCCTATGGTTTGGGAGCCACGAAGTCAGAAACCGTGAAACAGGTTATTCTGCCCGCAGCGCTTCCGGGCATTGTGGGGGCAATCCTGCTGGCGGCCTCTCGTGCCATCGGCGAGACCATGATTGTGGTTCTCGGGGCAGGGGCGGCGGCGCGATTGAGCCTCAACCCCTTCGAAGCGATGACCACGGTGACCGCCAAGATCGTAAGCCAGTTGACGGGTGATGCCGACTTTGCATCTCCGGTTGCTCTGGTTGCCTTTGCACTGGGTATGACCCTGTTCATCGCAACGCTTTGCCTGAATTTCGTAGCACTTTACATCGTGCGCAAATATCGTGAGCAGTACGACTGATGACCGAGACAACTCTTTCTCCGGAAACAACCGCACCGGCTGCGATCAAGGGCAAATCGCTCTATGCGCTGGATGATTTGACCCGCAAACGGAACGCTGCCGAAAAGCGCTTTCGGGCTTATGGCATGACGGCAATTGGCATCGGCCTGTTCTTTCTGGTCGTGCTTGCCTACTCAATTATCAGCGAAGGAATGCCGGCATTTTCACGCACCGTGATGAAGGTGGAATTCACGCTGACACAAGAGCAGTATGACGCTGCTGAAAAGGAACTCTTCAAGACCAAGGCCTATGAGAGCATCTTTATCTCAGCCTTGAAATCTCAACTTGATGCAAGCGGTATTTCTGTCCCGTTCGATAAGGATGCCATCGGCAGACTTGTTGGCAAACCGGGCGGAACCATTCGGTCCTTCTACAAAGAAAATCCGGACCAACTTGGGAAGAATGTTGCTTTCGAACTTGCGGCGTCGTCCCGCGTTGACGGATACATAAATGGTCGTGTAACCCGCGAGAATATGACCGACAGCCGGTTCCTGCAGAAGTCGGATCTCGATATCGTGGACGCCTTGGTCAAGGCGGGCATCATCGTGAATGTCTTCAACTGGGATTTCATCACAGGCGCTGACTCCGGCGTGGATAATCCGGGCGGAGCGGGCATTGGTGCCTCCGTGGTCGGATCCTTCTTCATGATGTTGGTGGTACTGTTCTTGTCTCTGCCGATTGGCGTGGCGGCGTCCATCTACCTTGAGGAATTTGCGCCGCAGAACAAGATCACAGACCTCATTGAAGTGAACATCTCGAACCTTGCCGCTGTTCCGTCCATTGTGTTCGGTATTCTTGGTCTGGCCGTCTTCATCCAGTTCATGCACCTGCCGCAATCAGCGCCGCTGGTCGGCGGACTGGTGCTCACCTTGATGACGCTCCCAACAATCATTATCTCCACCCGCGCGTCTCTAAAGGCGGTTCCGCCGAGCATTCGTGACGCTGCGTTGGGGATCGGGGCTTCCAAGATGCAGGCCGTATTCCACCACGTCCTGCCTTTGGCGATGCCGGGCATCTTGACCGGAACAATCATCGGTCTTGCACAGGCGCTGGGGGAAACGGCTCCGCTCCTTCTGATCGGAATGGTTGGTTTTGTGGCTCGTGGCTATCCGGACGGGATCGTTCAGGGATTCATCGATCCAAACTCGGCAATGCCCGCGCAGATCTACACCTGGGCAGCCCGTGCCGACTTTGCCTTCTACGAAAAAGCCTGGGGCGGCATCATTGTCCTGTTGGTCTTCCTTTTGACCATGAACATTCTGGCTATCATCTTGCGCCGTCGGTTTGAGCGCCGTTGGTAAGGAAACAGACCCATGAACGAAGTACCAAATTTTGACGAAGTGAGCGCCATGACTGACACCAAAATCCGGGCCCGGAATGTTCAGGTCTATTATGGCGATACGCACGCCATCAAAGATGTCGACATCGACATTCGCCCGCAATCTGTCACTGCCTTTATCGGTCCGTCCGGGTGTGGCAAGTCCACGTTCCTGCGCACAATCAACCGCATGAACGACACCATCGATATCTGCCGCGTTGAAGGCGAAATCCTGATTGACGGCGAAGATATCTATGATCCGAAGGTGGATCCGGTTCAGCTTCGGGCCAAGGTTGGCATGGTTTTCCAAAAGCCAAACCCGTTCCCGAAGTCAATTTACGATAACATAGCCTACGGACCTCGTATCCACGGCCTTTCGTCCAACAAGTCCGAACTGGACGACATCGTTGCCTCCAGCCTTCAAAAGGCAGGCCTTTGGGAAGAGGTCAAAGACCGTCTCGACGCGCCGGGAACCGGCCTTTCTGGCGGTCAACAGCAGCGGCTTTGTATTGCCCGCGCGATTGCGGTCAGCCCTGAAGTCATTCTGATGGATGAGCCGTGTTCGGCACTTGATCCGATTGCGACCGCGAAGGTGGAAGAGCTGATCGATGAATTGCGTCAGAACTACACGATCGTGATCGTGACGCACTCTATGCAGCAGGCCGCACGGGTTTCTCAGCGGACAGCATTTTTCCACCTCGGTGTTCTTGTTGAAGAAGGGCAAACGGAAGACATCTTCACGAACCCGCAAGACAAGCGAACCCAGGATTATATCACCGGCCGGTTTGGCTGACGGGCAGTGCCCCGAATTGCTTTGAAAAGGAAATGGTATGTCAGATCATATCGTTAGTGCCTACGACAACGAGCTGTCGACACTCGCTGGCCGGATTGCAGAAATGGGTGGTATTGCGGAAACCATCGTAAATAACGCGGTTTCTGCTCTCGTCACGCGCGACCTTGAGCTGGCCCGCGCCACAATCGAACAGGACCGGCGTCTCGATGACCTCCTTCAGGAGATCGAGATGCGCCTCATTGAGATCATCGCTCGTCGCCAGCCGATGGGCAAAGACCTCCGCGAAATCGTGTCAGCTGGCCGGATCGCGAATGATCTGGAGCGCGTGGGTGATATGGCAAAGAACATTGCCAAGCGGGTGATCGCAATCGACGCAGGCATGAATTCCAAGAAACTGGCGATTGGCGTGGAGCATATGACCGAGTTGGCGCTGAACCAGCTCAAGAGCGTTCTGGATGCTTACACAGGCCATGACGACAAGGCTGCCGTGAAAGTTCGTGACAACGACGCTGAAGTGGATGCGATCTACACATCCTTGTTCCGTGAGTTGCTGACCTACATGATGGAAGATCCGCGCAATATCACACAGTGCGCGCACCTTCTGTTCTGCGCGAAAAACATCGAGCGGATCGGCGATCACGCAACCAACATCGCGGAAAACGTCTATTACATGGTGACGGGCGAGCGTTTGCCGGAAGACCGGCCGCGTGTTGATGAAATGAGTGTATCGGTGGAATAAGCAAAAGGGCGGCTTTTGTCGCCCGATGCACCTATGTGGAGCTGACGTGGAATGCCCAAGGTACTCATCGTAGAAGACGAAGAACCGCTTAGCCTACTGTTGAAATACAATCTGGAAGCAGAAGGATATCAGGTCGAAGTCTGCGCGCGCGGTGATGAAGCGGACCTCCGCCTGCGCGAGAGCCTGCCAGACCTTCTTTTGCTGGACTGGATGTTGCCGGGCCTCTCCGGAATTGAGCTGTGCCGGCGCATCCGGGGGCGTGAGGAAACGGCTTTGTTGCCGGTCATCATGCTGACCGCGCGCGGTGAGGAATCCGAGCGCATTCGCGGCCTCTCGACCGGCGCTGATGACTACGTTGTAAAACCGTTCTCGGTGCCAGAGTTGATGGCACGTGTTCGGGCCATTTTGCGCCGGGCAAGCCCCGAGGTCGTTTCCAATCTTCTGCGCTCTGGGGACATTGAGCTGGACCGCGAAACCCACCGGGTTCGCCGCGGTTCAAAGGAAATCCATCTTGGTCCAACTGAATTCCGGCTGCTGGAATTTCTCATGACCTCGCCGGGACGTGTTTATTCACGAGAACAGCTACTTGATGGTGTCTGGGGGCACGATGTTTACGTGGATGAGCGGACAGTAGATGTTCATGTTGGCCGACTTCGCAAGGCGCTAAACAGGGGTAAGGCCAAAGATCCAATCCGGACCGTGCGCGGGGCAGGTTACGCCTTCAACGATCAGTTTGCGTCCTGAACGTTACATTCAATCCGCCTGAACATTACAGACTGACCAAAAGAAAACCCGGCGCAAGGCCGGGTTTTTGAGTTTCAGTTGCAGCAAACTCTACGATGCGGCGCGGACCTGTGGACGGCGATCGCGACGACGGTCACTCACGGGTTGATACGCAACCTTACAATGGTGGGCGCAGTACGGAACGCCTGCATCGGACTGGCGTCCGCAGAAATAAAAGTCATCGGTGCTTGGGTCACCAATCGGCCATTTGCAGGTGCGCTCTGTCAGGGTGAGAATGGACGCACGCTCTGAGATCGGCACGAGTTCTGCAATCGGCTCTGGATTGGCTTGCGGCACGGCAACCGGAGCAACATCTTCTTCCATCTTCAGCGCTGTTGCGCCTTGTGAAACGGGTTGCGGAGATTTTGTCGGGGCCTTTGCCTTCGGTGGGGCAGCTGTCGCTGTGGCAGCCCGTGGGCGTTTTGCCTTGCTGGTTGTCGTCGTCGTTTTGGCGCGGCCAGACAAACCCAGCCGGTGGACCTTTCCGATGACCGCGTTCCGTGTCACGCCGCCCAGTTCACCAGCAATCTGACTTGCGCTGTGTCCTTCACTCCAGAGCTTTTTGAGAAGCTCTACGCGTTCGGTCGTCCAACTCATTTTGCCGCACCTCTAGACTGTGACCCAAGGCCATCAGGCATTAATTTCTTACTAGGGCACGAAGGGCGCGCCCCACTGTGGCAGATGTTGTGCCTACAAGTGAATTCCTGCACGAGATATCGTGTCTGACAGGTTGAAGATTACAATAGCGGGAATTGCAGAGGCAACAAGTTGGCTAAAAGCAGTTGGGGATGAAATGACTTTTCCCCATCAAATGTAAACAGATAAGTAACTTTTCGAATCTCTCCGGAAACTGGCATTTCAATTGACATATCCCTGTCAAAACGGTCTATATGTCGCTGATGCGCGTGCCGCCTCTTCGGGGCGGCACGTTGCATTTCAGCTTAGGGTTTAAACTCCATCGGCGTTAGCTTGGAAGCCCTTCTTCAACTCATAAGATTGATGGAAAGTACATGATATGACTTCGGCGTCATCGCTATTCGGGAATTACGCAAGATCGAATTTGGAGTTCGATCACGGGGAAGGTGTCTGGCTCGTGACGAATGACGGCCGACGATTCCTTGATTGCGGTTCCGGAATTGCGGTCAACGCACTGGGTCATAGCCATCCTCATCTCATATCTGCGTTGAAAGAACAGGCAGAAAAGCTGTGGCATGTGTCGAACCTACACAAGGTTCCCGGCCAGGAGAAGCTTGGCGAGCGTTTGGCCGCAAGCAGTTTCGCCGACAACGTATTGATGGTGAATTCCGGTGCAGAGGCCATGGAAGCCTGCATCAAGGCGGCGCGGCGTTACCATTATGATCGTGGCAATCCGGAACGGTTTCATATCGTCACCTTCGAAGGCGCATTTCATGGCCGGACGATTGCAACCATCGCAGCGGGCGGGCAGGAGAAGTATCTGGAGGGCTTTGGTCCGAAAGCCCCTGGCTTTGATCAGGTGCCTGCAGGTGATCTCGAAGCGTTGGCTGCCGTAATCGGTCCGCAGACGGCCGCGATCGCCATTGAGCCCATTCAGGGGGAAGGCGGCATTCGCGAGCAAGGAACGGACTTCCTGCGCCATTTGCGCAAACTGTGCGATGACAACGGCATTCTACTGATCTTCGATGAAATTCAGACTGGTGTTGGCCGCACGGGCAAGCTGTTTGCCCATGAATGGGCCGGAGTCGCGCCTGACCTGATGGCGATCGCCAAGGGGATCGGTGGCGGTTTCCCAATGGGGGCCTGTCTTGCAACAGAAGTGGTCGCGGCCTGCCTGACACCGGGCACACACGGAACCACCTTTGGCGGCAATCCGCTGGCCATGGCCGTGGGCAATGCTGTTCTCGATGTGGTTCTGGAAGACGACTTTCTGGAGCAGGTTGAGCGCAAGGGCCTTCTTTTGAAACAAAAGCTGGCTGGACTTGTGGACACCCATCCGCAGGTGTTGGCGGAAGTGCGGGGCAAAGGCCTTTTGCTCGGCTTGAAATGCGTCGTGCCCGCAGGTGAGTTCGTCGCTGCTGCGCGAGAGCATGGGCTGTTGGCCGTTCCTGCTGGCGATAACGTTGTGCGGATCATCCCGCCTCTAACCATCACGGAAGAAGAGCTCTCCGAGGTCGTGACACGCCTTGATGCTGCAGCTTCCACTTTCGAAAAGTCACAGTCTTTGGAAGGAGCCGCAGAATGAGTGCGAACGGCGAACTTCGGCATTTTTTGGATCTGACAGAGTTTGGCGGCGAAGAAATTCGCGCCATTTTGGAACTCGGCAAAGAGATCAAGAAAACCCGCAATGGTGTCCATCGTGGTCAAGGCCCGCTGGCCGGCAAGGTCCTGGCGATGGTGTTCGAACAGCCGTCCACGCGGACCCGCATTTCATTTGATGTGGGTATGCGCGAATTGGGCGGTGAAACCCTGATGCTCACTGGCGCCGAAATGCAGCTTGGCCGGGGCGAAACCATTGCGGACACGGCGCGGGTCCTGTCCCGGTTTGTCGATGCGATCATGATCCGCATTCTGGACCACGATGATCTGAACGAGCTTGCGGAAGCGGCAACTGTTCCGGTGATCAACGGACTGACAAAGCTGTCTCACCCGTGCCAGATCATGGCTGACATTATGACCTATGAGGAGCATCGCGGCTCAATCAAGGGCAAGTCGGTTGCCTGGACAGGGGACAGCAACAATGTGCTCGCCTCTTGGGTGCACGCTGCGCCGCGTCTCGACTTTGAAATGCGCATTGCCACGCCAAAGGAGTTGGCCCCGCCGACTGAGCTGATTGAGCAGGCACGTGCTGCTGGCGGCGAAATTATCGTCACAGATGACCCGTTTGAGGCCGCAAAAGGCGCTGACTGCATTGTCACCGATTGCTGGGTTTCCATGGGCGATGACGACGAAGAGCAGCGTCACAACCTTTTGGGCGCCTATCAGGTCAATAACCGCCTGATGAAGGAAGCAAAGGCCGATAGCCTCTTCATGCACTGCCTTCCAGCTCACCGCGGCGAGGAAGTCACGTCGGAAGTTATGGATGGACCACATTCTGTGGTTTTCGACGAAGCAGAAAATCGGTTACACGCACAAAAAGGTATATTGGCCTGGTGCTTTAACGGCGCATAAAACGGGGGGGCCGGGCAGCATAATGTCCGGCGTAACCCATGGCCGTAATCAAAGGGAAATTGCGTGGCAGTAAATCTCGAGGAATTTGGTGTAACGCCAGCCGGGCCGGATGCGGTCCGTCCGTTCTCGGTAGAAGAGCTTGATGTTCGGGGTCGCGCAGTCGCTTTAGGGCCCGTAATTGACCGGATCCTGTCCCGGCACGACTATCCGGAAGCTGTCTCCCGGCTTCTGGCTGAGGCAATGGTGCTGACTAGCCTTCTTGGGACATCTCTCAAGTTTTCCGGGCGTTTTATCCTGCAGACCCAAACGAACGGGCCAGTTTACATGCTCGTCGTGGATTTTTCCTCGCCAGATGCCTTGCGGGCCTATGCAAGTTTTGACCGGGATAAGGTGGACGCCTTGGTCAAGGGTGGAAAGTCTGCACCTGAAGACCTGCTTGGAACTGGCCACCTTGCCTTGACCATTGATCAGGGCAAGCACATGCAGCGCTATCAGGGGCTGGTGGAATTGGATGGTGTCTCGCTGGAGGAGGTCGCGCGTCGCTACTTTGCGCGGTCTGAGCAAATTCCGACTGAAATCCGTCTCGCTGTAAGCAAGTTGTTTACACGCAGCGAAGGGGAAGAGCCGCGTGAGAGCTGGCAAGCTGGCGGCATTATGGTTCAGTTTCTGCCGGAAGCTTCGGATCGTATCAAGGCCGTTGATATGGACCCGGGTGATGCACCGGAAGGGACAGAAGCGCATACAACTGACGAGGATGATGCGTGGCTGGAAGCCAAGGCACTCGTTGAAACCGTCAAGGATGTTGAGCTGACCGATCCGGAAATCTCGGTAGAACGCCTGTTGTTCCGCCTGTTCCATGAACGGGGTGTGCGTATTTTCGATCCGCAGCCTATTGAAGATCGATGCCAGTGTTCTCGCGAAAAGATCAGCGGAATTTTGAAGAATTTCAGTGAAACCGATCTGGAAGACATGAAGGAAGACGGCAAGGTCGTCGTCACCTGCGAGTTCTGCAGCACCCGTTACGAGTTCGAGGCGCCCTGATCTGGGATAGCCCTGACGCGGCAGTCGGGGCTGTTACACACCGATACATTTTCTTTGGTTGTATTTACGCTTCGGAATTCCCATACACCAAAGGGCCGGTGGACGGTTCCTGTGAGCCAAATACCTCTTTGAATCGTATGTCTTTCCGGCGAAACTGGGCGTCGGAAAAGGCCAAGGGGTGGAATGTTGAAGTCCGTAGACCAACCAAGCAGCGAGCTGTCGTCTCAGGTCGAATACGATTTGCCGTCCGAGCGCCGCGCCTCACACCCGGTAAAACTGGCTGCCAAGGCGGGCCTGCAAGCTATTCTTGCCGCTGCTGTCCTGTTTGGGGCCGTGATGGCAATGAACTATCTGGTTGCGACCAAACCGGAAGTTCCCAAGCGCCAGCTCAGTGAAAAATCCTATTCCGTAGAAACAGTTCTGGCCAGCAAGGCCAACCACACCCCTGACATTCTGGTCTATGGCGAAGCAACCGCAGGGCGGACGGTCGACATGCGCTCGTTGGTCGCCGGAGAAGTTGTCGCCGTTCATCCAAATCTCAAGGCCGGAGGTCAGGTGAAAAAGGGCGAAACACTGGTTTCCATTGATCGCTTTGACTATGAAGGCGCAGTTACGGAAGCGCGCGCCAATCTTGCCGAAGCGCAGGCAACACTGGTTGAGCGTCGGGGCCGTGTAGAGCTTGAAAAGGCCAATGTGGTTCGGGCGCGTGAACAGCTTGAGTTTGCGCAAAAAGATCTGGAGCGTGCTGAAGACCTGCTGAAACGAGGGTCTGTCACCGAGCGGACGGTTGACGAGCGAAAATTGCTCGTTTCCCAACGCCAGCAGAACCTCGAACAGCGGCAAAATACGTTGTCTCTTGAAAGCGCGAAGGTCACACAGCAGGAAGCAGCGATTGACCGTTTCAAGTGGCGTTTAGAAAATGCCGAGCGGCAGCTGGAAGACACTGTCCTGAAAGCCCCGTTTGACGGCATTATCCGATCAGAGGCCGCTCAGGTTGGCCGACTGGTCAACGTCAATGACGTTATCGCTTCCCTGTTTGCCAGTGACGAACTGGAAGTCCGCTTCACGCTGTCCGATGAACAATATGGCCGTTTGGTTGCGGAAAGCGGCACGGTGGTCGGCCGTTCCGTTCAAGTGGAATGGTCATTGGGCTCAGAAACTGCGGTCTATGGGGCTGAAATCGACCGGATTGGCGCAGATGTTGCCAGCTCGCGCGGCGGTGTTGACGTCTACGCCAAAGTGGCCTTGAACCCCGATCAAACGCCTTTGCGACCGGGGGCTTTTGTGGAAGTTCTTGTGCCTGACCAAACTTATGCCGGCACGTTCAAAATTCCCGAAACCTCCCTTTATGGACAGGGCACGGTCTATGTGATCGAGGAAAATCGCCTTGCGCCCAGAACCGTGAAAGCTGTTTCGGTCGATGATGGGTTCATCATTGTCGAAGGTGGTTTGGCTGACGGAGATGCCGTGTTGTCAACGCGCATACCCGAAGCCGGAGAAGGATTGCTTGTCAGGCCAATGGGGGCAGAAGGGCGTGCCCCGAATGAACCAGAGCCTGCCCAAACCGCAGCGCGCACGCCAACAGAATAGGAGGGGATCATGATTTCTACGAAACCCTCCAAAAATCTGATTGAGGTCGTCGTTCACCACTCCAATTTGGCGAACCTGATCATGGTCATCATGGTCCTGTTCGGGGTATTCGGCCTGACCAAGCTCAACACTCAGTTCTTTCCCACGGTAAAGATCGACACGATCACCGTGACCGTGCCTTGGCCGGGGGCAAGCGCTGAGGATGTGACCACCAACATTCTGGAAGTGATCGAACCAGAACTTCGGTTTCTCGACAATCTGGATGAAGTGACATCCTATGGCCGTGAAGGCAGCGGCACCGTGGTTCTTGAGTACATCGAGGGCGCCGACCTGCAAAAGGCGCTCTCCGATGCCGAGCAAGCCATTGCTGGCATCACCACCTTGCCGGAAGATTCTGAAACGCCCACCATTTCGGCAGTGACCTTTACCGATGGCGTGGCGACCCTTGCCCTGCGTGGTCCGTTTTCTGAAGAGGCGCTGAAACAGTTTGCCCGTCAAATCCGGGATGATCTTTTGGACCGGGGCATCGACAAGGTCGAGTTCAATGGCTATCGCACGCCGGAATATGTGATTGAAATCCCGGAACGTGAGCTGCGCCGACTGGACCTGACGGTTGCTGATGTCGCTCAAACTGTTTCTGGCAACACGGCAGATCTGCCAGCAGGCACACTAGATGGGGCCGTGGAACGCCAAATCCGGGCGATGGCAGAAGAGAGGTCTGCAGCTTCTATCGGACGGGTTGAGGTCAAATCTCTCGCCAGCGGTGAAAAGACAACTGTTGCAGATATTGGCACCGTTTTTCGCGATTATAAAGACGGAGACAACCAAGGCTTCGCCAAGGGCACGCGGGCGATTGAGATCAAGGTGTTACGTGTTGAAACCACGGACACCCTGAAGGCAGCAGAAACCCTCAACACTTATCTTGCAGAGCTGCGGCCCCAATTGCCGCCAACGCTGGAACTGCTTCAGTATGACGTGCGCGCCAAGCTGGTTCAGGACCGGATTTCGCTTCTGGTCGAAAACGGGTTGTCCGGTCTGGTTCTCGTCGTTGCCATTCTCTTTCTATTCTTGAATGCGCGCATCGCGTTTTGGGTTGCTGCGGGTATTCCGGTCGCAATGATGGCAACTCTGGGCATGATGTGGCTGTTGGGCGAAAGCATCAACATGATTTCCATGTTCGCGCTGATCATGATGCTTGGCGTCATCGTGGATGATGCGATTGTTGTGGGCGAACACACAGCCACGCGGCAGGCCATGGGCGACGCGCCCGATGAAGCGGCCATCAATGGCGCAAAGACCATGTTGTCGCCGATCATGGCGGCGAGCGCGACAACCATTGCAGCCTTTGTTCCGATCATGCTGGTTGGCGATGTACTCGGGCAGATCATGGGAACCCTGCCCGTTGTCGTGGTCGCGGTGGTGATTGCTTCGCTGATTGAGTGTTTTTTCATTCTGCCGGGCCACCTTGCTCATTCGCTCGGCAAACAGCCGTCATGGAACTGGTGGCGCGTTGTCCTGTTGGCTGCGGCCCCGGCGTTGTTCATCACAGGTCTTGCGCGGCAGCCTGATGAAAACGTTCCGCCCTTTTTCGATGGTGTGGCAGAACCAGCACGCGGTCTCTCCGAAGCACTTGGACCATTCTTGTTCGAAGCTGCAGTTATTCTGGCCTGTTTCGTGGTCGGAGTTGCGCTGGAGTTTCTGTTCCAGAACCTTAGGCGGAGAAAAGTCCGGGCGGGCACAGCCGATCAGCCGGGGTGGTTCCGTCGTGGATTTGATGCCGGGTTTGGCTGGTTTCGGGACAATCCTTTCCACGGGCTGGTCAAGCTTTCGGTCAATTGGCGCTATGTCACTCTCGCGGTTGCCATTGCCTGTTTGATCCTTGCGGTTGGTTTGATGCGCGGTGGGCGCGTCGGCTTTACCTTCTTTCCGTCACCTGAAGCGGAAAATCTCACGGCTTCCATTTTCTTCCATGCCGGTATTCCGGAAGAAGAGGCCATTGAAGGCATCCGCCAAATTGAAGGCGCGCTCTGGGCGGTATCTGATACCTACGCCAAGGAATTGGGAGAGAGTGTTGCAGTCTCCTCCTATGCCACGCTTGGAAGAGCGGGCAACAACCGGGGCGATAATGTCGCCAATATCAATGTTCAGCTGACACGGTCTGAGGTCCGAACTGTCAGAACACCGGATATCGTACGCGCCTGGCGTAAGGCACTGCCGGACATACCCGGTGCCTCTCGAATTGCGATTGCCGAGCGGCGCGGCGGCCCCCCGGGCCGCGATCTGGATATCCGCTTGTCCGGTGCCCCGCTGGCTGATCTGAAAGCCGCTGCACTTCAGGTGCAGGACGAGTTGTCTTCGTATCCTGGAACAACAGGCGTAACGGATGATTTGCCCTTCGGTAAACCGGAGCTGCTTGTCGACCTCACCCCACGGGGGAGAGCGTTGGGCTTCACGGTGCAATCGGCTGCGCGCCAAATACGAGATGCTTTTGAAGGCAATATCGCGCGCCGATTTGCCGAAGGCGACGAGGAAGTCACGGTTCGTGTGCGTCAGTCATTTGAAAATGGCGGCACATCAGCCTTACGGCAGCTTTCTTTGAAAACCCCGAGTGGTGAGTTTGTGCCTTTAACCGAAGTGGTCAACTTACGAGACTCGCAAGGCTTTTCGGTCATCTTGCGGCGAAACGGTGTGACAGTTGTCTCTGTTGTGGCTGATGTCGACAGCACAATCACATCCAACAATGAGATCATCGCCAATTTGGGTGAGAGTTTTCTGCCAGAGCTCGCAGATAAATATGGGTTCAGCTATTCCTTTGCTGGCAAGGCGGAAGAACAGGCAAATGCCTTCTCGGACATTCTAACCGGTGTGGTGATCGCAGTTGCCGGGATTTACATTGTTCTCGCCGGCATCTTCTCCAGCTATTTCCGCCCCATAATTGTGATGTCGATTATTCCATTCGGCATCGTTGGGGCTATCGTCGGGCACATGCTGATGGACTACAAGCTGACCATCTTGAGCATGATCGGCCTTTTGGGACTAGCCGGTATTCTGGTCAACAACTCGATCATTCTGGTGGCGCGATTTGAAGAACGGCAGGCCGCCGGGGAAAGCATCAAGCAGGCCGCCGTTGAAGCCAGCTGTGATCGGTTGCGTGCAGTCTTCCTGACGTCACTCACCACGATTGGCGGGCTGTTGCCTTTGATGTTTGAAACAAGTCTGCAGGCGCAGTTCCTGTTGCCAATGGCGATCACCATTGTGTTTGGTCTGGCAACGGCAACCGTTCTGGTTCTCGTACTGGTCCCGGCCTTATTGACGATCTTCGATGATATCGCGAGCCTGATCCTGCTGCGGCGACCAGAACCGTCAGCCCCCCAAACAGATGGGCGCCAATTGACGCCCGCTGAGTAGAGGCCGTTCCAATCAGCGCTTATTGTGCGGTGATCTTGCGGGCAAAGTCCGCCGTGTTTCGGGCAGCAATGGCAATGTTGCCGTCCAGCGTGGCTGGATGTTTTCCGCGGGGGCCAAAGTCGTGGTTTCCATCATCCAGATAGGAAATCGACACGTGAGCGGGGAGTTGGATCTGAACCAGCTCAGCCCATGAGCCGAAAGGATCCCGTTCGCCTTGTTGAATAAGGATCGGGCGGGAAGATTGCTCCAGTGGCTCCATGCGCCACGGAGCATCGGCTTTGCCTGTCGGGTGAAATGGATATCCGAGGCAAACGACGCCCGCAACGCGTTTCGGCAGCGACCCGCCACCTGCCAACATCGCTGCGACGCGACCGCCCATCGACTTGCCGCCGATCAGGACAGGGCCGTCAACCTCTCCAACGACAGCCTGAACAGCTGTTTGAAACTCTCCGATCAGCTTATCCGCCTTGGGCGGTGGGCGTTTGCTGCCCCCGGTCCGGCGTTGAGCCATGTAGGCAAATTCGAACCGGGCGACGGATACCCCCTCATTGGCGAGGGAAGTGGCCATCTTTTCCATAAACGTTGAATCCATTGGGGCGCCCGCGCCATGGGCAAGAACAAGTGTCGCCACTGGCGAAGTTTCTGGTGTCGTCCAAAGGAAGTCGGTCATGTTTCAGGATATCTGCCACGGGTTTCAAAAATGAGGGTCCAGCCTGATCGGTTAGCGATTTCAGCGGCGCAGCGCAAACCCAAAAACATCCAGAAAGTCATTAAAAGAAACTGAGAGGGAAATAGCGCAGGTAAAGCTCGCGATAGGTGCCGTTCTGATAGACTTGCCGAAGCGCGTAGTTCAAGGCTTCCAGCCGTTCGACATCACCTTTGCGCACGGCGATTGTTAGCCCTTCATTGAAAAAGCCCAGCTCCAGCCAAGGGCCTCCGGAAAAGCGGCAACAGTTCTCCGACGCCTGTCCGCGGAGCCAGAAAGACAGGGAGAGACCATCTCCAAAATGCGCGTCGGCTTCCCCTGATTTCAAACTCTCTCGCGCTTTCATCGCGGTTTCATAGGAGAGAACTTTTGCCGTGGGCCAAAAGCGAAGGGCAAATGCCTCGTGTCGGGACCCAGCCTCAACGGAAACAGTCTTTCCAGCGGGCTGCTGAGGATTGAAGTCATCGCTTTCATCTGCTCGCACGATAAACCGAGCTGGCAGCTTCAGGTAAGCATCGGTGAAATCCATTTTTTCCGCGGCTGTCTGATCGCGTGCCAGCCCGGAGATAATGGCATCTCCTTCTTCTTCGTTCAGTGCAGATACCTGTTTGTCAAAAGGCACAATCCGCAAGGAGCATGAGCTTTCCAGAACTTCACACAGTGAGCGCGCAAGATCGATATGAAATCCAGTGAGCCGCCCATCCGGATCGCGGAAAACAAACGGGGGGTGCTCATCAGATGACAGGAACTGGATCTTGTCTGGAATATTGGCGGGTCTATCGGCAACGGCCTTTGGGTCCCAGAAATTTGGAATGGTGTCGGCAGTAGAGAAAGATGCCGAAGATAGCAGAGCAAGCATTGTCAAAATTAACGATAAGTAGAGCTTTATATTTACAACTATTGATTGCATTTTCTGTTTGTGCCCTTATCGATCCGTCGACGTAACTATCAGTGTTATAGGCGTATTTCTGCGCCTATGCCCAATTAAATGTTCTGTGCAGTTGGGGAGTTGCATCATGACTGGCGTCGCAGATTTATTTGATGTGCTTGTTGCGCGTGGAATTTCAAAATCCTTGATGGTCTCTGCTCTTCGCTATGCACCGAAAGAGGGTATTGCAGCATCAGAATATCTTGTGCGCAACCGGTTGCTGACAGAAGAAACCATTTACAGCGCTTTTGCGGAACTTTGCAGCGTCCCGTTTCTGCCGGAGGGCAGTTTCCGGGTAAGCACTGTCAAAGATCAGCCGGTTCATCTGGGATCAGAAGAGTGTGGGCCAATGCTGGTGGGCGTGCATGAAGGCAAAGCGGTTTACGTGTTGTCGCCCTCCCACGCAGGCTTTGAGGAGGTTCGGGACCATTTGCAAAAACATCTCGAAATGCGGGCGCAGGTGCGCATAGCATCTCCGGCTGCGATCCGTTTGGCGACGAAGGTCACAAACTCTCCGGCGGCAGACCTTGAACACAGATACCCGCATCTATCGGCCAAAAAAACGACATCCCGCCCACGGATGGGTTGGTTTTTAGCCGGGGCATTTCTGATGTTGGCGTTCCTCACGCTTCCGTTCTCAGTTTGGTTCTGCGGGTTTATGATGATGATGGCGATTGCCTGTTGTTTGACCGGGTTTGCACGTCTCGCCAGCACGCTTGCTACTTGGGATAACCCTCTGGACTATCGCCTGCCAAATCGACTTGAAGAGACCACAATCATCTGGCCTGCCTACACAGTCTTGGTCCCGTTATATCGGGAGGCAAATGTCGTCATTGGTCTTGTTCAGGCTCTGCAAGACATGGATTATCCCAAAGATCGGCTGCAGGTCCTGTTTCTTATTGAATCCGATGACCGGGAAACATTGGCCGCTTTAAGGGCTTGCCGATTGCCGCACCACATGGAGATCCTTGTGGTGCCGGACGGATCACCGCGCACCAAGCCTCGGGCCTTGTCCTACGGGCTGGCAGAGGCAACTGGGGATTATGTCACCGTGTATGATGCGGAGGACCGGCCACAGCCTGATCAGTTAAAGAAAGCCGCTTATAGTTTCGGAAAACTTCCGCAGACCTTTGCCTGTTTGCAGGCGAGGTTGAGCATCGACAACGCCAATGATGGTTTTCTGTCACGGCACTTTGCGCTCGAATATGCCTGCCTGTTTGACCAGCTTCTGCCGTGGTTGTTTCGCATCGGCATTCCGTTTCCCTTGGGCGGAACGTCAAACCACTTTCGAAAGCGTGCTCTGGAACAAGTCGGTGGTTGGGACCGGTTCAACGTCACAGAGGATGCGGATTTGGGAGTGCGCTTGGCCCGGTTCGGTTACCAGCTCGGCGTGATGACCAGCTCGACCTATGAAGAAGCGCCGATCACCTTGCGCGCATGGCTTGCCCAAAGGGCGCGGTGGTACAAAGGATGGCTGCAAACGATTGGCGTTCATACGCGCCAGCCGCAAGCGCTGATCGATGATATCGGTTTTCGAAACTGGCTCGCTCTGAGCGCTCTTTTTGCCGGTTCCCTTGCGCTGATCGCGCTCCATCCGGTTTTCTTCTCTCTCTTGTTTGCCTATGCAATTGGTTTTATGGAACCGCCCGCGCGAGAAGGGGGGCTGGAGCAGCTGTTGCTTGCCCTTTCAGTCACCGGATCGGCCATCGGTTATGCTGGTGCTGCAATTGCAGTTTGGAAGGCAGGCGACAAGCGACACCACGGACCGCGTTTAGCTGATCTCCTGACACTGCCAATCTACTGGTTTTGTACCGGAATTGCGCTGTATCGAGCGGTTTGGGAACTCTTCAAAACGCCCTATGTGTGGAACAAGACGACACATGGTGTAACGCGACACTATGCTTGGCAAATCCGGGAATTACGGGAATATGCGGTAATAAGTGGAATTTCGCGGAAAATAGCCATTCTTCGCAAAAATTATAGAAAGTTCGTAGAAACACGCCGCGTCATTATGAATGGCAAATTTAGAGACAAGTGCTCGCCGCGCCATTTTGCGTTTTCTAAAAACTCAATAAAAACAAAGCCGACGACATTTCAAGGGTGCAACTAAAAAGGTAAGCCTTATTTACGTGTTGCACCCTCACGAAATTGGCCGTTTTCCGCTATTTTTTGAGATCTCGATTAAAATGCACAGCGCTTAAGGGTGCAACTCTGCAAAGCCATTTCCAAACCGCGAAAAGTCCACTTAAACACCCTCTAAAGTACGATGCATTAGAACCTATAGAACTTCTCGCAGACGTTCGAAGATTGATTGAGTTATAAGAATTGAAACCTCAATGAGGCCAACGCAAGGGAAAATTAGCGGCCGGTTTAACTGGGCGGTGATCTCGCTATTTTCACGCCTTGCAAAATATCACGATGATTTCACGGCAGAAAATTACGTAAGGTCAGTTACCCAAACTAACTAGTCGGTTGGTTTAATGTATTCGTTGTGATTGGTCTGCGATGTTTAATGATCTTAAACTAGGATTTGTGTCCGCTGTTTTGTGCCTGATGTCAGTAACCTCATGGGGAGCACACGCTGAAAGCGTGGGCTTGCGTATTGAGCGTAATGTTACCACGGCGCGGGCAAGTATGTTGTTAGCGGAAAGAACATTGTTTGCGGCTGACCAAGCGATTAACGCTGCCTCGATCATTACTTCGTCCGTCAGAGTTAACCGTCTTGTACACACTGAACTAAACCGCATTGTTCAAGGCATACCAGGTGCGCGCGCTCTATTGGTCATCGACGAAAAGGGCAAACTTCTGCATGACAGCTACAAATACCCTGTATTGCCGCTTGATCTGTCTGACAGGAATTACTTCAAAGAAGCTCTTTCCACTGACGGGATCGTAATCGGAGTACAGGTTATTGGCCGGACTTCAGGCGCGCCATTTGTGCCTATCGCAAAGCGAATTGGGGAGCTTACGTTTGTCGTCGTAATTTCCCCCTATGTGCTCGTGGATCTTCAAAACGAGTGTGGGGATTGTTGGTCATCTGCGGTGCGTAAATCGGATAATAATATTATCACTATGTTTCCGCCGGAAGGCGATCTTGTTCCAGGCTTGGTTTTGCAATTAAAACCCCATTTAAAAAATAAAGACACTGGCTCGTTGGTTGTCAGATACAAACACTCAGTTTTCTCGGTCGTTTGGACGAAGAGCGCGGAGTTTCCTCTACTCAACATTAGTGTGAGAGGATTGACGGACAGTGCAGCGGTTGAGATCGACATCAACTAGCAAGCGGGCCGCAATAGAGTTATGCCGTAGCTTAAACCAAGGAATATCTTGTTCCGCACGTATCCAAAGCGACGCTGCAGGCTCACCGGTCGCGCAACTTGCAACCTCTGCAATTTTTGCCAGGTCATCTTCAGAGATTTCATCATATGAAAGTGGTAAGATAACGAAATACACCAAAAGCGTAGAAAGGATCATAGCAAACCCGACTGACAGCCCGATAAAGCATATGATTGCCCTACCAATGCCGATATCGGACACGCGGCTTGCTATAATTCCACTCAGTCTTTGATTGCGCATCGTATGTCCCGCGCGCCTGTTTTCCATTTTATTGAGGAACAGGTGCGATGTCTATTGGTGCTACCGTACGTACAGTTAAACTGTGCGATATTGAAGAAATTGCTAAAATTCATGTAGCTTGCTGGAAAGAAGTGTATTCGTTTATGCCGGACGAAGTACACCTAGCAAGAAGTCTGCGCTATAGGCGTAATCAATGGTTGAATTGGGTTATTGATCCTCCTGAATACGGTTTCTTTTTCACAATTTTATTTGATGGCGAGATTGTCGGTTTTGCGGCAGCGCTCCGCAATATGGATGAGGCAATCATTGCTAAAGGTGAAATGCATGCCTGTTACATTCTGCCGGAGTATCGAGGAACGGACGCCGGACCTTTGGGCCTGATGACTTTGGCGTCTACGCTGAAGTCTAGCGGCTTATGGCCCGCCTGCTTATGGGCATTCAAAGACAATCCATATCGCAGGATTTACCCGCAGCTTGGCTGTAAAGCCGTCGTGTCTAGGGATCGTGTAATAGCGGAAGCTCCGATCCCTGAAGTCGGGTACATCGTGCCTGATTATGACAAGCTTATGTCTCGTCTTGACCGGATGCGCGTTTCCGCTGCTCAGCGGCAAAGTGGATCACTTCAGAGGCCGCGCCTTCTTGCAGGCCTTCCCGGCTGACAAGGTAGTCGAGCATCTCAACAAATTGGTCCGCGAATGCTTCAGATTTTGTTCGTCGCGGCAGCCGTTTCCAAAAGGTTGCCGCGATGTTCCAAACGAATTCTCGAACTTCTGCGAGAGTGACATTACCGACTTTTACGTCGTCTCCAAAGAACATGCCGCCCTGACCAGTAGCTAGCCAATTCAAGTTGATACCGAACTTCCGATGATATTCGGCTAGGACAGTAGCGGAGGGAACGTTTTCTCCGCGCTCATATAAAGCTAAGGAATCCTTGCTGATTTCTAGTTGTTCGGCAAATTCTTCCCTGCGGTTGTCACCGAGCTCGCGGCGAACTTGTCGCAATCTAGAGCCTAGCGGAGTTTTCGGTTCACTTTCAGGTCGAGCCACAGAATTCCCGTTAAAAGAAAATACTCCTTTACAAAAAGAGAATCTTCCTTTAATCCTTCTCTTGTCGGGCCGATATTCGGGCCGATTTGCCACACATAAAATTCAAGAAAAACGGCTTGTTGCCGCAAGCCGTTTTCCCAACCAAGAGGCTTCACATGTCCAAGCCCGAGTTCCCGCCAGAGAATGGCTGGGATCGACACTCGATCTATGCCGAAATTCTTCGGCAAGGGATGACCATCAAGGAGCTTGCGGAGCAGGCCGAAATGTCCCGCCGTGCTTTTTCCCATGTCTGGACACGCACTGTACGTGCTGCCGAGACGGTCATTTCAGAGTTCCTCGAAACCCCTGCCAAAGAGCTTTGGCCGGATCGCTATCCGGTTCGAACCTCTCACCGTGTTTCTACCAAACAAATGACCAGGCGCGCTAGTCAGAAAAGCTTAGTAGCTCCAGACAGGAAGGCTGCCTGATGACACAGCTTGATCAAAAAAAGAGCGAGCATCTGACACCCGCTGACTGTCTGGACGATGCGTTCATCCTGACCAAGATATCAAAGTTAGGACGGCGGTATTTCTACATGGACCACGACAGGGAGGCTTTGCCGGACGGGCGATCGTTCATTGTTGCTAAGACTGGCTACCTCCCAGGTGACGGTTTTGTTTTTCAAGATGAGCTGTCGGCCATGGAAGTTGCCGTTCATCTGAACAACTGCGGGATCGGTGGTGCTTGTTGGCTGGCTATTCTCCGTTCTGACGCAATTGCAAATAGCGGCACCTGCTGAGTGGTGCGGTCGCGGGGCTACCCGTTCTTAGTCACCCTCACCCTTGTCGAAGGGTCTGGCTGACGCCTCCCAATCAACTTGCCGGGCGGACCCACAGATCTGCAGCCTGCCGCCCGGTCTTTTTCTCCCATCGGAAACAAATGAGGTCACTTACATGACTGACAAAAAGATAGAGATCAAATTGATTGATGTGCCGGACAACCGGCTGCGCGATGTGGACCCGGACCGGGCAGAGTTGCTGGCTGGCATGTTTAAGGAAGTCGGCCATTTAACCCCCATTGAAGTGGTGCAACGGGACAAGCGGTTTGAGCTTGTTGCCGGAGCGCACCGCCTTCAAGCTGCCAAGCTTTGCAAATGGAAAGAGATTGACGCCCGCGTGCTTGATCCGGACGTCGGGCAATCCGCCCACGAGCTGCGCCTTCGCGAGATCCTCGAAAACCTTGCCCGTTGGGATTTCAACGCACTGGAACGCTGCGAGGCTCTTCATGAGATGAAACAGGTTCATGAGGCACTGCATCCGGAAACCAAACACGGTGGCAAGCGTGGCAACCAGCATACAGGCGGCCAAAAGAGGCAAGTGGCAATTTTTTCCTTTTGCCAAACTGCCGCCGAAGGGACGGGGCTGTCGGAGAGATCAGTCCGCTTATGCGTGGGTATTTTCCAATCCCTTACCCCGGCTTCACGCGAACGCCTGAAGAACACCAAGTTTGCGGAAAAGCAATCCGACCTAAAACTTCTCGCCGACTGCGACCCCGACGAACAGGCCAAGGTACTCAACATCCTGTTTGCGGAAGAGCCGGAAGCTGGAACGGTTGGCGATGCCATTACCCTTGTGCGTCACGGTAGGGCGGAAAGCGATCCGGACAAGCGGGTGCGCACCATCTACAACACCATGCCCAAGCTATCGCTTGCCGGTCGGCGCAGCGTTTACCGCACCTTCAAAGACGAGATCATAGAGCTGGTCAAATCGGAGGGCTGGCTCAATGACTAAGCGCCGCACTCCCCGTGATCCGAACACTCCAGACTTCTTCCTCGACTGGACGCCACCAAAGGTCAGCATCGGTTTTGAAGAAGGTGCCATTCCCGGAAACGACCTTTCCTCCCGGCTGAGCCGGGCCGTTGCCAGAACCATGAAGGATTGCGGCAAGGACCGAGTGACAATCGCTGGCCTTATGAGCAAGCGTCTAGGCCGCAAGGTGACAGTTTCGATGCTGGAAACCTATGCATCGGAGAGCAAGACCGGCCACAACATCACCGTTGATCAGCTGGTCGCGCTCATGGAGGCAACGGGCCGGACGGAAATCCTGGGCTTTGTGGCTGAGATGTTCGGCCATGTCGTCATGCCTGCCCGCTATGAGAATGTTGTCCGGCTCAAGATGCTTGATGACCATCAAGCCAAGATCGAGAGCCAACGCAAGATCCTTCTGACACAGGTGCGGGGGATCAAATGAAACTTTGGCTGACCGCTCAAGAACTGGCTGATCTTCGACTGGATGATTTCCCTCATTCAAGGTTCGGTGTTCAAAAGATCATTGATCGGGACGGTTGGCAGGAGTGCGATCTGTGTCGCAAGCGCGAGGGCCGCGGTGGCGGCGGCGGGTTTGAATATCATTTGAGCTTGCTGCCGCTGCCCCAAAGGCTGGATTACACCAGCCGCTTTGTTCGCGTTGAACAGGCCGACTGTCTGACCGATTACGACGAAACCTTGAACGGCACCGAGCGCGAGGCCCGCGATGCGCGGCTCATCATCCTGCGGGTGGCCGAACGGTTCCGCAAAACAAGTTCCATGGGCGCAACCGGCGCGGATGATCTCTTCGTCCGCCTTTATCTTGCGGGCAAGGTTCCCGTGCCGGAATGGGTGCGCGGCGCTGTCAGACGACTTTCAACCCGCACACTAGCAAGGTGGCGCGATGCAAAGGCGAGCGATGCCAGCTCGCTTGCCAATGATCCATCCAAGGTGCGCAAGGGAACCGGAGTGCTGGACCGGGCAGAAGACGGACGGCTCAAGTCCTATTGTCTGGCCCTTGTCGCCCATAACGATTTTCTGACCGCTGAACACATCCGGGACACGGCCATAGTTGAGTTTGGCGAAAGCGTTCTTCTGGAAACCACACGCGGTCAGGTCCGCAAACCCATGCCCCCTTTAAGGACGTTTCAAAGGGCACTTAAACAGTGGAAGCAGGAAAACAGGAACGAGCTTCTCAAGATCACGAACCCGGATGCGTGGAAATCCAAAGTCCGCTTTTCCATGGCGGGGGCACATTCAGCCGACCGGTTGAACCAGATCTGGGAGATCGACGCTTCGCCCTCAGATGTAATGACCACTGACGGTCGCATGAATATCTATATGGCAATCGACCTTTATTCCCGCCGCATCATTCTTCTGGTGACAAAGACACCGCGAGCCTCGGCTGTCGGCCTTCTCATTCGAAAGTGCCTGATTGCCTGGGGCGTTCCGGAACTCATCAAGACCGATAATGGCTCGGATTTTACCGCCAAGGCGACCGTCAAACTGCTGGACGCGCTTGATATTGAGCAAGAGCTTTCACCGCCTTACTCGCCGGAGAAAAAGGGGTCGGTTGAGCGGGTTATCGGAACCTTTCAGCGCGATTGTGCGGCTACCTTGCCCGGCTTTGTCGGTCACTCGGTCGCTGACCGCAAGAAGATCGAAGCCCGCAAGGCATTCTCCAGCCGCCTTGGGACTGACGACGCCAAAATGTTCCATGTGGACCTGTCGGCAAACGAGCTGCAGGAGCATGCCGATTTCTGGACCAACCAGATTTATGCGCACAAGAAGCACTCCCGTCTCAAGGGCAAAACCCCGTTTCAGGTCGGACAGGAGTGGAACGGAGAGATCCGGGGCATTCAGAACGAAGCGGCCCTTGATGTTCTTCTTGCACCGATTGCGGGCAAGAACGGTATTCGCACAGTGACAAAAGAGGGCATTCGTCACGATAACGAGAAATACGTCACGTTCGACGTTCCCGCTGGCGAAGAGGTTTTGTGCCGCGAAGACCCTGCTGATCAAGGTCGTTTGTGGCTGTTTGACCCTGAGGGAGAAACCTATCTCGGCGAAGCCGTCTGCCCTGATCTGGCAGGCGTAGACCGGGCTGAGATCGCCGCCCGCATGAAGGAACGCCAAAAGGCACTTCATGAAGAAAAGACCGCCGACATCAGGCAAGAGCTACGCAAGATCACACCACGCACGGTGATGGATGCGCGCCGCGAACGCTACAAACACAATGGCGATGTGGTGCCGTTCCCGAAAGAGCGGGGCGAGCATTCAACGGCCAAGATGCAGGCGGCAGGTAGTGCGAAGGCAAAGCGCGGACCGCGTCCTCTTTCTGAAAAAGAACAGGCAGTCATGGAGCGCCTTCAGGCGGCAGAACAGCCGAGACAGGCTCCAGGCGGCAAGAGCGCCAGCGTTCACAAGATTTCGCAACAAGACACGCCGGAGAGGCGGTTCTCCCGCGCCGTGACGCTGGAAGCGCGGATCGCAGAAGGAACAACCCTTTGCCAGAGCGATGCGCTCTGGCTGGTGGACTACCAAAGCAGCGCGGAATACCGCGCCCACAAGATGCTCAGTCAGATGGGGGGACAACAAACACGCGTACCGCCCGCGTCCTGATGGGCAAAGAAAAACCCCGGCGTGGCCGCGCCAGGGTCAATCGGATTTTCGATTTAAGGAGACTTTCAAAATGACAAACGGCGGCTCTCCCGTCAAGCCCGGTGGACTAACACACCTGAAAAACGTAGCCCGGTTTCTAACGCTTGTTGAAACCATTCGCGGGCGCGGGCAGAACATGCCGGGAATGGGTGTGTTTTCCGGATATTCCGGTTACGGCAAAAGCTGTTCAACCAGTTTTGCCATGCATCATCCTATCCGGGCACGGGTTGTTGAGGTTAAGGACAGCTGGACCCGCAAGAAGTTTCTGTTCAAGATTTTGGAGGAGGCTCTAGGACCAAAAGCCGCCTCCGAATTTGCCCGTCTTACAGTTCCGGACCTTGCTGAACAGGTCATTTTTGTACTGAGTGAAGACACACAGCGGCCTTTGATCATTGATGAGGCTGACAAGCTGGCTGACAAGAACATGCTTGAGCTTGTTCGTGAACTTTACGAGGCCAGTAAAGCGCCGATCATTCTGGTGGGCGAGGAACTACTTCCGGCGAAAATCGAACGATTTGAACGGGTCCATGGCCGGGTCCGTGAATGGGTATTGGCAGAGGCTTGCGATGTGCAGGACGCGCGAATGCTGGCGGATGTTTATTGCCCGAGCTTGGACATTCGCGACTGCCTTTTGGACAAGCTTGTTGAGGTCACTGGCGGCGGCGCTCGCCGGATCGCGGTGAACCTCGACCGTATTCGCGAGCAGTCACTTTCCAAACCAACATCCACGTTTTCGGCAGAGAGCTTTGCCGACAACTGGTTTTACACCGGGAAATATCCCCGCAGAAAGCAACAGGAGGCCGCGTGATGTCCATTCAGCTTGAACTCAGGGTGACAACCGGCACGCCAATATATCGCGGGCATGATCACTACTGGAGCGTTATCAGGGAAATCGGAAAAGCTGGAGCCCTGTTCACAAGACGCGAAGTGTTCGGGCGTTGCAATGATCGCAACGATGATGCGGTCGGGGACTTTCTGAACCGACTAAATGCAGGCGGTTTTATCAAGGTGGTCAAGCAAGTCAGAGTGCCCACCGGTGACAGCGGCACTGCGCTTCACAATGTCTATCGTCTCCTGAAACGCCCTTTCGATACTCCTGTCATCAACAGGGATGGCTCGCTTGGTGTTCAGGGGCTTGCACAGCTTCATATGTGGAATGTCATGCGCACCATAGAGCGCTTTCACGCGCTTGATCTGGCGGTTATGGCGACGACCGACGAGGTGGATGTCCCGCGTACGACAGCGGCACGCTATGCGCGTCACCTGCAAGATGCTGGGTATCTGGAGATCATTCGCCCTGGCAGAGGACCAATTCCCCGGATCTGGAGGCTTATGCCTCGCATGAATACCGGACCCAAGCCGCCCAAAATCCTGCGCAGCAAGATGGTCTATGACACCAATTTGGAAACTCTCATGGGCACTCCCGTAGCAAAGGAGATCGCAGCATGACGGACGAACTTACCTTTAACGAAAAGGCAAAAATCGCCTGGGGTGATAACCTCCCTGATTGGGTCTTTGAACTGGCCTTACTTGCAACTCGCGACAACCTCAGCGGCTCTTCCAAAGTTCTTGGATGCTCCAAGACGATGATCAGCCAAATCATTTCGAACAAGTATCCTGGAGACCTTGAGAAATTTGAAGCCAAGGTTCGCGGTGCCCTGATGGGCGAAAAGGTCCAGTGCCCCGTATTTGGTGACATTGGCCGGGATGATTGCCTTCGCTGGCAGGCTAGCCCCAAGACCAACACAAACGCGCTTCGTTCTCAGGTCTATGTGGCCTGCCGTAACGGCTGTCCTCACTCCCGATTGAAAGGAGGCGGCAATGCCTCTTAGTCTCGACCTCTACACCTACCGCAAGATGCTTGAACGCAAGATCGACGGTTTGATTGCAGAAGACGATCCGGCCTTCAACATTTTCATCGATATCAGCATGCGTCTTGACGAGTTTGCGGACCGGGCGCGGTCGCTGGAATTGTCTCGGGTTGCCGAAGGCTCCCGGCTCACGGAGATCGATCTTTCCGACGATACGATTGTTCTGTTTCCAGTTGCCAAGCGTCCGATCCTTGTTTCCTCCCGTGATGATGGAGGGGCGGCATGATTTCCACTGGCGACTTTACTCGCATTGAGCTCGCGGCCGTTCTCGGGCTTGAACGCTTGGGGGATGATTTCGACGAGATCGCCCTGACCATGGGGCGCTCTCACCTCGACATTGAACGCGCCTACTATCTG
>Ga0189285_100038_pt1 | contig 140360 bp, 131 predicted proteins | sample GEYOminimetaG_FD_130315 | JGI IMG/M metagenome (GOLD analysis project Ga0189285, IMG submission 130315) | Marine microbial communities from the Costa Rica Dome - GEYO mini metaG | ecosystem: Environmental > Aquatic > Marine > Oceanic > Photic zone | place: Costa Rica: the Eastern Pacific... | reverse complement strand
CCTCCTGCTCTTTGATCATGCCGATGATCTGTTCCTCGGTGAAACGTGAGCGTCTCATATGTCGTCTCCTAGTTCGGGACGAACTCTACTCATTTTTGGAGGAGATTCCGGGTCTCAGGTCAACCACTTAATAACCATAGGTTCAGAAACCGGCCTTGGTAACTGACTTCTTTATTTATTCTCTAAAATACGAAGTTATTGTCCCCTGATCGCTTACTCCGGTTTTCCGGACTGGGGAGATGAATTGTAATGTGTACATCTTTTCTGCTGCGGGGCCGCTCCCGCACCAAGTTTTTGTTCGCTGGTCTTGCTGGCTTGTTTGTCGGCGGGATGCTTATGTCACAAGCCGCGCCTGTTCAGGCTGGACAAGTGGCGCCACCGCCGCTGGTTCTCAGCCCGAACCTTGCCGAGCCATGGATGCTCCAACTTCAACCGAACCGGCAACGTGCCGTTCGCCGTCCTGTTGATCCACGGCGCACCGGGGCATGGTATCAGCGCCAACGGGTCCAACAGCCGCAACGGGTCAACCGTCCGGCGCAGGTCCAACCCGCATCCGTGCGCAATCCGGCTCCGCAACAGCGCCGCCAGATCGCACCGCAATTCCTGCCAACAATCGTCGACTACCGTGGTCCTCACAAGGCTGGCACCATCATCATCAACACCAACGAGAAGTATCTCTATCTGGTGCAAAAGGATGGAACGGCTCGTCGATATGGCGTTGGTGTTGGCAAGCCCGGCTTCGAGTGGGCGGGAACCCACAAGGTAACCCGCAAAGCTGAATGGCCAGATTGGAGACCGCCTGCGGCCATGCGCAAGCGCCGCCCGGATCTGCCGAAGTTCATGCCAGGTGGCCCTGAAAATCCACTGGGTGCCCGCGCACTCTATCTTGGGTCCACCCTCTACCGTATTCACGGCTCGAACCAACCATGGACGATTGGCCATGCTGTGTCATCGGGCTGTATTCGAATGCGCAATGAAGACGTCAGCGATCTATATGAACGCGTTGGCGTTGGCACCACTGTTCACGTCATCTAACGTTGGCTTTACAAAAATAACTGTCTGAGGCGTCAGACAAGTAGGACTGGAACAAGGCCCGCCATTGGGTCTTGTCTCCAGTCCACTCAGTTTCATCTGCCTTCATGATGTGTATGGCCTCGTCTGGCAGTCCTCCGTGACGTTCGGGATGACTCACGACGAGATATTCGCAGCGTTTATCTAGAAATGTGTCGACCGCTTTCATAAGTCGTTCCAATTGACTTTGCTTAAATTCGATGCACGGCATTCTGGATTCAAGAGCCACATCGGACAGATTATTCTGACTATTCGAGATCACAAATATCAGCCGTTCTGCTTCTGAAAGCCCTACAAACTTTTCCCTCAGATGGCTGAATTTGGACTTTTCTCTTTCAAAAAACCGGTCGATTTCCGGCGATGAATCTGTTTCCCGAAAATGATGAAGGAAGCGAATTCCATAAGGTTCCCATGTTGGAAAACCCGGACCCGGCTGGATAGCATCTCTCGTAAACAACTGAAATCCATCATCAAATAAATCAGCCAACCCGGAGATTGGTGATATTAAACCATCAAAGAAATGGCGTTCGGGCTCAAATTCTTCACCCAAAACACTGCTGAATGTCTCGACATGCGTGCGGATCTGACGCGAGCTCTGACAAGACATGCCAAGACTGACAATTGCCGTTGCTCCGCTTTGAGCGGACATGCCGCATCTCCTTAAGCCTCTTCAAAGATACCTCCTTTAGATAAGGCTTCTGGCACTGGTCCACCATAGGCAAAATCAATAAGCTCTACGGTGTGCACAATTGGAATATCTGTCCCAAGACCAATCTGCGTCATGCATCCTATGTTTCCGGTTGCGATCAGGTCGGGTTTGGTTTTCTGAATATTCGCGACCTTTCGAGCACGCAACTTCCCTGCGATGTCCGGCTGAAGGATGTTGTACGTTCCAGCCGACCCGCAACAGAGATGTCCTTCCGGCACGTCTTTCACATCAAAGCCTGCAGTTTTGAGAAGAGTCTTGGGCTGGGCCGTGATTTTTTGACCATGTTGCATGGAACAGGCCGAATGGTAAGCGACCCGTAATTTCGGGGTTCTTGCTGGTTCGCCCAAATCAGCGTTTGCCAGAAACTCAGTGATGTCTTTTGCAAGCGCTGAAACTTGAGCAGCCTTTTCTGCATAGGCCGGGTCTTCACGCAGCATAAACCCATAGTCTTTGATCGTTGTGCCGCAACCCGAAGCCGTGATCAAAATAGCGTCCAGCCCATCTGCTTCAATTTCCCGTTGCCATGCGTCAACATTCCGGCGCGCAGTTTCCAGAGCGGCCTCTTCTTTGCCCATGTGATGGACCAAGGCTCCGCAGCACCCCTCCCCCTTTGGCAGGACCACGTCAAAGCCAATGCGAGTCAACAATCGTTTGGTTGCCTCATTGATCCCCGGATTGAGAACCGGTTGGGCGCAGCCGGTCAAAAGCGCCACCCGCCCTTTGGGCGGTATCGCTTGCGCTTGGAAGATGTCGCCGCTTGTCATTGCTGACGGCACTGGGGCCTTTGCCGGAGCGAGTTCCAGCATGGCCCCAACTTTTGATCCCAATCCCCCCATCGTTTTGAAAAGACCAGCCATTGGCCTTGCATAAAACGCCATGGCCAAGGCCACCCGAAACCGAGCCGGATAGGGCAAGACGAACGACAGAAGACCGCGCATCAGCCGATCAGACCAAGAGCGTTTATAGGTCTTTTCAATATGCGCGCGAGCATGGTCGATCAAATGCATGTAATGAACACCTGAAGGACAGGTGGTCATGCAGGAAAGACATGACAAACACCGATCCACATGCTTGACGACCTTCTCATCGGCTGGCTTGTCATTTTCCAGCATGTCCTTGATGAGATATATGCGGCCGCGTGGGCTATCCAGCTCATCACCAAGAAGCGCAAAAGTCGGACAGGTCGCAGTGCAAAAGCCACAATGGACACATTTGCGCAGGATCTTTTCAGATTCGGCAACATGTGCGTCTTTCAGTTGCTCTTCCGTGAAATTGGTTTGCATGCGCTTTCACTTGATCTCGTATTTGAAGGCCGGGCCTGTTGTGCAGTTTTAAGCCGGGTCATTGGCCGGCAGTCATGCGCCCCGGATTGAGAATGCCGTTCGGGTCGAACTGCTCTTTGAGACGACCAGACAAGGCGGCCAAGGGAGTGGGCTGGGGTTGGAAAACGTCAACGGACGAGCGGATTGCCGCATCTGCACGTACCAAAGTGGCGTGGCCACCGCCTACCTTATGAACGGCTGCGCGAATATCCTGATCATGAACTTTGCCGTTCGGACACATCAGCCAGACAAGCCCGCCGCTCCAGTCGTAAAACACCTTGGCGCCGATTTGATTGCGGAGTTCATTAGCCAATCGAACCCCGGCGGTTGGAGCAACCGAAATCCGCCAAATAGGGTCAGGCAGACCGCAAAAAAGGTCTACATTGCGGATGGCGTCCCAAGTAGCGTGTGTCTCGCTCTCGTTTAGACGGGTGACGTTGCCCAAATCAGCCAACAAGCTGGTGAGGGTTTGAGCACGATAGGCAATTGAGGTTTCAAAGCCTTCCAGTCTGAAGAGTGTTTTAGCCGCTCCACCTTCTTGCGCTGGAAGGTGAGCTGCGCCGGAAACTTCAGCCGAAGACCCCATCGCCTTGCTCAACGCGGAAATTGCGTCTTCATCGGAAAGCCCCTCCAGCAACAGTGTCGCGCTGGTTTCCGGCTTGGGATTGACCTTCAGCGTGATCAAGGTGGACACAGCCAAAGTTCCCCAAGACCCGCAAAGCCCACGTGGTAGGTCGTAACCGGTCACGTTTTTCACCACCCGGCCACCAGATTTGAAAATCTCGCCGCGCCCGGACACAGCTTCCAGCCCCAGAATATGATCCCGCGCGGCGCCAGCCTTGATCCGGCGCGGCCCCGAAACATTGGCCGCAATCACACCGCCGATGGTTCCCTCTGCCTTGGGCTGACCGAGCAAGGGACCGTAATCCATTGGTTCAAAAGAGAGTTCCTGGCCGTTGTCGTCAACGAGCTTCTCAATCTCCTTGATAGGTGTTCCTGCCTTTACGGTGAGAACCAGTTCAGCTGGCTCATAAAACTCAACGCCCGAATAATCTGACAGTTCAAGGACATGGGCAACCTGCACCGGGCGTCCGAGCAAACGCTTTGACCCACTGCCAATCACCTCTAACGGCCGTTCTTCTGCCGCCGCCCATTTCACCACGTCACGGATTTCTTCTGCTGTTCGTGGCTTCAAAATCGCGTCCATTTACTCTCCCCACCCGGATTATTTTCCGGGCTCGAACCCATTTAAGACCCGTGACTTAGAACCGTGGAATATCGGGAAAGGGCAGCTGTCCTTTGTGAACATGCATCTTGCCCAATTCGGCGCAGCGGTGAAGTACCGGAAAGACCTTTCCGGGATTGAGCAAATGCTTGTCGTCAAACGCGCATTTCACCCGCTGCTGCTGTTTCATGTCGTCTTCTGAAAACATTTCCGGCATCAGGTCGCGCTTTTCGATCCCAACACCGTGCTCTCCAGTGAGAACGCCGCCCACCTCAACACACAGCTTTAAGATATCTGCACCGAAGGCCTCACACGCCTCCAATTCGCCGGGCTTATTTGCATCATAAAGGATAAGAGGGTGAAGATTGCCATCACCCGCGTGAAAGACATTGGCAACACGCAGTCCATACTTTTCAGACAACTCTCGCATGCCTGCCAATACCTTGGGCAGTTCACGGCGCGGGATGGTTCCGTCCATGCACAGATAGTCCGGGGAAATCCGGCCGACCGCCGGAAACGCTGCCTTGCGCCCGGCCCAGAAAACCATGCGCTCTTCTTCACTTTCCGAGATGCGGAGATGGCTGGCGTTATTCTTGCGAGCGATCTCGGCGACCCGCTCAAGAAGATATTCAACCTCAGCCTCCGGGCCGTCCAGCTCTACAATGAGAAGCGCTTCCACATCTCGCGGATAACCAGCATTGACGAAATCTTCGGCTGCGTGGATGGCAGGCTTGTCCATCATCTCCATGCCGCCTGGAATGATGCCTGCGCCGACGATGTCAGCAACGCATGTGCCGCCTTCTTCGCTTGTCGGAAATCCGATCAACAGAGCACGTGCGGTTTCCGGCTTTTGAAGAATGCGGACAGTCACTTCAGTCACAACGCCGAGCAGACCTTCAGATCCAGTCATGAGGGCGAGAAGATCATACCCCTCACTGTCAAGATGCTTGCCTCCGAGGCGAATAACTTCGCCGGTCATCAGCACCATCTCTAGCCCCAAGACATTGTTGGTGGTCAGTCCATATTTCAGGCAGTGAACACCTCCGGAATTTTCGGCAATGTTTCCGCCGATCGAACACGCAATCTGGGACGAGGGATCAGGCGCATAATAAAACCCCTCATGCTCCACCGCTCTTGTGATCCCGAGGTTCGTCACCCCAGGCTGGACGACAACAGCTCGGTTTTCAAAATCAATATCCAGCACGCGATTGAACTTCATCATGGAAAGAAGCACACCATCAGCCAGCGGCAAAGCTCCCCCGGAAAGCGAGGTCCCTGCTCCCCTTGGAACCACCTTCACATCGTTTTCAAAGCAATAGCGCAAGACAGCTGCGACTTGCTCGACAGTTTCCGGGAGAACGACAATCAGCGGCATTTGCCGGTAGGCCGTCAGCGCATCCGTCTCGTACGGGCGCATCGCAGTTTCGTCATGAATCACGCCATCGCCCGGCACGATCGCCTGCAAGGCCTTCACAATTTCCATGCGCCTTGAAAGAACACCAGCATCTGGTTCCGGCATGACAATGGCCGACATTCTGCCTCCCTTATTGTTTCAACCTTGTGATCCAGCGCTTCAGGTTAACCGTAACATTCTACTACAACCAACAACCGTGACATGAGCATTTGACGAGTCTGCCAAAAAAATGCTTTGAGCGATATGTCACAAATGTAGCAACATTCATTCCCGAGCGTTGAAAATGAGCAATTTGACTGACATGGAAATTTTCGCACGGGTCGTGAGCGCAGGCAGCATGTCTGCGGCCGGCCGCGAAATGAACTTGTCGCCGGCTGTTGTTTCAAAACGCATCCGCAGATTGGAAGACAAACTCGGTACGCGCCTGCTTCAGCGCACAACCCGACAAATTGCAATGACCGAGGCGGGCCAAGGCTTCTATGAGCGTGTCATTGAGATTTTGGCCTCCGTTGAAGAGGCCGAAGAGTTTGTGTCACAAGGTGCCGCCAAGGCGCGCGGGACATTGAAAGTTGCAACATCGACCTCCTTTGGCCGATTACATATTGCGCCTCACCTTCAAAAGTTTTTGGACGCTCATCCGGATATGAGCGTCAATCTGGATCTGAACGATGACTTCGTCGACATAGTCGGTGAAGGCTACGATTTGGCTATCCGGATTGCTGAATTGTCAGATTCGAGCCTAGTCGCGCGCCGCCTCGCTCCCGTGCACCGTATTCTTGTTGCCTCTCCAGACTATCTGGCAAAACACGGCGAACCACATTCGATCTCAGATCTGGCAGAAAACCATCTCACGCTTGCAGCTGCCAATCAGGATCCCTGGAAGCTGGTTGGGCCACACGGCATCGAAACAGTCAAGACAACAGCTCCGGTGAAGACAAACTCCAGTGAAGTCGTGCGTGAGTGCTTGCTTGCAGGTGTCGGGATAGCGCTGCGTTCCACCTGGGACGTTGGACCTGAGTTACGGGATGGAAAGTTGCGGATGGTCCTACCAGATTACCGCGCATCTCGAGATGTTGGCCTTTACGCTGTCTATCCGTCCCGCCAGTTTCTGCCAGTCAAGGTCCGCGCGTTTATCGACTTTCTGGCTGCGCTGTATGGACCGTCACCTTATTGGGACACGGGTCTGGATCTCTGGCTGGCCCCACCAACGAGGGCGAGGGCCGGATAATTACACCCTTACGGAACACAGCTCAGTCCTATGGGTGTTTGGGCTATCTAATTGAGGCAGCAAGGGCGTTTTTAGAAAAATTGATCTACCTGCGACCTCTGTACACCTTGTAACTGCCACAAGTTTCTTGTTGTCTGTGCTCGACGCAATGACAGGTCATGTTTCAAGAGGGAGAAAAACATGCGGCGTATGATGATGATTGCCGGTACAGCTCTTCTGGCCCTGACTGCCCACGCAAATGCTGAAGGCGATGCAGCAAAGGGTGAGAAAGTCTTCAAGAAGTGCAAGGCATGCCATGCCGTTGGCGAGAACGCAAAGAACAAGGTTGGCCCGCAGCTGAACGGCATTGTTGGTCGCGCCTGGGGTTCTGTTGAGGGTTACAAGTACTCCAAGGCCCTTATGGCAATGGCTGACGGGAAAGTCTGGTCTGAAGAAGAACTCTCCGGATTCTTGGAAAAGCCGAAAAAGCACATCCCGAAAACAAAGATGGCCTTTGCCGGTCTGCGTAAAGAAAAAGATCGTGCGAACGTGATTGCCTATCTGGCACAGTTCAACGACGACGGCTCGACCAAGTAAGCTGTAACTCCATTTCATTTCCCAAAAGGCCGGGCACTCCCGGCCTTTTTTGTTGCAACACCTTGGGCTATTCAGAAGTGTCTCGGTCACCTTCTGCATGGTGTTTGCGAATGTTGCGAACTGTGAGCCAGATAGCGGCCACGACGAGGGGCACTGACAATCCGGTCATCAAGTTTGGATTGGGCAGCGGAAAGCCACTCTCTTTTGCCGCCTTCGCCAAATAAGAAATCAAACCGACAACGTAATAACTAACAGCCGCGACTGAGAGACCCTCGACGGTTTGTTGAAGCCTGAGCTGGATGCGGGCTCGACGGTTCATGGATTCCAGCAAACTGCGGTTTTGCTGCTCAAGATCAACATCGACGCGGGTTCGCAGAAGCGTCGTGGCCCGTGCCAGTTTTTTTGACAGATCCCATTGACGGTCCTGAATGGACTGACAGGTTCGCATTGCCGGACCCAGCCGACGCCCTAAAAACGCAGACAAACTCAGGCTCCCTGAAACAGACTGCTCTTCCAAAGCCGCCAAACGTGCATTGACGATCTCGTAATAGGCGCGGCTCGCACCAAACCGATAGGCACTTTCCGCAGCGCTGGCTTCCAGAGAAGCTGCAAGACTGGACAACTGATCCAAGAGCGTTCGATTTTCATCGAGCCCCGAATTTTCCTGCATCTTGTGGGTCAGTTCAAAAAGCTTCGCTTCAAACTGGCTAATGCGTGGTTGTTGGCGCGTTGCCTCAAATAGACCAAGCAGCGCCAGTGTTCGATAGGTTTCGATTTCAAGCAATCGCTGAACGACCGAGCCGCATTGAACCGGTGTCATGTCGTTGTTCAGAACGAGATAACGGACCAAGCCATCCCCGTCGGTTCGAAAGTCGGTGGCGGCAGTACCAGAGCTTCGTTCGATATTGAACTCCGTCAAGCTGGCCGGGTCATAATGCTTGCGCCAGTCGGTTGAAATGGTCGATGGCAAAAGATCAAGTCTGGCGGATACCAGTAGAGGGCCGGGCGCTCGAAATGCTGTTCCAAAGGGATGGTTGGATGGCAATGGCCCAAAGGGCACAGCTGCTGGCACCGGACCATCCCAGATATAGGTGATAAATTCGGCATGCCGCTCCCAACTCAAGGTCCCACTTGCAAAGGACAGCGTATGATATCGGGCTTTGGGGCTTGGGCCGGGTGCTCCGTGGCTGGCACAAAACTCGCTAAACCACGCGAGATCTTCAGCTGCCTGTTCAGACGTTATGGTGAACGCATAAAGAAGGACAATGCGCGGACCTTCCAGTGGGCGAAATGGCCGGGCGTGAATTTCGCCTAGAGCAGCTTCGCGCAGTGGATGTGTTTTAAACGAAGGCAGGCCAGACCCCGTCTTAGTGGGTGACTCTACCGCTTTATCATTCTCACGCATGTCTGCTGCTCTGCCTGAAGGTCGGATGCCCATCAGGGCGAAAGGCGCACACATTTGCAAGAGGCTAGACTTGCCGCAACGTGACCTTCCGTCTCAGTTTTGCGTCTTTTGGTGAATTCCCACCTTTCCCTTTTGTCGATCTGCGCTGAGTTGGCCGTTGCTCTGAGTGTTGTCTCCTCTTGGCACTACACCTTTGGTTCAAGCATTGGATAAATTAATTGACCAATTACAAATTCAGGCGCATAGGTAAGGTCGAACCGAGCAACACCCACTTTTCCGATCGCATACCGTGTTTGAAAAAATTCCACATCAACGCACTGCAGAAGCAGCAGCGCTTCAAATCGAAGCTCTCATCCTCAATGGGGTTTTGCGCCCCGGCGACCGCCTGCCTTCAGAGCGGGACCTTGCGGAGCGAATGGATGTTTCCAGACCAGTTCTGCGCGAAGCTCTGAAATCGCTGGAAAGCGGTGAGCTTATTGTCAGCCGTCAGGGCGGCGGCACCTTTGTGGCAGACGTCATCGGCCCCGTTTTCTCGCCTCCGATTATCGCATTGATGGAACGGCACCCGGAAGCAGTGACCGATTTCCTCGAGTTTCGAAGAGACATTGAGGGCGTTGCCGCCTTCCACGCTGCAACAAGGGCAACCGCGTCCGATCATGCGGTTCTTGCGTCCATCGTCGATCAGATGAAAACTGCATTTGAAGCCAATGACGACCAACGAGAAGCCAGTCTCGATGTGGAGTTTCACCATGCCGTTGGTGAAGCAGCGCATAACATGATCCTGCTGCACGCACTGCGCTCGTGCTATCGGCTTTTGGAGAACGGGATCTTGTACAACCGCAAGCGCCTCTACCATCACCCAACGGCGCGCGAGCGCGTTTTGAACCAACATAGCGAGATCGCCAACAGTATTCTGCAGGGCAATCCGCAAGCCGCCAAGCTGGCATCGGAAGCACATATCGACTTTGTCTCAGAAGCACTCAAAGAAGCTGAGAAACAGGACACCCGAAACGCCGTGTCCGAACTTCGCTTGAAACACCGCCCCGTGTGAAACGGGCCAATGGTTAAATACAGTTACCAATTAAGGAGCTGACATGCCCGTAGTAACCGACATTCATGACCTGCAAGTCTTGGCCAAACGTCGTGTCCCCAAAATGTTTTATGACTATGCCGACACCGGCTCTTGGACAGAAAGCACCTACCGGGACAACGAAGCAGCTTTTCAACGTCAAAAACTTCGCCAACGTGTCGCGGTCAACATCGACAATCGAAGCGTCAAGACGACCATGATCGGCGAAGATGTCTCGATGCCGGTGGCCTTGGCCCCTGTTGGCATGACCGGCATGCAACATGCCGATGGCGAAATACTTGCAGCCCAAGCGGCTGAAGAGTTCGGTGTTCCATATACACTCACCACAATGAGTGTCTGCTCCATTGAGGATGTTGCCGAACACACGACAAAGCCGTTCTGGTTTCAGCTCTATGTCATGCGCGATCGCGGTTTTTCAGAATCCTTGATGAAACGCGCGCATGTTGCCGGTTGCTCAGCACTTGTCTTGACACTTGACCTGCAAGTCCTAGGTCAACGGCACCGGGACATCAAAAACGGCCTGAGTACCCCCCCCAAACCGAAGCCACATGTTCTGCTGGATCTCGCCCTCAAACCGCGCTGGTGCTGGAACATGCTTCGGACCAAACGCCGCGACTTTGGCAACATTGTTGGTCATGTGTCCGGTGTTGGTGACATGGGCTCCCTTGCCGAATGGACGGCCCAGCAATTTGACCCGACGCTCGACTGGTCATCCGTAGAGTGGGTGAAGAAGCATTGGGATCGCAAACTGATCCTGAAAGGCATCAATGATGTTGAAGATGCCAAGATTGCTGCTGAAACAGGTGCTGATGGCATTGTGGTGTCAAACCATGGCGGGCGACAGTTGGATGGTGCAGCGGCCAGCTATGATGTTCTTCGCGATATCGTGGATGCTGTTGGAGACAAGGTGGAAGTCTATATGGATGGCGGAATACGCAGCGGACAGGACATCTTCAAAGCTGTCGCAATGGGCGCCAAAAGCACCTTCATCGGCCGCTCTTACATCTACGGTCTGGGCGCCATGGGCAAGGCAGGCGTGACGAAGACCCTTGAGATCATGCACAAAGAGCTGGACGTCACGATGGGCCTTTGCGGCGAAACCGATATCCATAACGTTGGCCGTCACAACCTCTTGCCGTGAGGCTCGGCTAGTCACGAACTCCTACAACAATGAAACCCAGGCCCGGGCGATTTTTCGCCCGGCCTCATCGGCTCGTGCACCGTTCGCTTGAGCCTCAGCTTCAAGCATGCTTGGCCAGTTGGGCTGAACTTTTGCAATTGCATCTTTCAAGGTTTTGGACCACTCTCGCACCACCGCTTCGCTTGCCTCAAAATGAAACTGGATGGCATATGTCGTCTGGCCGACGCGGTAAGCCTGATAGTGGGTCATTTGACTTGCGGCCAAATGCACAGCGTTTTGCGGCAGTTCAACTGTATCAACATGCCAGTGAAACATCGGAGCGCAGTCTCCAAGGTGGCACAAGACCGGGTCATCCTGCCCCGCTTTTGTTGGTTTCACATCGTGCCAGCCAAATTCAACCGGGCGATCCAGAACATTTCTGCCACCTAATGCGCGCGCGATCAGCTGGGAGCCAAGACAGATGCCGAGAACTGGGCGACTCACTGCGTGCGCATCCTGGATAAGCCTGCAGACATCGGGCAAAAACGGATGCGTTTCATCTGCAACGGCCGATTGCTCGCCTCCCAAAATGATAAGGCCAGCAGCGTCGCCAATATGCGTTGGAACCTCTTCTCCCTCATAGGCGGCCACGTTTTGCGTTCCGATCCCCTTTTCTTCCAAAGCCTCTCCGACAACCCCAAGCGGTGTTCCCGGATAATTCTCAATGACCAGAACGTGCATGAATTTCTCTTTTCAAAAGCTCGACCAATCCGCACAGTACTTTATTCGCGCATTCAGGAAAGACATCCATGGTTTCAAATCGCCCTCTGCAAAACCGCGTCGCACCTGATGCCCAAATTCACGCTGTGAAAGACCGCGGCACCTTCATGGGGAATCGCGGAGGACGGATCCACGACCCGAAAACGCGTCAATTGCTTAAACGGTACTGGGCCTCAAAGCGCTGGATCTGTTGTGTCACCGACTTCAAGAACCGACAACGAGAAGTGATGGGGCACAGCTATACAGAACTGTTTTTTCTGGATGAAGTGACAGCCCTAACTGCGGGCCACCGCCCCTGTTTTGAATGTCGCCGAAAAGACGCCCTCGCCTTTCAATCCGCCTTCCAGAAGGCGCATGCCTTGAAGGCACCGCCGATGGCAGATGACATGGACACCATCCTTCATGCCGAGCGGCTGAACGGAAAAGCTAAACGCTTGCACACTCTTCCAACCGACGAACTTCCAGATGGAGCGATGGTGTTCGTCGACGGTGCTGCTTATGCGCTGCGGCAAGGCATGTTACTTGCCTGGAGCTACAGCGGATACGGCACCCCACAGCTCGCGTCGCTGCCAACAACATGCGAAGTGCTGACGCCCCCAAGCATTTTGAAAACACTTTTGAACGGATACACACCGGTCTGGCACCCCAGCGCACCGAATCCTGCCTCCGAAACCTGAAGATCTTTCAACACAAATTCTGATCTTTTGATCACAAACAATCATTTGTTTGAATATGACTTTACTGCCAGATTGCCTGTCTTGTCATTCATTCAGGCTTCTTCAATGTCCATTTCCGCTCCCGCCGCCCCTATGCCCCGCCCCACCTTGACCTCGCTCGATCTCGGGCTTTATGGCGCTACAGTCTTTGCCTGGGGATTCAGTTGGATCGTCATCAAGGCACAGATCGGTGATGTTGCGCCGGAAGTGTCGGTTTTCTGGCGGTTTGTGCTTGCGGCTTTGGCCATGTTTGGTTGGAGCTGGGTACGCGGTCATCGAATGAGGTACGCGCTCAAAGACCATGCGAAGTTTCTCGGCCTTGGTGTTTTGATCTTCTCGACCAACTTCACACTGTTTTATTACGGTTCGGCCTATCTGCCCTCCGGTCTGGTCGCTGTTGTTTTTTCCATTGCATCGACCTTCAACATCCTTTTGGCCTTTTTGCTCTTTGCCCAGCGCCCTGCGCTCAATGTTGTCATTGCTGGTGGCATGGGGATTTTTGGGATTGCCCTGATGTTTTGGCCAGAAATCATGGGCACCACATTGAACGCAAATGCCCTGAAGGGGCTTTCGCTCTGCGGGCTGGGAACCCTCTCCTTCTGCCTCGGGAACATGGTGTCGGCTAAAGCACAAGGTGACGGGATCGCTGTTATACCCGCATCAGCTTGGGGCATGGCGTACGGAGCGGGATTTATCGGTGGTTTTGCTTTGCTTCGCGGACAGAGTTTCGAAGTGCCGCTTGATCCACTGTATCTTGGCAGCCTTGTCTATCTAGCCGTGATTGCATCGGTCATTGCGTTTGGCTCTTATCTCACGCTTTTGGGACGGATCGGATCCGCAAAAGCCGGATATGCGACAGTTATTTTCCCGGTTGTGGCTTTGGCCGTATCTACTGTCGTTGAGAGTTACCAATGGAGTGCGTTGGCAATTGCAGGCGTTGTCCTTGTCTTGTGCGGCAACGTTTTGATGTTGCGGCGCTAACCAAATGGACGCTTATTCCGCTGCAATCGGGGCCGACACATTTCCGATGGCCGCAATGACATGATTGCACAGGGCATCATGCATGGGCAGGCGCGCCTCATCTGACCGCAACATGGCAATGTCGCAATAAGGCAGCGTCGGAAAGCCGTCCTTCTCATCCAGTATCCGCATCCCTTCACGCACAGCGCTTTCCGGGAACACCGATACGGCCAGCCCCGCCTGCACCGCCCCCACCAGCGCTGCTCCGCTGGGGCTGGTGTAGGAAACAGTGTATCTACGGCCAACCCGGTCGAGCGCATCCATCGACATTCTTCGCCAACAGCAAGTCGCAGGGCCAAGCGCCAATCGAACAACATCGGCGGTATGGGCACAATGGCGGGACGACGTCACCCAGAACAACTGCTCACGACGAATGATTTCACCCGGCACATCTGCGGAGTCGCCAGATGTGATGATCGCCACGTCAATGCTGTTTTCGCGAATCCGCTCCCGCAAAACAGCACTGGCAACACATTCCACCACCACTTCAATCGACGGATTAAGATGATTGAATGCAGCCAGAACCTGTGGGATCAAACGGTCTGCATAGTCATCTGGAGCCCCAAACTTCACCAATCCTACTTCGCCTGAGGCATTGAAGGCGGACAGTGTTTCGTCATTTAAGATGATCATGCGACGGGCATATTCGACCAGTCTAATTCCGTCCTCTGTCAATCGGGATTGACGGCCATCTTTCACAAAGATTGGGCGGCCAACCTTTTCTTCCAGACGCCGCATCTGCATAGAAACAGCTGACTGCGTTTTGTGAACGGTCTCTCCTGCTTTTGTAAAACTGCCAAGTTCCGCAATGGCAAGAAACGTTCGCAGCTGATCGATGTCCAGTATTTGTCCCATCACAAAAGGCCTTCTTGATCCTGCGGATGTTATTGAGCCGCCTGTGGCACGGATAGATTATCCAGCGACGAAACGATGTGCTCAACCAACGCTTCGGTGACACGACTGCGCTTCTTCCATGAGCGCATCAAACCGATCTCGCACTCCGGCAGTTTGGGAAAGCCGTCTGCCTCACATAAAACACGCATTCCAGGCCGCAAAGCGGATTCCGGAAGGACCGAAACGGCCAGCCCAGCGAGAACTGCCGCTCCAACAGCCGTGGAGTTCCAACTGGAATAAAGCAGTCGACTTTCGCGCTCCTTTTTGTCCAAGGCTTCCAAAGCAGCTTTTCGCCAGTCACAGGTCGCACGGCCAAGCGCCAAAGGTATCGGATCTTCCAATTCAGCAGCATGGCGCGCTGAGGACACCCACAAGAGCGGCTCGCGACGAATAATCTCGACACCTTTGCGACCTCGCTTCTGGACGTGAGTAATGATGGCTACATCCAGTTCGCCTTCCTCCAGATCCTTGGCAAGGTTGGGCGTGGGCGCGCAAACAACGCTAACTTCGGCTTTTGGGTTTGAACGCGAGAACCGGGCCAGAATTTCCGGCAAAAACCGGTCCGCATAGTCATCGGGCGTCCCAAGCCGAACGATGCCTGACAACTCCGTCTCATCAAACACAGCGAGCGTTTCGTCGTTTAGCTGCACAAGCCGACGCGCAAAGGGCAGCAACCGCTCCCCATCTTCAGTCAGCTTCGACAGCCGCCCATCTCGAACGAATAGCGCCCGCCCCACCCGGTCTTCCAAACGACGCATTTGCATGGAAACAGCAGATTGCGTTTTGCAGACAACATCGGCTGCCTTGGTAAAGCTGCCGGTTTCGGCAATGGCGACATAGGTCCTGAGCTGGTCGAGATCGAGCATTCTTATAACCCATCACAAATTTGAATGTTTTTCATCTAAAACATTCGTTTGAGTAATTTCATAGAAGCAATCATATTTCAAATCAAGACACGGAAGCCTCCAACCAATCATCACGAAACGTGATTATTCATATCACAAACATTCACTGGTGTGATGACGGAGTTTTTGGCAGTCTGTATTCGTTCCAAGCAGGTAGAGCGCCACCGGAAAGGCGCACGGCATGTTGTCAGCGTGGCTGGCAGCAAACAGGAGGATTGTAGCATGACGCATCTATTCAACACCCTCTTTGCACCCGGTTCTAAAACCGTGTTCCATAAAGTATGGCGCATGTTTGAAAACCGCCGCGCCGTGGCACGTCTGCAAACGCTTTCGGACGCTCAGCTCAAGGATATCGGGCTTTACAGAGGTGATGTCATTGAAGCCCAGAAGAGCCCACTTCTTGAAAACCCAGCAACGATGATCAGTGAACTTGCCGGTGAGCGCTACCTCACTGACGCGTGCTCGTCACCGAACTTTGCAAGCGCGGGACCTGCGAGCAAAGCAAACTCAAACACGTTTTCCCCAAGCTTGGCCAGCGACCCTAGGGTCGCGGCCTGACCATCTGCATACTGCAGCCCCTGTCGGCATTCTCGCTGACACCTAACTGGCCCGCTTCATTTCAAGCGGGCTTTTTTTTGCAAATTATTTACAGTAATCCCATCTTTCCAATGAATACCGAACACCTTCTTACGTAGGGTAATATATAATTCATCTTAATACATAAACTTTGAGGGGCACCGATTTTCCTAGAGGCTATTATGTATACACTATTCGCGCGCTTCAGACGCGATGAACGCGGAGTTATCCTGATTATCACCGCGTTCGTGTTTTTCGTAGTGATCGTCGCTATCGGCGTGGGAGTGGATTACTCGAGGGCTCTCACGCTGAAAACACGCGTGCTTGGAAGTCTGGATACCGCCGCTCTAGCCGCACCTGTTGAGTTTTCACAACTCGGCTCAGAACAGGATGCCCGCAAGGCGGCGAAGAAAGCGTTTGACGCCCAAGTGTCGCAGTTGAACCTGCATGGCGCGAAACTTAAAAAGCTCAACATCGTGACCGACGACGAAACTATGAAAGTGTCGGTCGATGCCGTATTTGAGCTCCCCACAACACTCATGCAGATTGCCGGCTTCAAGACGCTCGAGGTCGCGACGCGCTCGGACGCCGTTGGGGGTGGGCAAGAGGTTATCCTGGATATCGTCATGTGCATTGACGCAACGGGCAGTATGGGCGCGACCTTGCGATCAGTTCAAAGGAATGCCCTCAGCTTTGAAGCCAATTTGAAAAATCGGTTGAAGGAACTCGGGCGCCAAGTGGATATTATTCGCGTCCGGCCGATCTACTATTGGGATTACGACTACGATGGCTGGTCAAGGAGCTACGGGCTAAAAAAGTCCACATTTCTTAAACTTCCCGACCAGCGCACCCAATTCAAAAATTTCGTCGATTCTGAATCTGCTTACGGTGGCGGTGATTGGCCCGAAGCAGGTCTTGAATGTTTCAATGAAGGTTTGAGATCGAGTTGGTTCAAGACCACAAACACACGACAAAGCGTATTTCCCGTTGTAGCTCTGTGGACGGACGCCCCCGCTGACTCTCCAAACAACTGGAGAAACATAAACAGCTCAGGCACTCCTTACCCATCGAACATGCCACGGTCTTGGGGCGGGCTGGAAGCAGCTTGGAACAACGGCAGTTTGATCAGTCAAGACAACAAGATGTTTGTTTTCTTCGGCAATCAATCACAAAATGGCTGGCGTCAGCTCTCCAAGTGGAGTGGCTACAATTATGGTGGCAGCCTGACATCAGCGACCAACAACATGGTCGAGGCGATCGCGAACGCGGTCTACAAAAAGCTCCCGCCCCCCTATCTGTCCTTTTAAACTTGAGGGTCGTCAGCTTTCGGCAAACCATCGCCGGTTTAGACACTACAGCGAGGGGGATTACCCCTCCTCGTTTGGCTTTAGCGAACTTGAAGCCCTTTGAAACAGCTCTTCAAATGCCTTGAACTGGCTGGTCTGCAGCTCTTTGCCCATGGACATCCAGTCAGCAATCTGTTTTTCGTTAGGAGTAGCGGTTTCGTTGTCCGAATCGGCGGGGTCCACTTTGGGTTCTGGCTGTTCTTCGGCAATATAATCGGGTGATGAAGGTGTTAAAAATGAAGACCAGAAGGAAGTGACAGCCTCCTGATACCCCTGAAAGACTTCTGTTGGGGTAGGCGGCGGTTTCGGCCGCCCGCGCGCAAAGCCGCGCAAAAATGCATCCAGCAATGTTTGCGCCTGACCGCCTAAATAGGGGCGGATTTTGTTTCCCATTGCCAGCGTGGCGGCAACCGGCATCATTTCGGCAACAGCGTCCTGTTGCAGGCCGGTAGCGGACGCTATCTGGTTTGCCAACTGTTGTTGGGTTGTTTTGGGTCCGAAGAAAAGACCGGTCGGATCAAACGCACTGCCATCCCTTTGCGTATCCGCTTGGCCGGTCATCCAAGAGCCAATGTCCGTGTCAGCGGAAGGCGGACCGAAGTGCTTGAATCCGGTTTGGGACGCTGCGAGCAATTGCGACATCGCCTTGGCCAAATCACTGTCCTGCCAGCCGAACCGGTCTTGCATATCCTTAGCGATATCCGACAGGTTAAACGGGGATGATCCCTCTGGCGAATGAGCCATGCTGTGCCTTTCCGTCCAGAGGACGCCACAAAATCCAAAACGAACCGGATGATCGACCCAATTTGAAGTTGGGTCAATTCTCAGCACAGAATTAGGATTGCAAAACCCTGCCATTCAGCCCGCGGACTGGACTGGGTCAGTAGGCATACTCCTTGAACAGCTGATCCATATTGCCAGCCCAGCTGCCATTATACCGTTGGAGCAGAACATCAGCGGGACACATGCCTGCAGCAAGCCCCTCTTCCACCGGTGCCAAATGCACCCGTTCATCGAGGTCACCGTCGCTGAAGCGCGCCCGCCGCTTTAGCCCCTCTTTGGAAAGGGCAAGAACGTCTTTTGCAATATCGCGAACAGTTCCGCTTCTAAAAGGCGTTTCCAGAGCATGCATGGGCACACCGCTGCGCAGTGCTGCGCGTTCTTCAGCTGACCAGTCCTTCACCAGCTGCCACGCCTGATCCAGAACGCCATCATCGTAAAGCAGACCGACCCATAGCGCTGGCAAAGCACAAATCCGCCGCCAAGGCCCACCATCTGCGCCGCGCATTTCGATGTACTTTTTCAGGCGTACATCCGGGAACAGCGTCGACAGGTGATTGTTCCAGTCCCCCAGATTTGGGCGCGCATCCGGTACCTTGCCTTCCAATGCACCGTTCATGAACTCGCGGAAGGTTGTTCCGGTTACATCAAAATAGGTATCGCCGCGTTTGACGAAATACATCGGGACATCAATGGCCCATTCAACATATCTCACAAACCCGAAGTCTTCCTCAAAGGCAAACGGCATATCACCGGTGCGGTCAGTATCTGTGTCTGTCCAGATTTGCGCACGGAACGATTTAAAGCCGTTGGGCTTTCCTTCCGTGAACGGAGAATTGGCGAAAATGGCCGTGGCGATAGGCTGCAATGCGAGGCCGACCCGCATCTTCTGAACCATATCGGCTTCTGATGAAAAATCGAGATTCACCTGAATGGTTGAGGTGCGATACATCATGTCCAGCCCTAGGCTGCCGACCTTAGGCATGTAGCCGGTCATGATGTCATAACGAGATTTCGGCATGACGGGTATTTCAGCCCGGCTCCAGTTTGGCGTCATGCCAATGCCCAAAAAGCCAACGCCGAGGGGATCTGCAACTTGGCGAACGTGTGCGAGGTGAGCATTTGCCTCACGGCAGGTCTGGTGGAGGTTGTCCAGCGGTGCGCCTGACAGCTCAAACTGACCGCCAGGCTCAATGGAAATTGCACCGCCACCAGAAGGGTCTGCGAGGCCAATGATATTGCCCGCATCCTCGATCCGGTCCCAACCGAGAATGGTCTCCATTCCCTCCAAAACCGCACGCACACCTTTGTCGCCATCATAGGGAATTGGGGAATAGTCAGCCGTGTTGAAGCCAAATTTCTCGTGCTCAGTACCAATCCGAAACTGGTCGGCGGGCTTGCAGCCTTCAGCCAGTGTTGCGGCCAGATCTGCAACACTCTCAATCAATGTCGAATCGACTGTATCACGCGCCATAAACAGCATCCTTCCGAGTCACGTCGACCGAATCTTACTAAGGGGAAACAGCCGATACAATGCAGCCGATTTGTCTAATCGACCAACATGTCCAAGTGTTTGCCATTTAGGACTGTGTGTCAGGAATTACCAGAGCGTTTTTTGGCTCAACAAATCCAAGGGGCGTGTTTCCGCTCAACTTTTTGTGTCGCGTTTCGCTTATGCCACACGGAAAATATCGACAGGCTCCTCACGCCCTCTGAGCTCCGTGCTTCCAATATGCTCGATTGTGTTTGGCTCATTGAGCTGAGCCAAGGTGTCCGCGCTTGCCAGAATGACCGTTCTTGCAGATGGATCAACCGATTTGCCGTATTCTTGAAGGCGTGCAGCCACATTCACGGCATCACCGATTACCGTGTAATTCAGCCTGTCCGATGATCCGATATTGCCAACAACCACTTCGCCTGTATGAACCCCAATTCGCACGCGCATATCGCCATCCGGGTGCGCTTCAATCGCGTCTGCCAGCGCCCGGACAGATGCAATTGCTTGTGCCGCGTGGTCGGGCTGATAGGACGGTGCGCCCCAAAATGCCATGACGCCATCACCGAGAAACTTGTCGATGGTGCCGCTTTCCGCGACCACCTGCTCCGATACTGTTTCAAAGTACTTTCCAAGAAAGGCTGCGGTTTCTTCAGCCGTTAGATGAGACGCCTTGCCTGTGAAACCGGCCAGATCGGTAAAGACGATGGTCATTTCCCGCGTCTCAATGTGTTCCGTCCCTGTCAGGCCATCGTCAACGAGCTGCCGGACCAGTTGTTTCGGCACATATTTGGAAAAGCATGCAGCGCACCCGATGCACTGTTAAAGGCCCGGTTGACCTGATCCAGCTCGATCAAGTGGGAGCCTTGCAATGGTTGCACCTTGTCAAATTCAAGGTTCTGCATGTTGACGGCGGCCTGCGCCAGATCATCCAGAGGGCGGCCAATAATACGCCCTAGTGTAAAGGATATAACGGCCCCAACCAACAACCCGCCGACGGCAACGAACAATATGATCTGCGAGCGGTCCAGGGTCGCGCCAAAGATATGAGCCTGATAGAGCGCTCCATAGGTCCACCCCTTTGCGGGTCCGCCCTCGACCTCATCATAAATCATCGCGTACATACGCTCTTGATGCGGAAAGACGCGTCCTTTCACCCCGCCCCGAATGGGATGAGCATCGTCGCTCTTAGTCCAGAGACTTGAAAGTGGACTGGACGGAAAATCTGCCAATCGCGCAAGGGGCTGTGCAGCCGCCGCATTAAAACCATCAGGCTGCTCTGAAGCGAAGCTGACCACCTGATCGCGTCCCACCAACAAGAACGCGCCAAGCTCATCACCCTGATCCATTTTCGACGTCAGATCTGCAAAAACCGATTGCGAAAACTGAACCGACAAACGCTGACTAGACACCAAACCAACGGTTGCCGACATGACTGCGGTGTTGGTTTCGGGATCGAGAACAAACTGGTTCCATTCAACCTGACCAGGCTGCGACTCGTTACGGCCCGCCAGGACTCGGACAGCGGAGCCGCTGGGAAACAGTTTTGCGATTTCTGTAAACCGAGACTGGGATGCGTCTGAGCCAATCGAGATTGAGAGAGATTGCAGCAATGCCGTCTGCTGATCGAAGAACCCTGTCAGCACTGTTTCGTATCGGCTCAAATTTGAGCTGGCCTGTTGCAGAAGAAGGCGTCCGGCAACGTTTCGACTGGCAGACGTCATGTAGGTTATGATCCCACCGCAAATCAAAACCAAAACGATGGAAAAGACCAGTCCAAGCGCAACACCAACAGACAGCCGAAAGTGTTTTGGCTTGTCATGTCCTCCCGTCTCCTGATCACGTCCTAACGTTCGGTCTTTAACAGGTACGCCGGGAGGAATGATGTCTTGTGGCACTTTGTTTAAGTCCAATCACCCAACGTGGCCTGGATAACCGCAAGTGCGGCAACCGCAGCCGTGTCTGCACGCAATATTCGTGGCCCTAGAGGAATCGACACCACAAAGTCTGATTGGTGGAGAATAGACCGCTCTTCGGTTGAAAAGCCACCTTCGGGACCAACCAGAAGAGCTATGCTCTCGGGTTTTGCTTCGGCCAGCTTTGCAAGATCTCCCAGAGGGTTGGTTGTTTCCGATCCTTCGTCGCAAAACAAAAGAACACGACCTGGATGCTTTTCGGGCCAATTGGCCAACAATGCCTTGAGCGGTTCTGGTTCAACAACACCGGGAACTGAGAGCACGCCGCATTGTTCTGCGGCCTCAATCACATTGGCTTCCATCCGCTCCAGATTGACGCGGCTTGTCTGGGTATGTTGCGTCATGACCGCTTGAAGGCTGCCGACCCCCATCTCAACGGCCTTTTGAACCATATAATCAAGCCGAGCATGTTTCAGCGGCGCGAACAGATACAATAGATCTGAAGATTTCTCCTGCGGGCGAGTTTGCTCGACGAGTTCCAGAACACACGCCTTGCGCCCTGTTACCTTGATTTCGGCAAGCCATTCGCCATTTTGCCCGTCAAATGCGAGCACCTTGTCCCCGTCCTTCAGACGCAAAACATTCAGGAGATAATTGGCCTGACTGCGGTCGGCCTCGATACGCGCTCCGTCCGCAAGAATGTGCCGCAGAAAGAGACGCTGCATTTTGAATTCATAGTTTGGCATACCCCTAGTGTGTGTTCACGGGCATGGCATTTCAATGACCATGCGCCACACCGGTCTGACTGTCCCCGGCATTTGTTTTTCCAACGACTGTTGGCGACTTGACCCTGCACGGTCAGAACGTCACCTTGCAGCGGTAATGTGAGGAATCAGACGCTTGACCGATACCAAATCCAATGTCGCGGAATTTTCCGTTTCCGAGATCTCCTTTTCCATCAAACGTACGATGGAAGACACGTTCGGATATGTCCGAGTGCGCGGAGAATTGGGACGCATTTCCAGGCCGGGGTCAGGTCACATTTATCTGGACCTCAAGGATGAGCGTGCGGTTCTCTCCGGTGTCATCTGGCGCGGTGTTGCATCAAAGCTGAAAATCCAGCCCGAACAGGGCCTTGAGGTGATCGCGACGGGCAAGATCACCACGTTTCCGGGCCAATCCAAATACCAGATGGTCATCGATTCTATGGAGCCAGCGGGCGCCGGAGCTCTTATGGCCCTATTGGAAGAGCGGAAGAAGAAACTCGCTGCCGAAGGCCTGTTTTCTGAAGAGCGCAAACAACGCCTGCCACATCTGCCTCGCGTTATTGGGGTCGTCACATCCCCGACGGGTGCGGTCATCCGGGATATTCTGCACCGGATCAGCGATCGCTTTCCGCTTCATGTGCTTGTTTGGCCTGTCCGCGTTCAAGGCGAAACGTCCGGTGCGGAGGTTGCCAACGGAATTCGTGGTTTCAATGCGCTTCAGGCCGGTGGGCCGATCCCGCGCCCTGACTTGATTGTGGTTGCCCGTGGTGGCGGCAGCATTGAAGACCTTTGGGGGTTCAATGAAGAAGCTGTTGTTCGCGCAGCTGCGGCCAGCGATATTCCGCTGATCTCGGCTGTCGGCCACGAAACCGATTGGACCTTGATCGATTTGGCCGCAGACTTGCGTGCACCGACTCCGACTGGAGCCGCCGAAATTGCAGTCCCCGTGAAGGCGGAATTGCTTGCGCTGGTCGATGACCTGTCTCGCCGACTTTATTCAGGACTGAACCGATCTATCGCAAATCGGAGAAACGAGCTTCTCGCTGCAGGGGCCGCGCTGCCTGCCCCACGCGATCTTTTGGCCTTGCCACGCCAGCGGTTTGATACGGCGGCAGGAAGTCTGGAACGGGCTCTGATCGTCAACACGCGAAGCCACCGCAGTGGATTTGATGGAGTGTCCGCGCGCCTGTCTCCGCTGCTGCTCACACGGGGCTTAAGCCATGCCCATGACCGATTGACAGCCTTGGCGGATCGACAATCGCGCGCGCTTCAGGTCACCGTTCAGTCCAAACGTCAGACCTATTCGGCAGTTGCCAGCCGATTGACACCAGATCGCTTGCGGCAACAATCCGCTTTGGGCCTTGAGCGGTTGAAAACTCTGTCGGAACGGATGGATCGGGCTTACGGCAACCGGCTTGCGCAAGACAAGGCGCGTCTGGATGGATTGGACAAGCTACTCAACTCCCTGTCCTACAAAGAGGTGCTGTCGCGCGGCTATGCTGTTGTACGTGGTGAGAGTGGCACGCCTGTTCGGAGCGCCACAGATGTGCCTGCTGGCGAAAAACTTGTAATCGAACTGTCTGATGGGCTTATCGATGCAATGGCTGTAAGCGCCAATTCAGCTGGTAAAACAGAAAAGAAAAACCCGAAGAAATCGGCAGCCAAGCCCAAAAACAACAAGCCTGAAACCCAAGGCAATCTGTTTTAGTCTCAAGATGAATTGGCGGTGTCTTTCAAACTCTATTCCGGCTCTTCATTAATAGATAACCAAAAAGAGAATTACGCATACATTAACCAAATGACTTAACGTCAATATCAGCTTCACTTCGTATATTTCCCATGGTTTTTATTGTGCATGGGGACAAAAATGTCTAACGAACGAAAGCAATTTGGACGACGTGGTGCAACTCCTACACCACGTGTTGCAGGACCCTCAAACACCTCTTCACAGATGGGGCAAATGGCCTCGGCAGGCGCCTCTTCAATGGCGCTCGGAGCGGATGACTTCCAATTTGACATGGATATGTCCTCGGAAGCCCCTCCCAGCCTCTTGGGAATGGTGTTTGGCTTTAGCGGGCGCATTGGCCGGAGCACGTATTGGACGATTGGGGCATTTCGTTTTCTGCTGACTGTCGCTCTCTTCGTAGCCTTGGCATTCAACCTTCCTGCCGGCATTGAAAATTGGAATGTTCTTGAATTCTACGGTTATTTCTTTGGCACAGCAGAAGGCCTGAAATATGGTATCCCGTTCATTCCCCTGACCATCTGCTATTGGTCTCTCGAGGCGCGCCGTATCCACGACCGTGGGCATTCCGCGCTCTGGCTGTTGCTTTTGTTCGTTCCGCTCGTTGGTCTGTTCTACAGCCTTTATCTCTTTGTCGCGAACGGCTTTTTTGCGGGCACACCGGGCCGCAACGAGTTCGGCTGAAACAGAAAAGCCGCCGCGCTTGGCGCGCGGCGGCTTTGATGAGATACCAGTTCCCTGAACCCGTGCTGTTAACCCATCAGTGATGGCAGGAACGTGATGATTGACGGGAAGGCCAAGAGACCTGCGATCGTCAACACATCAGCTACGAAGAACGGGACACAGCCGCGGAAAACTTCCTGAACCGGGATATCCGGGCGAACACCTGACACTACAAAGCAGTTCAGACCTATGGGCGGTGTTATCAAACAGAGCTCCGCCATTTTGACCACCAAGATCCCGAACCAGATGGCACAGGCCTCGCCGGAAAGGCCGAAGGCGCTGTCTGCAGCCGAGACGGTTTCGCCACCGTTCAAGGCCATGACCGCCGGATAAACAACTGGCAATGTCAAGATCAGCATTCCAATCGCATCCATGAACATGCCCAGCACAGCGTAGGCCAGCAAGATCATGATCAGGATCATCCAGGGCGAGAATTCCAGCCCTATAATGAAGGCCTTGAATGCGTCCGGCAGCCCCGCAAACCCAAGGAACCGGACATAGACCAGAACCCCCCAGATGAGGGTGAAGATCATCACTGTCAGCTTGGCTGTTTCATGCAGCGCTTGAAAGAGCTGCTTGGTGCGCATGCCCTTGGCAACCGCCACGCAAAGCACCACGAATGCCCCGAGTGAACCCGCTTCCGTCGGCGTTGCAAGGCCAAAGAAGAAGGAACAGAAGATGATCCCGACAACCGCAATGATGGGCAGTGTTCCCGGAACAGATTCAATCTTTTCTGCCCACGTGTAAGACCGGGTGGGCGGTGCATCTCCCTTCCACATTGCGATGAAGACAATGATGCCGACATAAATCAAGGCGGAGAAGACACCTGGCAGGAATCCGGCAATCAACAATTTGCCGACGGATTGCTCTACCAAAATCGCATAGATCACGAGAATAGCAGATGGCGGAATGAGGGAGGCCAACGTGCCACCGGCTGCAACAACAGCCGCTGACAAGCGTTTGGAATAACCCGCCTGCAACATCTCTGGAATTGCAACACGCGCAAACACAGCGGCTGTTGCAACAGAAGCTCCCGACACAGCGGCAAAACCGGCCGTTGAGAATACTGTGCCTACTGCCATGCCGCCCGGCAACCATCCCAACCAGCGTTTGGCCGCTTCAAACAGCTTCTTTGTGAAGCCCGCATAAAACGCCAAGAACCCAATCAGGATGAATGTCGGCAAGACAGACAGGGCATAGGTGACCGACTTGGAATGCGGAATGGTTCCAGCCATCTTGATGGCTGTCATGAAGCCACGTTCAAAACCTTGCATCATCGAAAAGTGGATGATTAGGCCGACAAGTCCTGTGAAGGCAGCCGCAAAGGCAACCCGCACACCAATGACTACGAGGACCAGCAGAACGCCCGTCATAACGAGACCTACATCAAATGGGGTCATTTCCGGTCTCCTTCAGCTTCTTCGTTGCCGAAGGTTTCTTCAATTTCCTGCTGGGCCACTTCCGCGGCATCGTGAAGGACTGGAACCCCAATTGGCTCGCGATCCGGCTTCGCGACCAATCGGGCATAGCCATAGATTTGCAGAAGCAGGCGTAAGAACAGCAAGGACAGCGCGACAGGGACGACCAGCTTGGATGGCCATGTCGGCAAACGAATGTCCATGGTGCTGTCGCCAAAGTTCCAGGATCGCTCAAAATGGAACCATGATCCGTAAATGAGCAAGGCCACGACGAACGCGATCAGAATGACGCCGATCATTTCGCAAATCCAGAGTGTGCGCCCGGAAAGCTGACCAAGCACAATCTCCATCCGGATGTGACCGCCGACCCGCTGACAATAGGCAACACCAGCAAATGCAAACACGGCCATTGCTTGCTCAGTGATGTCGATGAACCCGGGCACTGGCGTATTCAACACCAGCCTGCCCAGCACCTGCACTACAGCCAGTAACATCAAGGCAAGGATGCTAAAGGCGGCGATCATGTTGAACGCATTTTCAACGTGCCCAAGGGCCCCATCGAATTTGATATACGTGCCCGGCCCGCCCGGTTTGGGGCGGCCTGCTAAATCTTCAGATGTCATGGTTTTCAAGCCCCAGAAAGACATTCCCCGGCACGAAAGGCGCCGGGGAGAGCTTCAATTATGGTTCAAGACACGGGATTAGCCGTTGATCTTTTCACGTACCATATCGAGAAGTTCCTGAGCTGGCAGGCCATTTGCGGTCTGCTCTTTGACCCAGGCTTCCCAAATCGGGCCCGCCTTGGAGGCGAAGGTTTCCAGCTCAGCATCGGAAAACTCAACCTGAGTGATGCCCTTTTCTTCAAGTGCCGGCCACCACTTGTCATAGAGCTTGTTGTAATTGGCCAGGTAGTGTTCCAGAGCCGGATCAACGGAGGCATCAAGTGCAGCGCGGAAGTCATCTGGAAGCGCAGCATAGGCATCCGTGTTGACAACAACTGGGCAATGCACAGTTCCCGGGTTCAGGTTCTTGGTCCACCAATTGGCAACTTCAATTGTCTTGAAGGACATGTGCGCATGCGGTGCAAAGCCTGCAGCTTGAACCGTACCGGAATCAATCGCCTGATAAGTTTCCGATGCTGTAACAGATGTTGGCACTGCGCCAACAGCTTCCATCATCTTGCCAAGACCGCCCAAGGCACGAACACGCATTCCGTCAAAGTCGGAAATCTTGGTCGGAACCTCGCCCTTTCCCGCAAAGTTATATTGCGGCATCGGGGACGGCATCAGAAGCTTGGCATTCCAGCGACCGAGATCCTTCTGCACAGCAGGATGCTCATAAAGTGCCTTGGAGACCGCGACTTCTGTTTCCAGATCAGCAACGCCCAGGAACGGCAGTTCCAGAACGGTCAGGGACGGGTTCTTGTCGGCATGATAGGACGCACAGAACTGCGCCATTTCAAACGCGCCGAAGGAAATGCCATCCAGATTCTCGCGAGATTTGGAAAGCGCACCGCCGTAATGCAGTTTGATTTCAAACTTGCCGTCTGTCTTGGCTGCAACTTCCTCGGCAAGCTTTTCAACGTGCTCTGTGAAGGCGCGTTTTTTGCCCCAAAGGGACACATTCCAGGTTACATCTGCTGCAAAGCTTTCGGTCGAAAAAACCGCACCCAGCACGAGAGCCGAAGCCGCTGTGGCGTTTTTCAAAGTGAACATTCTTATCCTCCCAGATATTTGTTCGCTCTTGATAAAGTGGCACTCACGGTCCGAAGACGAACCGTTGACCACGATGCACCCCTCCAAGCAGGAGGCGTGCCAATTCGTAAAAATTCCGATTTTTCGTTACAAATAAACACTTAACAGGCAGCTTGGACGAACTGCAATCCAGCAATCGGCAATATTTCGCCGATCACGATGAGCAGTCGGCGAAAACCCGCCGATCAGCCTTCCATTTCCTCCAGAACCCCATCAGATCGACGGATATCGAGCCGGGCCATTTTTTCATTCAGGGTGCGCCGTGGCAGGCCGAGTTCTTCCATGACAAGGTTGATCCGCCCGCGATGACGGGTCAGCGCGTTGCTAATCACTGTGCGCTCATAGGCGTCCATGAGTTCCTTGAGATTGCCTCCGGACGGATTGGAGACACCTGCTTGCGGGCCAGTAACCAGCACTTCAAGTGCCTGTGCTCCAACACCAGTATTCAGAACAAACCGCTCTGCTGCGTTCCTCAGCTCTCGAACGTTTCCCGGCCAATGATATGTCCGCAAAAAGGCCTCGTCCTGACTGCTCAAGATCGGACGTTCGAGATCATATTGAGCGGCAAAGCGATTGAGGAACGTATCAAAGAGCAGTTGAACGTCACTGCCGCGCTCTCGCAGTGGCGGGACGAAAATCTCAATTGTATTCAGCCGAAATAACAGATCTTCTCGAAGGCGCTGTTCGGCAACTGCCTTTCTTGGGTCTTCGTTCGCTGCGCTGACCAATCGGAGATCCACCCGGACAGGTTTGCGTCCCCCAACTCTGTCGACTTCCTTTTCCTGCAAAACACGCAAGAGTTTGGCTTGTAGGGAAATCGGCATGGACACAATTTCATCAAGGAAAAGAACCCCGCCATCGGCTTGCTCTATGCGCCCCTGACGCATTTTGTCAGCACCGGTGAAGGCACCCGCCTCATGGCCAAATAGTTCAGCCTCCACCATTGTTTCTGGAAGTGCCGCTGCATTAATGGCCACAAATGGCCCCTTGTCCCGCAGACTGAAACCATGAAGAGCTTGAGCGATGACCTCTTTGCCGGTGCCAGTCTCACCATTGATCAGAACAGCTGCATCCGTTTTGGCAAAGTGCAGCAGCCTCTCGCGGAGAGTTTTCATCGCCGGACTGTTGCCAAGCAGACGGCTCTCAAGACTGCTGCTGTCTTCCAACGAGCGATGGAGAGAGCGATTCTCTAAAACCAGTCGGCGTTTATCAACACCCCGCCGCACAACTTCCGCAATGCGATCAGGATCAAACGGTTTTTCAACGAAATCATAGGCCCCTGACCGCATGGCATCCACGGCCATTGGCACATCACCATGCCCGGTAATCAGGATGACCGGGATTTCAGCATCAATGTCCGAGACCTGACGCATCAACTGAAGGCCATCTTCTCCCTTCAGCATCACATCGGAAACCACACACCCTTCAAATCCTGACGATAGTTTGGAAAGAGCTTGTGTTGCCGTTTCGACCTCGATGGGCCGAAATCCTGCCAGTCCCATCCATTGGCGGAGCGCTGCGCGCATGTCCGGATCGTCGTCTACGATCAAGACCGGAGTTTGCTCGCTCATTCCGCTGGTTCCTCTTGCCTATCTTTTTCTGTTTTGGATTTGAACGCTGTTTCTGGGGCATCGAGGTGGCCCGGTAATGTCAGAATGAATGCCGCCCCTCCCAATCGGCTCTTGTTTACCGTGAGAGTGCCTCCAAGATCCTCGGCGATGCGCATGGATATGGACAGACCAAGACCGAGCCCACCAGAACTCATTTTGGTCGTGAAATAGGGATCAAATATCTTCTCGCGAATATCAGCTGAGACGCCTTGTCCATTATCCGCCACGCTCACCAGCACATTGGTGTCGAGACGAGTTGCCTGAAGAACAACCTCGCCTGCACCGGTCTCTTCATGTGCCAAAGCTGCTGCATCGGCGGCATTCTTCAGGAGGTTGAGCAAGACCTGTTCAATGCGATAGCGCGCGGTGTCCAGCACCAACGGCACGTCGGGTAGTTCCACCTTTAGGCCCACATCGGTTTCATCAAATCGCGGGCGGGCAATTTTTATTGAGTCGCGAATGCACTCTCGCAAATCCACGCGCTCAATCTTGCTCTCAGTTGGCCGTGCAAACCGCTTCAACTCCTGCGTCAGATTGGCCATCCGGTCTTGCAGGCCATCAATGTCATTCAGGTTTTGCGTCACAGCCGCCAGATTTCCATTTTCCAAGAACTTGCGCGTGCCGGCAATAAACATGCGCAAAGCAGCCAGAGGTTGATTAAGTTCGTGCGCGACAGCCGATGACATCTGTCCCACAGCGGCAAGACGGCTCGACCGTGCAAGACCTTCCTGTGTTCGGATCAATTCGCGCTCGATGCGGCGACGCTCTTCGACCTCTTCCGTCAATCGGCTGTTTAGTTCCTTCAGTTCAGCCGATTCCAGACGCAGCTGCGCAGATGCCCGCCGAAGGGCGCGACCTCGAAACACCAGCACACCGACGACATACAGCAGCGCCAATCCGAAGGACGTAGACCAGATCAGCACCAATGATCCGCGGACGTTTTCCTGCGGCACCAGAAAATGCAACTTCCAGCCGAGCAGGCCGACATGTGCAGAATTATGCCTGTAAAGTTGTCCATCAATCTGAATGGTTTTTGTGTCTGTCTGCGGAGCACTTGAGAGGCTTTGAATGGCCTCATCCGCATATTGGCGAGTGGCGCTCAGTTCATCTAAAATCGCGGGGGCCAGTTCCTGCGTTGTCTTGTACTTCCAGTCAGATACGGCGGAGAGAAACACAATCCCGTTTCGGTCCGTTGCAAAAACGGTTTCCCCACCTTCACGCCAGGCGCGCTCCAGAATTCTGGTATCGACTTTAACTACGGCCACACCTTTTGGCTCGCCTTCCACAGGTGTTGGGCGAGCAAGGAACAAGCCCGGACGCCCTGTCGTCATCCCGACCGCGAAGTACTGACCTTCCGCACCTTTCAAGGCTGATTGGAAATAGGGCCGAAACCCATAATTCCTTCCGATCAGGGACAAGTCCGTTTGCCAATTGCTCGCCGCCACGGTGTCGCCATTGCGATCCATCATGAACAGAAGATCCGCCCGCGAGTTACGGGCCATTTCTTCCAAAAACCTGTTTGCCGTCGCGCCTTCTGACGGCTCATCCAAAACTGCAGATGCTCTTGGGTCCCGCGCAATCATGTAAGGAAGGTATCGATATTTTTCGTACACACCGAGAATGGTCTGGCGATAGAGCGTCAATCGTTCCGCTGCCGTTTTGTCACTCGCGATTTGGGATCGCTTCACTGCGAAGTCCGACACCAGCACGGTCAAGAGACCGAGCAGCACGAGCGGCAAGACAAACAGGACAGAGCGTTTGGACATGCGACGGTTATCGCCGTTTTGGGCGCGCTCCGCAATTCTTCTGATCTGAATGTGGCATCGACGGCTCTTTTGCCGGGAAATCACACACGTAGACGTTTGGCGTGTGGCTGAGTAATTTGAGCACCCCACCAAGAACGAGATAGAAAAACATGACCTTTCAGCTGTCTGACGAACAAGCCATGATCCAGGAGACGGCCCTCAAGTTTTCCGAGACCCTTCTGGAGCCAAACGCAGAAGCCCTTGATGAGGGAAAGGGCCGCAAGGCACTTCTGGCCAATCTGAAAACCTTGTCAGAGAACGGCTTTATGGGACTGAATGTTTCTGCAGACTATGGCGGTACCGAAGCTGGAACAGTGTCTTTTGCCCTCGCCATCGAAGCGCTTGCGCGCGGATGTGCCTCAACAGCTGTTACCGTTTCCGTTTCCAACATGGTGGGTGAGGTCATTCAAGCAGTCGGGTCTGAGGACCAGAAAGCCACCTACTTACCGAAACTGACCGATGGCACCTATCCGGCTGGTGCATTTTGCCTGACAGAGTCCAGCGCCGGGTCTGACCCATCGGCCATGAAAACAAGAGCCGTCAAGGACGGTAATCATTATTTTCTGAATGGGTCAAAACTCTATATTTCCTCCGGCGAATATGCGGGCGTTTTAGTCGTTTGGGCCGTCACCGACCCAGATGCACCGAAAGGAAAAGGCATCTCCTGCTTTCTCGTGGAAGCCGGCACACCCGGCCTCATCATTTCCAAAGCAGAGAAGAAAATGGGGCAGACGGGCTCTGCGACCAACGAGATCGTCTTTCAAGATTGCCGCATCCCTGCAACGGCCATGATGGGCGAGGAAAATGACGGGTTTCGCGTGGCAGTCAGCGAATTGGCCGGCGGACGCATTGGTGTTGCTTCTCTTGCACTCGGCATTGCTAGAAAAGCAATGGATACTGCAAAGGCTTACGTGAAAGAGCGCCAGCAGTTCGGTAAACCTCTCGCTGACATGCAAGGCATCCAATGGATGATTGCCGACCGGGAAACAGACCTTGAGGCTGCCCGGCTCTTGATCCTGCAGGCTGCGAGTTTGAAAGACGCTGGTCACCCCTTTGCCAAGGAAGCATCAATGGCGAAATTGTTTGCCTCAGAGGCCGCCCAGCGCGCAACCTACACGGCTCTCCAGCTTCATGGCGGAGCCGGATACATCAAAGACTATCCTCTTGAACGCTATGCCCGAGATGCCCGGATCACCACGATCTATGAAGGAACATCGGAAATCCAGCGCCTGATCATCGCCCGCGAGGTCATGAGGGCCGTATAAGAATACTCCGGAAGCCTCTGTCAAAATGTGAAGCTTCCGGAGCCCCATCATCAGTTGCTTGGCAACATGACCTTGTCGATAACGTGGATCACACCGTTGTCCGCTCGAATATCTGCAGCAACGACATTCGCATTATCGACCGTAACAGCGCCACCGGATTTCGAGACCGCCAATGTCCGGTCACCTGCGCCCTTGATCGTTTTAACATGGATGGTTCGACCCGGAAGCATGTTGGACGTGAGTTCCCGCCCAACCACATGGTAAGTGAGGATTGCTGCGAGTTGGTCTTTGTTTTCCGGCAGAAGCAACTTTTCGACCGTTCCACTTGGCAAAGCTTCAAAAGCCTCGTCAGTTGGAGCAAAAACAGTGAGCGGTCCATTTTGTGACAATGCGCCTGCCAATCCGGCAGCTTGGGCTGCGGCGACCAACGTATTGAAAGTGCCTGCTTGCTGAGCTGTTTCAACAATGTTTGCTGCGTTGGTCACTGTAGGCGCTGCCAGACCGCTTGCTAGAACCGCCGCTAGTAAAATTTTCTTCATGTGTTCCTCCTCTGCTGACCCAAATCGGATACGCTTGGGCTTCAATGACGCTTCCTCTACGGGATTGGAAGAGAACTGGTTCGATAACTTTGTTTTGAGCCATTTTGATCGGTGATGAATGATCCGATCGCAGGAGCGAACGTACAGCAAACCTCAATTTGAAGGGCTCTGGATTCCGTATTGAGCCTGAGCGAACCTTCCATTGATCGGTATCAAAGCAAGCTGGTGCAGAGCATCCTAACGTTCGACTACTGGCTGCAAGATGCGGACCTGCGCCTTCAGCTTTCAAGGAGATTGAAATGCCGATCAAAGATATTCTGACCGTTGTCGATTTGGCCGGCCCACAGCCGGCAAGCAAATATGCTCTTGAACTCGGACGCCGCTATGATGCGCATGTCACCAGACTGTCCATCGCATTTGAACCGGTCGTCCCTGCCTTTGCAGCGGCTCCAATGCCCGTTGATTATCTCCAAGCCGCTCACGAGCAAGCTGTCAGCGCGGCCAAGGCTGCTCAAAAAGAGTTTGAAGAACTTGCCCGTTTGTCTGGCGGAAAGTCCGAAAGCAGAATTGCGGACCTTCTAACCGGCGGTCCTTTTGAGGGCATCATTCACAATTTCAGAACAACGGATCTCGTGGTCATCGGGCAGAACAATCCGGATTCGCCGGAACCCATGCGCGAATTACTCATTGAGACCGTTCTGTTTGAAAGCGGGGTGCCAGTGCTGCTTATTCCATATATCGGGACAAAAACGACGGAACCGGAAAATGTCCTCATTGGATGGGATGGGAGTTCAACAGCAGCACGCGCGGTGCACGCCTCTCTGCAGATCCTTGAAAAGGCCAAGAAGATCACGGTTCTTGTCGTCAACAAGAAAGTAACACCGGATATGCAGCCGGGTGCGGATTTGGCAACCTATCTTGCAAGGCATGACCTTAACGTGACTGTTGACGTTATCACCAATCCGCAAACAGGAATTGCCGATACCGTCCTCAATTACGTATCCGACAATGCCAATGACATGATCGTTATGGGTGGCTACGGCCACAGCCCGATGCGGGAGTTCCTTTTTGGCGGTGCCACACGGGAAATCCTGGAAGCCATGACTATCCCCGTATTGATGGCGCACTAATCAACTGGACATCCGGCCTTAACATCACACTTGCGTCACAGGCATGCGCTTGATTGGCAAGGTAACCAATGTTCGGTTGCTGTCAGTTCTGCTAAACCAGCGCATGCTTTTCCTGCTGAATGAGGCCATTTGTGACCATTCGCAATCTCGACGCTTTCTTTGCCCCTAATTCCATTGCCGTTGTCGGTCCTTCTCGGCATTCCAACTCGTTGAGCGAACGGCTTCTTGAAGGGCTCCAGAAAGACTTCTCGGCCTCAAGACCCGTCACATTGGTTGGACTCCCCGCGCCAAAGGGTTGGAACGGAGACAGTGTTAAACGCCTCAGTGACGTGTCACGCGACATTGATCTGGCGATTTACCTGGGGCCACAGCTTCAGGTTCCGCAAACTATCCGAGACCTTTGTGAGAAAGGTACACGTACTGTCCTGATCCCCTCGCCCGGATTTGAAACCTGGCCGGAAGCACTTTTGCAGGAGTGCCGCGAAGCCGCACGACCAAAAGCCATTCGCCTGATCGGGCCGGGTAGCCTTGGGGTTGCGTCTCCCGGATCAAATTTCAATGCCTTATTGAGCGGATCGCATCCTGAGGCCGGTGATATCGCTTTCATTTCAAGATCTGGTGCAATCTTGAACGCAACGCTCTCGTGGGCACAGCAAAACAAAACCGGGTTTTCATCGGTCGTTTCACTCGGGACACGGCTGGACGTGGATATTGGCGATCTCATCGACTATTTCGCGCAGGATTATAAAACCCGGTCCATCGTCCTGCACGTGGAAGGGATATCGGCTCCAAGGAAGTTTTTATCAGCCGCGCGCGCTGCAGCGCGAAGCAAGCCCGTTATCGTTATCAGGACAGGGCGCAGCCGCGATACGTTCGGGAGCGGGCGAACCCATGCTGGAAAGCTTGCCAGCCCCGATTGGGTTTATGACGCTGTCTTTCGCCGCACAGGTATGATGCGTGTAAGCGACCTTGATGAAATGTTTGAAGCGGTCGAAACGCTGTCCCGTCTCCGCATCCCAAAATGTGATGCACTGGCTGTTGTTTCAAACGGCCGCAGCCTTGCCAGCCTTGCAACCGATGCCCTGATGGACAGGGGCGGAAAACTCGCAGTGCTGAGCGATGAGACCCGAAACGCCGTTTCTCCCTTTTGCAGGCAGCCTGTTTTTGACAGTACTGCACCTACCAATTCAGCATCTCTTGTCCTGACCGAGGATGTGCCAGATGAAGCTCTTCGGGATATCCTGAAGACGGTCTTGCAGGACCCATCCGTTGATGGCGTGCTTGCCCTTCACGCAGGGACCGCTTTTACTGATCTCGCCACCTTTGGCACAGCCATTGCGGAGGCCGCCAAGGCGGATGGCAGACGCACCGGTCGCAAGAAGGCAATCGTAGCTGGCTTGATTGGCGGTGACCCTGATGATCGCATCGCGCTCGATGCAGCACGGGTGCCCTGTTACGATAGTCCGGCAGAGGCTGTACGCAGCATCATGTATCTGGCGCGTGACGCGCAATCCCGTGACTTCCTGATGGCCGCCCCTCCGAGTTTGCCAGTGGGCTTTGAACCTGACGTAGCAGCTGCCCGCGCTGTTATCGACCGGGCGTTGGCAAAGGATCAGGCTTGGCTATCACCGGAAGATGTCTGCGCCATTTTGAAGGCCTATCATATCCCGATTATTGAAACCCGTCTGGCGCTAAACCCTGAAGAAGCAGCGGACCTTTCCCGCAAGTTCTTCGATGAGGGGCGTCACTGCGTTGTAAAACTCATCTCGCCAGATCTGCCCTTCAAGTCCAAGTTTGATGGTGTCCGATTGGGCGTTGAATCTCCGGAAGCTGTTCGTGCAACGGCTGAAGACCTGATTACAAAGACAAAGGCCACCTACCCGGAAGCCACGATAACAGGCGTCACAGTTCACCCAATGTTGGAAGATCGACATGGCGTTGAACTTTACATGGGACTTGCTGACACGTCGGTTTTTGGTCCGGTGATGGTCTTTGGCCATGGGGGAACGGCCGTGGAAGACAGTCTCGATGTTTCCCTGGAGCTGCCGCCACTTGATCTCAATCTGGCCAGTGCCGTGATTGACCGAACACGCATCGTGCGTTTGCTCAATGGGGGCGATACGCGGCCCCGGCTTGATCGCCAGGCAGTCGCCCTTGCATTGGTAAAGCTCTCTCAAATTACAATCGATATCCCGGAAATTTTGGAGCTAGATATCAATCCAATCGTGGTCCGCAAGGAAGGTATTCTGGCGCTAGACGCCCGCATGACATTGGGGCGGCCTGTTCATCACCCCGGACGCAGCGGCGAATCCCGGCTCGCCATCGCGCCCTACCCCAGCGAATGGGAACAGACCCTCACCTTGAAAAACGGTGAAACAGTTTTCACTCGGCCCGTTCGCCCGGATGATGAAGATCTCTTCAAGGCCTTTTTTGAAAAGGTTTCCCATGAAGATTTGCGCTTACGCTTTTTTGCGCCCGTGCGTGACTTCAATCACAAATTCCTCGCGCGCCTGACCCAGCTGGACTACTCCCGAGCCATGGCCTTTGCGGCTCTCGACCCAGAAACCGGAGAGCTGCTAGGGGTGGTCCGCCTGCATGCAGATCCTGATCACACCACGGGCGAATATGCCGTCATGGTGCGATCAGACTTGAAGGGATACGGTCTCGGCCTTGCCTTGATGAAGCTGATTATCCGCTATGCAAAAGCTGATGGGATAGAGACGGTCCGAGGTGAAGTATTGAAGGAGAACACCAGTATGCTCTCCATGTGCAAGGCCCTTGGGTTTGACGTTCATACCTCTCCGGATGACCCCGGCATTGCCGAGGTCGTTCTCCCGGTGGGTGATATCAACGACGAAGACTAGCCTGTTATTGTTTCACTTCAGCCTGCGCCCGGATTTGCGACAATGAAGCCGCTGGGGTAATGGCTTCCGGGTCGATTTTCAGGTGAAGCAACGCAGGCCGACCAGTTTGCATCGCCCGCTCCATTGCAGGCCCAAAAGCATCCGTTGTTTCCACCGTTTCTGCAAAAGCACCATAGGAACGCGCCAAAGCCGCAAAATCCGGATTTTGAAGATTGGTGGCCGAAATGCGGGCCGGGTAATGCCGCTCCTGGTGCATACGGATGGTGCCATACATGCCGTTGTCGATCACCAACACGATGATGTTTGCGCCTTCCTGACACGCTGTCCCGAATTCCTGCATGGTCATTTGCAAGCACCCATCGCCAGCAAAACAAACCACAGGCCTGTCCGGGAAAGTGAGTTTTGCCGCTACAGCTGCCGGAAGTCCGTATCCCATTGAGCCCGAGGTCGGGGCCGCCTGACTTCCGAAGGTGCGGAACCGGTGGAAGCGGTGCAGCCAGGTTGCGTAATTTCCAGCCCCGTTTGTGAAGATAGCTGTCTCTGGCATATTGCCTTCGATCCAGTCCATCACACCTGCCATCTGCAAATCGCCCGGTGTTTGGGGGCGCGCATTGGACCAAGCCAGATAATCTTCATGGGCCGCAGCAACTTCCCATTTTCGAGCAGAAACGGGTTCCGGCTCCAACTCAGCCACCGCCTGCGCAAAAGCTGTTGGTGAGGCATGGATTGCCAAATCCGCACGATAAACCCGCCCATGTTCTTCTGCATCCGGGTGAACGTGCACTAGCGACTGGCTCGGCTGCGGGATGTTCAGCAGGCTGTAGGACTGGCTCGGCATTTCCGACATGCGCCCTCCGACCAGAAGCACCAGATCCGACTGGCTTACGCGCTCCGCCAGTTTCGGGTTGATACCAATGCCCACATCGCCGGCGTAATTGGGATGAAGGTGATCAAAGAGCATTTGCCTGCGGAAGGAACAGGCCACGGGAAGGTCGAACCGCTCGGCAAAACGTGTGAAGTCGCCGACCGCTTCTTCACTCCACCGGCTACCGCCCAAAATCGCAATCGGCTTGGTTGCGCCTGCAAGCTTGTCAGCCAGCTGTTTCATCTGACCCGGGCCGGGATAAGTTTCTACCTGTTGCCAAGGTTTGGGTTGGGCAACGGCGGCCATCTCGACCAGCATATCTTCCGGGAGAGCCAAAACGACCGGGCCGGGCCTGCCAGATGTTGCAACATGGTAAGCACGAGATAGAAATTCCGGAACACGATGCGCATGGTCAATTTCAGCAACCCATTTGGCCATTCCACCAAACATCTGCCGGTAGTTTACTTCCTGAAAGGCCTCACGCTCACGCATGGATTGTTCGATCTGCCCGATGCACAAGATCATGGGTGTGGAATCCTGAGCAGCCACATGAATGCCTGCAGCTGCGTTTGTCGCACCGGGGCCACGCGTTACCATGCAAATGCCGGGTTTTCCGGTGAGCTTGCCATGGGCTTCGGCCATCATGGCCGCACCGCCTTCCTGACGGCACACAGTGACAGGAATGTCGGCGTCATGAAGCGCATCCAGAACCGCCAGATAGCTCTCGCCCGGCACGCAAAAGACCCGCTCTGCCCCGTGGATTTCCAAAGCCTCCACAAGCAATTGCCCGCCGGTCTTATCCTGAATGGCCATTCCATCTTCCTCCAAACCCGTTCCACCAACCATAGTCGGCCCTTTTCCTATATCGCAGTCTGGCAAGGACTTGGAGACATCATGTCGGGCTAATTGGCAATGAGATCATTTCCAATCGGAATGAAAAAGGCCGCAGCAGATGCCACGGCCCTCTTCCCACCATAAAGTTTTAAAGCAAAGTCCTAAACCGGTTGAACCGTGACGACCTGGAAGGTGTGCAGGTCACCGTCTTCATCCTTGATGGAGACATATTCGCCGGGGTTGAATGCATGTGTTCCAAAACGATAACCCGCCTCGTCGTCATCATCCCCCTCAATGTCATAGTGGAAGGCCCACGAACCGCCCGGACGGTGGATCAGGTGGCCAATTTCCTCTTCCTCATTGCCCCAAAACCGACGAACCCGGCAGTGATCCCGCTCTTTCTTCCAGGTCACAGCATCAATGTGACCTGTCTCATCCAAAGGTGCTGTAAACTCATAGCCATGCTGGGCCGAGCCTTGCGGGTGCTCCTTTGTGCGGGCAAGGTTTAAGCGGATTTTCTTAAGGGCATGAAGTTCGCTCATGACCTGTCTCCTTCTTCCATCTGACTGCACAGTGGCACAGACCGGAAAACGCTCATTGAGCGAAATCAATTGTGCCGCTACAACTTTTGTGAGCATCGAAACAGGGCAGTTTGACGGGCAAATCATGACACCAAGCGAGCGCGTTGATCAGGAAACCGTCTTTGCCTTTATTCAGTCCCTTCCTGCAGATGATCCAGACCATCGAGGCATCCAGCGCATTGATACAGGCGCGAACGTCATCTTCCTGACAGGTAAAAAAGCCTACAAAATCAAGCGTGACGTCCAGTATCCGTTCCTTGACTATTCTACTCTTGCACTTCGCAAACGCGCCTGCGAGCGGGAGATTGAACTGAACGCCCCTCACGCGCCGCAGATCTATCTCTCCGCCAAACCGATCACCAGATCGCCCGAGGGCCACCTTGAGATTGATGGCGATGGGAAGCCCGTCGAGTGGTTGGTTGAAATGACGCAGTTTGATCGGGCCAATGAACTGGAGCGTCTTGCCGAAGGTCCGCCACTTTCAACTGCTCTTGCAGATGATCTCGCGCAGATGATGGTGAACGCTCATGACCATGCCCCGAAGAGGGAAGGCCAGCGCTTCTTTGATGAGTTGTCAAAGTATCTGGCGCAAAACGAGGCCGCATTTGCCGAAACCCCTGAGCTGTTTCCGCCTGAGGAAGCCGCGAGGCTTTCTCACGCCTCGCGGGAGCTTTTGTCGAGGCTGAAACCCTTGATCCTGAGCCGAGGGGATACCGGCCTTATTCGGCTCTGTCATGGAGATGCCCACACGCGCAACATTGTACTGATCGAAGGCAAGCCAATGCTGTTTGATGCCGTCGAGTTTTCCGACGACATCGCCACGTGTGACGTGCTTTATGATCTTGCCTATCTTTTGATGGACCTTTGGCATCTTGATCAACGGGCGACCGCCAACCGGATATTCAATCGTTATCTGGACATTTCTCGTCGCGTGGAAGATCAATCTGGCCTCGCAGCCCTTCCGTTTTACCTGATGATGCGAGCTTGCCTGCGCGCCAAGATTTCTGCCTCAAACGCCCGCTTTCAAACAGACCCAACAGAAAGGGCAACGCTGGAAGACGACGCGCGTTCCTATTTTCGACTGGCTCAGGAATTCTTGGCGGCTGAGCAGCCGTATTTTGCGGCCATTGGCGGGTTTTCCGGAACCGGCAAAACAACCGCGGCGTATGGGCTTGCACCTCATCTTTCTCCTGCCCCTGGCGCACGCGTTCTGCGCACGGATGTTGAGCGCAAGCGGGCCCTTGGTTTGAATGAAACCGATGCACCGCCTGAGGGCACTTACACAAAGGAAAAATCGGATTCGGTCTATGCGCAGCTTCAGGAAAATGCCAGCACCTGTTTGATGGCGAGACATTCGGTCATTTTTGACGGCGTTCTTGCCAGAGACACAGAACGCCAACGTCTTGAATCGATTGCAGCAGAAAATGGCGCTGCATTCAAAGGCATCTGGCTGACGGCGCCGCTTCATGTTGCCAAGTCGCGCGTGTTAGCCCGAACGAATGACGCCTCCGATGCAACGCCTGAAGTGATCGAAACACAAGCTGGATATGACCTTGGAGAGATGACCTGGGATCAGGTGGAAGCTGGTACCTCTGCCAACGCCACTTTGGCCAGCATTCTCAGCAGCCTGAAGCTGCCGAAAGAAACAACCGACTAAAGCCCGCCCAACCGGCACAGCGCAGCAACAACAGCCGCCAACACAACGGCGACAAAGTCTCGCCGGATCAATGCCATAACAAGGATAGCCGCAATCAAGGCCATGACCGTCGACACGCCCCCCTTGAGGATAATCGGCAAAATGGTCGAGACAATAATGGCGCCGGGCAGGGCTTCCAGAGCTCGGCGGACGCGGGCTGTCAGGGGCACCTGCCCCATGATCCAGTACCCGCCCGCGCGCATGGCGTAGGTGACAAGGGCCATGCCGAGAACAGTGGCTGTGAACATCCAGTCCGCGGCGATGATTTGATCATTCATCGATCAACGCCCCTGCCAGCGCTCCGGAGACCGCACCGGTCATAATTCCCCAGTAACCGCCGAAAACATACCAAGTTGCCAGGGAGCACAGGCCTGCCACGCCCCAGCTGACGGTTTGGCGCTTGCCTTTCCAGAGCGGGACCAACATGACGGCAAAGAAAGCAGGCAGAACGACATCCAGACCCCAAACGGATGGATCAGCAACAACGCTTCCTGCCAGATACCCCGGAATGACGGAAATCGCCCACATGAACCACAGGAAGACCCCGCTGCCCAGATATATCCCCCAATCCCGCTCGCCCTTGCCATACTCGCGCAAGGACAAGAGCCAATTGATGTCAGTCAGAAGATACAGCGCCGGGTAGGTCTGCCAGCCGGGGACCGAGCCAAGCCAAGGCCGCAGGCTGGCCCCGATCAACAACATGCGCATGTTGACGGCAGCGGTTACTCCGATCATCGCAAGCATGATGCCGTAGGTCAGCTGCGCCTGATACAGCTCCATGGCCACAAACTGTGAAGCACCGGCAAAGACCAGCGAGTTGATCATCATCGTCTCGACGAACGTCAATCCCTTTTGGGCGCACACTGTACCGAACACCGCGCCGAACACCATGGCCCCGGGCAAAATGGGAATGCTGAGGCGAATGCCTTTCAGACATCCGCTAACGGACAGGGTAACCGGTGTTTCGTTCATCAGATCACTTGTTGGAAAAGGTGCTGTGCGCATCGAAGATTAGCGCTTGTAGTGAGCGCGCCTATAAAGCGCTTGCAAGGCGTTGCAGGCAAATCATTTTTCTTGATGCACCTATTAAGCTTATGCATGCCGCCTTTACATAAGCACATCCACCAGCATGCGGACGCCGGTAAACCCGAGGAAAAGCGCAAAAACCAACTTCAGCTTTGATGGATCAATGGCATGAGCGATTTTCGCCCCAAGTGGGGCTGTGTAGGTAGATGCCGGAATAATCAGCAAAAAGCCGATCAAGTTCACGTATCCAACTGAAAACGGTGGGCGATTTTCAGTACCCCAGCCAAAATAGATCGACATCAAGGTTCCGGGAATGGCGATGATCAGGCCTATGGCCGCCGCGGTGCCGACAGCTTTGCGAATGGGGTAATTGAAAAGGGTCAAGGTGGGAACACCCAGCGTTCCCCCGCCGATGCCCATCATCACGGAAATGCCGCCAATCATGACTCCCAGAGCTTCGCGCAACGGCGGGCCGGGCAGTTTTTCTGCCAAAGCGGCCCCTTCCTTGCGCAGCAGCATGTTCGCAGCAACAACCACGGCGACCACGCCAAAGACAGCGGTCAGCGCTCCGCCGGAGATGTTGCCAGCCACCGTCGCCCCGCCGACGACACCAAGTGCAATCGCCCACCACCAGCTTTTCAGCAGGTCCATATCAACGCTTCCACGCTTCCAATGTGCCCGTGCAGAGGAGGTTCCGGTTGCTAAAATGGTCGCCAGAGAGGTGCCAACGGCAACATGCATCAAAACACTTTGATCAACGCCCAGCGCGTTAAACATGTAGTAGAGCACTGGAACGATCACGATCCCGCCGCCGACACCCAACAGTCCGGCGATAATTCCGGCGACAACGCCAGTTGCCAGCAGCGCAACCGCCAAAATTGCCAGTGAAACCAGACTGATATCTTCCATGACCCCAACCTCTTGCCTGTGTCGCGCGGCACGATAGGTCGGCCTATACAGAATTACCAGTGCAGATCAGCTGTTGCTGGTTCGCCACGTTTACTCAAATCCGAGCGAGACGGTCGATATCTGTATTGTGTTCTCTGCATTGCTCGCAATGATTGCGTCGTCCTTCCAAATTTCATTCTAGGAGCCGTATGACAGGACATTACCTTGCAGCCTACACATTCAACGAGTTTCTCGACCGATATCAAAGTGACCTGATCAAGGGTTTTCGGGAGGCTGAACCACACGCATTTCGCACAATTGAAGCTGCGGAGGGGTTTATTGCCCGCTCGGGGTATGACGTAGAGCCGGGGCCGGAAACTTGGGGGACACAGGTTTTCCCGAGATACTGGAAAGACAATGGAGACGGATTTGCGCCGTCGACCCTTTCACTCTGGACTTCTGCCGAAGCACTCATGGCTGCGACATTTCACGGCATTCACGGCAAGGCTTACCGGCGCGGAGCAGAATGGCACGCGCACCCCGCACCTTGGCCGAACTACGCTCTCTGGTGGGTCGCCAAAGACCATCAACCGGACTGGGCAGAGGCGGTTAGGAAAATCGAACATCTTGGAGATCACGGACCAACTGAAACGGCCTTTACCTTCAAGGCGCTGTTTGATCCAGAAGGCAGGTCTTTCAAACCTGATACTGCAAAGATCAAACGCCTTGCAGCGTCTAATCAATTGAAGGCTCAGATCGAACCCTGAACTCAGATCGGACAATATGTTTTTGAAAGAATGGTACAGACGAGTGGATTCGAACCACCGACCTTCGGAGCCACAATCCGACGCTCTAACCAACTGAGCTACGTCTGCCTGTATCGAAGTGGCGCGGAACATAAGAGCGTTCCGACCTGATTGCAAGCCCGTTTTTTAAACAGCTTGCTTTAGTTCCACAAGGGCCAATTTTGCCAAAAACAAATGACCAGTGGATGAAAAAACGCCCCGCAGATGATGCGAGGCGTTTTAAATTCTCAAGACTTGGAAAACCCGGCGTCAACTTAGTTGACTTTGAGGTCCTTGAAGGACTTCTCAACTGCTTCCTTGACCGGAGCAGAAACGTCAGTGCCGAGCTTTTGAGCCAGGTCCTGCATTTCTTTGGTTTGAGCGCTCAGCGAGTCGAACTGCTGGCGAGCAAAGGAAGACTGAAGTTCAACAGCTTCGGAAAGAGACTTAACACCCATCAGGTCCTTCACGAAGGAGAAGGTGGCGTCCATGTTGTTGCGAGCTGCATCAACGGCCTTGTGGTTGAACTCGACAACGCCCTGACGGGAAGTTTCGAATGTGTCTTCCATCAGATCAGTTGCGTCTTCAGCAGCTGTCTTGACCTTTGCATAAGCTTCACGAGCTTGCTCGAGGCCTTTTTCCGTGGCTTCACGGAATGCAGCCGGAACTTCCATGTTCGGCATTGCAAAAGCTTCAAAATCAGGGAAAGCAGCAGCTGCTGCAGGAGCAGCTTTGGCTTTGGATGCAGCGGCTTTGGTTTTCGGTGCAGCTTTGGTTGTTGCTGTCTCAGTCATGATCTCATCTCCTAATTGGTTCGGATGCGATCAATCGAAGTCATCTACCGCCGTGGGAGGTCGGCGGGCTGTCGTCATCCGCAACGTCAATATAGGAAAGCCCATTGTGCATTGCAACAATATTTTGCACCGCACAATCATTTTAAAGCCTGCGGACCTTCCGGAAAACAAAAGCCGCACGTGATTAGTGCGACTTTTCAAAGTTTTTGGGGCAAAAAAATCCGGTAGAATATTTCATTCGTTTTCGGAAAAATTTACGTTTTCATTCAGGATTTGGCAGATTTCCCTGCGTCCTGCGCGGCTTTGACGGCGCGGTCAGACAGCTCACGAGACTGCTCGCCAAGTGTTTCCATCTGCTTTTTCATGAAATCCTGTTGCAGTGCAATCATTTCTTCCATGTCTTTCGCTTTCACGAGTGACTGGGCAAAACCGAAAGCTGCTTCGATGTTTTCTTCCGCATAGGACAGGCTCTTGCGCTGAATGTCGCTTGCACCGGACTGAACGGCGGTCGCACCTTCTTCCGCATTGGAAACGGCCTTCTGAGTCACACTGATAAACTCATCAAATGCCTGGCGGGCTTGATCTACGCTTTTTTCCGCCATTTCCCGCATTTGTTCGGGAACCTCGAAACCGGACTTATCTGTAGCCATGGGGAAATCCTCTCCCGGTTGCATGAACTTGTACGCCAGAGCTGCTCTGGCGCGTCCTTTTGCTATCATGTCAGTCCACATTGCCGCAAATAACAATGGTCGTACGCCCTCAGGATTAACCACGCTTTCATTCTGCGTGGCTTAAACATGGGCTTTACATGGACTTAGAAGCAGATTCTCTGCTATTAACAGGTTGTTTACCACCACGTGTTGGCCCCGGTGCTGCAAGTAATCGACCAGTCGCTCAGAGTAATGTGGAGCTGAATTATGGGTTTGTACGTTTCCACCTTTATGGAACTTGGCAGCAGACCCGACATCTCCACTCTTGCCAATGCTTCTCATGTTGCATGGGTGTTTTCGGCTGATGGATCACGCATTCTTTGGGCAAACGCTGCAGGTGCTTCGTTTTTTGGCGCCAAGTCCATCGATGAGCTGGAAGCCTTTGCCGGACTAGGTCGCGCGCCGGCTCGCCCGCACATTGCCCGTATTGCTGCGTCTGGATCGGAAGACCGGCCCAGCCTGGATCGTCTTCGGTTCTACAAGGGTTTGCGGGTCATCTTGCTGACCTGTCAGTGCAAACGTTTGCTTCTTGAAAACGGTGACAGCGCGGCGCTCGTCGTCGCGCCGGAAGAAAAGCCCTCTTTATCTGCAGAACCATTGACGTCCTATCTGACGTTTTTGGCGAATGAGGACAGATCCGCATTTGTCATTGATGCTGATGGTACGATTTCGGCTCAAGGCGGCAGCCTGTCCACCATGCCGGACAGCTGGCCTCAACCGGCAGACGCGGGGCTGGAAGAGACTGAAGTCTCCATTGGGCCCGAGGTTCATTCGGCGCAAGTGACGCAGTTTGGCAACGGACAACGACTGGTGCTGGTGGACCCAAATCCTCTACCGCCTTCAGACAGCGATGACAGCACTGATCACGCTATTGATGCGCTGTTGGGGGCTCAGCCCGTTGCTGACATATCCGACGAAACCGACGCCGATATTGAATACTCCGCCGAAATGATGGCGGAAGACCCAGCTGCCCCAACAGACAACGACGCTTTTTCCGCCGCAGAAGAAACAACGGACGAGCTTGAGGACGCTGTATCAGCTTCTGCCAACGAAGCAGAAGCAATCGAAGACGCTGCCGCAGACATAGATGTAGCAGAAGATCTGATCCCGGCGGACGAAGCTCAAACATCAGATGCGGATGAGCCGGATGCTGAAACCGGCGAAGACAATGAAGCGGACAGAATGCCCCCCATTGAGGCGGCGGTTGCGACAGCAGCGGGGGTCGTCGAAGCAGCGTCACTTCATGCGACCAACACAGATGCTTCACCAGATCCGTTAAGTAGCTCCGATGACGGCGGGTTTGTGTTCCAGCAAAAACGCCGACCGGTCCGGTTTGCTTGGAAAATGGACTTGGAGCAGCGGTTTACTTTTGTCTCCGATGAGTTTGGTCAAACGCTTGGCCCCTCTTCCACTGATATATTGGGCAAAACATGGGCTGAGGTTCGCGAGCTCTATGGCGTTGATGGCCGTGCAAAAATCGCGCAGGCGCTGGACCGTCGCGATACCTGGTCCGGCAAAACCGTTTATTGGCCGGTCAGCGACGAAGCGGTTCGCGTGCCGGTTGATATGGCCGCACTGCCCGCTTTCGACAGAGATCGTCAATTTGAAGGCTATCGAGGTTTCGGGGTCTGCCGGACCGCAGATGCTAAGGAAGACCCGGATGGCGTTTTCGTGCCCGGAGCGGTCTTTGAGAGCGCAGAGGCAATCGAAGTCGATGCCATCGACATATCGGATGTAGACACTGCTACCGATCAGCAACTCGATGCGGATGCAGATGCGGCGGACAGTCTATCTGATCATGTGGAGACTGGCGAAGCACATGAGGTTGTAGAGACGATAGCGTCTGAAGGCGAAACTTCTGCCAACGAAACGCCGCCGGAAACTCAATCCGATGATACTGGCGCCGCTGCGCCTTTGGCAGCTGCAGCCACCGCCGCTGCGGCGGGAATTGGAGCGATGGTTTCCGGGAAATCTGATGCTCCGGAGAGCGATCTGGATCCCGGAGAGGAGATTGTAGATACTCCAGACCTAGCCGAAATTGGCGATTTGGCCGCTAAGGAGCTGACCGAAGACCCACTTGTGGTGGCGACCATGGCGGGCGAATCTGATCTCATCGCTGATATTCTAGACGGTGGGACCGATGCCCAAGAAGCTGTTGAGACAGCTGCGGAGGCAGCGAATGACAAGGTCGAAGCTAAAGCAGATGCGTTAATCAACGCTTTGGATGAGCAAGCGGATACCGCTGCTGAACAAGCATCAGAACTGATGGATGCTGCCAAAGAGACGCTCACCGATACCGCAGAAGACATTGGCGACGCTTTCGAAGAGACAGCCGAAGCGATCAAGGAAGATATTGATGCGGTTTTGGATGATCAGGTAGATGCAATTGTTGAAACCGTGTCGGAAGAGGCCGACGCGGTCAGCGACACGCTTGGCGAGGCAACCAGCAGCGTCGAAGAGGCCATAGAGTCTACCGAAGACACCGCTATTGCGGCACTTGGGGAGGTCGAACAAGCAAGCGAGCAAGTGGATACTCTCGCAAGCGAACTGACCAGTACTGCTGAAGATGACGTCGACGCTGCTGCGGAGACGCTTGAACAGGCCAGTCAAGTCGATCTTAAGGAGGTTCTGGAGGTGGATAGCCTTAGTACCTCAGAAGCAGACATTGCGGTTGATGATGGTGAACTTCAAGCTGATGAGATCGTAGCCGCTTCAGAAACAACCGCGGATTCTGAAGTTGCGACGGATGAGGCTCCTGCAGACACCTCCGACGCGGACCGAGTCCTTTCTCCAGAGGCTGAGATTTCGAAGGAAGACTCGGCGCCGAATGGCGAAGAGGCGCAAACACTTTCCCATGAAGAGCCACCTGTCGATGGCATGGGCGACGCCCCTGCTCCGAAACCGGACAAGGCGTTTGGCGGGAACACCTGGCTCGCTTCGCAAGCCGCTGCCCTTGTTGGACAGCTCACGCCCAGCAGCAAGGCAACGGATCAAGGTCCGGAATTGGACGCAGAATCTGATGGCGAAAACAAAGACACATCAGAAACAGAGACTTCTGACCTTGAAGAGCGTCTGGATGCCATTGATGGTCTTGAGATCACTTCCGAAGTCTCCAATTCGCAAGATGATCTCGATGTTGAAGGTGCCTTTGAAGAGATCGCTGAACATTCTGATGACGCTGCAACACCTGTCTCACCGACAGATTCAGATGACGGTCTGGAAACGGAGGCAGGCCTCCTAGAGACTGCTGGTGCAACCGAAATTTCCGACGAACAGCAGGCTGAGGCTGAGGAGGAAACCTCGTCAGAAGATGACGTCAAGGACAGTGTTCCAGAGAACAATTCAGCCATTTTAGCAGCTATTGATGACGAAGCGCAAGGCATCAATGGCCCGCAAGCTTTGGACCACAAGGATATCGAGAGCGCTGTTAAATCCTTGGCGAAGTCCTTTGATGCAAAGAAAAAGGACAAGGCATCCCTCTTCCCCGATCTTGAAGATCAAACTCAGCAGGTCGGCCAGCCTGGATCTGAATCAGACGCCGATGATGTCGTCTCAGGTGACAATTTCGAAACCGACCAGGACAACGATGCCCCTATCGATCCTGTGGACGAAGCAGAAGATGAGCTGGATTTTTTCAAGGAAACAGCAGCGCACAAGGAAACCGACGAAGAGGCAGAAGCTGTAGCAGATCAGGACACGGCAGAAATCATTCCGTTGGTCTCCGCGCGTCCGCATCTGGTTCCGGTCGATACCTCGAACCTCTCCCGCCCTGATCTTGCGGCATTCAAGACAATTGCCGAAGCGCTTGGCGCACGGTTTGAAGGTGACATTGCCGGTTTTGATGAGCTCGACCTGCTCGACCCGGAAGGCATTTTGCCACCGGAAACAGAACCATCAGGCCCGATTGACCCTGACCTTCTGGATCGCTTGCCAATTGGCATTGCCATTGCACGGGATCGGGACGTGCTCTTTGCCAATGAAACGCTACTGTCGGTTCTCGGCTACCCGTCCCATAAACACCTGACCGAAGCAGGCGGTCTTGAAGCCATTTTCGCAGAAGAAGACGAAGACAGCTTCCCCGATGCCGAAGGCATGGAAGGCACCGTTGACGGAACCTTGAAGGCACGGCGGGCCGACGGAAGCCTGCTGCCAGTGGATGCGCGAATGCATTCCGTTCCCTGGAATGGTGGACAGGGGCTGATGATTTCCATCGTTCCACGCGCAGCCGAGGCAGCGGCTTCAGGCAGCGTCTCCAGCACCGAACTGCAAGCAGCTCAAACCCAGATCGCTGAACTTGATACGATTTTGGAAACTGCGACAGATGGCGTGCTGGTTCTTGACCGGAATGGTGTGATCATCAAGGCCAACCGCTCTGCAGAGGCCCTGTTTAACGCAAACCGGGCAGATATGATCGGGGTGCCGCTGTTCGACTACCTGGCACCCGAAAGCCACCGTGGCGCAACGGACTATCTCGACGGGCTGGTGCGCAATGGTGTTGCCAGTGTTTTGAACGATGGTCGTGAGGTGCTGGGGCTTTTGAAGTCCGGAGGCCTCATACCGCTGTTCATGACCATTGGCCGCATCAACCATGATGGCGAAGACCGCAAATTCTGCGCCGTGCTGCGCGACATCACCCAGTGGAAGACCGCAGAAGAAGAGCTGACCCAGGCCAAGCGGCAAGCCGAGAACGCCAACTCGCAAAAATCAGATTTTCTGGCCAAGATCAGCCATGAGATCAGAACGCCGCTTAACGCAATCATCGGCTTTTCCGAAGTGATGATGGATGAGCGCTTTGGTGAGATCGGCAATGAGCGCTACAAGGAATATCTGAAAGACATTCGCACATCTGGCTCCCACATCATGAGCCTGATTAACGATCTTCTCGACCTTTCCAAGATTGAAGCCGGAAAGCTGGACCTTCAGTTCACGGCAGTTTCAATCAAGGATATTGTCAACGAGTGCGTTGCCATCATGCAGCCGCAAGCCAATCGGGAACGGGTGATCATCCGGGCCAGCTTGCCTGACTCAGTCCCCAACGTGGTGGCTGACCCGCGTTCCTTGCGCCAAATTGTGCTGAACCTGTTGTCAAATGCCATCAAGTTCAACAAGTCTGGCGGACAAGCCATCGTTTCCACAGCGTTTGAAGATACAGGCGAAGTGGTGCTGCGGGTACGTGATACGGGAACTGGAATGAGTGCAAAGGATCTATCTGCGGCGCTTGAACCCTTCCGCCAATTGCACACTGCCCGCCATGGCAGCGGTACCGGGCTTGGTCTTCCGCTGACAAAAGCTCTAGTGGAAGCAAATCGTGCATCTTTCCGCATTGATTCCACTCCGGATCAAGGCACACTCGTGGAAATCAGCTTCCCGACACAGCGTGTCCTCGCCGAATAGAAACTATTCCCAAGGCTTGCTGGTAATGATGGCGAAAAAGCGCTCGAATAATTACCTTGCGTAAACCGACAATTGCGCGAAATTTTTTTATTAAATAATTTTCATGTTGCGTGAGGCCAGCTTCCTCCCTGGAAACGCTGCAGCCTTAAACTTGAGCCTAAGATGCTGTTTTTAATTCAGAATCCAGCTCTTAAGTGGAGGTTTATAGTCATGTTAGTTTTGAATGATTCTAAAATATTGATTTTAAAGAGTTTATTGACTTACCAGACCCTTCACATCATATTCTCGCGTGCCTGACACAGTCAGCTAGAAAATTCAGACAGGATCAATAAATCCTGCAAAAGGAGAAACACTATGCGTTCGACGGTACGTGCCGCATCAGCACTGTTCATGCTAACTGCAGCAACCACTGCTAGCATGCCCGCTTTGGCTGACGGGGAAGTGAACATTTACTCTTACCGCCAACCTTTCCTCATCCAGCCGCTTCTGGATGCCTTCACAAAGGAAACCGGTGTCAAAACCAATGTTATTTTCGCAAAGAAGGGTTTGGGTGAACGTATTTCTGCAGAAGGTGAAAACTCACCGGCTGACGTTCTCCTGACAGTCGATATTGGCCGCCTGGATGGTGCCAAGCAGCTGGGTATTACCCAGCCGGTTAGCTCCAATGTCGTGAACGAGAACATCCCGGCGCAGTACCGTGATCCGGAAGGCCACTGGGTTGGTCTGACAAACCGTGCACGCATCATTTACGCGTCCAAGGATCGGGTTCAGCAGGACACCATCACTTACGAAGAACTGGCAGACCCGAAGTGGCAGGGCAAGATTTGCACCCGCTCTGGTCAGCACGTTTACACCATTGGCTTGATCGCCTCCATGATTGCCCATCATGGCGAAGCAAAAACCGAAGAGTGGCTGGTTGGCGTTCGTGACAACCTTGCTCGCAAACCAACCGGCAACGACCGCGCTCAAGTCAAAGCAATCTTCTCTGGCGAATGTGACCTGTCCATCGGCAACACCTATTACATGGGCAAGATGGAAACCAACGAGAAAGATCCAGAGCAAAAGGAATGGGCTAAGTCCGTCAAGCTTCTGTTCCCGAACTCTGAAGACCGCGGTTCCCACGTGAACCTCGCAGGTGTGGTCTTGGCCAAGCACGCACCGAACAAGGACAATGCTGTGAAGCTGATCGAGTTCCTTAGCGGTGGAAACGCACAGCAAATTTATGCTGAAACCAACTTCGAGTATCCGGTCACTCCGGGCGTTGAAGTTTCTGATCGCGTTAAAAGTTGGGGCGACCTGACACCGGACACCCTGTCTCTTGCCGAAATCGCGAAGCACCGTAAGACAGCAAGTGAGCTTGTCGACAAGGTTGGTTTTGACAATGGCCCGGCCAGCTAATTGATCGGACACACGAAAAGTTCAAAGGCGCTGCCCATCGCAGCGCCTTTCTGCCATTGGCTTCAACGTTAAAACGTCTTATTGCACTGAGCAAAATGAGGGCCTTTTGATCAAGACGCGAAACCAGCCAACCGGTGACCGAAACTGGAAATGGGGCGCAGCCGTTTTATCGGTTGTCGTGGTGTTTCCGCTGGCCGCTCTTGTCTGGATCGCCATGTCTCCCGCTGGCGACATTTGGGGACACTTGATCACAACCGTCCTGCCCGGCTCTTTTGCGACAACCCTTTGGCTCATGGTCGGTGTGGGCGTCATCACCATTGTCATCGGCGTGTCCACCGCATGGCTCGTCACCATGTGTGAGTTCCCCGGACGCCGATACATGGACTGGGCGCTGCTGGTGCCGCTTGCCGTTCCAACATATATTGTGGCCTTCGCCTATGTGGAGGTCTTCGACTACACAGGCCCGCTGCAAACTTGGCTGAGATGGGCCTTTGGCTTCAAGAATTCTCGAGACTACTGGTTTCCGGAGCTTCGCTCACTGGGTGGTGCCATCTTTGTCATGAGCATGGTGCTCTACCCCTATGTCTACCTAACAACACGGGCGAGCTTCATGATCCAGTCGGCAAGCCTGCTGGACGTCTCGCGCACATTGGGCGCAACGCCTACATCACTGTTCTTCAGGGTAGCCCTGCCGCTTTCGCGGCCGGCCATCGCCATTGGTGCTTCGCTTGCCTTGATGGAATGCCTGAATGACATTGGTGCCGTGACATTTTTTGGTGTCCGGACCCTTACCTTTTCCGTTTATGATATCTGGCTTAATCGTTCGAGCCTCGCGGCAGCCTCACAATTGTCTCTTGCCATGTTGCTGATGGTCTTTGCTCTTCTCTGGCTAGAGCGTCAGGGCAGAAAGCGTCAGAAATTCCATTCCCATGGAGCCGCAAAGCACCGGATGCCGCTGCGCTTCCAGCTCTCGACACGTGGCAGTGTGTTGGCTCTTGTGGTGTGCCTTTTGCCAATCTTGCTTGGGTTTGTCGTACCTGCGCTTCTTCTGGCCGACAGCGCAAGCCGGCGACTTGACGAACTGTTTTCTGACGCGTTTTTGTCCGCGGCCGGCAACACGTTGACACTGGCCATCATTGCGTCGCTTGTCACAGTCGCTGTCAGCGTTGTCCTCGCCTATGCCTTGCGTCTGCGCCCCGGCCGTAAACTTCAGTCCGCGGTTCGGCTTGCCTCGATTGGATACGCAATTCCGGGCACAGTGCTCGCGATTGGCATTTTGATCCCGCTTGCAGCGCTTGATAACTTCATTGCCGGACAAGCAAAGGTCTGGCTCGGGTTCAGCACCGGCCTGCTGTTGATCGGAAGCGGAACCGGCATCGTCTACGCCTATGTCATCCGTTTTCTGGCCGTGTCTTATGGGCAGATTGAAAGCGGACTGGCAAAAATCTCCCCGCATCTGGACATGGCGGCAAGAACATTGGGACGGACTGAAACCAATACTCTGGTGCAGGTCCACTTGCCGATTTTAAAACCCGTGTTGCTTTCTGCGCTGCTGTTGACCTTTGTTGACTGCATGAAGGAACTGCCCGCTACTATCCTTTTGCGTCCATTTAACTTTGAAACGCTCGCAACCACTGTCTTTGAAGCCGCCTCGCGTGAGGCCTTTGGAGAAGCAGCTCTTCCCTCGCTCGCCATCGTTTTGGTGGGGCTCTTGCCTGTTATTTTCTTGGCACGGACGAGCGCAACTTCATTCAGAACGAAGACAACGAAACGATTGGCACCTGCTGATCCTGTTCCAACAGCGCCTGCGGAATGAAAAAGGCGCTGACTTTTAACGGTCAGCGCCTTAGGTAATTTCATCTTCCAGACTGAATCAGACCAGTGTGGCTTCCGTCGACGATTTGACCTCGTCTTCGCTGACGCCCGGTGCCAGCTCTACAATCTTGAGACCGCCTTCAACAACGTCAAAGACACCCAGGTTTGTGATGATGCGGTCAACACACTTCACGCCGGTCAGCGGCAAAGTGCAGTCCTTAAGCAGCTTTGGAGCCCCAGCCTTGGATGTGTGATCCATGATCACAACAACACGCTTGACGCCGGCGACCAGATCCATGGCGCCGCCCATGCCCTTGACCATCTTGCCCGGGATCATCCAGTTGGCCAGATCGCCATTTTCAGACACTTCCATCGCGCCGAGGATCGCCAAATTGATGTGTCCACCGCGGATCATCGCAAAACTGTCAGAAGATGAGAAGTAGCTGGTTTGCGGCAGCTCGGTGATGGTTTGCTTGCCTGCATTAATCAGGTCCGCATCCACTTCGTCATCGGTCGGAAACGGGCCCATGCCAAGCATTCCGTTCTCTGACTGAAGCGCGACGTGCACCCCCTCTGGAATGTAGTTGGAAACCAGCGTCGGAATGCCGATGCCCAGATTCACATAAAAGCCGTCTTGAAGTTCTTTCGCAGCCCGTTGGGCCATCTCGTCACGTGTCCATGCCATGATGATGTCTCCCGTCTCAGGCTTCGCGAATGGTGCGCTTTTCGATGCGCTTTTCAAAAGTGCCAACAACAATGCGGTCGACGAAAATGCCGGCGGTATGGATGTGATCCGGATCCAGTTCACCGGTCTCGACCAGTTCTTCGACTTCAACAACTGTGGTCTTGCCAGCTGTGGCCATCATCGGGTTGAAGTTGCGCGCCGTCTTACGGAAGATGAGATTGCCTTCCTTATCGGCTTTCCATGCCTTCACCAGAGACAGATCTGCAACCAGACCGGTTTCCATGATGTAGGTCTCGCCATTGAAGTCCTTGTGCTCTTTTCCCTCGGCAATGAGTGTGCCGACACCGGTCTTGGTGTAGAAGCCCGGGATTCCGGCACCGCCTGCACGAACACGCTCGGCCAAGGTGCCTTGGGGGTTGAATTCCAGCTCCAGCTCACCGTTCAGGTATTGCTTTTCGAAAGTCGCGTTTTCGCCAACATAAGAGGAGATCATCTTCTTGATCTGACGGGTTTGCAGCAGCAGCCCCAGACCAAAATCATCGACACCTGCATTGTTGGAAATCGCCGTAATATCCTTCGCACCCGTATCCCGCAGGGCAACAATCAGGTTTTCCGGAATTCCGCAAAGACCAAAACCTCCCGCCATGACAGTCATGCCGTCAAAGGCAAGGCCTTCCAGCGCGGACGCCGCGTCCGGATAAATCTTATTCATACTAATCTCCCGAAGATTATTAGGCCGGTTGCGACGCAACATGGCCGCTTGCCCTACCCCCGTCAAGTGCGGTTTGCAGCGCAATTTCCGAAACACTTCCCTTTGGCTAAGGTCAGAATTACCTAGTTCATTGACGCCATCTCACACCAGCGCTACGGGAAGATTTGCAAGAGACGCTACAAACAGCTTAAGTGGTGGTTCTGGAAGCGAAAATCGGAGGCTTCCAACCGCGACACAAAGACCGGCGCAAGAGGCAGACAAGAGACCCGAAGGTGTATCAACTCCTATCGACCATATTCAAACTATGCTTCTTTTCCCTATTGCTGGGTGCCGGGCTGTCTTTTTTCAATATTTCGGCAGCCGACCTGCTGGCTCAAGTCGGGCTGACACCAGAACGAATGTGGGAATTGACCCAGATGGCTATCGACTGGGCCATTCCAAACATCATGCTCGGCTCGTTGATCGTCGTCCCGATCTGGATCGTGATCTATCTATTCCGCCCGCCAAGCGGCGGAAACTGACTATCCGCCTGCTATTGCCGCACGCTCGTCTCGCTCGCGCTTCACCTGCTGGCGCTTGGTCGCAAGAGATGCCGCTATAACACCGATGGTGACAAACCCGACCAGGATCGTGCAGACCGCGTTGATTTCGGGCGTTACGCCCAAACGCACCTGCGAATATATTTTCATAGGCAGCGTCGTCGCGCCCGGACCGGTGGTGAAGCTCGCAATTACCAAATCATCCAATGACAAGGTGAAGGCCAGCATCCAACCGGCAATAACGCCGGGGAAAATGATGGGCAGGGTGATCTGGAAGAAGGTGCGGACCGGTGGGCAGCCGAGGTCTTCCGCAGCTTCCTCAATGCTCTTGTCAAAGCCGACAAGACGCGATTGCACAACGACCGCGACGTAGCACATGGCAAAAGTTGTGTGCGCCAGCATCACCGTCCAGAACCCGCGCGCCTGATCCATCGCCACAAACAAGAGCAGCAAGGACAGGCCGAGGATCACTTCCGGCATGACGAGCGGCGCGAAAACCATGCCTGAAAAGAGCGAGCGCCCAACAAAACGGCCTGAACGTACCAACACTAGGGCCGCCATGGTGCCCAGCACGGTGGCGACAGTGGCCGAGAAGAACGCTACACGGATCGTAACCCAGAATGCGTCGAGCAACTGCTCATTGCGCAGCAACTCGGCATACCATTTGGTCGAGAATCCGCCCCAGACCGTCACCAACCGGGACTCGTTGAAGGAAAAGACAACCAGCAACAGGATCGGCAGGTAAAGGAAGGAAAAACCTAACACCAGCGACGTGACATTGAACCAGCTTGGACCGCGTGTCATCCTTCTCTCTCCGCCATTTTTTGCTGCTGGTTCTGGAACAGCACGATCGGAATGACCAAAATCAGAAGCAGGATGACAGCTACAGCTGACGAGACAGGCCAATCGCGGTTGTTAAAGAACTCAACCCACAGCGTTTTGCCGATCATCAGCGTGTTTGAGCCGCCAAGAAGATCGGGAATGACGAACTCACCAACCGCAGGAATAAACACGAGAAAACAGCCTGCGATAATGCCAGGAATAGAGAGTGGCAGGGTGATTTTCCAGAACGCTTTCCATGGCGGGCACCCAAGGTCTTCAGCTGCTTCCAGTAAAGTGCCATCCAGTTTTTCAAGGCTTGCATAAAGCGGCAGCACCAGGAACGGCAGGTAGGAATACACAATGCCGATATAAACGGCGATATTGGTGTTCAGGATTGTGAGCGGCTGATCAATCAAACCAAGCGTCAACAGCAGCTGATTGAGAAGTCCCTCGTTTTTCAGAATTCCGATCCAAGCATAAACACGGATCAGGAAGCTGGTCCAAAAGGGTAAGATCACCAACATCAAGAGTGTTGGTCGCCACTCTTTCGGGCTTCTCGCCATACCATAGGCCAGCGGATAGCCAACCAGAAGCGTGATGAACGTGGAAATGGCGGCTATCGTCACGCTTGAGACATATGAGCGCCAATAAAGATCATCCTCGGTCAGAAAAATGTAGTTCTCAAGGCTGAGCTCTTTCAGATCCTCAAAAAGAACCTGCAGCCCCTGCCCCAAATCAAAGGCAGGAAAATAGGGCGGTATCGCTACGGCGATCTGCGACAGGGAGATTTTGAAGACAATGAAGAAGGGTGCCAGAAAGAACAGAAACAGCCAAAAGTAAGGGACTGCAATCAACGCCCAACCACCCAAACTGCGTTTGGACGCAGAGGAAGAAGTTTCGCTTGCCATCTTCGTCCTCCTACTCGGTCAGGATCACACCGGCATCCCGATCCCAGGACAAAACAACCTTGTCGTCCCAGGAAATCGGTCGCTCAATCGTGCGGGTTACGTTAGCGACTGTGGAGCGAAGGCTCGCCTCCCCGATCCGCGAATGGAAAATTGACATGTCCCCCAGATAGGCAATGTCCCAAACGATTGCTCCTGCACTGTTGAGGTCCCCACCGGACGGCTCGCCCAACTGCATCCGCACCTTTTCCGGACGGATGGCATACCAGACCGTTTCGCCTTTTGATGCCGTGATAGATTGCGCGCTGTCGATCACGTAATTCCCGTGAACAGCCTGCAGCCGTGTACCGGTTTCGGAGGTCTCCTCAACCTTTGCCTCAATCAGGTTTACGTCGCCGATGAAATCAGCCACGAATTTGGAATTCGGCGCCTCATAAATTTCCCCCGGTGTTGCGACTTGCACAATCTCACCGGCGTCCATAACCGCGATGCGGTCGGCCACCGTCATGGCTTCTTCCTGATCGTGCGTCACAATCAGAAAGGTCATCTTCAGGTCTTCCTGAAGGTTCATCAGTTCAAACTGGGTCTCTTCCCGGAGTTTTCTGTCAAGCGCGCCCAATGGCTCATCGAGCAACAGGACCTTGGGCCGTTTTGCAAGAGATCGGGCCAGAGCCACCCGTTGCCGCTGACCGCCGGACAGCTGGTGAGGCTTGCGCTTGGCAAAGCTCTCCAGTTTTGTGAGCCGGAGCATTTCCGCAACCCGGTCTGCGATTTCCGCCTTTGGCATGTCGTCTTGCTTCAGGCCAAAAGCAATGTTGGCTTCCACATTCATGTGCGGGAAGAGCGCATATGACTGGAACATCATATTGACGGGGCGACGATAGGGCGGAACTCCCGATAGGCTCTGCCCGTCCAGCAGGATTTCACCTTCGGTTGGTGTTTCAAAACCGGCCAGCATGCGCATCATGGTGGTCTTGCCGCAGCCAGATCCACCCAAAAGCGCAAAAAACTCCCGCTCATAGATTTTCAGGCTCAGATTATCGACCGCCGTGAAATCACCAAAGCGCTTGGTCACATTCCGGAATTCAATAAACGGGACGGACGCTGGATCATCCCACGGCGCGTAGTCACGCCGAACCGGCCCTATCGGTTTTTTGGCCAAGGTGCACCCTCCTGAAAATCCCCGGCAGAAGGCAACCGGCCCGGCCTGATGAGGCCGAGCCGGGAAGTGTTACTGACCGCTTTTTACAGAGGTCCAGGTTCGTGTCACCGCGCGCTGCATGCGCGGACCATATGCGGTCACGGTGTAGAGGTTGTTCACCGCATCCTCGCTCGGGTAGATAGCCGGGTCACCGATGACATCTTCGTTCAACAGCTCTTGCGACGCCTTGTTACCATTGGCGTAGTAGACATAGTTGGAGGCCTTTGCCATCACATCAGGGCGCATGATGTAGTTGAGGAACTCGTGCGCCTCGGCCTTGTTTGGTGCATCCGCCGGTACTGCCATCTGGTCGAACCACATCAGCGCACCTTCTTTCGGAATGGAGTATTCGACGGTTACACCATTGTCTGCTTCGGCAGCGCGGTCGCGTGCCTGGAGAACATCACCAGACCAACCAACGGCAACACAGATATCACCATTTGCCAGCGCATTAATGTACTCTGAGGAGTGGAACTTCTGGACATAGGGACGAATGGTCTTCAGCAGTTCGCCAGCCTTTTCGATGTCGCCCTTGTCCTTGCTGTCCGGGTCCAAGCCCAGATAGTTGAGGGCAGCAGGAATAAGCTCTGTTGGTGCGTCCAGCAGATGTACGCCGCAGTCTTTCAGTTTGGAGATATTTTCTTCCTTGAACAGAAGATCCCAGCTGTCGACCGGTACATTCTCACCCAGAGCAGCCTTTACCTCCTCGACATTATAGCCAAGACCGGTGGTGCCCCACATATAGTTTATGGAATATGCATTGCCCGGGTCATATTTTTCAACGCGCGCTTCAATGTCCTTCCACATGTTGGAAAGGTTGCTCAGCTTTGACTTATCGAGCTCGGTAAACACGCCTGCCTGAATCTGGCGTGACAGAAATGTGCCTGTCGGAACGACAACATCATAGCCCGTTCCACCGGCCAGGAGCTTGGTTTCGAGGATTTCGTTGCTGTCAAAGACGTCATAAACGACTTTGATCCCGGTTTCCTTGGTGAAGTCTTCAAGGATCGATTCATCGATATAGTCGGACCAGTTGAACACATTCACAACGCGGTCCTGTGCCTGCGCTGCGCTCGCCATCAAGCCGACTGCGGCCACTCCTGCCAAAAGACTCTTCAACATTCGCATACACTCCCTCGGGAAGGTTGAATTCTGAACCTGTTTTACAAGCGTTTTATCTTGTTATTCTGACAGCGGTAAATGCCATCGTCACGTTTCACACTGACATTCCAACAAGCTGATCGTCAAACACCAAAGCATTGCGGGGCTTCTCGTCCAGCTTGATTTCATTCACACTTTCGGTTGTCACAAGTAGGTCTGGCGCTCCAGAGTGGAGATTTCCCGACCAAACTCATTGAGTTCTTCCTTTTTGATTTCCGTCAGCACCTTGTGCATGTCTGCGCCCACGGCCTCTTTCATTCGGGCGGAGGCTTCAAATGCGTCGATCGCCTCGTCCATCCAGGGTGTAAGCCGTTTGTGTTTTTTCTCATAAGCATTGCCGGTTACAGGCTGAGGCGGGTCTTTCTCAGCTCTCAAACCATCTAGCATGCCCGCCAAAATGCCCGTCAAGACCAGATACGGGTTGGCGTCTGCCCCTGCGATCCGGTGTTCAATTCGCGCCGCCTCAGGGCTACTTGCGGGTACTCGAAGTGCAACAGATCTGTTGTCAAAGCCCCAGCAAATCGACGTTGGCGCATAAGAGCCCGGCTGCATGCGCCGAAACCCGTTAAATGTAGAGGTGAACAACAAAAGGGCTTCTGGCATTGTTTCGAGCAGCCCATTGATTGCATGACCCAGCCGCGTGGACCCGGTATCCGGATCGGAGAAGATGTTGCTGCCCTTCCGCTCCATGGAAACATGAACATGCATGCCGTTTCCTGGCCATTCTACATAGGGCTTGGCCATAAACGACGCCTTGAGTTCGTGCTTTCGCGCAACCCCTGCCACCAGACGGCGCAGCAACACAACATCATCCGCTGCAAGTAGCGGATTGCGTCGGTGATGCAGGTTCAGTTCAAACTGACCGGGCGCGGCCTCTGAAACTGCTGCGTCCGCAGGTATTCCCTGTGCTTCGCATGCGCGGCGAAGATCGTCGACAACCGGCAACAGCGCCTCTAGATCAGAAAGCGCATACATGTTTTGGCGCGCTGGACCCAAATGCGTTGCGAACAAAGGTTTGGGCTGCTCCGTCCAATCACCGTCGCTCTCCTCGAAAAGATAGAACTCCAGCTCAAAGGCGCAGGTGGCACTCAGGCCAAATTCGTCTGAAAGGCGATTGATCATCCGTTCAAGAACATGACGCGGGTCAATCAGGAAAGGTTCGCCATCGCGGTGATACATGGACAAAAGAACCTGCGCGGTCTTCCGGTCGGTCCATGGCACCAATTTCAGCGTTTCGGGTATTGGCCAGCACAGGCCATCCTTGTCACCTGTTTCGATATGGAGCTCAGTGGATTCAACCTCCCGGCCCCAGACATCCAACCCAAACAAGGAGAAGGGAAATGCCACACCCTGCTCAAAAACCTTCTTGAGCGCTCCGCCGGGGAGCCACTTGCCACGCAGGACGCCGTTCGTGTCCGGCAGCACCACTTCCAAGGTGTCAAGATCGGGATACTCTCTCAAAAATGCATCAAAGGCATTTTCCCATCCCGGTTCTGCTGGATGCTCAAGATCATGATGTGGCAGGTCTACCATTTAACTTCAGTCATCCAAGTTTGAACCGGTTTTGCGCTTTGGAGTGATCCCAAACTGCTTCTTGCAGGGTGAGACAATTGCGCTCTTAGTAAAAATGTGATCACTTTCATGAAGCACTGTCAAGCGGAACTCTCTTCGTGAAACAGGGCGAGCATGACGTAGACTGAAGTTCTCAAGGCAAGGCGAACAACGTGTCAGCTTCCTCTCCCGCGCAAGCAGCTTCGGATACCAAACCTCGAAAAACTGCTCGGCATCAGGTGGATCAGGCCGTGCGCAGAGCCCTCTTAACCGGACGCTTTATTCCCGGAAAAGCTGTGACTTTGCGCGGCCTTGCTCAGGAGCTGGGGGTGAGCCCCATGCCCGTGAGGGAAGTCATTCAACGGCTGGCTGCTGAAAATGCACTTGAAATACGCTCCAATGGACGCGTTCAGGTGCCGGAGATGTCTCCGAGACGCTTTGACGAAATCCTTACTGCGCGCCTTTTGCTAGAGCCAGAATTGGCCGAAAGATCTCTGAAAAGCCTGAAACCCGCGGACGCAAGCAAATTGGAGGAGATCGATCAGCGCATCGACGAAAGCTTGGGGACCGGTGATTCAGAGAGCTACATGAGGCTCAACCGCGACTTTCACTTTCACATTTATCAGGCGGCCGGCTCAGAAATTTTGCTGCCATTGGTCAACAGTCTATGGCTGCAATTTGCCCCTTATATGCGCACCGTTTACGGGCGGGTGGGCACGGTCAATCTGATCGACCGCCACAAGGAAGCCATCCAAGCCATTCGAGACGGCGATGCCACCGCGCTTCGTGAAGCTATTGCGAAGGACATTGAAGATGGCATGGGCATTTTGGGACGAGAAGGCCTTCCCTCGCCCTGACTGCCGACTTCAGCACGCATACTGCGCCTTGCAAATTTTGTGATCACAAATTACCACTATTGTCATGACAGTCCTCTTCCAACCCATACAACATCTGTTTGAAGAGACCTGAGACTGTCAGACAAACAAACGGAGCCGAACGTGAGCGACGACACCAATCAGGCAGATACCTCCCCTCTCGACAGCCTCTTGGGCGTTCCGGATGGAGACGCTGCGCACGACTGGTTGCGCTCTCGCAACATTCAGGACATTGAGTGCATCGTGCCGGATCTTGCAGGTGTTGCACGCGGCAAGATGATGCCAACTGAGAAGTTCTTTTCCGGCCCTGTCATGACAATGCCGGCGTCCATTTTCGCGCAAACAATTTCAGGCGAATACCCTGAAGATGATGATCGTTTTCAGCACAACCCGACGGATGGCGATCTCTATTTTCGCCCTGATTATGCGACACTCACCTCAGTTCCATGGGAAAGTGACCCAACCGCGCAGTTGATCCATGACGCTTATACGCGAGAAGGTGAACCGGTTGAGACGGCGCCGCGCAATTTTCTGAAACGCATCCTGAAACTCTACGAGGACAAGGGCTGGGAGCCGGTGGTTGCTCCAGAACTTGAGTTTTACCTCGTCAAGCCGAACACCGATCCTGACTATCCGCTTGAGCCCCCGGTTGGCCGCTCTGGCCGTCCTGAAGTGGGGCGTCAATCCTATTCTATCTCCGCACTCAATGAGTTCGATGAACTGATTGATGACATCTACGATCTCTCGGAAAGTCAGGGGCTTGAGATCGACACCATGATCCACGAGGAAGGCGCTGCGCAGATGGAAATCAATCTGCGCCATGGCGACCCTCTCAAACTAGCCGATCAGGTATTTCTGTTTAAACGCACCATTCGGGAAGCGGCTCTGCGCCATGAAATGTATGCGACCTTCATGTCCAAGCCGATGTCCGGCCAACCGGGATCGGCGATGCATATTCACCAGTCGGTGATGGACAAGGTGACGGGCGCAAATATTTTCTCCGACAGCAACGGCGAGGAAACGGACGATTTTCTATCGTTCATTGCAGGGCACCAAGCTTACTTGCCTTATGTCACCTGCATCATGGCCCCGTTTGTAAACTCCTACCGCCGGTTTGCGCGCGGCTCGACCTCACCGGTCAACGTGTTCTGGGGGTATGACAATCGTACAGTTGGCCTGCGGGTTCCTTATTCTGCGCCGCAAGCACGGCGGTTGGAAAACCGTATCCCGGGCTCTGATGCCAACCCTTATCTTGCCATTGCTGCCTCGCTGGCTTGTGGTTATCTCGGCCTCACGAAGGGTTTGACGCCGGATGCCCCGCAATCGGGCTATTCCAGCGATATCGTCAAATCCCTGCCGCGCAGCCTCCCGGAAGCCTTGCGCCTTTTCGAGAATAACGAAGACATCATCGAGATCTTTGGCGAACGCTTTGTCGCGACCTATCGTGCGATCAAATATGAAGAGTTTGAGACTTTCATGTCCGTGATCAGCCCGTGGGAGCGCGAGTATCTCCTCTTGAACGTTTAGTCCCTCTTTGCGGTTTCAATCCCGCTTTCGGAGTTCCCCGTCATGACGGCCCAATCAAACATCTATCCAACCGCTGCTCTTCAGGCCACGGACGCTGCGCACCATCTGCATCCCTTCAGTGACATGAAGTCCCTGAATGAAGAAGGCAGCCGGATTATCACCGGGGCTGAAGGGGTTTGGCTGCAAGATTCGGACGGCAAACGCATCATGGATGGCATGGCCGGTCTTTGGTGTGTGCAGGTCGGGCATGGCCGCAAAGAGATTGCGGAAGCTGTCTCCCGTCAGATGGAAGAGCTGGCCTATTACAACACCTTTTTCAAGACGACCCACCCGCCCGCAGTGGCCTTGTCGGAGAAACTGGCCCAGTTGGCTCCAGATCACATGAACCGGGTGTTTTATTGTTCCTCTGGGTCGGAGGCCAATGACACCGTTTTCCGTATGGTTCGCCACTATTGGGACCAGATGGGCCAACCGGCGAAAAAGACCATTATTGGCCGCTGGAACGGATATCACGGGTCAACACTTGCCGGAACCAGTCTCGGCGGCATGAAGGCCATGCACGAACAAGGTGACCTGCCTGTCCCCGGAGTTAGGCATATCAACCAACCTTATTGGTTTGGAGAAGGCGGTGATCTCAGCCCGGAAGAATTCGGGATCAAAGTTGCCCGCGAGCTTGAAACGGCCATTGACCAGCTGGGCGAAGACACTGTTGGTGCGTTTATTGCCGAACCTATTCAGGGCGCCGGAGGTGTCATTATTCCGCCGGAAAGCTATTGGCCGGAAATTCGCCGTATCCTCTCAGAACGGAACATCCTTTTTGTGGCTGATGAGGTGATCTGCGGATTTGGTCGCTTGGGCACATGGTTTGGGTCGGACTATTACGGTCTCAAACCGGACTTGATGCCGATTGCCAAGGGCCTGACATCTGGTTACCTGCCGATGGGCGGTGTCATGGTGTCAGACCGTTTTGCCGAAGGGCTCGTCGACAAAGGCGGTGAGTTTTATCATGGCTACACCTATTCCGGTCATCCGGTTTGCGCCGCCGCCGCTCTGGCGAACCTCGATATCATCGAGCGTGAAGGGTTGGTGGACCGTGTAGCCAATGACATTGGCCCGTATTTGCGTGAGCGCTGGCTGAAGCTTAACGACCATCCGCTAATTGGCGAAGCCCGCATGACGGGTCTTGTCGGCGCACTTGAGCTAGTGCCAGACAAAACCAACCGGCACAAAACCTTCCCGGATACCGGCACCGTGGGCACAATCTGCCGCGATATTTCGTTTGAAAACGGGCTTGTGATGCGGGCCGTGCGCGACAGCATGATTATCTCGCCACCGCTGGTGCTAAGCCATGAGGAAGCGAACTTCCTCGTCGAAACCGTAGCAAAAACACTCGACGAAACGCATCATGCATTGAAAAACGACGGGTGGCTCTGATCACCAGAGCCCACCCGTCCTGTCAAAATACTATTCAGCTGCTTCCTGAAAATCTCTCAGGGAGCGGCGCGCCCAGGGCCGTGTGCCTTCCGGCACTTCATCAACAGTGCCTACGGGTTGCAGGTATTTTGTGACCTCCGGCCACTCGCCCGCCTCTAGAGCCTTCAGGACTTCCGGTTTGGAAATCTCGAAGCTGCTCACACCGCAGCGGCGGGCCAGTGGCACCTGATCGAGAATGTATTTCCCTACCGCCCGGATATCTCCCTGATAATCGAACTGCTCTCGCAATACCCGTGCGGCGGAAAAGCCCCGACCATCGGCAAAGCTGGGAAATTCAACGGCAACGATGGCAATCTCCTCAAGGTGCTCGCCGAGTGGGTAGATTTCATCGCCGGCCTTGATCAACACGCCCGTTTCGCCTCCACGAGCCGAGTAAGCAGTGGGGTTCTCCAGATAGGTGCCAATCGGGACGATCAGATTACCCGTCGCCGGAATGTCTTGCTCGTCTTCCAGAGTTCGCCATTCTTCGTCCCAAAAGGACCCGTCCTTGAAAATCTTAGCCATTTTTCGCGTCCTCTTAAGGCTCTAGCTTGTCTTTGCTGGAGCAGCGTCTTGTTTGATTTACAGGTGGATGCCGCACTCTGTCTTGTCCTGTCCGCGCCAACGGCCGGAGCGCGGGTCTTCCCCCGGTTCAACCTTGCTTGTGCAAGGCAGACAGCCGATCGACGGATATCCTTGCGCGACCAGAGGGTGCGGCGGCAGATCATGTGCCTTGGCATAAATCAACACATCCTCTGACGTCCAATTTGCCAGCGGGTTCACCTTGGTTCGTCCGTCTTCGCGTTCAAACAGGTTGAGGTTGGAGCGGGTCGCGCTTTGATGGCGCTTGCGGCCGGATATCCAGGCCGAAAAACCGCCAAGCGCTCTCTCAAGCGGCAAAACCTTGCGCACATGACAGCAAGCATCGGTGTTGGACATCCAGAGCATTCCGCCAGGATCCTGACTCTCCAAATCCTGCTTTGCCGGTTGTTCGGACCGAACATTTGTCAGAGCGAGACGCTCAACCAGTTGATCACGATAGCGCAGCGTGTCCGGGAACAGCTTGCGGGTATCAACAAATAACACCGGGGTGCTCTTGTCGATTTCGGAAACCATGTGCAGCAGAACCGAAGAATCAGCCCCAAAACTGGAAACCAAGGCTATTTCACCTCGGAACAGATGGGTGATGGCTACCGTCAGTATGTCTTGTGCCGACGCCCCCTCAAACTGATGATTGAGCGCAGCAATTTCCGCGCTTTCACCGAGGTTCGGATCACCTGTCACACCCTGTGTGTCAGCCAGCACCATAGAGCGCCTCCTTGAACGGCTGTTCTCCAACCCGGCGATAGGCATCAAGGAAACTCTCGCTGTCACTGTCACGCAGATCCAGGTAGGTATCGACGAGCTTCTCAATCGCATCGACGACTTCTTCCGAAGAGAATCCACGTCCGACGATTTCACCGATGGACGCATTTTCGTTGGCCGAGCCGCCCAGTGTGACCTGATAGAACTCCTCGCCCTTCTTTTCCAAACCGAGAATGCCGATGTGGCCCACATGGTGGTGACCACAGGCATTGATGCAGCCGGAGATCTTGATCTTGAGTTCGCCGATTTCCGCCTGCCGCTCGGGTGTGCCGAAGCGTTCTGAAATCCGCTGGGCCACCGGGATCGACCGCGCTGTTGCCAAGGCACAATAGTCCATGCCCGGGCAAGCGATGATATCCGTGATCAGGCCCGAATTGCCTTCCGCAAACCCGGCTGCGACCGCTTCATCATAAAGGGCTGGCAAATCATCCAGCTTCACATGCGGAAGGATGACATTCTGCTCATGGCTGATGCGAATTTCATCATGGCCGAAACGCTCAGCCAACTCGGCGATCTTGTCCATCTGATCGTCGGAGGCGTCGCCCGGAATACCGCCAATCGGCTTCATGGACAGGGTCACGCTTGTGTGGCCCGGCACACGGTGCGGATTGAGATTGTGCTTCAAGAAGTGCGCGAAGGCTGGGTCAGAAGAGCGGCGCGCTTCGACACGTGTCGAAGTTTCCGGCAGCACTTCCAGAGGCGGCGGCGCAAAGTAAGCTTCGATCCGGCGCACTTCTTCTTCCGGCAGGCGCAGGACGCCATGACGGATGCGCTCAAATTCGGCCTCGATATCCGACTTCAGCTCCTCAAGACCTGTCTCGTGAACAAGGATCTTGATACGCGCCTTGTACTTGTTGTCCCGGCGACCATAGAGATTATAGACCCGCAAGATCGCTTCCGAATACGCCAGCAGATCTTCTTCCGGCAAGAAGTCACGCACCTTGCGGCCTATCATGGGCGTACGTCCCAAACCACCACCGACGAAGACCGTGAAGCCGACCTCTCCGGCTTCGTTTCTGGTCAGTTGCAGACCAATGTCGTGAACTTGAACGGCAGCACGGTCATTTGGCGCTCCGGTGATGGCGATCTTGAACTTGCGCGGCAGGAACGAAAATTCCGGATGTAGCGAAGACCACTGACGCAGGATTTCCGCATAAGGGCGCGGATCTGCAATCTCGTCGGCAGCCGCGCCAGCAAAATGGTCAGCAGTCACGTTACGAATGCAGTTGCCCGATGTTTGGATGGCGTGCATCTCGACTTCAGCCAGCTCTTCCAAAATGGCCGGCGTGTCTTCCAGTTTCGGCCAGTTGAACTGGATGTTCTGGCGCGTTGTGAAGTGGCCATAACTCTTGTCGTAGGTGCGCGCAATATGCGCCAACTTGCGCATTTGGCGACCGTTCAACGTGCCATAGGGAATGGCGACCCGCAGCATGTAGGCGTGAAGCTGCAGGTAAAGACCGTTCATCAGACGAAGCGGTTTGAACTCGTCTTCAGAGAGTTCGCCCGCCATCCGGCGGCGGACCTGATCCTTGAACTGCTCTGTGCGTTGGCTGACAAAGCCGTGGTCGAATTCATCGTAACGGTACATGATGGGCGTCCTTACACGGAAACAGCTTGGGCCTGCTTGCCCAGATCAGGATGAGTGGTGGGGCCAGCGGCGCGGATCTTTTCACGCAGGCGGACAGGAACAATCTGGCCGTCTTCATCGGTCACGGCCATTTCGTAAACGCTGACCACCTTTTGATCCTTTTCGGCAGCAGCTCCCAGAGCCAAACCTTCGGCTACCGCCTCTTTGCCATCAAAAACGCGCGCGTCAGATACGCTCTCGACCCATTCGTCGTTTTGGCCAAGCCATACGACTTCGCCATCCAGCAGGCGATTTGCAGTGATAACCTGCATCTTGTTCTCTCCTTAAGCTGCCACGACCTGACGGGCGTCCATCACCGTCAAAGGTTCAGCAGATGTCATTGCGGCATGGCCCACAGCCTCGCCGATCACAATCAGCACGGGACCGTCGATCTCCCTGCGGTCGCTCAAAGTGCTGAGGTCATAAAGGGTGCCGACAAACTGGCGCTCGCTCAAGTGCGCAGCGTTTTCGATCACCGCAACAGGTGTTTCGGCTTTCATGCCAGCTTCAATCAGGCGCTCGGAAACAGATGCAGCAACCGTGCGGCCCATATAGACGGCAATCGTCGAGCCCTTGAGCGCCAATCCAGCCCAGTTCGGCAGTGTTTCGGATTTCGCATTGTGCCCGGTTGCAAATACGAGGGTTGACGCGACACCGCGTAGGGTCAGTGGCAACTGCGCAGAGGCGGCTGCGGCAAACGCAGCCGTTACACCTGGCACAACTTCAAAGCCAATGCCTGCGGCGCGCAACGCGTCCATCTCTTCAACCGCCCGACCAAATACAAGCGGGTCTCCAGCTTTCAGGCGAACGACTTTGTGGCCTTCCGATCCCAGCTTCGCCAAGAGCTTGCAAATTTCTTTCTGCGGAACGGAATGTGCGCCCTTTCGCTTGCCGACAGAAATACGCTCGGCATCGCGGCGTCCCATGGCAACCACGGAAGCTGGAACAAGCGCATCATGTACGATGACGTCGGCTTCCTGCAAAAGACGCTGTGCCCGTAAGGTCAACAAATCTTCCGCGCCGGGGCCTGCCCCCACCAGCCAAACGAAGCCGGGCTCATCGGCCATACCATTCAAAAGCCGCTGCGCCTCGGATCGGGCAACATCCGCCCTTCCCGCATAGAGATTGGTCGCCACAGACCCGGAGAAAAAACGGGCCCAGAATCGGCGACGGGTTGCACCATCTGGAATAAACCGAGCAGCCGCGTCGCGAAAGCTTTCAGCCAGACGGGCCAGATCACCCGTGGACCGCGGCAACATTGTCTCAATTTTCGCACGGATATGACGTGCCAAAACCGGCCCCACACCTGTTGACGTGATTGCAACTGCAATTGGTGCCCGGTTGACCAAAGCGCCGGTGTAGAAGTCGCACATTTCAGGCTTGTCGACTGCGTTGACCGGCACACCCATGATCCGGGCCGCATCGACAACAGCCTTGTCCAGCGCCCAATCTTCGCGCGCGCTGAAAACCATCGCCGCATCATTTATTAGTCCCGGTCGAAAGTCTTCGGCCACGTGCACAGCGCCCACCGCCTTAATGGCTGCATCAAGGTCGGCGTCAATTTCGCGGGATATCACTTCGATGCATGCGTTGGTTTCCCCAAGCAAACGGACTTTGGCAGCGGCTTCACCACCATGACCAACGACGAGCACACGGCGTCCGGCAACCTTCATGAAGGCCGGGAACACGTCCAGCTTGTTCTTTTGCTGCTTTTCTGCGCCACGCGCCATGGCTCACTCTCCGCCCCGGTCTTTGTCACGACCCAATTTAAGGAGCGGAGAGCCAGTAAGCCGGGCACCAGTTTTCAAAGGCAGACGCGAGAGGGAAATAGTTTTCCAATCGCGCGGAACTAGCTCTCACAAGAGTCTAATGCGCACGAACACCGTCGGTTTGTGCGAAAGAAGAAGAAGGGCTGGGTCACCTTGACCCGGCCCCTTTTTTACGAGTTGGCCGCCAGCTTGTCTGCGGGAGCCGCCGCGAGCTCTCCGGCGACGGTTTCTGCTGCCTCCAGAGCCCCTTCAAGGAACCCTCCGAACGTGCGGGCCGTTTCGGTGGAGCCAAAGATTACTTTGCCCGACCACAGATCCCGCAAGGGGGGTGGCAAGCCATAGGCTGGATGAAACCTCAGCGGCGCCTTGTCTCGTTCCGTTGCCGTTCTGGGCTCTTGCGCCCAATCTCGCATCAACAGCGCTTTTGGATTGGCCATCTCGGGCCCAAACAGGGCAACGAGCTGTTGCAGCGCATAGTCCAGAACCTGATCGGCATGCTCAGCACGAACACTTGCCGCAACACCGACAAAGCCAAACAAGCCATATGGTCCACCTTCTGCCGGAGACGCATCGTGGATCTCGACCATTGGCCCACGCATGCTCATGGCATCACCTGAGTATCCTGCGTCCCGCCAGTAGGGACGGTCATAGACCGCCACGATCTTTGCCTGCCCTGCCATCCATGTCGGAATTGAAGCGAGAGCTTCCCCTGCAGCCTCCGGCAGGTCAGGGCTGAAAGTGACATTTTCGGCAATGACACGCGGTGGGACAGCCAGCACGATACGCCGGGCCTTGATGAGCTGATTTCCTGCCTTGGCCACAACACCGTCGCTCTGTTCCTCGACATGCACGAGCGGCGAGTGAAACAGAACCCTTTCTTCCGGCAACTCCTTCAAATAGGCCTCTATCAGCTTCCCTACCCCGCCGCTGATGCGCAGCGAACCTTGCATGGAAGCATAGCCACGATTGGCCTGAACCTCCCCTGACTGATCCTGAAACAGAAGGGCGCCTTGCGAATATTGCTCGAACACTGTCAGTCCGAATCTGGTGGTTGCGGCCTCCATGCGCGGCTGGCCGGGCCAGAACCACGCGGGCCCCAGATCGAAATTCGCCCCCGCTAATTCAGGAGACAGTATGCGCCCACCGGGCCTATCCAATGCCTCCACCAGCATCCAGTCCCTGCCTTGCTGCTCAAGGAGGTCGGCAAGGGCAAGGCCAGCCAAACCGGCCCCGACAATCAGAATATCCGTCTTCATCAGAAACTCTCCCCCATTGGCCGCAGGTCCATTTCGAATGTCCATGCGGACTTGGGTTGGTTGGCAAGGGCCAGATAGGCCTCGGCCACATCATCCAGCTTGAGCATGCGATCCGGGGACATGTCATGGAGATCGCGGCTGGCCGCCGTGTCCAGAATTCCATCCAGAATGACATGACCGACATGAACGCCCCTTGGTCCATATTCCTTGGCAAGGGACTGTGTGAGCGCCCGAAGTCCTGCCTTTGCGGAGGCAAAGGCTCCAAACCCTGCCCCGCCCCTTAAACTTGCGGTCGCCCCTGAAACCAGAAACGCTCCCTCGCCAGCATCTGCCATCATTGGCAGAACGGCTTTGCCGAGATTGACGGCAGAGAGCACCATCGACCGCCAGGTTGCCTCGAATGCCGCGATGGAAGTGTCTTCAAACCGGGACATGACAAGTTTAGCTGGATTGTGAACCACCACACGAGGAACACCATGCTCCGAGACGAGGCTATTGACCGCCGCCTTGACGCGTTCATCCTCGGTGAGATCGCAGGACAATACCGCGCTTTCACCCGCAATTGTGGACCGGTTCAGCCCCACAGCTGTGTAGCCTCTCGCCTGAAGTACTTTGACGAGATGCAGCCCGAGACCCGGGCCACTTCCCGCGACGATTGCCAATGGATGTTCACTCATGGATATTCTCCTTGGAGACCAACGGGTTTGCGAAGCCTGACCGGGGCACAGGGCCACTCCGATCAACGGTTCATCAGGATCTCGAAACGGTCCTCGACAAGCAGGGCCTGACCGTCGGCCTGTACCTTCCAGACTTCGCGGGTGATTATTCCGAACGCCTTGTTCATCCGCCAACCGGATGAAATGATGCCTGTTGTTTCATCGACGATCTCAAGCTTTGGCAAGATGTAAGTCACATCCGCAAAACCCATTGCGATGATATTCTGCCAAAAGCCTTCGATCTCGGCACGCCCCGTGAATACCCCAAACGGCTTGGCCTCCATCACCGCGTCCTCAGTATATTGTCTGGCTGCAGCGGCTGCGTCGCCGTTATTGAACGCACCAATCCATGCAGCTGAGGCTGCTGTAACTGCCTTTTCCACCCAAACGACCTGATTTTCGTCCAGATTGCTGCCTTCGGAAACGACAAGGAGGCCATCGGCCCTTGCGCCAAGTGGCAGCGTAAGAACAAGGGCCACCAAAGCAACACGCACCCAGTTTTCAAATTGACCCAACATGACAGTTTCCCTTTCAATGGATCTTTTCTTGAATTTGCACGCCCGGCAGCGGGGGGCACTGCCGGGCGAAGCAAATCGGTCAGCCTGCCAGAACATCCCGTAGGGCAACTGCCAAAGGAGGAGCAGAAGCCGGGCTCTGACCGGTCATCAATGCACCATCGACGACCACGTTTGCTTCCCAGTTTGCCTTGCTGATGTAGTTCGCACCGCGACGCTTGAGTTCGTCTTCCAGCGAGAACAGCAAGTGATGAAGCAGTTCGATTTCCGTATCTTCATCGTTCTTGAAGCCGGTCAGCTTCACACCTTCCACGAGATAGGTGCCATCCGACTTCTTCACATCGCGCAGGATTGCAGGTGCATGACAGACCATCGCGACCGGGCGGTTGCTTTCGTAGAAATCGCGGATCATCTTGATGGTGTAGCTGTCAACCGCCAGATCCCATAGCAGGCCATAACCACCCGGTACGAACAGAGCATCGAAGGTCGAGTAGTCGATCTCGCGCAGCTTACGGGTGTTGCGGGCTGCAAAGAGTGCTACCGGATCGTTCAGGAAACGCGCCGTGTTTTCAGTGGTGAAAGGCTCCTTCATGGAAAGAAGGTCGATCGGGGCTTCCCCACCCTTTGGCGACGCGAAGACAACTTCGTATCCAGCTTCGGTCAGAATGTAATAGGGCGTTGCAACTTCTTCAAACCAGGTGCCTGTCTGCTTACCGCTGATACCCATTTCATCAACGGAGGACATCACGAGCAGAACGCGCTTTTGCTTGTTTCCTGTAGCCATAAGAGTGGTTCCATTTCCTGTTGTTGTGTCCGACGCAAGGGTGACCAGCGGCGACAGGGCAACACCTGCGGCGGCTGCGGTTGCCGTTCCCATAAACGTCCGACGTGTAGTTCCGAGTGTCATCTCACCCTCCATAAATTTCCAACCTACTAGTTGGTAGATTTTATATGCTTAGTTTTGCCCGTTGCGTCAAGTGCCGTCTTCAAACAAAAAGCTCGGGCCGGATCAATTCGGAAATCAGAAAAAGGAAAAAGCCGCTGTTTCCAGCGGCTGCATGCTCCTCACATGGGCCAATATTTGGATCTGGAACTACTCACAGGCAGCATGTCGTCAGGGGGGAATATAAGCTAAATCGACTGATCTCCCACGACTTAGTGGGAGTTAAACCACTCAGATCGTCCAATCGATAACCGGTGCAATCGGTATGATGCCAAGTGGGTTTCGCTTCGGGGACTGCGAGAAATAACCCTTGCGGTAAATGTCAAATTTCACCGTTTCTGCAATGCCTGGCAGTGCATAGAAGCGCCGGGCATAGCGCCAGAGGCTCGGGTAGTCCTGAATGCGTCGGCGCATGCATTTGAACGCGCTGAAATAGGCAACATCAAAGCGAGCAAGCGTTGGAAACAGGCGGATGTCTGCTTCCGTCAGCGCGTCGCCAGTCAGATAGGACTTATCTGCGAGAGCGGTCTCGATGGCATCCAGTGTTTCAAATACGCCTTTCACCGCTGTGTCATAAGCTGACTGGCTTTCGGCGAACCCGGCCTGATAGACACCGTTGTTCAGCCTTGAATGGATCAATGCGTTCCATCCATCGATCTCCTTGGCAAGATGATCCGGATAAAGATCCCTTGGCCGTTCCGCCAGATGCCCGAAGGCCTTGGGGAGCATACGAACAAGATCTGCCGACTCGTTGGAGATCAAGGCACCGGTCCCGACTTCCACAAGAAGCGGTACCGTGACGCGGCCAGTGTAGTCTGACTGTCCATCGGCATAGACCTCATACAGGGCGTTTCGACCTGCCAACAGATCGACATAGCCGTTGTCCGGATCGAACACCCAGCCGTCATCGGTGCGCTTGGGAGCCACGAAGGAAACCGGCAAGGCCTTTTCCAGTCCCAAAAGCGCCCGGGTGAGCAACACCCGGTGCGCCCAGGGACAGTTCCAGGCGGCATAGAGATGATAGCGGCCGGGAGTTACGTTCTCAGGCTCAAGGCCACCGCGCAGAACGCTCGGCGTACGGGTCCACTCCCCCGATTTGGAAATGGACCCGACCTGTTCATCGGTGACCCACTGGCCGTCTATCAACTGTCCCATACCTAGCCTCTCAACCGGTGATGCAAAATAATCAGCACCGCTAGCTCTTCTTCGTCACTCAAGTGGCGCTCCAGAAAGGCCTCAATTGCTTGAGACGTCTCGTGGACCTTAGCGACCTCTTCCCGTGCTGTCTTTTCATCCAGATGGAAGAGTTTGAGTGTACGATTTGCGACATCAGTGAACTCATGCAGCACCTTGTCCAGCGCTTCATGATCCGTTTCCAGGATTTCCAGCCCCCGATCAAACCGCGGATCTGCTGCGGAGAGTTCCGGAAAATAGGAATGATCCTCAAAATGGTGGTGGCCGTGAAGATTCCGCACAAGTGCATTGCCATAGTAGGATAAACGTCCGGCGTAATCCTGTGCATCGCGCCCCTTGCCGAGATAGAGCTCGGTGTCGGTGCGAACCAACTCTGCCAGTTGCCGGAACATCTGGTGTGCTCCCAACCAGTTTTTGGTTTTTTCCTTAAAGCCCGGATGCGCATCCCAGCTCTCGCGGGGATACTCGTTCAGCAAAACCCGCATGCTTTCAGGCATCGGATTGGTCCGGATATCAAAACGGTCGAACATGTCGCCTCCTTTCGGAGGGGTAGGTAGGCATTGTTGCGCCCCTTTGAAACCACGCTGACGCACGGCTGCCATTCCGGGAGCGGTCAGCTCAACAACATCCGTATTGAGATACAAAAACGGCGCCGATGATGGCGCCGCTCTCGATCACTGTATCTTTGGCAAGTCTTACTTCATTGCCTGCAGGACTGACACATAGTTGGCGACTGCTGCGCCGCCCATGTTGAAGATGCCGCCGATTTCCGCGTTTTTGACCTGAATATCACCGGCCTCACCGGCAAGCTGCATGGCGGTCATGACGTGCATCGATACCCCGGTCGCCCCGATCGGGTGCCCCTTGGCTTTAAGGCCGCCGGACGGATTGACCGGTAGTTTGCCATTCATCTCGGTCCAGCCTTCCAGAATGGCGCGCGCGCCCTCGCCTTCCTTGGTGAGGCCCATGGCTTCATATTCAATCAGCTCAGCGATGGTGAAACAGTCGTGTGTTTCAACAAAGGACAAATCCTCCAGCGCCATGCCAGCCTCGCCCAGCGCTTCCCCCCACGCCTTCGAACATCCTTCAAATTTAAGAATGTCGCGCTTCGACATGGGCAGGAAGTCCTGAACATGAGATGTGGCGCGGAAGGCAATTGCCTTTTTCATGCCCAAGGCCGTGGCTGGGTCAGTCAAAACCATCGCTGCAGCGCCATCGGACACGAGTGAACAATCCGTACGCTTCAGCGGTCCGGCGACATATGGGTTCTTTTCACTTTCAGCCCGGCAGAAATCAAAACCGAGGTCTTTACGCATTTGAGCAAAAGGATTGCCAACGCCGTTCTTATGGTTCTTGGCTGCAATTTTCGCCAAAGCATCGGACTGGTCACCGTATTTCTGGAAGTACGAATCCGCGATTTTGCCGAACACACCTGCAAATCCGGCGGGAATGTCACCCTCTTCCTTCAAGTATGAGGCCTTCAGAAGATTCTTGCCGATCTCCGGCCCAGGTGTCGTGGTCATTTGTTCGACACCAACCACAAGCACGACGCGGGCATCGCCTGACGCGATGGCCCGAACACCCTGATGCACGGCAGCCGATCCCGTTGCGCAGGCATTTTCAACACGAGTTGCCGGTGTAAAGCGAAGGGCCGGATCTGCTTGAAGGACGAGCGAGGCTGTGAAGTCCTGTGCGGAGAAGCCAGCATTAAAATGCCCGAACAGAATTTCATCCACGTCTTCCGCAGCGATGCCTGCATCTTCAAGCGCAGCACTTGCGGCTTTGATAACAAGGCTTTCGACCGTTTCGTCCGCATGCTTGCCAAACGGCAAATGCGCCCAACCAACCATTGCAGCTGTCATTCTGACATCTCCCCGATTTTTTGCCGAGACCCGTGCTTTCCTCAAAATGGCATCAGCCCAAGTCTACTCAAACTTGAATATCATCGTTCGGTTCGAAGAGTTTCATTTTGTTCGCGCGCCCGCAAGCTCTTTTTTGACGAGAACGTCAATCATTTTAAAATAGTTTATTTATTACAGATACTTGTTTTTTCTTTTTAAAAGAATGCGACACACGCAAGCACAGCCGTTTCCAGAAGCTCACAAAATAACCCAAGGTCACAAAATCGTCATCTTCATGTGAGAACTTACAAGGGTTCGATAAAGTTGTTTTTTCGACCTTTTTCAGATTTTGTGGCCAGCACGTTTAACGACGTGTTGGCCATTTTCTTTTTTAGCCGATCTATTTGCTGACCTCCTCACGGCAGCCGCTTGACCATGACCGAACAAACCGGTAGCGCTAGATCCAAAGCGCTTTGAAGGCGTGGCTTTCAAAAGTAAAGAGACTGGCATGACTGAGCTATCCCTGCAGGACGATCAATCGGCACCAATTATTTTGAATGCCCCAGACCCTGACTGGTGGCGTGGAGCGGTCATCTACCAGATCTATCCGCGCTCCTTTCAGGACAGCAATGGCGATGGCATCGGGGATCTGAAAGGCATCCTGCAGCGCATGGATTATATTGCCGACCTGGGTGTTGATGCCATTTGGCTGTCGCCGTTCTTTACATCACCGATGAAAGACTTCGGCTATGATGTCGCCGACTTTGAAGATGTCGATCCGATGTTCGGAACATTGGCAGATTTTGACCTTCTTATTGATGCAGCCCGTACCCGCGGCTTGAAGGTTCTGATAGATCTGGTGATCTCACATTCATCCGACATGCACCCGTGGTTCGTTAAAAGCCGGTCCTCAAAAGACAATGCGAAGGCCGATTGGTATGTTTGGGCGGATGCGAAAACGGATGGCTCTCCTCCAAACAACTGGCTATCACTCTTTGGTGGCTCGGCCTGGGAATGGGACGCCACTCGGCGGCAATATTATCTGCACAATTTTCTGGCCAGCCAACCAGATCTCAATTTCCACAATCCTGATGTTCAAGACGCCGTTTTATCAGCTGCACGGTTTTGGCTGGATCGGGGTGTAAGCGGGTTTCGGCTCGATACAGTGAATTTCTATTTCCATGACCGAGAGCTTCGCGATAATCCTCCACATATCGGCGGCGTGGAACCAACCACAGTCAAAGCGGACAATCCGTACGCGCTTCAAAACCATCTTTATGACAAGTCACAACCGGAAAACTTAGAATTTCTGGAGCGCTTGCGCTCCCTCTTGGACGAATATCCCGGCACGACGTCCGTTGGCGAAATTGGCGACGATGGCCGTGCCATTGAACTAACGAGTGCTTACACTGAAGTGGGTAAGCGTCTTCACATGGCCTATAGTTTTGATCTGCTGACGCCCCATCATTCGTCCTCTTATATTCGGCATTCATTGGAAAAAATGGAAGCCGGCCTCGGCTCCGGTTGGCCAAGTTGGGCATTGTCAAATCATGATGTGGTTCGAGTGATCACACGCTGGGGAGAAAACTATCCACCGGAAGACTTTGCCCCCCTCGCCATTGCCCTTCTTGTAAGCCTTAGGGGAACTGCTTGCCTTTATCAGGGTGAAGAACTGGGCTTACCAGAAGCAGAGGTTCCCTTTGAACAGCTCCAAGATCCGTATGGCATTCGCTTTTGGCCAAAGTTCAAAGGCCGCGATGGGTGTCGAACTCCGATGCCGTGGACGAGTTCAGCACCAAACGCCGGGTTCTCAGGCGGGTCGCCCTGGCTTCCCGTACCTAGTGGACACTTGAAGCAATCGGTTGAGGCTCAGTCCGGGCAGGATCAGACTGTACTTGAAAAGACTCGTCGCTTCTTGCAGTGGCGCAAGGCACATCCGGCCTTCGCCAAGGGAGACTTCTCCCTACTCGATAGTCCAGATGGAACAGTGGTTTTCACTCGCTCAATGGGTGAAGAAACTTTGCTCTGTGCATTCAACCTGACCAGCACCGCCATCAACATCAATTTGTCAGACTTCGCGGCAAAGGACCTGAGCGCTCCGGGCTTCACTTCGTCTTGGTCTGACGGTGTGTTGCAGCTTCCTGGTTTGCAGGCCGGTTTTGCCAAAGTAGATTGATCTGCTGGCGAACAATCCCTGCAGAGATTTGACGTAACCCGTTCGGAAGGTCTCCCCCAGCTGTGTCGTTGGCAGCTTTGCAGTTGGCTCGAACTCTAGTAGAGAGAGGTCTGCCCTGCGGCATTCTTCATTTCAGATGACCAACCAGATTGGCTCGCATGTCCAAACGCCTTCCCGTATCCGCCTTCCTGATTGCAAAGGATGAAGCAGACCGAATTGGCCGCGCCATAGACAGCGTAGTGGATTTGGTGGATGAGGTCATCGTCATCGACAGCGGTTCGCGAGATGACACGGTGAAAATCGCCGAGACGCATGGTGCCCGGGTGGTTTTCAATGTCTGGCCGGGTTATGGGCCTCAAAAACGCTTTGGCGAAGACCAATGCCGAAATGATTGGCTTCTCAATCTTGATGCCGATGAGGAAATAACCCCGGGCCTCAGAACGGAAATCGAAGCGCTGTTTGAAACCAACCGGCATGAAGAAGCCGGTGGTTGGCGGATCATGATCCGGGACGAATTTGCCCACGAAACCGAACCCGCTGCCTGGGCCTACGGATACCACCAAATCCGGCTTTATGATCGAAGACAGGGCCGTTTTTCATCGTCTTCAGTTCATGACACGGTTCGACCTGATAAGGGCACTGTGATCAAGGAACTGTCCGGCATCATGGCCCACCGGTCCATTCGGTCGCTGGATTTTCAAGTCGGCAAATACAATCGCTACTCCAACATGCAAGTGGCCGACCTTCGCGAGCGCGGAAGACAGTTGCCCCGTTGGCGCCTCTTGGGTGAATTTCCGATTGCGTTTTTCAAGGCTTATTTTGTTAGAAAATACATGCGTTACGGCTGGTGGGGCTTCATTTTGAGCATAAATTACGCCCATGCGCGTTTTTTGCGGGTTGCCAAGGACTATGAAGCTACGCTGCTGGAGCGTAGCCCCAAAGCTGGGTCGTGATCAGAAGTTTCAAAAACGCAAAACGAAATGTCCAGACTGACCTAAACAGCCGCCGCCATTTTTCCTTCAGACATTTCAGGGCGATGCACACGAATAGGCTGACGTACGCCAGCCAGTCGGTTGTACTGATCCAGACGACGAATGGTTGTTTCGGTCAGTTCGTGCCCGCGCGCCAACACCAATTCATGAGACGTTTCGGTGAGAACATCATCGACTAGAACATCGCCTTCACGCAGGTTACGAACATAACAGAGCGTGATCTTCTTATCGTCAGATTTCAATTCACCATCCAGCAACACGCGCTTTGCCAAACGAAGAATGTCCGGATCATAAGCCTTGCCACGGATCTTGAGCGCCTCGAACGTCGCCGCATCTGCCCCAGCCTCCGGAGACGCAACCCAAAGGTCGGTTAGCAGTCTCAGGATACGGGCATTCAGCGGAATATCCTGACCAACTGGCCCTTCTTTGGGAAATCCGGAGCCATCAAATCCACGCCCAGAGAGATACAGAACCTCAGCAACACGCTCCAACTGAGGAATATTCTTCAATAGATCTCGCGTTTGGCGGGGTGCATCGGCCAAGACTTCACGCTGCTGCTCCGTCAATGGCTTGGCAGCACGATATCGTGACAGAATTTCTTTGGGCAACAGGGCTTCCCCGAGTGGCGACAGCATGACAGCCATCTCCAGTTCCCAGGTTTTCTTGATCCCCATGGCTTTGGCGAGACGAAGTGCATTTTGCCGCATTGGGCCAGTACGACGAAACGCATCCGCGTGAAATTGCGACAGCATGTCGATGAGGAGTTTCACCGAGCCTGCCAATGTCCGCTCCAGAACATTTCTGTCATGGACAAGCCGCCGATGATAGCCGACAGCAGCTTCAAGGGATGTTATGACATCATCGTCAGTCAAAGGCGCCACTAGCACGCTGAAAACGTGACCGGTGTTCAAAGCCTTGCGAAAAAAATCGGTAGACGCATCTTCTGTCAAAATGATGCGAGCAGAATAGGTCGAAATGGCATCGACCGCCTTGGAGAATGAAATGCCGTCGGTGTCACCGAGATCGAATCCTGAAACAACAGCAGCTGGTGTGCTGTTGCTTTTTAGCCATGCCAACGCTTTGTCAGGATCCTTGAAAGAAACAAGCTCGTACTTGTCAGTGAGCAGACGTCTGAATTTCGCATGCGTCTTCGCACTCTCATCAACAACGACGATCTTTTCAGAAGCGCTCGCCATTCCCGCCCTCCGGAAAGCTGATGCAGATATGCAGCATCAACAACAACTTGAATCATATATTGAAGCTTACTTTACAACCTCAATGAGCAAAAACTCCGTTAACATATGCAATCATTATGTATTCTTATCGATTTTTGGAAAAATTCCTCTCGGTTATTGTAAATAATAACAATGTCCAAAAACGCAAAATATATTGAGATATACGGACTTTTGCCATGCATGATAAAACAACTGATGCTTTGATTATTGGCGCAGGGGCTGCAGGTCTCTACGCAGCAGACATTCTGTCTTCGAGAGGCTTCACAGTTGACATTGCAGACCGAATGCGCGCGCCGGCCCGAAAATTTCTCTTGGCGGGTCGCGGCGGTCTCAACATTACTCATAGTGAGGACCTGTCGAGCTTTCTCAAAAGGTACCGGGAAGCTGAGGCGTTTCTGGCTCCACACCTCCATGATTTACCACCATCAGCATTACGCGACTGGTGCCATTCTCTTGGACAAGACACATTTGTTGGCTCGAGCGGACGCGTCTTCCCGACGGCAATGAAAGCCTCTCCACTTCTGCGGGCCCTTTTGCAACGACTGGCCAGTCAAAACGTCGTGCTGCATTCCCTTCACCACTGGACTGGCCTTGGCGAGAAAAACGCTTGCACCTTCCAATTGCCAGACATGACGACAAGAACAATTGAGGCTCGTGCCGTTCTGCTCGCCCTCGGCGGAGCATCCTGGCCACGCCTCGGCTCTGACGGAAGCTGGCAACCGATCCTGAAATCCAAAGGGGTCAGCATCGCTCCCTTCAGGCCCTCAAACTGCGGGTTTAATGTTGAATGGTCCACCTTTCTGAAGACAAACTTCGCCGGAACACCACTTAAGCGCATCGCGTTGCGCTTGGGAGAGAAACGGGTTTTGGGAGAGGCACTCATCTCTGAACAGGGCATTGAAGGAGGCGCTGTTTATGCTCTATCGGCAGATATCCGGAAGGAAACCGAACAATCAGGTAGAGCGACATTGCATGTAGATTTGCGGCCGGATTTCGATTTGGAAACTCTAACGGCAAAACTCACGAAGCCACGCGGGAAGCAGTCATTTCCAAGCTGGCTTAGAAAGGCGGCGGGTCTCGGAAAGCTTCAAATTGCCCTTCTCCGCGAAAATGGAACGCTGCCGGACACTCCACTAGGTCTGGCCCAGCTGATCAAGGCCTGCCCCATTCCTCTTTCCGCGCCTTATTCGATCGACCGAGCCATCTCGTCGGCCGGTGGAATTCGATTGGATGAACTGAATGAGAATCTGATGCTTAAAAAACTCCCCGGCGTTTATGCAGTTGGCGAGATGCTTGATTGGGAAGCGCCAACCGGGGGATACTTGCTGCAGGCCTGTTATTCCATGGCCCACTCTGCGGCTACCTCCATCATCAGAGAGCTTGGCGCACCCAAGCAAAAAGAGCTTTGAGAATGACCAAACTTTACGTCGACGCTGATGCTTGCCCGGTCAAGGAAGAGGCCTTGCGCGTTGGAGAACGGCACAAAGTGCCCGTGATCTACGTCAGCAACAGCTGGATGCGGCTTCCGGACAGCTCCTATTGCGAACGCAAGATTGTTCCTGACGGCTTGGACGAAGCCGATAACTGGATCGCAGAAAATGCAACGACAGGCGATGTTGTTGTCACGGCGGATGTCCCACTCGCCTCCCGCTGCGTTGACGCTGGCGCACTGGTCATATCGCCGAACGGCAAACCTTTTCGCGAGGATGCAATGGGCATGCGCCTTGCCATGCGTGACCTTTCAACCCAATTGCGCGAAGCAGGGGTCATCCGGGAAGGCGGACCAGCTTTCACCAAAGCTGACAGGTCTCGTTTCCTGAATCAGCTTGAGCCTGTCATGCGAGCCGCGAAACGCGCGGCGGAGAGCTGAAAGTCTTAGGGTCCTAACCCTAAGTGCTGCACACCTCACCAAGCGTATAACAGGTATTACTGCGTGATATATTGCAAAAATCGCATTTCGAACTTGCCGTACGTCACCTTGCCTCCTACCTATAGGGTGTTGGCCATTGGCTGACCGGGACACGAACTAGACGTGGCAAAGATTGACTTCGGCGACCGCCAGGGCGCTCTGAAATACCAAGCTTTTCCGTTTCTAAAGACTGCTCGGATTCGCGTGCTTGCTGACTTCGCAACACGCACATTAACTACGGAAAGGTATCTCCATGCGCGAGACCGGTACTATCAAGTTCTTCAACCATGATCGTGGTTTTGGCTTCATCACCCCTGAGAGCGGCGGCAAGGACGTATTTGTCCACATCACCGCATTTGAACAGGCAGGAATGCCAGCCCCTGAAGAAGGCGCGAAAATCAGCTTCGTTGCCGAAGATGACCGGCGTGGCCGCGGCAAACAGGCAGCCCAGCTCGAAGCTGCGTGAGCATCACAGGCATACTCTCGACATTGGAACGCCGGCTTTTCAAGTCGGCGTTTTTGTTTAACGATCATAGTCCTTTCCAGTGATATCCGGTCGCGGCGCACGAGTTTCACGCAAATCTTCCAGGATCTGCATTCGTTCCCGGCTCCGCTCCGGGTTTTGTTGAGTCACGCCAGCAATCAGCACTTCGGCAATAGCCATCAGCGCCAGTGAGGAGTCCCATGGAGTGTTCACCGCAACCCGCGCCGGAAGAACAAAACTGGCTGTTCGAGCGATCGGCGACACCCAGCTATCGGTAATGAGCGCCAGCGTGGCCCCGCGATCTGCAGCCGCATCCGCGAAATTAATCAATTCACTTTGATAACGGCGAATGTCGAATACCAGAACGACGTCCTTGGGGCCGATGCTGATCAAGAGATCCTGCCAATTCGCCTGCTGGCCACTGACATGATGGACATTCGCGCGCACAATGCGCAGGTGCGCTGCCATGTACCGGGCGAGACTGTCGGTAAACCGACCTCCAATCAGGTAAAGGTTTTTCCGGTCGTCGGCCAAAAGACGAGACAGGCCTTCCAACTCCCCTTTTGGCATATGCTCAAATGTCTCCCGAACATTTTCCAGAAGAGATGAAACAAAGGGATCACCGACATCCCCATCCGCAAGCTCGGTACTGCGCGCCAGAGGAGAGTTCAGCTGACTGGCCAGTTCCTTTCGCAGGCAGTCCTGAAAGTCGGAAAAACTGTCAAATCCAAGCCGCGACACAAATCGCAGGATGGACGGTGAGCTGACACCAGCCTCTTTTGCGAATTGTGCAACCGTTCCAAGGCCTTGCAACGGATAATTTGCCAAAAGCGCATGGGCGGCCTTGCGTTCTTTGGCCGTGAACTCGTCCAGCCTGTCCCGGATATCCTCGACCAATGGCCGCTGCATCAGCCCTTCCTCCAAATAATTTTCATGGTCAACTTTATCATTGACTCTCATGAAAAGCATGTATCAAATGATACAAATAACAAAATAGAAATACATTCTGTAACAAATATAACAAACACGATTCACTGGAAATGCAAGGGAAAATCGGATGGAGGCTCGTGCGAAACCGCACATGGAAACACCCGCAGTAGAGGTGGTCAATCGTTCCGGCGAGGGCCATATCCTGCTCGTGTGCGATCACGCCAGCAATCGGTTTCCAGCCCCTTTCGACACAGCTCTCGGCATATTCGATAAAGACGCTGAAGCGCATATCGCATGGGACCCCGGCGCGCTTGGTGTGTCGCTTCAGCTCTCACGCGTCCTTGACGCGCCGCTCGTTTATTCAACCGTCTCGCGATTGGTCATCGATTGTAATCGGGATCCATCCGCTCACGACCTCATTCCTGCGGTCAGCGAAGTTACGGAGATACCGGGAAACCGGAACCTGAGCGAGGACGAAAAACAGGCCCGGCTCAATCTGGCGCATCGCCCATTTCATGATGCGATCTCTGATGTCATTGAAGAACGTCGGAGATCAGGTCGACCGACTGCTGTCATCTCTGTTCATAGCTACACGCCTGTTTACAAGGGCGAAGAGCGACCTTGGGAAATTGGCCTGATTGCAGCGCAAGACCGCCGGCTCATCGATCCGGCTTTGACGCTGCTGCGCGCGCAAACAGAGTTTCAAGTTGGCGACAATGAGCCCTATTCGCCAGAGGACGGTGTTTACTACACCCTGACACGTCACGGGGAAGCTCTAGGGCTCCCCAGTTTGATGATCGAAATCCGCAACAACGAAGTCGCGACAGCGGAAGCTGTAAAGCGATGGGCGGAAACCCTTGCACCGGTCCTGCAGGCCGTTGTTGCACAGGTGAACGGAGCTGCCCATGCCTAGCGTGTTGCGTTGGTTCGTTCACTCAGTCGACTGGTTTAACCGCACGTTGGGGCGGGTGATCATGTATGGTGTTTTCGTGATGGCTGCGATCCTGTTGTGGTCTTCCATTTCAAAGACGTTTTTTAATCCTTCGCTCTGGACTTTGGAAGTCGCGCAGTTCGCGATGGTCACCTACTACATTCTAGGTGGCCCCTATTCCATGCAACTTGGCTCGAACGTGCGCATGGACCTCTTCTACGCGGAATGGTCAATTAAGAAGAAAGCCTGGTTCGACGCGTTCACCGTCTTCTTGCTCATGTTCTATCTTGGCGTTCTGCTCTATGGCGGTCTGACGTCTACGGCCTATTCTCTCGGTTTCTTTGGTTCAGACATGTTTGAGTTCTACGGGAAACTCATCACGGCCTTCTTCACAGGTGGGCCGGACGCTGCCGGAGAAGTGCTTGGTTATATTGAGCGCAGCCCGACCGCCTGGCGCCCTGTTTTATGGCCCATCAAGGTCATCATGTGCATCGGGTTCTTCCTCATGCTTTTGCAAAGCCTTTCTGAACTCATCAAGGACATTGCGACCATTCGCGGGGTGAAAATCTAATGTCCTATGAGTTGATCGCAATTCTGATGTTCTCGTCCATGATGCTGATGCTGCTAACCGGGCAGCGCGTTTTCGGCGCAATCGGCGGTGTTGCCGCCCTCGCTGCGCTTTTGCTGTGGGGCACCGGCGGATCGGACATTCCGTTTTCCTCGGCCATGAAGCTGATGAAGTGGTATCCGCTTTTGACGCTGCCGATGTTCATCTTCATGGGATATGTGCTGTCGGAATCGCGGATTGCCGACGACCTCTACAAGATGTTTCACGTCTGGATGGGTCCCGTCAGTGGCGGCCTTGCCATCGGCACCATCTTCCTGATGGTACTTGTCTCCGCCATGAACGGCCTGTCGGTTGCTGGAATGGCAATTGGCGCAACGATTGCCCTGCCCGAGTTGCTCCGCCGCGGCTATGACAAGCGCATGGTGACGGGTGTCATTCAGGCCGGATCATCTCTTGGAATTCTCGTACCCCCGTCGGTCGTTCTTGTGCTTTATGCCATGATCGCCCGGCAACCGGTCGGCCAACTTTGGCTGGCCGGTGTCATCCCCGGCCTGATGATGGCTGGCATGTTCGTGCTTTACATCGCCATTCGCTGCAAACTGCAGCCGAACCTCGGGCCCGCCCTTCCTGAAGAAGAGCGAAACGTTTCCAAGTCAGAAAAGTATCGGCTTCTGCTGTCCGGTGTTTTGCCACTGGTGATTTTCGGCGCGATGATGGTCCCGTTCGTCAATGGCTGGACCAGCTTGGTGGAGAGCTCAGCGATTGGTGCGCTCACGGCGTTTGTCGCCGCCCTCTTGAAGCGCCGCATGACGTTGTCGATCTTCCAGACTTGCCTGCGAAACACGCTCGGCATCTCCTGCATGTTCATGTGGATCATTCTGGCTGCGCTCGGCTTTGGAGCGGTGTTTGACGGGCTCGGCGCGGTGAAGGCGATTGAAAACCTCTTTACCGAACAGCTTGGCCTCAGCCCCTGGACCATCCTCATTTTGATGCAGCTCTCATTCATCATCATGGGAACGTTCCTCGACGACACAGCCATGCTGGTGATCGTGGCCCCGCTCTATGTTCCTCTGGTCGGAGCTCTTGAGTTCGATCTGATCTGGTACGGGGTGCTTTATACGATCACGACCCAGATCGCCTATATGACACCGCCCTTTGGCTATAATCTTTTCCTGATGCGCGCGATGGCTCCTAAGGACATCACCATGCGCGACATCTATTCCTCCATCACACCCTTTGTGCTGGTCATGGTGCTTGCGCTCGCGCTGGTCATGATCTTCCCGCAAATCGCCCTGTGGCTGCCTGACTATGTCTACGGAAAGTGAGCCATGGCGAGACTGAATGAACCAACAAGAACCGGGCAAACCCGGTCAGTTCGCGGACCAACCGGCAAAGCCGGACCGCTGAACGTCCTGCAACCAACCAGAATGGGGAATGAACGATGACGAATAGACGTGATTTCATCAAAAAGGCCGGTCTTGGCACTGTTGCGGCAGCAGGCGCTTCCACACTGGCAGCTCCGGCAGTTCTCGGACAGGCACCGATCAAATGGCGCATGCAAACCTATGCCGGCCCAGCGCTTGCCGAGCATGTCATCAAGCCGCATATCGATGCCTTCAACAAGGCTGCAAATGGCGAAATGGAAATCGAGCTTTTCTTTGCAGATCAGCTGGTCCCAACCGGTGAACTGTTCCGCGCCATGCAGCGGGGTACGATTGACGCTGTGCAATCAGACGATGACTCCATGGCCTCACCGACTGAAGTGACCGTGTTTGGCGGATATTTCCCGTTTGCCAGCCGCTATTCCCTCGATGTGCCGGTTCTCTTCAACCAATATGGCCTGAAGGAAATCTGGGAAGCTGAATATGCCAAGGTTGGCGTGAAGCACATTTCCGCAGGCGCATGGGACCCTTGCCACTTTGCCACCAAAGACCCGATCCGGTCTCTGGCAGACCTTAAGGGCAAGCGTGTCTTCACATTCCCGACAGCCGGTCGCTTCATGAGCCAGTTTGGCGTTGTTCCAGTCACGCTTCCTTGGGAAGACATTGAAGTGGCTGTTCAAACCGGAGAGCTTGATGGCATTGCCTGGTCAGGCATCACCGAAGATTACACGGTTGGCTGGGCAGACGTGACCAACTACTTCCTGACCAACAACATCTCAGGTGCTTGGGCAGGCTCCTTCTTTGCCAATCAGGAACGTTGGAACGAGTTGCCGGATCACCTGAAAACCATGTTGCAGCTGGCAATGGATGCCTCCCATTATTATCGCCAGTGGTGGTACTGGGGCGGTGAAGCATCCCTTCGCGTCAACGGCACGAAGATGCAACTCACCTCCATTCCTGATGAAGAGTGGGCAACAGTTGAAGCTGCGGCTCTGAAGTTCTGGGATGAAGTTGCAGCTGAATCAGAAGTGAAGGCGCAGGTCGTCGAAATCTTCAAGAAGTACAATGCCGACATGCAAAAAGCAGGTCGTCCATATCGCTACAGCTAAATCCAAGACATAGTGGGACCGGCCCATCCGGGCCGGTCTCCATATTTGATTGCACCGACCATACGAACAAACGGATCTCCCAGAATGTCTGGCACTTTGACTTTTGACGGGCTGAAACAAGCGGTTTCAAACGGCGAAATTGATACGGTTTTGGCCTGCATTGTCGATATGCAGGGCCGCCTGATGGGCAAGCGTTTTCACGCGCAGCATTTTGTCGATAGCGCGTATGAAGAAACACACTGCTGTAATTACCTGCTTGCAACAGACCTTGAGATGTACACTGTCGAAGGGTTTGCAGCGACTAGTTGGGCGGGCGGTTATGGCGACTATGTCATGAAGCCGGATCTGGAGACCTTGCGTCCCGTTCCCTGGCTTGAAGGCACTGCCATGGTCCTGTGCGACGTTCTTGATCACCATACGCACAAGGACGTTCCGCACTCCCCACGGGCCATGCTCAAGCGCCAGATCGCTCGCCTTGCAGAACTCGGCTTCAATGCCAAGATGGCAACGGAACTGGAATTCTTCCTGTTTGAGAAGAGCTTCGATGAAGTGCGCCGGGATGGCTTCCGGAATTTGGAGCCGATTTCCGGATACAACGAAGATTATCACATTCTCCAGACGACCAAGGAAGAAGACGTACTTCGCCCCGTCCGGAACCATCTCTACGCCGCGGGCATTCCAGTTGAAAACACCAAGGGTGAGGCAGAAACCGGTCAAGAAGAGCTGAACATCAAATATGCAGCCGCCCTCAATTGCGCTGACTATCACACCATCTCAAAACATGCGGTGAAAGAAATCGCCTGGGCCAAGGGGCGCTCGGTTTCCTTTTTGGCGAAGTGGCGCAGTGACAAGGTTGGATCGTCTTCCCACATCCACCAGTCCCTTTGGAACGAGAAGGGTGAGAATGCGTTTTGCGATCCCAATGGAGATCTGGGCATGTCCGAAGTCATGCGCCATTACGTTGCCGGTTTGATTAAATACGCGCCGGACTACACCTACTTTCTGGCTCCCTATATCAACAGCTACAAGCGGTTCCAAAAGGGCACCTTCGCACCCACCAAAACCGTCTGGTCGATAGATAATCGGACTGCCGGGTTCAGACTCTGCGGCGAAGGTACCAAGGCGCTGCGGATCGAATGCCGCATCGGTGGGTCTGACTTGAACCCGTATCTTGCACTCGCTGCCCAACTGGCTGCCGGTATCAAAGGGCTGGAGGAAAAGCTGGAGCTTGCACCTCCAGCGCGCGGCGATGTTTACGATTCAAAACGCGCGCCGGAAATTCCCGGCACCTTGCGTGATGCACGCGAAACCTTGCGCAAGTCCAAGATGCTTCGTGACGCTTTCGGTGACGGGGTCGTTGACCACTATGCCCGCGCTGCGGAGTGGGAGATCGAGGAATTTGATCGTGCCGTTACCGACTATGAAATCGCGCGCGGGTTTGAACGCGCCTAAATCCGAATCAACCACAACACCGCGCATTCCAACAACAGCGCGGCTCTTTAGAGGTGTAAGATGAGTGACATCATCAAGCTCGTATCGCCTGTAGACGGATCGGTATATGCCGAACGCCCTGCCTTGGACGAAGCAGCCGTTGGCCGGGTCGTCAGCGACGCTCGGGCCGCGCAAGCTGGCTGGGCCGCAACGCCCGTTTCGGAGCGCGTTACTCTTTGCCTGAAGGCGCTGGACGCGCTGAAGGCCATGAATGATGACGTCGTGCCGGAACTGGCATGGCAAATGGGCCGCCCGATCCGGTATGGGGGTGAACTTGGCGGAACTGTTGAGCGCACCGAATACTGCGCCAATACGGCCGCAGAAGCGCTGGCCGATATTGAGCGCACGGACAAGCCGGGATTCAAACGCTATTTGAAGCGTGTTCCGCTCGGCATCGTCATGGTGATTGCGCCTTGGAACTACCCGTTTATGACGGCAATCAACACGATCATGCCTGCGCTGATGGCAGGCAATGTTGTGGTGTTGAAGCACGCCGCCCAGACCCTTCTCGTTGGTGAGCGCCTTGCCCAGGCATTTGAGTCTGCCGGACTTCCAAAAGGCGTGTTCCAAAATATTGTCTTGACACATTCCGGCACAGAAAAACTGCTCGGCTCCGGCCTCATCGACCACGTGAACTTTACCGGATCTGTTGGCGGCGGGCGCGCCATTGAAAAGGCTCTGGCAGGTACCTTCGCAACACTCGGCCTTGAGCTTGGTGGCAAAGATCCGGCCTATGTTCGCGCGGACGCCGACATTGATTACGCGGTTGAGAACCTCGTTGACGGCGCGTTCTACAATGCGGGCCAGTGTTGTTGCGGCATTGAGCGCGTCTATGTGCATGAAAGCCAATTCGACCGGTTCGTTGACGGGTTTGTTGACCTAACCAAGCAATACAAGCTCGGCAATCCGTTGGATGAGGCAACGACGCTTGGACCTATGGCACAGGCCCGCTTTGCGGCCTGGATCCGCGAACAGACCGAAGAAGCTCTGCGTAAGGGCGCAAAGGCGCATATCGACATGGCAGCCTTTGGCATGAACAAGGAAGGCACGCCCTACCTTGCCCCGCAGGTGCTTACCAATGTGGATCACCAGATGTCCGTGATGCGCGAAGAAAGCTTCGGGCCTGTTGTTGGCATCATGAAAGTCAAGGATGACGCTGAAGCACTGCAGTTCATGAATGACAGCCCATATGGGCTAACCGCCTCGATCTGGAGTGAGGATGTCGACGCAGCTGCTTCCATCGCCGATCAGATAGAGACTGGCACCGTCTTCATGAACCGCTGTGACTATCTTGATCCAGCGCTTGTCTGGACAGGCGTGAAAGATACCGGCAAGGGCGCGGCCCTGTCAGAGATCGGTTTCCATAACCTGACCCGCCCGAAATCCTATCACTTCCGCGTCGAGCACTAAACTCGCCGACGCCTTATCCCTCCGCCATCACAGGCGGAGGGCATTCTTCCCACGACATTAGAGACACCGCCATGAGCGCACTTCTATCTGCAAACTGGTCCTACCCAACCGCTGTCCGGTTTGGCGCGGGTCGCATTGCTGAAATCGCAGACGCCTGTACAGCTTCGGGAATTTCCAAGCCGCTTCTTGTCACCGACAAGGGGCTGGCTAGCATGGACATCACGACCAAGACCCTCGACTTGCTTGAGGCTGCGGGTCTGGGCCGCGGACTGTTTTCCGATGTTGATCCGAACCCCACGGACAAGAACGCCGAAGTTGGCGTGAAGGTTTATCGGGACGGTGGATATGATGGTGTTGTTGCCTTTGGCGGTGGTTCCGGACTGGATCTTGCCAAGGTCATCGCTTTCATGGCTGGACAAACCCGTCCGCTTTGGGATTTTGAAGACATTGGCGACTGGTGGACACGCGCAAATGCAGATGCCATCGCCCCGATTATCGCAGTTCCAACAACTGCCGGCACCGGATCGGAAGTTGGCCGCGCGAGCATCATCACCAAGGTTGATACCGCTGAGAAGAAGATCATCTTCCACCCCAAGATGCTTCCTTCCATTGTTATCTGTGATCCGGAACTGACCGTCGGCATGCCGAAGTTCCTCACAGCTGGCACCGGCCTTGATGCCTTTGCTCACTGCGTGGAAGCCTATTCCAGCCCGCATTATCATCCGATGAGCCAGGGCATAGCGCTGGAAGGCATGCGGCTTGTAAAAGAATATCTGCCCCGCGCTTATGCAGATGGAACCGATCTAGAAGCACGCGGCCACATGATGTCGGCAGCTGCCATGGGCGCGACCGCGTTCCAGAAGGGCCTTGGCGCCATTCACGCGTTGAGCCACCCGATTGGCGCAGTTCATCACACCCACCATGGCACGACCAACGCAGTTTGCATGCCCGCTGTTCTTCAGTTCAACAAGTCGGCGATTTCAGACCGGTTCAACCAGGCAGCTGCCTATCTCGGGATCGCTGGCGGGTTTGAAGGCTTCTGCGCTTATGTCGATGACCTGAATGCGTCGATGAACATTCCAAAGACCTTGACCGAGCTTGGCGTTACAGATCCGAATATTGAGGAACTTACCGCCGCTGCCCTTCGCGACCCCAGCACCGGCGGCAACCCGGTTGAGATGACTTTCGACGACACAAAAGCGCTTTTCGAAGAGATTATATGATTGAGCTGTCCGCTTCGATATTCGAAAACCGCATTAAAAAAGCCCCGCGGAATTGCGGGGCTTTTCGATTTGACCATAGAGGCCTTTTCTCCTCACAAACAGGCGTAGATTTCCTGTTCGCCGATCTGACCGAGGATCTTGCCATTTTGCTCGACGAGAATGGCTGAACCGTTGGCCGTTCGTTTTTGGGCAATCACCGCACGGACCGTCGTTTCAGGGGTGCAGCGCGGAGCTTCGGCCAGACCGCCGGGGCGAACCGGCCCCATGATATCGCGGGCCCTGAGAACATTGAGCGGGTTCATGTGGCCAACGAAATCCGCGACATAGTCGGTTGCCGGGCGCTTGACGATCTCCTGCGGCGTTCCAAGCTGGATCACCCGCCCGCCTTCCATGATGGCAATGCGCGATCCGATCTTGGCTGCTTCATCGAGATCATGACTGACGAAAATAATGGTGCGGTTGAGTTCCTTTTGAAGATCCAAAAGCTCGTCCTGCAGACGATCACGGATCAGCGGATCAAGGGCAGAGAACGGCTCGTCCATCAAGAGAATCGGCGCATCCGTTGCAAAGGCCCGTGCCAATCCAACACGCTGCTGCATACCGCCTGAGAGTTCGTGGACATATTTTTCGCCCCACCCTGCCAAACCCACAAGCTTGAGCTGAGCCTCCACCTTCCCGGCGCGTTCAGCCTTTGGCATTCCAGATAGCTCCAACCCGAAGCCAACATTTTCGGCAACGGTCCGCCAAGGAAGGAGCGCAAATTGCTGGAACACCATGCCAATGCGGTGACGGCGTAAGTGCCGCAGGGCCTCCGGGGAACATGTTTCCGGGTTCACCCAATTCTCGCCGTCGCGCACTTCCACGCTTCCGCGAATAACGGGATTGAGACCATTCACGGCACGCAGCAAAGTGGACTTTCCAGAACCGGACAACCCCATCAACACCACCACTTCGCCTTCGGTGATGTCAAAGTTTGCGCCGGTAACACCCAGAGTTTGGCCGGTTTCACGCAGAATGTTTTCGCGGCTCTCGCCAGCGTCGATCATAGGCAGGGCAGTCTCAGGCCTGCCACCAAAGACAATATCGACGTTCTTGAAGGAGACGATGGGATCACTCATTTCCGGCCTCCCGCAGCCGCTTCTTTTCTGAACAAACGGTCGAGAATAATGGCAACCAAGACAATACAAAGACCGGCCTCAAACCCCATGCGCACGTTCAAGGTGTTCAAAGCCCTAACAACCGGTACGCCTAGCCCATTCGCGCCCACGAGCGCGGCAATGACGACCATAGAGAGCGACAACATAATGGTTTGGGTGAAACCTGCCATAATCTGTGGCAGGGCATAGGGTAACTCAATTTTCCATAGCAACTGCCGTTTAGTTGCTCCGAAGGCCATTCCTGCTTCGATAAGTTGTTGTGGGGTTGAAGATACCCCTAGCTGAGTAAGGCGTATGGGAGCCGCAATGGCGAAGATGGCTGTAGCGATCAGGCCGGGGACCATCCCGAGACCAAAGAAAGTAACCGCCGGAATGAGATATACAAATGTTGGAATCGTTTGCATTAAGTCTAGGACAGGGCGAAGGACAGCATAAAACTTTTCGTTATGCGCACCGTAGACTCCGATTGGCACTCCCATGACCATGCAAACGACAGAGGCAGCCATGACAAGCGCCAAAGTTTCCGTAGTTTCCACCCAATAACCGAGATTAATAATGAGTAGCAGGGACAGGCCGATGAATGCAGTCAAAGTAACTTTGCGATGTATGAGGTAACCTAAAGCAACAGCCATAAAGACGATGACAAATGGATGTGGCGTTTGAATCAACCACAGAACACCATCAATCACCATATCAAGGAAAGCGGCGATGGCGTCGAAGACCCAATAGGCGTTGTCCGTCAACCAATCAACAAAGTGCTTTGCCCACTGCCCAATAGGCAGCTTGTGCTCGGTGAGCCAGTCCACGAGCGCCTCCGATTTTGTCTTGTACCTGAAAGAGAAAAACCGGAGAGCTAGGCTCCCCGGTTCATAAGATCAGCTGATCAGAGACCAAGCTTGGCTTTAACCGCTGCTACAGCGTCGCCGCCATCAACGCTGGTCACACCGGTAAGCCAGGCTTCAAACGCGGCCGGGTTGTTTTTCAGCCATGCGCTGGCAGCCTTATTCGGCTCTTCGCCGTCATTCAGAATCGCGCCCATGATCTCATTTTCCATGGCAAGCGAGAATTCAAGGTTCTCGAGCAGTTTGCCAACGTTGGCGCACTCACTCGTATAGCCAGCTCGCACGTTGGTGTAGACGGTGGCTCCACCATAGTTCGGGCCAAAGATGTCATCACCGCCCTCAAGATAAGCCATCTCGAAATTCGCATTCATAGGATGCGGTTCCCAGCCGAGGAAGACAATATCCTTCTCACGCTTTTCGGACCGGGCAACCTGAGCCAGCATGCCTTGTTCGGACGATTCCACCACTTCAAAACCGTCAAGGCCAAAGGTGTTGGCTTCGATCATATCGATGATCAAACGGTTGCCGTCATTGCCCGGCTCGATGCCGTAGATCTTGCCATCCAGATCGCCCTTGAATTTGGCGATATCGGCGAAGCTCTTAAGGCCCTTGTCATAGGTGTATTTCGGCACAGCCAGAGTGTACTTGGCACCTTGCAGGTTTGCGCGGACGGTCTCGACAGAGCCGTCTTCACGGTAGGCGGCGATGTCGCCTTCCATGGTCGGCATCCAGTTGCCGAGGAACACGTCAATGTCTTTGTTTTTCAGGGATGCGTATGTGACCGGAACAGACAGGATTTTGACTTCTGTGGTGTAACCCAGCGCTTCCAGCACCGTGCTTGTTGCCGCAGTCGTCGCTGTGATGTCCGTCCAGCCTACATCAGAAAAACGCACGGTTTTGCAGCTTTCGGGCTCTACTGCAGAGGCTGCGGTGGTCAATGCCGCGCCAATGGCGAGCGTTCCGAAAATTTTCGTAATCGTTGTCATAGAATAGTCCCTCCGTTTGGGTGACAGCGCGCTAGGTTTAACAGCTGTTCGTTATGAGGCAACAGCACGACAAGAAGCTGACCTTTCGTCGCCCTGTTGGTGTCCCCTGATTTTTATTTAAACAATCACCATCCAAGAATTTTTGCAAGTTTTCATTGATTGGTCACTCAATTAAAAATAAGAATGATGTCTTCGGAGGTTTTTGAATGCCCAAGATTGGTATGGAAGCAGAACGTCGGCGCTCACTGATTTCAGCAACAGTGGATGCCATTCACGAATGCGGCTATTGCGACATCACTATGGCGCAAATTGCTCGGCGCGCAGGTGTGTCTGGCGGGCTGGTCCATCACTATTTCGGCTCAAAAGACCAGCTGCTGGCGGCCACCATGCGCCATCTTCTCAAAGACCTGGGCGACGGCATTCGAAAACGCCTTTCTGCTGCCGAGACCCCGCGCGAACGTATCTCAGCCATTATTGAAGGCAATTTTGGTGACGGGCAGTTCCAGCCCGCTGTTATTGCTGCGTGGCTAGCCTTTTATGTTCAATCACGCACCACACAGAGCAACGCACGCCTGCTGCTGATTTATTCAGCACGTCTGACCTCCAACCTCACTTACAATCTACGCCACTTTCTGAAGCCGAATGATGCCTCCCGCGTCGCAGAAGGCATTGCATCGATGATTGACGGCGTTTGGATCCGTCAGGCTCTGCGCGGCAAAAAGGTCAACCGCGACGATGCCGTTGCCATGGTTGAAGACTATGTCGACGCCCAAATCTCACACCTAACCAGCACGCCCCCATCAGCTCTTGAACAGGACAAAAGATCCAAATGAGCGACCAATTTGACTTCATCATCATCGGAGCAGGCTCGGCTGGCTGTGCCTTGGCCTACCGGTTGTCAGAAGATCCGCGCAACCGGGTTTTGGTGCTTGAATATGGCGGCACCGATGCCGGTCCTTTCATTCAGATGCCAGCAGCCCTCTCCTATCCGATGAATATGGCCCATTATGATTGGGGCTATGAAAGCGAACCGGAACCGCATCTGGGCGGACGCCGCCTTGCCACTCCGCGCGGAAAGGTCATTGGCGGCTCTTCTTCCATCAATGGCATGGTCTACGTGCGTGGACATGCCTGTGATTTTGATACCTGGGAAGACATGGGGGCCAAGGGTTGGGGTTATCGCCACGTGCTTCCCTATTATCAGCGCATGGAAACGAGCCACGGTGGACAGATCGGCTGGCGCGGTACAAACGGCCCGTTGCATGTGACCCGCGGCACAAAATGGAATCCGCTATTCAGTGCATTTCAGCAAGCCGGAGAACAAGCTGGGTACGGTGTGACAGACGACTATAACGGCGAGCGTCAGGAAGGCTTCGCCGATATGGAGATGACCGTTCACAAGGGTAAGCGTTGGTCTGCTGCCAATGCCTATCTGAAACCAGCGCTCAAGCGCCCAAATGTCGAATTGATTAAGGGGGCAATGGTTCGAAAGATCCTGTTTGAAGACCAACGAGCTGTTGGTGTTGCCTATGAGGTTGGCGGGGAAATCAAGCACGCGCTCGCCGGTGGCGAAGTGGTGTTAGCCGCTTCTTCCATCAACTCTCCAAAGATCCTCATGCAGTCCGGCATCGGACCCGCAGAACATCTGGCAGAACACGGCGTTTCCATCATTGCCGACCGGGGCGGTGTAGGCTCAAACCTACAGGACCACCTGGAGCTCTACATACAGCAAACCTGCACACAGCCCATTACGCTTTACAAACACTGGAACCTCTTCTCAAAGGCCCTGATTGGTGCCCAGTGGCTGTTTACGGGGACTGGACTTGGCGCTTCGAACCATTTTGAAGCCTGCGCGTTCATCCGCTCTCGGGCGGGGATCAAATATCCTGATATTCAGTACCACTTCCTGCCCTTTGCTGTGCGTTATGACGGAAAAGCAGCCGCTGAGGGGCACGGTTTTCAAGCCCACGTGGGACCGATGCGCTCTAAATCGCGCGGACATGTACGTCTGACATCCAGTGACCCACACGCCAAACCCTCTATCTTCTTCAACTACATGGCTCATGAAGATGACTGGATGGAGTTTCGCACTGCCATTCGCCTCACTCGCGAAATCTTCGGCCAAGAGGCCTTTGCGCCCTATCGGGGAAAAGAAATCCAGCCGGGGGCAGCGGTGCAAAGTAATGATGAGCTGGACGCTTTCATCCGTGACCACGCTGAAAGCGCCTATCACCCATGCGGAACATGCCGGATGGGAAATCATGATGATCAGATGGCAGTTGTTGATCCAGAATGCCGGGTTATTGGCGTTGACGGCCTTCGGGTTGCCGACAGTTCTATTTTTCCTCAGATTACCAATGGAAACCTCAACGGGCCTTCGATAATGGTGGGTGAGAAAGCTGCCGATCACATCCTTGGCAAAGACCCACTTGCGGCTTCCAACGCGGAACCCTGGATCCATCCGAACTGGCAAACCACCCAGCGCTAACACTTAAAGACCCAAATCTGGAGACCGCCACATGCGCGCTCAACCTAAAGCTTCTCATTATGTCGGTGGACGCTACCTTGAAAGCGATACCGGCTCGGAGCTGGTGTCCACATTCCCGGCGACCGGTGAGGTCATCGCGAAACTGACGACCGCAGATGATGCGCTTTTGGAGACGGCCATTGAAGCCGCCAAGGCGGGGCAGAAAGTCTGGGCAGCAACACCTCCCGTTGAGCGAGGCCGTGTGTTGAGAAAGGCTGCGGAAATCCTTCGCGCCAACAACCGTGAGCTTTCCGTTCTGGAAACGCTGGATACAGGCAAGCCTTTGCAGGAAACACTGGTTGCAGATGCGGCTTCAGGCGCAGACTGTCTGGAGTATTTCGGAGGCTTGGCTCCAGCACTTGTCGGCGAGCATATCGATCTTGGTGGGTCCTTTGCTTACACAAAGCGCGAACCGCTCGGCATTTGTGTCGGGATCGGCGCGTGGAATTACCCCATTCAGATTGCTTGCTGGAAAGCAGCTCCTGCCCTTGCCTGCGGCAATGCAATGATCTTCAAGCCCTCCGAGGTGACACCACTGACGGCCCTTAAATTGGCAGAAGCGCTTACCGAAGCCGGATTGCCTGATGGTGTTTTCAACGTGGTGCAAGGCTTTGGGGATGTTGGTGCCAAGCTGATTGCCCATCCTGATATAGCCAAGGTTTCTCTGACGGGTTCTGTTCCCACCGGCTCCAAGGTGGCCGCCCTTTCCGGCGAACATCTGAAGAAGGTCACACTGGAACTTGGTGGTAAGTCACCACTGATCATTTTCGAAGACGCGAACGTTGAAAACGCGGTTTCTGCCGCAATCAACGCCAACTTTTATTCGACCGGCCAAATTTGCTCAAATGGCACACGGGTCTTTGTACATTCCGCGATCAAGGAAAAGTTCCTTACGCGCCTTGCTGAGCGCACTGCAACGGCAAAGCTGGGCGATCCACTGGATGAAGACACCAATATCGGTCCGCTCGTCTCCAAACCGCAGCTCGACAAGGTGCTTTCCTACATGGAGATCGGACAGGAAGAAGGGGCGCGATTGGTTGTGGGTGGCAACGCTGCCCAAATTTCTGACATGCCTGACGGATTGTTCGTCGAGCCAACAGTCTTTGCCGACGTGACCGACACGATGCGGATTGCCCGCGAAGAAATCTTCGGGCCGGTTATGTGTGTTCTGGACTTCGATGATGAAACCGAGGTCATCGCCCGTGCAAACGATGCGGACTTTGGTCTGGCTGCCGGTGTCTTTACAAAAGACATTCAGCGCGCCCACCGCGTGATCGACCAGCTGCAAGCTGGTACTTGCTGGATCAACACCTACAACCTGACCCCGATTGAAATGCCCTTTGGTGGATACAAGAAATCCGGTATAGGGCGGGAGAACGGTCACGCGGCGATCGAGCATTACAGCCAGATCAAAAGCATTTATGTCGAGATGGCCGATGTTGAAGCCCCGTTCTGAGCGGGAATAATCGGGTAGACTGTGTGAAACAGGTTGACGTTCTCATCCTCGGAGCCGGTGCGGCTGGCCTCATGTGCGGCATCGAAGCGGCCAAACGGGGGCGTTCGGTCGTTGTCCTTGATCATGCGAAAAAGCCTGCGGAAAAAATCCGGATTTCCGGCGGCGGGCGGTGCAACTTCACCAATTTGCATTGCTCGCCTGCCAACTTCCTATCCCAGAATCCAAGGTTTTGTGTGTCTGCGCTCAAGCGTTACACGCAGCAGGATTTTCTCGCACTTGTCGACAGGCACCGGATCAGCTGGCACGAGAAAACTCTCGGCCAACTTTTCTGCGATGACAGCGCGAATGACATTATTCAGATGTTGCTCCGCGAGCTGGACGCTGCAAGCGGCACATTGCATTTGGAAACCAAAATCTCGGATATCTCCAAACCGGATGACCGCTTTGCCATTGAAACCTCCAAAGGACGTTACAGCGCCCAGTCTGTGGTGGTGGCAACCGGTGGGTTGTCGATCCCGAAGATCGGAGCAACCGGATTTGGGTATGACATTGCGCGCAAGTTCGGCCTGCCCATATTGGAAACACGTGCTGGTCTCGTTCCCCTCACCTTCTCAGATGCGAATAGGGAACTTTGCAAAAAGCTGGCAGGCGTTTCCGTTGATGCGGTTGTTGCCTTTGCCAAGACACGATTTCAGGAAGGCTTGCTCTTCACGCACCGGGGGCTTTCCGGGCCATCCATTCTTCAGATCTCTTCTTTCTGGCAGGAGGGCAAACCGGTTGCCGTCAATCTTTGTCCGTCTGAGGATATCTTCGAGCGTTTAATAGGCGCTCGCAAGGAAAGCCCTCGACAAGACCTCAAAACAGCCCTCGCCCACCTGTTGCCCAAACGGCTTGCGGAAGAAATCAGCATGGAGGGAAAATTCGTCGGCAGATTGGCCGATCAGTCTGACAAGGTGCTGCGCAAACTTGCTGAACGGGTCAATCGCTGGCAGATCACTCCTGTGGGCACGGAAGGCTATCGGACCGCTGAAGTCACGTTAGGCGGTATCGACACCAAGGCGCTTTCTTCCAAGACCATGGAAGCGACCAAGGTTCCTGGTCTTTTCTTCATCGGTGAAGTGGTTGATGTGACCGGGCATTTGGGTGGATTTAACTTCCAGTGGGCCTGGTCCTCCGGCCATGCCGCAGGTCAGTTTGCCTAAGATTTATGGACAATGTGACGAAAAGCTGCGTCCTACATTCACATATTATCGTTGACGTGGCGGATGTTCCGCCGCATATCTAGTTCATGCGCCTGACACAACAAACCAACTACGCGGTCCGCGCACTGATGTATTGCGCGGTCAATCCGGACAAACCAAGCCGAGTGGCAGATATTGCCGCCAGCTTTGACATGTCCGAAACACACCTCTTCAAGATCATGAAGGTTTTGGTCGATGCGAATTTGATCAAGACCATCCGTGGCCGAAATGGCGGCGTGATGCTCGCCAAACCGGCAGAAACAATTTCGGTCGGTGAGGTGGTGCGTGCTGCTGAAGAGAGCTTCCTTTTGGCCGAGTGCTTTGATTCTGGTCGCAAGGATTGCCCGTTGATCATGTCTTGCGGGTTCAACGGCCTTTTGCATGAAGCGCTTGAAGCCTTCATGGAGGTGCTGGACACAAAGTCCATCGCGGACCTTTCTGAGGACCGATTCGGAATGCGCGAGCTGCTGAAGATCGATCCGCCAGCAGCCGTTGTAGCAAACGCCTAAGGCCGAAAGGCCGCTTAAGCGCTTTTCTCAGCATTGATGCCGTAAAATTTGGAAACCGAACTTCTCGGTTTCCCTACACCTTCGTATCTCAGCGCATATACAACGTCATTTGGAAACACGTTTGTTTTCAGGTCTTTGACAATGGATTTGGCCTGCCCAAACGGTGCGATGAAGTCTGTGACAAAAACCGTTGAGCCGGACGTCCATTCATCAATCGAAAGAATGTCCTTGCAGCCCAGAAACTTGTCTCGTGCCTGATCCGAGAAATAACCCCAGCATACAAGTGCAATGGCTGCCCCAAATTCGTTTTTGTAGAGGCGATACTGCCCCTTCAAGACCGGAGGAAGGATCAGATCGGTTACATCCGATACAGGAAAGTGGCGATGCATGGGCGAATGGGAAAGAAGCGAAACAATCTGGCCAACTGTCTCGTAGATGGCCGAATTCACTTCGGTTGTGGTGGCGCCCAGGGCCGGATCTATCTTTTGCATAGCGGTCATCAGCTTACACCTCGGCTCAAAGCAGACATCATCATGGCCGCACTCAGGAATGATGCCCCACCCCCGTTGCCAGTCATATCACCTTCAAACCTAACTGCTTCAATGCCGTTTAATTCGATTTCCTGCACAATGATCGGCCGACCGTTTTTGTCGCATTCGATCTGACCATTATCCGCCACCTTCATGCGCACAAGGACAGCTTCACCTTTGTCATTGGTCTTGAGGGCATATTCACGAGAAGAGCCGGATACCTGAAGCGTGTCGAAACCTTCACCACCATCCAATTTTTCATTCCCGGTACGCGAAATCAAAACGTCGTTGCCTTTCCCTCCGTTAAGCGCAACGTTTTTGCCACGCCCGGATGATTCAACGATGTCCATGCCTTCACCACCGGACGCTGTGTTGTTTTTACCGTGACCGGACGTGACATGATCGTTCCCCGCTCCGCCATCGGCAGTCGTGAACCAACCATCACCGCCAATGACCCGATCTCTTCCCTCTCCGCCATAAGCACCGCTATGAATGAGTGAACTTCCTCCGATCACAGTGTCATTTCCGCTTCCCCCGTGTGCACCGGAATGAAACAGTCCAAAACCACCCTGTACATAGTCGTGCCCGTCGCCGCCGATCGCGGCGCTGACAATCAGGCTGTTCCCGCCGATGACCGTATCGTTGCCTTTTCCGCCGTTAGAAACCGATGCCAGAAGACCGATCCCCCCAAGGACGCGATCATCGCCGTCACCCCCGTCAGCGACACCAATAAGGGATGTACCACCGCCAACGAGGTCGTTGCCATTCCCTCCAAAGACAAGGTTGACCAGGCTAGCCCCGCCACCCCAAACGGTATCGTTGCCGTCACCACCAAATAGAATGTTGCCGACACCGTTCGCTCCGGTAACACGATCATTACCGGCCCCGCCATGCGCAATCAGCGCGCCAAAGCTTCCCTCAATTGTGTCATTGCCTCCTCCACCAAATGCAACGCTTAACAGCGAAGACGCAGATATGACGTCGTTGCCATTTGAGCCTATGAAAGCACCAATGGCCGGTGTTGCAACTTGCCCTGCACCGCGGTTCATCGCGAAGTTGACCCAACTGCTGAGAGTGGTCATAGGGTCAATTGTGAACACGCCGCCTTTGGCTATATTCATGAGTTGCGAGGGCAGAGTTTCCGCGGCTTGAAAGACATTCGATCCAGCAGTCAACAACGTACCGGCGAGCGCTGAAACCGGACTGTTTTGCCCAGCCATCTGTGCGTTTTGAGCGAGATGAACAGACGGTCCTCCCAACCCGGCAAAAGCGTTGTTAGCCGGAGCGTTAAACGTTCTCTGCTCGCGGCTCTGCATCTGCCCCAAGGCTTGGTTGAACGACTGCTGGGTGGCAGCTCTGTTGCCGACATACTGGCCGTGGCCTGTCCCACAGAAATCCGCAAACCGGTTTGAATATCCGAACGTGTTGGACATTTCGCATCCTCTTTCACTTAAACGCAAACTGCCGTCTTTTTGGATAAAGTGATATTCGCGCGCGCTACCCCACCCGCTACGTAGTGCGGAGCCACAACTCTATGACCGACAAGAAAAAAGGCTCGCCTTTCAGCGAGCCTTTCTGATTGAAACATCTTTAAAAATGGACCGTTGGCACGGTATTTCAAAGACTTGGCCAAATCTGATTGCCTGGCTGGCTGACCGCTGAGGGAGAGGAGAGGGCGGTTGGCTTGCACGGCAATTTTCGCTTTTGACCCAAGCGTACCTTGTAACAGGGGACCAGAGGACGCGATTTCCGGTGCCCCGTTGATCAGGCATTGCTTTGATACAAAAACTTGAGTATCAGTGTCAAGTATTGTTGAGAAAAAAACTCAACTTTAGAGACATTCCAGTTTTTCCAACGCACGGTGTGTGAACATGCGCTCAAATATCCGCCAGGACCGGCTCTCCCTATCCTCCGCACTTGGTGTTTCAGCCAACAGCACGAAACTTCGTCGTCCGGCCTCAAAACCGGTCCAGCTGGAAACAAAATCCCTCTTCAAGGGCCAGCGCGAGCTCCATATCAATCACAACGACGAAACGTATCGTTTGAGCATCACGAAACTGGGCAAGCTGATCTTAACAAAGTGAACGCTCGGTGCGGCCTGCTTCTCAGGCTGCACCGACATCCTCGCCTGCCCTCACCTTTGCCGGGTAGAGGCGCAAGCGTAGACCGGAATATCCCGTGAGACCCCACGCAAGTGGAACTCACCCATCAAGTCCAATTTCGCCTTGGTGGACGCGGTCAGATTTTCGTAAACCGGTTCCGTCAGCAGCAAGGGGCGTTTCAGCTCCTTGCACAGGGCTTCTACCCGGCTTGTTTCATTGACAGCACGACCAATCACGGTGAAATCGAGCCGAGATGCACCGCCAATGTTGCCAAAGAAAACCTCCCCCTCATGCAAGGCCACGCCGACTTTCAGCGGATGCCAACCTGTGATCTGCTTCAGTTCTTCAGGCGGCTTTTCATTAACAGCATCCAGCTCCTGAAGCGCATTTTGTGCCGCCAACAACGCACGCTCTGCGGCATTGGCTTCTGCATCTCCTCCTTTTGGAAAGACGGCCAGAACACCATCCCCGATGAATTTCAGGATATCCCCGCCCTGCTCCAGAACAGCCTTTGACACAACTTCAAAGTAAGTGTTCAGGACAGTGGAAACCTCTGGGCCTTCAAGTTTATCGGACAAGGTTGTGAAGCCGCGGAGATCCGACATCCAGACCACAGCGTCAATGGCCTCGCCATCACCGCGTTTTATCTCTCCATTCAAGACACGTTCGCCAGCTATTGGTCCAAGGTATGTATCCACCACATTCCGCGCAATTCTCTGCAGAATATGCCGCTCAACATGCAACGCGAAAATGTCCATGATTGTTTTGGTGTCTTCACGGATAGCGTCTGGAAAGCCATCCGGGTGTTTTGAAGCGAAAGTGATGGCATTCTTGCGCTCAGTCGCTGTGTAAAGCGGCATGATAGCGTATTCGGTATACCCTTCGTCTGCCAGTTCCAGCATGAGTGGAAAGGCGTTTCTATCTTTCTCGCGCCGCAAATCTAGTTGCATCATCGGGCCGCCACCCATCACCCGCGCGAGCGGGTTCTTCGTGAAGGCTGGAATTTCCATCGCCCGTGCGTCGGCTGTTACTTCATCGCAAATCTCGTCTGTCGAATTCCAGACCCACGAAAACCCTATGATGCGTGGATGGAGTGTTCCGACATGCAGCGATGATCGATCGACAGGAATGCCGGCAGCCCGGCAGCGCCACAAAAACTCTTCATACATGAACATCAGGTTGTCGATCTTGACCGCCTCAAACAGCAGCCATTCAGTAATGTCTGAAAGTGTCTGGGTTTTTGGGGCGCATTCAGCCCCTCTCTTCGTGCGATCCATCAAATATACGAAGGGCGCATAGCTGCGAGGGGATGGGTCTATGCTTTTTTGATGCATCGTTATTCGCCTGAGGCAAGGGTGGAAAGAGACACACAAGTGGGGATACACGCTCACATTGCAAGCCAGCGATAAAAAAACTCAAGACGGGTTTAAGCGAAGGTGTTCTTTTGAGTAGCACGACCTTGAAATGCCCTGCTTATAAACGCGCATATTCTGAATTTACAATCATACATTGATTCACCCCTGTTGAACCAACAATCGCCATTTTCGCATCCGTTGGGTTGACAGCTAACAAAGCGACTATCTCCCCGGTAGGGTCTTGCCATCTTTATTCATTCCAAGGGCCAGTTATTATGAGCAGGGATGCCTCAAGCCAGATCTTTTCAAAATATTGCGGCCTTATGGAAGACGAAGGTTATTGCGTCGAATTGATCATTAGCCGTGGAACCAAGAATGAAGACTGGACGCTTGAAGTCATCAACACGGCGGGAAAATCGTTTCTTTGGGATGAGACGTTTCCAAGCGAAGATGCGGCCTTCAGTGCTTTTTCAGAAACCGTGCAGAAAAAGGGAATGTGCCACTTCCACACCTTCGACCTGCCAACCTTCCATGTGTTTGAAAATCACACGATCCACTAAGACCATCCAAAAAAATACGGCGCCCTGAAGGACGCCGTATCCAAATCAAACCAATTCAGCTTGATTATTTCATTTCGGTGATGACTTCAAAGCCTTCGCCGCCGACCTTGAACAGGGCGTAGGTGCCCGGAACGTCGCCGTTTTCATCGAAGTTGTGGTCGCCAGCAGCGCCCTTGTAGTCAATGGCAGTGCCAGCAGCGATCAGCTCCTTGGCCTTCTTCCATTCACCCGGACGGATTGGCTCACCTTCACCGTTGGAAATGGCGCGCAGGGCAGTTGGAACTGCAGCCTTGTCGCCGCCTGCTTTTTCAAGAGCAAGCGCCAGCATGAAAGCTGCGTCATAGGATGTGGTTGCGAAGATCGCATCCGGGTCGCCGCCAACAGCCTTGAAAGCTTCGTTGAACATATCCAGCGAGTCAGATTTTTCACCAACCGGAGAAGATGCCACGAAGGTTGTCAGGTTCTCAGCACCGAGCTCCTTGATTGGCGCATCGGACTTCATGCCGTCGCCGCCGACGAACTTCTCAAAGAAGCCGTTTTCCAGAGCCTGGCGAAGAACAGTGAGACCTGTGCCATCGCCGTAGTCAAAGATCACGAGCGTGTCAGCACCACCAGAGGCCAAATCAGCCAGGTTCGAACGGTATGAAGCCTTGCCGTCTTCATGAGCTGCGAAACCTGCGATTTCGCCGCCCTTGTCTTCGAACTCAGCCTTGAATGCATTGGCAAGTCCGGTGCCGTAGTCATTGTTGATGTAAGCAACAGCGACTTTGCCATAGCCTTGCTCAATCAGCGTACGAGCCAGAGCACGGCCCTGATAGTCGTCAGACGGCACTGTGCGGAAAACGGTATCGTTGTCTGCAATGCCGGTGATTTCCGGGGAGGTGCCAGACGGGGTGACCAGAGTGATGCCAGCCGGAACAGTGACAGATGCAGATGCTGCCAGAACAGCACCAGAGCAATGCGGACCAACGACGGCGGAAACGCCCTCGATGTTGACCGCCTTGGTTGCTGCATCTGTGCCACCTTGTGGGTTACACGCACTGTCGCCAACAACACCAACCAGTTTTTCACCGCCCATCAGGCCGCCTTGCTCGTTGACTTGAGAAATGGCGAGCTGAGCCGAATCGATCATGGCTGGTGCCATGGCTGCGATCGGGCCGGAAACGCCGCCGATCAGGCCGATTTTGACGTCAGCTTTTGCAGGAGCGCTGGCGAGTGCTGTTGCAGTCAAAAGACCCGCAGCCAATGCCAAAAACTTGGTTTTCATCAAATTACCTCCACTCTATTTTCCCTGCGATGTCGCAGGTATTTGCTTAGCCAGTCCTTTTGATCAGGACTTCGCCGAACTTTGTTGTCCTGTCTCGGCCTGGTGCTGTTCACCGCGTAGCGGCTCCGGCAACAACCCCTCTGATCGGAACCGCAGAACCAATTGCAGCAACAGACCAATCAGGAACAGACGAATGTATTTCGCCTTGACCGCATATTCGTGCGGAAGTTGATCAGTTGCAATCTCTGATACTGACCAAATGATCCAAACTACCGCGGCTCCGAGGATTGCCCCCTTGTTATTGCCCGATCCGCCGAGGATCAGCATGATCCAGACGAGGAACGTGGCAACCATCGGGTCAATCGCTTCTGGTGTGATGGACCGATTGAAGTGTGCAAACATTGCACCGGCCAACCCCATGATCGCGGCCCCAAAGATAAAGGCTTCAAGGCGGCGGTACTCGATGTCCTTGCCCATGGCGCGCGCGGCCAGTTCATTGTCACGTATGGCCCGCATCATCCGACCCCACGGCGAATTGAACTGACGCTGCACAAGGAAGTAGATCAGCGCAAGCACCACAATGACAATGGCAAGATAAGCTGCCTGCGACTCAACATAAGGCAGATCGCCAAAAGGACGCGGGAGACCCGTAATCCCGCGAGCACTGTTGGTCAGCGTTTCCTCAGACTTGATCACCAAGCGAATGATCTCCGCCACACCAATCGTTGCAATCGCCAAATAATCAGACCGAAACCGCAGGCAGATCTTGCCAATCGGCCAGGCGATGGCACCTGCCGCGATCATGGCTGCAACCCATCCAAAGATGAAAGGCAGATCGAAGCCGCCAATTCGTCCATCAGCAGCTGCGGATGTCAGAATGGCTGAGGTGTATGCTCCAACTGCGAAGAAACCTGCAATGCCTGCGTTGAACAGGCCGGCAAAGCCCCACTGCACATTCAGGCCCAGCGCGAGAAGCGCGTAAATGCCGATAAAGATGCCCATGAAGAGGGCGTAGTTGACAAGACCGATGAGTTCCATGTCGCTCCCCTCCCCTTTAAAGCACTTTACCGCGCAGCAACCCGGTCGGGCGCACCAGCAGCATAATCAGCAGGATGACAAAAGCCATGGCTGCCTTGTATTCGCTTGGCAGCACAAGAACCGACAATTCTTCTGCAACACCAACAATCAGCCCGCCCAAAACGGCACCTTCGACCCGGCCAACTCCACCCAAAATGGCGGCTGCGAACATGGGGAGCAGCATGTGCCAGCCCATCATCGACTTCAGCTCGGTATTGATGCCGAGGAAGACACCAGCGGCGGCACAAAGACCTCCGGCGATGACCCAAGTCAGCATTACAACCACCCGGTTATCAATACCGGACAGAAGGGCGAGATTCGGGTTGTCGGACATGGCGCGCATGGCCTTGCCCCACTTGGACTGCTTCAGGAACACATAAAGTGCGCCCACAAGAGCCAACATGGCAAGGACAGTGAAGATTTCACGATCACGAATGCGCAAGCCAAAATAGACGTCAGGCCGTGAAATGCCGCGAACATAACTCTCAGAATCAACGCCCCAGACAACCTGCACCACGGCCCGCACCATCAGCGCGATTCCGAGCGATGCGATCACCGTGATGATCTTGGGGCGCTCTCTCAGATGTTCATAAAACACCTTGTCTATGCCAACAGCGATGAACGCTGTTGCGACAACTGCCACTGGTAATGCCACATAAGGCGACACCCCGACCGCCGTTACAACCGCAAAGGCAATGAACGCCCCCAGAGTTGCCAGATCACCATGGGCCAAATGCGCATACCGCAGAATGGCAAACACCAGCGTGATGCCAACGGCGCCCAGCGCGTAAATGGATCCGAGGACGATGCCCGGGATCACATAAAAATTCAAAAGTTCCAAAATCCCCATGACGCTCTCTTATCCGCCCAGGAACATTTCAGCGATTTCACGATCCGCCAGCAAATCGGCACCTGTTCCTTCATGCCGGTTCTGCCCTGCGGCCAATACGTAGCCGCGGTCCGCGAAGGCGAGCGCCTGCTTGGCATGCTGTTCCACAAGCAGAATGGCAACACCCGTGTCGCGCACATCGCGGCTGATCTGGAAGATCTGTTCCATATATTTCGGTGACAGGCCAGCGGTCGGCTCATCTAGAAGCAGAAGCTTCGGATCCAACATCAAGGCCCGGCCCATTGCCACCATCTGGCGCTGCCCGCCGGACAAGCTGCCGGCCATTGTTTTCCGCCGTTCCTTGAGGTCTGGAAAGAGCTCGTAGACACGATCGTAGGCCGTAGACAGGTCACCTTTCTTCAGAAACGCCCCCATCTCGAGGTTCTCGTGGATCGACATCTCACGAAAGATGTTATCGACCTGAGGCACATAACAAATGCCGCGTTGCACGATCCGGTTCGGCGACCAACCCGTGATGTCATCACCGTCAAAAACCGTGCGTCCGCCGCGCACGTTGAAAAGTCCGAAGACAGCTTTCATCGCAGTGGATTTTCCCGCCCCGTTGGGGCCGACAATCACCACGATTTCCTTGTCCTCGACCGACATGGAAACCGAGTGCAGGATATCTGCATCTCCATATCCGCCGGTTACGTTTTCCATGGACAACAGTGCAGCCATCAATGCGCCTCCTCTGCACGTTCGCCCAAATAGGCCTCCAGCACTTGCGGATTAGACCGAACTGTCTGGAAGTCCCCCTCGATCAGCACTTGTCCTTCGGCCATGCAGACCACTGGGTCGCAGAGCTTTTCGATCATTTCCATGTCGTGTTCGATGAGGATGAACGTGTAGCCCCGCTCCTTGTTCAGGATCTGGATCTTTTCTTCCAGTTTTCTGAGAAGAGTGCGATTCACGCCAGCAGCGGGCTCGTCCAACAGGACCAACTTGGCATCTGTCATCATGGTGCGACCAAGTTCAAGCAGCTTTTTCTGACCACCTGAAAGGTTGCCAGCCCGCTGATGGGCCACATGGCTCAGCCCTAGAAACTCAAGTGTTTCAAGTGCTTTACGCTCTACATCCGCTTCCCGTTCCTTGACCTTGCCCCAAGTTAGCCAATTGGAGAACAGGGTTTCACCGGGCTGAAACGGCGGAACCATCATCAGATTTTCCATGGCGGTCAGGCGATGAAATTCGTGCGGGACCTGAAAGGTGCGTACAAGCCCCTTGTGAAAGAGGTCGTTGCTGGGAAGACTGGTAATGTCTTCTCCCAAAAACGTGATTTTCCCGCTGGTCGGTTTTAGCGCTCCGGCAATCAGATTGAACAGAGTGGTTTTACCTGCCCCGTTTGGCCCAATCAACGCAGTTATGGTTCCTTCCTTTACATTGAAGGAACAGCCATTGACTGCCCGAAACCCACTAAAATCCATCACAAGCTGGTCGAGTTCCAGCATGAAGGCTCCTTGCCGCCGTCCCCTGGCGATCATTCCAAAATTATACCAACCGGTCTTGAGCCGGCATTTTTAGACGAAACTGCCCTTCCTCAAGCAATTTCCAGTCGCTGACTTGTAGCCGGATGGCGCACGGGTTCAACAGAGAAACACCATTTTTTCGGGCCTGGGCCGGAATATTCTGCCCTTTTTTCTTATTGCATCGCACAGAGAAACCCAAGATGTGGAATTTTCGAACGAAAATTCTCCCGTTAGTAGAACATTCGAAAAGCTGGTGGTGAATTCAAGCGGGCCTGTTCCAAGAGAACAGAGAATTAGAAGATAGAACAACTACCCCAACGCAATCAGTAATTGATTTTTATTGGAATTTAGGATTTTCGGATTTAGTTTGCCTATACCCTTCTGGTGGGCCACAAGTCGAGAAACTCACAAAATGGCATTTGCCGCGCGGATGGGGGTAGACGAGCGCATTCCGCTCATCACACTGGAGTTGGAAGTTGAGGGAAAGAAGGACAGATAAACACCAGCAAGCTGACGCTTCGTCTCAAGCTTGCGGTGATGCGCCTACCGGTGCTGAAACAGCTCCCCAACCGGACCACCTCTTTTCAATTTTCGACAGACTCTCAACCGCTATTTGGATATTCGATTTCGATTGCAAAAGGGTTCTATGGGCCAACACGGCAGGTTTGGCGGCATGGAATGCTGAAAGCGCGGAAGACCTTTACGCAAGGGACCTTGCGCCTGATATGTCGGACACGGTCAAAAAACGCTTGGAGCAGTACAAAGCAGACTTCGCTCGTAAAGACGTTACGTTTTCCGAGATCTGGACCCTTTATCCCAAAGGCAAACCACAAACCATGAAACTGCAGATGCGCGGTTTTGTTTTGCCGGATGGCCGCATGTCACTGCTCTGTGAAGGGATGATAGATCACGAGCTTCATCCGGAAACCTTGAGAAGCACTGAAGCCCTGCTCCATACTCCGGTGATTATTACGCTGGTGACAGAAGATGGCACACCGCTGTACCGCAATCCTGCATCGCGAACCTCCTGCTTGACACTTGAGAGCAATTTTTTCGATCAATTTACCGGCAACGATGAGCGTGAGAGTTTTCGGGAAAACCTGAAAACAAAAGATCATCTGCGATCCGTCGCACGCATTCTAACAAGTAGCGGCGAACGGTGGCACGAGATTACAGCGCGCAGCTGTCTGGATGCAGCAACGGGTGTTCCGGCTTACTTGATCAGCGAAATCGACGTGACCGAACTGCACGAAACCAAGGAACGAGCTCAACATCATGCAACGCATGACAGCCTGACAGAATTGCCCAACCGCACCTTTGTGAACGCAAAGCTGCCAGAACTACTCTCGGCCTCTCAGGTCAGTGGCGAGCAACTCCACCTCTTCCTGATTGACCTTGATGGCTTCAAATCCGTCAACGATACTCGTGGCCATGCAGCAGGGGATGCGCTGCTGCAGGTTTTTGCAGTTCACCTACGAGGCCTCTTGAATACCACACACCGGTCAGAGGATTTCGCTGCTCGGTTGGGTGGAGACGAGTTCCTGATTTGCCTTCAGGATATGGGGTGCACGCGTGACCCAGATGCCATTGGACATCGCCTCCTATCCGCACTTGCAGAACCGGTCATGGTTGATGGCGAGCTGCAGAAAATTGATTTCAGCATCGGCCATATAAGTCTTCCGGTAGACGCGCTGAACCTTGATGAGGCGATGCGACATGCAGACCAAGCTCTCTACCGTGCCAAGGGGTCTGCAACGAATAAATGCGTTTCCTATCGCTCTATCAAAAATGGCTCGGCCCTTAAGGCCCTGCAACTCTGATCTTGATCTAACGTCTCCTTGCGACATGTTCCTTGCCTAATTCCGTCACCTTGAAAAGCACCGTGGTCAAGCGTTCGGTTGTGCTTGACAGGCAGCCGGTTAAGCGATGAATAATCCCGCGATATTCTTCATGGCAGGCAAGATCGAGATCGGCATTCCTCATGTTCATCAGCGTTTTTGACATCTTCAAAATCGGCATTGGACCGTCCAGCTCTCATACAGTTGGGCCAATGGTGGCAGTTTCCCGGTATTTTGATCGCCTGCGTGAACTGCCAGACTTAGCTGGTCGAGCCCACAAAATCACCGTCACTTTGCACGGTTCCTTGGCTTTTACCGGCAAAGGCCATGCGACGGATCAAGCCGTATGCCTTGGCCTTCTTGGCGCCACACCGGAGACTCTTGATCCGGATGCCGTTGACGGCCTGATCAATGACCTCAAAGCGTCAAAGGCAATAACACCTGATGGATTGCCAACTTTTGCATTTGACCCTGATGCCGATGTGATCTTCGACTATGGCCCTCCCCTTTCACTTCATGCCAATGGCATGACGTTCAAGGTGCTTGGAGAGACTGGCGAACTGGTTGACGAGTTTGTCTACTATTCGATTGGCGGCGGATTTGTCGTGACAGAAGCGGAGCTTCGAAACACCCGGAACGAAGACGAAAACATTGAAGACCCCGGCGAGTTTCCATTCCCTTTTAAAAACGCCAAGCAAATGCTGGAGATGGGTCAGGCAACGCCTTGCAGCATTGCCGACATGAAGTTCAAGAACGAATGCCATGTTCAAGACGAAAGCAAGGTGCGCGACGGCCTTGATGGAATTTGGTCCGCGATGGATGCCTGTATCAACCGCGGCATTCGCCAACAGGGAATTTTGCCCGGCGGGCTTAAGGTCAAACGCCGCGCTGCCGACATTTATCAAAAGCTGATACGCGAAGGACGGACGAACCGTCCATTTGAACACACAGTCGTCGATTGGCTTGGTGTTTATGCCATGGCCGTCAATGAGGAAAACGCTGCCGGTGGCCGGGTCGTGACTGCCCCGACAAATGGCGCTGCTGGCGTTATCCCTGCCGTCATGCGGTATTATCTCGATCACTGTCCGGATTCAAACAAGGACGGTATTCGAACATTTCTGCTAACCGCAGCGGCGATCGGCGGCATTATCAAATCAAATGCGTCCATATCAGGCGCTGAAGTCGGCTGTCAGGGCGAAGTTGGCTCTGCGTCCGCGATGGCCGCGGCCGGATTGTGTGCAGCCCTTGGCGGCACAAATGAGCAAATCGAAAATGCCGCTGAAATTGCCCTTGAACATCATTTGGGCATGACTTGCGACCCAATTGCCGGCTTGGTGCAAGTTCCCTGCATCGAACGAAATGCACTTGGCGCTGTGAAAGCCGTGACTGCGGCCTCCCTTGCTCTTCGGGGCGATGGAAACCACTTTGTTCCGTTGGATGGCTGCATCGAGACCATGCGCCAAACCGGCATGGACATGATGGATCAGTACAAGGAAACCTCTCAAGGCGGGCTCGCAGTTAACATTGTTGAATGCTAACCGAAAGGTTGTCTTGCAAGCCCCGCCCTTCTGCTCTTAACTGATTTTATCCAATACTGTTCATGGGTTAGGGGAACAGGTTATGACCTTGAGTGTGATACCACTTTATGCAGGGCTGCTCGCTTTCATGTATGTGGGCTTGTCCGCCAGGGTCATTTTGATGCGCCGGAAAAGCGGTATCGTCCTTGGCGACAGCGGCGACATCACACTTACCCGGCGCCAAAGGGTCCATGCCAATTTCGCGGAATATGCGCCCTTGGCTCTTGTGCTTCTGCTGATGACGGAACTTCAAGGCGCGCCGGTCTTTGTCCTGCACGGGCTTGGCATCTTGCTGATTGCCGGACGGGTGTTACACGCTTACGGCGTTAGTCAGGAACAAGAAAGCGCGCCATTCCTTCACCGCGTCATGGGTATGGCCCTGACCTTTGGCGTGATCCTGATCGCTTCACTTATGAATATTGCATCCGTCTTCCCGGCTTTTTCCTAGAGCATACCCTGCTCCTCTGATCGCAGCCTAAATCTGCTGCAATCTGGATTTATGTGCATGGGAGATATGGAGTCGGGCCGCTTTGTCCGCTTCCTCGCTATTGCCTACCGCGATTGCGTCGACAATTGCAGCATGCTCTTCCACGGCTGTTTCCCGGCGTTCTGGCGTGTCCAGCGTTGTGCCTGCCATCAAAATCAGCGACAGCCGTAGATGGTCGATTTGGTCAACCAGATATCTGTTGTGGGAGGCAAGGCACAGGCGCCGGTGAAAATCCCTGTTGGACCGGACCAGACTGTCCTGATCTTCCACCCGCTGCCGGTCAGCTTCGACAAGATCCAGTAGAATCTCGACTTCCGGTTTCGAGGCGTGCTTTGCAGCCAGGGCGGCAGCCGTTCCTTCCAAAACTTCCCGCATGAAATAGACTTCTGCGACCTGGCCGTGATCAAGTGTCGGAATGACCATGCCGCGATTCGGCTCATGCACGGCCAGCCCCTGAGCTTCCAGACGCTTCAGCCCTTCACGTATCGGGGTTCTGCTCACACCGAAACGTTCCGCCAAATCGGCTTCCCTCAACCGGTCACCGGGCTTGAGGTCTCGCTCTTCGATCAGGCTGATAAGCCTTTGATAGATTTCAGATCCATTCATGGTATCGGTGGTAGCGCGTTTTGTTGCGCTCGACTAGTGCAGTCTCACGCTCTGCCGTTTCAACTCACCTTGCAGCAACGCAATGTCCAGCCTGTCCAGATCGCAACTGTGTTTGACGGAGAGAGCTGCAGCAACGCCTGCCCCTTGTCCGGTGACCGTGCAGCACATCATGTTGCGTGTTGCTGCATGGCTGACCGGATCACCGCCCGTTGCACGGCCAGCGACCAGCAGATTTTGAGCTCCCTTCGGCAAAAGCGTTCTGTAGGGAACTTGAAAATATCGCCCGGTGGTCGGCAGAATTAGGATGCCGTACCCATCGATAAACTCCGGGAAGATGCCGATCGAATCTTCAAAGCGCCCCTGTTCGCGCACGTCCTGCCCGGTCATGTCATAGACCGCCTGAATTTTGCGGGTATCTCGAATGCCGATTGTCATGCCGAAATTTCTAAGTTTGGCTGACTCGCACCCAGGTTGAAAACGCTTCAGCGCCTCCACTGCCAACATGGCCTGCTTCCGACCTTCAATTTCGTTTTGCGTCATGGAATCAGGATCAGTTCCATCGCACTCCGGTAAATGAACGAGATTGAGATAGGTCAGGTCACCAGAATCGTAGATTGCCCCCCAGGTTCCCGAAATCGTCGACAAATGCGCGGGAATGAGGCCGGCCTCAACGGCTTGTTTGAAGGGCTTGCGCAAAAACGGAGAGAACATGGCGTCCTCTTTTCCGGTGGTCTCGACCGTCCACTCGCCGCTTTCCCAGTCCTTGTAGGTCTGCGGGTCTTCTTGCACGGCCTTGGAAAAGGCACGCGGATCAACACCGGTCATTGAGAACATGACAGAGGCGGCCTGCATTTCTTCAACCGGCGTTTTGCAGGTTAGCGCACCCGCACGGTAAGCGACATCAGCGTCGCCCGTCGCATCAATGACCCGTTTGGCAAGAATTGCTTCGCGCCCCGCTTTGCTTTCCGTGATGATGCCCCGGACTGCCCCATCTTCAACAATTGGCGCGGCAAATGCGCGATGAAGCATCGGGGTTATGCCCGCTTCCAAAACCATCTTGTCGGCGACAAGTTTAAACCGCTCCGCATCGAGCGCATTGCTGTCAGATTGCGGCTCGGGAGTTGTTGCCCCATCGGCCAATGCACGAGCCTCAAACTCGCGCCCGACCCCTTCGGTGTCGACGGTTTTCTCGTGCCGGTACCATGCAAACCCTTCAACACCAACCGCCGTAATGTTCCCTCCAAAGCAACCAAAGCGCTCCACCAGAGCAACGTTCACACCCGCTCTTGCCGCCCCAATGGCTGCCGCAAGGCCGCCGGGTCCCGATCCGACCACTACGACATCGGTTTCATGGATCACGTCAATTCGACGTGCCGGTTCCGTTATCTGCATTTCAGCCAGTACCCAATGTTTCTGAGGTTCTCATAATTCAAAGACTCGCGGCTACCCGATCAAGAGCAGCTTCTGCGATATCAAACACGTCGTTGATCTCCTGCTCTGTGATGATCAGCGGCGGGCAGAAGGCCATGGCATCCAGCATGTTGCGCGAAATCAGTCCGCCCTCCAAAAACTCGGCATTGGCCTTACCGCCCAGCGCGCCGGGTGTGTTTGAAAAGGATTCATGAGACAGTTCTGCAGCACCAATCAACCCGATACCCCTCGTCTCCACCACAATTGGCCGCTCGGAAAGTCCTTTTAGCCGACGCTGAAACAGAGGGGAAACTGCTTTGACATTGCCGACAAGATCGCGCTCTTCAATGATCTTGAGGTTTTCCAATGCAACTGCTGATGCGACCGGGTGTCCACTGCCTGTATATCCATGGCCCAGAACCCCGATGGAATGGGATTCGTCAGCGATGGGTTGATACACCTTGTCATTGATCAACAGGGCCGAAATAGGCTGGTAGGATGAAGACAAAGCCTTCGACAAGGTCATGATGTCCGGCTGAAGATCATATGTCTGCGTCCCGAACATTTCCCCAGTCCGCCCAAATCCGCAGATCACTTCATCGGCCACAAACAGGATGTTATACTTTTTCAAGACGGGCTGCACGGCCTCCCAATAGCCATCCGGCGGCACAACGACGCCACCTGCGCCCATTACTGGCTCTGCAAAGAATGCAGCAATGGTTTCCGGACCTTCTTTCAAGATTAGGTCCTCCAAATCCTGCGCGCATCGTTTCGCGAAGGCAGCTTCGTCTTCACCTTCCTTTTGCATGGTGCGGTAATGCGGGCAGGTTGTATGAAGGATTTGCGGCAGGGGGAGATCAAAGGAACGATGGTTGTTCGGCAAACCGGTCAAGCTTGCTGAGGCGACGGTTACACCATGATATCCACGAACGCGGGAGATGATTTTCTTGCGTTCCGGCTTGCCAAGTGCGTTGGAGCGATACCAGATGAGTTTGATTGCTGTGTCATTCGCCTCTGACCCCGAATTGGTGAAATAGACCTTGGACATGGGAACTGGCGCCATGGAGATCAGCTTTTCCGCCAATTCCACAGAGGGCCCATGCGTCTTATATGTGAACGTGTGGTAATAAGGTAGCTTCTCCATCTGACGGGTTGCAGCATCCACCAGGCGCTTTTCGCCAAAGCCGACGGCAACACTCCAGAGGCCGGCCATTCCTTCTATGTACCTTTTGCCGCTGGTGTCTTCGACATAAATGCCATCACCTTTTTCGATCACAAGCGAGCCTTCACCTTCATGCCGACGTGCATCGGCATAGGAGTGGAGTTGGAAGGCAATGTCACGTGCCTCAATGGAATTGGGAAGCTGGTTCATGGAAACTCACACATACTGGATCATGGACGGACGGACCCAGGGTGTTGTACTCCCTGCCTGACCAAAGGTCATCTGATTGAGAATAAGGGCAGTTGTCAAAGGTTCTCTGTTGCAGGTGTGTGGATAGATGCCCGAGCGCTACTTTCAATAATTCCATTTGGTAGAACAACTTACGTCACATGGATGTTTTCAATTTCTCGCTACGTTAGCTAGAGTTTCCGCCGTAGCCTGGAGACATACATGAAACTTCTTCACGTCCTCTCTGTTATTATAGTTGCCATTAGCAATTTACCTCTTCAGGCTTATGCCGAAGTTACCGATATCAGGTTAGGTTTACTCGGGGCCGGACCGGAAGTGTTCGCTTATGAAATCTCCGTCCTGAAACTGGCGCTTCATCACGCGGATGCAAAAAGCCAACTTACAATCGTCGATCTGGAAATGCCGCAGGAGCGTGCCCTCGTGGAGCTTGAGACCGGGCGCGCGAATTTTAATGTGTTTTTCACCGGGTTTTCAGCCAATCGCGAGAAGCGATTTCACCAAATCGACATACCGTTGAGCCGCGGCATTCTAGGCCACCGCATTTTTATTACCACAAAGGCATTTTTGGACGATCTGGCTGAAACGAGAACGCTAGGGAGTCTTAAGAAGTTTGCAGTGGTTGGCTCCGGCACTGGCTGGCCCGACACGGAGATATTCCAAGCCAATGGATTTGATGTTGTAGCATCAGACTACGAAAGCTTGTGGCGCATGTTGTCTGCAGGGCGCATCAACACATTTAATCGCGGTATTCACGAAGCCTTTGTAGAGCACCAACAACGCAGTCAGCAGGATCCGGAGCTTGTGGTGGACCCATCCGTCATGATCAGGTACCGGTTCGATTACCTGTTCTATGTGCGAAAGAATAACCAGCGCGTCGCCGAGATCATCGAAACAGGCCTTCGCAACGCCTATGAAAACGGTGCCTTTCTGGAGCACTTCAACTCACACCCGATGATCCAAAAGGCCATGATGTCAACGGCGGCTCATGAGCGCCTGATTTTTGATATCGATAATCCGCTTTTGACTGATCGCCAAAGAAACATCCCGGAAGCCTACTGGCACCAATACTAGGCTATGTGGCCGAGTGGCTCTCTCGCTCTCCAACATTTCTTTGTCCACATAATGAGGTGTTCCAACGCCTCAACTCTGGAAACGTGGCGCATCTTCACCTAAATCTCGCGCAGCTGCCGAAATCGGCACACTTTCACAACCAAACACATATTCCGGAACAGCAAAGACCTCGAAGATGACCGAGACTAAACAGAAAGAAACCTACTCGTTTCAAACCGAAGTTGGCCGACTTCTCCAGATCGTCACGGATTCCCTTTATTCCAACCGTGAAGTCTTTCTGCGCGAGCTGATTTCTAACGCGTCAGATGCTTGTGACAAGCTTCGCCATGCAGCCCTGACCACCCCTGCCCTGACCGACGGCGATGCCGATTTCCGGATCAGACTATCGGCAGACAATGATGCGGGTACACTGAGCATTTCCGACAATGGCATCGGCATGAGCCATGATGATCTGTTGAGCACCCTTGGAACAATCGCCCAATCCGGCGTAAACGCGTTCCTTGAAAAGCTCGGTGACGAAGATAAGGACAACGTCAAACTCATCGGACAATTTGGTGTTGGTTTTTATTCAGCCTTCATGGTGGCAAACAAGGTTGATGTCGTTACCCGCAAGGCGGGCGAAACTCAGGCTTGGCTTTGGTCATCTGATGGCAAGGGAGAATTCTCCATCGAGCCCGCTGATCGGGATCAGCGTGGCACGACGATCACCTTGACCTTGAAAGATGATGCGAAGGAGTTTTCCGAAGACATCCGTCTAAAAACGGTTGTGAAAACCTACTCAGATCACATCAGCTTTCCGATCAAACTCGGCGATGAAACCCTGAACGAGGCTTCTGCGCTTTGGACCCGCCCAGCGCGCGACATTACACCTGAGCAGTACAAAGAATTTTATCACCACACCGCTCATGCCTTTGATGACCCGTGGCTGACCATTCACAATCAAGTGGAAGGCCTTATCAGTTACACCAATCTATTGTTCGTCCCTTCGACCCGCCCGTTCGACCTTTTCGATCCGGAGCGCAAGTCCCACGTCAAACTCTATGTGAATCGCGTTTTCATTACAGACGACACACAAGGACTTCTGCCACCTTATCTTCGCTTCTTGCGCGGTATCGTTGACTCAGAAGACCTGTCGCTCAATGTATCTCGCGAGATGCTGCAAACCGACCCCAAGCTTGCAAAAATCAAGAGCAGTCTGACAAAGAAGGTTCTTGGGGAACTCAAGAAAAAAGGCGAAGCCGACGCTAAGGCCTATGCCTCATTCTGGGGGGACTTTGGTGCTGTTCTCAAAGAAGGCCTCGTCGACGACTTTTCCATGCGAGACAAGCTGCTTGAGCTTTGCCGCTTCAAGAACACGCATGGGTCAGAACTCACCAGCCTCGCTGCGTACAAAGAGCGCATGAAGGAAGGTCAGGGTGGTCTTTACTACATGGCTGGAACGGACGCTGAGAAAATGGCGCATTCGCCACAACTTGAGGGCTTCCGCGCCAAGGGCGTTGAGGTTCTTCTGTTTGAAGATGCCGTCGACGAGTTCTGGTTACGCCACATAAACGAGTTTGACGGCAAGCCTTTCAAGTCTGTCACCCAGGGCGATGCCAATCTGGATGACATCAAATCCGAGGACGCGGACAAAGAACAAAAGGATGAAAGCCAGAACGAACACATCACCCAACTGGTAGCCTCTTTCAAAGCTACCCTCGGTGACCTTGTAAAAGACGTACGTCCGTCAAAACGTCTGACCGACAGCCCCGTTTGCCTGATCGCTGATGACAGCGGAATGGACGTCAACCTTGAGCGGCTTTTGAAACAAACCGGCCAACTTCAAGCGCTTTCCGTCCGCATACTCGAGGTAAACCCTGATCACACCACGATCAGGAAATTGGCCGACCGGGCCTCAGGCGATGCTGCGAGCAACGACACCCTGCTCACAGATGCTGCGCATCTTCTGTTGGATCAAGCGCGGATTGCTGATGGCGAAGAGCCAGTGGATCCCGTCGCATTTGGCCGTCGGCTGTCGTCTGTCATGTCGGCAGCCCTCTAAAGCCGATCAAACGCGCCCCTGCTGACAGATTTATTGGCAGGGGCAAATCACTGCAAAACTACTACGGATGGGGAATTTTCCCTCGGCCAGATTGATGAGGAGATCACAAGATTACTCATGACAATTTGCGCGACCCCGAACGTGACGCAGGTGATTTCCCGTATTTTTTGGACAAATCTGCAATATAATTGACTATGCTGCCCTATATCGCAAAACTACAAATAATTGATTCTGCTATATATTTTTTCCACTCGAATATTAAATTAACGCATGATTCACTTAACTACTTACGTATTACGAAATAAGACCGTATTTTGCCTGCATTCCTTTTTGCTAACGTTCCATTAGGATTGGAAACTAACGAGATAAAACTCCCGATTCTATCGGGCTTTGGCACTTGGATAGTGACATGACAAAGATAATATCCGCTGGTATCCCCTCCGCGCTGAGTACCAGCAAAAACGAAAAGACAGACTTCTCTCAGCTGCTGAAGTCCGCTGCACAAGGACAGGTATCCAATGTAGCGAAACCTTCAGCAACCGGTCGCGCAACCACAACAGTTGTCACCCGCAAAGCATTTCTGCTGGATGAGCTGGTGTCGCACGCTCAAAATGGAAAGGGTCTTCCGAACCTCGACCTCGGCGATCTCCCTGAGCGCGCAAATGACAAATCCGATGCCATGGGCACGACCGCGCCGGAAGTGGTGTTGATCAATGGCGATGGCGCCGGGATGGATAATTTCGTCCACGAGCGTGTCGACAACCTGATCTTCATCCATGAAGACCTATTCAACGATTGGGCGACAGGTTTGGATGCCGAACAGCTACCGAGCATTATCGAGAACTTTCTTCTCGACTATACCAAAATGGAACACTGACGTATCGATTTGGCGGCATTGAGTAACCTTTGATTAACCCGCCAGATTACTTCCAAGTGTGATTTCATGGCCTGAACCTGGTTCGGGTCATTTTTTTTGCGCAAGCAAAATACAGAGTAAACAATATGTTATGCGTGATCACGCTGGAGAGGCTGTCATCGGCAGACAGGAAGCTTTGACAGCGAACAGCTCAAGCCATCTTCAACCAATACACGTATTTCCTCCGAGTGGCGTCACTTGAGGATCTCACCCGAACTCTTCCGCTAAGTCACTTTCTATAAATGAGTTTTGAAGTCTCACGAAATATTTCGTTAGAATTCCGGCAGCAAACCCTACACCCTGAACGCACGCAAAAATTGCATTTGCGCTGAGTAAATAAAACGTTTCCACAATCAAATATGCCGCAGGGTTTTTGTAAAATTTTTCTAAATTATCTATACACAACTACATTCAAAACCAATAAAAAACCCCGTAGAGAAATACGTATTCACTCTTTATCTACGTAATTTTGGCACACTCAAAATCGGTTTTGGCATTTCTTTTGTACGTACCTCTGGGAAAGCTGAACCGCCTACAAAAAGTCCATGGCTGAAATGCGCATAAAAAGAACGCACAGCCAGGACGACAGGGAATTTGAGGCAACCATGATTGAAGAGCAAAGTAAAACAAGAGTGCTCATCGTCGACAGCCAACCGTTTGTTCGGCAGGGAATCAAAGCCTGCCTGAACGCGACCGACCATTGTGAAGTGGTGGGAGAAGCGGCTGACGGCTACGCAGCTATTCTTGCGGCAAAAACGTGTCGCCCCCAATTGGTGATCCTGGAGGCTACGATTACCGGGATGACGACGTATGAGACCGTCAAGCGGCTGCGCAAGCTTGATGAGAACATGCGTATTCTTATTTGCTTTAACAGCGAAGACCCGTTCGAGATACACGAACTGCTTCAGGCCGGAGCTGGCGGCGTTCTGCAAAAGAGTGCCGAACCAACCGAGCTCATCAACGCTGTTCGCGCAGTCGCGGGTGGTGGCAGCTACCTGACCGGCGACCTCGTCAACCGGGTCTTTTCTGCCTCCAGTCAGTCCAGCACTGGCGTCAACCTCTATGGCTTGACGACAAGAGAAACCGAAATCCTGCGGTTTGTAGCCGACGGCATGAGCAACAAGGAAACGGCAAATCGCCTGAACCTGAGCGTTCGCACCGTCGAAACCCACCGCCTCAACATCCGCCGGAAAACGAAGGCCTATACCTTGAGCGACCTTGTGCGTGTGGCACGACGGCTGCGCTTGGTCCCTTCGGCTGACCCGGCCTCATCACCTGATACCGACGACACCCGCTTTAGCGCGGTGCCGGAGTAAAGACATGACATCTACGACACACACCACCAACCACAAACGCACCGGCAAGGCTTTAACGTTCGGCTTATATCTGAGCCTTGCCTTGTGCGGCGCGATCCCGGCTCTTTCCAACGACGAAACCGCTGCACAGCAACCGTCGCCGGTCGAAGCGGGTGACGCGGTATATGTCGTAGATCAGGACCTTCGCTCACTCCTCAGCGAATTTGGAAAACGCATCGGCGCCAACCCCGTATTGTCAAAAGGCATCGAGGGCCGGGTGAAAAAAGCCTTCATCCCGACTGAGCGCCAAGCCTTTTTGGACGAAATGTCCCGCAGCTACGGCATTGAATGGTATTTCGAGGGAACGACCCTCCACCTTTCGAGCCGAGATGAAATAACGTCGAGGTTGATCGGGATCAAATCCTTGTCAGTGAAAACAATCAACTCTCAAATACAGAAAGTTGATCTGAATCCAGCTCGGTACCCGCTCCAGCCCGTGCCTGAGGCCAACGCTGCAATGTTGACGGCTCCACCGTCCTATATTGCTCGCGTAGAAATCATAACAGAATCAATACTTAAGGCAAAAAAAGAGAATGGTGAAGACACCATTCGCTTCATAAAATTCGGACGAAAAAGTTACGAATAGGACGTTGGGTTAACACTCTGTTTTTGATTAACGATTAAAACTTTCGGTCAACTACGTAAGCACTGAGCGCGAATAGAATTTCTGTTTGGAACATCTACATTGATGAGCGTCTACCCAAGTCAGGGTCGCGACGGAGTGACGATGGAAGCTAGCACACCAACGTCACCAACTGACAGAAACGCAAACTGGAGAAATACAATGAACAACGTTCAAGGCGCAGGCGCAGCAGGTGGCGCAAACGGTAACGAAGGCAACAGCACTCTGACCCAAGCATTCGACCACGCAATGCAACAGGCTCAGCAGACTCTTGCTACCACGACTATCAAGGGTGCTTCCCTGTACGCTCTGAAGCAGCGTCCGCAGTAATTTACCTTCGAAACACCCAGCGGGCCAAGTTCGCCGCCGGGTGTTTCGCGTTTAGTAGCCGAGCCGAACTAGTTATGAGTACCGCCGCGAGATAAAGCGTATGACGCAAACATCAGTCCAAGGTTCAGTCGTTTCCGACCGCCTCGATGGGTTTCCCAGCCGGGCGGTTCAGTACGTTCGTGACCTGTTTGGATTGAAGGTTCGGATTGTAGGTGGCTACCACGAGGGCGTTTCCAAAACGTCCAACCAACTCTCATTCACGATCGGCAGCGACGGCAATGATGATTTTTGCCTGTTTGCTGAAACGATCGAGCCTTCGCATCTGAAGATCGAGCGCAATCACGCGCTTGCCGGATCTGCCCGGATTACCGCTCAAAATGGGCCCGTCATTCTGGAGAATGGCTCACGGCTTGAAGCTGGCACATTCGCAGAAGTAGACCTGCCGACGACGGTGCGCGCAAATGGCACAACGATCGAATTCGAGAAGACTGGAAATGTCCTTGAAATCGTTCGCAACTTTATTCTTGTCCTGCTGATTTTTGTCGGCAGTTGGCTTGCTGCAGACCTCCTGCGGGTGACCTTCGACAAAAGCGTTCTTCAGCCGGCGAATGCTGCAGTTGATGCCTTGACCGAGAAAGTCGATGCAGCCTTGCCCGGGTTAACGGGACAAAAACCAACTCAACAACATGCTGAACTGCTTCAGACCCGCATTCGCGATGCCGGTCTGGCGCACAGGATCGTTGTGACAGAAGGTCGGGACAATGTTCTCGTTGCCTCAGGGTCCATCCCGGACGCAGAAGCGGCAAGCTGGCGGACGATCCTTAAGTGGTTCGATGAGCTGGGATCTCCGATGCGCCTGGTCAATAACGTTGTCAAAACCAAGAAAGACGCGTCCGTACCGGCGATCGCGAGCGTTTGGTTCGAGAACGGCAAGGCACAAGTTCTTCTTTCTGACGGGAATGTGGTCGGTGTTGGCGACACATATGGCGGCGGCTGGAAAGTTGAAGCCATCACCCGCGAGGGAATTGAAATCTCCCGTGGCGGAAAGAATGTGAAGCTAACCTTCTAACCAGAGGAGCATTCGGATGGCCAAAATTAATGGGGAATTCCAACCCCCGCGCTCCTCTGAGGCTTTCGGAGCAAGACCAGCTCAAAAGAGCTCGCGAACTGCACCTGTTCGTGAGCTTAAACCAGCTGTAGGGCCAGAGCATACAGCGCCGCAAAAACCTGCGGCTCCAACTCTCAAGCGCCAACCGGCAAAACCGACGAATGTGGAATCGGTCCCTTCTCTGTCGGACGTATCACCAGCGGATGTGGTTGGCCTGTCCAACATGTCGCGCTCCCGCATGATGTATAGCCTCACGCGGATTGAAGCGCAGCTGGACCAAATGCTCGAGGAAGAAGCTGATCCGACCGCCCGCGCCGAGATCGAACTTGGCTTGCAGGTGGTAACCGAAAATCTCCGCCGCCTGTCTCTGGTGCAGGGCGGAGCAGATGCTTTGATTTCGAAATAGCCCGATTATTTTTTGAAGGTGATCGCGAATATGGCTGAAAAGCTGGCAGAAGAGAATGAAGTCTTTGTTTCCGAAGGAGCCGTCGCATCGACGCCTCTGACGGAAGAAGATTGTCGTGCCCTAAAGTCTCTTGCTGCCTATCAGCTTCGCTACGGTGAAACTGACGAAGCGATCGCCCTTTTATTGGTAAACCGCCGACTTTGGCCGGAAGACATGGACACCTTGCGCCTTCTGGCTCAGGCCCTTTTGAAAACCGGGCATACGGACGCGGCTGAAACCATTCTCGATGAATTGGATGATCTGGATCCACGCGCTGCCAAGTCAGATAAGCCCCTGCTGCTCCGCAGTGTGGTGTTGTTGCGACGGATGAAAATGACGGAGGCCAGAAAGGCCTTCCTGCAATATTTGAACCGTCGCCGGTCGAAGGGAGGGATGCATGCTCGATAGCATTACCCGTAACCTTCGCAACAGACAGGATCTCGTTCTCGTCACCTTGATGATGATGACGATCGTCCTAATGATCCTGCCGATGCCGACGCTTCTTTTGGATGCGCTGATCGGTTTGAACATCAGCTTTACGGTATTGATCCTGACCGTCGCCATCTATCTGAAACGCCCGGACAGCTTTTCGACCTTTCCGGCCGTTATTCTGATCGCAACAGCGTTTCGTTTGGCAATTTCCATCTCGACCACCCGCCTGATCCTCAGCGAGGCAGATGCGGGCGCGATCATTGAAACTTTCGGCACCTTCGTGACTCAGGGCAACGTGATTGTGGGCCTTGTGATCTTCTTGATCATCACCACAGTCCAGTTTTTGGTGATCACAAAGGGTTCCGAGCGCGTTGCGGAAGTTTCTGCGCGTTTTGTTCTGGACGCCCTTCCGGGCCGTCAGATGAGCATCGACGCGGAAATGCGTGCCGGAGATATCACCGCAGAAGAAGCCAAAACCCGTCGTCGCCAACTGGATCGCGAGAACCAGTTCTACGGCGCTATGGACGGTGCGATGAAGTTCGTCAAAGGCGACGCCATTGCAGGTCTCATCATCATTGCCGTCAACCTGATTGGCGGTATTGGCGTTGGCATGCTGCAATACGGCTTGTCTGTCGGCGATGCTATCAACCTTTTCTCGCGTCTAACTATTGGCGATGGCCTCGTTGCTCAAATTCCGGCGCTCTTTATGGCGCTGTGTGCTGGTACGGTTATCACGCGCGTTACCACTGATGATCAGTCTGATCTTGGGTCGGACATGTTCAAGCAGCTTATCGACAGCCCCCGGACCCTTTGGGTTTCTGCGGTCGTGGTCGGCGGTCTTGGACTGGTTCCGGGCTTCCCGAAAATCGTTTTCTTCTCCATCGCAGCTGGCCTTGTGCTGCTGGCCCTGTCGCTCACGCGCAAAGCACGTGAAGAAACAGAAGCAACCGATGCGTTGGTGGCACAGGCGGAAACCGAGGAAGCTGTTGCTGAGGCACCTGAAACAGAAGCTGCACAGGTTGATGATCTGGCGACAATCCGCGTCAGCCCTGCCCTGATGGCTTCGCTGGACCGGGATTACTTCGTCACCGAGCGAACCAACGCACAACAGGCCTATACATTGAATGTCGGTCTGGAAGCCCCCCGGTTTGGCCTCTTGGAAGATTATGGTCTCGAGGATCGCAGTTTTGAAATCGATCTGGATGGGGTGCCGGTGTTCTCCGGTTACTTCCCATCGGATTCAATTCTTATTGAAGCTGATGCGGAAGTGGCTGAACTTGCAGGTGTTAGCACATCACCGGTTGATGGAGCTTGGCCGTTCCGCTCACCGAAATGGGCTCCGGCCCACAGCCTCAGTAAAGTTCAGTCAGCAGGCATCTTGGCGCGGACAACCGAGCAATCCCTTGTTGCCCTGACCATGCATTATCTCAAGGAAAACATTGGACGGATGCTCGGCTTCCGGGATGTGCAGGCGGTCTTTGGGGAACTGCATGCCAACAGTCCCGAACTGGCAGAACATATCGGACAGTCTGTTACCCCTGCCCGCATGCTGGATATCATGCGGCGTTTGCTGGACGAAGGCGTCCCGCTCTCCTCACGGCGTGTGCTGTTTGAGGCCATCGCAGAGCTCGCAGGTCAGGAACAGGACACAGCCCTTCTGGTTGAGCAGATCCGCCGCGCTATGCGCCGCCAGATCTGCAATGACATCGCTGATCGTAACCGCGTGATTTCCGCATATATCGTAGAACCGGACCTCGAACAGGCGTTGAGGTCGTCCCTGCGGCATACCGAAACAGGCAGCTACCTGATGCTGTCCAACACGGTTTCTGCTGCCTTGCTGCAGCAACTACAGAAAATAAAGACACCGGATCATAGCAACGTCACAGAACCGGTGATCGCCACTTCGACGGATTTGCGCAGGCATCTCCGTGGATACCTGGTGGAACATGGCCTGACATGTAAGGTGATTTCTTTCCAGGAAGTCTCGCCGGAGTTTTATCTCCAGCCAATAGGGACACTGACCGGCTCGGATGAGCCGTTCAAGATGTCCATGAGTTTTTCAAACTAAAAAAACACAAAGTAGGAGAGTCAAATGGATCCGATTGGAGCAGCGCAACAAGCGCCGGGGGCACAAGCCCAAGCAGCAAATGGCAACCAGAACAATGGTGTCGAAGATCAGGCAAATGAAGCAGCTGAAAAGTTCATGACCCAGCTGTCCCTGATGGTTTTCAACGAAGTCTGGAAAGTCGGCCAGGAAAACGCGCAGTAAGCGATTAACGTGCAACTGAGGCTTGAGTAATGAGTATTGAAGCTATCGGTGCCGCTTCTGCGCAAGCACAGGCGGCCAATGCACAGCAACAACAGGAAATCCCTGTTTCTGAAATGGGGCAGCAGAACTACTCCGCTGTCAACAAGGCAGAATTTGAAGCTGTGCTGACCAACATTCATGAGACGATTCAGGAGTTTGGCTCGAAAAGCCCTGCTTCACCGTCTTCAATAAACGACCCTGTTGAAGCGACGAAAGCAGAGTTGCTTCCTTCGCCTTATGAAATTCATCCAACTACTCAGGCAGAAAGTGACACATCAGTAACCAATCCAGCGCAAAATGACGGAACGGAAGTTTTGGTAAAGAGCTTCGACCACGCTATCTCGCTTGCGCTGCTGAACCAGGTTATCAGTGGAATTTCCAGCACGACGAGCAGTTTGATACGTCAGTCTTAAGGCGTTGAAACTTTAACGGTAATTGTGGGTTGGGGCCGACAAGGATGGATAGAAGAGTATGTACGTACTGTCCTCGATCAAGCGGATCCTGCCCAACGGGCGATTCGTAGCGGCGATATTGGTTGCCGCTTTTCTGGCGGGTTGTCAGTCCGAGCTCTACAGCAAGCTGGACGAACGCGACGTCAACGAAATGGCGTTTGTTCTGGAGAGCAATGGTGTTTCGGTGTCTCGAGAACGGGACAGCGAAGGCACCTACACGCTCTTTATTGAGCGTGGAGACACCGCGCGCGCTTATGGAATTCTGGCGCAAAACGGTCTGCCTCGCCAAAAATTTGACGGATTGGGTGAGGTTTTCTCCAGCGACAAGCTGGTCTCGACCGCCTTTGAAGAAAAGGCGCGCTTTATCCATGCTGTGACTGAAGAGCTTTCCAAAAGCATATCCAGAATCGCAGGCGTGACCTCGGCAGAGGTCCACATCACCCTGCCGGAAAAAGCTCCTTTGGAAGAGGAAACAGCCCCATCTCGCGCGGCTGTCTTCATCTATCACTCACAAGGCACCGACCTGAATGCACAAATTCCGGTAATCAAAAACCTCGTGGCGAGCAGTGTTGAACGCTTGAGCTATGAGGATGTCAGTGTTGGCCTATTCCCAGCCAACTCGCCGATGGTGCCCTCGTCGGTCACCTCACAGCTGCAATCTTTGCCAACGCTTCCCATCGCAGCCTTGATCGCGGTTATCTTGCTCTTCTTTGCCTACAACAAGACGAAATCGCGACCTAAAACGCAATCTCGCGGTCAGCGAATGGACTAAGGGGACATGATGAACACCTATTCCCCCTTGCCTGAAAACGAGCTCGTCTCAGTTGGTAGTATCCATCCAGATTGGATAGAGCAGCCTGGATCCAGCTTTGGTTCGGAAGCTGTGGTTGAAACCCTTTTGGCAAACCCGCGCATCAATAAGAAGGTTGTCGAGCAGGTTCTGCAGCAAAACAACCTACTCTACGATGATGTTCTGGACTGCAGCCCTGATGATGCCTTGGCGGCTCGCCTTGCTTTTCAGGACTTCAATCGCTTTACCCAACAGGTCGGTTTGGTGCTTTACGGTGATTATCTTGCCGGGTCAGTAGACCCGCAAAACCTGCACCAATTGACTGAGTTCTTTGACATCCAGGATCTTAGACGTGCCGTTCGTCTGCGGTCTCTTGCCTCCTATCAGGATGACATGCAGTTCGACTTTTCTCAGTTTCCGGGGGTTGTTGCCTCTACTGGAAAAATGTGTGTTTTGGCCTGGGCCAACACAGTTCCCTACACGCTGCAAGCGCGGGTTCGGCTGATGTTTTCCCAAAGCCAGATGGAAGGCCTTGAGTATTTCGTAAAGCGTTGTCAATCCGCCGATGGCGTGGTCCGTGCCGTTGCCCAAAATGTTGGCCTGCCAGCATCACTTGGCGGAGGTAGCTACCAATGAGCCGTCATTACACCGGACGCATTGTCAAACTACAACCCGCTGGGGATCCCGGCGATACGGACGCTGACGGCAATCCTGTGATTGGCACAGCCATTCCGACTGAGGACGCCGGACCGGTTCTGTCACCACAAGAGCAGGCAGAAGCCGAGGCTGCTCGCATCCTCGCTGAGGCAGAGGAAAAAGCAGCTGAGATCCTTCAAACAGCTGAAGAAGACGGTCTGGCACGCGGCAAGAAGGCTGCCTGCCTGAAATTTCTCGAACTCTCAGGCAAACTGGAAGCAGACGTTTATGCCTTGGAAGGGGAAGTTGCGACGATTGTCTCTGACAGCGTTGAGAAAATCCTGGCTGAGACGCCGAAATCCGAACAGCTTGCCGGAGTGGTCCGATCAGCCATTCGCGATTTCCGCAAACGGCGCTCTTTAGTGCTTCATGTTGCAGAGGAAGATCTGGAACAAGTCAAAGCAGTGGTCTCGCAATGCCAACGCGGAAAGAACCACCCGATTTCCGATATCCAGATCGGCCATCACCTGCCAGAGGGCGAATGCCATCTAACGGATGGGACGGCAGAGTTACGCATTGATGTTGAAACCCAATTGGCCGCATTGCGGCACGCGCTGATGACGCCGGAACCTGAATCCGATCATCGCTTGGCAGGATAAGGGACTTTTAAGATGCCCTTCCCTCAAAGCGCAGTCATTCAAACTCTTGAACGGCGGCTCCACAAGGCGCAGCTGTATAAGTCTGTTGGCAAACTGACAGACATCTCACCGGTTCGTCTGACAGCTGATATCGAAGGTGTTGCCATCGGCGACATCTGCGAAATGATTGATCGGGAAACGGGTTACACCGGCTTTGCACGTGTTGTTTCAATCAATACCGGTACAGCTATTCTCGCGCCTTTGGGGGCGATTGAGGGTTTGTCTGCCGGTGCAGAAGTGATCCCGACCGGCGAAGACTTCACCTTTACCTGCGGCGATGGTTTGCTCGGAAGCATGTTGGACGGTCTTGGTCGCCCGCTCGAAACCGGGTTCTCGACGTCCGGTTCTGATTGGGTTAAACGCCGAATATCTCCGACACAGATCAACCCACTTTCCCGTCCTCCAATCGACACGGTTTTTGAAAGTGGCGTCAAGGCGATCGACGGATTAAACACGCTCGGCGAAGGCCAACGGATCGGGCTTTTCGGTGACCCGGGATCGGGTAAATCGACGCTGATGGGAAGCCTCGCCCGCAACTGTAATGCAGATGTGTGCGTTTTGGCCATGATCGGTGAACGTGGGCGCGAAGTTCGAGAATTCATGGAACGACAGCTGCCTCCGGAATTTCGTAGCCGCAGCGTCGTAATCGCGTCTACCTCTGACAGCCCAGCGATGCAGCGGATCCTTGGCGGCTACATTGCAACGTCGATAGCAGAATATTTTCGCGATCAGGGCAAAAGCGTTCTTTTGCTCTTTGACAGCGTCACCCGATTTGCGCGCGCTTTGCGCGAGGTTGGCCTTGCAGCGGGCGAAGCGGCGGTCCGTCGCGGTTTTACTCCGTCGGTTTACGCAGAACTCCCCCGGCTGATTGAGCGCTGCGGCAAAACGGACCGCGGCAGCATCACGGCGATTTACACCGTGTTGACCGAAAATGAAGGCCTTGATGACCCGATTGCCGAGGAGGTGCGCAGCATCACGGACGGGCATATCATCCTGTCTTCGGAACTCGCTCACTCAGGCCGGTATCCGGCGATTGATGTCCTGCAAAGCCGCAGTCGTTTGATGAACGAAATTGTGACACCTGAGCATATTCAAGCCTCTTCAAAGGTTCGAATGCTTATGTCGAAATTTCTCGAGATCGAATTGCTGTTGCAAGTGGGCGAGTACAAGGAAGGTGCTGACCCGGTCGCGGATGAAGCAATCGCCAAGCGAGAGCAAATTGCACAATTCCTGACCCAAAACTCCCATGATGGGGCGGCTTATCCTGAAATCCTGGAACAGCTGATTGCCTGTGCCGGAACTGAGTGATGCGTGATCTCAAGAAACTGCAATTTCTTGTCGAAAGCCGTGAACGTGCTGCGCGCGCGGAGATGGAAGCCGCCAAACGCCAACACATGCAAGCCCTGCAAGCCGAACAGCGGCAAGGCGAAACTGTGAACGAATATCGGGAAAATGCCGAAAGCCGAAGGCGGCATAGGAACCGGGAACTGCTGTCAGCACCTGCATCTACGTCACAATTAGCACTTAACTCGCTACAATTCGCACTGTCTAAAGAAGAAATTAACAACGAGATTGCAAAATTAACCACGATGACGCAAATCACCAGGGATTCGGAAATAGTCGTCGAAGAACGCGGCCTCGCACTCCGCCACCTGGTCATGAAGCAAAAGAAACTGGAAGAGCTGCAAAAGAAAATCGCCAAACTGCACCGACGGAAGGATTTGCATAAGTCCAACAGCGGGTAACAGGTGGTGATCACTTTGAAAGGGCACAATGACCAACCCGAGGACACTTCAGAATTTGGAAAAGGCGATTGCCCGGACCTCAAGACAGGCAGCTGACGCGCCGCTTGAGGATCATGTCGCTACTTCTGAAGTTTATGGTCAGAACGGACCGAAATACGCCGCGCCGACCCCCAATTCCCAAATGCCAAGACAACGGCCTCAAAAGCCGTCAAGAGCAGAAATGCCAATCGAGGCCGCTGCCTTGAGTGACCGCCAACCGGAAACTTTTCGCCAGCTCTGGATCGAGAGTTCAGCCGAAATGCCGTTTTATGATTTCGGCTTTGATGGAGAACTTACGCCGGCCGAAGAGTGGCTGGGAGATAGTTTCGCCCACGCATTGCAGGTCTATGGCCAGTTGGGCAACGAAGAGTTCAACCTACTTCTGTCAGCAGACTTTGTTGAATACCTTGTCACACAATTGCCGGAACCAATCAGTTTCCAAGATGGTAGCCCACATGATCAGGCCCTGCTGACCGAACATTTTCTAACCCCGCTTATTGCGCCCTTTGAGCAGCATGTGGGCCGCGACCTTTCCTTTATCGGCGCTGAATTTGTTCAAGCCGGAACGGCTCCGGTTGATGTATATGGCATGCTCAACAGCGACGGTGGCGGCTTTCCAGTCGGGCTACATTCACCTAGCCATCGGTTCTGGGCTCTTCTTCACAAACTCAATACCAAGCGTGTCGCCGGTTTGGTCAAACGTGACGTCCAGATCAGCTTCGGCTCAGTTCTCCTGATGCCTGAGGAGGTTGATCAACTGGCAAATGGGGACGTGATAGTCTTGGAAGAAGCACAAGGCCCGGAACTACAGGGGGACCTTCTGATCGAAGGCCAATCGGCATATCCGATTGTTGTGACACCAAGCAAGGCTACCATCGTCCCCCCGCCGGAAGAAGAGACGCCTCCACATTCTGCTGATGAGTTAATGCTCAGCTTTGTTCCGGCAAAACTGGCCATGACCGACAACGAGATCGTTGCCCTTAAGGTCGGCACTGAACTTGCTTTCCAGCGCCCTGAGAACGGTGCGGTTGAGATCCTCTGTAACGGCCAAAAAGCCGGTTCCGGGAACCTTGTTCTTCAGGACGGCTGCATGGGCATCAAAGTACAGGAAATCACTCGCTGATGCTCGACCTTGGAGAAAACTCGTTTGGGGTCATAGCGCTTGTCTTTTTCATGGCATTTCTGCCGATCATCGCTGTGACTGTAACTGCTTTTGCAAAAATTGCCGTCGTTCTGATGATCGTGCGGAATGCAACGGGCTTGCAGAACCTCCCGCCCAACGTTGTGATGTATGGTCTTGCCATCATCTTGTCGGCCTACATCGCCTTCCCGGTGGTGGCTGATTCCTTCGAACGTGTTCAGCAAACCGTTCCCGAGCTGGAAACAGCGCAGGACTGGATAAAGGCCGGCCAAGAAGGCTCTGCCCCGCTGAAAGAGTTCTTGAAGAAACATGCGGATGAAAAACAAACGGCCTTTTTCCTCGCTTCCACCCGAAAAATCTGGGGTGATAAATACGCACAAGATGCGACACCGGAGGATCTGGCTATTCTCGTACCCAGCTTCCTCTTGTCGGAACTGACCAAGGCCTTTGAAATCGGCTTCCTCTTGTTTCTGCCGTTCATTGCCATTGATATCATCGTCACCACCGTCCTGATTGCGCTTGGCATGATGATGGTGCCACCGTCCACCATATCCATTCCCTTCAAACTGATGCTGTTCGTGTTCGTTGAAGGGTGGAGCAAGATCGTTCAGGGCTTGCTCCTGACCTACGCCTAGGGGGACTTATGGGAGACGCAGCATACGCAACCATCCTCTACGAGATCCTCTATGACGCCGTGATCTTCACTGGGCCGCCACTTATTCTGGCAACCTTGATTGCGTTCCTGATTGGCCTGTTTCAGGCGGTGACGCAAATCCAGGAGCAGACCCTGCCGCAGACCCTGAAGATTGTAGTCATTACAATCATCCTGCTGTTTTTCGGCAATGTTCTAGCCGCGCCCCTTTATGCTACGACGTTGAATATCTTCAACAATTTCGGAACGATTGTGAACTGACCATGTTTATGGAAGCCGCAGCGCAAGAGCTTCTGTTACAGGCTGTTTTCGACAACCTGAAGATCATGGTTTTGGCAACTGCGCGCCCGTTTGGGCTGGCCATGACTTTCGTGGCCTTTGGGTGGGCCCACCTGAATATCGGCGTCTTAAGAATGATCTTTGCAATCGCGATTGCCATGCCGGTCGCGATCCCGTTGTTTAGCCTTGAGCAAAGCACGATCCCGGAGCTTCCTTATCCGTATGTGCTGGTGCTCGTGAAGGAAATTTTTATCGGTGGTGTCTTTGGCTGGGTTGCGTCTTTACCCTTTGCCATCGCAGCTTCAAGCGGTCACATCATTGATGGATATCGAGGTGGTGCTTCGGGAGACCCGGACCCGACAGGCGGGCAAGTTACGCCTTATGCGAAACTTTTCCTCGTAATTTCCTTGTTTCTGTTCGCGAACCTCAACGGCTTCTGGATCGTCACCGATACGATCTATTCAACCTATGAAGTCTGGCCGATGTTCGATGCACTGCCGCTCGAGCGCGGGTTTGAGCCGATTACCATTTTCAATGTGTTGGAAGGATTGGTCAGCTCCGCGCTTGTAATTGCCACACCGCTCCTGCTTGTCATGTTTGTGGCTGATCTCATCTTCCTGCTCACGACAAAGTTCGGAAAACAGATCAACGTCAGCCATCTGGCCTTTTCAGTCAAAAACACAATCGGGATTATCCTCCTGCCGGTCATGTGCTTGATCCTCATTCGCATTTTCAAGAATGAACTTAGTCACATGTACGAGGTAGACACCCTGCTGAAAGGGGTACTGCCATGAGTGGAGGTGATACTTCAGAGGAAAAAAATCTCCCCGCGACGGAACACACACTCCGAAAAGCGCGGGAAAAAGGACAAGTCGCCCAGAGCAAGGACTTCGTCACCATGCTCATCACGTTGGGCGGATTGTTCTTCGTGATTATGGCCTGGCCATCCTTTGTTCGGATGTTTTCAAACAGTCTAGACTTCGCCCTGCGGGGCTTTCAGATGGAACTGGAGGATTCCTATCGGCCCATGTTTGTGGTGTCGATCCTTGAGACTCTTTATAGCCTGATTCCGCTTGTGGTCATTCTCGTACTCACTGCTATCTTGGCTAATATCCTGCACAAAAAGGGCATCCCCTTCTCTATGCATCCGATTGTGCCAGACTTCAAAAAAATCAATCCCGCTAGTGGCTTCAAGAAAATGTTTGGCGCCCGAGGGATGACAGAGTTTTCTGTCTCTCTTCTCAAGGTGCTGATTTGGTTTGTCGTTGCGGGCATGTTCATTTGGCTGGCTCTGCCCGCCATTCTCAACAGTCCGATCTGCGAGTTCCCCTGCACAACAGCCGTCACCAATGACTTGCTGATCAAGATTATACTGGCCGCCGCCATTCTTTTGGTAATCGGAGGTGTGCTTGATCTGCCTTTGCAGGAGGCCTTGTTCAAAAAAGAGAACAAGATGACCCGCACACAGCTGAAAAAAGAGCTAAAGGAAACCATGGGCAATCCCGAGTACAAGAGTGCTCGCAAGGAAGCCCATAAAGAAATGACGCAGGTCAACACAACTGCGGGCAAGGACGCGACAGCGAACCTAATCATCAGCGGCGCTGATATGGCAATTGCCCTTCGCTTCCATGCTGAAGACACTCCAGTCCCGATCGTGGTGGCCAAGGGGCGTGGTGAACAGGGTGATGAGATTCTGGCAAGTGGCGGGCAAATGAGTGTTCCAATTGAACATGAGCCGGAATTGGCCCAGGATCTTTTCCGGACGCTGTTGCCTGGTCAGCAAATTGAGGAACGCCAGTTCCAAAAAATTGCCCTGCTGATTATCAGAAACGGCCTGCTCTAAGGTCACATACAAAAAAGGCGACCCCAAAGGCCGCCTTTTCCATATTATGACACCAAAGTTGGATTAGAGCTTGTCAGAAACCGTTGTGCTGGTTGCGCCTTCCGGCTTTTTCGTAATTACCGGATCAGATCCCCCTGCCAGAAGCGTATCTACCGTTCTGTTGTAAGCCTCCATGTCCAACTTTCCATCAGACCCGGCTACGAGCTTGTTGATCTCGCCAACCATGCGAACCTGGTGTTTTTCGGTTTGCGCGCCAGTGGCATCGTTTTCCAGAACGATATCAGCAGCTTCTTCCGGGTTTTCGGCGGCATAGCTCCAACCCTTCATGGAAGCCCGGACGAAACGCGCGAGTTTGTCGACCATGGCAGGGTCTTCAAGGCTGCTTTCCAGTACATAAAGGCCATCTTCCAGCGTCGCCACGCCTTGGTCCTCATACTTGAACACCACCAGCTCGTCCGCCGGAATACCAGCGTCGATGACCTGCCAATATTCATTGTACGTCATCGTAGAAATACAATCGGCCTGCTTCTGGAGAAGCGGATCAACATTGAACCCTTGCTTTAATACCGTGACGCCGTTGTCGCTTCCGTCTGTTGGAATGCCGAGTTGGCTCATCCAGGAGAGGAAAGGATATTCGTTGCCGAAAAACCAAACACCCAAGGTCTTACCTCGGAAGTCTTCAGGCGACGTAATTCCGGTATCCTTCCGGCAGGTCAGCATCATGCCGGACTTCTGGAAAGGTTGGGCGATGTTCACCAGAGGCACGCCCTTTTCCCGCGAAGCGAGCGCAGAGGGCATCCAATCGACGATGACATCCGCTCCACCACCAGCAATGACCTGAGGCGGTGCGATGTCCGGGCCTCCCGGCTTGATCGTTACATCCAGCCCTTCTTCTTCATAGAAGCCCTTGTCAGCAGCCACATAGTATCCCGCAAACTGACCCTGAGTGACCCATTTCAGCTGCAGTGTAAGTTCATCTGCCGCGTTGGCTGCGCCGGCAAACATGGTTGCGGACACCGCGGTTGCTGCCATCGCCGCAACCCATGATTTGATTGCCATTCTCCCTGCTCCTCTTCCTCTCGCGAACTTATGTCAAAACATTTTGGTGGCGTGCGTCTCAATTGGCTATGCGTTTGGTTGTCGAAGCCCACTCACCGCCGGAATTTCTCTGCCCCTCCTCAACAAACATCCTGACCATTTGGTCAAGAAATCGTAGGCGGGAGTTCCGCTCGCGGTCAAGCGGAAACAATGAGTTCCGTAATTTCGGTGCTTGCCCAACTTTGCAGAGAAGGCGTTATTGTTCCATTTTTACGCTACGTTATTTCTCTTGTGCTACTTATTGTCCTGCGCGACTTACTTAAATAGGGCTGTTGACTATGCGAAAAGGGCATACCCCACTCAGAATAGCCTTTCTATCTGCGCACGTTTTTCTGAATGGCTTTCGGAAGACCAGCGTTCACTTTGTAGCCGAAGAGTTTGCTAAACTCGGGCATACGGTTCACTTTACGACCATTAGCTACAGTATGATGAGCCGATTAAAAGGTGACGCTCGGTACTCCGCACTCAAATCTCATCAAAACAATCGATACATAGAAGTTTCCGAAGGACTTTATGCAGGAGCATACCTACCGGCCGTGCATCCCTTTAGTTCAACCTTACCCATTCCTGCTTTCATCGAAGAGGCTGCTTTTCGCGCTTACGGGAACTCTATTCCAGATTTCATGAGTGAGCAGATTCAGGCTGCTGACATTGTCTTTCTTGAAAGTGGTACGGCAATAGCCTTTGCGAAGAAGGTCAAGAACCTCAATCCCCGAGCAAAACTGGTTTATTTCTGTCGAGACCGGCTTGCTACTGTTGGAGCTGCGCCCTCGTTGGTCCGATTGGAGAAAGAACTCTCGAATGCGGCGGATCTTATAATCGTGCCTTCTCAGTTCATCGGACATCAGTTCGAACAGTCCAACAAGGTGCATTTTGTCCCACAAGGCGTAGACAAAGTGGCGTTCGATGCAAGCGTCACATCCCCATACAAATCAGGAACTGTGAACGCGATAGTGGTGGGTGACATGCTTTTCAATGCCAATGCAGTAGCGTCATTTGCGAAGGCTAGCCCTCACGTTGCTTTTCATCTGTTTGGGACCAAATGGGCAGGGCCTAAGTTTGCTAATCTCATCGATCACGGAGAGGCGTCCTTTTCGGAAACAGTTCCTTTTATAAGGCATGCAGATATTGCTCTGGCGCCCTACAAACCTGATCCCCAAGCCGCATATCTCGCAGAATCCAGCTTGAAGCTGAAACAATTCGCTTATTGCCAACTTCCCGTTTTGATTCCGAGTGAAATCCCGATTAACCGCGGAAATGAAGTTCACTATGATCTCTCCAACTCCACCCCTTTGGCAGACGTCCTGAACCGGGCTCTGGATTTAAAGTTCCAGAATACATGGAGTGACGGCATCTTGGACTGGGCTGGCGTTGCTGAACGCACGCTTGCACCGTTGATTGGAAATGACAATAGGGCTGCGCAACAGCCGCTCGGCGTATCTCAAGCTGCACTCTACGCTTATTAATCCTTGAAAATGACAAGACGAATAGAAAAACAACCTTTCCTCATGCCCGGATATAATGACGGAAAGGTGAGAGAACGTCTGCAGAACCTTGCGGGCCGCATACTCAGCCCCTTACCGGATAAGGCTTATATTAGTCTGCAATACTGGATTATCCTTGGCCTGTGGCCAAACTTGAACTCTCCAATGCGCTTCACTGAAAAAATTCAAGTACGAAAGCTATATGATCAAAATCCGGCCTATGGTCCCCTAATAGACAAAATTGAGGCTAAGAAACATATCGCTCAGATGATTGGCTCTGAGTTTATCATTCCGACTTACTGGTCCGGAAAAGATCTTTCCGCAGTGGATTGGGACAAAATTCCTCGACCATGCATTGTGAAACCGTCTCACACCAGCGGTCAGGGCCGTACCATATATGATGAAGCCGATATTGACCATCTTATCGCTTCTCGTGAAGCGGATGCCTGGAACAAGATCAACCACTGCAGATTTAATCGGGAATGGGCGTATGCCGACTTAGAGCCAAGTATTCTGATCGAAGAAATGCTCCAAACGAAGGATGGCCTCCCTGCAGATTTCCGGTTTTACGTCTTTGACGGAAATGTACAACTCATTGAGATGACACATCGGGAAAACGGACGAGGATATTCGACGATTTTTGACCCAGATTGGTACCGTCTCGATATCAGAGACCCGTTGTTTCTGGAGCCCTATCCAGGAGAGTTGAATAAGCCAGACCGTTTTGGAGACATGCTTGAGATCGCCTCAATACTCGGCGCAAATCACGACTTCGTACGAGTGGATTTGTATGCAGAAGACGACTGGATCAAATTCGGGGAGCTAACGTTCTACCCGTCAGGCGGATACGAAGCGTTTGAGCCTGATCATATAGATATATGGTTGGGAAGTTTGTGGAACCAGCGTCTGTACAGCGGATGAATCATTCCTGGTAACATTGAAGAGTTTGTTATTATCTGTTCTTAGCGGGCCTGGCGGCGACCTACTCTCCCGCGTCTTGAGACGAAGTACCATTGGCGCTGGGGCGTTTCACGGCCGAGTTCGGGATGGGATCGGGTGGGGGCGCCCCGCT